>LAZR01000006.1_pt1 | contig 478783 bp, 449 predicted proteins | sample 329461 | NCBI WGS metagenome assembly LAZR01 (sample SAMN03002196, study PRJNA259156) | marine sediment metagenome | biome: sea floor; feature: Hydrothermal impacted sediments; material: marine sediment; isolation source: Loki non-amplified sample from Loki's castle hydrothermal vent sediment ... | reverse complement strand
GCCCGTGACCAGCGGCTGATCCGGGTCGCCCTCCAGAAAGGAAACCAGCACTTCCATGCCGACGCGGGGGATGGCTATTCCGCCGTAGCGGTCGCCGGCCCAGCTGCTTGATACACGTAGCCAGCAACTGGTCTTGTCGTTGACCTGGCCGTGGCGATCCCAGTGGAACTGTACCTTGATGCGGCCGTATTGATCGCAGTAAATTTCTTCGCCTTCAGGGCCGGTGACCACGGCGGTCTGATTGCCCAGCACTTTGGGTTTTTTGTGGTTTAAGGCGGGGCGGTAGAACACATCCCAGGGTATCGCTTTGAAGCGGTTGCGATAGCCCTGCGGAAGGCCGCCCCGAGTAAACCCGTCTTCTGGCTTGACGTCACTGGTAATGGATTCTTCCAGCACCTGCGGCTGTTTGCCTTCATGCTGGATCTCGGTGAGCAGCCACAGGTCATTCCAGTCTTTTCTGCTGTGGTTGGTCAGGGCCAGAAAGTGACCGCTGATCAATAACGGCTGGTCGCTTTCACCTTCGGCCAGACGGTAGTCGCTGCGGTGACGCTCCAGGCTGCGCTGGGCCAGTTGCTTGCCGCGCTTGCGGTCGATAAAGCGGCCGGGGTAGTCGTAGTCTTCCAGGTCGGGCAGTGGTAGCGGTTGATCGCCTTCGACTGGCTGTTCAGCCTTGTGCGCGGCTTCCAGCAGCAGGTGCGGCTTTTCGAAATCATAATCGCGGCGGGTGACGCGGCTGGGTCTTGTCTCAAGGCGCAGGGCGAAGCGCTTGATGACCGGCTCGTCGGCGACCATCCCATTACCCTGCTGGAAGCTTGTGGGGGCCAGTTTGGGAAAACCGGTCTGGTCATCACCAAACACCAGCACATGGCTGTCTACCGTGTGTTCGAAGTGGTAGTGAATGCCTTCTTCTTCGCACAGGCGTTGAATGAAGTGCAGGTCGGTTTCATCGTACTGGGTGCAGTAGTCGCGTTCGGGATAGGTAGTGCCGAGCTGGAAGCGGTGGGTATCACCGAGGATGCCGTGCTCTTGCAGCACCTGCGCGATGATCTGCGGAACCGAGAGATGCTGAAAGATCCGCTGGTTGGTGCGGTGCGCCAGATAGGCAAGGTGCGGCGCCAGGGTAATCCGGTAACGGGTCAGGCGCTTGCCGGCTTCGGACTGAGCGATGCTGTGGATCAGGCCATGTACGCCCTTGCCGCCTGCGGCAAAGGCCAGGAAAGCGGGTTGGTGCAGAAAAGTCTCGATATCCAGATCGGGGTATTCGCTGACCAGTTCCAGGGTAAAGCTGTAGGGCTGAGAGATGGCTTCGTCGCCGGTGAATGCCAGCACCTTGAAGTCGTGCCCGATGTCTTTGATGCTCAGGTTGAAGTGTGATTCATTGGCTGGGTTGAACATCCATTGTTCCTTGAGGTGACAGAGCGGGGCTTTCCAGCACCGGAAGGGGCGAATTCTAGGCAATTGAGCGGGGAGATGCTGTGAAAGAGTCGGCAGAACGAGGATTAACCCAGCGGAAACGTCAAAAAAACAGCGCTATGCGACAGACCGATCGCTACCGACGGCCCTGCCTGCCCGCTTCCTGACATAGTCCGTGGGGAAACCGGCTATGCTAAAGCCCATGGAAACTAATGTGCTCGCTCCTTGCCGAGCAATCGGCTCGCAGGGTGCACGGCCTGCCACACCGAAACAAGGGGGCTTGTGAAATCCGGAATATTGACAATCGACGTGGGCGGAACCGGAATCAAGGCCGTGGTGCTGGACGATAACGGACTGCCAGCGTGCGAGCGGGTTCAGGCGCCTACGCCGCAACCCTGCCCTCCAGCCGCTCTGCTGGCGACCATAGCGGAGCTGGTGCGCCCATTGCCCTCCTACGACAGGATCTCCATCGGTTTCCCCGGCGTTATACGGGACGGGCGGGTGCTGACCGCGGCCAATCTGCACAGCGATCTCTGGGTTGGTTTGGACCTCGCCAAGGCTATCTCCAGCCAGCTCGGCGGCCGGCCAGCCAGAATCATCAACGACGCCGACATGGCAGGGTTTGCATTGATCAGCGGCAAGGGAATCGAGTTGGTCGTCACCCTGGGCACCGGGTTCGGTAGCGCGCTGTTCCGCGATGGTCTGCTCATGGCCCATATGGAACTGGCCCACCATCCGGTTGTGGATAACGAAACCTACGACCAGTATCTGGGCGACGGTGCGCTCAAGCGCATCGGCAAGGAACAGTGGAATGCCAGACTCACCCACGTTGTGAAGCTGCTGGAAATACTCCTGCATCCGGATCAGATCGTGCTCAGCGGTGGGAACGCGCGACACATCGACACCAAGCTGCCTGAATCCGTGAGAATCGTTACAGACGGTACCGGCATTTCCGGCGGTGCTGCGCTCTGGCGCTAGAGGGATCTTTTGCCTTCACTCGTGTCCTCAGTCCGCTTCTGCGGCACTGGACCCGACAACAGGCTGCTCCGACCGAACAGGAACCCGCGTCACCTGGCGCGGTCCGAATTGTGGGTACAACCGTCCCTATCAGATCAAACCGGAGGCGTTATGCAGGGACAATCGGTCCGTACGCTCTTGATCCCTACCTTTGCGTTGATCTCGCTGATTTTAGTTTCCGGCTGCGATCCCTTTCCGAAGGACCCAGAACAGTCGCTTGATAACGTGATGGACCGTGGCGTGCTGCGAATCGGAGCCACGGCAAGCGAGCCCTGGGTAAGCCAGCACGCCAACGGCGAGCCTGGCGGCCTGGAAGGTCGGTTGATCCTGGATTTCGCTGAGGAGCTGGGTGTATCGGCAGAAGTCCACTGGGCGGGCGAGGAGGATCTTTTCAATCTGCTGAAAAACAGGGAACTGGACGTAATCATAGGCGGATTGACCAAAAGCAATCCCTGGGCCGCCCACGCTGGTTTCACCGCGCCCTATTTCATCGACAGACAGTTGGTCGGAGTACCCACAGGCAGACCGATGATCAACACTGTTGAAAATATGCCAGTCACGGTGTTACGCAACAGCGGACTGAAAACGCCGTTGGAACAACAAGGCGCCGTGGTTCAGGAAGTCGAGGACCTGCGAAATGTGCAGACTCCAGCTGGAAGCTCCGCATGGCGGCTGGAAGGGCTGGGTTTTGAGAAAACCAATATCCAGATCGACAAGGAAGACCATGTAATGGCCGTCCCATCTGGTGAGAACGCCCTGCTCATGCGCCTGGAGGAGTTTCTTGATGCTCAGCCCAGGAACCGTCTGACGGACATCTTGCAGCAGGAGATTTCTGAATGATCGTCCGTCCGGTATTCAGCCTTCCCGACCAGCAGGACGCCCAGCTAAAGCGAGCCATCAGACTCGAATGGTGGTCTATCTTTTTCCTGCTGACCATTGCGGTGGTCATGTTCATGGCAACCGGAAACTCCCAGGCAATGAGGGCGGCCTTTATCGAGGATCTGATCAGCCTGGTTCCGCCGCTGTCCTTTCTGGTTGCCAACCGCATTCGAAAAACACCGCCCAGCGTGGAATATCCCTATGGCCGCAACCGGGCGACCTTGCTGGCATTTCTTGCCGCCGCGGTAGCCGTTTCGATCGTTGGTCTGTTCATTCTTTACGAAGGTATTAGCACACTCATCAAACAGGACCATCCCACCATCGGCCATTTCTACTTCCTGGAGCAGCAATGGGGAGTGTGGGCGGGCTGGATCATGATCGTTGCGTTGACCTACAGCATCATTCCCCCCTTTATCCTTGGCCGCAAGAAACTTCCGTTAGCCAAGGATCTTCATGAAAGCACGTTGTACGCCGATGCCGCCATGAACAAGGCCGACTGGCTGACGGCCGGGGCAGCGATACTGGGCGTCCTGGGTATTGGGCTGGGAATATGGTGGGCCGACGCCGCTGCCGCAACGATCATCGGACTGGATGTGCTCAAGGACGGGTTCAGCAACGTAAAACGGGCCATGCAGGATCTGATGGATCATCGGCCCGCCGACATCGCGACAGGCAAACCCCTGAATCTTGAACAAACCGTGCGGGACGCGCTTTTGCAACGGACGGAGGTCGACGAGCTGGCTATCAGACTACGCCAGGAAGGCAGGATGATCGCAGGCGAGGTGTTTATTCTTCTACATACCGAGACCAACGTGGCCGAACAGATCGAGCAGTTGAATGCTCATGCCCTGAGCCTGGACTGGAGACTGCATGATCTGGTGATGATGCCAGTCACCCAGGCGAAAATGAAGGCGCTGCACCAGCCTTAGGGAGTGGTGAACATTTGCCCTGCATGCCAGTCCACTTGTGGAGGCAGTACGTTCGCTGCCTCCACAAATCATCAGAGTGTCCTATGAAAAAAATCTTCAACGTCCAACTCGCCCCTGCCCTGCTCGCATTGTGTTTCGCGGCACCCTACGCGGCGGCTGACGCTCCGATCGTGTTCGGCTGGATAGAGGAAGGCAAGCTGTTGCCGGAAAAAGTGTCAGTAAAGATGAAACTGGATACGGGTGCGTTAACCTCTTCACTGCATGCTGAGGATCTGGAAAAATTCGAAAGGAATGGGGATGACTGGATTCGCTTCCGTGTTGAGCTGGAGGATATAGACACCGACGAAATGGTCGAGTCTGAATTCGAGCGCGAGATAGAGCGTCATATCAAGGTACGAGGCGCAGGCGGCTCGGAGCGCCGTCCGGTAGTGAAAATGCGGATATGCCTAGGGAACAGGATTTACCACGAAGAGTTCTCGTTGAATGACCGTGACAAGATGAACTATCCATTACTCATTGGTCGCCGGACCCTGGAGAAACTGGGTGTGGTAGACGCCTCCAAGACGTTTACATCGGAGCCGGACTGCTCGGATTCCGAATCGCAAGGCTGATCCGTAAAAAGCCTCTACCTCGAAAGGTAGAGGCTTCAACCTCATGACAAGAAACCGCTCTGCTCGCTACTCACTCAGCTGGATTTTCTCGCCTATGGCCTGCTCCGCTATCTCCTGCGGACTGAACGGCAGCGGGATCCAGTCTTCAGCGGAATAGCGGCGAGTCTGGTCACGGTGAAACGGGCGTGACGGATCCGGGGACTGTGAGTACGCAAGCAGCGCTTCGACAACCGGACCATTCTCGTCGAAGGTCACCGTTTGCATATAGGTCGGGCCTTTATTGATGGGTGTGTACTCGCCATTTTCATCCGGCCCCGGCCCTTCGGCTACGTTGAAAACACCTTCGCGACCAAAGCCTCCATGCAGCGGAATGCGCTCTCCGTTCGCGCCCGCATCGACCACATACTGCAGCTCACCAAGCGTTGCATCCAGCGCTACGTTCCGGTCCTGGAACAGCTTTATCGCATCGCCGAGCGCCTGGCGTGTATCTGCGTCAATGGTCAACTCACGGGGCGTGGTGATGGGGTTGCTCTGATCGAACGGCACATCGAAGCCAGCATCACTGGTCTCGTTGAAAGCCACCCTTTTCCAGAACTCACGGAATACGTGAGCACCGCGGCTAGTCAGGTCGTTGCGCCGGTCCCAGTCGCCCAGCACGATGCAGGCCTGCGTGGCATCGACCACACCGCCATCCGTTAGCGGCATTGCCGGATCCGCAGTGCAGTCTGCCAGTACGTCGTCAAGCACAAGTTCCGCTGCATAACTGCGGTTGCCATAGACCACCTCCTGCAACTGATCGAGGGTAAACGTGTTACCACCCAATCCGTCCGTGCCGCTCAGGCGCTCTTCGATCTGGACCAACCCCATGCGAGTCCGCAGTAGGCGCGGAGCCGCCTCGGGGATGGTAGTGTTGGGATAAGGCAGCAATTTGCGACGCAACAGCGGTGAGAACCCGGTCAGTGGCGCTTCAGGGTTGCTCAGCCAGTAGCTGTCGTTGGAGTTGGCGACATAATCGTCCCGTATGATGAACGGCAAATTGCCTCCGCCAAAGATTCCAGCTTGGGGCGAATCGGCATCATTGCCCCACTCACAGGCAGCCGTGCTGCCATCCAGTGCTGGCAGGCCGGACCCGGCAAGCGCCATCAATAATGGCTGGCCATTAATGCAGGCGGCAAATTTTTCTGCCGTGACATGCGGCACGGTGGAAATATCGGCGTACAGCGCCTTTCCGTGCCGGTCGGTAGCAATGGTGTTGACGAAGGGCAAGCCGACAATCTCCTGCATGGTGTCGACCAGATCCTCCACGCTGACGGCCTTGTTCATCGCCAGCCACTGATTAATGGCCCTGGGGTTCTCCGATGCAGCGTCACGGATGGCAAAGGCCAGGTTATTGGTGCCCCAGGCCGGCAAAGCCCCGTTGACCAGATTGATGGCGATCATCGGGCCGAAGTGGGAAAGATAGATAGCTCCCTCTTGCGTCGCGCCGCCCGGCAGTTGCACGGTAACGTCCACCCGCTCGATATCGCGCTGTTCGATTTCACCATTGGCGTTTTCGTAGTTGTATTTCAACGGGTCCCCGTCAACCAGTTCTAGCTGGTAAAGGGTGAAACGCTTGGCGGTCGAGACTGTGTGGCTCCAGGCTACGTCTTTGTTGAAACCAATGTTGGGAAACGGCTGACCTTGCTGGCCAACGCCCATTACGTCCAGCTCACCTGGCAAAGTCAGGTGAAATTCATAGAACCGCTGAACGCCTTCCCATGGTTCGTGCGGGTTGCCGTAGAGTATGCCGCTGCCGTTTGCGGTGGCTTCTGAACCAAAGGCATAGGCGTTACTGCCACCCTCGGTTACGTTGATGGTGCTCATGTCCATCATTTGTCCATCATTCACGTCCAGGCTGGTGGCTTGTGGGGACGGGGTAGCGGCAACGATGGGTCCCACGAAGTTCGACAGGCCGCCCCGCAGGTTGCCCTTGCCGTAAACAGCCAATAGATCCATTTCGTCTATTTCACGAACCCAGGGTTGCCCAGCGCAGGTAGCGTCCACGCTATCCACTCCCGTATCGCGCAAATAACGGTTGTAACCTGCCGCATAGCCCTGAATGGCATCGCGGACCTCCTGGGTTTGCGTTTCGAGATACTCAAGCCGCTGTTCCTCGGAGTTGTACCAGGTATAGAAAATATCGCTGGCGACGTTGCCGTTGCTTAGATAAAGGGCACTCTCGCCATTGGCAATGACGATCTCTTCGGCAAAGGAACAGAGGTTGTCCTGGGCGAAGGCGTATCCCAGACCGTAGCCGAGCCCGTTGTAATCGGACGCGGTAATGTGCGGAATGCCGAACTCGGTACGCTGAATTTCTGCAGCGTAGCTAGCGACGGCAGGAGGAGGCGCAGCGCCCGTGTCGTCATCATCGTCGTCGCTGCTAAAACAACCCGACAAACCCAATGTGGCAGCCACTGTCACAATCGCTAATGCACGACCGCCAGGGCCGACTGTATCGATCTTCATGAACGCTGTCCTTCCGGAATTATTCTTGTTTTCTGGCCCGCAACTCCATGAATTTTTATCCGAAGCAGCAGGAGCTAAAAAAAGGCTAGCACAGCAAATCCGCTAGCCAGGGCACTCCCAGAACCGCTACCGTCGAGTCGCGAATTTTGTCCGATACGCCCTCATCTTTTATGGCTGCTTGCGGTTTTATCGCGCAGGAATTGGCCGTAACGCCTTTTTTTGTGGTGAGTAGCCCACCCTGGTCTGTTCCTCATGGGCCAATATTCAGTACCCTTTACGCCTCTGCACAAACCGGACAACGCCATGAACCCCCATCAATCCAATCAGACCTTGAGCGACATCGACATCGAGGGGCGCTATGCCCTCGCCAGAGAGGTAGCCCATGAAGCTGCCAGACGGGGAATGGAATACTACAAGCGCCGTGGCAGCCTCACCGTCGAGCACAAAGGCGGTGATCTGCAGGATGTCGTGAGCATGGTCGATAGAGAACTGGAGGAATTCATCCGCGAACAGCTGCTGGAACGGTATCCCGAGGACGGGTTTCTCGGAGAGGAAAGTGGCTCAGAACGCCTGGATGCGCGATGTGTCTGGGTGATCGACCCTATCGACGGCACCGCCTGCTTCGTTAACGGACTGCATAGCTGGTGCGTTTCGGTAGGATTGATGATCGACGGTCAGCCCCACTTGGGAGCGATAGCCGACCCAAACCATAGCGAGCTGTTCCACGGCTGCCGGGGCAAGGGCGCGTACGTCAACGACACGCCATTGCGGGTAAGCTCGGCTACCCATGTAAGGGAAGGCCTGATGGGCGTGGGCACGTTCCATCCGCGGGGCAAGGAATATTTTCTCCCCTTTCTCCACAGCTTGCTGAACGAGGGAGGCATGTTTATCCGGAACGGCTCGGGTGCGCTGATGACCGCCTATGTAGCCGCAGGTCGACTGATCGGCTATTACGAAACACAGCTCAAAAGCTGGGACTGCCTCGCCGGACTGGTACTGGTGGAGGAAGCTGGCGGTCGTCGCAACGATTTCTTCCGCAACAACGGATTGCTCGACGGCAACCCCTACCTGGTTGCTGGTCCTGGTGTATTCGACCAGATTAAAGACCTGATTGGACCTTCGCTGGACGAATAGGCAGGTGCCCCGGGGGTCTTAAGAAAGAGCCGAGTCCACGGAGAACCGTATTCCGCGCCGGACAATAGTAGGATAGGATGAGGTGTGCCCACAAAGAGGCAATTACAATAAAAATGCGCCTTGCCAAGTATTTGTTACTTCTTTTTTTCGCGCTGTTGAGCAACCTTGGCGTTGCCCATGCGAGCCCCCAACTGCTACTGGGGGAACGGAACTCCCGTGTATCGCTGGATGGACAGTTTGAATATTTCCAGGACAGCGGCCAGTTGGACATCCAGGCCGTACAGTCCCTCAACGATTCGGATTTTCTTCAGAGCTCCGAGCAGGTTCCCAATTTCGGTTTTACCTCTTCACGTTACTGGTTTCGCACCCAGCTGATACGCGAGCCCGCCGCCGATAGTCGATGGATTCTGGAGCTGCGGTACGCGCCTCTGGATCTCATTGGCGTATTCCTGTTGGACGGCAATGGTGACCTGCTGTTCGAAAAGCACGGGGGCGACAGCGTACCCTTTGCCGACCGTCCGATAAAAAATCGCAATTTCACCGTTGCCCTGCCCTTGCCGCCCGATGAGCCCGTCTGGCTTTATGTAAGCGTTCAGACCGAGGGCTCATTGCAACTGCCGGCGGTGTTGTTCAGTTCCGCTCGCTTTGTGGCCGAAGCCCGAGATGAACAGTATCTTCAAGGGTTGTACTACGGCGTGCTGCTATCGATGCTGTTGTATAACCTGCTGATATTCGCCTCGATCCGTGACGCCAGCCACCTTTACTACATTTTCTATATCGCAGGCTTTGCGATATTTCAGCTTACGCTCAATGGCCTTGCTTTCGAGTACCTTTGGCCTGAACTGCCAGCCTGGAACAATCGCGCACTTCCGATCACCATTGCGCTGTCCATGGCGGCGCTGCTTTTGCTGACCCAATCCTTCCTGCAAACCAGAATGACCACGCCTCGGCTGGATCCGGTTCTGAAAATATTTTTCGGACTGTCGTGCCTGACCACCATCCTTTGCCTCTACGCCCCTTACAATCTCGCTATCAAGGTAGCTACCGCCTCCGCTGTCATCGTGCCTTTGCTGGTGTTTGTCTCTGGTATCAACAGCCTGGCCGGCGGCCACAGGCAAGCCCGATTTTTTTCTGCTGTCATTCACGATCCTGCTGGCAGGCGTGACCATGTATGCCCTGAAGACGTTCCATATTATTCCAAGTACTGTCATCACCGAATACGGGCTGCAGATCGGCTCGGCACTGCAGATGATCCTGCTCTCCTTTGCGCTGGCTGATCGCATGCGTCTGCTCAAGGAAGAATATGCCCGGGTTGAACATGAAGCGCGAACCCAACTGGAACGCCGCGTGGTTGAGCGCACCTCTGCCCTTCACAGCGCCCTGAGTGAACTGGAGAGCAAGAACCGGATCCTTCATGAACTGAACACGCTCGATGGCTTGACCGGCGTTCATAATCGTCGCTTTCTGGACGAGCTGCTCAGCAAGGAATGGTCCCGGTGCCATCGGCAAAAGTGCCCTTTGTCAGTGCTCATAATCGACATTGACCACTTCAAGCTGATCAATGACAACCATGGTCACCAGTGTGGTGATGAGGCGCTCAAACAGTTGGCTATGATCGTCCAGGAATGCATCAAGCGTCCCGGTGATGCAGTCTGTCGCTACGGTGGCGAGGAGTTTGTTCTCGTACTTCCCGATACGAATGCAAATGGGGCCGGACACATTGCCGAGACAGTGCGGAGCACAGTGGCTGCCACGCAGATCCGTGCCGCAGAACATAACCTGACATTGACGGTGAGCATCGGCGTGGGCTGCGTGGTACCGCTGGATGCTGACGAGGCAGGCCTGAGCGAGCTCATCCGCGCTGCGGATGCCGCGCTTTATCAGGCCAAGACGGGTGGCAGAAATCAGGTACGGGTAGCGCAGGAAGCGGCCCGTCTAGCCAACCCGAATTAGGCTCATGAATGCACGCACCAGTTCCGGGCACCAGCTGGGGTAGCGTTGTCGTCCACCGCATGAATCATGCCCGTCGCGATTGCTGCATGCGGATCAAGAATTCTCGGAGAGGCCTTCAAATAGCTGAGGATGTCCAGTGGCTCGTCTGCACCCTTGGTCCGTTCTTCCACGATGGCCGCATACAGCTCCAGATCATGATCCAGACTCATGGCATATTCGGCCATTCTGGCGTGGTCCACCGACCCATGCAGGGTCCAGTGAAACGGGTGGAAGAGAAATTTGCTGAAGTGCGAGGCGGTGCGTCGCTGGCCAGCCAGAAAGATGATATTGCCCATGGACTCAACGGTGCCGAGGTTATGGGTATTCACCGGGATCGGCAGCGAAATCAGAAAGTTGTACAGGGAAAAGCCGTAACTGCACTCCCCGCCCATGGTGGCGATCTTAACCAAGAGTTCAGACGCATCCTGCTGGACCGCCTCGGTGCATTTATTGATGAACTGTCCGCAGGTATTGGAATTGATAGGGCCGGTGAAATGAATGATGTGAGTCGTCATGGTGATCGCCTCTAGCTGATTGTTGCCAATGGGGTCCAGATACACGCTGACAGCTCAGCCTCCGGATGATAAATACATCATCGGCAATGCCATCTGATCCTTGAGGAAAGCCTGGTCCGGGGGGTGCAGCCTGGTCCGCTCCATTGGGTCCGGTTTTTTACCTTAATCCAATATCCGACCGGGAAACAACCTGACGTCCTGGTTCGTACACATTGCACAAGATTGTGATTTGATTAAACCTCATGGCCTGGCTAAGGTCCCAGTTGCATCGGCGATGACGCCACCGATAAACCTATTGGAATCAAGCCTTGAATCTAACCATCTGCAGAGCTTGCGCGTCTAGCCCTGCTATCCGTTCAGCGCTTTCCGTCACCGCCGCGATACTGGTTCTCAGCGGCTGCAGCACGCCGGGAAAGCCATCGCCTCCTCCGCCCGAACCGGCTGTGGTGCGCGCCCAGATAGTCGAACTCATGCCTGACGGCATTCCTGATCGGGAGGGCTGGGCACATGATATCTTTTCAACCTTTGCCGGCCTTGACCTGCCGCCCACCAAAGAGAATATCTGTGCGGTGCTGGCCGTAACCATTCAGGAATCGACCTTTCAAGTAGCCCCGCCAGTGCCGGGACTTGCCAAGATTTCCCGTGAAGAAATCTACCGGCGGGCGGCTCGGCTGCGCATTCCCGAGTTTCTGATAGACGCCGCCCTGAGGCTCGAATCGCCTAACGGCGAGAGCTACAGCGAAAGGTTGAATTCGGTGGAGGACGAAAAGGAATTAAGCGCGATATTCGAGGATTTCCTCGGCACGGTGCCCTTGGGCCAGCAACTTTTTGGCAGCTTCAACCCGGTGCGCACCGGCGGTCCCATGCAAGTGAGCATCGACTTTGCCGAGTCGCTGGCTGATGACTACCCCTACGCGGTGGATGGCTCGATCCGTAACGAAGTATTCAGCCGCCGCGGGGGCATGTACTTCGGCATCGCCCACTTGCTGGACTATCCAGCCAATTATTCGCAGCCGTTATATCGCTTCGCTGATTTCAATGCGGGCTGGTACGCCAGCCGCAACGCTGCGTTTCAACGGGCAGTTACCGAAGCCTCCGGCATCACCCTCGCGCTGGACGGCGATCTCATCATCCATGGCTCAAGAACCGCGGGGTCAACGGAACTGGCAGTGCGCACCCTGGCCGAGCAACTGGATTTGAACGATGGCGCAATCAGACAGGCTCTGGATAGCGGTGACACTCTGGCATTCGAGGAAACCAGGCTTTACCAGCGCACCTTCGCTCTGGCGGACCGACTTGCGGGTGAGAGCCTGCCGCGAGCCGTGTTGCCAGGCATTACGCTCGAAAGCCCGAAGATTACTCGCCAGCTCACTACCGCGTGGTTTGCCAACCGGGTGAATGACCGTCATCGGCGCTGCATGACCGGAGGCCTCTAGTCCCACCGCCGAATCGTTACCAGGCATTTCAGGGAATTTGCGCAACGCGTCAACTTTTCAAGGCACCCACTGTCGAAAGCCAGGAATAATCAAAGAGCCGGCTTATGACGTGGAGAGAGAAGGACCGCTGGCAACGGCTGTTTTCAACCGGTGCCGCGTTATCAATCTTGTTGTTTTCAACGGGCTGCGAACGCCGTCAATCCGCGTTGCATCCGGCCAGCGTGAACGCTGAACGAATCGCTGATCTATTCTGGTGGATGGTTGGCGGCGGGCTGATTATCTGGGCAGTAGTGATGGCTATCGCCTTTTTCGCGACCCGTGCCCACCCAGAAGCCCACGGCGTGCGCAGTGCTCGCTGGCTCATTCTCGGCGGCGGTGTGGCGTTTCCGGTAGTGGTGCTGACCGGGCTGCTGATCTATGGCCTGATGCTCATGCCGCAACTTAGCTCAACCGCTGATATCGACCTGGAGATCGATGTTGCCGGTGAGCAGTGGTGGTGGCGTGTAACCTATCAAACGGCTGCCGGAGAGCCGGTGGAATTGGCCAATGAGATCCGCCTCCCGGTGGGTCAGCGGGCTCTGTTTCGCCTGACCAGCCCGGATGTTATCCACTCTTTCTGGATTCCTCCTCTTGGTGGCAAGGTCGACATGATTCCCGGCCGCACCAATACACTGGTACTGGAACCCACTCAAACCGGGACATTTCGCGGCGCCTGCGCTGAATACTGCGGCAGCTCGCACGCTCTCATGAAGTTCGAAGTGATGGTCATGGAGCCTGACGCCTTCGCCGATTGGCTGAACCGGCAGGCCCAGCCGGCCCAGCCACCGCAGAGCGAATCGGCCAGACAAGGCCAAACCGCTTTTCTCGCCAATGGCTGTGGTGCCTGCCATACCGTCCGCGGCACCGAAGCCAACGGCACGCTGGGCCCGGATCTGACCCATGTCGGTAGTCGTCTGAGTCTGGGCGCGGGAATTCTGCCTGTCGATCCAGAGGCGTTCACCCGCTGGATCGGGCACACCGGCGCAATCAAGCCAGACGTGAAGATGCCGTCCTTCGGGATGCTACCGGAAGATCAACTACCCGCCATGGCGCAGTATTTGAGTGAATTGCAATGAATGAGCAGACGGACTACCGAGACCCGGAAGAGGAGGCGCTCGCCTTGGCGCAGGCCGAGCGCCTGGCCAAGGCATGGAAAACACCGAAAGGCTGGCGCTACTGGTCCGCGGTGAACAATACCGAAGTGGGGCTCTGGTACACCGGCGTGTCGTTTATCTTCTTCCTGTTCGCCGGCGTGCTGGCGCTGCTGATCCGTGCTCAGTTGGCCGTGCCGGAGAACGACCTGCTTTCAGCCGAAACCTATAACCAGGTGTTCACACTGCATGGGTCGGTAATGATGTTCCTGTTCGGCGTGCCGATGTTCGAGGCATTTTCCATCCTGATCCTGCCACAGATGCTCGGTGCGCGTGACCTGCCCTTTCCACGGCTTTCAGCCTATGGTTTCTGGTGTTTCCTTATCGGTGGGGTTTTCGTATCCGGCTCGATTTTCTTCGGCGCAGCGCCACAGGGCGGCTGGTTCATGTACCCGCCGCTCAGTACGAGCTACTCGGAGGGCCTGGGACCGGATATCTGGCTTCTGGGCCTTTCATTTATCGAGGTGTCGTCCCTCGCAGCAGCCGTCGAGCTGATCGTCGGGGTGCTCAAGACCCGCCCGCCGGGGATGCGTATCAATCTAATGCCGCTGTATTCCTGGTACATCCTGGTGGTGGCGGGAATGATTCTGTTCGCCTTCCCGCCCCTCATCGCGGGCGATCTGCTGTTTGAAATGGAGCGCGCCTTCGACTGGCCGTTTTTTGATGTAAGCCGTGGCGGCGATCCGCTGCTCTGGCAACATCTGTTCTGGATTTTCGGTCATCCGGAGGTCTACATCATCTTTCTGCCAGCGGTCGCGCTGGTTGCGACCATCGTCCCCACCGCAGCCCGGCGCCCAATTGTCGGTTACAGCTGGATCGTCCTGGCGGCCGTGGGTACCGGTTTCATCAGCTTCGGGCTGTGGGTCCACCACATGTTCACCACCGGCATGCCAGCCGTCTCGCTGGCGTTCTTTTCGGCTGCGTCCGAAGCGGTGGCAATACCCACAGGCGTACAGATATTCTGTTTCCTGGCGACGGCGCTGGCCGGGCGTTTCGTCAAATCCGTGCCCATGTTGTTCGTCTCCGGCGCCCTGGCGATTTTCGTGCTGGGTGGGCTGACCGGTGTAATGGTGGCAATCGCCCCGTTCGACTTCCAGGCCCACGATACCTACTTCATCGTCGCCCATCTTCATTACGTATTGATAGGGGGCATGCTGTTTCCGGTCATCGCCGGGATCTACTATTTTTTTCCGTTGATCACCAGCAAGAAACTCTCTGACAAACTGGGCAAAATCGGTTTCTGGCTGATGTTCATCGGATTTAATGTGGCGTTTCTGCCGATGCATTTTACCGGCCTGCTGGGAATGCCCCGCCGGGTCTATACCTATTCCGCAGATTCCGGTTTCGGTTTGCTGAATATGGTCTCGTCCATCGGCGCGTTCGTACTCGCCGCCGGCGTCGCGGTGCTGGTATGGGATGTACTGCGGCCTAAGGGTAAGCAGCCCACTTGCGAGCGTAATCCCTGGGGGGCGGGAACGCTTGAGTGGCTCGTGGAAATGCCGGGCAGGGCCTGGGGCGTTCGCTCCATTCCCATCATCCGGAGCCGCTACCCGCTCTGGGATCAACCCAACCTGATGCGCGATGTGGATGCTGGGCGCTTCTACTTGCCTGATGCACAGGAAGGCAAACGCGAGACCTTGATAAGCACCATAATCGATGCCGACCCGATCCAGTGCCTGCGGGTTCCGGGGCCCACCTTCAAAGCACTCTGGGCAGCAATTTTTACCGGTGGGCTGTTTATCTTCGCCACTTACAAGCTGTATTGGTTAGCGATCGCCAGCGGAACACTGGCCTTGATCACCATCCTCATCTGGCTATGGCGGGATACTGCGATCATTCCCGCCAAGCAGACCAAGGATATCGGCCTGGGTGTTACGCTGCCAATCTATGCGTCGGGCGCGAAGTCAGTGGGCTGGTGGGCCATGTTCATCACCATGATCGGCAACATGAGTGCGTTCAACAGCCTGGTGTTCGGTTATTTCTTCTTCTGGACCGTGCATGACGACTTTCCGCCCGACAACACTCCCGATCTGGGGTTCTGGCCGGTAGCGGCGCTGGTCGCGATTCTTCTGTCCTGGGCGCTGACGCTCTGGGCACGGCGGCTAAACAATCTCGACCATGCATCTGGCTATTATGCCGCGCTGGGCCTCGGCGCATTGCTGACCGTAGCGGGCGCTTATGCGCTCTGGGCGGGACCCCATTTCGCCGGCATGGATCCCACAAGCAATGTGTATCCGGCGACCGTCTGGGTGTTGGTGCTCTGGTGTCTGATACATCTGGGTATTGGTCTGATCATGCAGCTTTACTGTCTTGCGCGACGCGCCGCCGGACGCATGACGGCCACGCATGATATCGATATTCGCAACGTCGCACTGTACTGGCACTTCATGGCGATCACCCTGGCAACTACCGTTGCGGTCATTGCCGGCTTTCCGGAGGTAGCATGATGGACGAGACACAAACCCGACCCGAGCATGCGCCAGAGGTGCCCCCCGGTTCTCGCGAAAGTCTGTGGCTTCTGGTCTCCGGGCCGACCATCTGGGCGGCTCATTTCCTGTTGTCCTATCTGGCCGTCTCGGTCTGGTGCGCCAAGGTAGCAGGTCGTGCCGGTCCGCTCGGTGACATACGCATTGCCATCGGCGTGCTGACCGCTCTGGCGCTGACCGGGATTGCACTGACCGGCTGGGGCGGATGGCGGCGGCACCGATTCGGCGAAGCCACCCTTCCCCACGATTTCGATACGCCCGGTGATCGACACCGCTTTCTGGGCTTTTCAACCTTTCTGCTGTGTGGGCTCAGTTTTGTGGCAACGGTATTCGTCGCTCTCTCCGTGGTGTTCATCAGGAGCTGCGAATGACCAGGCGCACCGTTGCTGGGCTAATAGGGCTGGCTGTTCTCGCCCTGGCCTGGATCGGCCCGGTGCCGGCCTTTGCACGCCAAGCCTTTGCTGGTCACATGACCATGCATGTGCTGGTGGTTGCTGTGGCAGCGCCGCTTCTGGCTATCGGGATTGCCGGCGGGCGTTTCGACATATCCAGCCGTCACCCTATTCTGTTCTCTCCGGTACTGGCCTCAGTGATCGAGCTGGTGGTGGTATGGGGTTGGCATCTACCCGTGTTGCACCATGCAGCGCGCATGTCGCATGGAATGTTGTTGCTTGAACAAGCCAGCTATCTGGCCGTCGGGCTGCTTGTGTGGCTTGCGGCTTTTGGTGGTGGCGAATGCCGCGGCAAGAGCGACCGCAACCAGCGTGCAGCTGCCGGCATAGCTGGATTGTTGCTGACCTCCATGCACATGACCTTTCTCGGGGTGTTGCTGGCGCTCGCCGGCCGGCCCCTGTTCGGCCATGCGGGCGGCGTTGCCGACGGGATGTCGGCACTGAATGATCAGCATCTAGGCGGCGTCATCATGCTGGTAGTCGGCGGCACGTCGTACCTGCTTGGCGGGCTGTACCTGCTTGGCGGGCTGTTAAGGGAAAAGCGTGATGCCGTTTCAGTCCGCTAAAGCGTACGCTCGCCAGGCAGCCGTCCTGACTGGGCAAGGCTTGCGCTGGCTGGTTGCCGGGTCCTGGAAGCGGGTATTCGCCATTCTCGCACTGGCGAGCATTCTGGTGGCGGCAGGTGGGTTTTTCCTGGCTTCGGTAGGATTGGTCTCGATCAGCGCGAGTTCCGGCCATTCTCCTGTCACGGCCTGGTTCCTTCATTACACGATGCGCAACGCCGTGCGCCTGCAATCATCCGGCAAGGTTCCGCCGCTGAATGATCCGGCGCTGATAGCCAAGGGCGCCGGTCACTATGAGACTGGCTGTCTGGCCTGCCATGGCGCGCCGGGCCGCGATCAGTCACTGATCGTCAGGCAAATGACTCCCGAGCCGCCCTACCTGCCCCCACGGATCTCGGAATGGAAGCCTGAAGAGCTGTTCTGGATCGTCAAGAACGGCATCAAATTCAGTGCCATGCCGGCCTGGCCTGCTTTAAAGCGTGAAGACGAAATCTGGGCGATGGTCGCGTTCCTGCAGCAGTTGCCCGACATGACCGCTGCCCGTTATAAGGAGCTGGCCCATGGCGACCGCGACGCAACGACCGACGAGCCAGTTACCCCGGACCATTTGCGTGCACTGGCCGATCCGCTGGGACCAGTACTGGCAAATTGCACGCGATGCCACGGCGAAGACGGCAATGGCAGAGGGCTCGGTGCGTTCCCCAAACTGGCCGGGCAATCCGAAGCCTACCTGCTTGCCAGTTTGCAATCCTATGCCAGTGGCGATCGCCACAGTGGCATTATGCAGCCCGTCGCCGCCGGTCTCGATCAACCAGTCCTTGCTGCGCTGGCCAGCCATTACGCAAGCTTGCCGGCCGGCGGCGAAACGGCGGAACCAGCGCCCAGTAACGAAAGCATCAGACGCGGCGCTGAACTGGCCTCCAGCGGCGTTCCAGAGCGCAACGTTCCGTCATGCATCCACTGCCACGGACCCAAGAAGTCACCCCGCAACGACAGGTACCCCGCCATCGAAGGGCAATACTCGGCGTATCTGAAACAGCAGCTCGAATTGTTCAGCTCGGAAAAACGCGGCGGCACGGCGTATGCGCACATAATGCACATCGCGGCGCACCGGCTCACGCCAGAGCAAATTCAGGATCTGGCTAATTACTACGCCTCCCTTTCCTCAGCAACCCCACCTGAATCGCAGAGGTAATCATGTTCGACAAAATCGTGGAGATAGTCTCGGCGTCCGGCTACGTAGGCGTGTTCGGCCTGATGTTGCTGGAAAACATATTTCCTCCGATACCCTCGGAACTGATTATGCCCCTGGCCGGGTTTGTAGCGGCGAAGGGAGAGCTGAACCTCTACGGCGTCGTCCTTGCAGGCACCGCCGGGTCGGTAGTCGGTGCGCTGCCCTGGTACTACGCCGGGGCAAAACTGGGGGAGGCCCGCCTGAAGAAGTGGTCCGAGCGATGGGGTTACTGGCTGACGATGTGCCCGGATGATATTGACCATGCCAGCCGCTGGTTTAACCGGCACGGCAAGCTTGCGGTATTCTTCGGTCGTCTCATGCCAGCTGTCCGCACGCTCATTTCTGTACCGGCAGGCATCGTCAAGCTGCCGATGCCCGTATTTCTGCTGTATTCGACGGCGGGATCGCTGCTATGGACAGCATTGCTGACACTGGCCGGGTTTCTGCTGGAATCACAGTATGAAAAGGTCGCGGATTACATCAACCCGGTTTCTACCGGCATAGTGATAATGATTGTCCTGATCTACGTGTATCGCCTGCTTCGCTTGCGCTTTGGCGGACACAAGCAGACCTGATCGTCGTCAGGCCACCCAGCTAGCAAGACTACCGACCCCTTTCAGTCTTGCTGCGACAGAATAGCGTCCAGCAAACCGGGAAACCGGCCGTCCAGTTCCTGACGGCGCAGCGAATTCATGTGAGTAGTGCCCACGCTCTGGGTGCAAACCAGCCCAGCCTCCCGTAGCACCCGGAAATGATGGGAAACGCTTGATTTCGGTCGACCGCCGTCGAGCTCGCCACAGCTTGCCTCGCCGACCTCAGCCAGGCGCCGCACGATCTCCAGGCGCACGGGATCGCTCAAGGCATGCAGTAGGCGCTCAAGCACAAAGTCGCTGGCAGCTGGGTGTTTGTAGGGTCGCATGGAGCGAATGATACACCAGGGGTTTGCTAATCAGCCATAGTTCTAATATTATCGAACTACAGAACCATCCAACCAGGAATCACATCATGTCTGCATTGTTCGAACCCTTCACATTGAAGGACATCACCCTTCGCAACCGTATCGCCGTTCCACCGATGTGTCAGTATTCAGCCAATGACGGCCTGATCAACGACTGGCATCAGGCGCACCTGACGTCACTGGCCCGCGGTGGCGCGGGTCTGGTCATCGTCGAGGCCACTGCGGTGGCACCCGAGGGCCGTATCACCCCTGGCTGTGCCGGCATATGGAATGACCAACTGGCCCAGGCTTTCGTTCCCGCAGTGAAAGCGATCAAGGCCGCCGGCTCAGTTCCGGGTATTCAGATTGCCCATGCCGGACGCAAGGCCAGCGCCAATCGGCCCTGGGAAGGAGATGATCACATCGCCAACGAGAATCCGCACGGCTGGCAAACCATCGCACCTTCGGCCGTGGCCTTTGGCGCCCATCTTGGCAAGGAACCAGAGGCCATGACGCCGGATGACATCGCCCGGGTCCGTGGGGACTTCGTGGCGGCGGCGCGGCGCGCGCGGGAGGTCGGTTTTGAATGGCTGGAACTGCACTTTGCCCATGGATATCTTGCGCAATCGTTTTTCTCCGAGCATTCCAACAAGCGTGAAGACAGCTACGGCGGCAGCTTCGAGAATCGTAGTCGCTTCCTCATGGAAACATTTGCTGCCGTTCGCGAAGTATGGCCCGAGCACCTGCCGTTGACGGTGCGCTTTGGTGTTCTCGAATTTGACGGACGCGACGAGCAGACACTCAGCGAGTCCATCGAACTGACCCGCCGCATGAAGGCTGGCGGGCTCGATCTGATGAGCGTCAGCATCGGATTCAGCATCCCAGACAGCAAAATCCCCTGGGCGCCCGGCTTTATGGGCCCGATTGCCGAGCGGGTTCGTCGTGAAGCTGGCATTCCGGTTGCCTCGGCCTGGGGATTTGGTGAACCGACGATTGCTGAAGAGGCTGTCAAGAATGGTCAACTGGACCTCATCATGGTTGGCAAGGCGCATCTGGCTAATCCGCACTGGGCCTATCATGCCGCCCGCACGCTGAAGGTCGATCAGCCATCCTGGACATTACCAGCGCCCTATGCGCATTGGCTGGAGCGCTATTGATCCTTCTGCTGTGATTCAAAAAAGGCGACCCAGGTCGCCTTTTTCTAGCCGATAAACAACCGGTAAGCTGGATTATCGGTCTCGTCCCACCAGAGGTATCCGAGCTCCTGAAGGGTTGAGGGTACACAATGGCGCTCCTGCTCCGGAACCTGGAGGCCTACCAGTGCACGCCCCGCATCCGAGCCATGATTGCGATAATGGAACAGGCTGATATTCCAGCGGCTGCCCAGCTGTTGCAAAAAGTCCGACAGTGCACCAGGCCGCTGTGGAAACTCGAAACGAAATACCTGCTCATCCGCCACATTCGCAACATGGCCGCCCACGGTATGGCGGATGTGCAATTTCGCCAGTTCGTTGTCGGTCATATCCAGCACCGGGTAGCCCTGGGCGTGGAGACTTTCGATCAGAGCCTGCCGCGAGTCGAGCTGGGGATCTGTCTGCACGCCTATGAAGATATGGGCTTCCTTGCTGGTGTGATAACGGTAGTTGAATTCGGTGATCTGCCGTTTGCCCAGCGCTTCGCAAAACGCCTTGAAGCTTCCCGGCGTCTCGGTCAGCGTTACGGCCAGAATCGCCTCGCGCTGTTCGCCCAACTCAGCGCGCTCCGCTACATGGCGTAGCCGGTCGAAGTTCACGTTGGCGCCTGAATTGATGGCGATGAACACCCGATTCTGACAGCGCTCGCGTTCCACATATTTTTTCAGTCCGGCTACTGCCAGCGCGCCGGCAGGTTCGGTGATGGAGCGGGTGTCGTCGTAGATATCCTTGATGGCAGAGCAGATCTCGTCGGTACTGACGGTTATGACCTCATCGACACACTGTCGACATAGCTCGAAATTGAACCGCCCGATCTGCGCCACTGCCACACCATCGGCAAATACCCCGACCTGAGGTAGCTCGACCCGTTCGCCAGCGGCGAGCGCCGCCTGCAGACAATTGGAATCATCCGGCTCCACCCCGATGATCCTGACCTCAGGGCGCAGGTATTTTACATAGGCCGCTACGCCAGCGATCAGGCTACCCCCACCCACCGGAACAAATATGGCATCGAGCTGACCAAGCCGCTGACGCAGCAGCTCCATCCCGACGGTGCCCTGCCCAGCGATAACCTCCGGATCGTCGTAGGGCGGCACGAAGGTATACCCCTGTTCTTCAGCAAGTTTGAGCGCATAGTCCAGCGCCTGGGGAAAGGCATCACCGTGCAGCAAGGCCTCGGCACCGCGGGCGCGAACCCCGTGCACTTTGATTTCCGGCGTGGTCAAAGGCATGACGATCCGGGCCTGGATCCCCAGCTTCTGGGCGGCTAGCGCCAGCCCCTGGGCGTGATTGCCCGCCGAGGCAGTAATTACGCCACGCGCTCTCTCCTCCTGACTGAGGCTGGCTACCTTGGCGTAGGCTCCGCGAATCTTGAACGAATGAACGGGCTGCAGATCTTCGCGTTTGAGCAGCACACTGTTGCCGAGGCTAACGGAGAGGCGGCTGGCCGGTTGCAGAGGTGTTTCGACGGCAATGTCATAAACCGGCGCGCAGAGTATTCGCATGACGTAGTGCTTGAGCAAATCGTCGGCACTGCCCGGCTTGTTATCGGCGATGGGGCGTAATACGGCTGGCGATGAACGTTGATCGTGCTCATCGACGATCAACTCAAGCGGACATGTGGTCATTCTGGCTCTCCCGGCGCTGAACTTTGCCTAGGAGACGATCAAAAAACCCGCCTTCTAGGCGGGTTTGATAGGGACGTTGGCTAACCCGCCAGTTCTGGAATGGCGGTCATAATCATCTGGGCGAAAAACGCAGTGAAGTTAGTCATGGAGTGAATCTAGGCGCCCTGTCCGGTCTCGTCAAGCGGTTATTATTCTCGGTTGACTCCATCATCGCCTACCACCGCCTCCCGGCACCTGCTTGGAGGATCTACCCCGAAGCGCTAACATAGAGCCTCACAAAGCCCGCACGGGCATACGAGGTTCGAGATGAAAACTCTTCATAGTCTGGCTATCGCCTGTCTTTTTTCCATTGTTGCCCTGCCCGTCCACGCTACTTGTACGCCAGAGGAGGCAACGCAACGCGCAGAGGTTGCCGCGAAAACCATTAATCGCGTGGCCGCCGGCGATCCTGAAAAGGCCCGCGCATTGCACGCCAAGTTGCAGGCGTTGCAGGAACGCGAACCCACCTCGGACCGGCACAGCGCCTGCGAGGCCTATGATCGGGTTATCGCTGAAGTGGAACGCAAGGAGCAGCCTGACGAGTAACGTATCGAATAAATCGATTTATTCAACAGATTTTTTACGCTATTAAATCGAATTACTCACTCATAAGATGGAGTCATGTTCCTTTTGAGGAGGTGATCCATGAAACAGCGCTCGGTAGTGGAAAAACTGGTTGGCCGCGCCGCGTCCGACGGTGACGGCGTAAAACTGACCCGTATCTTCGGTGGCCAGGGACCGGAGCGGTTTGACCCTTTCCTGATGCTCGATGAGTTCGGCTCTGACGCAGCCGTCGATTATGTCGGCGGCTTTCCATCACACCCACACCGTGGTTTTGAAACAGTCACCTACATGCTCGAAGGCCGCATGCTGCATGAGGACCATCTAGGCAACCGTGGCTTGCTCGAGCCAGGAGGGGTGCAGTGGATGACTGCGGGGCGCGGCATCATTCATTCCGAAATGCCTCAGCAGGATTCGGGATTGATGCGCGGCTTTCAGCTCTGGATCAACCTGCCTGCAGCCGAAAAGATGCAACCTGCCCGCTATACGGACCTGCCTGCCGCGCAATTCCAGACCCATGACTTGCCAGGCGGCGGGACGGTGAAGGTAATTGCTGGCCGTTTTGCCGTAGCAGGCAAAACCATGGAAGGTCCGATTCAGGGAAGGTCAACTCAGCCCTTGTATCTTGATCTGCAACTGCCGGCAGGTCAGCAACTGGCGTTGCCAATGGATGAACATTTGAATGCTCTCGTATACGTTTACGAGGGTGCTGTAAGCGTGGCAGACGAGAGAAGCGACACGTTGCTGGAAGAGAAACAGCTGGGACGTCTGGGCGAAGGCCAGACCGTCATGCTTAATGCGGGAAATCAAGGCGTGCGCCTGTTGCTGCTTGCTGGCAAGCCAATCGGCGAGCCCATAGTGCAGTACGGTCCCTTTGTGATGAACAAACGCGAGGAAATCGAACAGGCCCTGCATGATTTCCGAGCGGGCCGGCTGGCTTCCTGAGCCAGCCCATCCAGATCCCAGCAGTCAATTGACCAGTGTGCGCCCTGCCAAGGCATGTGCCAGGGTGCCACCGTCGATAAACTCCAGCTCCCCACCCAGTGGAATACCGTGGGCCAGCCGCGAGACCTTGATCCCCCTCGGCTTCAGCAGGCTGGCTATGTAATGCGCGGTAGCCTCCCCTTCGACCGTAGGATTGGTAGCGAGAATAGCTTCGGTAACCTGCCGGCCGTCCAGTGCGTCGAGCAGCGCAGGAATGCCTATCTCATTGGGGCCACGACCATCAATAGGTGAGAGTTGCCCCTTCAGCACGAAATACAGACCGTTGTATCCCCCAGCCTGCTCTATCGCCCAGACATCGGCCGGACTTTGCAGGATGCAGATGAGTGAATCATCGCGCCGCGGATCGGAGCACAACGAGCAAATATCCGTCTCGCTCAACATTCGGCACTGCTTGCAGTAACCCACGCCATCCATGGCCAGTTCCAGCGCCTGCGCCAGATGGCGCGCGGCATTCCGGTCGCGTTCCAACAGATTCAGCGCCATTCGCTGGGCTGTTTTAGGACCTACGCCCGGCAAACCACGTAGCGCGTCTATCAACTGACGTATCAGAGGACTAAAGCTCATCTACTTTCCTGACCCCTGATTAAAACGGCATCTTGAAGCCGTCAGGCAGATTCATGCCTGCGGTCATGCCAGACATCTTTTCCTTGCTGCTGACTTCAAGCTTGCGCACTGCATCGTTGAATGCAGCCGCGATGAGGTCTTCCAGCACTTCCTTGTCTTCGGACATGAGGCTGTCATCAATGCTGACGCGGCGCACATCGTGACGCCCGGTCATGAGCACCGACACCAGACCGGCACCGGATTGACCGGTGACCTCGGCGTTGGCCAGCTCTTCCTGCATTTTCTGCATTTTTTCCTGCATTTCCTGGGCCTGCTTCATCAGGCCTGCCATGCCACCTTTCATCATGATTGCGTCCTCAAGTTGTTGGAGCGTCTAGTGGGCGAATGCTGTCACTGCATATCTGCGCCGCGAATTCCTTTAACAGGCTTTGCACCAATGGGTCAGCCTGAATACTAGCCTCAGCTTCCTTCTGGCGGGCAACTTTTCGCCGAGCAGTAGCCACCGCCGGCGTTTCCTGGGTGGGGGCCTGGACCATTACATCTATCTGAACGGCAGAACCAAGGAAATCGATAACGGCTTGTTGCAAACGCAAGCGGTGGTTCTCGTTGTACAACGCACTATGACCAGGATCAAGATGCAATGCCCAGGTATCCGAATCACAGGCAACCAATTGACAATGGGCGGCAATGCTCTGGGTAAGGCCGCTCAACCCCAGCTGAGGGACAACTTCGAGCCACTTCTGCGCAACACCGGAAGCGGGGGGCAGATCGCTGACTTCATCGGCATGCGAAACGCTTTCTGCAACCGGTGCCGCCTGTAAATTCTCTACTGCCTCCCAGTCATTAAGATACTGGCTGAGATCCTGGGGTTCCTCATCGTCCTCTTCCGCCCTGCTCGATTCATCCAGAGGCGGAGCATCCAGCCACTCAGCGGGGGGCTCATCCAGCGGTGGCTTCACCGGGGTGCTGGCGTTCAATGGTCTGCTGCTGGCGGGCCGATGAGCAGATTGTGGCGCCATAACGGGAGAAGCTTCAAGGGCCTGGCCTGCCTTCTGCGGCTCAGCCGATACGAGCGCAGACTGCGGAGGCGCAGACTGGACGGATTTGCCAGTATCAACGATGGAATCAGGCGCAGCGGCAACGACCGCACTGGCGGGATTGGCCGCTGCAGCCGGGTTGGCAGCGAGAGACGTTGGCCTGGCTGGAGCAGGGTCAGCCTTGGCCTGGCTGAGCCCCGTCGACTTTCCCGGCGGCGGCGCAGAGGGTTGCTGGGCTGCCTGTTCCAATGTCCCCGGTCTGAAGGCCAGCATGCGCAGCAGCGCCATTTCGAAACCGCCGCGCGGGTCTGGCGACAAGGGCAAGTCGCGCCTGCCGTGGAGCGCCAGTTGATAAAAAAGCTGCACGTCCTCGGCGCTGATCCGGCCGGCGAGATCTACCACTTTTGTCTGGTCGCCAAGGCTGTTATCTACTCCGTCCGGCATTACCTGGGCGATAGCCAGGCGCTGCAAGGTGGAAATCAGTTCGGCAAGCACGCCGGCAAAGTCGGCGCCCTGCTCCGCCAACTCGGCTACCGCCGCCAGAAGCCCGCGTGCATCGTTACCCGCGAGGGCATCGAGCAAGCCGAACACCTGCCCATGATCGATGGTGCCGAGCATGCTGCGCACGTCAGATGCCTGCAACACACCATTGCCAAAGGCAATGGCCTGGTCCGTCAGGCTCAAACCGTCACGCATGGAGCCGTCGGCGGCCTTGCCGAGCAACCAGAGCGATTCCTCATCAAAGCCAATCGCTTCTTCGGTCAATACGTGTCGCAGGTGCTGCACGACCTTCTCGGGCAGCATGTTCTTCAGCGAAAATTGCAGGCAGCGCGACAGGATAGTAACCGGCAGCTTTTGCGGATCAGTGGTAGCCAGCAGAAATTTTACATGCGCTGGCGGCTCTTCCAGGGTTTTCAACAGCGCGTTGAAACTGTGACTGGACAGCATGTGCACTTCGTCGATCAGGTAAACCTTGAAGCGCCCACGTGACGGGGCATATTGCACATTGTCCAGCAGCTCCCGGGTATCTTCGACCTTGGTGCGGCTGGCCGCATCGACTTCGATCAAGTCGACAAACCGGCCTTCGTCAATTTCCTTGCACGCCGAGCAGACTCCGCACGGCTCGGAGCTTACTCCGGCTTCACAGTTCAGGCATTTAGCGAGAATTCGAGCGATAGTGGTCTTGCCGACCCCACGGGTGCCGGTGAAGAGATACGCATGATGTAGGCGATTATGGTCCAGCGCATTGATCAAGGCCTGCAGAACATGAGTCTGGCCGACCATTTCACGAAACAGGCGAGGACGCCATTTGCGGGCTAATACCTGATAACTCATCGGGGTGTCTGCTGTCCGGTCTGATCAATTTGAGGCAAGCGGGTACTGTAACCAAAGCGAACTGACAATGCGAGATGCGCCGGCGTGACTCAGATGCCTTCCAGCGAGCTGCGTTGATATCGGGGGAGGACTCAAGCGTTAGAAGCAGAACACTGCGTGGCTATGGGTGGCGGCCCTACCAGCCACACCCCGGCACACGATATAACCGCTGCGGCTGCTCCCTTCCGGGTCTGACCGGGTTCACGGCGAATCATTGCGAGGGGACCGGCAGGGTCACCATAGCGTGCCCGTACCAGACGAGCCGCGCTATTGTAACGGCTTGGCCGGAACTTACAACCCGTTGTTGCCTCTGATCGTCAGATCCTCGGTGCGGCGCCTTTATCCTGTCGACGCCGCATTCAGCGCCGGGGTATTCCGGAGTAAACTTCGGATGGTATTCCCAACACGGACTTACGATGACAGACAGAAACAGCGCTCAAGCCAGACGGCCAGACACCTCCGGATTACGGTTGCTGATTCTTGCAGGTTTCTTTGTAGTGTTGAGTGGATTGGGCTTCTGGGCAGTGTATTCCCAGTTCGCCGGTGAAAACCTGACCTTTGACGACCGCTTGCTCAATGCCTCAACCCTGGCAAGCGTGTGCGCCCTTCTTTGCATCTATTTTGCCGCAGACGGGCTGCGCCTGTATTACACCCTGCGCGCCCTGGGCCAGGCGGTAGCCCTCTCGACTATCTTCCGTCTGGTCTTCATCAACATATTCTTTTCGAATATCACACCCATGGCCACCGGCGGCGGCTTCGCCCAGATTTGGTTCCTCCAGCGCCACGGGGTTCGGATCGGTACGGCCACAGCTGCCACCACCATACGAACCGTGCTGGCAATGATTTTCATATTTACCCTTACCCCGTTTTTCCTGCTCACCCTTGAGGAGCTGGACAATCAGGCGCTGATTGGCGAGATCAGCGGGTTGCTCGCGGTGCTGATCATTCTGTATCTGGGTTTCTTCGGCGTGGTACTGCTGCGCACCCGCTGGCTGATCGCTCCGCTATCCGTCCTGCTGCAAGCAGCTCGCAAGGCTCACCTAATCAGCAGTTCGCGGCACAAGCGCTGGCAATTCAAGGCCCGCCGGGAGATGGTGCGATTTGCTCGCTCCTTTTCGCTGTATGCGCACGGTCCACGGGGAGACGTGTTGCTGTCGGTTTTTTTCACAGCCGTGTTCCTGCTCAGCCTTTTCAGCTTCCCTGCGCTGCTGATCCACAGTCTCGGATACGACACAGACTACCTGATAAGCCTTGGTCTACTGGTGGTAACCACCTTTGTCATGTACTTCGCGCCGACCCCTGGCGCGTCAGGGATATCCGAAGGGGTATTCGGAAGCTTTTTCAGCGGCATTCTCAGCCCAGCTCATCTGGTAGTGGTGACCATTGTCTGGCGAGTGCTGACCATCTACCTTGGCATGCTCGTGGGATTAGTGGTAACACAGCTGGAGCTAAGCCGCGGACGGAGCGCGAAATGACCAGGAAGGCCCCTCTCCAGGCACTGTTCTATCTGAATGTGTCGATAGTTGCGCTACTGATCGGATACAAAATTTATCTCAACTATTTCAACGAAGCCTTCGAGGCGGTACATACCGAGCAACTGCTCGCAATTGAAGAGCGCCTGCAGAACAAGGAGTCATTCAGCTTCGCCGTGGTGGGCAATATCAACAACTCGGTCGGCATTTTTGAACGCACCTTCATCCCGATGTTGAACCAGTCCGGGCTGGATTTCCTGGTGTCGGCCGGCAACGCGGTGAGTAGTGGCAGCGAAGACAAGTACCGGTCCCTTTACGGAACCCTGACCAAGCTCGATATTCCTTACCTGCTGACCTTTGGCGCCAACGAATACACCAGCTTTGGCAGTTTCCGGTTTTACGAGCATTTCGGACCGCACCTCTATTCGGTCCGAATTGGCGAAAGCCGGCTGATATTTCTGGACAGTACCGGGAAGACACCCTACCGCTGGCAACTGCACTGGTTGAGGGATCTACTGCTGAATGACGACGCGATGCATACGCTGGTGTTCATCGGCCACCCTCTCCTGTACGTCGCCCAGCAGACGCTTTTCGAGCAGGAAGAGGATTATCTGGGCCCGAGTGACTTTCGTGAAGAGTTGCTGAGTCTGTTCGCCACTCACCGGATAGACGTGGTTTTTTCCGCAAATCTTTCGTTGTTTTCCGAGCAGCAAATCGGGCCCACACGCTTTATCACTACTGGCGGAGCGGGCGGTCTGATTCTCAATGACGAGGAGAGCTTTTATCATTACATCAAGGTAGACGTGACTCCGCAGGGTATCGCTACCGAGCTGATGCCGATGGAAATAGGACAACACCCCCTGCTAAAGCGCCTGGAAAGCCTATGGTTCTTCATCTATTCGCTGTTTTACGTTGGCTATCTGAATTTTCTGCTGCTGGTCAGCCTGTTTTCTCTGCTGGCAATCCGGCTTTACACGCTTATATTCGTCGATAGGGACTATTACCGGGATTTCGATGCGGACCCGTCGCCCTGGCTGGAGAAGCCACTGCGGATCGCCATGTTCACCAACAATTACCTGCCTTTCATTGGTGGCGTACCGATCTCCATAGAGCGCCTACGCGGCGGACTCGAGGCAATGGGCAACAAGACCCTGATCATCGCACCGCGCTATCGCGACCAACCGCCGGCCGAGGAAAGGGTCTTGCGGGTTCCTTCATTATTATCAATGGGTGAAAAACGCGAGTTTCGTCTGGCCAATATCTTTCTGCCGCGAATATCCCGCCAGTTGAGATCGTTCAAACCCGATGTCATTCATGTTCACCACCCAGTCTGGCTGGGCTCGTTAGGGCTTTTTCTGGGCCGCCGCCTGCGTATCCCGGTCGTATTTACCTATCACACGCGCCTGGAACACTATGCTCATTTCGTGCCGCTGCCAGGTAGCTTATTCCGCAATTTCATTTCCCACGCGCTGATCAAGCGCTTTGCCAACAAATGTGACGGAATCATAGTCCCAACCTATTCGGCCGAGGAGTACCTCAGAATCATAGGCGTCAAAACGACAACCTTTGTGCAACCCACCGGTATCGACTTCGAGCGATATCAGGATATTACGTCTGAGCAATTGGGACAGTTGCGCGGGGAACTTGGCCTGCAGGACGAAACCGTGCTGATCAGCGTTTCCCGTCTATCCAACGAGAAGAATCTCGATTTCATTATTGATGCGGTCGCCTCGTTGCGCAGAACTCTCGAGCGTCCCTTCCGGCTGTTGTTGATAGGTGAAGGGCACCAGCGCAACCGGTTGCAAAAACGTATTGATGAGATGGACCTGCAGAACAGTATCACTCTGATTGGCGCCGTTCCGGCCAGTCAGATGGCTATTTATTACAACCTTGGTGATTTATTCGTATTTGCCTCCAAGTCAGAAACCCAGGGCATGGTGATACTGGAGGCCATGGCGGCCGGGTTGCCCGTAGTGGCCATCCGGTCCAGCGGTATAGATGATGTGATCACCCACGGTCACAACGGCTACAAGACACCTGAGAGCCAGAGCCAGTGGCAAGCCGCTGTCAGCGAGCTGATTACGAACGTTGATTTGCGGCAAACCCTTTCAGGCCATGCCCGGGATTTCGCCAGAGGGTTCTCCGTAGAGAAATTCGCGAATGATATAAAGGGGGTTTATGCGGAAGTACTTGCCAAAAAAATCCATACGCCGGACGTCGGCACCACCAAAGACTGACGCTTTGATACATCAGGACCGTTCCAGCACCTCATCCCAGATTGCTCGGCCTGCGTCCTACCACGAACGAAACGACGAACAACATCAGAAATACCACAAACAGGATCTTGGCGATTCCTGTCGCAGCTCCCACAATGCCGCCAAAACCCAACACCGCGGCAATAATCGCGATAACCAGGAAGGTAATAGCCCAACTCAACATGTATTTTCCCCAATAGTCCTGATGTAAGCACTGCTTGCCAGGCACCAAAGCGAAGCGCCTTGTTTTATTCTGATTAAAATACCCAACTCTTCTGCTCTTCGCTTTCGCGCTGACTGCTAGCCGCGACGGATGGCAAGGCAGCGGGCTGAATATCCGCCATCCGGTATTGCATGCTGGATATTATCTGGTGGCTCTGTCTGGCATCGGCATTCTGCTCCCCACCCAGCATCAACATTACCGCAGCGACTGCAAACAAGCCTTTCCCCAGCAACCCAAAGCTCATATGACGATGGCTCATCCTGATTTCCTCCTAGCCTGACCGGCTCTAACACGGTCAGTGTCCGCCCAATTCATGTGAAGCGTTATATGTCCGACTTTTTCGATAAATACTGTCTTTGTTTTTTTGAACACCCGAATCCAATCAATGAAACTTCCGTGCTTCGCCACGTTCCTATCCTTTAAGCAGCTACCTCTTTCCTGCTTAAGGACCGGCTTCACGGTCTGTTTTTGGCCTGAGTTGCCGGCAACTCAGGTGATCAGCGGGCGCAATTCCCCTATCTATATTTCCTCTATATATGTGGCAATAGTTGTGCCATCTTTTTTATTCCTTGTTTCCCTTATAAAATCAACCAGTTACATCTTTTTATGCCACTATGCCAGCATGCAGCCTGCATGATTAGGCTTGGATTGCCATGCAATTTGCACGAAGATACGCGGACTAACTGCCACTTTTTTAGCCGCGTGAACAGGACAACGGAAATATGGAACCGAAGCATGGGCGTATTCTCCTGGTAGATGACGAATCCGCGATCCTGAGAACCTTTCGCTATTGCCTTGAAGATGAAGGGTATGAAGTTGCCACAGCGAACAGTGCGGCTCAGGCTGAAGCGGTAATTCGCCAACAGGTCTTCGATCTCTGCTTCCTGGATCTTCGCCTCGGGCAGGACAATGGGCTGGATGTGCTGGCCCACATGCGCATCAATGCGCCGTGGATGCGGGTCGTCATCGTCACTGCCCATTCGGCTGTCGACACGGCCGTTGATGCCATGCAAGCCGGCGCCACCGACTATCTGGTAAAACCGTGCAGCCCTGACCAGCTTCGCCTCGCTGCCGCCAAGCAGCTTGAGGTAAGGCAGCTCGCAGCACGTCTGGAAGCACTCGAAGGAGAGGTTCGCAAGCAGGACGAAGGCCTGAGTTCGCGCAGCCCTTCGATGATGAACATTTTTGAGACCGCTCGGCAGGTCGCGGTGACCGACGCCAACATTCTGATATTGGGCGAATCAGGAACGGGCAAGGGTGAGTTGGCCAGAGCCATCCATAAGTGGAGCAAGCGGTCAAAGAAAGCCTGTGTCACGATCAACTGCCCCTCTCTGACCGGGGACCTGATGGAAAGCGAACTGTTCGGCCACAGCCGCGGAGCCTTTACCGGAGCCAATGAAAGCACCCTGGGCCGCGTCAGCCAGGCCGACGGGGGCACGCTTTTTCTCGACGAAGTAGGCGACTTTCCGTTGGCAATTCAGCCGAAACTCTTGAGATTCATTCAGGACAAGGAGTACGAGCGTATAGGCGATCCAGTGACCCGTCAGGCCAATGTCCGAATCCTCGCCGCGACCAACCTGGATTTGGCAGAAATGGTGGAGAACGGGCGCTTCCGCGAGGACCTGTTTTATCGTCTCAATGTCATCACCATCACCCTGCTGCCCCTGCGTGATCGTACGGAAGACATTCTGCAGCTGGCAGAACGCTTTCTTGCACACTTTGTTACCGAATATGCCCGTCCGGCCCGGTCTTTCAGCGCAGAATCCCAGGAAGCGCTGGTGTCTTATCATTGGCCAGGCAACATTCGGGAGCTACGAAACGTCATCGAGCGCGCAAGCATCATCTGCTCGGACGATAGCGTCCAGCTGAGCCATCTGGGCTTTACCAAGGAGACCACCAGCAGTGCCCCGAAAATTGGCTCGGAGATGAGTCTGATTGACCTGGAGAAAGCCCATATCGCTGCGGTGCTGGCCAATAGCGATACGCTCGATCAGGCCGCCAGGACATTGGGCATTGACGCCTCCACCCTTTACAGAAAACGCAAGCAGCTCGGCCTATGACCCTGCGCAACCGGTTATTCCTGAGTACCAGCGCCCTGCTGACGGTAGCCCTACTGGGGCTTCTCCTCGGTATATTCAGCGTATTGCAGCTCACCAAAGCCCAGAATCAGCTGATGAAGAGGAATTTGAGCTTCATCGACGCCACCATGGGCATGGGTGAAGAGATCGGCAATCAGACCATTCTGATGATCTCGGAGAGTCTGGATCGCGAGGCGCTACGCATCTCCGACGAGAACTTCAGGCGTTGGCTGGATCGGGCTCGGGCCAGTTCCGTGATCGAAACGGACCAGGCCGCCGTCGAAGAAATTGCCGAGTCTTACAACTACTTTTCGGGATTACTGGCAAGACCCTTCGATATCAGACGCCAACTGTTGCGCAACAACCAGTTTGGGCAGGCTGTCGAGGCGATGCGCGACCATATCAACGCGGTCCAGCTGCACTATGTGGCTGAGGTTGAGAAGACCGAGGCCGACTCCAGGGAACGCGCCTGGTTGATGGCGACGTTGCTGGGCCTCATTGGCGTAGCCATATTGTTGATCGGTTTCGTCACTGCCCACAGTATTGCCCAACGCTTCGCCAGGCCTATCGAGGCGCTCGCCCGCGCTGCCGACCAGATCGGCCGTGGTGACTTCAAGGTCATTTTGCCACTATCGCCGATAGCGGAGTTGTCTGCGTTGAGCCGACGTTTCGGCTTGATGGCCGAGGCGGTAAGAGAGTTCAAGCACAGCAACGTCGAGGCCCTGCAGGCAGAACAGCGACGGCTGCAGGCGGTGCTGGACAGCATCAATGACGGGCTGCTGATTATCGGTCGCAGCGGAATGGTCGAACATTTCAACCCGGTTGCTCAGCGCCAGCTGGGTTGGAACGAGGCGCATTTAGGCCAAAGCCTGGGCGACGCCCTGCAATTGCCCGAGCTTGAGGAGCAATTGCAACAGGTATTGAACGATGGGCTTCTGGCAGATCCCATCGAGGATTTGCAGATCGAAGCCAACGGCGAGACCCGCTTGCTGTGCTATAGCCTGACGCCGGTCAGTCATGAAGCCGGCCAGCGGATACTGGGCGCCGTGATGGTGCTGCGCGACGTGACAGAGCAGCGCGCATTCGAACGGGTACGCAGCGAGTTCGTGCTTCGCGCCTCACACGAGCTACGCACCCCGGTTACGGGCATGCACATGGCATTCTCTCTGTTGCAGGAACACCTCAAGTCCCTCGGCCCACGACAGGCTGATCTGCTCAATACGGTGGACGAGGAGATGCGTCGCCTGGTCAAGCTGATCAACGATCTGCTCAATTTCTCGCGCTATCAAAACGGCGTCCAGAAAATCGAACTGCACCATTGCGATGTGCATGAACTGCTCCTCCACGCCCAGCAGCGCCTACAAACCCAGGCAAGCGAAACCAACGTCTCCCTGAAAATCGAGCTGCACGAGACATTACCTTTGGTATCCATGGATCGTCTCCAGATCGAAAGAGTGCTGGACAATCTGATCGGTAACGCCCTGCGTCACAGCGAAAGCGGCGGCCAGATTACTCTTCAAGCCTGGCGTCAGGGAGAGCGGGTCATCATCAGTGTGAAGGACAACGGAGAAGGCATTCCCTATAGCCAACAGGCACGGGTATTCGAGCCCTTTGTGCAAATCGGGCGCAAGAAAGGCGGGGCGGGGCTCGGGCTGGCGCTATGCAAGGAAATCGTGCAACTGCATGGAGGCCACATCGGCGTTCATTCCAAGCCGGAACAGGGCGCACAGTTCTACCTGGCCCTGCCATTGTGATCTAGGCGCCAAAAGCCCAGGAGATCATCAATGGAATATACAGCAAGGCAAACAGGGTACTGAGCAACGCGGTGCCTGCAACCTGTCTCGGCGCTGTTTCCAGCAACGTAGCGATCACTACACTGTTGGCGGCAATCGGCGTAATCGATATGAGAAAGATCGCCTGGTAGACCGCCGTATCGTAAATATGCAGCAGTTGCCCATCAATCAGCCAGAAGGCTCCTGCCAGCAGCGGCCATGCGACAAATTTTCCGGCGAAGGCCAGCAGGGTAAAGCGCACGTTACCGGCCAGCCCACGGAAGCTGACGATGCTCATGCCTATAATCATCATGCCGAAAAAAATATAGGCGCCACGGGCATTATCGAACAGGGGCATCAGTACAGAAGGAATCTCTCCCCCGGCCAGGTTCAGCACCACCGCCAGGAAAAATGCGTACAGCGCCGGCAGGCGGACCACCTTGAGTAGGCAGTCTCTGACGCCATAGCGACCCCGCGCGGCAAGGTAGAAACCGACCGAGCTTTCATACAGGGTAGTGCCCAGCATGCAGACGATGTAGAGCGCCAGGCCTTCCTCACCAAACAGCAGCAGTGCCAGCGGGACACCAAAATAGCCCGTGTTTCCGGTAGCAACCGTCAGCGGGATCATATTGGCGCTATCGTCCCTCACCCACCGCTGGGCTATCACAAGATGAGCCAGGCCGAGCAACGAACAGAAACCCATCACCAGAAACGGCAGAGCGATGATCTCAGCTGAAAGCGGCGCGCTCATCACCCCTGCAAACACGACCGAGGGCAGGACGATATACATCATTATCCCGGCGATATGCCGGCCGCTGGCCTCAAGATATCGCCCGGCGATCCAGCCCAGCACGACCATAAGGTAGAGCGGAGCCAACTTGAACAGTAGCGCCAGGGCTGCGGTCACGTGGGATACCTCTAGGTTTGCTCGATCAAATAGACCCGCTCATGCAACTCGGTCATCCCCTGGCTTCTGAACATCTGATGCTCATCAAGCACGTCCCTGTTGTCCAGCAAGGCAATATCACAACCTGCAAAAAGCCGGCGAACCTCCTCGTCCGACACGCTGAATGGCGGACCGGCGCGCTGCGCCTGCGGATAGTCGAGGGTCACCAGCAGCATTGTCCAGCGTGGAGGCAGGATACGGCGCATATGCGCTGCGTACTCTTCGCGCATGCGGCCCGGCAAGGCTATGAGCGCCGCCCGATCATAAACCACCTGGACACTTCCCACATCGGAAGCTGTCAGGGCAAAGAAATCACCGCAGTAAAGACGGTAGCCCTGCCCTTCGACCTTCTCGAACGGTCCGGTGATTGTCCACTCGAAGGCCAGCGCCTGCTCGGCAGCGAACTCTTGCAGTGCCTTGCGGGCAAGCTCGACACCTATGACGGTGTGCCCACGGTCGACAAGCCAGTGCATATCCAGGCTTTTGCCGCACAGGGGAACCAGCACGGGCGCACCCTGGGACGCGCGCACAAATGGCCACCAGTGGGTCAGCAGCGGGTTGACCTGTGATTTGTGAAAACCGGTCTCCCCCAAATGCCACCGTTGCTTCCAGAAATCCGCTTCCATCAGCCCTCCTTCCGTTGCAATTTATTGACTATACAGCAATTTTTTCCATCATCTGGCCATTCGAGTTATAGTAATTCGAGTGAAGCACACAGGACCGATGGCTGCCTAATGGATAGCATTAATACTCTTTTTCTGATTGGTGCCCTGCTGATTGGCGCCAGTATCCTTGCCAGCTCCCTGTCGTCGAAGCTAGGCATCCCTCTGCTGCTGATTTTCCTTATCATCGGCATGCTCGCGGGCGTGGACGGGCCTGGTGGCATTGTCTTTGACAATGTCGACACGGCCTTCATGATCGGCAACCTCGCTCTGGCCATCATCCTGCTGGACGGGGGGATGCGAACCCGGGTTGAAAACTTTCGGGTAGGTCTATGGCCAGCGATTTCACTGGCCAGCGGTGGAGTTATTATCAGCGCAGGGCTGATCGGCATGCTTACGGCCTGGCTGCTGGACCTGCATTGGCTTCAGGGTTTGCTTCTCGGCGCTATCGTCGGTTCCACCGACGCCGCCGCAGTGTTTTCGCTGCTGCAGGGAAAAGGGCTGAACCTGAAGCAGCGCGTGGGCGCGACCCTGGAAATCGAATCCGGCTCCAACGACCCGATGGCGATTTTCCTGACCATTACCGTCGTTGAAATGCTGCGCTCCGGACAGCAGCAATTTGACTGGGGCTTTCTGCTCGTCCTGGTGCAGCAATTCGGCATCGGTGGTTTATGCGGTATTGCCGGCGGGTTCTTTCTGGCATGGCTGGTGAACCGCTTGCATCTGGCAACTGGCCTGTATCCCCTGCTGATCACCAGCGGCGCCATTCTGGTATTTGCTGCCACCAACAGCATTGGCGGTAGCGGTTTCCTGGCGATCTATCTGACTGGTCTGGTGCTGGGCAACCGGCGCGTACATAACCTGCAAAATATTCTGCATGTTCAGGATGGGCTCGCCTGGCTGAGCCAGATTGGCATGTTCCTGATGCTCGGATTGCTTGTTACCCCGAGCGAGATGCTACCGATAGCCCTGCCCGCCGTGTTCATCGCGTTGTTTCTGATTTTCGTGGCGCGGCCGCTGGCGGTACTCATTTCTCTGGCCCCGTTCGTCTTTTCATGGCGGGAACGATTGTTCATTTCCTGGGTAGGGCTGCGCGGAGCGGTACCCATTATCCTCGCGTTGTTCCCCTTGCTGGCTGGCCTGGAGCAGGCGCAACTGCTATTCAATCTGGCTTTTGTAGTAGTGCTGGTTTCACTTTTGCTACAGGGTTCGACGCTGCCGCTTGCCGCGCGGTTATGCAAAGTAGAAATTCCACCTCAACCTGCCCCGCTGCAGCGTACCAGTCTGGATGTCGCCGTCGATGGTCAATACGAGCTGATGATCTACCAACTGGATAACGCCAACTGGTGTGTCGGTACCCAACTCAGGGATCTGACCATGCCGGCTGATACGCGGATTGCAGCGGTATTTCGCATGAGTCACTTGCTTCATCCCACTGGCAGTACCCGGCTGGCATTGAACGATGTGTTATGCGTGGTAGGACGCGCACGTGATCTGCCTGCATTGTCAAAACTATTCAGCAAGGCCCACGCTCCCCGCTATCTGGAAAACCGCAAATTCTTCGGCGACTTCATTCTCGAAGGGGACGCCGAGCTTGGGGAAGTCGGCGCGTTCTACGGTTTTGTGGTGCCGGCAAACCTGGCGGAGCTGACGCTGGCGGCATTTTTCAGCAAACACTTCGGGGGGCACCCGGTGGTGGGCGACCGGATCGAATGGGAGGGCCACACCTGGGTTGTCGCGTCCATGGACGACGACCTGATCTTGAAGGTTGGCCTGAAACTTGGGAGCGGATCAACCACACCACCATTGGGCTTCTGAGCCGCCAGGCCGATTGCAGACAGGCATGCAGAACCAGCCCTGTGCGCAATGCCCGGCCTGGTCTACATTAACTTGTCCAGGGTAATCGGCAGATCACGCACCCGCTTGCCGGTGGCGTGATAGATGGCGTTGGCCACCGCAGCAGCCACACCGACAATACCAATCTCGCCGACGCCCTTTGACCCCAGTTCGTTGACGACATCGTCCTGCTCGTCGACAAACAGCACATCGATCGCGCCGATATCAGCGTTGACGGGAATGTGGTATTCGGCAAAGTTGTGGTTCATGAAGCGCCCGAGATGATGGTCGATCTGAGATTCCTCTTGCAGCGCCATGCCAATTCCCCACACCACGCCACCCACGATCTGATTGCCGGCGGTCTTCGGGTTGACGATACGCCCTGCGGCGACAGCGCTGACCACCCGCGTGACGCGCACCGTCCCCAGCGCCTCGTCTACCCTGACTTCGACGAACACCGCGGAATGGGTGGACGTAGCATACTCGTTGCGCTTCTCGCCAGGCTTGACGCTCACTTCAGCCTCCAGCGCCCCGGTCATCGCGATGATCTGTTGCAGATCCACCGAGGTCTCAGGCGCTGACTTCAGAACCATGTTGCCTGCGTTGAAGCTGACGTCTTCGAGACGCGCGCCGGTGAACGGCGATTCTGGCGATTGCTGCGTAGCGTCCAGCAGTTTCTGGCGCAGCTCCTCGCAGGCTTTTTGCACAGCGCTGCCAACCGAGGATACAGTTGCCGAACCACCTTCCAGGGGCGCCTTGGACAGGCTTGAGTCGCCGAGGTGAAAGTCCACCCGCTCCATCGGCAGACCCAGGGCTGCTGCGGCAATTTGGGTCATTACTGTGTAGGTCCCGGTACCGATATCGGCGGTTGCGCTGCTGACCTTCAGCCTGCCATCGGGCCCGAGACACGCCTTGGCACTGGCCGGCATTTGCAGCGCTTCCCACACTCCGGTAGCCATTCCCCAACCGATTAACTGATTGCCCTCGCGCATGCTGCGCGGTTCTGGCAGGCGCTTCGACCAGCCAAAGCGCTCAGCGCCCTGCTCGTAACATTCACGCAAGGCCTTGCTGGAATAGGGTTTGTCCTGGTTGCCGTTACGGTCGGTGTAATTCGTCAGTCGCAACGCCAGCGGATCAACCCCCGCAGCGCTGGCCAGTTCGTCCATGGCGCATTCCAGAGCGAAAACGCCTAACGCCGCGCCGGGAGCGCGCATATCCAGCGGCGTATACATGTCCAGCGACACCAGCCGGTAGTCCAGCCGAACGCTGGGGCATTGGTAGAGCATGCCGGACCATTCGACCACATGCTCAGTGAAATCCTCGAATGAAGACGTCTGGCCAATGGCCTGGTGAGTCAGCGCTTCCAGCTGTCCGCCTGGCCCGGCGCCAATCCCAATGCGTTGAATCGTGCGCGGACGATAACCGAAGGTGAACATCTGCTGGCGCTTGAGCACCACGCGCACCGACTGCTTGAGCTTGAGCGCCGCCATCACGGCAAGTGGCAGCTGATATTGCGGACGCAGGCCGGACCCGAAGGCGCCCCCGACAAAGGGCGCCAGGATGCGGATTTGTCCTTCCATGCCAAACACCGCTTCAAGATAGTGCATGCAGTTCTGCACACCCTGGGTCTTGTCATGAATTTCCAGCTGGCCATCGGGCAGGTAATGCACGGTGGAAGCGTGAGGCTCCATGGGATTGTGATGTTCGACCGGGGAGCTGTATTCGACATCCAGTCTGTATCGGGCGCTCGCCATCGCACTGCCGACATCGCCCCGCTCTGGGGGTATCTCGGCTGGCGCCTTGTGCATCTTGCCCAGGCGCGCCCTGAGATCTGTGTTGTGGGGCTCGGCGGCATACTCCACCTTTAGCAGACTACCGGCGTAGCGCGCCAGCTCAAGATTTTCAGCCACCACCAGGGCAATCGGCTGGCCGCTATAGAGCACCCGATCATTGAACAACGGACGAAACGACGCGCCATCTGCGGAATCCTCGTCCTCATAGGCCTTGTCGTAACTGGCAATCGGAGGGCGATTTGCGTGGGTGAGCACCAGCACCACCCCAGGCACTGCCTCAGCAGCACTGGAATCGATTTGCAGTATCCGGCCACGGGCAATGCTGCTATTGACCACACTGCCGTAGAGCAGGCCAGGCACCTGAAATTCTGCGGCATACTGCGCTTGTCCGGTGACCTTGAGAGGTCCGTCGACACGATCTACTGGTTTGCCCAAAGGCGATGTCATTGAGTTCATGGGGCAACTCCCTTGGCGGCATCGGTAAGAGCGCGGACGATGGCGCGCCGCGCCAGATCGATCTTGAAGGTATTGTGTTCAAAGCCGCTGGCCCCCTGGAGCAGTACGTCAGCGGCCGCGTTGAAAGCGGCATCGCCAGCGCTTTGGCCGACCAGCGCGGCTTCGGCCTCCGCCCGGCGCCAAGGCTTGTGTGCCACGCCGCCAAGGGCGATACGGGCGGCACTGATAGTGCCCCCGTCCAGCTTCAGCGCCGCTGCGACGGAAACCAGCGCGAAGGCATAGGAGGCGCGATCACGTACCTTGAGATACGCGCTGTGCTCGGCGAAACCGCTAGCAGGCAGCTCGACGGCGGTAATCAGTTCGCCATCGGTCAGGTTGTTATCGCGCTCAGGCTTTTCTCCTGGCAGGCGATGGAAATCGTTGAAGGCAATTTGCCTCTCGCCCTGCGGGCCCTGCACATGCACGACCGCATCCAGTGCTGCCATCGCCACACACATATCGGACGGATGAACTGCTATGCAGGCATCGCTGTGCCCGAGTATCGCGTGAATCCGGTTGAGGCCACTGCGGGCCGGGCAGCCAGTTCCGGGCTCACGCTTGTTGCAGGCGGTGGTGCTGTCATAGAAATAGTAGCAGCGGGTGCGCTGCAACAGATTACCGCCAGTACTGGCCATGTTGCGTAACTGCGCCGACGCGCCGGCGAGAATGGCTTGCGCGAGCAATGGGTAATGGCGCTCAACCAGGGGGTGCCAGGCGAGATCGGAATTGCTTACCAGCGCACCGATGCGCAGACCACCCTCTGCGGTTTCTTCGATGCCCTGCAATGGCAAACGAGTGATATCAATAAGTTGAGCGGGCCGAACGACGTTTTCCTTCATCAGGTCGAGCAGATTGGTGCCGCCCGCTATGTAACGACTATCCGGCTGGAACAGGCTGATGGCCTCGTCGATGCGGGTCGGCCGGGCGTAGCTGAAGGGGTTCATGGCTGCACCTCGCGCACGCCCTTCTGTGCATCGGTCTGCACCGCCCCGAGCGTCTTGCGGGTTTCCGGCATGGCTTCTTCGATGGCGGCGAGGATGTTCGGATAAGCCCCGCAGCGACAGAGGTTGCCGCTCATTTGCTCCCGAATCTCACCCAGGCTTTGTGCTCGTCCTTCGCTGACCATGCCCACCGCCGAACAGATCTGACCGGGCGTGCAATAGCCGCATTGAAAGGCATCGTGTTTGACGAACGCGGCCTGCATCGGATGCAGGCTATCACCGTCAGCCAATCCTTCAATCGTCGTCAGCTCGGCGCCGTCATGCATGACCGCCAGGGTGAGGCAGGAATTGATGCGTCGGCCATTGAGCAGGACAGTGCAAGCACCGCACTGGCCATGGTCACAGCCTTTTTTTGTCCCGGTCAGCGCCAATTGCTCACGCAGCAGATCGAGCAGTGTGGTCCATGGAAAAACCTCAAGCTGGCGGGTCTGGCCGTTCAGTTCAATGGTGATTGGACAAGCGATGATGCCGCCTGCCGTAGGGGAATTCTGGTTCATTGGCTGCCTCACGGTATTGAGCATTGATGTATCAGCGACGACAGACCGCCCTGTGGCAGGCGATCCTGCGGTCGATCGATGTCCTGCAGTACGCCGGGATCAGCCAGTTCCAGTTCGAGCAACGGCCCGGAGAACAACCCCTGCGCGCCGGAGTCGCCATCAAGGGCGCGTAGCGACGCGTAATGTCTGGAACCGATACCTCGAGGGTGGCCGCGCTGCCCTCGAAACACCGGCACCACAAGGTTGTCTTCGGTCATTGCACCGGCAATGCGAACGACGGACTCAGGGCGCACATAGGGCATGTCACCGAGAGCCACCAGCCAGCCCCGGCTGGCCGGGTAGCGCTCAACTGCCTGTGACAGGCTATGACCCAGACCGCGCGTTTGAACTAGGCAAAGTTCAATGTTCAGCTCCCTGGCATGACAGTCCAGCCAGTCCAGTAGCGCAGGATTGTCCTTGCTCGCCACCACAACCAAACGCTCCGCGACGCCTTGCAAGGCGATGAGCGTCGCCAGCAGCACCGGGGGCGAGTCAGATTCGGCCAGCCAGGGGGCAAGCAATTTATCGACATCGAGCTGGGCCCGATAGCGGCTACCCTGCCCCGCCGCCATGACCAGTGCACAAAGACCCGCGACCGGCTCATGCACAACGACGCTCCGTGACAGCCTGCTGCTGCGTTCCATTCTTGATCGCCACCACCTGGGCCATCAGCGACAAAGCGATTTCCGCGGGTGTGCGGCTACCAATGGGCAGGCCGATGGGACCATGCAGCCGTTCCACCTCCCGCTGGCTTACGCCCAGACCAAGCAGGCGTGACTTGCGCTTCTCGCTGTTGAGCCGAGAACCCAGAGCGCCCACATAGAAAGCCTCGGATCGCAGCGCGGCCAGCAAAGCCAGGTCGTCCAGCAGGGGATCGTGGGTAAGGGCGACCACCGCGGTATGGGGGTCAGGCTTGATCGCCAGCACTACATCATCCGGCATACCAGAGAGAAAGCGCACGGCGGTTTCGTCCCAGTCGTGGGCATAGCCGTCGCGCGGATCGCAGATCAGCACCTCGAACCCCAGCCCGATTGCCAGCTCGGCAACGTAGCGCGACAGTTGCCCGGCGCCAATCATCAACAGGCGCCAGGAAGGCCCAAAGGGAGCCTTCAGAACCCTGCCGTCAAATTGCAGTGTTTCGTTGTGCGCAAGAACCGACAGGCTGACGTCACCGGTCGCAACGTCTAGACGCCGCAAAACCCGCCCATGATTGCCGCAGCGTTCGAGCAGTTCATCGAGCCAGGCGGAAGTTACAAGGGGCTCGCGCAACAGACGCAAGGTGCCGCCGCAGGGCAACCCGAAGCGCGCCGACTCCTCTTTGCTGATGCCATAGGTAATGAGCTCGCAGGCCTGATGCTGATTATCGACAGACGGAAGCCGCGCGAGCAGATCGTCTTCGACGCAGCCTCCTGACACCGACCCTTCAACCCTGCCGTCGCTGCGTAGCGCCAGCAGAGAACCCACCGGGCGAGGCGCACTGCCCCAGGTCTCGACTACCGTGTAAAGGACGACCGAGTAACCGTCATGCAACCAGTCGCGGGCCCGTCGCAGTACTGCTAGATCGACACTGTCCATCGTTCTCCTCACGCAAAAAAGACCGAAGCGCCGGCGTGCCGGCATGCTTTCAGTGACTAGCCCAAAGGGGCGTAAGTTCAACCTGAAAATCTGTCGGCCAGAGAATCTCAGCGCTTGACCTTGACATTATGTAAAGGATAAGAATGGCTAAAACCCCTCCTGAAGGAACCGAACATGAACACCTATACCCTGCAGATCAGCGGCATGAGTTGCGCCAGCTGCGTGCGGCGCATCGAGCAGGTCTTGGCTGGCAAGCTGGGCCTGCGCTCGGCGGAGGTCAATCTTGCCGCCGAAACGGCGCGGCTGGTGATGGACGATCCGCAGCAGCTGGGCACCGTTTGCGCCGCATTGAAGGAGGCGGGTTATGGAGTGGCTACTGAACAGCGCCAGTTGAGCCTGGAGGGTATGAGCTGCGCCGGTTGTGTCAGCCGGGTGGAGAAAGCCTTGCTGAGCGTACCCGGCGTGCTTAACGCCGAGGTCAACCTCGCCAGCCAGCAGGCGCGCGTGGTCATGCTGCCCGATACCGCGCAAGAGACGGTTCTGTCGGCGTTGCGAAAAGCGGGCTATCCAGGCCAATGGCATGATCAGGACAGACCCGCCGAGCCGGACAAGCAATCCAGACAACTGCGCTACGAACGCCGCCACCTGATTCTCGCGGCGCTGCTTAGCGCACCGCTTGCCCTCGGCATGCTTCCAGAGCTGTTCGGCCGCCACGATCTGATGGTGCCCCCGTTGGTGCAGCTGGTGCTGGCTTCGATCGTGCAGTTTGGATTCGGTGCACGCTTCTACCGCGGCGCCTGGCATGCGCTACGCAATCTCAGCGGCAATATGGATTTGCTGGTGGCGATGGGCACGACTGCCGGATGGGCGCTAAGCACCTGGCATGTCTTCAGCACGCCCGCCGGTCAAATGCCGGTGCTCTACTATGAAGCCTCTGCGGTTATCGTCAGTTTTGTGCTGCTCGGCAAGTATCTGGAAAACCGGGCCAAGGGCCAGACACTCACGGCCATCCGGGCACTTACCGCACTGCGGCCGGAAACGGCCAGACGCCGCACCTCGAGCGGGGACCAGATGGTGCCGCTGGATCAAGTCGAACTGAACGACATACTTGTGGTGCAGCCCGGCGAACGCATTCCGGTGGACGGCGTGGTGCATGAGGGTGGCAGCCATGTTGACGAGTCCATGCTCACCGGAGAAAGCCTGCCGGTCAGCCGCCAGCCCGGCGAGACGGTAAGCGCTGGCGCCATGAATCTGGACGGGCTGCTGGTCATCGAGACCACTGCGGTAGGGCACGACACCATGTTGTCGCAGATTGTCCGGCTGGTTGAAAGTGCCCAGTCATCCAAGGCGCCCATTCAACGGCTGGTCGATCGGGTCAGCGCGGTTTTCGTTCCGGTCGTTATTGTGATTGCACTGATTGCATGGGCAGCGGGCAGCTTTGTGTTCGGTCCCGAACAGGCGTTACTCAACGCCATTGCAGTACTGGTGATCGCCTGCCCTTGCGCGCTCGGTCTGGCAACCCCCACCGCCATCATGGTCGGCACCGGGATTGCCGCGCAGCATGGCATTCTGATTCGCGATGCCCAGGCGCTGGAAGTGGCCCACGCGGTAGACACTGTGGTGTTCGACAAGACCGGCACCCTGACGGAAGGCAAGCCCGCGCTGCAGGCGTTCGAGACCTTGCGAGAGGATCATGACCAGGCCCTTGGTTGGGCGGTAGCCATACAGAAACATGCCGAGCATCCTCTTGCCGGAGCATTGCTGCGCTACGCTTCAGCTGTTGATCATGGCGGCCCAGCGGCTGGCGGACCAGCGGCTGTCGATACAGCGGCTGGCGACCCAGCGGCTGCCGAGGATTTTCGGGTGCATTCCGGACGGGGTGCCAGTGGCCTCGTGAACGGCCTCCGCATCTGGCTGGGCAACCGCCGCTTGATGGCCGACAAGGGCATCGATCTGGCCGAGTGGGATGATGCCGCCCGGCGCCATGAAAATCAGGGGCGGACGGTGTCCTGGCTGGCGGTGGATGACGGACAACCACGCGCCGTCGCACTGATGGCCTTCGCCGACGGTCTGAAAGCGTCATCGCGCAGCACCATCGAGCAGTTGCGAACGCTGGGCATCGAGAGCTGGCTGATCAGCGGTGACAGCAAAGCCGCAGCCGAAGCGATTGGACAGGATCTGGGCATCAACCACGTGGAATCCCAGGTTTTGCCAGAGGACAAGGCCAGGCATGTCGACGCGTTGCGCGCCAAGGGCCGGGTGGTGGCGATGATTGGCGACGGCATCAATGATGCGCCGGCTCTAGCGGCAGCAGATGTGGGAATGGCAATGTCGACTGGTACCGATGTTGCCATGCACAGCGCCGGCATTACGTTGATGCGCGGCGATCCTCAGCTGGTGCCGGCAGCACTGGATATTTCACGACACACGTGGCGCAAGATCCGCCAGAATCTGTTCTGGGCATTCATTTTCAACAGCATTGGCATCCCGCTCGCCGCCGTCGGCCTGCTCAACCCAATGATGGCTGGCGCCATGATGGCGGCCAGCAGCGTCAGCGTGGTGAGTAATGCCTTGTTGCTCAAACGCTGGAAACCGGAGATCGCATGAATATCAGCCAGGCGGCAAAAACCAGCGGACTCACCCCAAGGATGATTCGCCATTACGAAAATATCGGTCTGCTGCCCTCTGCCGAACGCAGCCCCGCCGGCTATCGACGCTACGACCAGCGCGAATTGCATACGCTGCGGTTTATTCACCGCGCCAGAACACTGGGGTTCAGCATTGAACAGATAGGTCATCTGCTGGCGTTATGGCAGGACCGCGAGCGCAGCAGCGCTGAGGTCAAGGCACTGGTAAAAGGGCATCTGCTGGAACTGGAGGAGAAGATTGCCGGCCTTCAGGCCATGCACGATTCACTGGCCCATCTGGCGGACTGTTGCCGGGGCGACTCCCGGCCGGATTGTCCGATTCTGGACAACCTGGCCGAGAGGAATATAGCTAGCGTTAACGCAGCAGGTTGAACAGGCTCAGGCCGCTGACCTTTACAAAACTCTGCTGAGCAGCTTGCAGCACAACCGACTGCAGGCTGAGCTTGCTGAGAGCTTCGGCATAATCCAGATCCTCCAGCCCGGATTTGACTGTCGTGTTGATCAGCGAAACCTCGGCGTTTTCGTTTCCGGTTGATTCGATTACGTTCATCCGTGCGCCGATGGAGGTCTGTACGCCCAGAATCTTGTTCATTGCGTTATCGAGATTCTGCAGGCTGACGCTCAACACATCCCGGCGTTGCAGCTTGGCGTCTGTTGTGTCGCCGCCCGTTTCGAGCTCTTCGCGAAGAAACTTGACGCTTTCCAGCAGGCTGCGTCTCTCCCGGTTCGAACTGGTTTCACCGGTACCAGCAGTGATGGTAAAGCTGTCACCAACCGCCGGCTCTCCGTCAAGGGTCACGACCACGCCTTGAAAGCGGATGGTATTCGAGTTGGCGTCGTTCGGCTCGAGTGGGAAAGTAACCGGGTCTCCATTGGCGTCAGCGAATATGTCTCCGCCCTTCTCGAATTGATACCCCCCGATCACGACTCTGAGAGTAACGTCGACCCCAGCCGGAAAGTAGCCATCGAACGCCGCTTTATCTTCGACCACACCGAGCGAAATACGGGCATCCCCGCTGTTGGCGGCAGGGGCCGCCGTGGAAACCCGGTTGACGTTGGAAATATCGACAAACAGGTCCTTGCCGTTGTCGTTAATCGCGATCTGTTTTGAATTGGCTATCTGGACCAGACGCTGACCTTCATCGCCCCGGTAGCTGTAATTTCCGGCCGAATCCTTGACGAACGGCTGCTCGGCACCGCTGTAGCCGCCGAAGAGATATTCGCCCCGGGCGTTCTGGCTGTTCATCAAGCCGTACAGCTCCTCTTCCCGCTGGGCCAACTCCTGCGCAAGCGCCTGGCGCTCGGCCTTGGTATAGGCGCCATTGCCGGCCTCGAGGGTGATTTCGCGAACGCGCTGCAACAAATTATTGACCGAATTGAGCGTGGCTTCTTCCTGGCTGAGACTGTTGTTCGCCGCGTCCAGGTTGCCCTTGTACTGCTCCAGTTTGCTTGCCTGCTGATCCAACTGAAGCAGCCTTACACTGGCTACTGGGTCATCGGCAGGCGTCAGGATGCGCTTTCCTGAGCTGATCTGCTCCTGGGTGCGTGTGACGCTGGAATAGTTATTCTGGATGCCCAGAACACCGTTATTAAAAGCCTGTATTGTAGAAATACGCATGGCCAATTCCTGTCAGCGAATACTGCTTATCAGTGTGTCGAAAATGCTGCGGGCTATCTGGATCACCTGTGCTGAAGCATTGTAGTACTGCTCGTACTTGATCAGGTTGCTAGCCTCTTCATCCAGGTTGACGGCTGAAACCGAGTCCCGGTTGTTGGTCGCCTGCCTCAACACCGCTCCGGTTGCCTCGACTTCGGATCGGGCCTGCGCAGTGAAGGATGCCGTCCGTTGTACCAGATCGCCATACCCGTCCACGAAGGAAAATCCCTTGCTGTCCGCGGTAACGCCCAGAACCGGGTCCGTCTGGAGATTGGACAGTTTAAGCGCGTTGCGGTTGTCAGAGCTGCCCTTGTTCAGCGCGACGTCAAACCTGTCGCCCTGCTGCGCGCTGCCGGTCATGTTGACGCTGATGGAATAGCCGTTTTCAGCCCAGGTCAGGACCCCGTCCACTGGGCTAGCGGTTCCAACCACTGTAGGGGTGCCAGCTACGTCTCTTACCACATCAAAGGTATTGCCTGCTCCGGCCACAAAGGAAAAGGGCAATGGATCTGCTCCGCCGACAAGCCCGGTCACATCCGACCCCGGAGCCATCGTCAGCTCCGGCTGGGTTATCAGGGCCGAGCCGCGGTTATCGAGTCCGGCTTGCGCGGCAACGGGAGAGGCAAAGGCCAGCTGGCGTGGATCTTTCATCTCCACGCCCATTCCACCCGCGCCGTAGCGCGTCGGAGTAATGAGGAACCGGTCCCCGGCCTGCGGAGCTATGGTCGCCGCATCAAGGGTGAACCCCTCAATCTGGTCGCCAAGGGTAAAGGGGCCCGACGGCTGGTTGTCGGACAAGCGACGGAGGGTGAATTCAGTTGAGTTGGTGAATGCCACTTCGTAGTCGGAAGTAGTCAAGGCGCTGGTGTCAGTAATGCTGACGTTCAACTGGGCCATCGGAACACTATTGGTCGGCTGCGCCTGGCTGCGCAGAGCCACCTGTTCCGGACTGTTGACCTCAATGAACAGATTAGAGCCAGGCTTGCCGTTAACGTCCAGCCCCTGCCCCAACTGACTGTTTACCTCACTGGAGATCGACAGCGCTAATCTCCCGACCGCATTCAACGATTGATCCAATACATCCCGGCGGTAGCGAATCAGACCGCCAAGTTCACCCCCTTTGATCAATCCGGTAATGTCTTGTTTAGTGCTCCCGCTGACCAGCAATACCTCTGTGCGACCAGGATCAGCCTGCCCCGGTGCGGTGGTCAGACTTGACGCCTGGTTACCCACCACCAGGGGTTGGCCTGAACCAATGAACAGATTGATTACATTGCCGTCCTGGGGCACAACGGTAACGCCGATATGTTCACTCAATTGCCGAACGGCTTCGTCCCGAGCGTCAAGGAGATCATTCGGCTGCGCGCCATTGGCGGCTGCCTTGGCAATGGAGTCGTTGAAAGAGGCAATGGAGGTCGCGAGCCGACTGACCTCCTGCGTTAGAGAGCCCATCTGCTGGCCAATAAACTGATTCTGCACAGCAAGCCTGTCCTGGATGGTATTGAACTTGGAAGCCAGGCCTTCTGCCTCGGACAGGAACAGTTGCCGAGCCGGCAAATTTGCCGGATCCTCAATAGCGGTCTGCAACGCAGCGAAATAACTCTGCATCCCTGGATTGATACCGGTTGCCGGGCTGGACAGCAAGCCGTTGAGCTCTTCAATCTGGGTTTGAAAGGCAGCGACTTCAGTATTGATCGAGGTGCTGGCGCGCACCTGGCTGGTCAGAAATTCATTATAGACCCGCTTCACATCGACAATGCTGGTGCCGCTGCCAATGTATCCCGCCCCGGTAAAGCTGGGATCACGCGCGGTCTGCAATGCGGTCTGCCGGCTATAACCGGGCGTATTGATGTTGGTTATATTCTGACCGGTGACGGACAGATTGGTCTGCGAGGCTTTGAGTCCGCTGAGGCCGATATTGAATAGATCTGCCATGCTTATGCCCTGCCTTCGCTGGCTGCGTTATCAGTCTGAGTGCGCACCGGTGCATCGCTCAGCAACCGCTGGGCTATCTGGGACACCTTGCGCGCATAGTGGGGGTCAGTAGCGTATCCGGCCTTTTGCAGTTCACGGAAAAACACGTCGGGGTTCTGAGTCTGACCCAGCGCTTTTTCGTAGCGGCCGTTGTTCTCCAGGAAGCTCACATAGTCGTCAAAGCTCTGCTCGAACGACCCATAGGAACGGAAAGTTGCCTTTTCGGTACCCTTTACCCCGTCACGGTATTCACTGGTCATGACGCTGGCCGACTCGCCTTCCCACACACCGTGCGTCTTGATACCGAACAGGTTGTGGCTGCTGACACCGTCTTTCTGTTTGATGATCGACTTGCCCCAGCCCGTCTCAAGCGCTGCCTGAGCAACCAGATAATGGGGATCTACACCGAGCCGTTTAGCGGCTTTCTCGGCCATCGGCAGCATCGCTGCGGCAAATTCTTCAGGGCTGTCGAAACGTGCATTCGCCGCCCGCATGGGAGTGCCGGCTTCCAGGCTGGCGGTGTGCGGAGCCACCGGCATCGCTGTTTGCGTTACCGGGCGGGCAATGCCCTGCAGAGAACGCATGGGCTGCCAGGATGCAGACGCTTCTTTAGTTGCCGGGGTCCCCGGCAGCACCACCGCACCGGCCTGGGCGCTGTAGCTTAGTGAAACGGCCAGCCGTCTACGTGCCAGCAAGGCGGACTGATCGGTGCCGGGCGTCGCGTCGGCAGCGAGAGTTGTCGGGGCCGTCGCGACAGTGTCGGCAGCGCCGATGGTCCTGGTAGACGACACGTCTTTGTTCGGCGACAGCTGCCGCAGCATCACATCCGCCAGGCCCACGCCCTGCTTTTCCGACAGATGCACGGCCATCTGGCTGTCGTACATGTCCTGGTACATCTTGGTCTGCGGTGTATTAAGCGGATTGTCCTCGCCAAAGCTGGCGTTGGCATCACGCATGCTTTTGATCATCATGTTCATGAACAGCGACTCGAACTGCTCCGCCACGCGGCGCATATTCTCGGGGCTATTGGCCTCGCTGCCTGCCTTGAGCTGGCTCATGGCATTCAGATCGGTATAGCTCATGTTGCTGCTATTCACGTTCATGGCGGCGTACCCGTTTAGATGATAACCAGCTCGGCGTTCAAGGCGCCGGCCTGCTTCAGGGCTTCAAGGATGGCCATCAGGTCGCCTGGAGCAGCACCAACCTGGTTGACGGCGCGAACAATCTCATCAAGCGATACACCTGGGTTGAACACGAACATCCGGCTGTCGCCTTCTTCGATATTGATCTGCGAACTGGGGGTGATAACTGTCTGCCCGCCAGAAAACGCCTCGGGCTGACTGACCTGAAAGTTTTCGGAGATGGTCACGGTCAGGCCGCCGTGGGTCACCGCAGCGGGCTGTACCCGAACGTCTTGCCCGATGACGATGGTTCCTGTGCGCGAATTGATGATTATCTTGGCGGTAGCATTGCCCTGGTCTACCTGCAGATTCTCTACCATCGACAGGTAATCCACCCGCTGATTGGGATCAAGCGGCGCGCGTACCCGGATCGAGCCGCCGTTCAAGGCCTGCGCGACATCCGGCCCGAAGGTATCGTTGATCCGATCAACTACCCGCTTCGCCGTGGTGAAATCCGGGCGGTTAAGGTTGAAGGTCAGATGCGTTCCGGAGGCGAATGGGCTACTTACCGCCCTTTCGACGGTGGCGCCGCTGGGGATTCTGCCAACGCTTGGTACGTTGACCGTAATACGCGAACCGTCTGCGCCCTCGGCACCGAATCCACCTACTACGAGGTTACCCTGGGCGATGGCATAGACCTGACCGTCAATACCCTTCAACGGAGTCATCAACAGGCTGCCGCCGCGCAGGCTCTTGGAATTGCCGATTGACGAAACGGTAATATCGATCGACTGGCCTGGCTGCGCAAAGGGCGGAAGCTCGGCATGTATCGCTACGGCTGCGACGTTCTTGGTCTGGATGCGCGTGCCCGGCGGTACGGTGATACCGAACTCGGTCAACATGTTATTGAAGGTCTGAGCCGTAAAGGGCGTCTGGCTGGTCTGGTCACCAGAACCGTCCAGCCCCACCACCAGACCGTAGCCGATCAGTTGGTTGGTTCTGACGCCAGCGATGCTGGCGATATCCTTGAGACGTTCGGCATGGGCCAGGGAGCTGGCCATCAGTACGCACAAACACAGCATCAGGTTACGCATGGTCGTGCTCCTAGAAGGGCCACAAAGGACTGAGGAAGAACTGGCTCAGCCAACCGGGCTGACTGGCATTGGCAAATGCACCGGTGCCGGAGTAGGCAATACGAGCATCAGCCACGCGTGTCGACGGCACGGTGTTGTCGGTGCTTATGTCATCGCTTCGGACCAGGCCGGAAATACGGATCAGCTCGTCGCCGTTGTTCAGGGTTATCCATTTCTCGCCACGCACGCGCAGGATGCCGTTGGGCAGCGCCTCCACGACCGTGACGGTGATGGATCCGGTGAGGCTGTTGGACTGGTTGGCCTCAGCCTCGCCCTCGAAGGAACGCTCCCCGCCCATGCTCACGCCCAGATCCAGGCCCTTGGCACCCACCACATTGCCGAACAGTGTCGGATTGGCAATCGAGACGGAGCTGCTCTTGTCTATCTCGTTGTCGGCACTCTTTCTGGCGGCGGTGCGCTCTTCCAGGGTGATGGTGATGATGTCACCCACCCGATTTGCCTTGCGGTCGTCGTACAGGCTGACTTCAAAACCAGGCTGATAGATAGCGCCGTTGTTCAGCTCCTGGGGCATCGGAGTACGTGGTAGTACCGGCGCATAGGCCGGGTCATCCGCCCGCGGCGGAGCCTGCACACAGGCTGTCAGGGCCGAAAAAGTCACTGTTAACACGGCGACGCGCAGAGCAATCATGGTCAATTCACTCCGATTACAGGTTCTGGCTGATGTACTGCAACATCTGATCAGCGGTGGAAATAACCTTGGAATTCATTTCGTAGGCGCGCTGGGTAGTGATCATGTTGACCAGCTCCTCCACCACGCTGACGTTGGAATTTTCCAGTGTGTTCTGCAGCACGGTACCCAGTCCGTTCTGGCCCGGATTGCCCGCCTGTGGCGCGCCGCTGGCGGCGGTTTCCATGAACAGGTTGCCACCAATGGACTGCAGGCCCGCCGGGTTAATGAAGTCCGCCGTCTGAATATTGCCGATCTGTTGGGCAGCCGGGTCACCGAAAACGGTAATGCTCACCGTGCCGTCTTCACCTACGGTAAAGGACTGTACGTTGTCAGGCAGAGCGATCCCCGGTTCCAGTGGGAAGCCATTGGAGGTGACTATCTGACCGTCCGCGTCCAGATGAAAGCTACCGTCACGGGTGTAACCAATATTGCCGTCGGGCATCAGTATCTGGAAAAAGCCCTTGCCGTTGATGGCCATATCCAGCGGTTGTTCGGTTGTCTGCAGTGACCCCATGGTGTGGATTTTCTGGGTGCCCACTACCTTCACGCCAGTACCGACCTGCAGCCCTGAAGGCAGCTGGGTATCCTGGGTGCTCTGGGCACCTGGCTGGCGTTTGACCTGATAAAGAAGGTCTTCGAATTCCGGACGATCACGCTTGAAGCCGGTCGTGGCAACGTTGGCAAGGTTGTTCGAAATTGTGGTTAGCATGGTGTCCTGAGCGGACAACCCGGTCTTGCTTACCCAAAGTGCTGAATGCATGATATTTCTCCTTGCGTGTCAGTTCGCTGACACCGCGTGATCGCCATTAACTGATTTGCAGAAGCTTGTTGGTGCTCTGGGAGTTTTCTTCGGCCGTGCGCATCATCTTGATATGCAGCTCGAATTGCCGGGCAAGCGACAGCATCGCTGTCATCTCTTCCACTGCATTGACGTTGCTTCCTTCGAGAAATCCGGTTGTTATCCTGACTGCCCCATCGGCAGGCTCCTCAAGCTGACCCTCAACCCGCATCAGGCCGTCGGGGCCCTTGCGCATCAGGTTGCCATCGGGATTGACCAGCTTGAGCCGGTCCACCTCTGCCAGCACGTTCGGCGCTTCACCCAAAGCACGAATGCTGATGGTGCCATCGGCGCCTATTTCCACTTTCTCGGCTGGCGGAATGGCAATCGGACCCGCATTGCCCAGCACTGGCATGCCACTGTTGGTACGTAACACACCAAAGGCGTCAATATTCAGACTACCGGCACGTGTATAGGCTTCTGTGCCATCGGGCGCCTGCACGGCAATCCACCCTTCACCCTGCACTGCTACGTCAAGCTCACGACCCGTCTCAATCATGCTGCCGGCAGACATGTCGGTACCCGGGCGCTCGGTCATTGCATAGGCGCGGGTCGGGTGCGTCTCGCCATACACCGGCATTGAGCGCGCCTGCTCAAAATCGCGGCGAAAACCGGTCGTGCTGACGTTCGCCAGATTGTTGGCATGGGCGCCCTGAGCCAGCATGTTCTGGCTGGCGCCAGTCATGGAGATATATAAGGATTTGTCCATGCGTTACTCCCGATTCAACTGCCGCGACAAGGAATTGCCGCTTTCAATTATCTCAAGGGGAAACAAGCATTAACCGTGCCAAACACTTGCTGTGGCGGGTTTTTTGATGTGAATCATAGGGATAGGAAAGGCCACACAACAAAGCGGCAAAGACGCGCAATGAACATTGCCGCTTTTGCCGCTTCACGTCAGGCTCCCAGCGGAGCCTGATTTAACGCAGGTTGATGATGGTCTGGGTTACGGCATCTTCGGTCTGAATGGTCTTGGCGTTCGCCTGATAGTTACGCTGGGCGATGATCAGGTTGATCAGCTGCTCGGAAAGATCAACGTTGGATTGCTCCAGCGCGCCCGACTGAATACCGCCAAGCGTACCGGTGCCCGGCGTACCTATGACCGGCTCCCCCGACGCGGATGACTGGGCCCAGGCAGTCTTGCCCAGCGGGGTCAGGCCCTGCTGGTTGGCAAAGGTAGCAATTGCCAACTGACCCTGAACCTTGGTTTGCCCATTGGTATAACGTGCCACCAGCAAGCCCGCATCGTCAATTTCAAGACCTGCCAGATCGCCGGTTGTAAAGCCGTCCTGGAAGACAGCCGTCACTGCGAAGCTGGAGGCGTATTGGGTCGATCCATTCAGATTCAAAGTGAATCCGGTGCCGCCACTGGCGGGGTCAGAACCAATTGCGCCGGTAGGCTCGCCGGCTTGGTCTTTCGGTTCCCACCCGGAAATCACCAAAGGTTGCGCCGTCAGCAACTGCCCCGTCGACGAGAAGGTCAGCGACGCAGGTCCGGGCTGCCCGTTCACGGGCGCTCCGCCCACATTGACTGGCTCACCATCAATGAGCGCATGCATATTCCAGCTAGTACCTTCTGTTTTGGTGAAATACTTTGTCAGAACATGTGGATTTCCGAGGCTATCGAAAACATTCACCGACGTCGAACTGTTGTAAGTCGACGAATCCGCCGGATTAAAATTTTGGTTCGCTTGGTCGGTAGCATATTCTTCGGCGGTAGCAAAACCGGTGTTCACGAGCGGATCGTAAGCGAGGATCGCCGCATCATAGGCACTCTGACGCGATGCCGGGGTGATGCTGGTCGAGTTCAGATTGAGTGTGGATTCTATCGAGCTCGTAGCCCTAGGGTTGGCCGACCGGGTATCTACCCGTAGATCTGTCTGCACGCCCTGATTGATCTGCCCGGTCACTGCATTCACACCAAAACCCTGCAACCGCTCCCCGAAGTTATTGACGATATTCCCGGTGTTGTCTGTACCGAAATAACCGGCACGGGTGTAACTCAAGGCGCCGTTGTTGCTGGTAACGAAGAACCCATTACCGTTGATCGCGAGGTCCAGATTGTTTTCAGTGAAGTTCACAGCACCTTGCGTGAATAGCTGGGCTACGTCACCCATGACGACACCACTACCCTGGGCATTGCTGCCGGAACCGAGAACCGAGGCGGCGTACACATCAGAGAATTCGGCGCGCGAACCTTTGAATCCGACCGTGCCGGCGTTGGCGATGTTGTTACCGGTGATATTCAGATCGGATGCTGCCGCCCGGATACCACTCAGACCAATATTGAAAGACATGGTTGTGCTCCTTACAAATTACGTCGGACGACGGTTATTTACTGATTGATAGAACGTCAGACAAGCCGACGCTACCCAGGCCAGCGAGGTTGAGCACCAGCTCTCCGCCCTTGCCCATCCCCAACGACACGCTGTCTACGTTGGCTGGCAGCAAGGTCGCGACCTGGGTATTTTCCCCACCAATGCTCGCTACTGCTTCGAACTTGTATTTGCCGGGCGGCAAGTTTTCGCCGGCGGCGTTTTTGCCGTCCCATTTAAAGTCGAGCATGCCGGCTTCCTTACTACCCATATTGATCGTGGAAACCAGGCTCCCCTGCGCGTTGTATACGTTTACGAACACATTGCTGCTGTTCCGAGTCAAGGCCATCTGTCCAGCCAAACCTTCCTGGGTGTCTACCATTGCGTTCGAGGTCGGAACGATTACGCTTCGACCCACCAGTGACGACGCCTGCAACGCCTGGGATGACTGATAGCCACTCAGCAATGCATCCATCGAGGTATTCATATTCTCGATGCCTTCAACGGTACTGAATTGGGCCAGTTGCGCAATGAACTCGCCATTTTCCTGGGGAGACATGGGGTCCTGGTTGTTCATCTGGGTGACCAGCAACTTGAGAAATTCGTTCTTTCCCAGCTCATCGCCCTTGGCAAAACGCGACTGATCGACCTGGTATTGATTCAGCAGGCCTTCACCTACCGCAAGGTTGTTACTGACGCTCATGGTTTAAGGCTCCTTTTACTGGCCCAGCGTCAGTACGCGCTGCAGCATGGTCTTGGCGGTGTTCATGATCTCAACGTTGGTCTGATAGGAGCGCGACGCCGCCATCATGTTGGCCATTTCTTCCACCACGTTTACGTTGGGGTAAAACACATTGCCGTCTTCATCAGCCATCGGATGATCGGGTTGATAACGCGCTTGCAGTTCAGCGTCGGATTCCACTATCCCGAGCACCTCGACGCCGCTTCCCGCCTCGTGCTCCTGGGCGAACAGCGAGCCGCCCAACCCCTGCTGCTGGTTGAAGATGGTCGAAAACACCGGATTACGTGCGCGATAAGTCTCATCGGTACTGCTGGAAACCGTTTCGGCGTTGGCTATGTTGCTGGCCACGGTGTTAAGCCGTAGCGACTGAGCGCTCATGCCGGAACCGGCAATATTGAAAACATCACTTAGCGACATGATCAGTCTCCCCGCAGGGCAGTCATCAGCCCTTTGAATTTGCTGTTGAGAAAGGTGAAGCTGGCCTGAAAATCGATGGCATTTTCAGCATATTTTGCCTGCTCTACCTGGGTATCGACCGAGTTGCCGTCAATTGACGGCTGCGCGGCAGTGCGATAGCGCAGCCCGGCGGCCTGATCGATAAAACCTTCAACGGCCATGTGCCGTGAATGGGTCTGACTGGCCTGGAATGGTTTCGATTCGGGAGATTGCTCGGCTTGCAACACGCTGGCAAAATCCAGGTCGCGCGCCTTGAAGTTTGGGGTCTCGGAATTGGCTATATTGTTTGCCAGCACGGCGGCGCGGTCAGCGCGAAATGCCAGCGCCTTCTCGTGCAGTCCCAGTGCGCGGTCAAAACTTAAACTCATCTTTGCCTCCTCACCTGGCAGCCCATGGCCAAGCGTCTATGCAAAAGACGTAGCAAATCTCATGCCATTTTGTAAATGACTTTTAGATCAATCAGTTAGACTTTACGAGAAACGGAAACGGCAACGATTTTCCGTATACGGCAAGGGCAAGCGTCAGAAAATTGCCGATCATTGATCTTCCGCCAGAACCGCTTGCCGTTGCCCTTCCCCGGGACTGTTGAGCACCAGCTCGATACTTCGGAGTGTGCGAGAAGCGTGATGTACGAGCTGGTGCTCGAACGTCCCAGGAAAAGCAGCCCTGCGCACGAGCTTTAGCTTTAGCGCGGAGATCTACCAGCGAGGCGTTCTGCGTGACCAAAGGCGGGCCGGACGCGAAGCATCCGGCAAAACCCACTCTGCCGTTGCCTTTCCTGGGACTGTTGAGCACCAGCTCGATACTTCGGAGTGTCCGAGAAGCGTGATGTACAAGCTAGTGCTCGAACTTCCCAGAAAAAGCAGCCCTACGCACAATCTGGTGCGGGAACCTTTCGGATGGGCCTTGATTTGCTACTGGTTTAGCTCAACGGGCCTGATAGACGATCCCTGGGCTGCATTGGACCATCTGGTAGAGCTCGGGAAGTCCGTTTAACGCTTCAGAGGCTCCCAGCATCAAATAGCCGCCCGGCTTCAAGGTCGCATGAATGCGCTTGAGAATGTCCTTTTTCACATCCGCAGAAAAGTAGATCAACACGTTCCGGCAAAAGACGATGTCAAACTTGCCAAGCCCTGCATAACTGTCCAGCAGGTTTAGCGCCCGAAATTCGACGCGGCTGCGCAGTGGTGGCTTGACCGTCCAGCGGCCTGAAACCTTCTGATCGAAATACTTCAACAGCCGATCCTGAGATAGCCCTCTGCCAACCGACAGGCTGTCGTATTCAGCACTCTTCGCGGCCGCCAATATGCCACCGGACAGATCGGTGGCAACAATCTGCGCACCCGCGCGCAATTGCCCAAGATTGCTTCGCTCAAACTCCTCTATGGCCATACTGAGCGAATATGGCTCCTGCCCCGAAGAACATGCAGCAGACCACATGCGCAACCGCTGGCCCGGGTTGCCCTTGATGAACTCGGGTATCAGGCGGTTCTTGAGCACCTCGAACGGATAGGCATCGCGAAACCACAGGGTCTCATTGGTGGTCATCGCATCCACAACCGACTCGCGCAGCCCGCTACGCGGGTGGGTCTGAATGCGTCTTACCAGTTCGCCAAGGCTTTTTATGCCTTCCTGCTCAAGCAGGCGATTGAGCCTGCTGGATACGAGATACTGCTTGTTGTCACCCAAGACTATGCCGCACGCCTTCTCGAGAAATTCCCGAAAGAGCTGAAAATCCTGATCTACAGACGTCACACAGTCCGTCCCCTGTTAAATTTTAAACCGCTATCAAACATTGCCGCTTGTGCCCCTCAAGGCGTGCAGCCTGTCAATAACTCGTCGGGCAAGCTCATCGGGTTTGAACTTGGCCAGAAACTCATCCGCTCCCACCTTCTTCACCATGGCCTGATTGAATACGCCGGACAATGACGTGTGCAGCATGATATGCAGATCCTTCATGCGAGGGTCGTTGCGTACTTCTGCTGTCAGGGTATAACCGTCCATTTCAGGCATTTCGATATCGGAGATCATCATCAGCAGATGGGTAGAAACGTTCTCCCCTTTGTCCGCCAGGGCACGCAACCACTCCAGCGCCTGCTGGCCATCGTTCAAGGCTACGATCTCCACTCCCACTTCCTGCAGGCAGCGTGCGACCTGTTTGCGGGCCACCGAGGAATCGTCAACGATCAGAACCTTTCTGGCTACCGCTTCTGACTGGGTGGCCTGATCAATGACGCCCGCTGACACGTTTTCCTGCGCGGGTACCACCTCGGCCAGGATTTTTTCAACATCCAGAATCTCGACCATCTGGTCTTCTACCCGCGTTACCGCAGTCAGGTAGTGGTCACGGCCAGTACCGCGGGGCGGCGGATGTATCTCCGACCAGTTCATGTTGACGATGCGCTCTACCGAGCGAACCAGGAAACCCTGAACCCGATAGTTGTATTCGGTAATGATGACGAAAGCAGTAGACAGGTCACTTAACCCCGGACCGCCGGTCGCTTTGTTCAGATCGATGATTGGCAAGGTGCCTCCGCGGATATGCGCGACGCCCTTCACCACAGGATTCAACTTCGGTAGCAAGGTCAGTTTGGGACACTGGAGCACCTCCTTGACCTTGAATACGTTGATCCCGTAAAGCTGGTTGCCTGATAACCTGAACAGCAAAAGCTCAAGGCGGTTCTGCCCAACCAGTTGAGTTCGCTGGTTGACCGAATCCATTACGCCAGCCATGGGTGAGTCCTCGTATTTACGGGTGCAAACGGCATGTTTTTTGCTTCACTTTCAGAAGCGACGTTAACTTGACGTCACCCTTTCTGTCATCAAGGTTCATTGTATGCGTTTTACAACACACTGCGCGGCCCTGACGATATTTTTTTCGGCGAGCCTGTCAGCTAACCCGCTGATTGAACAACTTATCGGCGCGACGACTGCTTTTCTTGAGGAAGAAGTCGAAACTCATTTGTCGAGCAGCATGATCGATGCGCGCTACGAGGTTGCGGTGAATCGACTTGATTCACGTTTGCGGCTTCCGCTGTGTCCGCCTGATGCGCTCGAGGCCAGCCTGGAAAGCCCGTCCACGCCGGTTGGCAGGGTAACGGTTCGACTATCCTGCAACAGCGATGTGCAGTGGCGACTATTCGTGCCGGCGCAGGTCAGCCTGTTTCAACAGGTATTGGTAGCGGTGCGGCCGCTGGCACGTCACAGCGTCATCAGCCCTCAGGATGTTGCGCTTCAGGAGCGCGATACGGGCCTGCTACGCGACTCGTATCTGACCGACCCCAAGCAGGCAGTGGGGATGCGGCTGAGACGCCCGATGGGCGCCGACGCGGTATTTAGCCCAAGCCAGTTGGAGCAGGACGAAATAGTCAAGCGCGGAGACAAGGTGGTAATAAGCGCAGCCAACAGCCAGATCGCCGTAAAGATGCCCGGGGAGGCAATGGAAAGCGGAGCGTTAGGCAGTCAGATCAAAGTCAGAAACAGTCGCTCCGGACGCACGGTCAGTGCTCGGATAGTCGCACCAGGGCAGGTTGCCGTGGCGATGTAAAGCGGCGAACGGATAGGCTATACTGCGGTCTATTGAGTTCGATCTGCGATGTTATCCAGTTCGCGCAGTTTTTTCCTAAAGTTTTCTGCGCGCCGGCCGTTACAGGTGATAGCAAAGCATACAGCTCTGAGGACTTAGACAATGGTTATCGATTTCAACGCGCCCAACGCAGCTAACGGTACTGGACGAAACGCCCAGACTGGCGCCGCGTCGGCCAAGCGCGACGCAACCCTGGATGCCAGCCGGACCCCGGAACAGACACCCGAGCAAAAGCCGGCTGCTGCGGACTCATCGGTGAAACTGAGCGACCAAGCCGTGCAGCTCAAGACTATCGAAGAACGTTTGAAGGATTTGCCTGAAGTAGACAGCGAGCGTGTTGCACAGATCAAACAGGCGATTTCCAACGGTAGCTACCAGATGGATAGCGGCAGAATTGCCGACAAGCTGATGACGCTTGAGGGTTGATTCACGCTTGAACTCCTGAGGCGCCCCGGACGGTTAAAGGAGAATTACAGGTGAAAGATTTGGAGCAGTTGTTCGATCAGGCGACCCGCGACTGTGAACAATTTGCCGAGTTGCTTGATCAGGAGCAGGATGCCTTGATCAAGCAGGACATGGACGTGCTGGAGTCGTTGCTCGAAGCAAAAACTCCATTAGTCACAGCACTTAATGCTCACGATGAGACTATCAACAGCCATGCTCATCTGTCAGGCAAGCTACCCGATCAGACCATGGAATCATTTGTTGCTTCGCTGGGTCATGCCGGCACGTCCACTTCCTACAGTACTTTCCGGCAGACTCTCGTCCGCTGCCAGAGCGCCAACCTGCGCAACGCAAGACTGGTGCGGCATAGCCAGAACGCAAACAATCATCTGGTAGATCTGCTGCGCAATCAGGGCGAGTCAAGCCAGAGCGTTTATGACAGACAAGGCATTACCAGCCGGTCGAACTCTCAGCGCCCCTTGACCAAGGTATGAAATACCTATCAAATTGATAGCGCTGTGATATCAAGCAGTTTTGCCACGTCAATGCCGAGAGCTTAAGTGTCCATTTTATTCGAACAAGAAACCGGCCCGCAGCCACCCCGGGAAATCCGATCTCAGATAGAAATCAATGCGCTGCTGAAGAGCCTGCAACAGTCCCGGGACCAGTTGATAATCACCTTTTCTGGTCGCACGCAGAAATTCCAGAGCTTCATCGTCCATCTGAATACCGGTTCCGGCCAGTACTGGATAGATGAGCTGATTCCACGAGACGGCGACCGCTACGCCTCCCAGGGCGAAGCCTTTCGCGTAGATGCATGGCGCGACGGGGTGCACATGCGCTGGCATTGTCCGGCTGCCCAGAAAGTGCTGCTGGAAGATGCGCCAGCGTATTGCATACCCCTCCCACAGGATATGACCTATCACCAGAAGCGCGGCGCCTACCGCGCTAACGTCCATCGTACGCTGGAAACCGGCGTGGGTATCACCCATGACCGACGGTCGCTGGATTTTCGCGGCCATCTGCTCGACATTTCCGCCACCGGGTGCAAGGGGCGTCTGACTGGTGACCACTCTGGAGAGCTGCAGCCAGGCGAGATTTTCGAATCGAGTTATCTGGAGTTACCGGACGCGGGCAGATTCTCGGTAGCCATGGAGATTCGCCACGCGGTCTATGAGCGACAGACCGACGAAACGCACGTAGGCTTGAAATTCAAACTACCCAGCCCCACCGCCCAGCGTCAGATCGACCGTTTTGTAAACTCCTTGCAGCGTGAAGCTCGCCGCCTGGAAAAGGAAGATCTGTTTTAGCAGCGCCCCCACCGGCTCAGCCAGGCCGGTGATCATCCTGATCCTGATCTCTGTCGCTTGATGACATATGGCCGTCCAGATCGTCACGCATCTGGTCATCCACAACCTGCTCGTCAACACGCGGATCAAGCGCTGCGGCCAGAGGCGAGCTGGCCAGGTTACCGGCGGCTGGCATGAAGTGGATAGGCGCCTCCTGCACTAGGTGCTCGCCGGTAACCTGGCTAGGCCGAACCCGCACGACGAGAACCAGTGAACAGACTCCCATAAAGACATAAAGCATGCCTGGGCCCCAAAGCCGCATAAGCACCGATCCCAGTATGGGGCCAACACTTGCGCCCAAACCAAAGGTCACCAGCAGCATGGCTGACAGGAGAACTCTTTCTTGCTGCTCAACGTGATCGTTCGCCAGCGCAACGGCAATCGGATAAAGCGTGAATGCCAGCACACCGAACAGCCCCGTCAGTAAAAACAGCGCAAACCTCGGCATCACTGCCAGCGCGATCAGCAGTACCACGCCGGTCAGCACGATGGCATTGATCTGGATCATCCGACTTCGATCCAGCCGATCGGATAACCAGCCCGCCGGCCATTGGGCGGCAAGGCCTGCACCGATGGTCACCGCCATGAACACCCCCACATCAGAGGTAGCCAGCCCCACGCCACTGGCGAAGACCGGGGCCAGGCCATAGAACGAACCGAGCAATAGTCCTGAAACGGCGATAGTCGCCAGCGCCTGGGGTATCCGCTTGATAAAGAAGCGAACCCGCAGCGGTGCGGGATGCAAAGGCGCCGGGTGCAGACTTTTGGTAACCGCTACTGGAACCAGGCATAGCGAAAAGCACATGGCCACCAGCAGAATGTGGCGGATATCAAGGTCCGGCATCACGGTCAGCACCACCTGCCCCAGCGCCAGTCCGAGGAAGGTAACGACCATATAACTGGCGAATACCATACCCCTCTGATGGGATTCAGCCTGCTCGTTCAACCAGCTCTCCAGAACCATGTACTGGCACATCATCGCCATGCCTACCAGCACGCGAAGCACGAGCCAGACCTCGACACTCGAGGACAAGGCATGACCCAGCACCGAGGCTGTGACTACGCCGGCACTGGCGACAAAGGCCCGAATGTGTCCAACCTGGGCTATCATTCTGTGACCTACCGAAGCACCGGCCACCAGGCCGACGTAATAGCCTGTCATGAGCACACCGATCCAGATTTCACTGACGCCTTCGGCGGACAAACGCAAGCCGATATAGGTGCTCAGCAGACCACTGCCTATCAACATCAGCAGAGTGGCGAAATAAAGCGAGGAAAAAGCGGTTAAAGCTTTCGGCATTACAACTCCGGGAAGTTTGATAACGGATGAAAACACACCAGGCGTTGCCAGTGTTCAGCGTAGCTTACTGCAAGGGGAAATGGAGTTTTCCGGCAGTCCATATACAGACTCAGCCGTTAGCTGACTGCCGCCCGGCAAGGGCACTGACACCTTACAGCGAGCAACGACTGGGAACAATTGTTGCCCGTTGGACTTTGCTCAGCGAACCGAGTTCCTCGGACGCTTCCCTGGCGTGGCGCGGCCGATAGCAGTCGCTTTTGTTGACACATTTTTAATTTATGCCTAAATACCCGTTAGGTTCACCTATCGTTTCTGGCACTTACCGCATAAGGATTCATTCATGATCAAGACTTGGTTTATTACTGGAGCCGGGAGAGGGCTGGGCTTTCACATCGCACAGGCCGCCTTGGCCGCGGGTGACAATGTGGTGGCAACGGGCAGAAATAGCTCAAAGACCGCGCAGGCTTTCGGCGATTGTGGGAACGCCCTTCTTTGCCTGGAACTGGATGTATCAAGAGAAAACGATATCGCGCATGCGGTCGATAAAGCCGTGGAGCATTTCGGCGGCATCGACGTAATGGTAAACAACGCAGGCTTTGGACAGCTTGGTCCCTTTGAGGAAAACACCGCAACCGACGCCCAGGAACAATTTGCGATCAACGTATTCGGGCTGTTTGATATGTGCAGAGCGGTAATACCGGCAATGCGCAGCCAGGGCCGGGGCCATATTTTCAATATAGCGTCCATCGCGGGCCTTGCCGGCATGGGCGGGGCAAGCCTTTATTGTGCCTCCAAGTTTGCCGTGGTGGGATTTTCCGAAGCCCTGGCACAGGAGCTCGCCGGGTTTGGAATTCAAGTCACGGTTGTGGCACCAGGGGGCTTTCGCACCGACTTTCTCGACTCCACTTCGGCACGTTTTGGTAGTCAGTCGTTACCCGACTACGCCAATTTCTCGGAAAAGGTGCGCGCCTCGTCGGAGAAGAACAACCATAACCAGCCTGGGGACCCGGCTAAACTCGGTAAAGCGCTGGTGCAACTGGCAATGGCCCCACAGGCGCCGGTTCACTTTGTAGTTGGCTCGGATGCACTGGAACTGGCGACTGGCAAACTCGCCTCAAGAAAACAAGAACTGGAGAAATGGCGAGATCTGACAATTTCCACCGATTCATAATATTGGACCGGGCCGGCCCGACCAAGGCCGGCTCACCATAACGACCGGTAATCTGGCAAATCTCAGCGACCGATCAGTTGGAGAAATTCCTGACGGGTGTTTCCCGACTCCCGGAAGGCTCCCAGCATCACCGAGGTATACATCGTCGAGTTCTGCTTCTCGACGCCACGCATCATCATGCACATATGCTTGGCCTCGATCACCACCGCCACGCCCTCGGCATTGGTAACGGACTGCAAAGCTTCGGCAATCTGCCGGGTCAGATTCTCCTGAATCTGCAAACGGCGCGCATACATATCGACGATGCGAGCAATCTTGGACAAACCGATCACCTTTCCAGTCGGTATGTAGGCCACGTGAGCCCTGCCGATAAAGGGAAGCATGTGATGCTCACAGAGCGAGTAGAGCTCGATATCCTTGACGATCACCATCTCGTCGCCCTTGGCATCGAACAGCGCGTTATTGACGATTTCTTCCAGCGATTGCTCATAGCCCCTGCATAGGAACTGCATGGCTTTGGCTGCTCTGAGCGGCGTCCCGGCCAATCCGTCGCGCTGTGGGTCTTCACCGAGGCCGCGTAAAATAGCCTCATACTGAAGAGCAAGGTTTTCTGTACTCATATTGTATTACCTCAAGCAAATTTGAGCATGCCGCCGCCGTTCAGATCCTGGCAAGTACCGGTTATATAGGGATTGCCCATCACATAGCGCACAGCTTGATAAACCACGTCGGGGCCTGGCTCGACGCCAAGAGCCGAACGGGACAGGATATGTTTTTTGAACTCTTCGCTATCATTTTCGTTAAACATGATTAGCGCAGGGGCGATACTGTTGACCTTGATATCCGGCGCAAAACGCGCAGCGAAGGAACGCGTCATGTTTTCCAGGCCGGCTTTGGTGGCCAGGTAGGCGACGTGATCAGCGCTGCCCCCGAGCGCATCATGATCGGTAATATGGATGATGTCAGCCGGGCCCGAATCGAACCAGTCTGCGGCCGCCATATTGATCATGTAGGGGGCCTGCATATGCACCATGCACATCTGCTGAAACTGGTCGGGCGTCAGCCCGTCGTCTTCCAGCCACAACGAGGCGTTGTGAATGATGGCTCTTAAACGCAGCCTCTTCGCCGCCACTGTTGCTAAGAACTCTGCGATACCCGCGACGGTTGAAAAATCAGCCACGATCACGTCAATGCCCTGCAACGGAGTGGTTTGCCACTCCGTTCTCAGCCGACGACAAGTGATGATCACATGGAAGCCATCCTCAACCAGGCGACGAGCGCAGTGCAAACCAACACGCTGACCGCCGCCGGTGATTAGAACGGTTGGCCTGGACTCCATGGGCGCATCTATAGGCATATCAAAGCAACGCTACTGTTGTTCGTCCAGATAGTACCCCACGGCAACGATATAGTTGTCGGTCGTCTCGAACAGGGTCACTTTCGGTTCATTCTTGCGAGTTACCGGGTTGGGCCATAGATAGGGAATACGACCACTTTCGCTCTGCGCAGCGGCCTGCAGGATCTGACGACCGATTGGATGGCGGTCGGCGGAGTGCACCTTGCTAAAATCGCTGCCGACCAGACGCAAATTATAACCATGGGCAACGAACCGCTGTGTTTCGCGATCGACGACAAAGGCGTAGAGATCATCCCGAAGATACTCAGCGTCCAGGTTGTTGACTCGTTCAAAGGTCTGCTGCGGTTTTTCCTTCACTGCCTCCACGACATGATCGAGCAGCGCTTTCGCTTCTCCTTCGCTTGAACGGGGCATGTAATAGCCGACCGAGAATATCTTGTTATCAACACGTTGAAAAAAGACCCGCTTGCGCTCCTCACGACCGTCCTGCCAATTCTGCCAGCGATAGTCGGCGTGATGTATGGTGTCGCTTGGCGGCAGGGCCAGGGCTTCCTTGAAGCCTTTGTTCAGGTCGTCGTTGAGCGCCTGGCTGACGTCTCGCCCAATCAGATTGGCCGAGGGTCCACCACTGGCGAGCATCGTGCCCTCGGTATCGATGACATAGACATAGAGCTCGCCATCTATGAACTGCCCCTGACGACTGAAAGCGGCGATGGCCTTTTCGCCATTCTCCTGGTAGTAGTCGACGGCCTTGCGCAAAAGCGACTTGGCGCTCTCCGCCTCTTCGGCGTAGCGATCTTCAGGGATGCCCTGGCCAAACACATTGGCAACCAGGAACATCGTCGCAACCAGAACGACATTTCGACAGATCAGTAACATAGCCTATCTCCTACTCGTTGTTTTGGGCGGCGAGGCCTGAAGATCCAAGCCTCGTCAAAGAGTCCTGCTGATAATCTCTTTCATGATTTCCGAGGTTCCACCGTAGATCCGCGCAACGCGGGCATCAACCCATGCACGCCCGATCTTGTACTCACTCATGAAACCATAGCCACCGTGAAGCTGCAGCAACTCGTCGAGCATCTTTCCCTGCATTTCCGAGCCGAGCAATTTCGCCATTGCCGCCACATCGGCGGTCAGTTCTCCAGCCATGACCTTTTCCAGACAATCATCCACGAACACCCGCAACATGGTCGCCTGGGCTTTCACTTCAGCCAGCTTGAACCGGGTATTCTGGAAATCAAACACGGTGTTCCCAAAGACCTTGCGCTCACGGGTGTAGGTGATTGTTTCTTCGAGCAGGGTTTCAATCGACTGAGCCGCGCGTAGCGCGATAATCAATCTTTCCCAGGCAAGCTGATGGGTGAGGTACTTGAATCCCCGGTTTTCTTCGCCCAGCCGGTTACTTACCGGTACACGCACGTCGTCGAAAAACAGCTCGGCAGTGTCCTGGCCTTTCAGACCGATCTTGTCGAGCAACCGACCCTTGGAGAATCCGGCCCGGTCAGTTTCAACACACACCAGCGTAAGATCCTTGCCGGCAGGGTCCAGCTTGGTAGCCGTCACCACCAGATCCGCGTTGCCGCCGTTGGTGATAAAGGTTTTCTGACCAGACACTACATATTCATCACCGTCCTGGCGCAGGACGGTACGCATAGAGCGCAGGTCGCTGCCGATTCCCGGCTCGCTCATGGCAATCACGCCAATCATCTCGCCGCTGACCATCTTGGGCAGCCATTTGTGTTTTTGCTCTTCGGAACCATAGGCGACCAGATAGGGCGCAACAATTTCCGAATGGGTAGTGAAACCCACGGCAGTGGCATTGGCGCGTGCGAGTTCTTCGATCATCACCGCGGAGTGTCCGAAATCCCCACCCGCACCGCCGTATTCCTCAGGCACGGTTGAACACAGCAAGCCCATTTCGCCGGCTTTCAGCCATACTTCCTTGGGAACAATCCCGACTTTTTCCCATTCATGCAGATTAGGAACGATTTCCCGCTCGACAAAGCGACGGGCCTGTTCCCTGAACATGTTGTGGTCTTCACGAAATACGCTACGCATCGTGATGGTCTCCTTTGAGCAGGCTCATTATTTGTCTTTGAAATTCGGTTCGCGCTTGTCTACAAATGCACTAACCGCTTCGCGGTGATCTTCAGTGTGATGAGCCAGGGACTGATAGGCGGCCGACAGCTCAAGCAGCGAGTCCAACCGCATGTGCTGCCCTTCGCGCAGCAGGCGTTTGCACAGACGCAGGGCGTGCCCCGGGTTCCTGGCGATGCGCTCGGCCAGCGCCAACGCTTCTGACTCTAACGCCTCCGGCGTGAAGACCTGCTCAACCAGGCCCCATTCCAGCGCCTTGGCCGCATCAATGGTGTCCCCGGTGAAAGCCATCAGGCTGGCCTTGGGGATGCCAATGATCCGCGGCAGCAACCAGGCGCCACCGTCACCCGGCACAATCCCGAGCTTGACAAAACTTTCAGCGAACAGGGCTTTGTCGCTGGCGATGCGGATGTCACACATGCATGCCAGATCGAGCCCTGCGCCAATAGCGGGTCCGTTTACCGCAGCGATGATCGGAATATCCAGTTCGTAGAGCGCCAGCGGAATCTGCTGAATGCCGTTGCGGTAGGTATCGCGTAGCTCATATGGCGAGCCGGCAAAAATGCCCTCGCGATTCTGCATGTCCTTGATATTGCCGCCCGCACAAAAGGCTTTGCCGTTACCGGTCAGGACCATGACCCTAACGCTCTGGTCGCGTCGCAGATCACGGCAGAGGTCGACAAACTCCTGCATCTGGGACGGTTCGGACAGGGCGTTGCGCGTTTCAGGATTATTCATCCTGACCACCGCTACTCCGCCGCTGCGTTGTACCTGTAGAAACTCGCTCATAGGTGTGATCCTTGTGTCGGGACGATCAGCTCTTGTTGCTGCGCATGAGTAATGGCGGGCCAGAAGTTCTGGGCGCCGGCGGCGCAGACATGCGCACCGAGCAGCTTGCTCCAGAACGTCGACGACCCGTATTCACCCCGCCATGCCCACAGGCGGCGGGTCAGCAGGTGCAGCGTATATTCCTGAGTAAAGCCGATAGCGCCGTGCACTGAGTGGCCAATCCCCGCTCCGAGGCTCGCCGCCTCGGCAGTGCTTATCTTGGCAGCAGCGATACTGAAGGCAGCCAGGTGGTCGCTGGACTCGACGAAAGCGGCTTCGGCTGCGATGTTCGCTGCGGCCGTCTGCTCAGCCAGTACAGCCAGTTGTTGCTGGATCGCCTGGAACGCCGCGATGGGCCGCCCGAATTGCTTGCGATCCGCCGCATAACCGGAGGTAAGTTCCATCAATGCGGTCAGCGCGCCAGCCATCTGGGCTGAGCGCAACATGGCGCCACCGGTAAGCAGGACCGACTCGCTGAGCCCCGCGGGCAAAGGCGCCGAGGCCATAACGTTCGCCGCGGCAAATTGGAGCGTGTCGCGAGGTTCACCGGCAATATTGGTTCCCTGTACGATGTTTTCCGCTGCAGCCGGCTCCACTAGCAGGACAGTGCTTTCGGCTCCCTCCCCCACCACCGCAACCACCAGTTCGGCGTGCCGTCCCCATGGCACCTGACGCAGCTCGCCAGAAATCCTCTCACCGTTCCACTGCAAGGAGGAGTCGGTAGCGATCGTCAGCACGCCGCTGCGAGCGCTCATACCGGCCTTCTCCAACAACCAGTTGCCCAGCAACATTTCAACCAGCGGAACGGGCGCGGCAAACCGGCCTGCGGCACGGGCGATAACGAACAGTTCGGACCAGCTGGCCTCTGCGCCACCGGCAGCTTCCGGCGCCCCTGCCAGCAGGATGCCGTTGTCCTCTAGAGCGCTCCAGAGATCGGCAGACCAGGCACCCGACTCAGCCGCGCGGATGTATTCAGGCGTGGCGATGTCACCCAGCAAGCGTTCTATCGTCGATTCAAAAAGTTCTCGCATTATCTGAGCCCCAATCCACGTGCAATGATCCCACGAAGGATCTCGCGAGTGCCCCCGCGCAATGAGAAAGACGGCGCCATCTGGGTCAGGTAGGCAAGCACCTGGGCGTGATCGGACCCACCGCCCACCTGGGGTTGTTCTTCAACCAGCACCTGCAATATCTCCGGAAGGTCCTGCTCGAAAACATTGCCCAGATCCTTCACGCAGGAGGCAGCCCAGGCCGGGTTCTCGCCGTCGCTCAACTGCCGGGTTACTGCCAGCGACATATTGCGCAGCGTCAGCAACCGGGCGGAGATGCGCCCTATCTCCCGAGCCTGCAGCGCGTCGGGATCAGGGCCTATAGCCTTGATCGCGGTGTGCAGCAGCGCAATGCTGCTGAGGAAACGCTCCGGGCCGCTGCGCTCGAAGGCCAGCTCGGCAGTCACCTGCCCCCAGCCGTTGCCCTCTTCACCTACCAGTGCGTCGGCGTCCAGGCGTACGTTATCCAGAAATACTTCATTGAAATGCTCACCGCCGGCCAGATCGGCAATAGGCCGAACCGTGACGCCGGGCAGGCTCAGATCGATGATGAACTGCGACATGCCGCCATGGCGGCCGTTTTCTTCCTTGTTACCGGTGCGCAGCAACGCAATCATGTAATGCGAATGCTGGGCATTGGTGGTCCAGACTTTCTGCCCATTGACCAGCCAGCCATTGTCGACCCGCTGGGCGTTGGACTTGATGGATGCCAGATCGGAGCCGGAGTTCGGCTCGCTCATGCCGATACAGAAATAGCTTTCGCCGCGGCAGATTGGCGGCAGGTACTTTTCCTTCTGAGCTTCGGTGCCAAAGCGCAGAATCAGCGGCGCGCTCTGTCGATCAGCGATCCAGTGGGCCGATACCGGCGCACCCGCAGCAAGCAGTTCTTCAATGATCACGTAGCGTGCAAAGGGCGATGCCTCGGCCCCGCCGTACCGTTTTGGCAGCGCCATACCCAGCCAGCCTTTCTGCCCGAGCAGGCGACTGAACTCGGCATCGAACCCCATCCACGAATAGGCTCGTTTTACCGCCGGATAATCCTGCAGAGCCTGGTCGATAAACGCCCTGACGTCAGCACGCAGCGCTTCGGCTTCTGACGGTATGGTGCTGTAGTTAAACTGGGAAATACTCATCAACAAGACACCCTCAACTGCTCGAAGCAATGCAGAAAGCAGGTTTGTTGGTTGGCCCTCGCCTCACCACCGGCAGCGGCCGATGGCAAGGCAAGGCGTTAGTCCAAGCGTCAGATAGCCGTTTTGGCGTCTGCACTTGCAAACATCGCCGCGATGTCGCCCGAGGTGATGGGCTTGCCATCCTTACGCGTGACTTCGGCACCACCAAGACCCAGAGCAGGCTCGGTACTGACATGCGTCGCCTGGGCGCGCAATGCGCCGACGGTGCAGTTCTCACGACCAAAAATAGAGATCGGATCGTAGGAGAACTCACGCATGGCGTTAAGGTGCGTGACCTTGTTGATCTGCGTGTCGGTCAGGTTTTTCAGATGCGCCCAGGTCGTTTCCGGAGAATGCGGCCAGGTGCAATCGGAATGCGGATAGTCGCTTTCCCAGGTAACCATGTCTTCGTTCATGAACTTGAGATTCTGCAATCCGAAGTTGTCCTCGATAAAACAGGTAACGAAGTGCTTGAAGAAGATATCGCTCGGCATTTTTCCGCCGAAGTCCGCATTGGTCCAGGCTTTGTGATGACGATGGGTGAAGTCAGCCCGCTCGAGGAGATAAGGCACCCAGCCGATGCTGCCCTCTGACAAAGCCATGCGCAGGGTCGGAAACTTCTTCCACATGGGAGCCCATATCCAGTCGGCCGCCGCGTTGGCGATCGAAATTGGCATAGTGGTGATCCAGGCATCGATAGGCGACAGGTCCGAAGCGTGTTCTGCTTTGCCGCCCGAACCGATATGACAGCAAATCACAACGTTATTGTCGGCACAAGCCTTCCACATCGGGTCCCAGTATTCATCGTGAATAGACGGGTAGCCCAGGCGGGCTGGGTTATCCGAAAACGACAGCGCGTGCACGCCCTGGGCAGACAGACGCTTGATCTCGGCGACGGCGGCTTTCATGTCCCAGTAAGGCACCAGCATCAAGGGAATGAATCGACCCGGCATAGCATTGCACCAATCGTACAGGTGCCAGTCGTTGTATGCCTGGATCGCTGCCAGGGCGATTTCCCGGTTGCCATGAGTCTGGAAACGCTGACCGGCAAAACCAGGAAAGGTCGGGAAGCACAGCGAGCCCAGCACGCCATTGGCGTTCATGTCATCGACACGCGCTTTCACATCCCAGGTACCACGACGCATCTGGTCGTAGCCCAGCGGCTCCATCCCATATTCTTCCTTCGGGCGCCCCACTACAGAGTTGAGGCCCATGTAGCCGGTAGCTTCTTCTTCGAACACCCATACATCACGATCCCCACGCTTTTCGACGTGCGGCTCGCGACCTTTGAATTTTTCAGGCATGTGGTGTTTGAAGGCGTCCGGCGGCTCGATCGCATGGTCGTCCACACTGACGAGGATGAGGTCTTCGAGATTCATGGTGTATTCCCCTTCGCTGTTCGCGGATTGTGTTTGTTCTATGAATATTAGTTCAGACCAGAATAGATTTAAACACATTTTTGATTTGTGTCTATATTTTTTTGAATGATCGAGGAAGGTCTTGCCTGGAGGTGTCTCTCTGAATTCGCTGGAGACAAGGAAACAAGCAGACCCCGACCTGCTTTAAGCGAGGCCTGCTTGATATTGACGCGGCTAACTCAGTCCCAGAGGACGTGCAATTTATGCGGACCGCGCAGCTGCGCGCCAGTAATTTCGGGGGCCGGTTTGGAAGGATCGAGACGGATATTCGGGAACATGTCCAACACCGCGTTGAGAGCGCAATTGATTTCAGTCTTGGCGACGAACTGGCCAATGCACATGTGCGGGCCGAAACCAAAACCGAATGATGGGCGTTGCCGACGGTCGATATCAAAGGTATTGGCGTTATCAAAGAATTCCTCATCCCGGTTGGCTGAGCTGACGATGCACGACACCATCGCCCCCTTGGGAATCTTGACGCCGCGGATTTCGGTTTCCTCAGCTGTCTGGCGCACCTTGAACGTCGCGACAGGTTCAAAACGAATCGATTCGTCGATCGCCTTGTTCACCAGGCTGCGGTCGTTGCGCACGCGTTCCAGCAGCTCCGGGTTTTCCAGCAGCAGCGTCATCAAGGTGCCAAATGTCCGGGTGGTGGTCTCCCCCGCCGCAGGCAGCAGCGAACGCACGAAGGTGGTGATCTCATGATCGTCAAGCGAACGACCTTCATATTCGGCGCGGATCAGGCGGCTGATCAGATCATCGCCTTCCCCACCCTCGGCGCGACGCTCGGCAACGACTACCTTGATCGCATCATAGAGCGCAACCACCGCCTCCATAGCGGCTTTCCTGGCCGCCTGGGCCTTGGCTGGATCGACCTGCGGGCCGGCCAGAATGGCCAATGCCCAGGCAGCGTACTGCTTGATTTTTTCCGGCTGGTCGTTAGGAAAGCCAATCAGCGAATAGATAACCCGGATCGGAAAATACAGGGCAAAATCCATCAGATCGGCGCCCTTCTGCGGCGCCATCGGAGCCAGAAATTCCTCACGAATGACCTTGTCGATGCGCTCTTCCTTCCAGCGGTTGACCGTGTCCGGCATGAAGACCGGTTGCAGGAGGTTGCGCATGTTCTTGTGCTGATCACCGTCCATTGCGGTCAGGATCAATCCATCAAAGAAAGCGCCCAGCCCTTCCGCGATGAACCCACTGGTAAATTGGGTAGCGTCACGCATGACGCGCATAACGTCATCATATTTGAACAGAGTGAAACACGGCCGATCAGGGTCTACACCCGCTATCGACGGAACGCCCAGGCGCTCCATGAAGTTCCCTTCCAGCACCGGGCTGCTCTTGCGCATCTCGGCATAGGCCGCGTGCAGGTCAATATCGGTGCCCTGATAATTGCTCGCCACATCGGCGAACACCTGTTCAAGGTTGCTTTTGTTCTGTTCAGACATGACGCTATCCTCTTATTGTTCCTGGCATCGCTTTTCAGCTTATGCCTGAACGAGCAGAATTTGAACTATTTTAGGTATATTGCTCAATAACTGATTTTCAACGGGCCAACCATTCGTCGATAACTGCCAGCCCCTGGGGCTCGCTCATATCTACGTCCGGGGCAAAGCGCGCCACGACCTGACCGTCTCGGTTCAATAGAAACTTCTCGAAATTCCACAGCACCGCTGGAGCTGCGTTCGGCTCGATGCCATACCCCGCCAGCTTCGAGCGCATGGGACCTTCACCTATCGCTTCCGGGGCGGCAGCGGTCAGCGCTTTGTAAAGCGGATGTTGCTGTTCGCCATGTACGCTGATTTTCGAGAGCAAGGGGAAGGTCACGTCATATTCGGTGCTGCAGAAGCTGGCGATTTCCTCATCGGTGCCGGGCTCCTGCGCTTTGAAATCGTTGGCGGGAAAACCCAACACCACCAATCCCGCGTCCTACTTCTCCCGGTACAGTTTTTCAAGTGCTGAATACTGTGGTGTGAGCCCACAACGGGACGCCACGTTGACGATCAGTACCACCTTGCCTTCGAACTCGCCTAGCGTGGTGCTGGTGCCATCCATTTTTTTCAGGGGGATCTGTTGCAGTTCATTGTTCATAATCAGTCCTCATAGGCCTGTTGGACATAGGTCATGCGGCCGCCGGCCAGCATCAGCGCGCAATACATGTTGAGTTCGGTGATTTCAGCCAGGCTGAAAAAGCCCGTCAGGGTTTCATAGTGCTGGTCATCCAACGCCATATAATCACCGGCAAAAAGTTCGGCGTAGCGCAGGGCGGCCTGTTCGGGCGGAGAAAAGCGGTCACTGTCTGTTGCCAGGCAGGCAATATCGTCTTCGCTCACTTCATCCGATTTTCTCGCCAGCTGACAGGCTTTGCAGGTAGTAATGCTGGCGATCTTCAGGCGAACCAGCTCCTTGAGTCGCTCACCCAGCAAACTCTGGGTATGAAACTGCTCGAGCAACGAAAGCCATGCTTGCGCCATCGCTGGGCGGTGCGCCCAGACCTGGACAGGCACGCTCGAACTGAGCATCCCCGAAGCCAGGCCTCGGTCCAGGGCAGTCGCCAGGCCCTCGGGCAACGCCGAAAGCGGAACCGGTGTAATCCTTGACATACAAGACCACCCTGCACCGACCTTGGTCGGCGCTGTCAGGTTAAGGAAGCCGCTCGATCAGGGTGGCGGTGCCCATGCCACCCGCGCAGCAAATGGCTTGCAGGGCATAGCGACCATTCCGACGTTCCAGTTCGTTAAGCATAGACGTCATGATGCGCGCACCACTGGCACCCAGCGGATGCCCCAGCGCTACGGCACCGCCGTTAACGTTCAAGCGGTCCGCCGGAGCACCGGTTTCCTTGAGCCAGGCAATCGGCACCGACGCAAACGCCTCGTTGATTTCGAACAGGTCGATATCCGCAAGCTGCAGGCCCGCCTTGGCCAGAATCTTGTGGGTAGCTGAAATAGGACCTGTCAGCATCAGCGTCGGATCAGCACCCACCGTTGTGATCGATTTGATCCGCGCCCGTGCTTTCAATCCCAGCCGTGAGGCTGTTTCGGCCGACATCAGCATCAGCGCAGCGGCGCCATCGGAAATCTGCGACGAGTTTCCAGCTGTTACCCGCCCGTTTTCCGGACGAAAGCTGGTTTTCAGTGTAGCCAGCTTTTCCAGGGACGTATCGCGACGAATGGTTTCGTCGGCGGCGAACAGGCCAGTGAATCCTTCGTAACCCTTTTCGCAGTAATCGCCCACCGGCACCGGCACGATTTCCCGATCGAAATGCCCTGCATCGACGGCGGCCGCAGCACGGCGATGGCTTTCCAGGGCAAAGGCGTCCAGTTCTTCGCGGCTGATCTGCCACTTTTCAGCAACGCGCTCTGCTGCTTCACCCTGCGAGGTCAGCTCGTACTGCTCCGTGGCTTTCCAGCCGAAGGCTTCGCCGTGAAGGTCCCGATTGCTGCCCATGGGCACCCGGCTCATGTTCTCCGCACCGCCTGCCACCACGATATCCGCTGCGCCGGCAGCAATAGCGCCCATGGCCGCATGCACTGCGGCCTCGCCGGAACCACATTTGCGATCGAGCGTCAGGCCGGGCACTGAAGCCGGCCAGCCCGCACCCAGCAGAGCGGTACGCGCTATGTTGGCCGACTGCTCACCAATCTGCGTCACGCAACCGAAGATCACGTCATCGATCTGTTCGGCGGACAGACCCGTCCGCTGCAGCAGTTCATTGATGACCAGCGATCCAAGGTGGTCGGCCCGTACCCCCGCCAGGCTGCCGCGAAAGCGGCCAACCGGGGTCCGTACTGCTTCTACAATGACGATGTCATTCATAACGCGCTGGCCTTGAGCCCGGAAGCCGGAACCCGATTGCCATCTTCGTATTTATAGACGCCGTGGCCGGTCTTGCGACCGAGGCGCCCTGCACCAACCATCTTGATGATCAGCGGGCAGGGGCGGAATTTCTCGCCAAGGGTTTCATGCAGATAGCGCAGCACCGAAAGGCGAGTATCCCAACCGGTGAGATCGCCGAGTTCCAGCGGGCCCATCGGGTGATTGAAACCCATGCGTAGCGCCGTATCGATATCCTCAGCGGTAGCCGTGCCTTCCTGGAGCATGTACATCGCCTCGTTGCCCAGCAGCGCGGACATCCGGCTGGTGGTCAGTCCGGGCGATTCGTTGACGGTGATTGAGGTCTTGCCGATGGCATCGCAAAGGTCCTTGGTTCTGGCGACCGTTTCATCGCTGGTGGCCAGGCCGCGGACCAGTTCGACCAGTTTCATCTTGTGCACAGGATTGAAGAAATGCATGCCAATGAAACGCTCAGGCGCCGGAATCGAAGCAGCTATCTCGGTTACACTCAGCGCCGAGGTATTGCTGGCAATGATCGCGTTATCAGCCACTACCGCCGCAGCCTGGGTAACTACCGCCTTTTTCACCGCCAACTGCTCGGAAACGGTTTCAACCAGCACCTGGGCGCCGGTAGCGGCTTCGGTCAGATTCTCGTTGGTCGACAGTCTGGCAAACGCGGCCTGCGCTGCCTCTTCGGAAACCTTGCCCAGGCGCACGCCATCGCCCAGTATTTTCTCGATGCCACTATAGGCTCGCTTGAGTGACTCGGCGTTGGTATCAACCAGAACGGTCTCGAAGCCCGAGCTCGCGAAAGCGTGAGCGATGCCAGTGCCCATCAGGCCAGCACCGACAACCACAACCTTGTTACTTTTATCAGCACTCATTGAAAGAGCCTCTTTAAACGTTTTTTTCACTGACCACATTGCGCAGGGTGCCAATGCCTTCAACCGAGGCTTCAACAACGTCCCCCGCATTCAGGAAGCGGCCTGTCCCCAATCCGACACCTGCGGGCGACCCGGTAAACAGGATATCTCCGCAGGCAAAGCTCGACCGCGCCTGGACGAAAGCGATCAACTGCCCCACATCCCAGGTCATGTCCGCCGTGGTGCCATCCTGACGAACCTCACCATTGACCGCCAGCGTCAGGCGTAGTTTGGGTGAACCCTGGGGAAATTCGTCTTTGGTGACAATCCACGGTCCTACGCCAGTGGTGCGATCCTGACTCTTGGCGGCAAACAGATCCATACCGATGCCCTTGGGACCGCTGCGCTGAAGATCGCGCGCGCTGACATCATTGCCCACGGTATAACCGAGCACGCATGCGAGCGGGTTCTGCAGGTCGATCTGACTGCTGCCAATCACCGCGACCAACTCGACTTCGTGATCCAGCTCCTCGGTAAGCGGAGGAAAACGGATCGGGTCGTGGGCGCCGATCAAGGCGCCGTAAGCCTTGAGGAAAGCCACCGGCTGGGCAGGCGCCTCAAGGCCGAAGTCATCCTGCAGGTGCTTCAGGTAATTGGCACCCGCCACAACAACCCGATTGACCGGATCAATTGGCGGCAACAGCACAACATCGGCCATCGCCACTGGCGCGGAAGCCAGCGACAGCGCGCTGATCCCCGCACCGGCGGCGACTCGTGGAGCCCACTCCTGAAAGTCGCCCTGGATTGCGTTGACCTCATTGTGCTCCAGATCCACAACCGCCCAGAAAGGCTTACCGCCCTTGGAAGAACAGCGCGCCAGTTTCATCAGGCACCTACCTTACCGGCAGCCTTGGCGGGATCACCCACCTTGCCAACCTTCGCGGGATCCAGGTGCAGCAATTCGCAGGCATTCTTCCAGCGGATCCGGTCCATATCTTCCTGGGACAGCTTCAGGTCGGAGGTCAGATCGTGGCGTACCGCGTCGCTGCCGCCGAAGTTCGAGCCATACAGGACGCGATCAGCACCGATTACCTCAACCATCGCCTGACGCATGGGTACTTCATGCAGCTCAACGTCAAAATAGAAGTTGCGCAAATACTCCAGGAAAGGCTTCTTGTTGTGAGACACATCAAGGTTTGGGTTGGTCTGAGCCATACGACCAAGCTGGTAAGGCACGTAGCCGCCGCCATGGGTGATATAGACTTTCAGGTTCGGGAAGCGATCAAACACACCACCGTTGATCATGTACCAGAAACACTTGGTTTCATCGTAGTTCATGCCGACAATTGCGGTAGTTTCGTAGCGGTCAGTGTTGGCCTCTTTGCCCCAGGTCACTGACTGGTTGTAGCCATGCACGAACATGGGCACATCCAGGTCGCACAGCGCTTCCCAGACAGGATCCATTTCCGGCGAATCGAACTCCAGACCGCCAAAGTTGGAACCGCCAGCTACCAGACCCTTGGCGCCAAGCTCGGTCACTGCACGGCGAATCTCTTTCGCTGCCTCGACAGGCACGTTCAACGGTGCATGGGCCCAGAACATCAGGCGCTCCGGTGCGCCAGAGCAATATTTGGCCAGCGAATCGTTTACCGTGCGGGCGAAGGGAACGCCGAACTCAGCTTCGGCCCAGTACATGTAGCAGTGGCTTGGCACGGAAATGACCTGGGCATTCTGACCCGCCGCATCCATTCCGGCGAGGCGATGCTTCGGGTCGGCCCATTTGGCCATGTATTCAGCAACCTGCAACGTTTCACCACGGGCGTGGGCTTCACGCAAAGCAACTTTACGCTCTGGCGCACCCAGAGACAGGATCCATTCACCAACACGCAGTTTTATGTCGCCATCGGGCTGAGATTCAAAAGCCGGACCCCAGTGAGGATGCTGGTCATAGTATTCAGGATGTGGCGCATGTGCATGAAGATCGATAAGCATGATGTAGACCTCGGTTTTGTTCTATTTGGTAGGTAGCCAGGCACTTGTGCCCTAAGCGAGCCGCGCCTCTATGCAGCAGCATAATACAAAATGATCATATATCGCAAAACTGTTCAAGTTTTTTGTGCCATCCGCGCGGTCTTTGGTCCACATTTCACCCTCTTGGGGTGACGGCAAACAGCCCGCATAAAGATTCATCTTATTGAAAAACAAGGGATGTATAGAGCGTAGGACGTGCTGATGCCTACGGGGTGAGATTTCAGTGACAACCTATAACTGAGACAAACTTGGCAATAACGACTAAATAATAGCCACAGAAAAGGAATAAGACGCGGCGCTGTCTCGACTACCAGCCGAGAAGAATGAGGGCAGGAGAATGGACAGACAGCTTATTGAACGATGGCTGGCAAGAGAAAACAGGCAAGGGAGAGGCAGGCACCTCCCCCAGATGAAGTCAGCGCCGTGTCCGCGACGTAGAACCCATGGTAAGGGAAGCGACGAGACGTCTGACACGGGCAGGAAGCAGACGTCTACCCGAATTTTCCGGCACCAGGATTTCACTCAGAACATAACGAATGATCATTTCGCAGATCAACTCCCGGTCCAGTTTGACGCCAAGCTTTTCATCCCAGTCGTCAAAGACAATGTCCAGGGTATCCTGGAAACGCAGTATCGAATCGTGGAATATCCGCCGGAAAAAGCCAAGGGCATACTCAGGGGCCACCACCAACAGACGCTGGGCCCGGCTTTGCTCAAGGTAATTGTCAATGAAGGTAATCAGCGCATTGAGTCGTGCTTCGGGGTCTTCAACCGTACCAATGGTATTCATCAGCACTTGATGAAAATGATCGCGCTTGTGCCGTGAAAAGGTATCCAGCAAATCTTCCTGGGAGGAAAAATAGCGATAGAAGGTACCCCGAGACACGCCCGCCGATTTGCAGACATCAAGGATGGAGATCCTGTCCGCCCCTGATTGCAATACCACCTCTTCAGTAGATTGCAGGATGCTATTGATGGTTTCTTCCGATCGCTTGTTGGGTTTGACCGCCCGGGTCTTGCCCGAACCAGAAGCCAGCCGTGGCGCAGCTTTCTTTGCCTTGGAGCGCTCCTGGACCTTTTGGTAGCCCGCTTTAGGTGCCACGCTTTCCTGAACCTCGTCAATCACCGCTGTATCGTCAAGCTCCTCATTGAGCATACTGCACCCCCCCGGTCAATTTCCTGTAGGCGCCATCCTAGCAGGTTAAATAGCCACATTCAGCATTTTCTGTTCAACTCTTGCTAGAGACAACGGAAAAAATAAGATATAGAATGCCATTCTCTATCAAAAATAAAGCAGTCAGGCTCCCGTCTGGAGCCGCATTGGAAGGAGATGCGTATGAGCGGTACTGGCAATCCCGAAACCTGGTTCGTGGGAGAACAAGACACGGCTATCGCAGCTTTGGATCGCGCAGTAGCGAGCCATCCAGACCGAGTGCTGCTCGACTTCAGTGGAGAATTATACACTTTTCGTGAAGTTGACTTACTTTCTACCAAGCTGGCTCACTCACTGGCTTCGCTGGGGATAACGCGCGGCGCTACAGTCGTTACCATGCTGGACAACAACATTGATGCCGTCGTGTGCTGGCTCGCGATCAACAAGCTCCGCGCCGTAAGCGTGCCCATCAATACCGCCCTACGCGGCGAGTTCCTCCGGCACCAGATCGCGGATGCCGACACCCAGCTACTCATATGTGAAGCCGGTTACATGGACCGCGTTGCGGCCATCAGCGGTCAGCTATCGGTACTGAAGCGCGTCCTGCACCGCGGATCGCTGGAAACGCCAGTCGATTGCACTGTGCCCGTTGCCTCGCTGGATGAACACCGAGGTACGGACACCACCGCGATCGAAGACAAGCCTGCTCCTTCTGATCTCGCCTGCCTGATCTACACCTCAGGCACTACCGGGCCCTCCAAGGGCTGCATGGTCAGTTATAACTTCATGTGCAATCTGGCGCGCCTGCAATTGCGCTCAGGGCCAGCCGATGAAAATGATGTGACCATCACTCCCCTGCCCCTGTTCCATATGAATGCCCTCTGCGTGACAATTATTGCGAGCATTCTGGTGGGCGCCCGCGCTGCGATATTACCGCGCTTCTCGGTTTCCAACTTCTGGCCTGAAGTGGAGCGCAGTGGCGCAACCATCGCGTCCATTCTCGGCGGCATGGGCGGTCTGCTCGCCCAGGCCCCCGACAGCGAATCCATGAAGCGCTGCTTCGGACAGATCCATACTGCCCGGGGCAACCCTTACACCGAGGAAACCAAGGAAATCTGGCGCACCCGGTTCGGCACTCCCCTGGTGGGCGGCAATGGTTACGGCCTGACCGAAGCATGCGTGATCACTTCATTGGCCGCTGGCGAATACGCCAAACCCGGGTCATCTGGAAAACGCATCCCTGATTTTGACGTGCGCATCATGGATGACCATGATCAGGAGCTGCCGACCAACGTAGCTGGCGAGATCGTGGTCCGCCCTCTACGTCCCGACATCATGTTCCAGGGCTACTGGCGGCGGCCGGAAGCCACCCTCAAGCTGATGAACAACATGTGGTTTCACACCGGCGACATTGGCAAATTCGATGAGGACGGCTTCTTCTTTTTTGTGGACCGCAAGAAAGATTACCTGCGCCGTCGGGGCGAGAATATTTCAAGCTTCGAGATGGAATCTGCCTTTGCTGTCCACCCGGCGATCTCCGAGGTGGCGGTTCATGCAGTGCTCTCCGACAAGGGCGAAGACGACGTAAAAGTAACGGCCATTCTGCATGAGGGCGCGTCACTAACCGAAGAAGAGCTGTTTCACTGGGCAACCGATGCCGTTCCCTACTATGCGCTGCCTCGCTACATAGAGTTCCGCGACACGCTCCCCAAGAACCCACAGGGTCGGGTGCTCAAATACGAGCTAAGGGATGAAGGCAAGACAGCCAACACCTGGGATCTGGAAGACACCGATATCAGCGTCAAGAAGCGCTGAACAGGCCTCCCGCGATCAACCGCCGCATGCTTGCGGGTAGTTGATCGCGCCTGAGAATACGGTGCTGGCTGCAGCCTTGAGTATCGAGCTGGTGCTTGTATGGGGTTGCTCTTCCTGGGAGGGTCAAGCACCAGCTTGATCTGCGGAGGTAGTCTGAGAATGCGGCGTTGGCTGACATATCGAGCTGGCGCTCGACAGTCCCAGGCCTCAGCCCCTTACAGCAAAAAGCCCGCCAGCAAGCTGGCGGGCCTGTCAGCCTCGGCTGATTTTTTCGTGCGGGAGCTACCTCAGCTATTCCTTTACCGGAATATCGGCAGGCCTGGAATTATAGCCGGGCAGATGCAGTCCGCCGTCCACGTGGATGGTCTCGCCGGTGACAAAGCGAGACATCTCCGACCCAAGGAAAGCCACAACCGGACCGATATCCGCTTCAGGCTCGCCGCAGCGACCCAGCGGACGCATTGACGCTGAGCGTTCGGCGAAACCGGGATTTTCTGCTGCGAGCTTGTGAAAGGTTGCGCCCATCGCGGTGGGTGCAATGGCATTCACTCTGATATTGAAGCGACCCCACTCGGCGGCTGCGCTGCGGGTAAGCCCGAGGATTGCAGACTTGGCGGTGTTGTAATCGGCATGCAGCCAGGCACCGATCTCGGTATCGATCGAATAGAAATTGATCACCGAGCCGCCGCCGCGTTTACGCATGTGTGGCAGCGCAGCACGCATCGCCCACCAGGCTGCCCAGACAGTGGTATCGAGGGTCTGCTGCAGCATCTCGTCAGTCTTGTCTTCCATCAAAACGTTGGGCGTCGGGGCGAAGGCATTGTTGACCAGAATATCGAGCCCACCGAATTCATCCACTGCGGCCTGAACAGCGGCGGCAACATTTTCCTTGCTCGACACGTCCGTCCTGAAGAAGATGGCCTGACCGCCCTGCGCACGTATGTCGGCAGCAACGGCTTCGCCCATTGTTTCATTCAGCTCTGCCACCACCACAGCAGCGGCCTGTTTGGCAAAATAACGGGCCACGCCTTCACCAATACCGCCGCCGGCACCCGTTATCAGCGCGACTTTGTTTTCGAGTAGTCTCATAATCCGCAGCCTTCTTAATAGACACTTTTTTTGTTAATGTTCATATTGTAGGCGCTTTCCCGGCTTAAATCCATCCTGCTTGCTTAAGGCTATCCATATGCTTTTCCGACGACGAGTAGAGATTCATACCCAGAAGGACGGTGAAATTCGCGCAGCGCTGGAGGATGACTTTCATCATTTCAGGGTCAGCATCCGTCATCACCAAGGGGTCGTTACGGCCATCCACGGCTACGCAGTCCGCTTTCCTTATACGGCCTGTCCCGGCGCAGCCAAGCCCCTGGAAGCCCTGATCGGCATGCAGTTGTCAGAGGTTGCCCACAGCGTCACCAGAGCCACGGATGGAAGGCATCAATGCACACACATGCTGGACCTTGCAGGCCTGGCCATTGCCGCCGCAGCCAGGCAGGGCGAACACCGTATCTACGATGTAGAAATCCCGACACGGATCAACGGACGCACGTCCCCAGTCCTTTTCCGCGATGGCCAGCCGTGTCTGCAATGGCAGATCAAGGGCTCTCTCATAGAGCAGCCGGCGCCCTATAGCGGCGTTGATCTGAACCAGGGCATGGCGGGCTGGGCAATCAAGACTCTGGATCCAGAGGAGGCTGAAGCCGCCCTGCTGTTAAGGCGTTGCGCGACGATTTCCCGTGGGCGCGAATATGACCTGGACGTGATGGAACATGCGAGGGAGACCAGCCTGTGCTATGCCCAGCAGCCGGTTCGAGCCGCGCAAGCGTTGCGCATGAAGGGCTCGACGCTGGATTTTACTGATCGTCCCAGAGCGCTGTGCGCCAGCGATCAGGACTGGTTTGCTGGCACGGAGCCGAACCTTCCCGTTCAGCAGCTTTGAGCCGGGCAATCAGAGACGCTACCGCGCAAAACTCGACCGCCAGACAGAACAAAGCCCGCCTTTTTCAAGGCGGGCTTCATCCTCCGCATGGCCGGGTGTGACCGCACCCAACCAAACTCTTACAGGAACACGGCCAGGTTGGCGGTCCCCAAAACGGACTGATCCAGCAAGGCTTCCCGCTTGGCCAGTTTGAAAGTGCCATCCGCCTCGCGGCGAATCACGTCCCTGCGCTCACAACTGATCACATCGACGTGCGACTCGCTGAAGCGACTGCGGGTCATCAGCAGATAGCTGACCACCTCGAACTCATCACTCTTGGCCGTTTCCCGCACCAATACATTGGTTACCAGCCGGCGAGTACGCGACGGCGGATCTTCCGCCCAGGCGCTCTTGCCCGACAGGCGCAGAATCCGACCCATTACCGAGCGATAATCGTCATGAAAATGCATGACGCTACGCACGAAGCTTTTCGCGTGATCGACGCCCAGCCGAGTGTGGCGCAACGGTGCGGTATAAACCAGATCCGTCGCCAGCCGCTCGCCCCACTCGCTCAGGCGAAGCTGATCAAGCAGTGCCGCTTCTTCATATAGAAAGGTAAGGATGGCGTTGTATTCAGCCGATCCGACCGGCACAGCCTGACCCTGCGGGGCTTCGGCGCTTTTTTCTTGAACTTGCTGCATGAGAAACTCCTGTTCTTATAGTCTGGAGAATGATTTATTCAGCGCTCATCAGCTCGTTCCAGTAGAGCCACCAGTGCCACTGAGTATCGTCTTTGGTGAACCCTTCATTGACGATGCCAGGTCCGGGCCAGCCTGCAGGCTTGCCTGTTTCATACATGGCTTGATATTTCAGGGTCATGTGCTTGCCCATGGCGCCCTTGGCTGACAGCGTCATGTGCGGCCAGGTATCCGAATCGTCCTGCTCGACCATGCCGGAGGTACCGAACAGCTGAATGGTCTGCTTGAGCATCTTCTCGCGCAGCTCTTCCGGCGCGTCCTTTTCGGCGAAGATCCAGTTGCAGAACTCCAGCTTGTCCGGACCACGGGGGATGTAGGTGTGCAATGTCATCGAGCCGACAACCGAACCATCTGGCTGCGGGATGTAGACGAAACCAAACAGGATATTGGGGAACATTCCGCCAACCTGCGGAGGCATCGTAGTAAGAACCTTGAGTTGATCCTCCGACAGGTTGCGTGCCAACTGCTCGACCATATCCTTGGTCATGCCGGCTGGCGGCAGCGCATTGAGCTTTTCCTGAATGCTCAGATCGTCAGGCTCCAGACCGGTCAGGCGACGGATCTTGCGGGCAAGGTCAATACAACGCAGCGCGTGGCCGTGGGGAGAACTCACCTCGACACCGTACATTTCGGGAGTCAGATCCGGCTCATCGCTCTCTTGTGCAGCGGCGTCGCCCTTCTTGGCGTAGTTACCGACCTCACCAAGCCAGCGGTGCAATGTCAGCGTATGGAAACCGTCGGCAGCTGACTGCTCACCGGCAGTCTTCCAGTTGGCGTTGACCATGAAACGCTGCGGCGGCCCAAGCACTTCCATGCCCTTGTCGCTACGCAGGAAGAGAATATCGTAGTACCACTTGGCATCGCCGAGAAACTCGTCGAACGAAGGACCGTCGATATTCCAAGTCGCGAAGATCAACCCGCCATAGAGGACCGAGCGGGCTTTTTTCAGGCCAAGCTCGGATTCCGGAAGAAGGTTGCCATGCATGCATTCACGCTTCACCGGGGAGCCGATGAAGTCGCCGTTCGGACGGAAAGCCCAGCCGTGATAAATGCACTTGTGGATCTGCGCATTACCACAGTCGGTCAGCGCCACGCGCATGCCACGGTGGGGGCAAACGTTCAGGGATACGTGAATGTCATCATTCTTGTCGCGCGTGACGATGACGGAGTCGCCGCCTATATCGCGAACCATGAAATCGTTCGCATTGGGAATCTCGGATTCGTGACCTAGCAATACCCAGGTCTTGCCGAAGATCTTTTCCATTTCAATCTGATAGATTTCCGGGTCCGACAGCACGCGCATCTGCACTTCACGGGTGTCAGGGTAAATCAGGTCGGAAATCTTGGTGCCATCAGAAAGCACCTGGCTGGTTTTAGTAAGCATGTTCGCCTCCAGTTTTATTAGGGGTCTTGTCAGGCCGCGCTAAACATCAATTTATTGAATCCTTGGGTAAGTTCTGGCTCATTGCCAAGCAAATCACATTGAATCAGATTTGTGAACAGATTTTATTGATCTGTATCATTTTCGATCTGGATCCTGGCCAGAACACTGCTGTTCTTTAAAACGGATTGCCCTTCTCACCTACCTGGGTCCGTAACAGGCCGATTCCGTCTATTTCGAGCTCGACCACATCGCCAGGCTTCAAATAGCGCAATTGCTCCAGACCACAGCCGTTCCCCACCGTACCAGACCCCAGGAACTCCCCGCTGTGCAGCGTCTCGGACTGGGACACATGCGCTATCACATCTTCGAACTGCCAGCGCATGTCGCGAGTGTTGCCGCGGCCCCACTCCTCGCCGTTTACCCGGGCGATCATATTCAGATCATAGGGGTCTTCGAGTTCATCTGCCGTGACCAGACAGGGACCCATGATGTTGGCGGTATCAAAATCCTTGCCCTTGGCCGGGCCGAGCATGCCGCTCATCTCTTTGGCCTGGGCGTCACGCGCACTGATATCGTTGAAAATCGTGTAGCCAAAGATATGTTGTCTGGCGTTTTCACGCGTGATGTCCTTCCCGCGCTTGCCGATGTAGCAGCCAAATTCAAGCTCGAAATCCAGCGCCTTGCTATAGGCAGGCCACTCAAACTGATCGTCCACACCTACCACCGCAAAGCGGTTGCACTTGTAGTAGATCGGCTGGCAGTTGAACGTGTCGATGACACGGTCATCGGCGCTGGTATTCATGGCCTTGAGCGTCGCCTCGGGATCTGGCGTGCGCATCGCACGAAGGCGACGAGCAGCGGCAAAGCTCTGGCGCAGATGCAACTCGAAACAGGAACAATCGCGCATCTGCGGCGGCGGCTGGATCGGTGCCCGCAGCCGCACTGAAGCCCGCGCCTGCACAGCGGCAGATGGCGCCCGGGCAACCAGATTTCGGGCGAGCTCCATAGCGTCTTCCCCAGCCTCGGCAAGCGCTAGAACGCTGGCCAGCGGGGCCGCTCGACCACCATGAATTTCGGTGTAAGCCTGTTGCAGGTCGAGCACCGACTGATCCTGCTCGATCAGCGCGCCAGCCAGTTCCAGGCCTTCGCCATTTACAAAAGTGACCAACCTCATGGCAGCAATCTCCAGCTCATCAAGCCATTCATACTCGCCCACTCACTGGCAGACAGGCACCGGTAATGACCTGCCCCTCAGCCGACAGTAAAAAGGCGATAACGGCAGCTAACGCTTCAGGTGTCACCCAGGCGGTAAAATCCTGATCAGGCATGTCAGCCCGATTGGTCGGAGTATCGATGATGCTTGGCATCACCGCGTTGACCGTCACATCGCGCTGTTTAAGTTCTTCGGCGAGCGACTCGGTAAAGCGCGCTACACCCGCCTTGGAGGCAGCATAGGCAGACACACCCAGCCCGGCTTTGTTGGCAGCCAGCGCGCTGACGTTGACCACTCGCCCATTGCCCGCGCTCAGGATATGCGGCAGCGCTGCCTTGGTACTGACGATGGCGGTACGCACGTTCATCTGATACAGGCGATCCCAGGTGTCCAGGGAGCCTGATTCAAAAGTTTCCCAGGCGAAGCCGCCGGCGACATTGACCACCGCATCTATATGGCCAAAGGTATCGACCACTCGACTCATCGCTTGTTCTGCGGAGCCCGTTTCGGTCAGATTGACCTTGCCCAGGGGAAGAAAATCGGCGGTAGCAGCCAGCGAGGCAGGCACCTCATTCAGATCCAGCGCTGCTACCCGGGCACCCCGCTCAAGCAATAATCTGGTCAGCGCGCTACCGAGCACACCAAAGCCGCCTGTCACGATCACAGCGCGGCCTTGCAGGGAAAGAGTCATCGGAGGTCCTCCGCAAGCTAGTCTTATTAGAATGAGCCTGTGGGAGGCCCAGTAGAATTAAATTAGAACACTTTTTTAATATATGTACAAATGCTAACCTTGGATTACCCAGGTTGTTGAGACAGGATTTATCCGATGCCGAGAAAGCTGCCAGCCCTCACCGGTGACAATCGCGCCTTTTGGCAAGGCGGTGAAAACAATGAGCTGCTGATCCACCGCTGTAGCGCCTGCACTCGTTACTTTCACCCGCCCAGTCCCGTTTGCCCCACTTGCAACAGCTTTGAAGTGGGCCCGCAGGCCGTGTCGGGAAAAGGTCAGGTGGCCAGCTTCACGATCAACCACCAGCCCTGGACACCCGAACTGCAGGAGCCCTTCGTCATTGCCATCGTGGAGCTGGAGGAGCAGACCGACCTTCGCTTTGTCAGCAATATCGAAGGGATTCCGGTGACCGACGTCCATATAGGGATGCCCGTCAGAGTGCACTTTCAGCAGGAAGACGATGTGTGGCTTCCACTATTTGTTAAGGATTGAGCATGTTTGACCGTCTGTATGAAAAAGATGTCGCTATCACCGGTATCGGCCAATCCGAGGTTGGCCGCCCTTCGCAGCTGTCAGCCATGCGCCTGACCGCTGATGCCTGCCTTGAAGCCATTGCGGACGCCGGGCTGACCCGGGACGATATCGATGGCGTAGCTTGCTGGCCAGGCGATAACAACAACGGAGACAGTTTTTCCCCCGTCGGGCCCAATGCACTGAAGAACGCGCTTGGTTTGAACGTGAACTGGTTTGGCGGTGGCTATGAGGGGCCCGGCCCCCTGGCCGGAATCATCAACGGCGTAATGGCCATAGCCAGCGGCATGTGCCGCAATGTGCTGGTGTTCCGCACCATCACCGAATCCTCCACCCGGCAACACAACAAGCAAGCCTCCGCCCTGACCAATAAAACCCAGGGGCGAGACAGCAGTTTTGCCTGGCAATGGTATACCCCTTTCAATGTGCTCTCGGCCGTAAACCTGATGGCCATGTATGCACAGCGGCACTTTCATGACTACGGCACGACCTCGGAACAGCTGGCTCAAATCGCACTCACCTGTCGGCGCAATGCCCAGCTTAATCCCAAGGCTGTTTATCGAACGCCGATGAGCATGGACGATTATATGCAGTCGCGGATGATTTCCACGCCGCTACGCATGTTCGATTGCGATGTGCATTGTGATGCTTCCACGGCAATCGTCCTGTCACGGCGTGATGTTGCCAAGGACGGGCGCAACCCGCCCATCCGGATCGAAGCCATGGGTGCAGCGCTAAACCAACCCTGGTCATGGGATCAGATTTCACTGACCGAAGGTGCAGCGTTCGATGTTGGCCGCATGATGTGGGCGCGCACCGACCTGAAACCCAAAGACGTGGGTTCCGCCCAGCTCTACGACGGCTTTTCCATATTGACCATGATCTGGCTGGAAGCTCTTGGCCTCTGCCCGGTAGGGGAAAGCGGACGCTTTGTCGAAGGTGGGCAGCGTATCGCGCTGGATGGCGAGTTGCCCCTGAACACCAATGGCGGCCAGCTGTCGGGCGGGCGAACCCATGGTCTGGGCTACGTGCATGAGGCCTGTTCACAGCTGTGGGGGCGCGCCGATAAGCGTCAGGTTGCCGATCACAATGTAGCGGTTACAGCCGCCGGGGGCGGCCCACTTGGCGGCAGCCTGTTGCTGGTGCGCGACTGACAGTCAGAACAAGACGCTTCTCAACTCATCACCCAGGTTGCGAAGCGACTTACCCAGCTCTGCTATTCCCGCCTCATCACGCTGGCCACGGAACATGACGGCTGACACCGTGAAATCGATGGTATCGGATGGAGAATAAACCGGTGCTGCCACAGCCAGGATACCAATCGAGAAATTGCCGTCGTCGATAGACCAGCCTTGCTTGGCCGCGTTACTCACCTGATCGCGATATTCATCGTAGGACAGCGCGCCACTCCAGCGGATCTTGTCGAAGATCGCTCTGGATTGTGGTTGATCAAGGTCGAGTTGAGAGGCAAACAAACGTCCGCTGGCACCCATCAGGATTGGCAACCGCTGGCCCTCGCTCATATCGATACGCACGTCGGTGGGACAGGCAGCGGAGCTGACAATCACGATCCGATCGTTGCCCATGCGCCGCCACAAGGTAACCGTTACCTTCGAGCGCGCAGCGAAGCTCTCCAGCAGCGGCTTGGTCAACTGAACCTTCTGCCCCTGAGTCACGAACTGCTCAACCAGACGGGCGAGGCCCAACCCGGCGGAATAACGCTTTGACATGGGACTGAAATCGACCATATCTTCTGCGACCAGGGTTCTGAGAATGTTGAAACAGGTACTTGGGTTGATATCCAGCTTCCTGGCAATATCCACCGAGCGCTCTGGCGCAGCGGCCTGGCTGAGAAAGCGGAGAATGCGAACGGCATTGACTACCGGCTTGACGGTCACCAGGGACGACTTGGCGACGTTTTTGTCATTGATATTGACTTCAGCATCCATTTTTACAGCTCCCCTTTGGCGCAGGGATCACAGGATCCCAAACTTTCGCCCTGATAATGGCTTGCGGATCATTCTATATCAAGAATTGTATTTTTAAATCAAATTTTTTACTGCCATTCAGGATTGGCATTTGGCTGGTGGATGTAGCGTCTGGTAGTCGCATCCGACTCGATCAAATACCGCTGCAGCTCCTTCTCCATAGCCTGGTCGGCCTGGGTAACTCTATCTCGTTGTCGCAAATATCCCAACCAGGACTCTACTATAAAGCGTTCCACAAAGCGGTCCGGATCAGCCAGATCACGGTACAGCCGCCAATTGCGCGCCCCGTTTCGACGCCGGGATTTGCCCACGGCATAGGCGCACTTGATGAATTCGCGCTGGACCCCGGCTGGCGCTCGATAACTGATTTCGACGGAAACCGGACCATCGGAGTGATTGATCTCGGCCGCCACCACCAGCTTGTCCGTCTGCGACACGGTTCGGTAATCGGCCTCGCTACCCAGCACGAAAACCCCGTCGCGCGTGAACCATAGCCCCAGAACGATACTCGCAGCGGACAGCAGCAGGCTGTTGGTCGTGCCCATATAATCCGCGACCAAGCCCCACACCGCCCCACCAACCGCCATCGCTCCCATATACATGAGCAGATACACCGAGGCAACACGCGCTCTCACCCAGTCCGCCGCGCAGGTTTGCACAATGGTAGCGACTGTAGCGTTCACCGCCATCCAGGCAATCCCGGCGATGACCAAAAGCAGCCAGACCAGCCACACTATTTCGGTCAGCGACACCGCGGCCGTGACCACAGCGAAGACAATGGCGCCTGCTACTACCAATTTACGCAGCGCAAAAAGGCGGTACAAACGGGTCAGATTGACCGCTGCAATAACGGCTCCCGCTCCGAGTGCGCCCATCAACAGGCCATACCCGTCAGCTTCCATCTGGAGCTGATCCTTGGCGATCAACGGCAATAACGCCCAGAGCGCACTGGCGCAGCTGGTAAAAATGAAGACCTGCTTCAGCGAGCTGATCAACGACACCGAATGACGAATGTAGCGCAGACCACTGCGCATCCCCCCCAAGAAAGTCTCAGGGGGCAATACGTCAATGACCCGTGAAGAACGCCAGCCAAGCAGAAACAGGATCACGCCCATGAAGCAACAGGCGATCAATAGAAACATCGACGCCTGGCCGGCCACGGCGATCAGCAGGCCAGCTATGGCAGGGCCCAACGCCCGAGCGACATTTGTCGAGATGGCATCGAGCGCGACCGCCGCCGGCACAATGTCACGCGGAATCAGCGTCAGGGTCACGGCCATCCATGCCGACATGCTGAGCGCACTTCCAGTGCCCAGCAAGAACGTCAGTGACAACAGCAGCCAGGCGTTCAAACCGCCGGTGGAGGCCAGCACAAACAGGATAGTGGCGGCGGTCAGCATCACCGACTGAGTGAAGAGCAGCCAGTATTTGCGATTCACCAGATCGGCGATCACCCCACCGGGCAGACCAAACAGAAACACGGGTAGCGTCATGGCGGTCTGCACCAGCGACACCATCCAGGCAGACTCGGTCAGTCCGGCCATGATCCAGGCAGCACCTACCGTCTGCATCCAGATGGCCAGGTTGATGACGGCGCCAGCGCTCCAAAACATGCGAAACTGACGGTGCTTCAACGGATACCAGGTGGCCCCTTGATTCATGGCTGCCTCTTGTCAGGGGACGGGGGCGCAAAGCTAAGCAGCAGGATAACCCAGCCGCCCCGATTGTCGTGCGGTGGCAAGGAGGCGCTGTGGGCCCACTTCATTTCGCAGCGTACCGACGCCTTCGATGTGTGCTTCCAGTATGTCGCCAGGCTGAAGAAAACGTCCGGTCTCCAGCCCCACCCCATGGGTCGATCCGGTGAACACCAGGTCCCCCGGTCGCAGGGTTATGCGTGCATCGAGATAATTCAGCAGTTCATCGACCGCGAAGATCATTTGCCGGGTATTGTCCTGCTGGCGAACCTCGCCGTTGATGGTCATGCGCATATCCAGCTGCGGCTGACCACCGCCGCCCAGCTGATCAAGCGTGGCAATCCAGGGCCCGACCGGTGTCGTGCCATCCATGCCTTTCTGGGTGAACAGATCCAGCCGCCCCAGCGCACGGCCCGCGTCCCGCGCGCTGATGTCGTTGCCGACGGTATAACCCATCAAGCAGGACGACGCAGCAACGGCGTCGCCAAGCGGCTTGCCGATCACCGCCACCAGCTCGATCTCATAGTCCAGCTCACCTGTCATTGCTGGATAGGAAATCACCCCGAGCGGATCAACGATTGCAGAGTCCGGTTTGATATAAGCGAGAGGATGAGGAGGCGCAGCACTGCCCAGCCGAGTCAGGTGCGACAGATAATTGAGCCCGACCCCGAATATACGGGCGCCGGGCTCAACGGGCGCTACGAGGCGAAACGCATCCGGCTCGAGCGTTCTGGCAGACAGATCGAGCGCCGATATACTGCCGGTGCTGACCTGGCCGGCCCAATGGGAGAACGGGGCATTAATGCGCTGGCCGGTGTCGGTATCAGGATGCAACAGAACCCAGAACCGCGCTCCCGCCGCATCTTCTACCCGAGCCAGGCGCATTTCTAGCCCTTCTTGACGGTGAATTCCGGATCGCCAACCTCTTCCGGGGTTTTCACGCTAGGCCCCAGAATCGGGCCCACCAGCTCGTGGCCCCACACACTCATCTTCTCCGGATTCAGCTCGAACCCATCGTCATGCCATGGTTCGCTTTCAGCAATGCACTCAAAGGCGAAGCCTGACGGATTGAAGTGATAGAACGAAACATGCGGATCCTGGGAATGCTGACCCAGCGTCATCATCATCTGCAGTTCGCGCTTCTTCACGATGTCGTAGGTCTCGCCCACATCGCGCAGACTGCCGACAAACATGCCGATGTGTTGAATTCCCATACGGCCCGGAGCGTGTCCGTAGGCTATATCATGGCTGGTGGATGTATTCAGCTTGGAGCGGAAAAAGCCGGTCTTGCCCTTGCCCGCGCCCGAACCATACCAGTGAAAGCCCATGATATTGATAAGGAAATGTTCCAGTTCCGGCGGAAACTCGGGGGTCATCAGCACAACATGGCCAAGGCCTCTCTTGTCAGCCAGATAGCCGCCATGGCGACGCCCAGGCACAAAGGAGTCGGGAAGCCATTTCTGCCCGTAGAACAGCTCATGCCGAAAGCCGACCGGATCAAAGAAGCGGATCAGCTCCTTGACGCCGCGCTTCTCGCACAGCTCCGCGTCGCCGACGGTAAACTCCACGCCAGCATCGGTAAACGTCTGGCAGGCTGCCTTGAATTCCATCCGCCCTTTGGTTTCCCAACCGATGTAGGCCAGCCGGTCAACCTTGCCAGGGTGGAAAGCAAAACGGTGGCGGCGATCATCGATACGGAAATACAGCGAGTCCGGATCGCTTTCCGGATTCTTGCCTATCGCAAAACCCATTACCGACGGGCCATAGTCGCGCCAGGCCTCAAGGTCAGTGGCTTCAAAGCCCATGTAACCCAGTCCAATAATATCCATCTGCTTCTCCTCGTTCTATCAGATGCCGGTGGATGGCTTATATAGCCAGCAATCCACCATCAATGACGATATCCGATCCGGTGATGAAGGACGCCTCATCGGATGCCAGGTAAACGGCCAGCGAGACAACCTCTTCGGGCTGTCCGGGTCTGTCCATCAGCACGCCGTCGAGCAACGCGGCACGCGCTACCGGGTTCTCCATGAACGCGGCGGTACCCGGCGTGGCGACAAAACCAGGGCTGATACTGATCGCCCGAATTCCCGCAGGCGCGCCTTCCACGGCGAGTTGGCGGGTAAAGGAAACCACGGCACCTTTGGCAGCCGAATGCGCCGAGATACCGGCTACCTTGGAGCCACCCCAGGCGGCGGTGGACGACACATTCAGAATCACCCCCTTGCGTTCAGCCAGATGATTCCAGGCATATTTGGTGGTGTAGAAGATCAGATCCACTTCGTTGCGAATAGTGAAATGCCAGTCTTCGATGGACATATCCTGTACCGGCGCAAAGCGCGCGGCAGATGCGTTGTTATACAGAACGTCAATCCGGCCATGTTCTGCCACGGCAGACTCGACCCAGGCCTTGGCCTGCTCATGGTCGCCAAGATCGACCGGCGCGTACCCGTAGAGGGTGAACCCTTCCTGGGACAGCAGTTCAGCTGTCACCTTGTTTTCAGCTTCGTTGGTATCACAGCCAACCACGATCGCACCTTCGCGGGCAAACCGCAGCGCTGCAACCCTGCCTTGCCCACCGCCCGTTCCGGTGATGAGCGCAACCTTGCCTTCCAGACGTCCCATAGCGATCTACCTCGTCAATAACATTTAACTATCTGCTGGCGAGTGCGATGCTCAGGCTTCGATTTCTTCCAGCCAGATGGCCTCGGCAGGGCAGGCTTCGGCGCCTTCGCGCGCGGCCTCTTCCAATTCGGGTGTTACCTTGTCGTCCTCAAAATAGACCAGCCCATCGGCATCAAGCTTGTAAACCTCTGGACAGATCGAAGCGCATAAGCCATAACCACAGCAGCGACCGCGATCAGCAACGGCACGGAAAAAAACCTTATCTGAACTCATACTCTTATCCTCTTTGTCAGGCTCAGCTATAAGACGATAATGAACAAAAAATTCATTTTTGTAAATTTTTAGTTGATGGACCGCCATTTTTTTCCCTTTTATCAGGGAGCAGCATCGCAACACCTGAGCCCACTCAAAGAATAAATTCTTTAAAATCAGCTAGTAAACTGACACAAGACCTCCGTTATGGCAGCATTCCACATAAATACATAAAATACGTTTATGTTCAACTTACCTCACATCAAGGCAGAATCTGCACCTGGGCTGCTGCATTGATGAGGGCTTGCCCATCCACAGGACGAATATGGCCGCGTTCCACCGCCGCCTCGGTAGCCGCAGTCCACGCCGTTACGAAAGCCTGCTGCGTCGGGTACAAGGTGTCGAGCTCACCCGCGCTGAGCGGCTCGGTAGTTCCGAATAGCAGACAAAAGCCTTCTCCCCCGGTGTTACCCGTGCCACTCAATGCCGCCAGCGGCACGTCGACAAAGGGCGTGCGGATGCCACCCAGCGCATTGCCCTGCGCATCTCGCGCGTAGCCAGGGCTGTAGGGCGTGAAGTCGGTAGCCTGCAAGGTTTCTGCCGAGGCCGGTGGCGTACCGGTTTTGATCCATTCATTGAGTGCATGCACCGCGGCGCTCAGCACAAAACTCATCGGACCGGCATTGATTGGTTTGTCGCAGTTGATGAACCCGAACACCGTGCTCGGCGGATCGAGCAGTGCTTCCAGCGCAAGTACCGCGCCCTCTCCATCGCCTGTGTCAATCAATCCAATGCCGCCACCGTACACGTCAAAGTGCGCCGTTCCGGCGACTTCCCAGAGCCGGTACGTGGAGGTATCGGCCTGGCGCGTCGCCTCGTTGACATCGGTTTCCGACTGAAACATCAGGACCGGTACGCCGAGGTCCGAGCGAATTTCCGTCGAACCGGAGACGTCATCGGCCATGGCCAGCGGCGCGGCATTGGCCAGGCGGCTTTGCAGCAGGTAGCCATCATAGACAGTAACCAGCGGGTGGACGGCATTGGCATAGGAGACCAGCCGGTAGGCGGATTGCGACTCCCCTGCCGCCAGCACCCGCCGGGGTTGCAGCCCATTCAGCAGAACATCAGCATGATCCCGCACAGCCTGCCCAGCTTGCGAAAAGATATCGTAGGAATAGTTGTCTCCGGGGTGCAGCAGACTGGCATATCGCTCGGAATCCATCGTTTTGGTGCTGGCCACCCCCGCCGCCTGCGCGGACAGGCTGATCAGTGCATAGCCTTCGCGGATCAACTCGTTGTGCGTATAGGTCCAGACCGGGCTGGAATCGCTTCCGCTGGTCACGTTCATCCATTCGACGATAACAGTGCCATTGAACGCTTCGGCATCCAGTGGCTGGTAGACAACCGCCCGCGTGACATAAGCCGCGCTGTCATTCTTTTCGACGTCCCACTGCCCATCCGTACCGAGCGACTGCCCGCCCTTTGGCAGGTAAGAAACAGCAGTCCCAGAGAGGATGAATTCCTTTTCACTATAGCCGACGCTGTCCATGGTAAACTGCAGGTCTGCGGCCAGGGCCGCCTCCCCCGCACCGCCGGTAGCCGCTTCGATACGCGGCACTTCCGCGCGAAGATCGTCTTCCTTGCTGTCATCGTTGTCATCACTATTGCAGCCACCCAAAGCCAGGGTGGCTGCGAGCAGACCTGCGCCGAGTGCTTTATGCATGGTGTCTCCTACGAACTTTGTTGTAATTGTTGTTTGTATGTACACAGCCTGCCCTGACTCGGTCGGTCGCTCGATGCTCGCCGCGCCATGGCTCGTCGAGTGTTCAGCGCCCGATGGGATAGATAATGGATTTTTCTTCGGTGAATTCATTGAGCCAGTCAGGTCCGAACTCACGACCTATACCCGAGCGTTTGAAGCCGCCAATAGGCGCGTAGGGCATGGTTCCGCCACCTCCGTTGAGGTAAACGCTGCCGGCACGGATGCGCTTGGCCATCTTGTACGCAACGGCGGCATCGGCGGTCATTACGCCGCCGTTGAGCCCAAAGCGTGAATCATTGGCAATGGCGATAGCCTGTTCGTCGGTGTCGAAACCAATCACTACACCAACCGGACCGAAGACCTCTTCCTGGGCGATGGTCATGTCATTGGTAACGTCGTCGAACAGAGTAATATCGACAAAAAAGCCTTTCTCCTGGCCGGCCGGCCGGCCGCCTCCGCATACCAGCTTCGCGCCTTGCTCAAGCCCGCTGGCAATAAGACCTTCGACCTTGGCACGTTGCGACTCGCGAATGAGCGGCCCCATCATCACGCTCGGATCCGCCGGATCACCCACCTTGAACTGGCCGGCAATGGCTCGGGCACATTGCACAAACTGCTCGCGGACCGAGTTGTGCACCACAAAACGCGTCAGTAGCGCACAGCCCTGGCCGGCATTGATCATCAGTCCGGCGACGGCGCCCATGGCAGCCGCCTGAATGTCGGCATCGGCGCGCACGATCAACGCGGACTTGCCGCCCAGTTCCAGGTGCACCCGCTTCAGGGTGGCAGCTGCCTGGGTCATGATGCTGATGCCGACCGCTTCCGAGCCGGTAAACGACACCAGGTCCACCCGCGGATCGCTGCTCAGCAGGCTGCCGACCTCGACACCACCAGTGACGATATTCAAAACGCCTTGGGGCAAGCCAACTTCCTCCGCAATCTCGCCGAACAACAGGGCCGAGTACGGTGTAAAGGGTGACGGCTTGAGCACCAGAGTGTTGCCTGCCAGCAGCGCCGGAAAGACCTTGGCCAGATTCAGCAAGAAGGGAAAATTGTAGCCAGTGATACCCGACACCACGCCCACGGGTTCGCGCTCGATGCTGCCGCTGCCAAGGATCATCGGGCCGCCGGGGTTCATCGGATTGGGTACCGCCTCGACCGGGATCTGCCGGGCCTCGGTCACCAGGGAACGATCGATGGCTTTCAAGACATGCCCCAGCGGCATATCTACCTGCATGGCCTGAGTGACCATTTGCGAACAGCCGACCTCGGCTACGATAAGCGCAGCGATCTGTTCCCGCCGGCTTACCAGTGCAGCGTGCATGCGTCGCATGTAATCAGCCCGCTCGGCCATGCTCAGCCAGGGCCACGGGCCTTGATCGAACGCCTCGCGGGCGGCAGCAATTGCCGCCTCGGCAGCGGCCACGCCGCCCACCGGCGCATGGCCAATCACCTCTTCGGTGGCCGGATTGATGATCGCTTCAGCGCCTTCGCTACCCGCTTCCCAGCGGCCGTTTATGTAGAGTTTGTTCAGGTGGGTAAAAGGGATAGTCATGCTGCGTTCGCTCCTTGCTGATTCGCACCAGCGATGATTTCCGCCGCGCGCATGGCAATGGCCATGGCCGGCGCGTTGGTGTTGCCCGATACCAGCGTGGGCATGATCGATGTATCAATCACGCGCAAACCTTCAACCCCGCGCACTTTGAGCTCCGGATCCAGCACGGCGTGCTCGTCAATGCCCATGCGGCAGGTTCCGGCTACGTGATAGGCGGTCTGCCCATAGCGGCGAAAGGCTGCAAGCATTTCTTCGTCGCTTTGCACCTGCGGGCCGGGGGTCAGTTCTTCAACCAAGAAAGGCTTGAGCGGCGGTTGCGCCGCCAGCTTGCGGATCCACTTCAGCAGCGCGATTGCCGCCGTCTGGTCCGCTTCGGCGCTGAGGTAATTGGCGACAATTCTTGGCGGCACCGCCGGGTCGGCCGATTCGATGTGTATCTCGCCCTGGCTCTGCGGGTGCATGAAATACCCGCCAAGGGTTATCCCCGGCTGTTTATCAATCGCCACGGTCTTGCCGTCGCCATCCATTGAAAACAGGCTCACCCCGATCTGCGCATCAGGACGCTCCAGCTCAGGCCGGGTTTTTACGAAGCCCCCTGCTTCGTGTGCTGCGTGGGTCATGGGGCCTTTCTTGCCGACAAAGTAACTCAGCACCGAGCGGGCCAGTCCCAATCCGGCGAAGCAATGATTGAAGCTGCCCCGGGTGACCCGGAACTGCGCCGCTATATAAACGTGCTCACGCAGATTACGCCCCACATCCGGGGCGTTCTGGATGACCGGAATCCCCAGCGATTGCAGCAAGTGGGCAGGGCCGATGCCGGACAGCTGGAGTAATTTCGGCGACTCGATTGCGCCGGCACAAAGCAGCACTTCACGCTGGCAACGGATGCGTCGCTCGCCTTCCTTGCCACGCACCTGGACGGCGGTGGCGCGGCGCCCATCAAACTCGATGCGCTGTACGTGGGTGCCCGTCATCACAGTCAGATTGGGACGCGTACGCACCGGATCGAGAAACGCCTTCGCGGCGCTGAAGCGTTGCCCCTTCCAGGTGGTTTGCGGCTGATAACCGAACCCGCCCAGCGTCACCGAATCCACATGATTGGTATCCGCGACGGTCGCCGTACCGATCTGTGCGGCAGCGTCGATGATCGCATCGCACAACTCATCGCCCGAGGGGTGCACAGTCACCTTTAGTGGCCCGCCCACACCCCGCCACTCGGAGCTGCCCAGCTGATGATCTTCCATCGCGACAAACTGCCGGCCCATATCCTTCCAACCCCAACCAGCGCATCCCTGCGCCTCCCAGGCGTCGTAATCGGCGGGTGCGCCACGTACGTAAACCATCCCGTTCACCGAGCTGGAGCCGCCGATAGCCTTGCCCTTCAGCCACAGCTCCGTGGCCATGCCCTCGCCCCGCGAGGCCTGATAATCCCAAACGTGCGGGTTGCCCGGTATGAGCAGCTTGCCTATACCTCGCGGCATGGCAATCAACGGGCTGGTGTGCTCCGGACCGCTCTCGATCAGCAACACCGACACGCTGGGGTCGGTCGAGAGCCGGTTCGCCATCACGCAGCCGGCCGACCCCGCCCCAACGATGATGTAGTCGTAACTTTCTTTCATGTTCAGTGCTCCTGTCCTTTATTCGGCCCGTTGCCTGGGGGCGTTTCAGAGTCATCCACGACATGGATCACCCGCTCGGGGCAAGCCCTGGCGCCACGACGGGCAAGGGCCTGCTGCCCGACCTCGACGTCGAAGCCAGCGGTACTGATGTAGCCGTTGTCATCAAGTTCATAAAGCCCCGGCGCGACCTCATTGCAGCGCGCGTGTCCGGCACAGGCCTTGTTATCGACGATGATTTTCATTTGCTTTCCTCCACATCCCATTCAAGATGCAGCTCTTCCATGCCGAATATGCCGAAGGCGTTGAAGCGCGGCGTGGTACCGGTTGCGATGCGGAACGGTGGCACCTTGGTCAGCCAGAGTTCCAGCGCAATACGCAGTTCGCGACGGGCCAAGTGCGACCCTACACAACGGTGCACGCCATACGAGAAAGCCATGTGTGGTGCATGCCCGGCGCTACGCAGGAAGTCGACCTTTTCCGGCTGGTCAAACACTTCAGGATCGAGGTTGGCCAACTCGGTACTGATCAGCACGATGTCGCCCTTTTTCATCGTCGCCTCGCCGATCTGCACATCCCGGGTCACGGTACGGCGCATATTGACGATGGAATAGGAACGCAACATCTCTTCCACCGCATCGGAAATCAGCGACGGGTCGGCGCGCAGTTGCGCCTGCTGTTCCGGATTGCGTGCCAGATGGCGAAAGAACAGCCCGATCGTCGAGGTAACGGTATCCAGCCCACCGATGAATATCAGAAAGTTGATGCCGAGCATTTCGTCATCGGTCAGCGGCCGGCCGTCAATCTGACTGGCCAGCAGGTAGCTGGTGAAATCATCGCCGGGATTGGCTCGGCATTCGGCGATCCGTGCCCGAATCCAACCAGTAATTTCGCGTGCGTTTTCCGTCACCACCTGAGGATCCGAGCTCTTGATCAGCGTCTGGGTCCAATGCTGGAACAGCGGTCGGTCCTCCAGCGGCCAGCCCATCAGCTTGAGAAAAATCAACGTCGGGAACGGCTTGGCGAAGTCTTCATTGAAGTCGCAGCGCCCTTTATGAGCGATGTCGTCTATAAGCTGGGTAGCCAACTGGCGGATGTCTTCTTCCAGCGCATTGACTTTTTTTGGCGTGAACAAAGGATTCAGCAGGGCGCGGTACTTGGCATGATCCGGCGGGTCGACCTCAAGTGGCGCCAGGCGCCAGCTTTCGCCCAGCAGCATGGGATACGGTGTCAAGCCTGCGCTGCTGAACGTCTCGGGATCCTGAAGGATGCGCCGCAGATCCTCCGAGCGGCGCGGAATCCAGGTGCCTGGCAGAAACCCAAGGCTTGGCACCCAGAAAATGGGGGGCATGCTCTCATGCAACTTGGCGGCCCAGGCATAGGCGTTTTCGCCTTGGGCAGTAAGCGCAGCCCAGAGGTCGAAGTCCTGGACCAGATGAGCAGGCACATTGGACGGTATCGCATTGGTCACGCTATCGGTATTCATTATTGTTATCCGGTTTTTTGTTGATGCAGACGAGTGTAGAGCCGCACCAATTTGCGCCACAACAGACGGAATCCCACATCCGTTCGATTTCTAATACAGAATCCGCAATAGGGTTTAACTTGCCCGGCCAACGCTGCCTGTGTCAGTCTCGGACCTGAGCCTCATCTCGCGAGACCCTATCGCTTAAGAGACCAGCAGGAACGCGCCTTTGACAGCCGCCCCGGAACACAGCAACGATGAAGATCCAACCGGCGATCGCCACAAGGCGAGAGCCCAGCGTACGCGGGAGCGGCTGCTCGATTCCATGTACCGACTGGCACTGGAAAAGGACTTCAGAGATATAACCGTGCAGGAGTTGTTCGAGCGCGCCGGGGTGGCGCGATCAACCTTCTACGCTCACTTCCGTGACAAGGAAGATCTCCTGGTTGCCGGTTACGAGAGCATCGGCACGCCGCCTACCCGGGTGGTCGATGTATCAGGTCACAAGCGCGTTGTACTGGATGCATCGACCTGGCTGTTCATCGCTACCGAGCGGCATGCCTCCCTCACCACCTCGTTTTTCAACAGCCCTTCCCAGACCGTTATTCTTGCTCACCTGGAAAACATTCTGCTCATCCAGGTTCGCGAACATTACCGCAAGCAAGGCTTTTACCAAGCGGACGAGCTACGCGGCGAAGTGGCCGTGCGTTGCTTTGTGGGGGCGCTAATCGGGCTCTGGTTATGGTGGGTGCGTCACGACTACCCCTACCCGGCCAGCGCCATGACCGAGGCATTCGACGCACTGATGAACAATGGCACCTGGCCCTCGCCCATCGACGCCTCCTGACTACACCTCTGACTACGCCTTCAAACTACGCTGCCGATCACACCTGACCTGCCGACGCGCCATGCCTGAAGGCAGGCTTTCCCCCCTGCCCGATCCAACCCCTCCCCTCCCTGCGACTACAAAATTTTACACAGCGCTAAAGTCCTGCCCCTTTCGGCCGAAAACCCTCGACAGCTTAGTGAACAGATTTTCTATTACTGTTTAATTTTCACTCGGCTTCGTCAGTTCGCATCTCACCTGGGGGCCAGAAATGCTCAAGAACCTGTCACTGAATCTCAAACTGGCAATGGCGCCAGCCGTCGCCATGCTCGGCCTCGTTCTTTATGTCGGTTATACGTCGCTGCAGTTGTCCGCCACCGATGACCGACTGGAGTCGCTGGAGTCCCAGAGCTACCCGACGCTTGAAAAGGCCGATGCGGTGATTTTCCAGTTTTCCCGACTGCCCGGATTGCTCAACAACGCTGTCGCGGCTGGTGAGCAGACGATTCTCGGCGAAGCGCGCCAGGTTCTTCAGGAGATCGCTACCCAACAGACGGCGCTAGCGAGTTTGTTGCAGAACCAGCCACAGCGTCTCCAGGATCTGCAGGCCTGGCGCCAGGCCGTGCTGACTTATTCTGGCAATGCTCTCAGCGCGTCGGAGCAATTGATCAGCGGCAGCGCCTCTTTTGATGACCTGCGCTCCAGCCTTGACCGGATGGCCTCCGATCTCGCCCAAACCCAGACGCTCGCCGCCGCGTTCCGCAGCAATGCCTATCAGGACTTCGAACGAACGCTGGCGGAAACCCGTCAGAACAACGCCGAGACCACCCGCCTGGGTATCATCCTCAGCCTCGGTTTGCTGGTGCTTGTGTCGCTGGCGGCCTGGACGGTGATCCGCAGCGTGATGGCCAATGTCCGCGGCGTCATCGAGTCGCTGCAAGCCATAGCCAGCGGGGACGGTGATCTGACGCGCCGCGTCAATGTCGAGGCCCACGACGAAATTGGCTCCATGATTCATCTCTTCAACGGCTTCCTCGACACCTTGCAGGGCACCATGCGCCAGGTGATCGAGGCGGCCAGCCCGCTGGGGCACGTCTCAAACGAGCTTTACAGGCTGACCCAGGGCTCGGAGGAAAGCGCCAAGTCCCAGCAGCATCACACCAATTCCATCAGCCGCGACATCCTGACCATGACCGACCGAATTCAGGAAGTAGCGCGGCGCTCGAAACAGGCCTCCGAAGAGGCCGGGTCCGCTTCGCGTCAGGCCGTTACGGCACGCAAACATATCGGCGATTTGTCGACCAGCGTCAGCGACCTGGGCAGTAGCGTGATGGGCGCGGTGCAGGCCATGCAGCAACTGGAAAAGGAAACCCAGGAAGTCGGCTCGGTGCTGACGGTCATTCGCAGCATTGCCGAACAGACCAACCTCCTTGCCCTCAACGCCGCGATAGAAGCCGCCCGTGCCGGTGAACAGGGTCGCGGTTTCGCTGTGGTCGCCGATGAAGTCCGCAACCTGGCACAGAAGACAGCCGCGTCGACAGCAGAAATTCAGCAGATCATTCAGCGCCTGCAAAGCAGCGCCAATACCGTGCTGAACGTCATGCACAACAACGGCGAGAAGTCCCGGGAAAGCATCGAGCGGTCGGTCGAAGCCACGGAACTGCTCGACACCATTGCCCGCACCGTCATCCAGATCGACGAACTCAACGCCGGGATAGCCCAGTTCACCCAGGAGCAGATCGGGCTATCGAGTTCCATTCAGCAGGAAACCCAAGTGTTGCAGCAGGACGCACAAGCAACCGCGCACGGCGCCGGGGCCACCGCCCGCCTTGGCGAGCAGTTGGTCGGAGCAGGGGACAACCTGCGTTCGGCCACCGCACAATTTCGCACATAACACTACTATTCGGAGCTTGAAGAACCATGAACAAACGCAACCTACTCGGCCTGGCCGTCTGCCTGGCAAGCACCTCCGCCATGGCGCTGGAGCCGGGGGACTATCGCTTTAATGGATTCGGTACCGCAGCCATTACACACCTCGGTGGAGCCGGCGACGCAAAGGGCTACGGCATTCAGGGCCAGACCACAGACGCCTGGCGCGGCGACCAGTTGTCAAAACTGGGCGGCCAGCTTTCCTACGGCGTAGCTGACCGGCTCAGCGCAACCATCCAGACGGTCGCCAAAGCTGAACAGGATCAATGGGGTCTGGAAGTCGAATGGGCTTATCTTGCTTACCAGCTGAACAATCAGGTGACCCTGCGCGCAGGCCGCCTGCGTCCTGGCGCGTTCATGTTCTCCGAAACGCTTGATGTGGGTTACGCCTATCCGTGGTTACGCTTGCCTGATGAAGTCTATAGCCAGATGCCGGTCAGCAATTATGAGGGTGTCGATGCTTTATACAGCTTGCCCGTTTCCGTTGGCACGCTGAACTTCCAGGTCAGTTATGGCCAGGCAACGGACCGCGAGGTATTCATTCACGGCCTCGACGGCCCGCTGGACGTGGACTTCAAGGAAGTGGTGACCGGCAGCGTAAGCCTGGCAACCATGAACCTTGGCACGCTGCGTTACAGCTATACCGAATCCGACCTGAATCTCGAGCTGTTCGGTAAGTTCAAGGGCAAGTTCGAGTCCGTGGGTCACCAGTACGACAACGGCAGTTGGCTGACCAACGCCGAAGCTATCAAGCGCCAGAGCCCGCTCGGCACCATCGAGTCCTTCTATCTCATGGCTGGACACCGCTTTGGTGACTACCTGCCCCATGTAACCTATGCCCAGTGGGATGAGAAGGGTGAGCCAGGCCGTCAGTCCTCCTGGGCCTATGGCTTGAATTACAGCCTCACCCCCAGCGTGACCCTGAAGGGCGAGTACAAGCGTGTGGAATCGACTCGGGGTTTCAGCGGTGGTTTCGTGCCGGACTTCAGCGTCGCCGACCGTACCTTCGACGGCGACATCATAAGCATCGGCGCCGACTTCATATTCTAAGGAGAAGTAGAGTGAATTCTTTCATGCACAGAACGTTCGCCATCGCCATGCTGAGTCTGAGCGCAACGCTGGTTCAGGCCGAGGTGGCCGTCATCGTCAACCCAAGCGCCGCCAACGCGCCCTCCCAGGCTGAAGTCGCCAACATCTTCCTGGGCAAGGACAAGTCGCTGTCAGGTGTCGACCAGAAGGACTGGAACCCCACCAAGGACAAGTTCTACACATCGGTAGCCAACAAGAACGAGTCGCAGCTCAAGTCGTACTGGTCTGGCTTGATCTTTACCGGCAAAGGCCAGCCGCTCCCCAGCGTTGGTGATGACACCGCCGTGCTGGCAAAGGTAGCGGCGGAAGCCGACGCCATCGGCTATGTGGACAGCTCAGTGGTGACCGATCAGGTCAAAGTGCTTTTCACCCTGCCATAACGCCAACCCTGGCGACAGAGTCGAGAGCGTGTAGCACACGCTCTCGACTTGTTATCAGCTCTTCCGCCTGACCTACAGCTCAGCGGCCAGGTGATCCAGGTCGGCCACGGCGAGAACAACAAAACGTTCTACAGCATTGGGCGCCCAGTTACCCGTCTGGTCCAGCAACAATGCTCGGGTAAAGCTGTAGTATCTGTAAGAACGTTCAAGCACTTGCAGCTTATCCGGGTTGTCTGCAATAAGGCTCTCGAACAACGCCACAATGTTTTCGTCATGCTCAATGACAGCCTCTTCTGACATTACCCATTGCTCCGCACCCAGCCGACTGAAAGCAGCAATCTGATAACCTACCTTGAGCTCATTCAGACTTTGGCTGAGCGCACGCAAATCAGTTTTTGCTTTCCCTTCGGCATTTGACTCGGCAGCTTCATACAGAACGTCCAAGTCTGACTGCAACTGGGCGTGCCATTCGACAACGGGTAATAACCAACGGGTAAATCCGGGAGATGTGGCTCTCAGTGCCGCACCCGATTGAGGCAGCTCCGAGGTGCTGTCAATACTGGCGGATAATGCCCGCACATGCTCGGCAACCTCCGGACGCCCCAGACGGTCGGACAGACTCTGCAGCCTTAACAGACTCTGCTGATAGCTCTGCCGGTTTCGCTCGACAAAAGGACTCCCACTCTGATTGTAAAAGATCAGCACATTGGTACATATTGATGAAGCCAAGGAACGCATTTCGTGTATCAGCGACCTCTCGTCTCCGGCCTGCTCAGCCCGAACAGGCGACACGACCAACAGACAGAACAGCGATACACAGAGTAATTGGCGCAGCAGCATGAAGATTTCCCTTTTTTAAGTTTTGTCGGTCTCAAGTGCGGAAATGTTCGACGGACAATTCCAGCTCTCCAGCCAGTTCCTTCAAAGAAGCCACGGCAGCGGTAACCTGGTGGGAGATCAAATCACCGGCTTCGGCCATTTTTGCAATCCGCTCAATGCCAAAACTGATTTCTTTTCCACCCTCGCTCTGCACCTGGACGGCTGAGGCGATTTCGCTTACACCCGTGGTCGAAGCGCTCACCAGGCTGGAAGCTTCCGACAGTACGCCCTCCAACGAGTCCAAATGAGACTGGCTACTATCCAGCGCCGCAGCGCCCTCATCCAGCACCCGCTGCACATTGCCCGATTGATTTTCCAGCGCGTCAGTAAGCTGGTTGATTGCATTGGCCGCCACAGCAGAACGCTGTGCCAGGTTACGCACCTCGTCAGCCACGACGCTGAAACCTCTGCCGCTTTCTCCAGCCCGAGCGGCCTCTATCGCGGCATTCAACGCCAGCAGATTGGTTTGCGCAGACAGCTCTTTGACTCGATTGATGCTGTCCGTGATAGCCGTTGTACTGGAAACAAAATCACCAACCGACACGGTGATCGCAGCAAAGGCTTTTCGCACCCGCTCAATCTCGTCCAACAAGCGGTGCAGGGCCGCTCGGCCTGCTTCAGCGCCACGCAGGCTGTTCTGCGCCGAGGTATGCAGACTGGCTGCATGCGATGAGATTGAAGCCAGCCCGATGCTCATCTGCTCAACGGTGGATGATGTTTGTGTAGCAGCGCTAGCCTGCTCATTGGCGCCTTGGGCCACCTGGTTGGATGTAGCCACCAATTCATCTGCGGATGCGCCAACCGCGCCGGCTACTCGGGTTACCTGTCGCACAGCAGACTGCAAGCTATCTATAAGAGCATTAAAAGCGATTGCGGTCTGGGCAATTTCATCTCGTCCGATCACTTGCACCCGATGGGTCAGATCGCCGTCGCGCAGCTTCACCGCAGCCTGTTCAATGGCCTTTATCGACCTGAGTATCTGATGGCGCATCAGCAAACCCACAATCAAGCCTAGCGCGATGGCCGCAAAGACGGCTATTACCAGCGCTTCGGTCACCGACTTGGCGGTCTCGTTGGCCCCTTCAAAGGACACACCGGACAGATCCCGTTGCAGTGCCATGAATTGCGCCAGCAAACCGAGCACCCGATTGTATTCAGCACGCACGTATCCCAGCTGCGAGGGTGCCATGTAGGGGTTGGTTAGCGCGGCTTCGGCCAGATCATCCACCCCCTGGGCGAATGCTTTGGCCTGTTCACCAAAGGTATGAAACGTCTCCCGCTCTTCCTCACTTAGATCGGCAGTATGGGCCAGTCCTGCGTCGATACCCGCGAGCATATCCCGCACACTCGCCTGCATGTCCTCCACGTAGAACTGCATTTCTTCCTTGGACACTTTGCCCTGGGCTTGAATAAGCTGCACTACTGCTGCGTAGGATCCAACCATAGCGGCTTGCGATGCGGATGAAATTTCCAGCGCTCGTTGATATTGGCTGAAGCGGACCTGCTCAATCTGATGCAGCACGATCTGCTGGCGGTTCAGCCCGTAATAGGCTACCGCTGAAACGAAGACCAGCAAGAGCACGATTAGCGCTGGAGCAAACAGGAGCTTTGCGCCAATGGAAAAGCGGCTGAGCCATGGCATAGTTATCCCTCATCATTTTTATTGTTGTCGTTTGCATGGAACAGTCCCTTGGTCTGGACAATCCTGTCCCCATGCAATATTCTGACTTCAGTATATAGTTCTCAATCCAGAAATTGAAACTGCTCTTGCAAAAGTAACCTCAAGGGAAAGGACCGCAGCCTTCAAACTGGTGACATAAAAACAATGAAGGACATTGCACATGAACTCCTCCAGCAACAGCGCTGCCATTGACACTACTGAATTCCGAACCAGTTGGCGGATACTGATTCTGGCAATGCTGGGTATAGGAATCAGCATCAACTCATCATTGCTTTATGGCTTTGGTACCTTGGTCGTTCCCCTGGAGGAGGCCTTTGGCTGGAGCAGGAGCGCACTTCAAATAGCCATAACCTTCCTGTTTGTCGGCGCCGTGATCGCTTTGCAGGTCGTAGGCTGGCTTAACCTGCGTTACGGGTTAAGGAAAGTAACCACCGTTTCCATGTCTGTGACGGTATTGGGCTACCTTGCCGCCACTCAGATCGGTGGTTCGATCTGGACGCTCTACCTGATTTTTGTGCTTATCCCGATCCTTAGTATTGGCTGTCTTGCCGTTAGCTGGACGCAACTGCTTAACCTGTGGTTTGAAAAAAATCGTGGTCTGGCACTTGCCATTGGTCTCTCTGGCACAGGCTTGGCAGCGGCCACTATTCCACCGCTACTATCCTGGGGCATCAGCACCTGGGACTGGCGCGCCGCTTTTATCATCCTCGCGCTGATAAACCTGGTTCTGCTGTTACCCCTGACAATCTGCTGGTTCTCGGTTCCTAAACCCAAGGACCACAAAAGCGAAGCAGACCAGCAGGCGGCCCTGCGCAGCGTGACCGGCATGACGTTCAAAGAAGGCTTTACCTCAAAGAAGTTCTGGATCTGCAATATTGCGCTAGCGCTTGTGATCTCCGTAGTGATCGGCATGGTGACCAACACGATCCCCATCTTGCGCGACCTGGGGTTGTCTGCCGAAGAGGCTGGTCTGGTATTCAGTGGCTTTGGTCTCTCCCTGGTTTTCGGCAGAGTCCTGGTTGGCTATCTGCTGGACCGAGTATGGCCTCCCGGGATTTCCGCGCTCAGTCTAGCCATGCCCGCCTTTGGCTGCATGATTCTGCTTAGCGGCACCACCGATTTCACAATGCTGCTACTGGCAGCCATTTCAATTGGTTTTGGAGCCGGCGCGGAACTCGATATAGCGGCCTTTCTCATCGCAAAGTATTTCGGGTTGAAGGAATACGGTCGCCTATTCGGATTTCACATTGGGCTGTTAACGGCCACATCAGCCGCAGCGCCACTGCTGTTTGCCGCGTTTCTCAGCCAGACTGGAACCTACAACCTGATGCTGATTTACTGTCTGGTTTGCTCGATTATCGGGCCGCTGATGCTCCTGACGCTCGGCCGACCACCTTCGTTTGAGCAGACTTACGCCCCCAAACCTGCGATGACCTGACAATCATTCTCTGGAGAGAAACAATGCCTACAATTACGCTTATCGAACACAACGGCACCCAGCATTCAGTCATGGGTGAGGTCGGCCAATCCGTTATGCAAGCTGCCATGAACGCCATGGTGCCAGGCATTCAGGCCGACTGCGGCGGTGCGTGCAGCTGCGCCACCTGTCATGCGTTCGTTGAAGACGCCTGGACGGGTGTCGTCCCGGCGGCCGAGGACGCTGAGCTGGACATGCTGGAGTTCGCCAACGAACGCAAGGAAACCAGCCGCCTGACCTGCCAGTTGACCATCCAGGAAAATATGGACGGCATGGTGTTGCGTTTGCCTGAGTCCCAGTACTGAGCACCCAGGAGCAGATATGACGCTTTCTTCAGTGGTAATTGTCGGCGCCGGCCAAGCTGGATTTCAGGTCGCCGCGTCCTTGCGCCAGGGCGGATTCGCCGGGAAAATTTCCCTGGTGGGTGATGAGCCTGGCCTGCCTTATCAGCGCCCGCCCCTGTCCAAGGCCTACCTGCTGGGCAAGATCAAGGCAGAGAATCTGGTCTTCCGGCCTGCCGCGTTCTTTGATCAACAGCAGATCGAACTGATTCAGGACAAGGCGGTGGTCATTGATCGCCAGAACCAGCGGGTGGTGCTGGAAAGTGAAAAGGCGCTGGAGTACGACCATCTGGTGCTGGCAACCGGCGCCCACAATCGGCCGCTTTCGATCCCGGGGGAACACCTTGAAGGCGTCTTCGGCATCAAAACCCTCGCGGATGCCGACGCACTCGCGCCCAGGGCCAAAGACGCCAAGAACGTAGTAGTGATCGGCTGCGGATTTATCGGACTGGAATTCGCCGCAGTAGCCGCGGCGCAAGGCGCCAGCGTCCAGGTTATCGACCGCGGTGACCGTCTTATGGCCAGGGCGATCTCTCCGCAGATGTCCGAATTATTCCTCAAGGCGCACGAGTCCTGGGGTGTCAAGTTTCACTTCAGCCAGGCGGTCGATCAGATCATAGGGAAGGACGGCAAGGCCGTCGGCGTCGAAAAGGTCAACGGTGACGTCATCCCTGCCGATCTGGTGGTTTACGGTATAGGCGTTATCCCGAATATCACTCTGGCCACCGAAGCTGGATTGGAGATCGAAAATGGTATCAAGGTCGACGCCGACCTCTTGACCAATGATCCGCACATTTCCGCCATTGGTGATGTGGCCTGCTTTCCCTGCGTTCACAATCACGGCGAGCATACTCGTATCGAGTCGGTTCCAAACGCCATGGATCAGGCGAGAGCGGTATCCGCAAGGCTGCTGGGTAAAGCCGCTCCGTTTGTCGCGACACCCTGGTTCTGGACCGATCAGGGCAATCTGAAACTGCAGATTGTCGGTCTGTCCACCGGATACGACAGCACTGTAACCCTGGGATCGATGGAGTCGAACCAGTTCTCCGTGCTGTGCTTTCGCCGGGACCACCTGGTCGCTGTCGAATCGTGCAACCGCCCGGGTGATCATCTTGCCGGCAAGAAACTCCTGTCCCGCCCTCCCGAACTAACCCAGCGCGAAGCCAGGGAAGCTGATTTCGATTTGAAAGCCTGGGAAGTTGCTCACCGCAGTTAACCGCTTGGTCGTGGTGGCCCCTGATACCCGCCAGGGTTGAAGGGGTTTTTAACGTAGCTCCGTTGGTATTGTCGAGCGCGCTGGCCCTGCATAACACTCTAAATCACTGCGCTGGAGTTGCCATCAATGAGTGACACTGAAAAGACGCCATTTTTTCCTGGCTGGCTGTTCTTGCTTGCCATGTTGACGGCACTTTCCCCGCTGTCAGTCGATCTGTATCTACCCGCTTTTCCTTCAATCGGGCAAAGCCTTGGCGTCGAGTCATCGGATGTGCAGATCACCCTGGCCATCTTTCTGCTGGGCATGTCGCTGGGACAACTGCTATACGGCCCTCTCAGTGACCGGTACGGGCGCAAGCCGCCCTTATATGTCGGGCTCGCACTTTACATAGTCGCCTCCCTCGGTTGCATGCTGGCAAACGACCTGACAACGCTCACCGCTTCACGGTTTCTCCAGGCCCTGGGAGGCAGCGCCGGCGTGGTCATCTGCCGGGCCGTTATCCGCGACCGTACAACCACCGCGCAGGCAGCCTGGGCGTTCTCCATGTTGATGCTGGCACTGGGACTGGCGCCGATCCTGGCGCCCATGCTGGGCGGCCTGTTATTGATGGTAGTGGGATGGCGGGGAATTTTCGCGGTGCTCGCAGGCGCCGGCCTGGTATTGCTGTTGAGCATGCACTTCAGCATGCGTGAAACGCTTTCCCGGCACACATCCGAGCGCCTGGGCTTTCTCGGCACCTTTCGCCGTTACGGCAGCCTGCTACGCAACGGCCAGTTCATGAGATATGTGCTGATCGGCGCCCTGCCCTTTGGCGGCATGTTTGCCTATATCGCCGGCTCCCCCTATGTGATCATCGAACTGTATGGTGTGCCCGCCGAGCACTTCGGCTGGTTTTTCGGGATCAATGCATTCGGCATGATAGCCGGCTCGCAATTCAACGCCCGCCTGGTCGCCCGCTTCGGACCTGCCACCATGCTGAAGTATGTTATTCGCGTCCCGGTGGTAGCGGCGCTCACCGGGCTTGTCGCGACCCTGCTGGGCGTCGCCTCCCTGCCCTTGCTCATGATCTGCTTTTTTGTCTACATGACCTCAATGGGTCTGCTAACCCCCAATGCGGTCGCCCTCGCCATGGCCAATGAAGGCCATCGTGCCGGCTCCGCCTCGGCCATCATGGGATCCATCCAGTTTCTTCTGGGTACCTGCGGGGCGGCGGCAGTGAGTATCTGGACCATGCCCAGCGCCGTTCCGTTGACCGGCGTCATGTTGCTACTGTCGGGTGGCAGCCTGCTGATTCATTTGCTCGGTAACAGACAGAACATGCTTGTTTCGCAGGGCTCTGACATCTAGGCGCCGCAGGATGTGGTTTGCTCTGCCCTGGGACGGTCAAGCACCAGCTTGATCCTGCGAATAGCCTGGGGATGCGGCGTTGGCTGATGGCCTTGAGTATCGAGCGGGTGCTCGACAGTCCCAGGGAGAACCACATGACGATCGCCGTTGTAGGGTTGAACGACAGGAGCCGGTGCAGGCTGGGCGAGATCGTTCTTGCGGACCGGCCTGAGCACTCGCGGCATTGGGCCGGCATGCCACTTATTTGCCACGTTTAACCATCCTTGAGAAAACGAGCTGTAGCTTACGTTCTATCAGGATGGGCAAAAGCCGAACACTTCACAATTCCGGACGCCAGTTACAGAGAGAATAGCCGGAGCCGCAAAAGCCCTTTCGGCAGCCAACTGGCAGGCTCTGGGAGCTGCCCGGCGCTTCCTCGAAAATTTTCCCATCGCTTTGTCCAAGTCCGCCCGCACAGTTTTGTTTTACCCAGGGTAAAACGATTTATGGCCAATTATTGGCCCTTCTGCCGGTCCCTGGGACAGCTCAATATCCTTGCCGAACCGCCGCATCACTGGGCTGCAGCAAGATCGCCGTACTCCGTAGAAACACAGCCAACTTTAAAAATGCGCACACTTCATAATTCTTCTAAAAGAATGCAATTCTGTATTGTGGATTCTTGGTTATCGCTCTGCTAGGTTGAATTCACCGCACAGACTCACGGAAAGAAACGTCGGCGGAGACTATCGATAACAAAAAAAGGCTGCATAGATGATCAAGAAGCAATGGCAAAAAATTGCTACCTGCCAGTCCCCCTTCCGTGAATGCCCGCCAGTCAATCAATGCTGTTTGCAGAGAACTGGACCGGTACAAAAAATAAAAAGCTGGAGAGCCGTATGAAAAACCGATTGATGATGTGTATTGCCTTGAGTGGCATCTCGACACTCTCCGTGGCTGCGGTCAGCCCCGAAGAAGCAGCGAAGCTGGGGGAGAGTCTTACGCCCTGGGGGGCCATCAAAGAAGGCAACAGTGAGGGCACCATCCCTGCCTACACCGGTGGTCTGCGCACGGCACCCGAGGGCTTCGAGCCCGATTCGGGATTCTGGGTTGATCCCTTCAAGGACGAGGAGCCGCTGTTTCGTATCGACTCCAGCAACATGGATCAATACGCCGACAAACTGAGTGCTGGACAAAAGCACCTCTTGCAAACCTATCCGGACTATTACCTCGACATCTTTCCCAGCCACCGTACTGCCGCCTATCCGAAGGAAGTGATCGAAGCGACCATTCGCAATGCCACCGAGTGCCATACCGAGAAAGACGGGCTGGCTGTGGATACCGCCTGCCGTGGCGGACTGCCCTTTCCCATTCCTCAGACGGGCAATGAGGTGATATGGAACCAGCAGCTGCGTTACAAGATTGGCTCCGGGTATTCGACCACTGCTTCGTCCAACAGCTGGATCATTGACTCCAACGGCAGCGTTACCAAGGCTGCGGAGCAGCAGACCTTTGAAGAGATGCCCTATTACCAGGTCGAACAGGAAGACCGCAATCCCGAAATGTACGCCCGAGTATTCTCCCTTAACCGATACCCGGCCCGCCGCGCAGGCGAAGTAACGGTTCTGGCTGACTTTCTCGATCCGATAGAACAACCCCGCAGAGCCTGGAGCTATTCCCCAGGGCAGCGCCGCATCAAACTGGCCCCGGAATTCGCCTTCGATACACCCGTCGCCAGTCAGGGCGGCGTCACGCTGTTCGATGAACTGCAAATGTTCTCCGGCAGCCAGGAGCGTTTCGATTACAAACTGGTCGGCCGCAAGGAGATGTTCATTCCCTATAACGCCTACGAGTTCTACTTCAACTGTGGCCAGGAAGAACAAATGCTTGAAAAGCATGCGAATCCTGAGTGCGAGCGCTGGGAACTGCATCGTGTCTGGGTAGTGGAAGCCACCCTCAAGCCAGACAGCAGACATGTGTATGCCAAGCGTACTTACTATCTGGACGAAGACACCTTCGGTGTCGGCTTGTATGACGCCTGGGATCAACAGGGGAATCTATATCGGTCCATGTTCCTGAGCGGCGTTCAACTCTACGACCTGGACATTCCCTATAACGTGAAAAACGTAATCTACGACTTCAACAAGGGAATGTACGGCGTGATCAACGATGGGTTGAAGGGTGGCTACAAGTTTGTTTCCACCCCGCTACCCGAACGGAACATGGCGCCGGAAGCAATCGTATCGCGGTATAGCCAACGATAACCCACCCCCAAACCATCCAAAAACAATGAGAATGCTATGCGAACTTTTACAACGATTCCTGAGCGCGGCGATTTTGGCTATCAGCAGTTGGTTGGCCCCCACAAGGTAACCGGACCAGCAATGGCTGGTGAACGGGGCTTCTTCGGGCTGCAGTTAAGCAAGAGCTCTCCCTTTGGCTCGGTGCGCGACGAAGAGGGCAACATCTATTCCTTCGTGCGCTCTCTCCTGGCACCCAACGGCACGCCCAATCCGACCAAGTTCATCTATCAGACAAACCATATCGATGGTCAGCATCTGCGCATGGATCATGAGCGTATGGCCGCCCAGGCACCCACGCCCATTCCGGTGCAGACGCTCGAAGGCGACACCGTCACCTGGACCAATCAGCCTGACGAGCCCGGCAATGGGTGGAAGATCACGGCATCCAGCGAAAGGCTCACCTGGAAGGAGGACGGTCTGTTTGAACTTGAAGGAAAATTGCTTGGGCCCGGGTTGCAGTGGTACTTGCCAGGCGTTGAATGGGGCACCTTCTATGTCTCCCAGCTCTGGGATGTTTCGGGAACCTGTGAAGGCCGTCCGGTAAAGGGCGCATTGGCGCTGGATCAGTTCTACATGGCCGAAGGCGGCGCCATCCATTTCCAGAAAGATCTCGTGGTAAACAACAAGATGCACGTGATCTGGTGGTCATTCGTGACCATCTACAAGGACGGCACCTGGGACTCGGGCTCATTCATGGTCGGTCACGAACACCTCGGCTATGCGATCTTCATGAATGAAAAAGGCGAAATACGCACGACGACTGATATCGAAGGCGTGGCGATGCACAAGGACGGCAGTTACTTCCTCGATTCGGCGCGCATCATTCTGGACGGTGAGGAAGAATGGGAATTTCTTCCCGCGCCGAAGGGCGAAATGATCGATTTTGTCGGCGGCTTTCCCATCACCGCCCAGCAGGAAGGTCGCTGGCGTCGAGTGGGCGATGACCGCGAACCAGATCGCTGGCTGGCCTGGGGCGAATCGGACCGTCGCAACGGCACGGCCCGCAACGTGCGCGGTGCTGATCTGTAAGGCTGGTTCATGCCTGCCTGCTTTGCGGGCAGGCAACTCGATTCGACACGGCGGGAGCAACACATGAGATTCAAAGACAAGGTCGTTCTGGTGACAGGCGCCGGGCGCGGCATGGGCCGAGCCATCGCCCTGGCCTACGCTCAAGAAGGCGCTAAAGTTGTGGTGTCAGCAAGAACCCCGAAATACGGGCAAGAAACGGTCGAGCAGATAACAGCGCTGAACCGTGAAGCAGCACTGGTCGGCGGCGATATAGCCGACCGGGCAGCGATAAGATCCATGGTAGAAGGTGCTATTGCTCACTTCGGCAAGCTGGATATTGTGGTCCACTGCGCAGCGGATACGGCCCATGGGCTGATTACCGAGATGCCGGACGAGACCTTCGACCATCTGGTACGCAGCAACATCCAGTCCCTGTTCTGGCTGGCCAAGGATGCCGCGCCGCACCTCACCAAGGCGGAGGACAAGGGACGCATCATCTTCATTTCCTCCGGCGAGGCCAACCGCAAATACACCCCCACTCTGATCCCCTATGGCTCGAGTAAAGCGTTCATGAACGCCTTCGCCCGCGGACTTGCCGTCGAATTCGGCGCATTGAACATTCTGGTCAACGTGGTCGAGCCGGGTCTGATCGGTACGGATCATATGTTGAGCACACTGGGCAACGAGCTTCCCCACCTGCTGGCGGAACATTTCCCGGTACCCCGATTGGGGCAGTCGGCTGATATCGCTGCGGCGGTGTTGTTTCTTACCTCAAGCGAGGCGGGTTACATCACCGGCACCTCGCTGCTGGTGGATGGCGGAGCCACCATGGTCGCTTTACCCAAGGTCGAAGAATTACTTAAAAAATCATAAAAACAATGCTGATCTCGCACGCCGGCTCTGATGCAGGCGCGGGTGTTGCAGGAGTCGCAAAATGTCCGACCACAACCTGTCACGTCAACCAAAGCTGGATCTCACCGAATTCCGCCTGGGCTGGCGGTTTCTGATTCTCGGCGTGTTTGGCGTTGTTACCAGCATGAGTGCGGCCCTGCTCTATGGATTCGGCACTATGGTCATCCCGCTTCAGGAGGCCTTTGGCTGGAGCCGCGGCGAATTGCAGGCGTCCATTACCTTTCTCTTCGCCGGCGTAGCCGTCGCGTCACAGTTGCTCGGATGGCTGTATGCCCGCTTCGGCTTGCGGCGGGTGGCCATTGTCTCGCTCGTTCTGCAGGTTCTGTGCTACGTCGCCCTGACCCAACTCAACGGCAATATCGCCTGGCTGTATTTCGCGTTCTTCGCCATGCCGCTGCTTTGCCTGGGAACCATTGCCATCACCTGGACCCAACTCATCAGCCTGTGGTACGAGCGCAACCGTGGGCTGGCGCTGGCGATAATCCTGAGCGGGACCGGTGTGGCGGCACTGATCGTTCCGCCCCTGCTGGCCTGGTGCATGGAACGCTGGGGCTGGCAGGCAGGCTTTGTACTGCTCGCGATCATGCCCCTGGTGACCACGCTCCCGATGGCGCTGCTGTGGCTGCACATTCCGACAGCCGAGCCCCAGAGCGTTCAAGGAAAAGCCCGCACTATCCCTCTGGCGGCGACTGGATTCAGCTTTGCCGAAGCGCGCAAATCAAGAATATTCTGGATGTGCAACGTATCGCTCATTCTGTCCGTATCGCTTATCGTCGCCATGGTCACGGTGATGGTGCCTTACCTGCAGGACAAAGGCGTACCAGCACTTACCGCCAGTCAGATTTTCAGTGCCTTCGGCGCATCAATCATTATCGGGCGGTTGTTTGTTGGATACCTGCTCGATCATTACTCGCCCATCGTCATTTCCGCCGCGGCGCTGTTCACCCCGGCCATAGGCTGTCTTATCTTGCTGGTGACGGGCCCCGAGTCTACCGCCTTGCTGGTGCTGGCTACTGTCTGCATAGGTTTAAGCGCAGGCGCGGAATTTGATATAGCCGCTTTTCTCATGGCCCGTTATTTCGGCATGAAGGACTATGCGCGTATTTTCGGATTGCATCTGGGTCTGGTCACTATCGTGGCGGGTATGTCTCCGGCTTTTTTCGGCTACATCCATACCCAGTACGGAAACTACGACCCGGTCATCATGTATTCGCTGGGCGCGGCAGTGGTGGCATCCCTGGCCCTGTTGACGCTGCGCTCGGCTAGTGCATTCCAACCCAGACCCTATCACCCCGAAATGGCTTGAGACCGCCCAGAAGCTGGCCTGGAATGTGCTCAGCTCGTTGCAGACCAGCCTCGGTCATCGGCACGTCGATGCCGAACGGCTCAGGCCGTTCGCTCGAACACCCAGGTCTGGGACCTGACATGACAGAGCCGAAAACCCTGACTCATTATCCTGTTGACCACGCTGACGGTCGCCTCATCGCCTATATCCGGTGTATGCAACTCGACCATGATCAGTCGCAACTCATCGGGCAGCTTTTCGGGCAACAGCCCTACTTCCGCGCCTTCGATATCCAGCACCAGCACGCTGGGACAGATGCTGGCCAGTAGATCTGAAATCCTTGCGACTGCTGTCTGAACCGGCTCTCCCGAACCATGATCCAGCACCGAACTCCACCAGTATTCGTCCTGCACGCGAAGCGTCAGCGTATCGCCTGAATAGTCGTCGGCCACCACGGCCGCCGCAATCAGCCGGCATTGCTGGCCGTTAAGCTGGACGTTCTGCCGGATGATCCCATGCATTACCTCATTGGGCTCAACGATAGTGACCGGATTACCCGAACACCGAGCCGCCAGCGAGCCGGTTATGCCCGCGCCGCCGCCGCACTCCAGTACCCTGTCCCCCGGCCTGACCATCTTCTCGATCAGCTCGAGGTCCGCTTCTTCGTAATCACCGAGGGCAAAATAGTAAGCCATGCGCGGACTGAAACCCCTGCCCACCAGCATTTTCAAAGGGTGCAGCGGATGCTGCAGCACTACCGGCTCGAGCTGGCTGTCGAGCCATTCACGGATTTGTTCGATTTGTTGCAGATCGTCCGGCTGATCACACGGCCAGACGTTCAAGCCTCGCTGTAAGACGACTTGCCGACGCTCTTCGATGCGCCAGCTCTCCACGAGTTGTTTGCTCATAGGGGATATCCTGGATGGGAATTGCTCGGCCCGGGCAGATTGGCTCGAGTAGAAACGCTAGCGCCAATCATAGCAGAGCTGAGCTGTGCATTTGCGCCCAGGCATCGCGCACCAACACGCACCAGACGCCGAAAAACCGCAGCGTTACTGCGGTTATTTTTAGGGTCAAACTGGGCCAGACTGGCAGGCCGTTACTGCTTGATGAAGTAGCGCACCAGCGTCTTGCCCTGCTCGAACCTGTACAGCTCGATGGTTTCGATCACACCGCTACCGTCGCGCATCACGTTCTTGTGGTGGCAGGCCGCTTCGTTAGCGGCAATGATCGACAGCTCGACCTCCACGCTGAACTTGCTGTTCTGCTGGTCCCACATGCCTTCCAGCACCGCGAAACCTTCCATCACGGGTCGGCCCAGATATTCGATATCCAGCCCATTGGGGGAAACGTTCCGGTAGTGTTCAAAAAAGCCGTCCCGGTCACCGGCGTTCCAGCATTCCAGCTGGCCATGCAAAAATTTCTCGATCTCTTTGCTATCGATATCGCTCATTTATTTTCACCTTGCAGGGCTGAACCCTCGTCATCTGGACCATCGTCATCTGGCTCGTGCCGCGCTTCAGTCCCAGATCGCATGAACGGTCTTCGCGCCCCGCAGCTGCGCCCCGGCAATCTTCGGCGCGGGCATGTCCGGATCCAGCCGAATGTTGGGGAACAGATCGAGAATGCCGTTGATAGCGCTGTTCAACTCTACCTTGGCAACGAACTGGCCAATGCACATGTGCGGGCCAAATCCGAATCCCAGCGCGGGCCGCGCCTTGCGATCCAGGTCGAAGGCGTCCGGATTGTCAAAGGCCTCGTCATCCCGGTTGGCGGAAATCACCATGCACTGGACCATTGAGCCCTTGGCCACCATAACGCCACCAATCTCGACGTCTTTGGAGGCCTGACGAACCTTGAAGGTTGCGACCGGCTCGTAACGCACGGTTTCATCGATCAGCTTGCCGATCAGGCTGCGATCATTGCGGACTCTTTCCAGCAGCTCGGGACGCTCCAGCAGCAGCGTCATCACCGAACTGAATGTCCGGGTGGTGGTTTCTCCTGCGGCGGGCAACAACGAGCGGACGAAGGTAGTCACCTCATGGTCGTCCAGTGCCCGACCCTCATATTCCGCATTGATCAGGCGGCTGATCAGATCGTTACTCTGAGTGCCCTCGGCCCGCTTGCGAACAACGATCTCTTTGATCGCATCGTAAAGACTTTTCACCGCCTGCCCGGCCAGGGGACCATAGATTTTGGCCTTTTCCGGATCGATCTGGTTAGCCGCCACCAACGCCAGCGCCCAGCTGGCGTACTTCTTGAATTTCTCCGGATCGTCGGCCGGAAAGCCCATCAGTGCATACATGGCGCGAATCGGAAAGTAGAGGCCGAAATCCATCAGATTGGCTTTCTTGTCTGCCACCATGGGCAGCAGGAACTCTTCCCGGATGACCCGATCAATCTCAGGTCGCCATTCATTTACGGTTTGCGGCATGAACACCGGTTGCAGCAGTGCGCGAGTACGGCGGTGCTGCTCGCCATCCATCGCCAGGATGATCAGTCCATCAAAAAACGCACCAAGCCCTTCGGCGATAAAACCGCTGGTGAAGGTGTCGGCGTCGCGCAGTACCGCCATCACGTCCTTGTACCTGAACAGCGTCACCGCACATTTGGCCGCCTTGGCGCCGGCATTGGTCGGCACCTTGAGGTAGGTGTCGACGAAGTCGCCCTGCATCACCGGTTCGTTGTGGCGCTTTTCCCGGCATAGGCCATGGATATCGACGTCCGAGCCAAGATAGGTGTCCGAGACCGCGTGGTAGGCGGCTTCGATATCAAGTTCCTGAGCTGCGAGTGACATAGCATGTTCTCCTGGTAAGAATGTAATTCTTGTTATTTATCGTTAGGGGTTTTTCGCCAGATAACTGGCCACACGCCTGGCTGCCAGCCGCCCCGCCATGCCATTCACACCGCCACCGGGGTGAATGCCAGCACTGCCCAGATACAAGCCCGCGACCGGCAGGGTATCGCCGCCCAGTCCGTGGGCCGGGCGCATGGTGCTGGAGCGCATGGAGGTGGTGTCGATATGCACCACACACCCGTTTACCGTGTTCAGCCGTGCGGTAAAGTCCGGCGCGGCTTCGATCCGACGCCCTATGACATGTCCCTTGATACCTTCCACATACACCGAAAGCTGATCGATTACCTGATCCGCCACGGCTTCCCTGATGTTGTCCCAACCTTCCTTTGGATTGACCGGCATGACCGGCGGATAGATATAGAGCACATCCTGCCCGGCCGGAGCCTGGGAAGGATCCGCCGCGCTCGGAGCGGCCGTGGTGATGTACGGGAGAGTCGGCACTTCACCCCGGGCGCAGGCGGTAAAGTTTTCCAGCACGGCTTCCTCGGTGCCGATCAGCAGGCAGGTCTTGCGCAGATCGATGCCGTCGCCCCGGGCTTCTTCGAAGCGCGGCACTGAAATCTGACCATCCAGTGCTACGTCTACCTTCAGTGGTCCGGAGCCCTTGGCATTGGCGGGCGCCATGGCGATACGGGTAAGCAGATGCCTGGGAATTTCGCCAGCGGTCACCATGTCCAACGCTACCTTGGGATGGCAGCCGGCAATCACCGAGCGGGCCGTGAATTCGCGTCCGTCAGCCAACTTGACCCCCTTCACCATGCCCTGGCTGGAGACGATTTCCGTCACGGTCGCGGAGGTGATGACCTGCCCGCCAAGCTCCTCGAGCCTGGAGCGCATGGCGTTGCTCAGTTGCTGCATGCCGCCGAGCACACGACCGACACCAAAGCGGTGAAGAAAGCCCAGCAACGCATAGTAGATGCCGCCGCCGTCGGCGGTAATATCACCGGCCAGACCGGTCAAGGCGCACATCGCGGAAATGGTTACCGGATGTTCAAAGCGTTCACGCGCAGCCTGGTGCGCGGAGCCTGTTAGCAGGGCCATCAATTCAGGCTTGAGCTTACGATTTTTCAGGGCGCTGCCTATCACTTTCAGCTTAGCACCGACGTTCAGCCTGGCTGGGTCAACGCGCATCATCGGGAGCGCAATGTCGAGGAACATGTCGATAACGTTCATGAACTCCAGAAACGCTTCGGCGTCCTTCTTACTGTAGCGCCCGATCTCCGCAGCGGTTTTCAGCCGGTCTCGCCAGAACACCAGCGAGCTTCCATCCGGATGCAGATACACATACCCCGGTGCCAACTCGATCGCCTTGAATCCGTGACGCTCAAGGTCCAGTTCCTGGGGTACGTGGGAATGAACACGCATCGACATCATGTCCAGAGCGCAAGGGTGTACCAGATGCTCGGGCGCCTCGGAGATCAGATACCCCGACGATGCCATGCCACCCACTTTGTCGAGTGCCTCCAGTACCAGGGCCTTTTTCCCTTCCAGGCCGAGGTAGCAGCCCGCCGACAGGCCGTTGGTGCCGCCACCCACGATGATCACGTCAAAATCAGTCTTGTTGTTATTCATGGTTGTATCCCTTTTTCAAGCTGGTGAGCACCCTATAACAAAGGTCGCCCAGGTGCTGCGCAACCGTTTTACCCTGAGTAAAACGATTGGCCCTGCCCACTGCTTTCGTCAGCAATGTGTTTTCACCATAGCACTTACAATTCTTATTGCAGAATTTTAATCTGCATATGGAATTATCAAAAAATGTCTGCTAGGGTTCACCCAGGCATTGCTAATCAGTCAGAACGACGTATCCGACGTTCTTCATGGCTACGCAACAGGCAATCAGCCGCTAGAAAATAAAAATAAAAGGACAGAACAATGAGAACAGATCTGGATCATTCCGGACGGTCATCATGGTCAGTGCATTTATCAGCGCCTTTTCAGGCGTTGCTGGATCAATTCAGCCCACGCTTTTCCCTTACTACCCCAAATCAGGCATTTCCCCTCTGCAATGGTAGCGGAGCTATGGGTCCTTCCATCGCCGCAAGCGATTCGCGCGGGTCCAGCAAGACTCCCTCTAACAACATCAATAACGGAGAACTTTCATGAAACTTAAGATCGCTATGGGTTTGTTACTGAGCGGGATATCTGCCGCCTCCTTTGCGGCCGTCAGCCCTGAAGAAGCACAGAAACTCGGACAAAGCCTGACACCTTTTGGGGCAATCCAGGCAGGCAATGCCGACGGAACCATTCCTCCTTATGAAGGCGGGCTGCGCACGGCACCGGAAGGCTTCGAGCCAGGCAGCGGTTTCTGGGTGAATCCATTCAAAGACGAAGAGCCCCTGTATCGCATTACCTCGGCCAACATGGCGGAATATGCCGATGTGCTGAGTGCCGGGCAGAAAGAAGTGTTGCAGCGCAATCCCGAGTATTACATGGACATTTATCCGTCCCACCGGACAGCGGCCTATCCGAAGGAAGTGATGGACGCGACCATCCGCAACGCCACCACTTGCGACACCTATAAGGAAGGCCTGGCGCTCGAAACCGATTGCCGTGGCGGGATTCCCTTCCCTATCGCGAAGACGGGCAACGAGATGATGTGGAACCTGTTGGTGCGATACAACGATGGTAAATTCGGCACTACCACCTCTGCTTCCAATACCTGGGTGGTAGACCGCAACGGCACCGTTACGCGTACGGCTACCCAATCTACCTTCGTCGAGCGGCCTTATTATCAGATCGACGTGCCCGGTCGCGATCCGGAATTGTTCTACCGCGTTTATTCCCTGACCAAGGCGCCTGCGCGCAAGGCGGGCGAACTGACAGGCCTGATGGACTTCCTTGACCCTACCGAGCAGCCGCGTCGTGCATGGAGCTACACGCCTGGCCAGCGCCGCGTGAAATTGGCCCCGGAATTCAACTACGACACGCCGGTTGGCAGCATGGGTGGTCTGGAACTGTTCGACGAGCTCTTCATGTTCTCCGGGGTGCAGGACCGGTTTGATTTCAAACTGGTTGGCCGAAAGGAGATGCTGATCCCTTACAACGCCTACAAGTTCTACTTCGACTGTGACGATCAATTCCGTACCTCACATGCCAATCCAGAATGCGAGCGCTGGGAACGCCACCGGGTCTGGGAAGTGGAAGCAACGCTGAAGCCGGGCATGCGCCACGTCTACAGCAAGCGCACCTACTACCTGGATGAAGATACCTTCGGTGCAGGCCTGTATGACGCGTGGGATCAGAACGGCGAGCTGTACCGCTCCATGATGCTCGGTGGCGTACAGTTCTATGACCATGACATTCCCTACGTCGTCAAACACACCATTTTCGACTTCAACAAGGGCATGTACGGCATCATCAACGACGGCATGGACGGCGGATATAAAGTGCTGACGGAAGCCAGAAGCGAGCGAGAGCTGAATCCGGAAGCGATCGTATCCCGTGAATCACAGCGCTGATTGAACGATCCGAGAGCCCTTCAGTTGCATTCGCAGCTGAAGGGCTTTTTCTTTGCAAAAAGGAATCAAACCATGCGGCAAATCAAACTGACGTGGAATGTCAGCCATCTCACACCCTATTCCGTACCCGTTACATTGTCGGGTTCATTGTTCGCCCCAGACGAAGCAATAGCGACCGAGCGCCCGGTTGACCTGCTGGTGTGCCTGCATGGCGGCAGCTGCTGCGGTGAGTATTACCATCCGAGCTATCTGGACCCGTCCTACAGCTTTGCCAGATTCATGACCGACCGTGGCTATCTGGTGCTGGCCCTGGACACCCTCGGAATGGGCAACAGCAGCAAGCCCGAACCCGAAAAACAACTGACGCTGGAGGTGATTGCCGCTGCCAGCGACTTCGCGGCACGGCAGGCCGCAGCTGCATTGCAGGACGGTGAATGGCTGCAACTGCCGCCACACAGCAAGCTGCGCGTGTCCGGCCTGGGCCACTCGATGGGCGGGATGCTCTCGGTTTATCAACAAGGCCGTTTCAAGAGCTTTGAGCGACTGATCGTTGCGGGATGGAGCAACCTGCCCCTCGATCTTGGTGACACTGACGCAGCCAGCGTTCAGGCGAGCCTTTCCGATGGCGGCTACATTCCGACTGATCGGCAGGCAATGCGCGGATTCTTTCACCTGCCTGATGTGCCGGAGGACCTGATAGCGCGCGACGACCAGCACGCCGGTCTCACGCCCGTGACACTCGCTCTGGCGGCGCTTACCCCTGGTGCGGTGGAGAACGAAGCAGGTGCCATCGACTGTCCGGTGCTGCTGCTGTATGGCGAAGTCGATGTCAGCCCCGACCCGCAACGCGAAACCTCATTCTATCCCCATGCCAGCGACCGAACGATCACTCTCATCGGACACGCAGCCCATATGCATAACATGGCCTCCTCGCGATTGCAGGTGTGGCAGACAATGGATACCTGGCTACAGGCGCACTGAGCCGCCAACTACCCGAAGGCTACCGGCCAGGCTGGTCCAGACTGGTTCGGTTTGGTCCGGTTTGGTTTTGTCCGGCCGGGCCGGCCGGGCAGGCCGGGCAGGCGAGCGGATTCTCCACAACAGGCAAATGCCGCCACCCATCACTGCGCGATGCAGTTTATCGATAGGTCCAGGCAGTTCAGCGATAGGCATTGGCGTTGTCCCCTCCCCCCCTGTCGCGTTTACTGACAACGGTCAGATTATAAAAACAAGATCAACGGAGAAGCTTAATGTTCAAGCCAGAGTTGTCATCACTCAGCAAGGCTGTAGGACTCTCAGTCTCGCTTGTCTGTGTCAATAATATCCAGGCAGCAGAATTCGATACCGGCAATCCCGACTTGATCGGCCGCTGGGACAACACCATTCGCTACAACCTGGGCGTCCGCGCCGAGGGCCGCGACAACGCGCTCGGCAACAACGCCACCTACGACGAATCGAACTACAAGTTTGATCGCGGCGACGTGGTGACCAATCGTCTGGATGTGATGAGCGAATTCGAGCTGGCCTATAAACGAGACCACGGCCTGCGCATCAGCGGTGCAGCCTGGTACGATCAGGCCTACGCCGATACCGACGTCGAGACCAATCCGGGCAACGTTTTTTACCCCGGCGCGCCTGCCGGCCCGAGCACCACCAGTTATTTCGACGACCAGTATTCTTCCCATACCAAGCGCTACCACCGCGGCTTGAGCGGTGAGCTCCTCGATGCCTTTTTATTCACCCGGTTTTATGTAGGCGATGCGCCTGTCAGTCTTCGCGCCGGACGGCACACTCTTTACTGGGGCAACGGACTATTGATTCCCGGCCATGCGGTGTCTTACGCACAAGCCCCTCTTGATGGCCGCAAAGCCCAGGCAAACCCCGGCACCGAAACCCGCGAAATATTCCTGCCTCTGGCACAGCTGTCCGGCCAGGCTCAGGTGACTGATCGACTCTCCCTTGCAGCACAGTACTTCCTCGAATGGGATTCAACCCGTGCCCCTGAAGGAGGAACCTACCTGGCATCCGCCGATGTGGCCCTTGAAGGCCCGGATCGCCTGCCCGTTGCGCCCGGCTTTGCCTTCCCCATTGAAGACCCGCTCGAACCTGACAACCGCGGCAACTGGGGCGTTATGGCGCGTTACAGCCTCGATTTCATGCAATCGGATCTCAGCGCGTTCTACCGCGAATTTGATGACTACACCCCCTGGGGCCTGCAAACCGGGCCCGGCTTCGCCCGCTACGTCTATCCCGAAGACGTCAAGCTGTATGGCTTGAGCTGGTCAGCGGGTCCGGTACTCGGCGGTGCCTCGGTGGGTGTCGACCTGTCGTACCGCGAAAACGCTTCGCTGACTTCCAGCCGGTTCGATCTGACGGACGCCCAGGGCGCCCGGGGCGATACCTGGCACATGGTTGCCAATGCGCTCTGGTTATTACCTTCCACACCGCTGTGGGACACCGGGGCCCTGATTACAGAAGTCGCCTACAGCCACCTGGATAAAGTGACCGAGAACGCCGATCAGTTCCGCGGCGAAGGCTACGGCGGCTGCGTCGATCAGGATAAGGACTGGGGCTGCGCTACCCGCAACTACGCCGGGCTGGCGGTCAACTTTACGCCCCAATGGCTAGGCGTTCTGCCCGGCTGGAATATCTCCGCGCCAATGAGCTTCAACTACGGTATTGCCGGTAATGCTGCCACCGGCGGCGGCAATGAGGGCGATTACAACTTCAAGGTGGGCGTCAAGGGGCTGCTCGACGAGCGCTACGAGATCAGCCTGTCCTACATCGGCTACGGCTCCGACACCATCACTCGCAACGTTCCCGGTGTTGGAAACACCGTGGTAGGGGGTAACGGCAGCATCGGGCTCTCCGATCGCGACTGGATATCGTTAACCCTGGGCACCGCCTTTTAGGAAACGCTGATTAATTGCATGCGGCCTAAACACGCGGTGTTGCCGAGCGCCTGTTCTGGACCGTCGATGCCCAGGGACGGGCATCGCCGAGCGCCTATGGATGGGTTCACAGCGTGTCCAGACCAGGTGCTTGGCAATGCCGCTTGCAAACCATTCGAGTTAATCAGGGTTGTCGTAGGCCAATAACAGCCAGTCATAACAATAAAATTTGGAGTACTCCATGAAGATGAATCAGATTGCAATCAGCCTTCTCGCGGTCATAGCTACCCCGGCGCTGAGTAATGAGACATGGACTGCCGAAGACCTGGGCCAGGAGCTTACCCGCTTTGGTGCGATAGCCGCCGGCAACGATGCAGGCACCATCCCCCCTTACACCGGTGGGCTGGAATTGGCCGCCGACCTGGAGCCAGGTGACGGATTCTGGCCTAACCCGTTCGCCGACGAAGCCCCGCTGTTTCGCATTACCGCTGACAACGCCGATGAATTTGCCGACCAGTTGTCCTCCGGGCAAATGAAGTTGCTCAAGCAGTACCCGGATACCTATTACATGGACATTTATCCGACCCACCGCACGGCTGCGTTCCCCGAGGCCTTTCTAGCAGCAACCGTGGACAATGCAGGCAATCCGGAATGCAAATCGCTGCACGGTGGATTATCCGTCAGCGAAGCCTGCCGTGGCGGGTTGCCCTTTCCGATTCCGGAGAGTGGCGAGCAGGCGATGTGGAACTACCTGCTTAACTACCAGGGCATCAACGGCTGGAACTGGAACCACAGCGCCTACGTGGTCAATCAGGGCCATGTCACCCTGACCAACACCAATCGCTCCACCGGCGAGAAGCCGTTCTATCAAATGGACGTGGAAGGACGCGACCCCAAGATCGCCAGCCGGATCTGGTCACGTATCGTTGCGCCAGCCCGAACCGCTGGTACCGCATCGGGCTACTGGGATCATCTTGATCCGGTCGAAAATGATCGCTATGCCTGGAGCTATACGACTGGGCAGCGGCGCATCCGCAAGGCTCCGGAGTTTTCCTACGACACGCCCAACGCAGCGTTTGGCAGCGTTTCCTTCTATGACGAGATCTTTCTCTTCTCCGGCAAGATGGATCGTTTCAACTGGACGCTGGAAGGCAAAAAGGAAATGTTCCTGCCTTACAGCAACTATGAGTTGAAGTGGGGCTGCGATATGGACACCAAGCTGATGGACAACCATATCAACCCCGCCTGCGAGCGCTGGGAGTTGCACCGCGCATGGGTGGTCTCGGCAGAGCGCAAGGAAGGTGTACGGCACGCACAGAAATCCCGCCGTTACTACATTGACGAAGATACCTTCGGCGCAGCCTTGTACGACGCCTGGGACGACAGCGGCGAAATGTTCCGCTCGGGAGCGCAGTACAACATTCAGGCCTATGGCATTCCCAACAATCCCCAGCAGGATTCCTACTCGCTGTATGACTTCACCCGCAACCAGTACGGGATGTTCGGCAATGGTCCGACGCGCTACCGCGAGGCGCCCATCATGGAACGCGAAGCCAATCCACAGACTATCGCCGCTGGCCAGCGCCGTTAACGCTTACCTGATCCCGGACTGGAGCTTTACATGAACAGACTTGCTGGAAAAGTAGCGGTTATCACAGGCGCCGGCAGCGGTATCGGCCGCGCCAGCGCCATCGCATTCGCCACCCAAGGCGCCAAGGTTGTAGTGACCGACCTGTATGCGGACGCCGCAGATCGAGTCGCCCAAAGCATCACGGCGGCGGGCAACGAAGCGACGGCGCTCAAGGTCGATGTTGGCCAGGAGGCTGATCTGAAGCAGATGATAGCCACCACCATCGAGACCTACGGCCGGATCGACATCCTGTTCAACAACGCAGTCAACAAGAACCCCGAAACAGCGCGGGATGTGGACTTTATCAACTTCAATGAAGCGCTGTTCCACGACAACATGCGCGTCAACGTGCTGGGGGGCGTTCTTGCCTGCAAGCACGCTCTGCCTCATATGCTGGAGCAAGCCTCTGGCTCGATCATTTTCACCTCGTCCACCAGCTCGATTGCCGGGGAAGTCGCCCAGTTCAGTTACGGCGCGTCCAAAGCGGCACTCAACTGGTATGTGCAAACCATCGCCGCCACCTTCGGCAAGCAGGGCGTTCGCTGCAACGCGATCCTCCCGGGCGTGATCCGTACCGCAGCCCTTGAAGGCTGGGCCAATGAAGAGATGACCCGCGCCTTCCTCGACTTGCAGAACGTGCCGCAGCTTGGCGAACCGGAAGATATCGCCAATATGGCGCTCTTCCTCGCCTCGGATGAGGCGCGCTATGTGAACGGCGCCCTGATGCGTGTCGACGGCGGAATGAGTTGCGGCACGCCCATGGTCCCGGTAGTCCGCGCCTACCTCTGATCGCAGACCTTTAACCTACTCCGAGGAGATTTTTGCAATGGGCTTACGACAAGAAGAAATCATCAGGGAATTCTGCGCGGCATGGGGCGATGGGACAGCTACGTCGCGCCCGCAACTGAACACCATCCTCAACATGATGAGCGAGGAAGCAGTCTGGCAGCTCTGGGTGCCCGGCGGGCCAGTGATTCGCGGCCGTGCTGCGCTACGCGACGAGATCCAGCGGCAAATGAGTTACGTCACCCACAACCATTGTGTGATCCGCAACATCGTGTCCTCGGACAGCATCGTGATGACCGAGCGGGATGACTACGCCGTTTCCAGCGGCAAGCCCATGCCGCATTCCATGGTCGCGGTTTATGAACTCGATGCCGAGGGAAAGATCACGGCGTGGCGCGAGTACCTCGACACCGCCGATCTGGCGAAGAAAAAAGGCGTAGCTCTGGAACAGGTTGGCGGCCCAGAGCTGGCTGCCCCAGGGGCCTGAGCGCACTTTATTCATTTACTAGACCTGGCCAGCACCGGGTCCAAGAAGCATATTCGTGGAGTAACAATGAACATGGCCTTAGACAATTCCAGTACCGACCAGGTGATGGAACAAAAGATACGCGGTTTCGTCGAAACGCTGCTGGGCGGGACCGTGGTCAGCACAGACCGGCTACCGCGCTGGCGCCCTGCCTGGAATATGGATCTGCAACGTGGCGACGAAATACTCAAACTGCACATCCGCGGCGACCGCGGCGGTGATGTCAGCCCGTTTCCGGATGACCTGCGCCGCGAAGCGGATATTCTTGCGCTGATCGGTCAGCAGGGTGTTCCCGCACCGCATATCTATGGGTTCTGCGAAGACCCGCTGGCCATCGTCATGCAAGCCGTACCTGGCACCCGAGATCTCTCCACCGCCAGGGACGATGCCGAACGTCTGAGCCTGGCCAAGCAATACATAGACGCCATGGTGGCCATGCATCAGTTGCCACTTGATGGCTTTGTGGCCAAGGGCATCAAGCTGCCCGAGGGTGCCGAAGCCATTTCGCTGGCCGGGCTTGATGCGTATTACCCGCTTTACGCACGTAATAAAACCCGTCCGCAGCCGCTGCTGGAGTTTGCCCTGAACTGGCTGCGCCGCAACGTCCCGCAGCATCGCACCAAGCCCAGTCTGGTGCAGTACGACTCGGGCCAGTATCTGTTCGAGAATGGCAAGCTCACCACCCTCTATGATTTCGAGTTTGCAATGATCGGCGACCCGCTGGCCGACCTGGCATCGGCGCGGATGCGGGACAATTACGAACCGCTCGGAGGACCTTTCAAACAGCTTTACGAATATTACCAGCAGGTCAGCGGCGAACCGCCTGAGCCAGACGTTGTGCGGTTTCATACCACACTGTTTTCCACGGTCAGCACCATGCAGTTCTCCTCGACGGTCGCCACACCAAAACCGGGAGATCCCCACGATACCTATATCGAATTCGACATCGCCCTGCGCCGCGTGGTGGTCCACGCCCTGGCCGAATCAATGGGCGTGGCAATCGAGACGCCAACCACCCCCGTTAAACCACAGGGACCCAACGCCGAACTGCTGAGCATGCTGAGCGATGCGGTCGAACAGGTCGAAGTGGCTGATCCCTTCCAGAAGACCAAGCTGAACGCCGTGCGCAAGATCGTCGAATATCTAAGCAAGGCCGACGCCATGATGCTTGAGCTGCAAGCCCAGGACATGCGTGAAGCCGAAGCACTGCTCGGCCAGCGCTTTGACCACCACCAGCAAATGGAGGCGGCGCTGGAAAGCTTCGTAAGCACCGCTGGCGCAGAGCATGACCTGTCTCTGCTGGCACTCTTTGCCTCGCAGATTGAACGACGCGTTCAGGTGTTCGGCGGCACCGCTATTGGCGCCTCGGCCAGCCACATCGACCTTCCACCCCTATGAACCTGGACACTGATCGTACCAACCAACTGGACGATGCGCCCGCGTTCTGCCGTCGTTATGGTGACTGGGCGCTTATCGCGGGAGCGTCCCATGGCATCGGTGCAGCCTTCGCGCGCCAGGTCGCAGCGCAAGGTCTGAACTGCATTCTGGTCGCCCGAAACGAGACAGCGCTTGAGTCCCTGAAAGCCGAGCTCGAAGCGCAGCACGGCATTCAGGCGTTATGCGTGACGCAGGACCTGTCGGCAGCGGACGCCACCTCAAGGCTGCTGGGAGCCATCGGCAGCCGCCAGGTCGGCCTGGTGATATACAACGCCGGCGGTGATCCCTTTATCAGCCAGTTTCTCAACACCGATGCCGAGCACTGGATGAAGCTACTCAGGATGAACACGCAGACGGTCATGGATATCAGCCACGCATTTGGTGGCCGGATGATGGAACAAGGCCGTGGAGGGCTGCTGCTGGTGGGTTCACATGCGGCACTGGGCGGCGTGCGCAAGCTGGGGATGTATTCTGCGACGAAGGCCTTTTCGCTGAATCTGGGCGAATCGCTTTGGGCCGAGTGGAAGGATCGGGGCGTCGATGTGCTCAATCTGCTGATCAGCACCGTGGACACCCCAACGATGCGCGAGACCATGCAACGATTGAATATTCCCAATGCCATGACCATGCCGCTACCGCAGGCGGATGACATTGCCCGCGTGGCTCTGCAAGAGCTGCGCAACGGGCCGACGTTCATTCACCCTGAAGATCTTGAGGTGGCGGCAGGCGCAGCCTCGCCCGGCAACCTGAGGCGTGACCACGTGATGAAAAAAAGTGCCGAGGCGGCTCAGTTTATCGGGAACGACTGACGCCATACCGCATGATTTGAAACTATCTTTAACGGGCAGAGACCATGAAACAGTTCGATAACAGAGAATTCAAAATCGGCTGGAAGATCCTCATTCTCGCCATCGTAGGCGTGGCGACCAGCTCCAGCTCGTTGCTGTTGTACAGCTTCAGCGCAATGATGATTCCGCTGGAGCAGGCAATGGGTTGGGGCCGCAGCGAGCTGCAAGCCGCCATCACCGCACTGTCGCTCGGCACCATAGTCGCGGCTCAACTAGCGGGCTGGCTGAACCTGAAATTCGGGTTGCGAATTGTCACCATCCTCTCGCTGCTCGCACTTTCAATCAGCATGGTTCTGCTGACCCAGATGCAGGCGACGATATGGAGCCTTTACCTGGGTTATTTTCTGGTCCCCCTGGCGGGCCTGGGGACGTTGCAGATCACCTGGTCCCATCTGGTCAACCTTTGGTTTGTGGAAAATCGCGGGCTGGCTCTGGCCATCATCCTCAGCGGTTCGGGGCTCGCCGCCGCCGGGTTGCCGCTGCTGGTCACATGGGCTGTATCAACCTGGAACTGGCAAGCCGGATTTATCGCCTTGTCGCTGCTGCCGGTGCTGATAGCCCTGCCGCTGACCTTGCGCTGGTTGATGCCTGTCAGGTCAGAAAACAGTGCGGCTTCGGTGGGACAACCCAAGCCCCAGGACCCATCCAGCGGCATGCTGCTGAGTGAGGCGCTAAAATCCTGGCGTTTCTGGGTATGCAACCTGTCCATGACCCTGGTGGTAGCCTGCGTGGTCGGACTGGTCACCAATATCATCCCGCTGCTGCAGGACAGAGGGCTGAGCGCCGTTGAGGCCGGACAGATTTTCAGTGCCTTCGGTATTTCGCTGATCTTCGGAAGACTGGTAGTAGGCTATCTGATCGACCGTTTGTGGGCTCCGGGAGTAGCGGCCATTGCCCTGCTTATGCCCGCTGTTGCCTGCCTGATTTTCGCTCTGACCAGCGGCAACACCGGGCTTTATGTTCTGGCAACCTTGCTGGTAGGCATAGGTGCGGGAGCGGAATTCGACATCGCCGCCTTCCTTATCGCCCGGTATTTCGGCATGCGTGACTATGGCCGGCTCTTTGGCGTTCACCTGGGTTTGATCACAGCGGGCGCTGCCGGAGCGCCGCTACTGTTTGGCGCGCTCTACAGTCTTACTGGCGACTACTCCGGCCTGCTGGCCTTCAGCACCGTCTGCTTTGTTGTCGGCCCCCTGATGCTACTGACGCTGGGCGGTTACCCAGTATTTCGCCGCGACGACGCCGTGCCCGCTTACTGAGGGCAACGGCCTACCGGTGCATTTGACGAAAGGCTTCAGGGGTCATGCCGACCTCCTTGCGGAACGCTGCCGTAAAGGAGGCCGGATTGAGAAATCCGGTTTGATAGGAGATCTGCTTGATCAACACTTTGCTATCGAGCAGCAATGACTTTGCGCGGCGGATGCGTGCCTGCGCGGCAAATTGGCGTAGCGTGAGACCGGTGGTGTTCTTGAACTGCTCCGAAAGGCGTCTGGCCGGCATATCGAGCGCGTCTGCCAATTGCTTGAGGGAGCTGCTGTGTTCAGGTTCCGTCTCGAGCATTTCGCGCAGGACTCTCAACTGCCTGGGACTCAATTTCCCGGAATCAGCGGTAACCTGGGAACTCAGGAACTGCCGATGCAAATCAAGCGCAACACCTGTCAGCAGGCACTCGGTATGCAGTTCGCTGGCAAAACCGGGTGCAGCAACTTCCTGGGCAAGACGCTGCAGTGACGTCCTAAGGTAGGGGCTTTCCAGATTCAGCATGCTGTCGCTCAGACAGCCATCCCACTGCCACTGAATTCCCGCCAGCGGGCCCATAATGCCGGGATCGAACAGACATATCATGGCTTTGTATTCGGAGACGCCGTGGCAAAACTGGAACTCCGTGTCACGCGGCAGAAACAGCGCCTGCCCAAGTGGCTGGAACTCACAGTTGAGATCGGAAAAACGGCCTTTATTATCCGAAAAAGGAGACCACCGTCTGGCTGGTGTTGGTAATACCAGACGCAGCAAACAGCTGCTCTTCGCCTGAATTACCGCGGTGCCGGAATTCGACCAGTGCGCGTGCTCAATACGTATGTCAAAGCCGTCATTCACCAGTCGAGATTCTGTCAGAAACTCTCCAGCCGCGGACGGATCGTATTCATCGTAATGTACTGAATACATAACGGACACTCTCAGCGATTATTTTTGTTTAGCACTGATTTTTATCCTTCAGGATAACCGTTCAAGCCCAATAAACAATCGATAAATAACAGTTTCAGGTATCGGAAAAACCAATATCTGAAACTACTTTTTTAACCGATACAGAACACAGTGGAAACTTGCTCTTTTCATCGAACAAACCCAAACTTCTCGGAGCAAATTGCAGGAACTCCTGGGTGGGTAGCGTCTCTACATTTATGTCCTTCCCAACATAGCAGGAGAATTACAATGAAAAAGATTGCAACGACACTAGGCTTGCTCGCTTGTCTGCCATTGGCGGCTTTCGCGCAAGATATCAAGCTGGACAAGGAACTGAACGGTCTGGATATCGAAACGCAGGTAATCGGTGACAGTACTGCCACGGCGCCAGGGCCCGGAGGAACAGCCAGTACCCAGGTGCTTCAGGTAACCAACAACAGTGATTCCACCGTGACCTGTCAACTGGATCCGGGTCCAGCCGAAACTGCGGCCTCTGAATCTCCGATGGCTCCAATCAAGGCAGGTGAGTCGGCCACTCTCAGGCTGGACGGCAGTTATGCGAGCGCCACGACGCGGGCGAAACTGATCTGCAACGAAGAACAGTAACCTACGTTTATTGCGGGCTAACCATCTGAGGATTAGCCCGTAATAGACACCTCCCATAGAACGGCAGGCAAGCCATGATTCTCAGAATGGACCACTTCACCATCGTTACTGACCAGCTCGAGCAAACCCAGCAGTTTTACGTAAACCTGCTTGGACTCGAGGTGGGACCAAGACCGCCCTTTCCAGTACCCGGGCTGTGGCTTTACGCCAAGGATCATCCTGTACTTCACGTCATCGCAGTAGCTGACATGCCTAACCCTCGCCGCGGTGTGCTGGATCATATGGCTTTCTTTGCCCAGGGTCTGGCAGAGACACTGGACAGACTCGACCAGCACGCCATTGGTTATCGAATCATCCGCGCGCCGGGGGACATCCGGACCTGGCAGGTGTTCTTCAAAGACCCCAATGACGTGGACGTCGAACTCGATTTTGCTCCCGAAGAGCAGGCTCCAGCCGACTGGAAAACCAGAAGCAAAGCCTGATTTAGATCAGGCCGGTGTAGGCCCCGCCATCCAGCTGCAAATTCTGCCCGGTAATGTAACCCGCCTGGGCCGCGCACAAAAAAGCACAGGCGGCGGCGAATTCGTCAGGAGTACCGAAACGCCGTGCCGGAACCGGCCGGAGCATTTCGGCTCGCGCCTCCTCCAGGCTGATGTTCCGGTGCTTTGCCAACTGGCCGGTCATGTAGGCCAGCCGATCGGTCGCGATGCGCTCGGGCAAAAGGTTGTTGACTGTGACATTGTCGCGGATGACTTCCACTGACAGCGCCTTCGAGAAGGCCGTCAGACCGGCTCTGGCCGCCGTCGACAGACCCATTGGCAACCGCGGAGACTTGACCATGGCCGAGGTGATATTGACGATCCGGCCAAAACGCCGCTCGCGCATTCCCTCAATTACTGCCTGAATCAACAGTATGGCGCTGAGCATATTGGCCTCCAGCGCTTGCTGCCAGCATTCCAGGTCCCAGTCCTGGAACTTGCCCGGCGCCGGCCCGCCATTATTGGTGATCAGAATATCCGGAGCGGGACAAGCCGCCAGCAGCGCCTCCCTACCAGTGCGGGTGTTGAGATCCGCGACCACCTGAACCACCTCGAGACCCGTGCTGTCACGGATTGCCATCGCAGCCTCATTCAAGCTGGTGGCGTCGCGGCCGTTGATGAACACCTCACATCCTTCAGCGGCCAAGGCCATGGCGCAGGCTTTACCCAGGCCCCTTGAAGAAGCACAGACAATGGCTTTGCGACTGGTAATATTCAGATCCATATCTACTCCCGTTGTCTGTTTTCCAGCGGTTCAAGTTCATTACAGCGATGCCGCAATCCTTTATGCTGTAGGCCACTGACGCCTGACTTTTTTTCCATAAAACCGGAGACGGAAATACCATGAGCACCCCGTCAACCCGTGCAGAACCTGGCAAGCGGGATACCATGAACCGTCTGCTTGCCGCCGCCAGGCAGATCTTTGCCCTTAAAGGTCTGGCGGGCGCCCGGGTAGAAGATATCGCCCGGGAAGCCGGCGTGACCAAACAACTGGTCTATCACTATTACGGATCCAAGGAAGTATTATTTTCAACCGTCCTGGATGACGCCTCGCAGCAGATAATGCAGGAACTGATCGCCGTTGAGATAGATGATCTGCCGCCGGAAGAAGCGCTGCGAAGATTGCTTTACTGCTGTTTTGATCAATATTTGGAAGATCCGCTGCTGGGTGCCCTGGCCCTCGAAGGCATTCGCTATCACGAAGCGGCAGAAACCAGACCCAACAGCTTCACCAGTCAGTCCCCTGCGCTGGCCACCAAGTTTTCATTGGTCCTAAAACGTGGAATAGAGAACGGCGTATTCAAGCAGGATATAGATGCCCGTCTGTTCCTGGCGAGTTCTGCGCTGCTGATGTCAGGCGGATTCACCAATCATTACACCATGTCCGTTCTCGTTGGCTTTGACACTACCTCTGAGAATGGCATGCGGATCTGGCGTGAACACTCGGCCAACTTCATTCTGGCCAGCATCATGCGGCAATCCTGACCCCTATGGCGCCCCAGGCCGGGGCGCCATAGGGGTCGTGAACCCAGTTACATGCTGCCGCGGCCCGACTGCTCGAAGAAGGCACGCATTGCAACCAGTGAAGGCGTGTGGCTGCCAAAACCTCCATCTGCTACCAGGGTAGTACCGGTCACGAACGAAGACTCGTCGCAGGCAAGAAAGGCCACCACATCAGCGATCTGTCGTGGGGTGCCCAGTTCAGGCGTCAGATGATTGTCACGCAGAATATTCAGCAGCTCGGGCGGCATGGAACCGTGGGCATTTTCCGCAGGCGCCAGCCCAATCTGCACGGCATTGCCGCGCACACCCAGCTTGCCGTACTGCGCCGCTACCAGCTTGGGCAGCATGTTCAGCGCAGCTTTGGTTGACGCGTAGCCGGTCAGGGACAAATCTCCCTGGGCACCCAGTCCGGAGGTGGCAAAGATTACCGAGCCCTTGCCCTGTTTCAGCATCACCGGAATAACATGCTTGGAACACAACACGGCGCCACGCAGATTCACCGCGATGGCTCGATCGAAGGCGTCCATGTCCAGGTTGCAGATATCGCGGTCCTTCTGGCGCTGGTTCACATCCAGCACGGCGGCATTGTTGTGCAGCACGTCGATACGGCCGAACCGGTCCATCACCTGTTCAACCATCGCCTTGACGTCATCCTCGCTGGAAACATCGGTGCGTATGGCAATGGCCTGACCACCGGCCGATTCGATCTCTGCCGCCACACTGGCCGCCGCCTCCTGATTGATATCGACGATTGCGATGGCAGCGCCATGGGAGGCCAGTACCCGCGCGCACTCGGCGCCCAGACCACCACCAGCGCCGGTGATGATCGCTACACGATCCTTGAGCTTGTCTGTTGTCATCATATTCTTCTCTTGTCTTGATACGAGACGATCAATTTCACTCACCAGTGAACTGCGGCGCACGACGCTCGGCAAAGGCCAGAGCAGCCTCCCTGGCATCCTTGGTGGTGGCCAGCAACGAAAACAGGTCCAGTTCCAGATCCAGGCCCTTTTTCAGGTCGATTTCTGAGGCAGCTCGTGCGGCTCTTTTTGCATATACCGAAGCCATAGGTGATTTACCGGCTATCTGCAACGCCAGCGCCGACACCTCCTCAAGCAAGGTATCGGCGCTTTTAGCGACACGCGATACCAGGCCGATCTGCCGCGCCCTGTCGGCATCCAGGCGTTCACCCGTCAGCAGTAGATCAAGCGCATGACCTGGCGCCACCACCCGGCACAGGCGCTGCGTACCGCCTCCGCCAGGAATCAATCCCAGACCGGTTTCCGGCAATGCCAGCACCGCATTTGGCGAAGCAAAGCGGATATCACAGGCTAGCGCAAGTTCCAGGCCTCCGCCCATGCAGTAACCGTGGATTGCGACGATAACCGGCTTGCTTACTGCGTCGATAGCTTCAATCCAGCGAGCACCCTCCATCCGTTTACGAACCTGGATGGAGGTCTCTATTCCGCGCTTTTCCTTGATGTCCGCCCCGGCGCAAAACCCCCGTTCGCCCTCACCGCGAATCACTATGACGTGAATCCTGTCGTTGTTCTCCAGCCGTTCGAGGGCCGCTGGAACACCAACGCGGATTGCATCATTGATGGCATTGATCTGGCCGGGACGGGTGAGCACCACCCACCCCACGGCGCCGTCGCAGTGCATCTGCACTGCATCGTTGATTACTTCGGGTAGGCTTTCATCCGTGCTCATGTCAGCACTCCTCGAACTCGAACAACTGGCCTCTGAGCTCAGACGGATCAATCCTGATCAGCGCCTTGCCACCCACCGCATCGCTGGACTCGATCCAGCTGAACGCTGTGCCCCGCGCGCGCAGATCTTCAGCCTTGGCCGCCAGATCGTTTACTGCGATGCGGATGTAATAGGGGCCAGGACCCCAGCTGTTGAGGTACAGGCCCGCTTCACTGTTCCAGCGGGTCGCTTCGATGATGTCCAGCGTGGCGCTGTTGGCCAGGCTGAAGCCCATGCGCGCGCGGCGATAGCCTTCGCTCTCGATCAGTTCAACCGGGCCTGAGGGTTCCCAGTCAAGATTGGCAGAGCAACGGCGAAGCGTCTCGTTCAGGTCGCGCACCAGATAACCGCGGGCGGAAACACGCACCATATCGCCGGGCTTGGAATCACGTGGTTGCGGAGCAGGAACCGAGAACGTATCGGCCGGCATCTGCAGCGGCTCCATTGGCATGACTTCGATACACAGTCCGCCATCGACGATGGGATCGTAGACCGGCTTTTCCGGCGACGCTCCCAACCACAGGCGGTCGAAGGGCATGTCAGGCGTGCGTTGCGCCATTCGGAACGGTAGACGCCGACGCATGAGTTTCGCTACCAGGGCATCGAATTTATCCCCATGCAGACTTAGCACGATGGAGTGGGTCAGCATCGGGCGGTGCCGACCCTGGTACTCCTTCAGACTTTCCAGGAAATCATGGAACATCGGATCGCCCGGATTGGGCCGGTCCAGGTGCCACTGCGGCTCGACCCGGGTCGGCGACACGGCCAATGATTTGTGCACCCGCAGGAAATGGGCAATATAGGGATGGTCATCAAAGGCCTGGCGCCAGCGCTCGTGCTTGTGAATGCCCAGCTTGTCCACCAGCAATTCGGTCATTCCATCCGGGTCTGGCACCATCATGTCGGCGCTCATCAACAATTCGAACATCTTTATCTCCATTCTTACAGGGGAGCGAAAAAAACGGGTTGTTTGGCAGCGCTACCTCAAGTAGCGCTTCAATGGGTGTCGACCACCGCCTGTTTTTTAGCCTGGGTAGGCTGTGAGGCAATAGGCACCGGAGCCTTGGCAGGGGAAGAAAACTCCCCACGGGCCTTCTTCCCGGCACCAAAATCTCTGAGCAGAAAGTGGGACAGTGCTGGAATCAGAATCAGCGCGCCCAGCATGTTCCAGAGGAACATGAAGGTCAGCAGGATGCCCATGTCGGCCTGGAATTTGATGGGTGACCAGGCCCAGGTGATAACGCCTGCTGCCATCGTCAAACCGATCAGCGCAACCACCCGGCCGGTAAAATCAAGCGAACGGCGGTAGGCCACTGCCAGCGATTCCCCGCGGCCTTGCACGGCAAGCTGAACACTCAGCAGATAAAGCGCGTAATCAACCCCGACTCCAACCCCTACAGCCATGACCGGCAAGGTGGCGACCTTCAGACCAATCCCCAGCCAGACCATCAGCGCCTTGGCAATGATGGTGGTCATGATCAGCGGAATAAGCGCAACCAGGGTGGCGCGAATACTGCGGAAGGTGATCAGGCACAACAGAGCGGTAGCGCCGTAAACTGCGAAGTACATGATGATGATGCCCTTCTGTACCTCGATATTGGTCGCTGCTTCGATACCCGCGTTGCCAGCAGCCAGCAAGAACTGAACAGGCTGATCACTCTCGGGCCCGGTTCCGTGTTCCGCGTTGAAATCCTCCACCACGTCCAGCACGCGGGTAAGGGTCTCTGCCTTGTGGTCGGTGAGATAGGCGATCAATGGGGTAACCGAGCAATTCTGGTTGGTGATGCCAGGCGACGAAATCATCGCTGCGTCAACCGACGCATTGGTAATGGCCTGGTCACGACTGATGGTTAGCCACTTGCCGCTACCCTCAGCCATCCCCGAGGTCATGAACCGCACTGAGTCGGCCAGGGAGCTGGTGGTCTGCACGCCTTCGGTCTGGCGCAGACGCCAGGCCAGCTTATCCATGGTTTGCAGGGGGCCATAGAAGCGGCAGCCGTCTACGTCGGTTTTCATGATCACGGCAAACTGATCACTGGAAAGACCATAGTTGGCTGAGATGAACGCGTTGTCCCGGTTGTATCGTGAATCGGCGCGCAGCTCGGGCGCGCCTGGATCCAGATCGCCGATCTTTAGGTCCATCATGACAACCGCACTGACGCCAGTGATCAGCACCGAAACCGCGATGGCCGCGGTAGCCCACTTGCGCTGGGTGAACAGATCCAGACCCTGCCAGATCTTGCCCTGCCAGCTCTTGTTCTCCTGCTCCGCAGCGTCTTTCTCGATGGCAAGTCGGGCGGCTTTTTTGCTTACGCCGATATAGGACAGCGCGACGGGAATCAGAATCAACTTGGTGAAAATCAGCACGGTCACACCGATACTGGTGGTCAGCGCGAGGTCCCGAATGACCGGAATATCAATGATCGCCAGCACCGCGAACCCGACCACATTGGTCAGCAGCGCGGTCAGGCCGGTAAGGAACAGCCGTCTGAAGGTATACCGTGCCGCAACATATTTATGGGTGCCACGTCCGATATCCTGAAGAATGCCGTTCATCTTCTGGGTGCCATGGGACAAGCCAATGGCGAAAATCAGAAATGGAACCAGGATTGAATAGGGATCGAGGTCATAGCCTAAAAGCTGCATCAAACCCAGCAGCCAGACCACGCCGGTAATCGCGATACCCACCAGCAGCAGCGTGCTGCGTACGCAATGCGTGTAGAGGTACACAAACAGCGCGGCAATTGCCACGGAAATCGCGAAGAACAGCATTACGACCTGTAAACCATCGATCAGATCGCCGACCAGCTTGCTGAAGCCGACAATATGGATGCCGATCTGGTCACTTTCGAAGGATCTGATTTTCTCTTCGAGCTGATCGGAAAATTCGCTGTAATCCAGCGGCTCTCCGGTTTGTGGATGGGTCTCCAGCAAGGGCGCGACAATCATGCTTGATGACCTGTCGTTGGCCACCAGGCTGCCTGTCAGACCCGCGCGGGTTACGTTACGACGCAGCGCGGTAATGCTCGCCTCACTGCCATCATAATCGGAAGGCATTACCGCCCCGCCGCTGATTCCGGCTTCGGTGACTTCGCGCCACCGAACAATTGGCATCCACAGCGAACGCATCCAGGATCTGTCTATCCCTGGAATCAGATAGAGAGTGTCATTTACTTCCTGCAGAGTCTGAAGATATTCCGGCTCATAAATACTGCCCTGCTTGTTGGAGACCACAACTCTAATATTATTGCCGAGTCCAGGTAGTTCACTTTTATTATCCAGATAATTCTGAATATAAGGGTTATTAACTGGAATCATTCGTTCGAAACTGGCATTGACGTCCAGTTTGGTGGCAAAGAATCCGAGTACGACAGTGACCAAAAGACAACTTATAAGAACCAGAACCCGATGGCTGAAAATAATACGCTCAAACAGGCCACCAGAACTTTTGTCAAAGTCCTTGACGTCACGCACGACTGGCATGCCAGCGTTGCTTTTAAGATCGACCATCATTCTCTCCACTATCAGGTTGCGTGGCGGTCTTATCAACGCCAGTGCATCCCGGACATAACTTCATTTAGACCAACGGACATTCCGCTGTGCCGGCGTCCAGCAGCACGGAACTGTTCTTACCCAAACCTTCCGCAAGGTGAACGGAAGTGCGGTATGGCTATTATTGAAACTGACTCATATCTATCTTTCGAAGTCCGGAAAATTGCGCAACTATGAGCGTACCGGGCGCGTCCGGTCTGGCCGAGGAATACACCTGCCCGGCATAGGGAACCGACAGAAGATCAGTCTCCAGCGTCGTGGTATCCAGGCGAACCAGCTCACCTCGCTCGCTCACCAGCAATACCTGTCCGGCAGCGGCGCCATCCACGGCATCAATCAGCGTCGCGTTTTGCTGAGTATCCACATGCTGCCAGTTCTCACCCCCGTCGCGGCTGGCGTAGAGGTTTCCCCTCAGACCGTAGACCATCAACACGCCGTCGCTGATATGCACCCCGAAGAAGGTGCCGGTATAGGGAGTATCCACCTGCACGAAACGCTGCGCTTCACGATCCAGCCGCATCAGCAAGCCCTGCTCTCCGCTGACGTAGACCTGATCGCCCTGCATGTCGATGCCGTATAGATGCATACGACGGTCGTTCTCGGTATGTTCGGTCCAGGGTTCCCAGGTAGCGCCGCTGTCGGTAGTGCGCAGCAGCATGCCGAAGGCACCCAGCACAAATCCTTCGCCATTTTCTTTCACGAATACATCGAGAAAAGGCGTGGCCATGATGTCGGGATTGGCAGACGTGCTTGTTCCAAGGTCGACTTCCCGGAGCATGCTTTCCGCTTCAAACTCATCGATATCCGAGGCGTTAGCGTAGTGTTCCTTGAGCAGAGTGACCAGACTCCGACCGTCCAGCTGAACTTTCCATGAAAGCCCACCATCGGTGGTCGCCAGCAAGACGGAATCATGACCGACAGCCCAGCCGTTGAGCTCATTCTGGAAGTACACCTGAACCAGATCGACAGCCACCGGACTCGGGGACTGGGTCCAGGTTTCGCCATCATCGCGAGATATCAGAATCAACCCGCGCAAACCGACACTCACCAGGTTATCACCCGCGCGGGTGACGGCCAGAGCGGGCTGCGCCTGCGCGACGGCCTGAACCAACGCGGATTGCTGCAACGGGTCATGGAAACCAGTTGGTGACTGTGGAGCTTGCTCCGCAGCAGTTACCGGCAGCACATGTACCGTTAATCCGATACAGCAGGCGGCCATGGCAAGCAAGGCATGTGGGCCGCGTTTACCAGCAGACCAACTGAACAGGCGGGATACATTCATTGTTTTTATCCTCAGTGATCCCAGGAGCATCCTCAGGCGGGATGCCCCGGGTCAACCGGTATGATCGGCAGCGCTTTATCCGTCCTGGAGAAGCGGCGTTATCCAGGTCTGGTTCCGGTTAGCGAACGGTTTCTCGGCCCACGATGGCTTCAGGGTTCAACTCGCGCTCGGAACGAGGCTCCTCGAGTACCTGGTAGCCGCCATTGAGCGCGTCATTGATCAAACCGTACATGCCCTTGTTGAAGTCATAGATGGAGTGTTTGACGATGTAGGGAATGTCATGGTCATAAAGCTGCACGCCACCCAGCATCATTGAACGATACAGCTGACCACTCTGATCCCAGGCGTCATACAAGCCTGCGCCATAGGTGTCTTCGTCCAGGTAGTAGGTGCGCTTGCTGTAGACGTGACGGTTGCCTTCCTTCAGCGTCGCTTCCACTTCCCATACCCGGTGCAGCTCCCACCGCTCGCATTCGGGGTTGACGTGGGATTCCATCAGCTGGGTTTCAGGATCGCAGTGAAAGTACAACTCGTAGTTGTTGTAAGGAATGTACATCTCCTTTCTACCAACCAGATTGAAGTCGAAGCGGTCCTGCATACCCGAAAACATGAACAGCTCATCGAACAATTCCAGCCCGCCCATGCTGGCTACGGGGGTATCGTAGGCAAACTCGGGGGCCAGCTTGACCCGACGCTGACCGGGGGTATAGCTCCAGGCACGACGTGGCTGCTCAGTCGGGTCGAGAAAATCCATATAGCCGGTCAGCTCACCGGCACGGCGCGCAGGTGCTCTGGTGACCGAATACACGCGGGTGTACATTTGCGGATCTCGTTCTTCCAGATCCGTCTGATAATAAGGACGCTCAACGAAAGTGGCCTGTTCTGAAGCCTTGGTAACGGTGCCATTGGAGGCCACGATCCAGCTGTTGGATCCGGTCGTTGTAGTGCCGTACTGGCCATCGTTGTAGCGTGTCTGCTGGTTCCAGATCAGCTCGTGACCGGTCTGTGGAATCGGAAACGGTATACCGCCCCGACATTCCGGTTCCAGAGCAAGGCCATCCTTTAAGGTTTCGCAGGTAGTGGCGTTACGCACTGTGGCTTCCAGAACCTCCTGGGGATGAGCCGCGGTACGGTGGCTGGGATAGATATCCATGTAGTAGGTGTCTGGATTGCGCTTGAGCAATTCAATCTGACCTGCACTCAACTGATCCGCGTACTGCTCATAGTTGCTGGCATCAATACGGAACAGTGGCTCTTCATCCTTGAAGGGGTTTGCCCAGTAGCCGCTACCCGGTTCGAAACCAGCAGGAGCTTCGCGAAGCCCCCCTTCAAAAGGGGGGATAGTGCCAGCTTCATTGCCCGCTTGAATCGCCCCGACCAGTGTAAGAGACTCGCCAAGCTTGGCGGCCTCCTGCTCAGGCACTGCGGCCAGTGAATACGCCGAAATCCCTGTCAAGGCGATACTTAAGGCTAAATGAAGTTTCATAACGTGCTCCAATATTGTGTTTATTAAAAGGAGGTCTTGTAGGTCAGCGATACCCAACCGCGGTCGGTACCCCCTACTGCCCCGTTGCCATTGACCACTTCAGCGCCGCTGGCATTTCGAGTGTTCTTCTCCTGAGCTGCAGTATCCGCGTAGCGCACGGTGAACTCATGGCTCTGGCGATAGGTCATCCGCGCACCAACAGACCAGGCCAGCGCGCCTTCAGATCCACCACCGGCATTGGCTGCGTTGCCATACAAGCCGTAGTTGACGGTCAGCGGAACGGACAGATCCCAGGAAGGCAGAACGGCCAGGTATTGCGGCGTATAATTCATTGCCACGGCTGCGTAGTTACGAGTCGAACAACCGTCTTCCTTGCTACCTTCACCGCCATCACGAAGATCCACGCAGTTGAAGCCTTCGCCCTTGTAGAACTCTTCGTTCTCGGTAACCTTGTCCAGGTGGCTGAATACCACTTCCGCTACCAGTATGGAGGTATCGGCCAGCCAGTTGCGGGGCACACCGTACACCGCGTTAACCACAGCATGATAAGTGTCACCACGGGGGCCTTCATTATTCACGGGGCTGATACCGGTGGCGTTCAACGCGCCATCCTGACGGTAAGACAGTTCAGCACCGATGGAAGCCGAGCCGATGTTACCCGCATAGCTGATACCCGTCAGCTTCACGTTTCGTGGGTAAACCAGGCGGTACTCACCAGCAGCCAGATCAATCTGAGGAGCTAGCCATGCCTGGTAGTCATCAAATTCACGATAATAAGCGCCTACCGTTGCGCCTAGATCCTGAAGGTCATAGCGCGCCATGACACCCCAGTTGGCGTCATCTCGCCCGAACTTGGAGTCGGCATGACGAAGGTTGAAGCCGGGCGCCGCTGGCAGGCGATCAGGCCCCTCAAAGAAGGGGTCAGCTGCGCCAAAATAGGTGCCGCCAAACGGAAAACGGGTGTGATCCCATTCGTAAAAATACTGGCCGGAAATAGACAGGTTATTGGTTACCTGTGCTTTGGCCGACACTTGCCCGATCGGCAGAAACACTTCTTTGGTTTCAATACCCGGGCTGGTTACAGCCTTAACTGCGTCCAGAGGTGCCTGGGAATAGGAAATGGCATGTGCGCCGAACAGCAGACCCTCACCCCAATACTGCGTGTGCTTACCGACTTTAACGTTGACTGGCGTCTTGCCCAGGTCAAAGTTGGCCCACACAAAGGCATCCAGAATTTCTCCAGAAGGACCATAGACATAACGCTCTACTTCAGAGCTGTAGGTGTCGTTGTCATAACTGGTGGCAAAACCCGGCACGCTGCTTTCAACGGAGCGATCACTGTAGGCATCGTCGTACCAGGCAGCCGCGCTGACCCGGGCGCCGTAGTGCCATTTGTAGGCCAGGTCAATTTCCGTCAGCAGATCGAGACGGTTGGTGACGATGTCGCCTTTGTCGAACTTGCCGGTCGACTCGTCGAAGTTAGGGTTGTTCAGGATTGCGCTGTCCTGGTCCTCTGCCCGGATACCCAGGTTGTAGCGAACGGTGTTATCCCAGCGCAGCCGGATATCAGGATTTCCGACATCGATTTGCATGGCTGAAGCGCTGCCTGTAGCCGCTAGAACTGCAAGAGCCAGCGCACTGCGAGCCAAACCGATGTGACCAAATTTGATTTTAGTGTTCATCTGTATTCCTTGTTTTTATTTTCAGTGGCTAATGAAAATTTTTCGCGTATCGCTGCAAGATCCCAAGCCTCTTCAACCGCAACACCAGTTGGCTTAGCCTGTCGCGCTTCTTTCAGCGTCTGGCCATCCTAGCGGAACAAAACCCAAAATTCCATATCAAGATTTTCATTCTACATTCAGATTCTACAATAACAACGAAATTGGAGCAGATGCAACAACCACAAAATCTGCGCTAGAGCCCTTTAAACCGCGCTTTTGCCATTTCTTTCCTCTAATCAGTGGTTTAAATTAAACATAAATTTATCTTTTGTTCAATTTGTGTTTCTTTTTTCCCGCAGTTGTCGTTTTAATAGGAAGCAGGGCCTCGGCTGAAGCGCCCTGAAAAGGCGCTTACGACTGAGGATAGAGCGGGAAGAGCCCGACTTCCATCACTACGGAGAATGTATGAATATTGATCTAAGCGGTAAGCGAGTGATCATTACAGGCGCCTCCCGGGGCATTGGCCGGGCGATCGCCAGAGCGTTTGCGGCGGATGGTGCCAAGGTTGCCATTTGTGCCCGCGATGAGCAGGCCGTTGCGCAAACCGGTAACGAGCTGGAGAGCAGCGCAGCGGCGGTCATCGCTCGTTCTGTCGATGTCACGGATACCACTGCGGTCCAGGCATTCGTTGCGGAAGTCGCCGACGCTTGGGGCGGTGTGGATGTGCTGGTCAATAACGCAGGCCAGGGCAAAGGCGGCAATCTGGATACCCTCACGCCCGAAGATATCCTCGCCCATGCCAACGTGTTGCAGATGGGTCACTTTCGCTTTGTTCAGGCCGTTGTACCTTTCATGCGCAAGCAGCGCTGGGGCAGAATCATCGAAATCAATGCATTGGCAGGCGTAGTGCCTACCCCCGAGGGCATTCCGTCGGTGATCAACCGCGCCTCCTGCGTAGCCCTTTCAAAATCGCTTGGCATGTCGCTGCCCAAGGACAATATCCTGGTCAACTCGTTGAATATGGGCTGGATCGACACCGGCCAGTGGGATCGGCACTTCAAGGAAATGGGGCCAGGCGTAACCCGGGAAGAGTTTGATGAAATGGTCATGAAAGTTGTGCCGCTAGGACGCTACGGTCGTCCGGAGGACGTGGCCGGCATGGCGCTGTTTCTGGCGAGTGACTATGCAAGCTTCATCAGTGGTGCGTCTATCGATATTGCCGGCGGCATGGGCGGGCAGATCGCCTACTTCCCTACGCTAAAGCGCGACTTCGCCGAGTCGATCAGGCAACGGCGGGAAACTGCCGCCAAGGATTGAACGGGTTTCTGACCGGACCCTGATCTAACAATGCATCGCCTGGCCGGACAGCATTGCTACTCAGGACCCACAAGCATGAATGAGGAACTGCTGGAAGGCGCTGGCAGCCTCGTTCAGGCTTGCGCCTTCACGCCACAGCAGGCCCAGCTCCATCGGCGGCACGGCATCGGTTAGCGGGCGAATTTCGATCTTCTTGCCTTCCAGTGACCAGGCGCGATACAGCATGTCCGACAGAATGGTCACCCCGAAGCCGTGGGCCACCAGCCCGCGCAGCGATTCCATTGAAGAAGTGCGAAAAGCCACCTGCGGCTCAAGGTTCTGGCTGTGCCAGTAGCGCAGCGCTGATGTCTCGCCTTCGTCCACTGTGGGCATGATATAGGCGTGTCCGGCGACATCCTTCAAGGTAATGGACGCCGACTGCATCAGAGGATGGGTCGAAGCCAGCCACAGTTGTCGACGAGACCTGATCAGCACGCTGTGCTCCAGGCCGCCGAGATCGCTGGCATTGGATATTATGGTCAGTCCCACGTCGAGCTCACCCGAGCTGACTGCCGCCTCGATACTGCCCCGATCCATATCGATCAGGTCGATTTCGACGTCGGGGTAACTGCGCTTGAACCGCGCCAGCAAATTGGGCAAAAAGTAGCCCAGCACCGTATAGGACGCCCCGACCCTGACCACACCGTTGATCGCATGGCTGAGAAAGAACGGCTCGCTGAGCGCATCCTGCAGCGTATCGAGAATGTGGCTTGCGTGCTGGAAGAACTTGTTGCCCTCCGCGGTGAGACTGACGCCGTAGGGCATCCGCTCGAACAGCTTCACACCCAGGCGCTCCTCCAGCTGCATGACCGCAGTGGTAATGGCCGACTGCGATACATGCACCTTGCTCGCCGCCTGGGAAAACTGGCCGGTCTCCGCAGCGGCAACGAAATAGCGCAACTGGCGCATCGAAACGTCATGGCTTGCCATTTGTTTTTCAAATACCTGTATCTAGTTTTTATAAATTTACGATACCCGTTGCCCTTCATATACTCCAGTCAATCCGTACTACCGTGTATTGCAGTAGCCATAAACAGAACAAGACAGGTAATGATCAGCCATGGGAACTTCCCTCTCGCTTGACGACAAGTATACGCAAATAAGCGGCTATCAATTGATGACCGGCGTCCAGGCTCTGGTCCGGTTGCCACTTATGCAGCGCCAGCGTGATATGGCTGCGGGGCTGAATACCGCTGGCTTTATCTCCGGCTACCGGGGCTCACCCCTCGGTGGCTTCGATCAGCATCTGTGGCGCGCCCGGGAATATCTGAAAGAGAGCCACACCCATTTCCAGCCCGGCGTCAACGAAGAACTGGCCGCCACCTCTATCTGGGGCACCCAGCAGGTCAACATTTTTGAAGGCGCCACCTATGACGGCGTATTCGGCATGTGGTACGGCAAAGGTCCTGGTGTAGACCGCTCCGGAGACGTCTTCCGGCATGCCAATGCTGCCGGCACCTCGAAGTTCGGTGGTGTGCTGGCCGTCGCCGGTGACGATCACGGCGCCCGCTCCTCTTCTCTGCCGCACCAGACAGAGCATATATTCAAAGCCGTGATGATGCCGGTTCTGGCGCCTTCTGGCGTCCAGGAATACCTGGATTACGGTATTCATGGCTGGGCCATGTCTCGTTACTCCGGTTGCTGGGTGGCGCTGAAAGCCGTCGCCGATACCGTTGAGAGCGCAGCGATTGTCGATATCGACCCGTTCCGCGTCGAATCGATCATTCCCGACTTCCAGATTCCCGAAGGCGGCCTGAACATTCGCTGGCCCGATCCGCCGCTGGCCCAGGAACAGCGCCTGCTCGAACACAAACTTTACGCCGCCCTGGCCTATGCCCGCGCCAACCGTATCGACCGCGTGGTGATGGACTCACCCAACGCCCGGATCGGCATCATCACCGCAGGCAAATCCTACCTGGATGTGTGCCAGGCGCTGGAGATGCTCGGAATCGATGCAGAACAGGTCCAGCAGATGGGTCTGCGCGTTTACAAAGTGGGTATGGTCTGGCCTCTCGAAGCCGAAGGCGTGCGCCATTTCGCTGAAGGCCTGGAAGAGATCATCGTGGTCGAAGAAAAACGCCACATGATCGAGTACCAGATGAAGGAAGAGCTGTACAACTGGCGTGAAGACGTGCGGCCACGCATCGTCGGCAAGTTCGACGACAAGGGCGAGTGGAGCATGCCCCACACTGATTGGCTGCTACCGGCCATCAATGACCTGACGCCGGCGCACATCGCCCGTGCTCTGGCCAAGCGGATTCTGCGCCTGCGCCCAGACGACAGATTGCAGAACCGTTTGCAGGAACTCGAAGCACAGCTCTCCACCAAAAATGTATTGGGCGCGCTGATGGATCGGGTGCCTCATTACTGTTCGGGCTGCCCCCACAACATCTCTACCAAGGTGCCGGAAGGCAGTCGGGCGCTGGCGGGTATCGGCTGTCACTACATGGCCGCATGGATCTATCCACAAACCCAGACCTTCAGCCAGATGGGCGGCGAAGGCGTAGCCTGGATCGGCCAGGCGCCGTTTACCACCACCAAGCACGTATTCGCCAACCTGGGCGACGGCACCTACTTCCATTCCGGCATCCTGGCAATCCGCGCAGCGGTCGCCGCCAAAGTGCAGATTACCTACAAGATTCTCTACAACGACGCCGTGGCCATGACCGGCGGTCAGCCGGTTGACGGGATTCTGACCGTGCCGCAGATCACCCAGCAGCTGGCCGCTGAGGGGGTCAAGCGCATTGCCGTGGTGACCGACGAGCCAGAAAAATACGAATCGGTGAAGAACCTGGCCGACGGCGTGCCAGTCCTGCACCGCGACGAAATGGAAAAGCTGCAAAAGGAACTGCGCGAGTTCGACGGCGTGTCCGCCATCGTCTACGACCAGACCTGCGCCGCCGAGAAGCGCCGCCGTCGCAAGCGCGGCAAGTTCCCTGATCCGGCGCGCCGAGTGGTCATCAACCAGGCAGTTTGCGAAGGTTGCGGCGATTGCAGCAGCAAATCCAACTGCATGTCCGTGGTGACCGTTGATACCGAATTCGGTCAGAAGCGCAGCATCGACCAATCATCGTGCAACAAGGACTTCTCCTGCCTGTCCGGCTTTTGCCCGAGCTTCGTAACCGTGGAAGGCGGCGCATTGCGCAAGGCCAAGGCGCTGGGCAACACCGGTGCCGATGAATGGCATCTGCCAACGCCGGCCATGGCCTCACTGGATCAGCCCTACAGCATCCTGGTAACGGGCGTGGGCGGAACCGGCGTGGTGACTATCGGCGCCTTGCTCGGCATGGCCGCCTACATCGAAGGCAAAGGCGTGCTGAATCTGGATATGGCCGGCATGGCGCAGAAAGGCGGCGCCGTGTGGTCACATATTCGCATCGCTGCCGAGCAATCGCAGCTGCATGCACCGCGCATTGCCGCAGGTGAAACCAGTCTGCTGCTGGGTTGCGATCTAGTGGTCAGCGCCAACAACGAGACCCTGGAAAAGCTCCGCCACGGCGTGACCCATGCCGTGGTGAACTCGGACGAAAGCATCACCAGCGAGTTCGTGCGCACCTTTGCCATGCAGGCCGAAAGCGGCAACCTCGAAGCGCACCCCGATCCCAAGTTCCGCACCCAGGCCATGTCGGCGCAGATTTCCGAAGCGGTTGGCGAGGGCCAGTCAAGTTTCCTGGATGCCAGCCGTATCGCCACCGTGCTGATGGGCGACTCCATCGCCACCAACACCTTCATGCTCGGCTTCGCCTATCAGAAGGGCTGGCTACCGGTCGCGCAAGAATCGCTGGTTCAGGCCATCGAGCTGAACGGGACGGCTATCGAGTTCAACCTCAAGGCATTCGATTGGGGCCGCCGCGCCGCAGCGGATCTGCCACGCCTGCGCAGCCTGATCGACAGCAACAGCAGCAAAGCCGCAGCGCAACCGCTGTCGCAGAATCTGGATGAGGTCATTCAGCGCCGTATCGCCACCCTGACCGAATATCAGAACGCCAAACTGGGTGACAAATATCTGGCCCGCGTGCAGCAGTTCCGCGACGCTGAAACGCAGATCGCTGGCGAGCCGGGCAAGCTGACCGAGACCGTTGCGCGTAATTACTTCAAGGTGCTGGCTACCAAGGACGAATACGAAGTGGCGCGGCTGTATACCAACGGCGATTTCATGAAAAAGATCGAAGCGCAGTTCGAGGGCAACTACAAGCTCAACTTCCACCTGGCTCCGCCGGTAATGAACAATGCCAAGCCAGGCGAAGAACCCAAGAAGCGCAGTTTCGGCCCGTGGATGATGCGCAGCTTCAAGCTGCTGGCACGGCTGAAGTTCCTGCGCAATTCAGTCATCGATCCCTTTGGCTATACCGCCGAGCGCAAGGTGGAACGCGAGTGGCTGGCGACCTACGAAGGCATTCTGGACGAGGTGCTTGACAAGCTGAGCGCAGAGAAACTGCAAACTGCCATAGAGCTTGCTAACCTGCCAGACATCGTTCGCGGCTACGGTCCGGTCAAGGAGCGTTTTCTGGATCAAGCCCGCATTCAGCACGCACGGCTACTATCGGCATGGCGCAACGAGCGCAAAGCGGAATTTCACGACGCCACCGCCAAGGATGCGCGCATCCAGGCGACGCAGTTATAAATACACGCAGCTATAAACATAAGAACAGGAGATAACACGCTATGAGCGCTATACCCGGACTGGACTTCTTCCTTGGCGAAGACATCGACATGCTGCGTGATTCGGTTGCCAGCTTTGCCGCCAAGGAAATCGCCCCACGTGCCGCCGAAGCCGACCGCACCGACCAGTTCCCGATGGATCTGTGGCGCAAATTCGGCGACATGGGCCTGCTTGGTCTCACCGTAGCCGAAGAATACGGCGGCTCGGGCATGGGCTACCTGGCGCACATGATCGCCATGGAAGAAATTTCCCGCGCGGCGGGCGGTATTGGCCTGTCCTACGGTGCCCATTCCAACCTGTGCGTAAACCAGATTCATCGCAACGGCAGCGAAGCGCAGAAGCAGAAGTTTCTGCCCAAGCTGATCTCCGGCGAGCACATCGGCGCCCTGGCCATGAGTGAGCCGAATGCCGGCTCTGATGTGGTTTCCATGAAACTGCGCGCCGACAAGAAAGGCGACCGTTACGTGTTGAACGGCACCAAGATGTGGATCACCAACGGCCCTGATTGCCACGTGCTGGTGGTCTACGCCAAGACCGATCTCGCCGCTGGCGCCAAGGGCATGACGGCCTTTATTCTGGATACCAATACCCCTGGCTTCTCCGTTTCGCAGAAGCTCGACAAGCTCGGCATGCGCGGCTCGCATACAGGCGAGCTGGTATTCAACAACGTTGAAGTCCCGGAAGAAAACATTCTCGGCGGCCTGGGCGAAGGTACCAAGGTGCTGATGAGCGGCCTGGATTACGAACGCGCCGTCCTGAGCGGCGGCCCCATGGGCCTGATGCAGGCGTCCATGGACATCGTCACGCCCTATATTCATGACCGCAAGCAGTTCGGTCAGAGCATCGGCGAGTTCCAGCTCATTCAGGGCAAGGTCGCTGACATGTACAGCACCCTTCAGGCATGCCGCGCCTATCTCTACAGCGTGGGCAAATACCTCGACGCCATGGGCAGCGGGCATGTCCGTCAGGTGCGCAAGGATTGTGCGGGCGTGATCCTCTACACCGCCGAGAAAGCCACGTGGATGGCCGGTGAAGCGATCCAGATACTCGGCGGCAATGGCTATATTAATGACTACCCTACCGGCCGCATCTGGCGTGACGCAAAACTGTACGAGATTGGCGCAGGCACCAGCGAAATTCGGCGCATGCTGATCGGGCGTGAACTGTTCAACGAGACCCGCTGAAGCGCCCTTATGAAAAGAGATAATCCATGAGCATTCTCAACAGCCAAATCAACCGCAACGCGCCGGACTATGCGGTTAACTGCTCGGCCATGCAAACACTGGTGACGGACCTGCGCGAGTTGCTGGCGCGCGTTGCCGAAGGCGGCGGCGCCAAGGCCCAGGAGCGCCACCTTTCGCGCGGCAAACTGTTGCCTCGTCAGCGCATCGATGCCCTGCTCGACCCAGGCTCGCCGTTTCTGGAGATCGGCCAACTGACCGCCCATGAGGTCTATGGCGAAGACGTGCCGGCCGCCGGCCTGATCGCCGGCATCGGGCGCGTGGAAGGTGTCGAATGCATGATCGTGGCCAATGACGCGACGGTCAAAGGCGGCTCCTATTATCCGCTGACGGTAAAGAAGCACCTGCGCGCGCAGACCATTGCCCAGCAGAATCGCCTGCCGTGTATCTATCTGGTCGATTCCGGCGGTGCCAACCTGCCACGCCAGGATGAAGTATTCCCCGACCGCGAGCATTTCGGCCGCATCTTCTTCAACCAGGCCAACATGAGCGCCCAGGGCATTCCGCAGATTGCCGTGGTCATGGGCTCCTGTACCGCGGGCGGCGCGTATGTGCCGGCGATGGCAGACGAAGCGATCATGGTGCGCAACCAGGCAACCATTTTTCTTGCCGGGCCACCGCTGGTCAAGGCCGCCACCGGTGAAGTGGTCAGCGCCGAGGATCTGGGCGGCGCCGATGTGCACTGCAAGACTTCAGGCGTGGCTGATCACTATGCCGAGAACGACGAACACGCCCTGGCCATTGCCCGACGCTGCATCGCCAATCTGAACTGGCGCAAGCAGGGTGAGCTGAACAGCCGCGCACCAATCAACCCGCGCTACGCCAGCGACGAGCTGTACGGCATCATCCCGGCCGATGCCAAGCAACCTTTTGATGTGCGCGAAGTGGTCGCCCGCCTGGTCGATGACAGTCAGTTTGATGAATTCAAGGCGCTGTACGGCACCACGCTGGTGTGCGGCTTTGCCCATCTGCATGGGCATCCGGTAGCAATCCTGGCGAACAACGGCATCCTCTTCGCCGAGTCCGCGCAGAAAGGCGCGCACTTTATCGAACTGGCCTGCCAGCGCGGCATTCCGCTGCTGTTCCTGCAAAACATCACTGGCTTTATGGTCGGGCAGAAATACGAGGCTGGCGGTATTGCCAAGCACGGAGCCAAACTGGTCACGGCCGTGGCCTGCGCCCAGGTGCCCAAGTTCACCGTGATCATCGGCGGCAGCTTCGGCGCCGGCAACTACGGCATGTGCGGCCGCGCCTACGATCCCCGTTTCCTGTGGATGTGGCCCAATGCGCGCATTTCGGTAATGGGTGGCGAACAGGCAGCAGGCGTGCTGGTGCAGGTCAAGCATGAACAGGCTGAGCGCGCCGGCGAGACCTTCAGCGCCGAGCAGGAACAGACGCTGCGCAAACCGATTCTCGAGCAGTACGAGCGGCAGGGTCATCCCTACTATTCCAGCGCGCGGTTATGGGACGACGGGGTAATTGACCCGGCGCAGACCCGCGACGTACTCGGGCTGGCAATATCCGCCGCGCTAAATGCGCCTATTGTACCGACCCGCTTTGGGGTGTTCAGGATGTGATTGCTTCAGCCGCCGCCTCACCAGGCGGCTGATTGCCACAACACGGATAGAGAAAGCCATGACCAGCTTCAAGACAATCGAACTCGAATACAGCGACAACGGCGTAGCGACTCTGTGGCTGAACCGGCCCGAACGCAACAATGCCTTCAATGCCGAGATGATCAGCGAACTGCTGGCGGCCATGAATGAGATCCAGTCTGCCGAAGGGCTGCGGTTCCTCCTGTTACGCGGGCGCGGCAAGCATTTCTCTGCCGGAGCCGATCTGACCTGGATGCAGGAATGCGCCAAGCTCGATTATCAGGCCAACCTGGGTGACGCCAGAGAGCTGGGGCAACTGATGGCCAGTCTTGCGCAGCTCAGCCTGCCGACCCTGGCCGTGGTACACGGGGCAGCCTTTGGTGGTGCGCTGGGCTTGATCAGTTGCTGCGATATCGCCATCGGTACCAGCGACAGCCTGTACAGCCTGTCCGAGGTGCGCATCGGCTTGCTTCCCGCGGTCATCAGTCCCTACGTGGTGCAGGCCATCGGCCAACGAGCGGCGCGCCGCTACGCCCTGACCGCCGAGCGTTTCAGCGGCGAACGGGCACGGGAACTGGGATTGCTCGCCGAATGCTATCCGGCCGAGAAGCTGGGCGTAGCGCTACAGGAGTGGGTCGACAATCTGCTGCTGAACAGCCCCCAGGCCATGAGCGCGACCAAAGCGTTGATGCAGACCGTCAAGCACGGTGAACTGACCGGCGACGTCCGCAGTTATACCGAAGCGGCCATTGCCAGCATCCGGGTCAGCGCCGAGGGTCAGGAAGGCCTGAGCGCTTTTCTGGAAAAGCGCAAGCCAGCCTGGCAGCAAGGCTAAAGACAATGAACACCGAACAACACACACTTCGCCATGATGTGGGACGAACAAAAATGATCAATACCCTGCTTATCGCCAACCGCGGCGAAATTGCCTGCCGGGTCATGCGCACCGCCAGAGAGATGGGCATTACCACTGTTGCCGTACACAGTGACGTTGACCGTCAGGCGCAGCACGTCCTGCAAGCCGATATAGCCATTGGCCTGGGTGGCGCGAAACCAGCGGACAGCTATCTGCTGGTCGACAAGATTCTTGCCGCCGCCCATGCCAGCGGTGCCCAGGCGATTCATCCCGGCTACGGTTTTCTATCCGAGAATGCCGGCTTTGCCCGTGCCTGCGAAGAGCAGGGCCTGATCTTCGTCGGGCCACCCGCCTCGGCCATTGATGCCATGGGCAGCAAATCAGCGGCCAAGGCATTGATGGAAAAAGCCGGCGTGCCGCTGGTGCCCGGCTACCATGGCGACGAACAGGACCTGCAGACCTTCATAACGGCTGCTGAGCGCATCGGCTACCCGGTATTGCTCAAGGCCACCGCCGGTGGTGGTGGCAAGGGCATGAAGGTGGTCGAACGCGAAGCGGATATGGCTGAAGCCCTGGCATCGGCGCAACGCGAAGCCCAGTCCTCCTTTGGCGATGCGCGCATGCTGGTGGAAAAGTACGTGTTGCAGCCCCGCCACGTGGAAATCCAGGTGTTTGCCGACCAGCATGGCAACGGCGTGTACCTGAACGAACGCGACTGTTCGATCCAGCGTCGTCACCAGAAGGTGGTTGAAGAAGCGCCTGCGCCGGGTCTTTCGTCCGAGCTGCGCAAGGCCATGGGCGATGCCGCGGTGAAGGCCGCCCAGGCTATCGGCTACGTCGGCGCCGGCACGGTGGAGTTTCTGCTGGACGCGCGCGGCGAATTTTTCTTTATGGAAATGAACACCCGCCTGCAGGTCGAGCATCCAGTCACCGAAGCTATCACCGGGCAGGATCTGGTCGCCTGGCAGTTGCGGGTGGCCCAGGGCGAGAAGCTCCCGCTGACCCAGGAGCAGGTGCCGCTGATGGGGCACGCCATTGAGGTGCGCCTGTACGCCGAAGATACCGATAACGACTTTCTGCCAGCCAGCGGCACTTTGCAGCTGTATCGCGAACCTCCCGCCGGCAAGGGCCGCCGCGTGGATAGCGGCGTTACCGAAGGCGACGTCGTCTCGCCGTTCTACGATCCGATGATCGCCAAACTGATTGCCTGGGGCGAGACGCGGGAAGAGGCGCGACTGTCGCTGCTGGCCATGCTGCGCGAGACCGTGGTGGCGGGCGTGCAGACCAACCTGAAGTTCCTGACCCGTATTCTGGCCCACCCCGCCTTCGCCCAGGCCGAACTGGATACTGGCTTTATTCCGCGTCATGCCGAGCAACTGTTGCCCGCGCCTGAAGCACTCAATGAGCAATTTTGGCGCACCGCGGCGAAGGCCTGGCTGCTGGCGATGCCGGGTGCCTCGTCCGTAACGTCCAAGTCCGCCGCACGGGCGTCCGGGCCGTGGACTGACCTGACCAGCTGGCGTGCCGGACTGCCCGCGCAGAGCCGCCTGCACCTGCGTTGTGGTGAGTTGGACCAGCCCTTTGCCGCCGTAGACGTAACCGGCTGCTCGTATTGCCCGGCTACCCAGACGCTGTTGATCACCGAAGCGCAGCAGACCCGCCGCTACCGCCTGCTGATCAGCGATGGCGCCCTGTATCTGCACTGGCATAACAGCTGGCAGCGGATCGATCGATTTGACCCGATTGCTGAAGTGGACCATTCCCACCAGCACGCCGGGGGTTTGCAGGCGCCAATGAATGGCAGCGTCGTGCGCGTCATGGTCGAGCCAGGCCAACAGGTCGAAGCTGGCGCCGTGCTGCTGGTGCTCGAAGCGATGAAGATGGAACACAGCATTCGCGCAGCCGAAGCCGGCACAGTTAAGGCAATCTTCTGCGCCGAAGGCGAGCTGATCGCCGAGGGCACCCTGCTGGTGGAAATGGAGGAAGCGCAATGAGCCTGCCCGCCTCGGTCAAACTGGTCGAAGTAGGCGCGCGTGACGGCCTGCAGAACGAAGCCCAGCCGGTCAGCAACGCTGACAGGATCCGCCTGATCGACGACCTGAGCAACGCCGGGGTGGGCTATATCGAGGTGGGCAGTTTCGTCTCGCCCAAGTGGGTCCCGCAGATGGCCGGCTCTTCGGACGTATTTGCCGGGATTCAGCGGCGCGCCGGCACGACCTACGCGGCGCTCACGCCTAACCTGAAAGGTTTTGAAATGGCGCTGCAAGCCGGCGCTGAAGAGGTAGCAGTGTTTGCCGCAGCCTCCGAGGGCTTTTCACAGCGCAATATCAATTGCTCGATCAGTGAAAGCATACAGCGTTTCGAACCCGTCATGAGCGCCGCAGCCGAAGCCGGCGTGCGGGTACGCGGCTATGTATCCTGCGTGCTGGGCTGTCCCTATGATGGCGAGATCAGCGCCAGCCAGGTCGCCAGCGTGGCCCGCGAACTGCACGCCATGGGCTGCTACGAAATTTCCCTGGGCGACACCATTGGTACCGGCACACCCGGGGCCACGCGCAATCTGTTTGAAACCGTTGCCCAGCATATTCCACGTGATCAACTGGCCGGCCACTTTCACGATACCTACGGGCAAGCGCTGGCCAATATCTACGCCGGGCTGCTGGAAGGCATCCAGGTATTCGACAGCTCGGTTGCCGGCCTCGGCGGGTGCCCCTACGCCAAGGGCGCCACCGGTAACGTCGCCACTGAAGACGTTCTCTACATGCTCAATGGCCTGGGCATCCACACTGGAATAGACCTGGACGCGCTGATGCAGGCCGGCAACCTTATCAGTACGCTGTTGAACCGGCCCTCCGGTTCCCGCGTTGCCCGGGCCAAAAGCAGTCAGTGTGACCAATAACGACAGACTTTAACGGGAAGAGGAGCATCTATAACAATGAACAAAATTTATCCTAACGCTCGGGAGGCCCTCGCCGGGCTTGTCGACGACGGCATGACGCTGGCGGTCGGCGGGTTCGGGTTGTGCGGTATTCCCGAAGCGCTGATCGAAGCCCTGCGCGACACGCAGAAGAAGGATCTCACCGTTATCAGCAACAACGCTGGCGTTGACGGTTTCGGGCTTGGGCTACTGCTCGAATCCCGCCAGATCCGCAAGATGGTTTCGTCCTATGTGGGCGAGAACAAGGAGTTCGAGCGTCAGTACCTGTCAGGCGAACTGGAGCTGGAATTCACGCCCCAGGGTACCCTGGCGGAAAAGCTGCGCGCTGGTGGCGCCGGGATTCCGGCCTTCTATACCCGGACCGGCTACGGCACGCTGATCGCCGAAGGCAAGGAAACCCGCCAGTTCAACGGCGAGTGGTACGTCATGGAAAACTCGTTGACGGCGGATGTGGCCCTGGTCAAAGCCTGGAAGGCTGATAAATCCGGCAATCTGGTGTTCAACAAGACCGCGCGCAACTTCAACCCGCTCGCCGCAACGGCCGGCAAAATCTGCATTGTCGAGGTCGAGGAAATCGTCGAAACCGGCGCGCTCGATCCCGATCAGATTCACCTGCCGGGAATCTACGTACAGCGGATTGTGCTCAATGCCAATCCGGAAAAACGTATCGAAAAACGTACCACACGGAGCGCTTGATCATGGCCTGGACACGCGAACAAATGGCGCAACGAGCCGCTCAGGAATTGGCTGACGGCTTTTACGTAAACCTCGGCATCGGCCTGCCTACACTGGTGGCCAACTATATTCCCGAAGGCATGGATGTGTGGCTGCAGAGCGAGAATGGCCTGCTCGGCATCGGCCCCTTCCCGGAGGAAGACAAGGTCGATCCAGACCTGATCAATGCTGGCAAGCAGACCGTTACCAGCCTGCCCGGCAGCAGCTTCTTCGACAACGCCGACTCCTTTGCCATGATCCGTGGCGGACATATCAACCTGGCGATCCTGGGTGCAATGCAGGTGTCGGAGAAAGGCGATCTGGCTAACTGGATGATCCCCGGCAAGATGGTCAAGGGCATGGGCGGCGCGATGGATCTGGTCGCCGGCGTCAAGCGCGTCGTGGTGCTGATGGAGCACAACGCCAAAGACGGCAGCCCGAAGATTCTCAAACAGTGCGAACTGCCGCTGACCGGTCTGGGTGTGGTCACCCGGATCATCACCGATCTGGCCGTGCTGGACATTACCGACGCTGGCCTGGAGCTGCTCGAACTGGCGCCCGGCATCACCGTTCAGGCATTGCAGGAAGCAACCGGTTGCCCGGTGCTGACCGAGCAATACCAAAGCAAACACTAGCCTGCTCAACTGCCCTACGGGGCAGGCTTCCCTGGTTTCCGGCGTAGCTGACCAAGCTGCACTGGGAATGCTGCCCGTTGAAGTTTTTACGTGGCTCACCATTGCGGTAGCCACGTTTTTTTTGGAGAAAAGATCATGCAAGACGTCGTCATTGTTGCGGCAACGCGTACCGCCATCGGTAGTTTTCAAGGCTCGCTGGCCAACGTGCCCGCGGTTGAACTGGGCGCCATCGTTATCCGCTCGTTAATGAGCAGCACTGGCCTCGACGCCAGCCAGGTGGATGAAGTCATCCTCGGACAGGTACTGTCCGCTGGCTGTGGCCAGAACCCGGCCCGTCAATCGGCAATCAATGCCGGCCTGCCGTTCAGCACCCCGGCGCTGACGCTGAACAAGCTATGCGGCTCCGGCCTCAAGGCCGTGCATATGGCCATCCAGGCGATCCGCTGTGGCGACGCCGAGATCATCATTGCCGGCGGCATGGAAAGCATGAGCCTCGCGCCCTACGTGCTGCCCAAGGCGCGCACCGGCCTGCGCATGGGCCATGCCCAGCTCGAAGACAGTTTGCTGAAAGACGGCTTGATCGATGCTTTCAACGACTACCACATGGGTATCACCGCCGAAAATCTGGCAAGCCAGTATCAGGTCAGCCGCGAAGATCAGGACGCCTACGCCCTGCTTTCCCAGCAGCGCGCCAATGCGGCGATCAGTGCCGGACGCTTCCAGGATGAAATCACACCGGTGATGATTCCCCAGCGCAAGGGCGATCCCGTTGCCTTCGATACCGACGAGCAACCCAGAGCCGACACCTCTGAAGGCAGCCTGGCGGGCCTGCGCCCAGCGTTCAAGAAGGACGGCAGCGTCACGGCTGGTAATGCCTCGACGCTGAATGACGGCGCAGCGGCGGTAATGCTGATGACGGCGGACAAGGCCAAGGCGTTGAATCTGCCGGTACTGGCTCGTATCAAGGGCTATGCCAGCGCAGCGGTTGATCCGGCAATCATGGGTATCGGACCGGTGCCAGCCAGCAAGAAATGCCTGAGCAAAGCCGGCTGGTCCATCGCGGAACTGGATCTGATCGAAGCCAATGAGGCCTTCGCCGCCCAGTGTCTGTCGGTCGGCAAGGAATTGGAATGGGACGTATCAAAGGTCAACGTCAATGGCGGCGCTATCGCCCTGGGTCACCCCATCGGCGCATCCGGATGCCGTGTGCTGGTTACCCTTATTCATGAAATGGCTCGGCGTGATGCCAAGAAAGGGCTGGCGACGCTGTGTATCGGTGGAGGACAAGGGGTCGCGCTGGCAGTCGAGCGCGATTGATCGGAGCGGGCGCTGAGGTTGAGTCGACCAAAGCGCCCATTTCCCTGTAACGCCGAGCCTGTGACTTGCCTCTTTTAGCGATTCTGGCCTTCCTACTCCAGGCTCCGAAATGCCCATGGAGGCAAGATCAGAACGCCATAACTCATGCAAGCAACCACACTGTTATTCTTTTGACAGAATTTAAATCTTATTACAGAATAACAATCTACCTCAGCGCAACGATACATCCTCAAACCGGGCCACTAGCCCAGTCGACTCGCGAACATCGCAGCATCGACAAAGGAGACAATAATGAAAGCAGCTGTCATTACTGAACGCGGCGCAACGCCCGTCATGCAGGAATTCAAGAAACCGACTCCCCAGGAAGGCGCCGTACTTATTCATGTCGATACCGCCGGCCTGGGTGGCTGGGACGTACTCGGGGCCTATCGGCTAGGCGTCGAGTACCCCTGCGTGATTCGCGGCGAAGGGGTAGGCCGCACTGATGATGGAAGACGGGTTTATTTCGGCGAACGCTCAGTGCTTCCGTTTGGCGCTTGGGCGGAGCAAACAGTAGTTCCCGCGGAAGAAGTCTGGGATGTGCCGGACCATATCGATGATCGCACGGCTATTACCATGGGGATCGCGGCCACAGGCGCGCTGGTTCCGCTGGAAGCAGCCAGGATTCAGCCAGGTGAAAACGTTCTGATCCTGGGCGGTACCGGCACGCTCGGCCAGATTGCATTGCAGTTGGCACGCTACCTTGGGGCTGGCAGGGTCGTCGCAGCAGGCCGAAGCGAGAAGGCTCTGGCCCGGCTGACGGAACGTGGTATCGCCGATGCAACAGTCTGTCTGAAAGGCGACGACACTGACGTTGCGGCGCTGAAAAAGGAAGCTGGCGAGGGTTTCGACGTGGTGCTCGACCTGGTATGCGGACAGCCCATGCTTAATGCGTTAAAAGCGTCGCGCTGGGGCGCCAGGATCATGACTATCGGGACCGGAGCCGGTCGTCAGGTCAATCTCGATATCGCCGATCTACTGTTCAAAACGCTTTCCTGCATCGGCACTGGCCAACGCGCCCCTGCAGACCGCCGCCAGATTTGGGAACGCCTTCTCACCATCGCAACCGAGCAGAACATTTCCGTTGACTATTCCGAGTTTGCCTTTGATGACTCGCCCCAGGCATGGACGTCCCAGGTCGACGGTCCACACGCAAAGATCTATGCCAAAGTCAGATAGCTACCCGCGTAGCTGGAACGCATCGGACTGATGATTCCCCTTGGGAAGGACGAGCTTTTAAAGCAGATCCTTCCTTTTTTATTTACACGATCCCCCTGGTCTCAAATCTGCGTTGGTGGAAACGTCACCACCATACCCTCATGTTCGGCCTTCACGGTTACACAGCAACCCAGCCGGCTCTGGGCAAGCCGGGGAGCCGCAACCCCTTCAAGCATGTCGTCTTCCATCCCATCCATCTCCGGCAGTTGTTCCAGCCATGACTCGTCAATATAAACGTGACAAGTGGCGCACTGGCACGCCCCTCCACAATCACCCAGGATCCCGTCCAGACCGTGGTTAGCCGCAACCTGCATAAGCGTCAGGCCTGCAACGGCTTCTACAACCTGTTGACGATCATCTGAAAAATTGAAAATTACAGTTGGCATTGGGGTTCTCCGCGCCTGACGACTACCGGTAACTGGGTAATTCATGATGCCTTAAGAAATAGTAGATTTGAACATTTATAAGATATCTGTCTATTTTAATTTGATCAAAATGCTGGCCCAGCCTAAAGTATTTCCAGGCATCTTCCGCAAGGCGAAGGCTGCACATAACACCAAAACAACAACAAAGAGGTAACCTGATGGCTAATAACGCTTGGTGGGCTTCGGCTTTGTCCGAGGCCGTAAACAATGAAAAACCCCTGGCAGTCGTCTGCAATGGCGAGGAGCTAGCGCTGTTTCGGGATAGGCAAGGTCAGGCGTTTGCATTGGAAGACCGCTGCCCTCACCGCCGCGTGCCCCTATCCCTTGGCTGCGTTGTAGAGAGCGGAATCCAGTGTGGCTACCATGGCTGGACATTTGACGGCGCCAGCGGCGCTTGCACGACGATACCCAACCTGCACGCCAATGAACGAGTGCCTGCCCGATATGCGGCGCGACCCTACCCTGTGGCTGAGCGAAACGGATTTGTTCACGTCTGGTTAGGGGAAGATGAGCCGAACGAGTCGGTGCCTGCGGCAACTTATCAGCCTGAAGGTCGCGAATATACCGGCGCGGGCACCATCAGTATTCTGCACGAGGAATATCTTGCCGCAATGCTCGATGGGCCCCACTGCCTGATCAGTTTTGACGCGGTGAAGATGACTGACTTCTTTTTAGGCGATCCCCGTCTGCAAAATGACCATCTGGTTCTTGACCGAGGCGCAGTCTGGTCAACCAGGGTGCTGCCGCCGCAGTTCGTTGTCGACTATCCCCTGATCGTCCGTACGTCTGTTCCTGTGCGCGGAGGCGACATTCGCGTTGAGCTTCTCACCGAACAGGAGGCGCCGTTGTGCACCGTTTTCATTGCCTCAGGGGCCAACCGACGCGGTACCACCAGTGTCTGTTGGCGAGGCTTCCTGCACCAGAGTGATGTCAGCCACGTACCGCTGCGCTGGAGGGCGGCACGCAAAATGAAACGCCCGCCCTTCCGAGTGCACACTCAGGTTGACGGCAAGCTCCTAGCCACTCTGCTGGAAGCACCCTCCCGCGATCTGGCAAGGCTACGTGACTCGTCAATAATCCCTCTACGTGCCGCCGTCTGAATGCTGCCAGGAGAATTCAAAATGCACACTGTATCCACCAGCAACACCGCCGCAGGGCAGCGCACCAAGCGTCCCTCCGACTGGACTCCGGTCAATTATGATCTGCACGATACCTGGTTTCCGGTCTCGCACAGTCGCGACGTGACTTCAAGACCCATCCGCCGGATCATCCACTCCCAGCCTTATTTTCTCTGGCGTGAAAACGGTATACCTCAAGCGGCCGAGTTCCATCCATCGCGGCTGGCAGCCTTGCGCCACGCCAGCAGCGCCTTCACCGGCGGTTCCGGCAGCTATCCTGTCATCGAACGCTACGGCTATATCTGGGCGTGGTATGGCGACCCCGACCACGCGGATATCCAACTATTGCCCCATATCCCCTTCCTGCCCCTGGACGGCAATATTCCGGGCTACACGCAGCGGACCGTCCGGTTCGACGCCTCATCGGCGCTCTCGGTGGAAAACCTCATCGACCTGACCCACGCCGACTTCCTGCATGCCAATACCATCGGCGACGGCATCTCCGAATCCGACGTCGTCGAAGTGGAATGGACGTCCGAAACGGTAACCAGAACCCGTATGGTCACGCAGAAGTCAGTCGCGCCAGTCATGCGCTGGGTGGGCGGGATACGCGCCAGGTATCAGGATTTCCGTGCGGTGCTGCATATTCATCTGCGCAGCAATGTCTGCATCTCCTACCCACGGTTCCGGCCGGGCTACGACATTCCCAATCTGCAGCCGTTTCTGCCGGTAGGCAGGCATCGCTCGCGTTGCGACGTGACCTTCAATACTACCGCTGCACCCTCTCCCTTTCGCTATCTGATGCCGCGGATCAATTACATCATCCAGCCCCAGGACAACTCGGTGGTACGTCCGCAGAACGAGCGTTATCTGGATGCATCAGACAGGCGTGACCTGCATTCTCGCTTCGATGCACCTGGCACCCGATACCGTTACCAGATGGAACAACTGGCCGAGCGCCAGCGCCGAGGGGACTTCTCCTATGGCGCTGATGCCGAACCGGGACGTGACATTACTGCATTGCTAGGCATGGATGGCTAACCGCTGCGTGCCCAGGAAACCTCTTAAACCGACTGAGCGCCATGAAAGGCGCGTTAACCAGGAGAACCGTCCTATGTTTTCACACGTCACTTTGGGTACCAACGACCTATCCAGAGCTCGTATCTTCTACGATTCAGTGCTTGGCGCACTGGGTTATGAAAACCTCGGCAACATGGAGAAGGCATCGCTCTGGGGCAGCGGAGGCCCGCGCTTCGTAGTGCTTAAGCCAGCCGATGGCAACGTCGCCAGCGTAGGCAACGGGCTGACGGTAGGCTTTGCAGCGGCGGATCGAGCCGCAGTGGATGAGTTTCACAAGCGTGCCCTGCAAGCAGGAGGAACGGATGCTGGCGCACCGGGGTTTCGCGATGTGGGGCCGAATGTGTATGCAGCCTACGTGCGCGATCCAGATGGTCACAAGATAGTGGCCACCTGCATTAGCGAACGCTAGATTCCAGGAGAGAATCAAAAAAGGCTTGCCGGGTAATCCCTCGCAAGCCTTTGTTTTAACTGGTGCGCGAGCCCGGATTCGAACCGGGGACCTACCGCTTAGGAGGCGGTCGCTCTATCCAGCTGAGCTACAAGCGCATGGATGCTACAATCTCTTGCAGTTATCGCCGCGCATCTTAACTGATCCGAGGCGGATTTGGCCATCAAGAATAAGTTCAAGCCGTATACTGACAAAATGCCATACGTCTGAATTCCGTCACAAATTTAGGACATTTTTTTGTCACCACCCTACCATTGTCAAAAAAAGTCGGTATAAAGATAAGTAACTGAAGCCAAACTGTTGTCTGCATGAAGCGGGAATTAATTTTCCGACGACAGGCTGGTGGACTGGGGCGGGGAGCCATCAATTTTGACCCTCCAGCATCAATCAAATTAGACAAAGCGATCATTGTTGCCATATGAAAACTGCAATTCAGCACTATACAAGCAGGACTGCGGATAAATTTGTTGTCCGTTTACCGCAAGGCATGCGCGACCGGATTGCCGAGGTTGCAAAGCAACATCACCGCAGCATGAATTCCGAAATCATAGCCAGGCTCGAACACAGCCTGCTGGATCTGCCCACCCTGCCGGAGCAGCCATCTCGACAGGTTTTGAACGAGCAACAGCTGGAATCTTTAAGTCATCCCGAACAAGAACTCTTGGTGCGCTTCAGGGAAATGAGTCGTCGACAGCAAAACGCCCTGCTGGCTCTTCTTGTCAACGAAGCATCCTGATTTCGCTATCCAAAAAAAACCCGCTCATTGTGAAATGAGCGGGTTTTTTTAACGGGCAATAAAGCTTAACTCACGAACGCCAGCAGAATACCGGCAGCCACGGCCGATCCAATAACCCCTGCCACGTTCGGGCCCATGGCATGCATCAACAGGAAGTTTTGAGGATTCGATTCCAATCCGACCTTGTTGGATACCCGCGCTGCCATCGGTACAGCAGAAACCCCCGCAGAACCGATCAGGGGATTGATAGGCATCTTGCTGAACGCGTTCATCAGCTTCGCCATCAATACGCCAGAGGCTGTGCCTACGCAGAATGCGATCATGCCTAACACCAGGATGCCCAGCGTCGTCAGCTGCAGGAACGATTCAGCAGACAGCTTGGAGCCTACCGCCAGGCCCAGCCCCAGGGTGACGATGTTAATCAAGGCGTTACGCGACGTATCCGCGAGGCGCTCAACCACACCACTTTCGCGCATCAGGTTACCGAAGCAGAGCATTCCCACCAGAGGCGCAGCAGAGGGCAGCAGCACCGCTACCAGAAGCAGCAACAGGATAGGGAAAATGATTTTTTCAGCCTTGCTGACCACACGCAGCTGCGTCATTACGATCGCGCGTTCTTTCTCCGAGGTCAGCGCACGCATGATAGGCGGCTGGATCATTGGAACCAGCGCCATATAGGCATACGCTGCAACAGCGATCGGCCCAAGCAACTGCGGCGCAAGCTGAGACGTTACGAAGATCGAGGTCGGGCCGTCTGCACCACCAATGATGGCAATCGACGCCGCTTCCTTGAGAGTGAACTCAAAGCCGGGAATACCCCAGGCTGTCAACGCCAGCGCGCCCATCAAGGTACCGAAAATACCAAACTGCGCCGCCGCGCCGAGCAACAAGGTGCGCGGATTGGCCAGCATGGGACCGAAGTCGGTCATTGCACCGACACCCATGAAGATCAAAAGCGGAAACACTGTGGTAGGCAGGCCAACCTGATAGATCAGATAAAGCAGCCCGCCAGGATCACCCATCGCCGCCACCGGCAGGTTCACCAGAATCCCGCCGAAGCCAATGGGGATTAGCAACAGGGGCTCGAATCCCTTGCGAATCGCCAGATAGATCATCCCCAGACAGACCAGGATCATCACCGCCTGCCCAGGCTCGATCTGGTACAGGCCTGTCGTGTGCCATAGTTGAAGAAGCTTATCCATACAACCTCTCCCTTAACCTATGGTCAGCAGAGTATCGCCGACGCTGACCGCGTCTCCGACTTTGCAATTGACAGTGCCAACAGTACCGGCTTTGAAAGCACGGACTTCGGTTTCCATTTTCATCGCTTCAAGAATGATGACGATATCCCCCTCGTCAACCTGTTCACCAGGCTGGACCAGGACCTTGAAAATGTTACCGGCTAGCGGCGCAGTTTGTGGATCACCTCCGCCCGCTGGGGCAGCGGCCGGGCTGGCGACACCCGAAGCGCTCTCGCCGATCGGCTTGATGCCGGTAATGTCGCCCCCGTCAGCGACCTGAACGACAAATTCCTTGCCGTTTACGCTGACGGTGTATACCTCTGGTTCACCCGGCTTGGCAGTCGAAGCGGCTGCTTCCTGGCCTGTAGGCGCGGGCTCGAACGCATCAGCATTGCCACGATTCTCGAGGAACTTCAGGCCAATCTGGGGGAACAGTGCATAAGTCAGCACATCGTCAATCTCATCCGCAGCCAGCTTGATGCCCTTTTCCTGCGCAATACTCTTGAGCTCAGCGGTCAGTTTGTCCATCTCCGGCTCAAGCAGATCAGCGGGGCGGCAAGTGATCGCCTGGGCGCCATCAAGGACGCGAAGCTGCAACTCAGAATTGAACGGCGCTGGAGCAGAACCGTATTCGCCCTTGAGGATTCCGGCGGTCTCCTTGGTAATCGACTTGTAGCGCTCGCCGGTCAGTACGTTGATCACGGCCTGGGTTCCCACGATCTGAGAAGTAGGCGTTACCAGAGGAATGAAGCCCAGGTCTTCCCGGACGCGGGGGATTTCGGCAAGCACTTCATCAAACTTGTCGCCAGCGCCCTGCTCTTTCAATTGGCTTTCCATGTTGGTAAGCATGCCACCAGGAACCTGAGCGACCAGAATGCGTGAGTCCACACCTTTGAGGTTGCCTTCAAACTTGGCGTACTTTTTCCTTATTTCACGGAAGTAAGCAGCCACCTCCTCCAGCAACAGCAGATCCAAGCCAGTGTCACGCTCGGTGTTCTGGAAGATAGCCACTACCGATTCAGTCGGCGAGTGTCCGTAGGTCATGGAGAGCGAAGAAATCGCGCTATCGACGTTATCAATCCCCGCTTCGGCAGCCTTGAGAATCGCCGCGGTGGAAAGGCCGGCCGTAGCGTGGCACTGCATGTGCACTGGAATGGCTAGCGTAGCCTTGAGACGGGAGACCAGATCGAACGCCACGTAAGGGTTGAGGATGCCGGCCATATCCTTGATGGCGATGGAATCCGCACCCATGTCTTCAATGGTCTTGGCCAGATCAACCCACATCTCAATGGTGTGTACGGGGCTGGTGGTATACGAAATGGTGCCCTGCGCATGTTTGCCCTGGAGCTTGACGGCCTTGAGCGCAGTTTCCAGATTCCGGGGATCGTTCATCGCATCGAAGACACGGAAAACATCAACACCGTTTACGGCCGCGCGCTCGACAAATTTTTCCACTACGTCATCAGCGTAATGACGGTAACCCAGAAGGTTCTGTCCACGCAGCAGCATCTGCTGGCGGGTGTTGGGCATTGCCTTTTTCAAAGCCCGGATGCGCTCCCAGGGATCTTCACCGAGATAACGGATACAGGCATCGAAGGTCGCCCCACCCCAGGACTCCACGGACCAGAAACCAATCTGATCCAGCTTCCCGGCGATTGGCAACATGTCCTCGAGGCGCATACGAGTAGCCAGAATGGATTGATGCGCGTCCCGCAGGATGACATCGGTAATACCCAAGGGCTTCTTGGTGTCGGTCATAATCTTATGGCCTTTTATTTTTTAGTAGTCGGAAATATACGATGGTTTCAGGAGCGACGACGTGACCGGTGCTGACTTACGGCAGCTCCAATCGCAGCGATCAACTCGGAATCTACGGCGGGGCTTGTCTTGCGTCTGGGCGCAGCTTTGGGAGCCGGCAATGCGTCGGGGAAATAGCGGCCAAGCACCCTGGACATTAACGTAGTGATTATTACCAGCAGGATCAGGAAGATAAACACCGATCCCATGCCAAATATCATCAGTTCCACGCCTTCCATCATCAGTTCGGATGAAGTCATTTGCTCTTCGCCTTCATAAAGGCCCGGATATGATCGGGCGTTTCTCAATCAACGTAATCAATCGGAGCGGCATCGACCGAGCCACCCCATACAACGGTTCTGCCTACGCAAAACCGGCCTAATGTATCCTGATGTGACATTTTTGGCAATCCAGGCGACATAAAGGTGCAGCTCGCTGCGGTTGTTTCAGAGCAGAAAAATGGTCGCCAGGCCAAGGAAAATAAAAAACCCACCGCTGTCGGTAATGGCCGTAATCAGGACGCTGGATCCAAGCGCAGGATCGCCACCCAGGCGCAATCTCGCCAGGGGTATGACTACCCCCATGACTGAAGCCAGCAACATGTTCAGCAGCATTGCCGCCAGCAGCACGACCGATAACGCTGCGTTTTCGTACAGCAGGAAGGCTACCCCAGCCAACACCACCCCCCAGAACAAGCCATTAATAGAGGCAACCGTGGTCTCTTTCCTGATGAGGCGCCTTCCATGCGCTGCCTGAACCTGTCCGGTAGCGATGCCGCGGACGATCATGGTAATGGTCTGATTGCCGGAGTTACCGCCAATTCCGGCCACAATAGGCATTAACGCAGCCAGCGCAACCAGCTGCTCGATAGAAGCCTCGAACAGTCCTATTACTCTTGATGCGATCAACGCCGTGCACAGATTGATCGCCAACCACGCCCAACGGTTCCGTACTGACTTCCAAACCGAGGCGAAAATATCTTCTTCTTCACGCAGGCCCGCCGCGTTCAACACTTCTGCCTCGCTCTCCTCGCGAATGTAATCGACCATTTCGTCGATGGTGAGCCGGCCGAACAGCTTGCCGTGGGAGTCAACTACCGGGGCAGAGACCAGGTCGTACCGCTCAAAGGCTTGAGCGGCATCGCCCGCAGCATCCAGCGGACTGAAAAAAACCGGGTCGTCCGACATGACATCAGCGACCAGCTCATCGGCAGAGCTGACAAGAAGCTTCTTGATCGGCAAGACCCCTTTGAGCAGACCCTCATTGTCCACTACGAATAATTTATCCGTATGGTCCGGCAGCGCCTCGAAACGGCGGAGATAGCGGGTAACCACCTCCAGGGTGACATCATCGCGAATGGTCACCATGTCGAAGTCCATCATCGCGCCGACCTGGTCTTCATCATAGGACAAGGCAGACTTGAGCCGCTCACGCTGCTGCGCATCCAGGGTGTCCATGAGCTCGCGAACAACGTCTCGTGGGAGATCCGGCGCCAGGTCGGCCAGCTCATCCGCGTCCAGAGTATTCGCAGCCGCGATAATTTCATGGTTGTCCATGTCCGCGATAAGCGTTTCACGGACTGCATCCGACACTTCAAGCAATATCTCGCCGTCGCGTTCCGACTTGACCAGTTGCCAGACAGCCAGACGCTCATCATGCGGCAGGGATTCGAGGATGTAGGCTATATCCGCAGGGTGCAGCTCTTCGAGCTTGCGCTGGAGCTCTTCAAGATGGCGTGATTGCTGGCCAGGTTCGGCAGGGTCACGGTTCTGATGCCGATCCAACAGGAGGACAACCTGCTCCAGGCGATCCTGCAGGCTTTCTTGAGATTTTCTGTTGGGCTCTGACATGGCGTATTTCCCTAACAGGATCTGGGCTGGGCAAGGCTTGAGTCAAATGCGGATGAACTCTGCCCTTGTCGACCGGGAGCTCAAGCCTAGCAGGCTTTCGAGGGCAGCTCAGCAATGGACGAAACCTTTCGGCAAAAAAAAACCCACTGGTTAACCAGTGGGTTTTTTGTTTGGTGCACTCGGGAGGATTCGAACCTCCGACCGCTCGGTTCGTAGCCGAGTACTCTATCCAGCTGAGCTACGAGTGCATTGTGGGGCGTATTATAGGGAGAGTATTTTCTCTGTCAAACGATTTTTTCCTTTTGATTCAGAAACTAACGTTTGAATTTCACTATAACCACAAAGTGGCGGAGAGGGCGGGATTCGAACCCGCGATACCCTTTTGAGATATACTCCCTTAGCAGGGGAGCGCCTTCAGCCACTCGGCCACCTCTCCGTAACGCGCAGAATACTACCTTTGCGCCTTACCTAATGCAATGAAAAATTTAAGAAAATTAGCCGCTTGGTTCTTCACCCTTCTCTTTTTGAATACGCTGGTAAATTTCCTCACGATGCACTGCCACTTCTTTAGGCGCGTTCACCCCGATACGAACCTGGTTGCCCTTGACACCCAGCACGGTCACCGTCACTTCATCACCTACCATCAGGGTCTCACCGACCCGACGAGTCAAAATTAGCATTCCATTCTCCTTGCTTTGATCAGGACACTGCAGTCTGCATAAACCGGCTAGTTGCCTGTCGGCCGCCTTGCTGGCATGAATGTTGACCACACGATGCACCATGGGTTCGATACGCGTGCAGTTATGTCATACCTACCGGTTTGACAGGGGGCACGGTAACCGGAAACCGTACCCTGCGGAGACGCCTCCAAGGCGTCTCCGACATCAATATGAATAGAAGGCCACAACCCGGCAGACGTTATTCAGAGCCTGTCTGCTGAGCTGTCGGCGTCCAGCTCGAACGCCGAGTGCAATGATCGCACTGCCAGCTCAAGATATTTTTCGTCGATCACCACCGAGATTTTTATCTCTGAAGTGGAAATCATCTGAATATTGATGCCGTCGTGGGATAACGCTTCAAACATTCTGCTCGCCACACCCGCATGCGAACGCATCCCGACGCCGACAATGGAGACCTTGGCGATCTTGCCATCGCCCGCCACTTCACGGGCACCGATGTCCTGTGCCACCTTACGGAGGATATCTTCGGTTTTGCGCAGATCGTTACGGTGAACCGTGAAGGTAAAATCGGTGGTGTTATCCTGGGATACGTTCTGCACAATCATGTCGACTTCAATGTTTGCCGCACTAACCGGGCCGAGGATCTTGAACGCAACACCGGGTGTATCCGGCACGCCACGTATGGTCAACTTGGCCTCGTCACGATTGAAGGCAATACCGGAGATGACAGGCTGTTCCATGGATGCGACTTCCTCAAGGGTAATAAGGGTACCTGGACCTTCTTTGAAACTGTGGAGAACTCGCAGCGGTACATTGTATTTGCCTGCGAATTCGACCGCTCTGATCTGCAACACCTTGGACCCCAGACTGGCCATTTCGAGCATTTCCTCGAAGGTAATCTTGTCCAGCCGGCGGGCGCTTTCGACGACCCTCGGGTCGGTGGTATAGACCCCATCCACGTCGGTATAGATCTGACACTCGTCAGCTTTCAGCGCTGCGGCCAGGGCCACACCCGTCGTATCTGATCCGCCGCGGCCCAGGGTAGTGATATTGCCCTGCTCGTCGACGCCCTGGAATCCGGCCACGATAACTACCTTTCCGGCATCCAGATCAGCTCGAATATTGGCGTCGTCGATCTGCTGAATACGCGCCTTGTTGAACGCGCTGTCCGTGACGATCCGCACCTGCGATCCAGTATAGGAGACCGCCGGTACATCGATCGCCTTCAGTGCCATGGCCAGCAAACCGATGGTCACCTGCTCGCCGGTGGACACTATGACGTCCAGCTCCCGCGCGTCAGGCTCAGCCTGGATCTTTCTGGCGAGATCGATAAGACGGTTGGTTTCCCCGCTCATGGCCGAAACGACCACAACCAGGTCATCCCCCCGTGATTTGAAACCTTTGATTTTCTCAGCGACCTGGCAAATTCGCTCGACACTGCCTACAGAGGTACCGCCAAACTTCTGGACAATAAGTGCCATGTTTTTGCACCAACTCCCATACCAAAATCGTTTTTCCCGACCGCTTCTCGGGCGCCCGCAAGCGCCCGCCCCTTGTTACCAACTTTCTTCCTTTAATTCTGACCGAGAGCTTTAACAGCCTCGGCAAGCGCCTGATCAAGCGCGCCGACCTCAGTCCCGCCGCCTTGAGCCATATCCGGACGCCCGCCGCCCTTGCCACCGACCGCTGCGGCCGTCGCACGAATCAGATCGCCAGCCTTGACCCGCCCTACCAGATCCTTGGTAACACCGGCTACCAGTACCACCTTACCGTCCAGCTCGCCCCCCAACAGGATCACAGCCGAGCCCAGTTTGTTCTTCAGCTGATCGACCAGAGCCAATAACGACTTCGCATCCTGGCCATCGAGCCTTTTCACCAGAACCTGCATGTCTCCCACCTGATGTGCAGAGGAGACGAGATCAGACCCCGCGGCGCTGGACGCTTTGGCCTTGAGCTGTTCGACGTCCTTCTCCAATTGCCTGTTGCGCTCGATCAGAGCCGAGACCTTGTCCAGCAAATTGTCGCGCCCCCCTTTGACCAATTGGGCAGTCTGGCGAAGCTGGTCCTCGGCGGCTACCAGATAATCCAGTGCCGCCTGGCCAGTTACCGCCTCGATACGACGAACGCCGGCAGCGATACCACTTTCATTGGTTATCTTGAACAAGCCAATATCGCCAGTGCGGCTTACGTGCGTACCGCCACACAGCTCCACGGAGAATCCGTCGCCCATGGTCAATACGCGTACCTCATCACCATATTTTTCGCCAAACAGCGCCATGGCGCCCTTGCGTTTGGCCGTCTCCACATCAGTGACTTCTATTCGGACGTCAGAGTTCAGGCGGATCTGTTCGTTGACGATGTATTCCAGCTCACGCAACTGTTCCGGCCGGATCGACTCGAAGTGACTGAAATCAAAGCGCAGACGCAGACTATCAACCAGTGAGCCTTTCTGCTGCACGTGATCACCCAGCACCTGGCGTAGCGCCGCGTGCAGCAAGTGGGTGGCCGAATGATTGAGTTTGGTCGCCTGACGCACGCTGTCATCAACCATAGCCTTGATCGATGCGCCCACAGCAAGACTGCCAGCGGCGACCATTCCGTGATGCAAATGGGCACTGGCGGCCTTGGTCGTATCGCGCACATCAAACCGCACACCGGCGCTCTCCAGGTAGCCAGTATCGCCAATCTGGCCACCTGACTCGGCATAAAATGGCGTCTGGTCAAGCACCACCACGCCGCTCTCGCCCTCATTCAGCTTGTCTACAGGATTACCGTCGCGAAATAGCGCAATGATCTCGCCTGCGCCGGAGGTTCCTTCGTAGCCCTGAAAGCGCGTTTCGGCGTCGATCTTGACCAGGCTGTTGTAATCGAGACCAAACTGGCTGGCCGACCGCGCTCTTTCACGCTGAGCCTGCATCGCCGTTTCAAAGCCAGCCTCGTCCAGCGTCAGGCCTCGTTCCCGAGCGATGTCACCGGTAAGGTCCATCGGAAAACCATAGGTGTCGTAAAGCTTGAACACCACCTCGCCAGGAATTTCAGTACCGCCCAGCGCCGCGAGATCCTGTTCGAGGATTCTCAACCCTTGCTCAAGCGTCTTGGCAAACTGTTCTTCTTCCGCCTTGAGTACACGCTCGATGTGCGCCTGCTGGGTTTTGAGTTCGGGAAAAGCTTCTCCCATCTCTGCAACCAGCGCCGCCACGATGCGGTAGAAGAACACACCTTGGGCACCAAGCTTGTTGCCATGCCGACAGGCGCGTCGAATGATGCGTCGCAGTACGTAGCCACGTCCTTCATTGGAAGGCAGCACACCATCGGCGATAAGAAATCCGCAGGACCGGATGTGATCAGCAACTACCTTCAGCGACGCCGCATTGTTTTGGGTGCAACCGATAGCCTCGGCGGAAGCGGCCAACAGGCTCTGGAACAGGTCGATTTCGTAGTTGGCATGGACGTGCTGCATAACCGCACTGATCCGCTCAAGTCCCATACCCGTATCGACGCTGGGCGCGGGCAGAGGATGCATGACGCCATCAGCAGTCCGGTTGAATTGCATGAAGACGTTGTTCCATATCTCGATATAACGGTCACCGTCTTCTTCGGGACTACCGGGCGGGCCGCCCCATATCTCGGAACCATGATCAAAGAAGATTTCGGTACAGGGGCCGCATGGACCGGTGTCGCCCATTGCCCAGAAATTGTCAGACGCATAGGGAGCGCCCTTGTTGTCGCCGATGCGCACCATATGCTCCGCTGGCACACCTACTTCCCTGGTCCAGATGTCATAGGCCTCGTCATCGGTGGCATAGACCGTGACCCAGAGCTTGTCTGCGGGCAGGCCGAGCCATTTGTCGGAGGTCAGAAATTCCCAGGCGTAAAGAATGGCGTCTCGCTTGAAATAGTCACCAAAACTGAAGTTGCCGAGCATTTCAAAAAACGTGTGGTGACGAGCCGTGTAGCCCACGTTTTCCAGATCGTTGTGCTTGCCACCCGCGCGCACACACTTCTGACTACTGGTGGCCCGCGTATAGGCACGCTTGTCCAGCCCGAGGAAGCAGTCCTTGAACTGGTTCATACCCGCATTGGTAAACAGCAGCGTCGGGTCGTTTGCCGGTATCAGCGAACTGGAGGCAACACGGGTGTGACCCTTTTCTTCAAAGAAGCGGAGGAAGGCTTCACGAATCTCTGCGCTTTTCATAATCCCCTTACCAATAAACAGGTCGGACAGGCGGAAACCGTGGGACTTCCACCAGGACAAAAGGCGCATTATATAGGTATCAGAGCGCCGCTTGCATTAGCTGTACGCTTGATAACATCTATGGGGGTAATAGTCACAGGGCTTTTTCAGACTTTAGAAAAGACCGGGTTCGGCCAGTAACTCCGCCTCGGGGCCGACCAGCGAGACCGCCCTAACCAGGGTGCCTGCCCGAAGGCCGAGGCGATCCGCGGTTTGCTTGGCAACCACCAACGTTCCAGTGGCCACCCGGGCTGGCGCGCAGGTTATACGGCAGTTCAATCTGCCTCGATTGTGGATCATGAACGGGTGCGCCTCATCACCTGGCGTACCAATCGACAGAAGCAGTAACTGGCTCTGCCTGACCGCCCGAATCTGCTGCAGCGGCGCCTCGAGCGTGGCGCCGCCGTCGAAAATATCGATATAACCCTGGTAGCTGAGCCCCTCCTCCTTGATGACCGCCAGCCCAGGCTCCGAATCGGGGTGCACCTGGCCGATAGCGTCCCGTGCTGCCTGGCTGAGAAAGCAGGCATAAAGCGGAAACTTGGGCATCATTTCGGCGATAAAGGCCTTGCTGCCGATACCGGTAAGGTAGTCCGCCCGGGCGAAATCCATATGAAAGAAGTGCTGCCCCAAACTGTCCCAGAACGGCGATCGCCCGTCGGCGTCCGAACGCCCACGCATTTCGACGATCACCCGCGCAGAAAAATCATCCGCAAATTCAGCCATGAACAGAAAGCGTGCCTTAGACAGCAGCCGACCGGCCACCCCCTGGCGGTGCCGAGCGGGCAGGTAAAGCGAGCACAGTGCCGTGGCGCCGGTGAGATCATTAACCAGAAACAAGGTCGGCTGTTGCCGGTATACCTGCAACTCCCGGCTGGCCGTAACCGTCAGGCCCATTCGATAGCTGTACCAAGGTTCTCGAAGCCCGGCAGCTGCCAGCATGCCACTGGTTCCAATCACCTCGCCCGCCTCGTTTTCAAGCACGAAAAGATAATCCGCATCGGCGGCGTTGACGCCACCGAGGAAACTGGCCTGCACATTCTTCAGGCGACGCCCGAGACTCTCCTCGCTGGCTGGAAGAGTGGTCAAGCCGGAGCCGGCATTGGATGCCAGCTCCATCAGGCTTGCCAGATCGGCAGTACAGGCAGCACGTACCAGCATCTCAAGCCTCCCTGACGATTCTGAGCGTGTCGCCATCGACGACATTCAATACATCAGCCTGATGCTGGCTGATGGTCACCGTCTCGCCTGCCGTGTACTCGAATTCAATGGCACAGGCTCGAAACCCTTCGAGTCGGGTATTGGATGCCAGCCAGACTGCATCAGCGCCAGCAGGCTTGCCGACCTGAACCTTGACGCACAGGCTCTGCGCGACACTGCGTAGCGCCGCGGTTTTGCTCTGCACTACTGGCCCTCCATCGAAAATATCCACGTAATTATCGGTCTCGAAGCCTTCACGCATGAGGATGTCAAAATTGGCCTGGGCCGATGGATCCGCTTGGCCTATGACTTCCTGCGCGGCGTCAGACAGCATCGGCACATATATAGGATAGCCAGGCATGAGTTCCGCCAGGAAGTTGCGCCCCTTGCTGCTGCCGATCTGTTCCGCTTCCATGTAACTCACCGCAAAGAAATGCCGCCCCACCGCGTCCCAGAATGGTGCGTTGCCTTCATCATCGCTGACGCCGACTATCTCGACTGCCGTTGATTCGGCGAAGCGTTGCGGATGTGAGGCCATGAACAACAGCCGCCCGCGCGCGTTGAGTTCCCAAGCGGCCGGGTGGGACTGCGATGAGGCTTCCAATTGAAAACCCGCCAGCAGGCTATGCCCGGTCAGGTCGTGGCACAGCGACAAGACATGGATACGATTGTGCAGTCCAAGCTCGCGGGAAGCATGCACGAACATCTCGTTACGGAAGGTGTAGAACGGCTGGCTGAAGCCGGCAGAGGCAATGATACTGCTACAGCCGGCCAACCGACCGCTAACGAGATCTTCGAGCACAAAGAAGTAACGCTCTTCACCGCTGAATGTCACCTCTTCCGCCATCGACGCCACCGAGGCCTCGACGATTTCGACGAGCCTGTGCCGGTCAGCCGGAAGCGAAGTCACCCCCGCCGGGCTGGCGGCCGCAAGTCTTTCGATCTCTGGCAGGTCGGTTAGGCTGCACAAACGTTGAACCAGCATCTCGACGTCTCCGATGTTCTTACCCGACCAACTCGCCCAGGGCATTACGCAAGCGCGCCAGCCCTTCCGTAATATCCGCTTCGGGAATGATCAGGCTGGGTGCCAGACGGACCACATCAGGACCGGCCTGAAGAACCAAAAGGCCTTGTCTTTGGGCCGCCTCCTGGATCTGCCTCGCCTGCCCGACCCAGGCTTCGGCTAATACCGCGCCGATCAACAACCCTCGCCCCCGGACTGAAGCGAATACCGGTATGTCAGCGGATATCTCCATCAGCCCCGCCGCCAGCAATTGATGACGATGCTCGATGCCCTGCAACACCTCCGGCGTGTTCACGATATCAAGCACTCGCTCAGCCACCGCACAGCCCAGCGGATTACCGCCGTAGGTGCTGCCGTGAGTGCCTACGCCAAAATGCCCGGCGATACGATCAGTGGTGAGCATGGCGGAAATCGGAAACCCGCCGCCGAGACTTTTTGCGCTGGTAAGGATGTCTGGCTGCACGCCGCTGTGCATATAAGCGAAAAGTTTCCCGGTCCGGCCCATACCGCTCTGGACTTCATCGAAGACCAGCAGTGCCTGATTTTCATCGCATAGCTGACGGACAGCCCGCAAGTATTCATCAGACGCCGGAATAACCCCGCCCTCCCCCTGGACAGGCTCGACCACGACGGCGCAGGTGCGGGCTGAGATCACCTTGCGCAGCGCTTCGATATCGTTATAGGCGACATGGGTGATGCCTTCCAGAGCCGGGCCGAACCCCTGGGAATATTTGGCCTGGCCGCCCACGCTGACGGTGAAAAGGGTGCGTCCATGGAAGCTGTTGGTGCAGGCGATAATCTCATGCTTTTGCGGACCTGCCGTATCGTGCGCCCACCGCCTGGCCAGCTTGAAAGCCGCTTCGTTGGCTTCCGCGCCGGAATTGGCGAAAAATACTTTGTCGGCAAAGGTGGCCTCGATGAGCTTCGAGGCGAGACGCAATGCAGGCTCGTTGGTAAGCACATTGGACAGATGCCACAATTTGCCGGCCTGATCGGTCAGCGCTTCGATCAGTCCGGGATGGGCATGACCCAGCGCATTGACGGCGATACCACCGGCAAGGTCGATATACTCATGACCATCCTGATCCCACAGGCGAGAGCCGGCCCCACGAACGGGAATCATGTCAACCGGCGCGTAATTGGGAACCATGACCCGGTCGAAATCGGACCGATTGACCTGCGTAGTGTGCATCCAACTCTCCTCTGCCCCTGTGTGCCGGGCTGTTCAACTTTCTTTGATAGTGATTTCCATCGCCTGCTGTGCGCGGCGCTGGTTGCGGTCTTCCCGCGGGGTGATGCCAAAACAGTTCCGGTAAGCACTGGAAAAATGCGGCCCCGACGAGAAACCGCATGACAGGCCAATCTGGATGATCGATTTGCTGGTCTGCATCAACATCTGCCGAGCCCTGTTCAATCTGAGCTCGAGGTAATACTGGGAAGGCACGCTGTTCAGGTACTGCTTGAAAATACGCTCGAGCTGCCGCCTGGAAACACACACATGACGGGCAATCTCGTCAGTGGTCAACGGCTCCTCGATATTGGATTCCATCAGAATGACCGCCTGGGTCAACTTCGGGTGCGTGCTGCCCAGACGATTGCGCAGCGGAATACGCTGCCGCTCGCCCCCGTCGCGGATACGCTCGGCTATCAGGTCCTCTGCCACCAGTGCCGCCAGATCATGGCCATAGTCCTCGGCCAACTGACAGAGAAACAGATCTACCGTAGCCTGACACCCACTGCTGCTGAGCCGCCCACGATCCTGCTCGAACAACTGGCTGGTGGCTTGCACGCCCGGAAAGCGCTCGCGAAACTCGTCGATCAGACGCCAGTGCACTGCACAGCGATGGTTGTCCAGCAAACCTGCCATGGCCAGGGCAAACACGCCTCCCTCCAGCCCGCCCAAGGCCACACCCTCCCGAGCTAGTGCCTTGAACTGGTGGGTTAAATGCGGCGACACGACCTCGGGAATGCTCGATGAGTCGGCGACCAGCCAGAAGCGTGACAATCCAGTGTGACATCCTGTCCAGGTCCTGGCTGGCAGTTGCCAGCCTTCGTCGGTAATGATCGGTTCATTGCCCAAGGTGTAACACTGCACCGAATAGCAGCCATACCCGGCCATTCTGTTGGCCGATCTCAAGACCGACAATCCGGACATGAGCGTAGCCGGGTGGCAACCCGGCCACAGCAAAAAAGCCACGCTGCGCAGCTCAGAAGCCATCCGTTATCCTACGCACGTTATTCAACGCAAACATGCTTGTGCTTGATCCCGATTCAAGGCAAACCGCATTGTGCCACAAGCTGCAACAGCTGACACCGGACCGATAGCCATTTCGTCAGGCTCACAGCCAGCCACGGTAGAACATAACAGCTCAGCTTGAGGGAACCTGCAGCTTCTTGCTCGCCAATCGGGTCATTTCATCATAAATGGCTTGGGGATTGGCCTGCTTTACCGCCCAGGCCTGTCGGCCGCTCTCATGCGGCAAAATCATGAAGCGATCGGCTTCGCTTTGGGTGAAGACGATATCAGCGATATCCGCAGCGGTTATGGGCGAACTTTCCAGTAGCTTGGCAACCTGTTCCTTGGACGCCAGATCAGGGCCTCGATAGGAATCCAGCAGGTTGGTCTGGAAGAACGACGGGCATACCACGTTGACCTTTATTCCAAGTGGTTGCAATTCGACCAACAAGCTTTCCGACAAGGCCACGACACCCGCCTTGGCGACATTGTAGTTACTCATTCCAGGCGCCTGCATCAAGGCAGCCATCGAGGCGATATTGACGATGCGGCCACTGCGCTGGGCGGTGAACATCGGAATGAACGCCTTGCAGCCTTTAACGACACCCATCAGGTTGATGCTGATTTGCCACTCCCAATCCTCCAGCGTCAAGTCCCAGAAAAAGCCACCGGACGACACGCCAGCATTGTTGATCAACACATCCACACCTTGCATACGTTCCTGGCAGCTCTGCGCCAAAGCTGCCAGCTGGCTGAAGTCGCGCACGTCACAACGCTGGGTGAACCCCCAGCCGCCGGCTTGCTCTACCATCGCCAGCGTCTCCTTTACACCGTCATCCTGAATATCAGCCAGGGCCAGACGCCCGCCCTCCCTGGCGTAGCGCAATGCCAGTTCCCGACCCAGCCCACTACCGGCACCCGTAATTACTACTCTTTGACCAGAGTTCTTCATGGCTACCCCTCAGCTCACGGACCAACCCGCCCATGAAACATTAATTTTTTTTGTCTCGCGATAATCACTAATGGAGTCTAACGAGAAGAACCTGAACCGATAGCAAAAGCTGACCATAATAAACGCTGCGAATAACCACGCTGCAACTACGCCCCAGGCTGTCGGCTGCTGTAGTTGCGCTGATAACAGGACTGGCCCATCGCCTTGATCTGCCCCTCTATGAGCAGATCAAACGGGCGCAGCAACGGAGCGAAATCAATCTGGGGCTCGATAAGACCAAGTGCCGCCACGCCCGCTTCGACCGTGGAAAGGGCGTCGGGGGTCGGCGCCTTTCGCAGCCGGTAACGACTACGGAGTCCTGCGGGCAGGGTCACTCTGGGCAGCTCTAGCAATACCGGGTTTAAATGCAGGATTCGCCGCGCCTTGCGCCAGGTTCCGTCCAGCAGGATGAGCCGACGAGGACGACTGTCCTGCGGCGCCGCTTCGACCACCGTGGCGTCATTGCCGGGAAATAGCAGTTCATTACGCCATTCGGGGTCCAAAAGAGTCGCTGCAACGCTCTCAGGCACCATTTCGGCAATCAATAGCGTGGCCTGGTTCAACCCCAAGGAAAGGAATCGAGCAGTATTCAAAGCGTGGTGCTGCTCACTGGGATGCTGGATAACCAATACGCTAACGGGGCAGTCCAGCCTGGGAATCGAGGCGCAGAGACAATGGTCCGCTGGTCGCAGACAGTCGTTGCACCGTTTGCGCCTGCTTGTTTGATCCATTGCGACCAGCCGCCAAGTGATTAGAGTTCCGTATGCTACCGCCACCTCCGGGCTTTTCAAAACGGTTGCCTGGATACCTACAGAAGATTCATCTGCGCGCCAGGAGGCGAAAAGATCGAACAATCCAGCTCATCATTCGATTCCCGGCGATTCAGGCCCAGCCGCTTTATTACAAGACTGAAGCGCTGCGCGAGCAAGGCAGCGAACGGACCCTCGCCACGGAAGCGACTGCCGAAGCGAGAGTCGTAGAGCTCACCGCCGCGGCACTGCCGCACAATGCTCAGAACATGTGCAGCTCTGAGCGGGAGGTGGGTCTCCAGCCAGTCTTCAAACAAGGGCCCTACTTCTCTTGGCAGGCGCAGCAATATATACGACGCGTTTGACGCACCCGCTTCTTGTGCCGCCTCCAGCAAACGCTCCAGTTCGCTATCGTTGACCATGGGAATGATCGGAGCACACAGAACCCCAACCGGTATTCCGCGGGACGTCAGCTCCCGAATCACTTTCAGGCGTGCCTGGGGCGCGGCGGCTCGAGGCTCTAGCGTGCGCTTTAGCTCGTCGTCAAGGGTGGTCAGACTGACCATCACCCGAACCAGACGCAGACGCGCCAGCTTTTCAAGCAAATCGATGTCCCTCAGTATCAAAGAGCCCTTGGTTACCAGCGTCACGGGATGCCTGAAACGCAGCAGTACCTCCAGACATTGCCGGGTCAGCTTGTAGCTCCTTTCTATTGGCTGATACGGGTCGGTATTGGCGCCAATATTGATGGGCGCGCAGGAATAGCCAGGTTTCATGAGCTCAGCTTCCAGCAAGGTAGCAGCGTTGGTGCGGGCTATCAGCCGCGTCTCGAAATCCAATCCTGGAGACATGTCCCAGTAAGCGTGGCTGGGCCTGGCGTAACAGTAGATGCACCCATGCTCACAACCACGATAGGGGTTGATCGACCTGTCGAAGGGCAGATCCGGGGAGTTGTTGCGCGTGATGATAGTCTTGGATTGCTCCTCACGCACCTCGGTTGCAATGGACGGCGGTACATCCTGTATCCAGCCATCGTCCACCGCCTCGCTAAGTGTGCTGGCGAATCGGTTAGGCAAATTGATGGCGGTGCCGCGGCCGCGAATAAGGTGTAAGACCGACATGACTCACCTCGTATACTGTTTATATATACAGTATACGGGTCTTCGATGGAGGGATAGCGCCATTGGTCATTTTGACTTCAGCCGAGCCGCGTGGCGGCTTCGACTGGACTAATGTCAGGCGGGGGTGGCCAACTTCAAGCCGATAATGCCACCAAGAATAAGCGCAAGGCTCAGGACCCGGCCGGCATTTACTGGCTCACCCAGTAACACAACTCCCAGTATCGCTGTGCCGATTGCACCAACACCCACCCAGATCGCATAGGCGGTTCCAACGGGAAGCGATTTCATCGCAATGCCTAACAATCCAAGGCTGACCACCATTGCGAGCACAGTCCCGACAGTTGGCCACAGCCGCGTAAAGCCCTCGGTGTACTTAAGCCCGATAGCCCAACCTATTTCAAACAGTCCGGCGAGAACAAGAATGACCCAGTTCATAGCGATACCTCATAAAAGCATGGGTCGTCCCAGATACGAATACAGAAATGAGGCCGTCCTCAGTTCAAAAAAGGCTAGCGCCTGCCGCGCTGTATAGCGTCTGGCGAATCAGTGAGCCCGCCCCTCGATAGTTGAAGGTAAATCAACAATCAACAATGACACTATCGCTTGGGTGGTTTTTTCCGGCGGCTTTTCTTGGTAGATGACTTGGCGGATCTGGAAGGAAGAGGCATTGCTTTCTCAAAGGCAGCCCGCACCTTGGCGAGCCTACCTTCGTGGATTTTGTACAGGCGTTGCTGGCGGGCTTCGATCAGATCGATAATTGGGGCTGGCTCTGATTCGTCCGACATGCTTGAAATCTCCTTTGCAGGTTCAAGCGTACCACCAGATCAGACTTCGATGTCAACCAGAAGGCCTTTGGTCGGCATCTCTGGGAAGGTTTCGACCACGCCCTCCAAGGTGTACTCGACAGCGCGTGCGCGCCTGCGGCCACGACGACGCTCAGGTTTGCGTCCCTTGTCACGACGCCTTCTTTCCACCGACTCGGGCTTCGCTTCATGCACTACTTCAGACTTGGCGGTGGGCTGAACCCCCCGCTTGGGTTTGATAGCGTCCTGTTGCGTCCCTACAGTGGGAAGCCCTGGAATCAACATTGTCAGCCTCGCTTGGCCCGGTTTTACCGGCACCAGCCCGCAATATTCCATGATCGTCTAAAGTGTATCGACAACACAGAGCAATATTTGATCCCTGAATAGGTGAACCTGTTCTCATATCTGCAAAGAATCCAGAGGACTCAGCCGATGATACCCTGGCATTCGAGGCGGGAGAATGGTTTGTGGCGGCCGGTTCATCGGTTAACATAGCGACCTTTTCGCACGGGCAGGAGTGAAGCATGACGGTATTTACCCCGGGACAGCGCTGGGTTAGCGACAGCGAATCGGAACTTGGCCTGGGTACTGTGCTGTCGCACGATGACCGACTGGTAGTTCTGCTGTTTCCCGCAAGCGGCGAAACCCGCCACTACGCGCTGCGCAACGCACCGCTGACGCGGGTTCGGTTCAGCCCAGGGGATAACATCGGCCACCATGAAGGCTGGACCCTGACTGTCAGCGATGTGAATGAAGAGGAAGGCTTGCTGGTCTATACCGGCTTGCGCGAGGACGGCAGCCCAGAGCGCTTTTCCGAAACCATGCTGGACAGCTTCATTCAGTTTCGGCTGGCGAGCGACCGGTTGTTCGCCAGCCAGATAGACCCCCTTCCCTGGTTCGGCCTGCGCTATGAAAGCCTGCGTCATTTCTGTCGTATTCAGCGTTCACCGCTGCTGGGTCTGGCCGGGGTCAGGACCCAGCCTATCCAGCATCAGTTGCACATTGCACGGGACGTCGCCGACCGGACCGCTCCCAGGGTGTTGCTGGCCGACGAGGTGGGTCTGGGCAAAACCATCGAGGCAGGGTTGATCATTCACCGCCAGATACAAACCGGGCGGGTACGCCGGGTGTTGATACTGGTGCCGGAAAATCTTCAGCATCAGTGGCTGGTGGAAATGCGCCGCCGCTTCAATTTGCGTTTTGCACTGTTCAATAATGAGCGGTGCGAGGGTGCCGAGGACAACCCGTTCGAAGAAGAGCAACTGGCGCTGGTCTCCCTTGAGCTGTTGCTTGCCAAGGACAAGATTCGCGAATACATGCTCAGCAGCGATTGGGATTTGCTGATCGTGGACGAAGCCCACCACCTGGTCTGGCATGAAGACACGCCCAGCACTCAATATGCCCTGGTAGAGCAGCTCGCGCGCCAGATACCGGCTGTACTGCTACTAACCGCAACGCCGGAACAGCTAGGCCAGGCCAGCCACTTTGCGCGTCTGCGCCTGCTGGACCCGGACCGCTTTCACGATTTCCAGACGTTTCGTGAGGAGACCGCTCGCTATCAGCCGGTAGCCGAGGCCGTGCAGAATCTGATGGAAGCCGACGCCCTTGCCCCGTCGCACCGTCAAGCCATCAGCGACTGGCTCGGCGGCAGCGCAGAGCAATTGCTCCAAGCCCTCTCTGCCGGTGGCGAAGCCGCAGACGAGGCGCGGGCCAGTCTGATACGTCAGTTGCTCGACCGCCACGGCACCGGGCGGGTGCTGTATCGCAACACTCGGGCTGCCATCGCTGGTTTCCCCGAACGCCAGCTGCACGCCCACCCCCTGCCCTGCCCCGCCATTTATGAAGACCTGGAAGGGCGCACGGCGCTATACCCGGAAGTCGGCTTGCAGGACGAGTTCGAGCCGGTGGAAACCGCCTGGTGGCAGGACGATCCGCGTGTCGACTGGTTGATCGACACCTTGAAAATGCTCAAGCGTACCAAGGTCCTGGTAATTTGCGCCCACGCTGAAACCGCGCTGGACCTGGATGATGCCTTGCGCGTGCGCAGCGGCATACCAGCCACGGTGTTTCACGAGGGCATGAGCATTGTGGAGCGTGATCGGGCAGCGGCTTTCTTTGCCGATGAGGAATTCGGGGCGCAGGTGATGATCTGCTCCGAAATTGGCAGCGAAGGGCGCAACTTCCAGTTTGCCCATCATCTGGTGATGTTCGATCTTCCAACCCATCCAGACCTGCTCGAACAGCGCATTGGACGTCTTGACCGGATTGGGCAGCGCGAAATCATCCAGCTCCATGTGCCCTATCTGGAAGGCACGGCGCAGGAACAGCTGTTCCTGTGGTATCACGAAGCGCTGAATGCGTTTCTGGCGACCTGTCCGACCGGCAATGCCATTCAGCATGAATTCGGCAGCCAATTGCTGAGGCTGATGGACCACCCCGACGATCAGGCCTGGCAAGCGTTGATCGACAGTGCGCTGGGTCGCCGCGAAACCCTCGAAGAGGAAATGCACAACGGGCGGGATCGTCTCCTCGAACTGCATTCTCGCGGCCATGGTGATGCCGAAGAAATGATCGAAGCCATACAAAAACAGGATGATGAGTTCCAGCTACCCATCTATATGGAGCGCCTCTTCGATGTGTTCGGCATCGACAGCGAAGACCATTCAGACAACGCTCTGGTGCTGCGCCCGGGCGAACGCATGCTCGACGCTGGCTTCCCGCTGGGTGATGACGAAGGCGTAACCATCACCTACGACCGAGAGACGGCGTTGACCCGGGAAGATATGCAGTTCGTTACCTGGGAGCACCCCATGTTGCAGGGCGGCATGGACCTGGTGTTGTCAGGCAGCATGGGCAATAGCTCGGTTGCATTGCTGAAGAACAAGGCGCTAAAGCCCGGCACCATGTTGCTGGAGTGTCTGTTCGTCAGTGAGGCGATTGCCCATCGCACGCTGCAGATGCAGCGCTATCTGCCGCCCACTCCAATTCGCTGTCTGCTCGACGTCAATGGCAATGATCTCGCCGGCAAGGTGTCATTCGATACGCTGGAAGCCCAGCTGGACAACCTGCCCAAGCATCTGGCCAGCAAAATCGCCAAAAGCCAGCGAGACCTGGTGGAAAAGCTGCTCGACCGCGCCGAGGCGCTGGCTGATGTGAAACATAACGAGCTGGTCGACGAAGCATCGCGGCGCTTCAACAACGACCTGGATGAGGAGATCAACCGACTGAAAGCGTTGCAGCAAGTCAATCCGCTGGTGCGTTCCAGCGAAATCGAAACGCTGGAAGTGCAAAAGACCAACGGTGTGGTGGCCATGCAGCATGCCAAGGTCAGGCTGGACGCGCTACGCATCCTGGTGGTTGGCTGAAGCCTGGATCAGGTCAAACCGAGAAAGCGCTGCAGCTCATCGCGCTTGGCCAGTGCATCGCGCCGGCCAAGCGCGATGAGCTCGTTGCAGTATTCCGCTTCGAACAGCAGATAGCTCACCACGCTGCCCCCGGAAGCCCGGGTCGCACCGCTACCCCGCAGAAACATCCGCAAGCTGGCTGGCAGCGCCTTTCTGTGGCGCGCCGCGATCAGGTCCAGTGGTTCGCTGGGTGAAATTACCAGCACCTCGACCGGCCGCAAACCCTTTCCGGAATCGGGTGCAGTGGGAATCAGCGCAGCGAGGCGGTTCATACGTTCCACCTGTTCGAGATCGGCTTCGAGATTATCTACAAAGGTACTGTTCAGCAGATGCCCGCCAATCTGGGCGAGCGTGGGAGGAATAGCCCTGCTTCGCCGCGGCCTGGTTTCAGCTGGCTCGTTCGCCAGATTGTCTGACACACCCACCACCAACACTCGGTTGGCCCCCAGGTGCAGGGCCGGGCTGATCGGTGATCGTTGCCGAACTGCACCATCACCGAACCACTCCCGATTGAGTCTCACCGGCTCGAACAACAACGGAATGGCTGCAGACGCCATCAGATGCTCCAGACAAAGCAGAGTCTGTACCCCGACCCGACGATGCCTGCTCCAGGGCTCTATCCGCTGGTGCCCCTGATAGAAGCAGACGGACTGCGCCGACTGGTAGCCGAATGCGCTGACTGATATCGCGCGAAGATGATCCTCATCCAACGCTTTTTCAATTTTATCGAACTGGATAAGTTCACCCAGCAGCTCCCGCAGCGGACCGTTATCCAGCAATGAGGTGGGCTGCCCCGCGCTCATTCCCAGCAGATTGACCTTGGACCAGCGCCATGCCTGCGCTATCAGGCCCGGCCAGTCCGTGCGGTAAACCTGACTGCAGCGAAAATTGCTCCACACCGCCTGCATACGCGCGACACCATCGGGAAAATCAGCCGCATTGGTTGCCAGCGCGATAGCGTTTATCGCGCCAGCAGAGGTGCCGCAAATCACCGGAAAAGGATTGCCTGAGTGGTTCGGCAACAATTCTGCAATGACCTCCAGCACACCGACCTGATAGGCCGCTCGGGCGCCGCCGCCAGACAGGACCAGCGCGGTACAATCGCGCTGCTTGCTCCACAGCTCCTCTACCATCAGCGGACCCTTCGGCGCTTGCGCCGTAGGCGTTTGGGATAGGGACGCGCCATACCCTCGGGCCGCGTCTTGAAGCGCCGGTGCACCCACATGTATTGCTCCGGCTGCTCCAGTATTGCCGTCTCGATCCACTGGTTGATACGTAGCGCATCGACCTGCTCGTCGCCGGCCGGAAAATCGTTCAAAGGCGGATGGATGGTCAGCCGGTAGCCTTGGGCATTGGGGAGGCGGGTCTGGGTGAAAGGAATAACTTGCGCTTTGCCAAGCCGCGCAAAGGTCCCGGTTGCAGTGACCGTGGCAGCCTGAACGCCAAACAGCGGCACGAAGATACTGGCCTTTCGCCCATAATCCTGGTCGGGCGCATACCAGATCGCCCGACCTGACCGCATGGATTTGAGCATGCTGCGCACGTCCTCACGTTCGACGGCGATGGCATCGGCGTTATGGCGTTCGCGCCCCTTGCGCTGGATAAAGTCAAACGCCGAATTGGCATGCTCACGGTACATGCCGTCGATCGTCGCTTTCTGGCCGAGCAGCGCCGCTCCGATTTCGAGCGTGGTGAAATGCAGGGACATGAGTAACACACCCTGCCCCGCCGCCGCTGCGCGTTGGAGATGTTCAAGCCCCTCCACATGGGCCAGTTTGGCGAGGCGCTTTCGCGGCCACCACCAGGCCATGGCCATTTCGAACAACGCGATACCGTTGGAGGCAAAGTTATCGCGTAACAATTGTTCGCGGCGGTCCTCGGTGAAATGGGGAAAGCAGAGTTGAAGATTGGTCGCTGCAATCATCCGACGTTCGGTCATTACGTGGTACATCGCCCAACCTAGCAGGCGGCCAATCGACAGAATTGTGGCGTACGGCAACTGGATAACCAGCCATAACAAGCCGAGGCCCAACCATAGCGGCCAGTAGCGAGGATGCAGCATGGAACTGCGAAAACCGGGACGAGTCATTCGACCAACCATATTTATGAAAACCGCATTCTACCCAAGCGGGGCACGGGTTGCGATCAACGCGGTCAATCTATATAAGTGTGCCCACTAACTGTGCTTCTGGATCTGACATGACTGCTGAATCAAACCTAGACCTGCTCGACAACGACCCCGTGTTCAATCTCAAGGGCGGCATGCTCACCATGACCGTCATAGAACTGGTGCGTCAAGAGCCCGATCGTTTTGCCAGGCAGCTGGCAGACAAGGTGGGACAAGCGCCGAATTTCTTCAAAGACACCCCGGTGGTAATCAGTCTGGACAAACTTGACACTGATCTGGACGCAGCAACGATGGCGCACCTGCTGCGCATCTGCCGGGAAAGCGGCCTGCAGCCCATGGCCCTGCGCGGAGCGGAGAAGTTCCGCCGACTGGCCCAGCAGTCGGGCCTGGTGCTGATGCTCCCGGGTCGTGGTCGTGATCGGGCAGTAGAGCCGGAAGCCCAGCCAGCACCTGCCCCAGCCCCGGAAAAACCCGTCGCGGCAGAACCTATGGCCAGCAAGGTAGTTACCCAGCCCATCCGTTCCGGCCAGCAGGTTTATGCCCGCGGCGGCGATCTGGTGGTTCTGGCGTCTGTCAGCCCCGGTTCGGAACTTCTGGCCGATGGCAATATCCATGTGTATGGACCATTGCGGGGGCGCGCCCTGGCCGGCGTGAGAGGTAATACGGAAGCGCGCATATTCTGCCAGTCCCTCGAAGCGGAGCTGGTGTCGATTGCCGGGCAATACAAAGTAGCCGAGGATCTGCGCAGGCACCTCTGGAAGGAAGGCGCACAGATCAGCCTTGAAGGTGACAGCTTGAAGATAGCGCCCCTTTAACCGATACTGTTCAGCCATCCGGGGATGCCCACCAATCGTGGCTTTTGGCCATATCCAGGCACCTCAAGACAATACATCAAGAACCTGCCAGACATCCTTGTCAGGCGAGTTCGGTCCTATTCATTCAAAGCTCGGACAGGAAGGTCATTTTGGCAAAGATCATAGTCGTCACTTCAGGCAAAGGCGGCGTTGGTAAAACCACCACCAGCGCTGCCATCGGTACCGGACTCGCCCTGCGTGGATTCAAAACAGTGATCGTCGACTTCGATGTCGGCCTGCGTAACCTCGATCTGATCATGGGCTGCGAAAGACGCGTAGTTTATGATTTCGTCAATCTGATCAATGGGGATTCGAACCTCAATCAGACACTGATCAAGGACAAGCGCTCAGACAACCTTTATATCCTTCCCGCTTCCCAGACCAGGGACAAGGACGCGCTGACCCAAGAAGGCGTAGAAAAGGTATTGGAAGAGCTCAAGCAGACCTTCGATTACATCGTCTGCGATTCGCCTGCCGGCATCGAAAAGGGCGCACACCTGGCGATGTATTTCGCCGATGAGGCCGTTGTGGTCACCAACCCCGAAGTCTCGTCGGTTCGTGACTCCGACCGCATGCTTGGCCTGCTGTCGTCCAAGTCGCGCCGCGCCGAAAGCGGTGAAAAAATCAAGGAGCACCTGCTGCTGACCCGTTACAACCCCGCCCGCGTTGAAAATGGCGAGATGCTGTCTGTCAGCGATGTGGAGGATATCCTGTCGATTCCGTTGCTGGGCGTCATCCCCGAGTCCCAGGCAGTACTCAAGGCTTCGAACCAGGGCGTTCCGGTAATCATGGATGAGCAGAGCGACGCGGGCCAGGCTTACGGAGATGCGGTAGACCGGCTACTGGGTGAGGAAAAACCCCATCGCTTTCTCGAAGCTCAGAAAAAGAGCTTGCTGCAACGCTTGTTCGGAGGTCGGTGATGAGTCTTTTCGACTATTTTCGTGATCGCAAGAAGCCTGCCAGCACGGCATCCATGGCCAAGGAGCGCCTGCAGATCATCGTTGCCCACGAGCGCGGGCAACGCAGTCAACCTGACTACCTGCCGCGGCTGCAGCAGGAAATCATCGATGTGATCAGCAAATACGTGAAGATCGACCGGGACCAGGTTCATGTCGCACTGGACAATCAGGACGACTGTTCCATCCTTGAACTGAACATCACCCTGCCTGAACGCCTCTGAGAGACAGGCGCCCGCCCTCCAGGCGGGCGCCATGGAATATCCATGCCCCTGAGCCATATCGGCATTCTCCACGAGGATGCGGAATTTCTGATAGTAAACAAGCCCACCCTGCTGCTTTCCGTGCCTGGCCGTGCCGACGACAACAAAGACTGTCTGATCACTCGCCTGCAGGATAATGGCTACCCGGAAGCCCGCATCGTTCACCGTCTGGATTGGGAAACCTCCGGCTTGCTGGTCATAGCGCGCTATGCCGACAGCCATCGGGAATTGTCTCGCCAGTTCCATGACCGGGAAACCGAGAAAACCTACATTGCGCTGTGCTGGGGCCAGCCCCCAACCGACTCAGGGCATATTGACCTGCCCTTGCGGTATGATCCTCCCAACAAACCCAGGCATATAGTCGATCATGAACTCGGCAAGTCCGCTCAAACGTTCTGGCAGGTAACGGAGCGCCTCGGTGACCACTGCCGGGTCGAGCTGACCCCGATCACCGGCCGTTCGCATCAGCTGCGGGTTCATATGCTTTCGATAGGCCATCCGCTGCTGGGCGACCAGCTCTACGCACCGCCAGACGCATTGAACGCCAGCCCCCGACTGGCGCTCCATGCCGCTCGGCTTGGCATAAAACACCCTATCAGCAAAGAGCGGATGGTGTTCGACTGTCCGTCGCCCTTTTGACCTTGGCGTCAGGCGGCGCGTATTACAGGAGCAACGTATGAACCACAGTAAAACAAACCAGGGCCTGGCGGACTTTATCCAGGCCTCCCCCACCCCCTTCCACGCGACGCTCAGCCTGGTTCAGCGTCTCGCTGCCGCTGGCTTTCATCAGTTAGATGAGCGTGATGATTGGGATTTGCAGCCAGGCGGTAAATACGTAGTGACCCGCAACGGCTCGTCCCTGATCGCATTCTGCATGGGCGCCCCAGACGCCCTGGATAAAGGCTTGCGGTTGGTGGGTGCGCATACCGACAGCCCATGCCTCAGAGTCAAACCTCAGCCCGAAATAAGCCAGCAGGGCCTGTGGCAACTCGGTGTTGAAGTTTATGGAGGAGCCCTGCTCGCCCCCTGGTTTGATCGAGATCTTTCTATCGCCGGACGGGTCTCGTTTCGTACAGCCGACGGACGCCTGGACAGCAGGCTGATCAATTTCATCGAGCCCGTGGCTGTGATTCCCAACCTCGCCATTCATCTGAACCGCGCAGCCAACGATGGGGTGAAAATCAATCCTCAGACAGACTTGCCGCCGATCCTCGGCATGGCGCTGGAACCCCAGCGCCACCTGAGAGCACTGCTCGCGACGCAGCTCAAACTTGAGCACCCCGACTGCCAGGCCGAACAGATCCTTGATTATGAATTAAGCTTTTATGACACCCAGTCGCCGGCCACTATTGGTCTTGACGGAGACTTCTTTACCGCAGCTCGTCTGGACAATTTGCTGTCCTGCCACGCGGGTCTTGAGGCCTTGCTGGCCAGCGCCGGCCAGCATCCAGCCATGCTGATTTATACCGACCATGAAGAGGTCGGCTCGACCTCAGCCTGCGGGGCTGACGGACCTTTTCTGGAGGATGTGCTCGCCCGGCTCATCACAGACCCGGTGAAACGCATCCAGATTATTCAGCGCTCTTTGATGGTATCGGCAGATAACGCCCATGCCGTTCATCCGAATTTTGCCGACAGGCACGATTCCAATCATGGCCCAAAACTGAACGCGGGGCCGGTGATCAAGACAAACACTAACCAGCGCTACGCCACCAACAGCGAAACCGCCGCGTATTTCCGGAACCTCTGTCAACTGGCAAACGTGCCGGTGCAACACTTTGTGGTACGTAGCGATATGGGGTGTGGTAGCACCATCGGACCTCTTACTGCCAGTCGGCTGGGCATCAGGACGGTGGATGTGGGTGTGCCGACCTTTGCGATGCATTCGATAAGAGAAATGGCTGGAAGTCGCGACACGGAATACCTGACCCAGGTTCTCACGCGGTTCTTCGACTGCACCGAGCTCGGCTGAGCGCCAACCTGGCTGCAGGCGGGCGCCTGCAGCCAGATACCTCAGCGAACCAGAATGACCTTGCCGATCACCTTGTCGCTTGCCAGTTCGGCAAAAGCCGCCTCAGCCTCGTCGAAAGAAAACGTTGCCGCCACCAGAGGCTTGAGCTCCCCGGAAGCAAAAAGCGGCCACAGCCGCTGCTCCATGCGCTCCAGAAGACCCGCCTTGTAGTCCGCGCTGCGGGTACGAAGCGTGGAGCCCGTCAATCGTATGCGCTTGACCAGCAGCTTGGCGAGATCCAACTTCGCCTCTCGCCCGCCCATCAAGCCGATAAGAACCCAACGGCCATCCACTCCCAAAAGGTCAAGATGATCTGCTGCGTAGGTCGAGCCTACCGGGTCGAGCGCCACGTCGAACGGCCCCTCCGACTGCAGACTGGAAATGCCGTGCTGACGAAGAGCCCCACCGGCTGCCCCCAGCTCCTTGCAAGCCTGGAGTTTCTCCTCGCTACTCAGCGTGACCCAGCACGGGTTGCCCAGCGCCTTGCACAGTTGAATCGCTGCAGTACCCACCCCGCTGGCGCCTGCATGAATCAACACTTTTTCGCCCGGCACAGCACCGCCCAGTTCAAACACGTTCAGCCAGGCCGTGCTGAATACCTCGGGGATCGCTGCCGCATCAGCCCAGCTCATCTGGTCGGGAACGGGTAGGAGATGGCGGCCATCCACCACCACTTCGTCAGCCATGCCGCCGCCTGCCAGCAAAGCGCAAACCCGGTCCCCCTCACGCCAGCGACTCGACCCTTTCACCTCGACCACTTCGCCTGCGCATTCCAGCCCCAATATCGGAGTGGCTCCGGGTGGCGGTGGATACATTCCAGCCTTCTGTAACAAATCGGCACGATTCAGGCCGGCCGCTTGAATGCGCACCCGCACCTGACCCTCGGCGAGCTCTATTACAGGCTCTTCACGCCAAATGAGGGTCCCGCCCTCAGCTTGCAATCCTCTCACGCTGCCTCCATAGTGCTCTCATGATCTATTGATAAGGGAACCCGCGATCCCTTATAAGAACTAACAGCATACTTCTTCTCTCTCCGGAAACGATACCCTACATGACTGTCTCTTATACTCTGCGCAAAACCTGCCTGATGGTACTGCTTGCCTTGAGCAGCAGCGCTTTCGCAGTGCAGGGGCTACCGGTTCTCGACGTAGAGAGCTTACAGCCCACACGTGAGCAACGCATAGCCAGCCTGAACATGGTGGAGCTGCTTCGTCGCCATCACTACAACAAGATCAAGCTGGACGACGCATTATCCAGCGAGATCTTCGACGCTTATCTGAAACAGCTGGACCCGCAACGCAGCCTATTTACTGCAGCGGACATCAAGGAATTCGAGAAGTATCGCCATCAGATCGATGACCTGTTGAAGGCTGGCGATCTGGATGTCGGTTTCGCCATTCACCGCAGGCAGATCGAGCGTGCCAACGAGCGCATCATCTTCGCGCTGAGCATGCTTAATCAAGGCGTGGAAGAACTGAACTTCGAGGGCGATCAAAGCATTCAGATTGATCGGGAGAAGGCCGAGTGGGTTGCCGATGACGAGGCGCTCAAGGCGTTATGGCGGGACCAGATCAAGGACGAAGTCCTGCGCCTGAAGCTTGCCGGTCGTGAGACAAAGGCGATTGGCGATCTGCTTGAGAAGCGCTACAACAGTCAGCAGACCCGAATCTCCCAGACTCGCAGCGAAGATCTGTTCCAGAGCTACATCAATGCCTTCGCGCAGGTTTACGATCCACATACCCAGTACATGTCACCCGAGCTGGCCGAGAATTTCGATATCAACATGAGCCTTTCTCTGGAAGGCATTGGCGCAGTTTTGCAAAGTGATAACGAATTCACCAAGATTGTACGCCTGGTGCCAGCCGGCCCTGCGGCGAAAAGTGAAAAACTTGCCCCCGCTGATCGCATCGTGGGTGTCGCGCAGGAAGAGGGCGAGATGGTCGACGTCGTCGGCTGGCGCCTTGACGAGGTGGTGAAACTGATTCGTGGCCCCAAGGGCTCGACGCTTACGCTTGAAGTGATTCCAGCCAGCAACCCTCCCACCGACCTGACTAGCCAGCAGGTCAAACTGACCCGCGAAGCAGTGAAACTCGAAGACCAGGCTGCCAGGTCCAATGTGCTGGAGCTGAAGAACCAGGGCCAGGATTACCGGATAGGCGTCATTGAGGTGCCAGGCTTTTACATCGATTTCAAAGCGTATCGTAGGGGCGATCCCGATTACCGAAGCACCACCCGCGACGTTAGAAGGCTCCTGAGCGAACTTGAAGACAAAAACGTCGACGGGGTTGTATTGGATCTTCGTAACAATGGCGGCGGCTCCTTGCAGGAAGCTACCGAGCTGACCGGACTGTTTATCGACCAGGGCCCAACCGTGCTGGTGCGTGACGCCCAGGGTCAGGTCCAGGTACTCGACGATCCTGAAACCGGCATCACCTACAACGGACCGCTGGCAGTAATGGTCAATCGATTGTCGGCTTCGGCTTCCGAGATTTTTGCCGGGGCCATGCAGGACTATGGCCGGGCGCTGGTGATCGGCGAATCAACGTTTGGCAAAGGCACCGTGCAGTCGATCCAGCCGCTGAACCATGGCGAACTGAAGCTGACCATGGCCAAGTTCTATCGGGTCTCTGGTCAAAGTACTCAGAACCGCGGCGTTGTGCCTGATATAGCCTACCCTTCTCTGCTCGAAACGACCGATATTGGTGAGAGTATGCTGCCACGTGCCCTGCCCTGGGATACCATTCCCCCCGCCCGATATCAGAGCAACCTCCAGCTTAGCCCCTTGTTGAGCCAGCTTAGCGAGCGTCACGAAAAACGGGCCTCCAATGATCCTGATTTCACCTACACCATGGCTCGTATCCGGCTGGATCGCGAAATGCAGGAACGAAAGTTTCTTCCGCTGAACGAGGCCAAGCGCCGTGAACAGCGGGAAGCATTCGAGAAGCAGATCCTCGCTCTGGAAAACAAGCGCAGGGCGGCCAAGGGGGAAGATCTGCTTACGTCGCTTGAAGAAGAAGACCCGTTCCTTGAAGCTGGGAATAATCCGCTGACAGAAAGCGTCGAGGAAAAGGATGAGGAGGACGATCCATTCCTCGCTGAAACCGGTCAGATCTTGATTGACATGCTCCAGATCAAGAAGCAGGTGGCAGCAGCCAGTTGATGTTGATGGCAACCCTTTAACCAGCACCCCAGAGTCCCTTAGGGCGATCTCTGGGGGTGCTCCCCATCACTCCCCCTCTTGTTTTTTCGGCACTTGCAGCCACCCCCCGCAGCTCCATTCTACCCGCAAAAGCCCGCCCAGACCGGCTCCGTGGGGTTACCCACAACTTCTGTGGATAAGTCTGTGCACAAGGTATGGGAAAAGTCGGCAAACGCCCGTTTAAACGCGGCTTGAGTCAGAATGAGCACTTTTTGACCATAAAAATAATGATCAAAATCAGGTAGTTAGGCGGGGAGTAAATTAAGAGATCAAAAGGGAATTTGAAGATTGAGTGTTACCGGATAATGTGCATAACGGTAACGTTTTGAAGCCCGGACAGGGCGTCACGGGCTTCAAAAGTGTTACTTGGCCATCATTCCGCTTCGTCTTGAATATCCAATAGTTCCATTTCGAACTCAAGAACAGAGTTCGGTGGAATAACGGGGCTGGGGCTACGCTCGCCATAGGCAAGGTCGCTCGGGATGGTGACTTTCCACTTATCGCCAACGCGCATCAACTGCAGAACTTCTACCCAGCCCGGAATCACGCCAGTAACCGGAAGGTCGACCGGCTCGCCACGGCTGACAGAACTATCGAAAACGGTTCCATCCAGCAGCTTGCCTTCGTAATGGACGGTAACCACATCACTTTCGGTGGGCATGGGATTGGATTCATCACCTGATTCGAGCACTTCGTACTGCAGGCCCGATTCGGTAGTCGTCACACCTTCACGCTCGGCATTTTCCGCCAGGTATTTCTCGTTGGCTTCACGGGTTTCGCTAACCAGGCTCGATGCACGCTCTTCGGCCCGGGCCTGAAGCTCGAGAAAGGCCACCCGAAGCTCTTCTTCGCCGACCCGCGGAGTTTCCTTGGACAACGCATCCTGCATACCCAGAGCCAGCGCCTGCGGGTCAATGTCATCCAACCCGTCCTGCAGCAAACTCTCGCCCATGTTCAAACCAATGCCATACGACGCTTGCTGAATGGGCGTGCTGATTTCAACTTCTTGTTCTTTTTCACCACAGCCAACGAGGGCGAGAATACTGACGGCGACGCCAGTTGCGAGCAGATTGCGCTTCATGCTTACCTCAATTAACAAGCCCATCGGGGCGGAAAATAAAGCAAGAAGCTTAACAGGGGTTTATGTCCCAAGCTATTGGTAGACACGCAAAGTTTGAATTGAATTAAAGAAAGGGATTGTTGCAGGGAAGGAAAACCAAAAAATGGCGCAGCGGACGGGACTCGAACCCGCGACCCCCGGCGTGACAGGCCGGTATTCTAACCAACTGAACTACCGCTGCGCGTAACTTTGAGTGCGAATGGTGGGTGATGACGGGATCGAACCGCCGACCCTCTGCTTGTAAGGCAGATGCTCTCCCAGCTGAGCTAATCACCCATTTGCTCTCGAAGTGGGGCGCATTCTAGGCAGCTTTTCCCGTTCTGGCAATACCTTTTTCAAAAAAATTTACTCATTTTCAATACGTTAAATCGTGCAGCTGGGAATACTGGCCGACCGGCGTTCTCTCAGGCAATATTGCCAACCCTGCGGGTTGGTGCGGTCGCCGCTGCCCCTGCAAAATGAATTGGTAACAAAGGACAGCATCATGTGGTTTCGCAACCTTCTTCTCTATCGTTTCAGCCAGGATATTCCTTTCACCGAGGCCGAGTTGCTACCCGCCTTGGAACAACGCACCGCACGCCCCTGCGCCAGCCAGGAGACCCATACGCTGGGGTGGGCCACGCCCTTCGGCCGGCATTCCGAAAATCTTCTTCAGGTAGCTGACGGCTACTGGCTGATTGCTCTGCGCAAGGAAGAGCGGATTCTCCCCGGCAGCGTCGTCAAGGACGCCTTGAGCGAAAAGGTCGAAGAAATTGAAGCCAGAGATGCTCGCAAGATCTACAAGAAAGAACGCGACACGCTCAAGGATGAGATTGTCATGTCCCTGCTCCCGCGCGCGTTCACCCGCACCCAGACTACCTTGGCATGCATCGCCCCTGCCCAGGGCTGGATCGCGGTTGATACGGCCAGCAGCAAGAGAGCCGAGGATCTGTTGAGCTTGTTGCGCGAATGCACTGGCAGCCTTCCTGTACGTCCTCTGAACGTCAAGATGGCTCCCTCGTCCTGCATGACCGATTGGGTGAAGACCGGAGAGGCTCCCGAAGGCCTGGTTGTACTCGACGAGTGTGAACTACGTGACACCAAGGAAGACGGCGGCGTAATTCGGTGCAAGAAACAGGACCTGGGAAGCGACGAGATTCAGCAACACCTCACGGTGGGCAAACAGGTCAGCCAGTTGACACTGGCATGGCACGACAAACTTTCATTGACCCTGGATGACAAACTTGCAGTCAAGCGTTTGAAGTTCGAAGAACTGTTGAGGGACGAGGCCGACGACCAGGGCGGCGATGATATGGCAGGTCAACTGGATGCCACCTTCATAATTATGGCCAAGACGCTGAGCGAGTTCATTCCCGCCCTCACAACTGCCTTGGGCGGCGAAGACATTCCACAGGGTATATAACAGTGACAAGCTATCCACAAAATCTGTGGATAGCTTTGTGGATAGCCTTCCTATAACTGCTCTCGAGTCTTGCACCATGGGCCTGAGAGACAAAGCGATTAAAAATTGATCAATTATTTTTATATAAAAATCAATAACTTACATTCACATACATAAATTCAAGCACTTACGGCAGGTTTTGACGGTTTAGTGACACCAAGCGAGGCAACTGTGCACAATGTCAACCCTCCGGCACGTCCAAAAGCGCCTGCAAACCGCAAAAAATGTTCCGATAATACTTGACCCAGCATCGGCCGCTCTGAGTCGTAACGCTAGTTTTCCGAGCCGCTATGGTTTTCCAGCCAACGCCCCGCGTCCTTGGCCGCTGCGCTTCGCGGGTACTGACGCACTACATATTTCAGCCTGGCCGCACCGCTCTCACCCGCGCCAGATTCAATGGCTATATGAGCGAGCTGATACTCTGCCCTGGCCATACCTTCCTGCAGCTCCGCCAGTCGTGGCGCAACCTCTGACCGATAGGCCGAATTCGGGTACAGCCTTACGAAACGCACCAGATTGTCGTGGGCTATCCGCCCCCTGGCCAACCGCTCCTCGTCGTCCCCGATTGATGACTCAAACCGCACAAAATCTGTGAGCGCCAGAAGGTAGGCGGCATAGTCGGGAAACGGCGGATCGACGTGTCGTTCAGAGTAACCCGCCAATAGTTTTTCAGCTGCCTCCAGCTCCCCTTGCTGTAAACAAAGATAGGCCGTTTCCTGTTCCAGAGCGGGCTCCTTGAGACTCATCACCTGCTCTGCAACGGCGATGTTGCAACTTCCAAAACTAAGCTTTGCCCGCACGTCCGCCAGTGCGGCACTTTTTTGCTGGGCTTGTTGAGAGATGCCGCTACAGCCCGTCAGAGCGGTAAAAACGACCATAAGGAATGGAAATAAACGGTTCACTATTAGCTCCTTGTATTGATTCGAGTGTGCTATCGAAGCTGAGCGCGCCAGCCGACCCAGCCGTCGGCATCCGCTTGTCCAAGCATGCCCAAACCGCCTGCCAGACCTGCCTCAGCGTCAGCTCTGGCCTTCAAGCGGGCCTCTATGAACATCGGCTGACCCGGGCGCCATCGCGCCGTTCCGTCAAGCCCCAGCGGTCCGCCCTGGTCACTGAGACTGAACACCAGCCAATCGTCGGCACCCGTCAGATCCGCAGACAAATGTCCCAGCGGCAACGGTTGAGGTAGTCCACCCGCCGCGTTCTCCCAGACCAGACGACCCGATGCGTCGCCCACCCGCTCTAAGTCATGCAGTTCGAGGAACGGCACATCCAGCAGCCAACTTCCACCCAGGACAAACGGAGCCTTGTTTAGCGCAGCCATGCTTGCGGCATCCAGTCGCCCATTGACGTCTTCCAGAACCATGGATGAAGCGCCTATTTTCAGAGTTGCCTCCACGCGGCTATTGCGGGGCTGCCAGACCACATCCAGGGCGATTCGGCCCGCCAGAAGCGGTCCAGGGCGCCAATCCCAGGTCACCGCCCCCTGCTCGATCCCGTTGACCTTCATTTGCCTGACCTGTCCGGACCAGAGGGTGCCAGACAGCCCTTGCAGCGTTACCTGAGCTGGGAATTGTCCGGAAATCTGCTTCCAGACGAACGCCGCGGGCAGGTTCCATACCAGCGACAGCAGAAAGAGCGCCAGGGCGACAACCAGGGTAGTTTTGCGATTTATCCGTTGCATCATCGAGGCTCCACCAAAAGGCGGGCGGAGACCACTCCTGGATCACTACTGACATCCACGGCAAGCTGGCTTATTTGCAATCCATGACGATTTTCAAGTTCGCCAAGCCAGCTCACCAATGCATCGAAGCTTACCTGAGCAAACCACAGACGGGCGCCTTCGCCCTCTGGCTGCACTCTCTCGATCGAAGATCTGATACCAGCCGCCGTGGCTGAGACCTCGACCAGCGTAAGGACCGACCCTCCGGCGGCGCTCGGCGTCGTCTGGCCCTGCTGGGAGGCCCGGCGCCGGACCTGATCGGAAACGCCTTGCATCCATGCCAGATCGGCCGAAAGCGCGCTCACTTCGTTGCGCAGTGCCTGTCTGCGTTCGGCGATGGGTTCCCAAATCACCAGCCACATCAGCACCAGAGCGAGGGTTGCCAGCCCTGCCGCCATCACATATCTTTCACGCGGGGCAAGTCCCGCCCACCAGGCCCTCATGTTCCGCTCCTTGCAACCTTGAGTCTCGCTGTAACACCGTTCTCTCCGGAATCCGCGCCCTGGAGCGTTTCTCGCAGCCCGGTCTTGCTCGACAGGTTGGCCCTGACCGTTTCCAATTCAGCAAATGAAGCCAGCTGGAGTTCGATTTCCATTTCGGAGGGGCTGGCGCGAAACTGCATAATCTGCGCTGTTCCGCCGTTCCGACTGACCGCCAGCACCTCATAAAGCAATTGACCGATACCTTCAGTGCCACTGGCTGCACTGCCCGCCAACACCTGTTCAAACTGCACTACCGGGTCTACCAAGCGGGCATTGGGCATGCTTGAAGTGAACACATCGTCTATGGCTGCATCCAGACGATCCCGCTCATTTGCCAACGTGATCCATTCCAGCGTCAATTGCGTCATCAGGACAGCCAGCAACACTCCCGCTGCAATCATCACCGATCGCATCTTGCGCCATGGAGGGGTGCGCATCCCAGTCGTGTAGGGGCCAACGAGCAGATTAAACGGCGGATTTGGCTGCATGGCGCGACGAAGCGCGGCATGGATAGTGCTTGATGGGTCCTCGGCAATTTGGCTAACCGCAACCCCTTCGGCAGGCTCGAGCGCAGACACTTCCAATCCTGCGACCTCGATATTACGCGCGGATTCGGGGCGTTCGGCCAACCGTCGATTGATCCAGAAACCTAAAAGTTCTGTCTCTACTACGACCGGCTCCTGATCGTCCGCCGTCACGATGACCTGACCCACCCCGCCAGGCCATGGAGAGCGCTGGATACGGATGGCGTGTGCAGGCACCTCGTCAGCATGCAAGGAGGTCAAGGGAAGGAGCGCTTCAAGCCGCCACCCGGCCTGCAGAAACATTGCTTGCCAGTGCTGCATGCTGGCGTGCTCAACCACTGCGGCTGCAAAACGGTCATCTGTCCGGCGCGGGCCGGCAACGAAATGCAGTTCATCGAGCTCCTGGCTCACATGATCTTCCAGCGCAAAGGGCAGCGCCGCGCGCACTGCGGATGCCCGCCGCACGGGAATACTGACCCGGTGAAGAGTTACCGCTGAAGCGGGCACCAGGGCACGGATCTTTTCCGCCGCAAATCTGTCATGCAGGTCAGCAAGCGTATCGGAGCCCTTTTCCTGGGCGGTCCCTCCCCGTTCCATCCGCCACCAGCTCACCGATATCTGTTCCTCGATATCGGTGCGCATACTTTCGGGTAAAAGCACTATCAACATAGTCTGATCCGTTTGTTTTCAGGGCTCACAGGCCGTTTGTTCTCTCAGAACCACTTTGCCGTTCGGGGCATCAAGCAACGTGCACTGGTAAAAACGTCTTTCGCCGAACTCGGCGGTCAGTTGAAGTCGCACGAACCATGGCGTCTGCTCGGCGGCAGGCCGATCGGCAAAGACCTCCTGCATTACCTCGTTGCTGCGCTCCAGATCGATCGGGCTAGCGCTACCTGGATAAGCGGTCACGTAGGGCGCCAGAGCTTGCCATGCCTCGGAGGTCATCCCTGCCACACTGTTAAGCTCTGAAGCCAGGATCATGGTCCGGTTGCCCGACACGCGCGCGGGTTCCTCAAGGCGATAGACCGGGTCATCGGTTTCTGAATTCATCCAGTCGCTGACCGCGATGGCCAGTTGCGCTCCGGCTGGCATGCTGATGCCGCTTTCCTGTGATACCCGATCCACGAGGCGGGCAAAGTACCCCTGCTCGGTCTCGTCGGCTCCGGCAAGAGCGTTCAGGTTGTAGCGGCACTGCATATTATCCAGCGTGGCCTCAAGGCGAATGTTATCCACCTGAAACGGCAGGACCGGCGAAAGACAGGTATCCCAAAGCAGCGCGTCGGGTCCTTCTGTCTGCTCGAGCAATTGCAGTACCATGTTTTCCGCACCAATCGAAATGTGCCGGGACATATCCCGTTCAAACACGGCGCTGGTGCGCCTTATATCGGCCTGGCTACGCACAGCCATAGCCACCGCCGCCGTGACCGAGAGAGCCACCACCAACAGCGCTGTGATGAGCGCAACGCCTTTCTGGCGCGAGCCCGATTTCACAATCCCACCGCCATCAATCTGCGAATTTCACCTATCCCTGGCACGTCCAGGACTAGTTCAACAGCCATGGGCAAGGCGGTATCCCCGCCTCCGGAATCGGTGCCGGGCTCGGCGCTGACGGGTGGCCAGGATTCAAGGCGCTCCAGGCCACTGGACGTGCGAATGATAAAGGTGAACTTGCTATCCAGGCCTAGCACCTGGGGCTCCTCGACCAGATCAGCGAAGGGGCGTATGCGCATACTTTCTTCGTCCACGATATCCACCCCAGCCCACATTCTGCGCTCCATCCCCCTCTCGGTTATTTGCCATGCCGTACGCCGCAGGCGTTGGTCGCCGCCAGCCCCTGCTCGGACCAATTCCAGAAGCAGCTCATCCCCCCCCGGCCTGAGACGCAGCGGGGGAAGCGGATCACCGAATTCATCCCTGACGGTAATATTCACTACCTGGGCCAGATCTCGCTCGAGGACACTCAGGGTCACTTGCAGGTCAGCCAGCCGCTGGCTGTGCACTCGCGTGATGCTGTCTGCGTCCAGGACCGCGCGTAAGCCCTGATAGGCAACCAGGCTCATGATCGCAAAGACGGCCATGGCGATAAGCATTTCCAGCAGGGTAAAGCCGCGGCTCAGCCGACGTGACCTCACGGAAGCACAAATCCGCTGACGCTGGCCCGTTGATACTTCTCCCCAAGCTCGGCCATCCACAAACGCACATCAATGCGCTGAACGGCCGGTAGCGGAATCGGAGCCTGGGGCGTATAAGCGCTGATGTTTACCTGAAAACCGAAGCGATAAGGCCCCATCGCCACCTCTCCGTTCCGGTTGCCCTCTGCGGTAGGCCGCATGCCTGTTTCATATTCGGCCAGAATGTTCTGGCCGGCCCAATGAGCCATGGTACGTTCCTGCAGATAAGCGGTGTTACGCGCATGGTCGGCTCCGCCCTTTACCAGCGCAGCGAGGGCTACGCCGAGAATCGTCAGGGCGACCAGCACCTCGAGCAGAGTGAAGCCACGATCATTCCTGCGCGAGCGCATCAAGCACCTCTACGCTACCTTCCAGCCCAATTTCGATACGTCGTTCCATATCGCTGCGGGGGATTCGGAGGACAATGGTGCCAGGCGTCATTTCGCCGGTATTACTCAGTCGAATATGCGGTTCCCAGGCCTCGGTCTGCCGCAACGATCGCTTCTCGTCGACCAGTTCCAGCTCCAGTTCGATCAGCCCCGGCTCCAGCAGCCTGGGCCCCAGCTGAGGGTCGACTAACGGCTGCCATTCACGCGTTGCGTCATCCAGCAGCACCAGCTCCAGAAAACTGTAGCTGTCGCGCCGCAAACCCAGCGCCCTGTCAGCCTCCCCGGTAATGAGCAGTTCGTCCCGAGCCAGGCGCAGCACCGCTGCGAGGCGCTCTGTTTCAGCCCGCAGCTGACGCTCGCCTCCATCGCCGATGGACAACGTGGCAAGACTCGCGACGATACCGACCAGGATCAGCACAACCAGCAGCTCCAGCAACGTGAAGCCGTTCTGCTTCCGCTCTTCGGGTTGCCGGAGCCGATCCATATCTAGCGTTGCTCGTACTGGGCGGGGTCCCAATTGCCAATATCCTGATTGGCTTCTTCGCCGCCGGGACGACTGTCGGCACCCAGACTGTAAAGGTCATATTCCCGGCCCTCACGACCAGGACGCAGATACTGGTAGTCATTCCCCCAAGGATCCTTCTGCAAACGGTCGATATAACCACCCGTCCGCCAATTGCGCGCCTCATCGCCACCCGTGGGCGGAATGACAAGGGCGTTTAGCCCCTGCTCCGTGGTGGGATAGTTGAAATTGTCCAACCGATAAAGATTCAGCGCGCTTTCCAGTGCCCTGACATCATTCTGGGCTTTGGTGGTACGTGCCTGATCCGGGCGATCCATGACCCGAGGAACAACCACGGCGGCCAGAATGCCGAGGATCACGACCACGACCATGACTTCGATAAGAGTAAAACCACGCTGTGAGGTGCGATAACCTTTCATAGATTCGGACATATCAGTTAACCAGTTGGTTGAGTTCAAAGATCGGCAGCAAAATCGCCAGTACGATAATAAGTACAACTCCTCCCATGGCAAGAATAAGCAATGGTTCGAAAACCCCCATCACCATGGCGATACGGGCTTCCAACTCACGTTCCTGAGTCTCCGCGGCGCGTTCCAGCATTTTGTCCAGCGTTCCGCTGGCTTCACCGCTCTTGATCAGACTCAGCGTCATTGGTGGAAAGTAGCCACTGCGCTCCAGCGATGCGCCGACGCCAGCCCCTTCCCTAACACGCTTGGCGGCTTCGCCCACCGCATCACGCATCGGCACGTTTGAAATCACACTGGCGCTCATATTGAGCGCATCCAGCAGCGGAACGCCACTACCCGCGAGAATGTTCAGCGTACGGGCGAACCGGGCGGTATTCAAACCTCGTATCAGACGCCCCAATAACGGCATGCGCAGCAGAAAGGCGTGCCACCGGTAAAGAGCTCGGGGCCGCTTGAGAATCTCCTTTGCGGCAATGCTTGCGCCGACCAGGGCGATGATCATTACCAGACCCCAGTTGCGTAGCGCATCGCTGGTCGCGATCAGAGCGCGGGTCAGCCAGGGTAGCTGTTGGTTCATCCCGGTGAAAACCTGGACCACTTCCGGGACTACATAGGTGAGCAACGCAACGGTCACAAGCAGCGCGACTATGGTCAATATTGCTGGGTAGAACATTGCCAGTTGAATCTTCTGGCGCATTGCGTTCTGCGCTTCGACATTGTCCGCTAGACGCTCAAGAACGATGTCCAGCCTGCCGGCCTGTTCACCCGCAGCGATGGTGGTGCGATAAATAGTCGGAAAGACCGAGGGGAATTCACCCAGAGCATGGGCCAACGGCAGGCCTTCCATCACCCTGGTGCGGACAGCGGACAGGGTGGACTTGACCTTCGGCGACTCGCTCTGCCGGGCTACCGTGCCCAACACTTCTTCAATCGGCATACCGGCTCGAGCAAGCGTTGCCAACTGGCGAGTGGCCAGAGAAAGCTCCAGCGGCTTCACCTTTCCCTGAAAGACCGGCATACGCAGCGCGGAGTGCTTTTCCGCGATCTGATTCACCGACATGGGCATCAGCCCCTGTTCGCGCAACCGACCACGAACCTGCCGGGAGGAATCACCCTCTTCCACGCCTTTTTTGGTACGTCCGGCATTATCCAGCGCAACATATTCGAAGGCAGGCATGATCAATCCTCCCTGGTTACGCGGAGAACTTCTTCAAGCGTCGTATCGCCTCGCAGCACACGCCGCAAACCATCGTGACGGATGCCGAGCTGTTCCACCCGCGCATGACGAATCATGGCCTGCTCACTCGCACCGTCGTGGATCAGACCGCGGAGCGTATCGTCGATCTCGATCAGTTCGTAGATGCCGGTTCGCCCCTTGTAACCAGTGTTATTACATTCCTTGCACCCCTCGGCGCTGTACAGCGTAGGTGCCTCGTCCAGATCGACGCCCATGAGCTTGCATTCGCTGGCAGTAGCGGTATGGGGCTTGCGGCAGGCCGGACAGAGCGTGCGCACCAGCCGCTGGGCCAGCACGCCATTGAGCGTCGAGGACAGCAGGAAGGGTTCGATGCCCATGTCTCGCAATCGGGTAATCGCGCCTACTGCGGTATTGGTGTGCAATGTGGAGAACACCAAATGACCAGTCAGACTCGCCTGAATGGCAATCTGCACCGTATCGACGTCGCGTATTTCACCGACCATCACCACATCGGGGTCCTGACGCAGAATGGCGCGCAGACCACGTGCGAAGGTCATATCGACCTTGGTGTTGATCTGCGTCTGGCCTATGCCGTCCAGGTAGTATTCGATGGGATCTTCGACGGTCAGAATATTGCGTGTTCGGTCGTTCAACCGCATCAGGGCGGAATAAAGGGTGGTGGTCTTCCCCGAACCGGTCGGCCCTGTTACCAGAACGATGCCATGCGGCCGGCTGATCACGCGCTCCATGGCGTCGTAATGTTCCTTGCACATGCCGAGATGGCGCAACTCAAGACGGCCGGCCTGTTTATCAAGCAGACGCAAGACCACCCTTTCGCCATGCCCCGACGGCAAAGTCGATACCCGAACATCGACGGACCGACCCACCAGCCTCAACCCGATCCGGCCATCCTGCGGCAGACGTTTCTCGGCAATATCGAGCTTCGCCATTACCTTGATTCGCGAAACGATGACCGGAGCCAGGGCGCGCGGAGGCTCGAGTATTTCGCGCAGAACGCCATCGACGCGCAGGCGAATCGACAGCCGATTCTCAAACGGCTCGATATGAATATCCGACGCGTTTTCCTTCACCGCCTCGGACAACAAGGCGTTGATAAGCCGGATAATGGGTGCTTCGTCCTGGGATTCGAGCAGGTCCTCGGGCTCTGCCAGTGATTGCGCAACCGACATCAGATCCCCGTCATCAAGGCCCTCGACGAATTGCATGGCATCGTTGGCCGAGCGCTCGTAACGGTCACGCAACCTGGCAGAGAACGCATCGTCATCCAGAACCAGCGGACGTAGCGGATGATCTGAGCGCCGGCGCAGTTCAAGCAGTGCTTGCGGGTCGCAATCGGCGCGTACAAATACATCAAGGTGGCCTTGCTGGACCTTGCCCGTCAATACCCCAAAACGCCGGGCGAAGCGGTAACCCGTTTCGGCCTGGGGGCTTGGATCGGCAATGATCGCGCCAATATCACTGATGTCGCTTTCACTCATCTGCGCAGACCTCAGTTCGCCATCGGCGGAGCAGGGATAGCCGTCTTGACCGGAACCCCGCCCTGCAGGGCATTCTCAAAGGGTGGCGGCAAGCTCATCAGATAGTTCCAATCGGGCAGAACCGGCAAATCGTCTGGCAGTAACCGATCATGGCGACTCTGTTCGCGCACCTGCTGGTCTCGTATGTAACTGTATTTGGAGTGGGTAAGACTTTCTGCCACGGCTGCGTCGCGGATTATTACTGGCCGCAGGAAAACCATCAGGTTGCGTTTTTCCAGCCGCGCCGTGTCGTATCGAAACAACCTGCCCAGTCCCGGTATGTCGCCCAACCCTGGTACCTTGTCCCGTGTTTCGACAATCTGGTCATCGATCAAGCCACCCAGAACGATCAGCTCGTTATCATCCACCATGACGTGGGTAGTCAGGCTGCGGATATTGGTGACGATATCTGACGCCCCGGTAACCCCTGGGGCAATCTGGGAAACTTCCTGAGCGATCTCCAGGCGTACCGCGTTGCCTTCATTTATCTGGGGCCGAATCTTCAGTTTGATACCTACGTCCTGGCGCTCGATGGTATCAAAGGCCTGGCCTGAAGCTTCCACGGAACGGCCGACGATGAAAGGTACGTTCTGGCCTACGACGATCTCGGCCTCCTCATTATCGAGCGTCAACAGACTGGGTGTGGAGAGAATATTGCTCGAGCTATCCCCTTGCAGCGCATTGACCAGCAAGGCTATCTGAGTGCTGCCAATCTGACCCACCCCTCCGAAGGTCCCTCCGTCGGCGAGGGAAGGAGGTGCAGTGACCTCGCCATCCAGGAACCCGGTGACTCCGGCGGCGAAATTGGCGATGCCTCTGCCACCACGATTGAAGTTGATGACGCCTATTCCACCGTTCTCGTTGGCAATTCCCCACTGGACGCCAAGCTCCTTGGCGCGATCATAGGAAACCTCGGCGATCACCGCCTCGACCAGAACCTGAGCGCGGCGGATGTCCAACTGGCTGATGATGGAGGACATCTCACGGGTCAACTCGGCGGGTCCGTATATAACCACTGAATTGGTGCTCTCATGTGCCTGGACCCTGACTTCCGCTTGGGAGTTGACCGAGCTGACGCTCGCCGCGCCAACTCCCTGTCCCACCTGGCCTGTATCCTGGTCGCGTCCTTCGGCGATGCCCCTAAGCACCTCCGCGACTTCTTCAGCCTTGGCATAACGAAGGTAGTGAACCTGGGTGTTGCCATCTTCCCCCGGCACGTCCATTCGCTGAACCGCAGCGCGCAAGGAGGCTCGCTCGACGGGATTGCCGCGCAGAATAACGGTATTGGTTCGCTCATCCGCGATAATCCGGGTGCGTTTGGTAAAGTCTTCCCCGGCCGTGGGGCTTGCCAGCCCCTGGACAATGCGCACTACGTCCGACGCTGAAGCATGCTCAAGCCGAATGATTTCAAAATCTTCCATCGACTCAAGATCGATACGTTCGATCAATCCTTCGATACGCCTGACATTGGCTGCGGTATCGGCAATCACCAGAGTATTCGATTCTGCCGCAGCGGCCAGATGCCCTCCTTTCGGCACCAGAGGACGGAGTATCCGAACCAGCTGACCAGCATTGATGTGCTTGACGCTGATGACATGGGTAACCACTTCGTCACCGCTACTGGCCTCACGGAGCGTGCCTATCTCGTTCTCCTTGGCCTGGACTTCGGGGACGATTCGCACCACGCCTTCGGAGCCGGTGACCGCCGAAAAGCCGTACGATTTCAAAACGCTAAGAAAAAGGTCGTAGAGCTGATCGCGACGAATGGGCTCACCAGAAACAACATTTACCTGACCACGCACCCTCGGATCGACAATAAAATTGATCCCCGTTTCCTGGCTGACTATTTCGATAAGTCCGTTGATATCCGCGTCTCGCAGATTCAGCACCAACTCTTCATCCGATCCAGCTACAGGATTGACGGCATCCTGAGCAGCTACAGAGGTAGCCAGCAAACTTAGACTCAACGCCAAAGGCAAGGTGCAGCGGGCAATATGAAACGACATCGGCATTGTGTCTTATTCCATCGTTATAGTTATGTTGATCGGTTCACCGCTTCGCTCCAGCGAAACAGAGACAGAGCTGGCGTCGCCGAGCTCTTGCAGAATGTCTCGGTAATCGTTTATCTCCGATACTGGCGTGCCTTCGATAGACGTGATCACATCCCCTGGCTGAAGTCCGGCCGCTTCGAATTCACGGGCATTGCGCGAAGGGTTAACTTCCATACCATACATGACGCCGTCCTGCATCACCGGGCTAACGCTCACCACATCCATGAACCGCTCTGGATCGCTGGCCCAGGCCTCCTTGTCGATGCGAGCGACCCCACCGTCCGGCGTGATGGTAGCGTCGGGGTCAACGGTCGGCAGTCTTGAGGCGACAGAACTGCTCGTGGGGGTTTTCGCCCGTTTCAGTCGTAACGTTTCCAGCTTCCCGTCCCGCGCCAGGATCACCCGGTCGGACATGATCTGTTCAAGCCGGACATTACCAGGAAGAGAAGCCCCCACCCGATAAAGCTTTTCCGGCTGCCCCTGTGGGGACAATATCGCTGAGCTACGCGTCGGATCCGGATCGGTAAGTACCCCTTTCAGGGCCCAACTCAGGGTTGTATCCGGTGCGTTCACCACCGCCGAGCCTTGGTTGGATTTGCCAAATACCGACAAGGCAGCAAGCTGACGAAAACCGCCCTGGGATGTAGGAGCAACTGATTCGGAGGCCTTAGCGACAGCGGTGAGTCCTGCTGCGGGCACAATACTTGACGGTTCGATCAACGCCCATGCGAGACGACCCAGTAGCACAGCAGTGACGGCTACCAGTAAAAATGTCGCGATTCTCAAAATGGGGTCTAGGGTTAGTCTTGCAACCAAAGGCATGCATTCTCCAGGACAAAGTCAGACCACCATGCAGCAGTCCTGATCAGTGGCGTACACAATACTGATCTTTCTTTGCAAATTTATTGTTATAAGCCAGATACAGCCCGTTAGTTAACCTGATTGTCACGAATTTGTCGCGCGCCAGCAACCCCCCCTGAACGGGTTAAAAAATGCTTTGGAAAAAAGCGGCAGAGCAACGCAACTTTCAGGGCAAGGGGTCAATCACCCATTTGGGTCTAATCACTGTTACAGCCATTGATCCCACCAATGTCGCATTATCGAGACGAGCGAAACGATGGTCAATTGTGGCGCTTAGCTATTGCCCAGTTTCACCTTTGGGTCTTTACTCTTAAGAGCAAAGCCATGCGTCCCAGCTTTACAAAAACAACAACGGCCTTGCACGTATGGAGAAAGAGAAAATGAATGCTTTAAAGAAGAGCGCGTTGCTGGGCCTGACCATCAGTGCCATCACCCTGTCTGGTTGTTTTGATGGTGGGAGCAGTAGTGATGATGACGATGTTGCTCCGGTAGCAGAAGAACCCACCGCACAGCAACAGCGTATAGATGATGGCTTCTTCGTAGTCGATGAGGCAGCACTTGAATTTGATGCCCTGAATGCGGCTGTTCCGGCGTACGCAGGAACCAGCCGCTGGACCGGTGTAATTAATGGTGCAGGTTACCGGGTAGAAGTTCCGGAAAACTGGAACGGCATGCTGGTCATGTACGCTCACGGTTTTCGTGGCGAAGGACCAAACCTCACGGTAGACAGTCCTCCAATGCGCCAATATCTTCTTGATGAAGGATATGCGTGGGCCGCGTCGTCCTACAGTGCTAATTTCTACGATGTGCGCGCTGGCGTGGAAGATACCAATGCGCTGGCATTGGCTTTTAACGATATTGCCACCGAAAATGGCAGGACCCTGGCAGCGCCAACCAAACGTTACATTACCGGTGTATCCATGGGTGGCCACGTGGCGGGTGCGGCTATTGAACTCGAAGCTCAACAGACGGCCGATAATTTTGTTCCCTATGATGGTGCCGCCCCGATGTGTGGCGTGATGGGCGATACCGAACTATTCGATTACTTCACTGCCTACGGGCTTGCACTGTACGAGCTGGCTGGCGTTGGGGCCGATAGCTTCCCGGTTTCCGAAGCTGACGCGGCGGAAAAAGTGGCGACGGCCAGGGAAGTACTGTGGGTCGACTATGACACAAACAAAGCTGCGAATGGCCTGACAGCTCAGGGCTTTCCCCTGCTGAACATCGTTCGTAATCTGACCGGCGGTGAGCGTCCGATCTACAACCTTTCTTTTGGCGGGTTCCAGGATCTGCTGCAAGGATTCGCCGGCGCCGACGGTACGATCACGGGCATTCTGAATGACAGCGTAGTGGATACCACGGATGTAACCTACCGGTTACAGACTCAGAATGGACAGCCTCTGACTGCCGCAGAAACCCAGTTCAATCAGAACATTGCGCAGGCAACACCTGTATCAGGTGCCAACGCTTTGCGCGAAGATGGGCTGCGCTGGATTCCAAAGGTCAATGGCGAGCTGTATGCGGACATCCCTGTCGTTACGGTGCACACCCTGGGAGACCTTTTCGTACCTATCAGCATGCAGCAGATCTATCGGGAGCGGATGGAAACCAATGGATTTGGTGACAACCTGGTGCAACGTGCAGTACGGGCACCTGGTCACTGCGATTTCTCACTCGCTGAGTTTACCAATACGCTGGACGCCATGCTCGACTGGGAGCAAACCGGGGTCAAACCGGCCGGCGACGATCTACTTGATCCAGCGCTGGTTGCGGATGAAAATTTCGGTTGTCAATTTACTGTAAACGGTCCACCTCAAACCCTGACGCGTACTTTCATGCCTGCTTGTACGTTGTGAGGTAGATAGCTGGGGCTGGCACACAAAGCGTGTCAGCTCCAGGTTTCTATTTCATTTCGAATTTATCTGGTCGAGCTCTGTTACTTCATCGAACTCAATATTCTTATTAAGGCCAATTCTGACGTCCTCCCCTTCCCCTACCGCCTTCCGAAACCCACTCAAAGCCCCACCCAGATCACCGCCGATACTCCGCAATCTTTTGGTGCCAAAGAGCAGCATGACAATAACAAGCACGATCAAAAGCGATCCTATGCTGACGCCCCCAATACCCATAATTAGTCTCCCAAAAAAGAGCGCCACCGGTTCAGGGTGGCGCAATATTGCCATTCAGCCGTCTAGAAGGCCGATCCGTGCGTTCTCAGCTCCCCACTACCCCACCGTCATCCTTCCAGATAACTACGGTGGCGGACCGAGGCGGATACTGGGCTGCGTTGTTGTCAGGCCAAGTGCTCTCGTAATTACCCGCTGCAAAGTCGGCAGGGGAAGTCCCATCACCAGGATGCTGGACGTTGATGAACATCGTCCGTTGATCCGGCGTAGTAATCACCCCGGTAATCTCCTGACCTAGCGGACCCACCAGAAAGCGCTTCATGTCACCCGTCGTCGGATCGGCAACCAGCATTGCGCAGTTACCGTAGGGATCGGTAGCACCACTATCCATCTGGATCCATACGCGGCTATCCGGATCGATCCACATGCCATCCGGCGAGCTGAGGACATTGTCAGCCGTCAGCATCACTCCGTTCGGATCGTAGCCGATGTTTTTCGGATCGCCGCTTTGGCCGCTGTCGCCGGCCAGCAGGAAGATATCCCAGTCAAACGTCAAAGCCGTATGGTCACCACCCTGTTCGGCCCAACGGATGATATGCCCATGCCGGTTGGCACCCCGGGGATTAGCCGCGGTTTCCTGCTCTTCGGTGCGTCTGGAGTTGTTGGTCAACGTGAAATACACATCGCCATTGCTTGGATCAATCGCACCCCATTCCGGACGATCCATCGGCGTCGCACCAAGCAGATCGGCCGCCACTCGAGTTTTTACCAACACCTCCGCCTGACTGTTAAAGCCGTTGGCGGACGTCAACTCATTCTGTCCGTATACCAAGGGCAGCCACTGGCCCGTACCGTCTTCATTGAACCTCGCAACATACAAGGTGCCTTCATCCATCAGCGCACCGCTGGCGGTGGAGGCGTTGTAATTTGAGCGACTCACGAATTTGTAGATGTACTCAAACTGGGAATCATCGCCCGAGTAACACACCACCGGACGTCCCTCCACCACCGGCGCAAACACCACGCCCTCATGCCCGAAGCGCCCCATTGCGGTTCTCTTGACCGGCGCGCTTTGGGGATCGAATGGGTCAATCTCGACCATCCAGCCGAAGCAGTTTGGCTCATTGCGATAATCACCGGTCGCCGCGGCGGTGCGAATGCTGGCATCAAAACGGATGTATTCATCCGCTGCGCTGTCCGCCTTTTCCCAGGCATAGCGTCCCGAATCCCCCGTCCCCACACCGTAACGGGAATGTTCGATGGGATCATCGCCGCGGTTGGTGAAGTACCCCGCCCAGTTTTCTTCCGCTGCCATGTAGGTATTCCAGGGAGTCACGCCGCTACCACAGTTGTTCAGCGTGCCGCGGGTCATGGTGCCGTCAGGGCTGTACAAGGTTCGCACAAACGCACTACCGCGTACCGGACCCTGGATCTCCATGGGCGTAAGGGCAGTGATCCGACGATTGAGCATATCCGGCTGAACTTGCCATTCCCGGTTGGCGCCCTTCACGACGCGCACTACGGTTACCCCGTGACCATTCATTTCCTTTAACACTTCGTCTGCCGGCCGCAAGTCGTTCACCAATGGCGGCAATGCGCTATTCGATAACGCCACGCCAATGGCCGAGGCATGCATAAGCCGAGGCTCCACATATTCATGGTTGAGCACCAGCAGACCGTCATCCGAGCTGTCACTGATCGCAAAGAAATGCATGCCATCGTGGTGAGACCCAACCTGGTCGGCCTGGTCAGCGCCGGTATTATTCACCGAGAACGATGGAAAGCTGCCTGCGATGGGTGTACCCCAGGGAATGAGCACCTGATGGCTGTAGCCTTCGGGTACCGAGATCATGTCAGCGCTGTTGACGGGCACCGCCTGAAATCCGAGAAGGGGCGCTTGTGGTGCTGGATCGGTTGGCTCCCCTGGTGCAGGGGTCTCTTCATCGTCGGAATCGGAGTCGCTGTTGCAACCGGCCAGACCAAAGCCCAGCAGACCCAGAGCAGCGGCTCCGACACCGCCCTTGAGGACGGAACGACGTGCCAGGCGAGCTTCCAGCACGGCCGCGAAGGTCTTGTTGGGAGAAAGGTTCTCCTGTGGCTCATCGCCTTCGCCGTGATCAATGATTGTCAGGTTATTGGGGGTATCGGTAGACATCCGTTGTTCCTCTCAGGTTTTTTATATAACCCGCACATGATGGAAATCACAGATGACAGCAGCACAACACGAGGATGAAGGTTTGATAGCTTTTCGACTACGAAACGGTGACGGAGGGAACCTGGATCAGCGCATCGGCCGCGGCCGACTTGAGTCCAATCAAGAAGACAGCGGCGGACGAGGTCAAAACGCCACATCAACCCCAAGCATAAACTGGTTGCTGTCGTAGACGTAGCGACTGATATTGCTGTCGTTGTCGGTGTAGCGATATTCGGCAAAGGTGCCCAGAGTATCGCTCATGTCATAGCGCACCATCATGGAGCCTTCCATACGGTCTTCATCGCGCCGGGTTTTAATCAGCCTGTAATCGGCGTCTACTCCCACATCGTCATCGCGATATCGGCTGTTGCGATATTCCAGGCGGGTGATAGCCGACACGCGCGCGCTGAACTGTTGGGTCAGCTGACCGAAGATGGAATGACGGACTGGCGAAAGACTTTGAAACAGAGGACCCACGGCGAAGTCGTCTCGATCGTTGAATTCATTGATATAACCTACACGCCACAACTGCTCGGCGCTGCCCCCTACCCAACTGACCGTGAGGCGATTGCGAATGCCGTCAAGGTAGTCGTAGGCAGCATCGCCTTTGATATAACCAAGCTGGTTACGAATATCGATATTGCCCACCGGCAACGGTCGGAGGCCCTGCGTGAGAAAGGTTGCTCCGGTCATGTACTGGCTGCCATCCAGCCAGTAGTTGTCCAGGCTCAGTCCCAGCGCCGTACGCCAATGACCCAACTGGCGATCATGGAACAGGCCAGCATAAAGCCCGGTCACGTTGAATTCGTTGACCTCATCGTAGGCGCGGCTATAGAAACCGCCGTTGAGCCTTACACTCTCGCTCAAATTACCGCTGAATCCCCCCAGCGTTTCAAAAAAGGAATCACTGCTCTCACTTGGCAGTATTTCGTCAACGCCAGTCAATGAGGGATTGTCATCGTAGCCAAGGGCAGCGGATATATAACCCGACCAGGTACTCGGTTCCGGTTCCGGTTCCGCTTGCGCCTGTCCCGACAGAGCCAGCATCCTGGCCGCTGAAAGCTGTAAGGTTTGCGTGGTAGCGGCCTTGCGATAGGCTTGCTGGTAGTGCTCAAAAGCCCGCACGCTGTCGTCCTGCTGCTCGGCAATCAGACCCAGGTTGTATTCTGCGAGCGCCCCCCATCGGGCATCGTCCTGAATCAGATCGAAGTGCCTGGCCGATTCAGCGTACCGATTCAACCGGTAGTAGGTGGTGGCAAGATTGTAGTGAAGGGTCGGCGTCTGCATCCCTTCATTTTCCGCTTCCTGAAAACGGCCAAGCGCGATTTCGAACTGACCATTGCGGAATGCTTCCATCCCTTCCTGGTAAGCGCTTGAAGCATCAGCCAATACCGCAGCCGACATTCCCATTCCCAGCACGAAAGCAGCCACGCGCCCGTTGGAAAACATCATCGACACACCCCTTCTTTACCGCAAATAGGGACACTACAATAAAAAGCGGCCCTGAATTCAGGGCCGCTGGATTGGCGGAGAGACAGGGATTCGAACCCTGGGAACAGTTGCCTGTTCAACGGATTTCGAATCCGTCCCGTTCGACCACTCCGGCATCTCTCCAGTCGGCGCGCATGATAGCAGCTATGCTCAGGCCGACAAAGCCTTTCAGGACAAGGGAACGCCCAGCCGCTGCGCAACTTCTTCATATGCCTCGATCACACCACCAAGACCCTGACGGAAGCGGTCCTTGTCCATTTTCTTTTTAGTGTCCTTGTCCCACAGACGACAGCCGTCAGGGCTGAATTCATCGCCCAGGACGATCTCACCCTTGAACAACCCAAACTCCAGCTTGAAATCGACCAGCATCAGCCCGGCCTGATCAAACAGGGCACGCAGAATGTCGTTGACCTGCAAGGTCAGCGCCTGCATGCGCGCCAGTTGATCGGCGGTAGCCCAGCCAAAGGTCACCACGTGGGACGCATTGATGAACGGGTCGCCCTTGGCATCATCCTTCAGAAAGAGCTCGAACGTCGGCGGCGCCAACGCCGTACCTTCTTCTATTCCAAGGCGCTTGACCAGACTGCCCGCAGCATAGTTTCGGACCACACACTCAACAGGGATCATATCCAGCTTTTTGACCAGGCATTCGGTGTCTGACAACAACGTATCGAACTGAGTCGGCACGCCAGCCGCTTGCAGCGTCTGCATGATGAATGCGTTGAAACGATTATTGACCATCCCCTTGCGATCCAGCTGTTCGATCTTTTTACCGTCAAACGCCGAGGTGTCATTACGAAACAGCAGGATCAGACGATCCGGATCGTCAGTGGTGAATACCGACTTGGCCTTGCCACGATAAAGCTCTGCACGTTTTTCCACTATCGGCTCCCGCTTTGCGCAAACTGTTGATGGGACAATCCCGTTATATCCTGCCAGGGCAGGCCCTGCTTCTGTTCGGCTAGGCACAACTGCCCCGGCCATCCGCTCAACACCTGGGACAGCTCGCCAAGAGCCAGATCCGGCCGATTGTTCTTCTCGCTGATATGCGCTATGGCCACATGTTTCAGCACGCTTTTATCCATTTGCGCCAGCAGCTCTGCCGCCTGCTGATTACTCAGATGCCCCAGACGCCCGCCTACCCGCGCCTTCAAATGAGGCGGATAGGGGCCATTCAGGAGCATCAGCGGATCATAGTTGGCTTCGAGAAAAAGCGCATCGACGCCGCCATACTGCTGAATGATCCACGGGGTGATAGTACCGGTGTCCGTCAGGATGCCCAGACGGTGGTGTCCACTGTCAAAAATATACTGACACGGCTCGCGCGCATCATGGGGAACAGCCACAGGCGTTATTTCCAGATCGCCGATGACAAATCGCTTTCCCAGCTCGACTGGCTCGAACGCCAGATCGGGCTTGTCCATCGCATGGAATGTTCCTGGCGTGGTATATACCGGCAGGCCGTAACGCCTGCTAAGCCGCTCTACGCCATGGACATGATCCGAGTGTTCATGGGTCACCAGAATCGCATTCAACTGTCTGGGGCTTAAGCCAATGGCACCCAGGCGCTGTTCCGTGGTGCGCAGATTGAAACCGCAATCCACGAGCACTCTGGTCTTGCCAAATTCAACCAGTGTCGCATTACCCCGGCTGCCACTCCCCAGCGAACAATACCTCACTTGACGTTCATGCCCTCAGCTCAGGTTATCGCGGATTCGCTTCAGCAGGTCGCGGGCAAGCGCGGCCTCAGCTGCGTTTTCTATGCTTTCCTCGACGGTTACCAGCACCTGATTTCCTATCTGCGTCAAGCGCACCTGGATGCGCTGGAAAGAATCCTCCTCGACAGGCTCGTCACCACCAAACAGGCCCGAGAAAAATCCCTTGCTTTCCTGTTCGGTACGGGTCTGGTTCAGGTCTACGTAATAGACTCCAGCGCTACGATTGAGATCGGCCACCAGTATGTCTGCCCGGCCAAGCGCCGCGCCAACGGAAGCCCAGGCCCGATTGAACTCGCTTTGCAGGGTGAGCACCGGATTGCCTGCACCGTCCTGGCCCAGACTGCTGTTCGCGCTCGTTGGCACGTCCCGGGTGGCCATGAGCGAGGCGACATCGTCGCCGCTGCTTTGGCTCAGGTGAGTCTCCAGCTCGGCCAGAAAAGCCCGCTCGAGATTGACGTTTTCAGAGCTTTCCGGCCAGGACTCCAAGGTTCCGCCCTGGCTGCGCGACATGTGCAGCACATGAATCTCGGTATTGGTCGCCCGCACGCCAGGTTCGATACGCACGCGAAAGCGCTGCTCCCTGCCGTCGAGAGTACGACTGGGTCCGACTGCCGGAGCGAGCCGCCGAACCAGCGGATTATCCGGCTGCAGGTCGAACGCGATCCAGGCTGTTTCCATCTCGCCCAGACTCGCGTCCTCATGTGCTACGGGAATATCATAGGCGGTCAGAAACTGACGTACCCGTGGCCATACTTCCTCAGGGGCTCGCTGCGCCAGCAACCAGCGTGACGCGCCATCCTGTTGCAAGGAGAACGCGCTGCCGTCGGCGCCCGCATCCAGTGGCTGCGGACGGGGAGTGGTGAATTTCTCATCAAGGGCGGGGCTCGTGACGCCCGGAACCGGCAGCATATCACCCAGAGGTTTGTGCTCAAGTTCTGGCGGAACCGTCATGCGGGGCTCCACCGCTGCGGTCTGGTAGTCGCTGCCCCGATCACGGAAATAACCCGCATCCCCGAAAATGTAACCACAACCACTCAGGCTGCTGCCCAACAACGCGATAGTCAGCGCACCCAAAACTGGCTTCATTTTATTTTCCTTGGTAAACATTGCCCGATTGACGCTCATAGTACACCGCACTGGTGCAGCGCCTCACGTACCGGCCCATGGCAGCGAGCACTCAGATGGGTAAGAGGTAGTCGCACCCCGTCCGCTATCAGGCCCATTTCGTTCAGAGCCCACTTGACCGGGATCGGGTTGGATTCGATAAACAGCGCTCGATGCAACGGCATGAGCGATTCATTCAGGCGTCTGGCGGTGTCCGCATCGCCCTTGATAGCGGCTTCGCAAAGCTCATGCATTATCCGCGGCGCGACGTTGGCAGTGACTGAGATATTGCCCTTGCCGCCCATTAGCATCATTTCGACGGCTGTAGGATCGTCGCCGGAATAGACATGAAGCCGATCAGCTACCCGATCGATTAACTCGCGGGCGCGCTGCAGATCACCCGTCGCCTCCTTAATGCCAACAATGTTTGGAATGTCGGCCAGACGCTCGACAGTTTCGGGAAGCATGTCACAGGCGGTACGCCCGGGCACGTTATAGAGAATCTGCGGGATCGCTACCGACTCGGCGATGAAGCGATAATGCTGGTACAGGCCCTCTTGAGTAGGCTTGTTGTAATAGGGTGTCACCAGAAGGCAGGCATCTGCTCCGACACTGCGGGCAGCCTCAGTGAGCTCAACCGCTTCCCGGGTGGAGTTCGCGCCGGTACCAGCGATGACCGGAATCCGACCGGCGACCTGCTCGACCACTCGGCGAATTGCTACCTTGTGTTCGTTCATATCAAGTGTCGCGGACTCGCCGGTAGTCCCAACGGCGACTATTCCGTCGGTGCCATGCTCCAGATGAAAATCGATCAGGCGCTCCAGCGCCAGCCAGTCAAGGCCGCCACGTGAATCCATGGGTGTTACCAGCGCCACCAGGCTGCCTGAAATCATGCAACTGCTCCACTTGAAACGTTAATCGGCAATGGTACTTTCGCCATGCGGCCAGCACAAGGAGTGGTGCGGGCAAAGCCTGTTAAATAGCTGCTTGAAACTGGTGGTTGAACGCCCGTCGTTGGGCGAGGACAATAGAACCCTGCCGTAACGCCTGCTGCGCAATCAGGCGCCGAGAATTCAGTACAGAGGATCGTCATGTCCATTATGTCCAGTCAAAAGGAACAGTTCCTCGTCATCACTGCAATGGGGCAGCAAACCACTGCGCTCGCCACCATGCTCACGCGGCTATGCATGGAACAACGCTGTCTGATCGTCAGTAGCAGAATGAGCCGCCATGGGACCTGTGCGGCTCTGCTTCTACAGGTCAGCGGCAACTGGGATGCGCTGGCACGTCTGGAGACCCTGCTCCCCCCGCTGGCCAAGCGGGAGCACTTCACGTTATCCATCAATCGCAGCAGCGCGCTGGAAGAGCGCCCCCAAGCCCTCCCCTACAACGTCTTCGTTACCGCTGCGCAACGACCGGAACTGGTGGTAGAGCTGTGCGCCTTCTTTCAGCAGCTGGAGATCGATATAGAAGAGCTGTTCAGTTTCACCTACCAGGCCCAGCATACCGGGACGGCGATGTTGAATCTGACGCTGACCATTGCCATCCCGGCAAAGACCCAATTGAGCTGGTTGCGAGAGCAGTTCCTCGACTTCTGCGATGAACTCAACCTGGACGCGGTGATTGAACCATGGCGTCCTCTTCATTAAGCATGGCGGATCAAAGTACATGAGCGTTGAACTGGACAGTCAGATAGAAGATTTTACCGCTACGGCGACCAGCGGTCAGACGGTGAAACTAACCGAGCTGAGGGGTAAAAATGTGGCGCTGTATTTTTACCCGAAGGACAATACGCCTGGCTGCACCACGCAAGGACAGGATTTCCGTGATCTGAACGAGGAATTCAGCGCTGCGCAGACTGTCATCTTCGGCGTATCCAGGGACAGCCTGCGCACCCATGAAAATTTCAAGGCGAAACAGGGTTTCCCATTCGAACTGATCAGCGACAGCGATGAGACCCTGTGTCAGCTGTTCGACGTTATCAAGATGAAACAGATGTACGGCAAGCAGTACGAGGGGATCGAGCGCAGCACTTTCCTGATCGATAAAGAAGGTGTACTGCGTCGTGAATGGCGCAAGGTCAAGGTTCCAGGCCACGTACAAGAGGTCCTGGAAGCCTCGAAGGAACTGATCTGAAGCGCCAGGCAGCGTCTCGTTATGGCCTTTCTGAACGGGTGGAGCCGTCAGGTCCGCCTCGGCCAACACAATGAACTAGCGTCGCGCCCCTTGTCTGAACATCTTCAGCAAGCAGTTTTGCGCAGCCAGTAGTGAAACTCGTCCCCGACGTCTTGCTGCTCCACCAGTACATGCCCGGAAAGCTCGGCAAAGCGTTGGAAATCACGTCGGGACCCGGCGTCCGTCGCGCTGACGTGCAGTATCTGTCCCTCCTGCATATCATTCAGAGCGAGTTTTGCCTTGAGCAGCGGCAACGGACAGGCCATTCCCCTGGCATCCAGAACATGATCGGCCTTCGACTCACAAGTTTTAACAACCATTTGCAGACTCCTGATGGTGCCTCAGTATAACCTTGGGTTACAGCGCGCAGACACTCCTATCCGGACGGGTTAAACAACAACGATGCAACGCACCAAAACTGTCCTCATCAAGTCGGTCCAGGCAATGTTGATATACACCCTTGCCGTTGCCACGCCAGCTCATGCAAACACCGAGTACAATTTGCCGTCGCTCGGCGATACCAGTTCCTCGGTCATGTCCCGTGAACAGGAATATCAGATGGGACGGGCGTGGCTGTCCATGCTGCGCGGCGCCGTTCCAACGTTTGACGACCCCCTGCTCAAGGATTTTGTCGAGGATCATGTCTATGCGTTGGCCGAAACCAGCCAGCTCGAAGACCGAAGACTCGCATTTGTTGCCATAGACAGCCCCCAGCTCAACGCGTTCGCTGCGCCGGGGGGCGTGATTGGGGTAAACGGTGGCTTGTTTCTGCACGCCCATACCGAAGCGGAATTTGCCTCGGTAATGGCGCACGAACTGGCGCACCTGTCGCAGCGGCATTTCGCCAGGAATCTCCAGCAACAGCAACGTATGCAAATACCGGTCATGACCGCGATGCTGGCCAGTGTGATCCTGGCCGCAGCTGGCGGCGGTGACGCCGGGTTCGCCGCCCTGGCCTCGACACAGGCAGCCGCCATCCAGGAGCAACGCCGGTTTTCCCGGCAGAACGAACAGGAGGCTGATCGAATTGGCCTGAAGAATCTGCAGCAGTCAGGCTACGAGCCCAGCGCCATGCCAGACATGTTCGAACGCCTGGCCCAATTGAGCCGCTTCAGCCGCACGCCACCTGAGTTCCTGCTGACGCACCCGGTCAATCAGTCCCGAATCGCCGACTCCAGAAACCGCGCCGAACAATTACCCGGCGAAGGCAGGCGCGACAGTGTCGAGTATCAGATGATGCGCGCCCGGGTGCAGCTGAAATATGAACAAAGCCCAGGCCTGGCAGCGCAGCGATTCAGAATTCTGCTGGATGAGCATGATGGAGACCACGCAGCCGCGCGCTACGGTCTTGCGCTAGCGCTCATACGCGGTGGGCAACTGGATGAAGCCGAAAAAGTGCTAGAGCCGTTGCTGACTTCTCGCCCCAGGAGCATTCCGGTTCACCTTGCCCAGGTCGAGCTTGATGTCAGTCGTAACCGGCTTGACGAGGCATTGACTCGCCTCAATGGCCAACTGGCAATCCATCCTGACGATTATCCGCTGCTCCAGGCAAAAACGGACGTCTTGCTGCGAGCACGCCGTTATGCGGAAGCCGAACAAGTAAGCAACAAACTCACCAGCCAGCGCAGCAACGATTCCGATATCTGGTACATGGCGGCGGAGATCCGGGGGCTAGCCGGCAATATTCTGGGCTTGCATATGGCTCGTGCCAAATACTTCATGCTTGCTGGAGATCTTGATCAGGCGGGAGAGCAACTGGATCTGGCGCTGAATCGTGCCGGAGACAATTTTGTCATGAGCTCGCGTATTCAGGCGAGCAAGGATGATCTCGCACGTCAGCGCGAGCTCATCAAGAACTTCTGATCAAGCGTTACCTGCCATTGCAAGACTGGCAGCACGGGTAAAACTAAGCATTCTCTCCAGCGGCAGGATTGCCCTGGGGATCAGCTCTGTGGGCACAAACACTTCGTCTGTACCTTGCTCTAGCGCCTGCAACACCCTGGGCAAGGTGTTCATTGCCATCCACGGGCAGTGCGCGCAGCTACGACAGGTGGCGCCATTGCCTGCAGTGGGCGCTTCAATAAGCTGCCGGTCAGGCGCTCCCTGCTGCATCTTGTAGAAGATCCCCCTGTCAGTAGCCACGATAAAAACCGGGTTCGGCAACGTCTGGGTAGCTTTGATCAACTGACTGGTCGAGCCTACGACATCCGCCAGATCCACCACCGACTCGGGGGACTCAGGGTGTACCAGGATCGCTGCATCAGGGTACACCGCCTTCAAATCGAGCAAGGCTTTGGCTTTGAATTCCTCATGAACTATGCATGAGCCTTCCCACAGCAGCATGTCGGCTCCGGTCTGGCGCTGGATGTAGCTTCCCAGATGCTGATCCGGAGCCCAGAGAATCTTTTCGCCCTTGTCCATCAGGTGTTCAACGATAGCTTGGGCACAACTCGAGGTCACCACCCAGTCAGCCCGTGCTTTGACGGCAGCGGAGGTATTGGCATAGACCACAACGGTGCGATCGGGGTGCTGATCACAAAACGCCGAAAACTCATCGATCGGGCAACCGATATCAAGCGAGCAGGTAGCCTCCAGCGTGGGCATCAGCACGCGCTTTTCAGGACTCAGGATCTTGGCTGTTTCGCCCATGAAGCGCACCCCTGCCACCACCAGCGTGCTGGCTGGATGTTCCTTGCCAAACCGCGCCATCTCCAGCGAATCAGACACGCACCCACCCGTTTGTTCAGCCAGAGCCTGAATCAGGGGGTCAGTATAGTAATGAGCCACAAGCACCGCGTCGCGGGCCTTGAGCGCAGCGGCGATACGAGCAAGATAATCAGCCTGCTCGCTATCGCTCAGGGCGGGTGGTTGTTTGGCCGCCAGATGGGCCTGTACAAGCAGTCGCTCGGGTATCTGAGACATGTTTCACCAGTGAATGGAGGGCCCGGAATAATACCATGAGTAAAGTATGATCCCACTCGATGAGTTTGTCAGACTGTAACCGACCGCTCTAAGGAGACCATTCCAGAGCGAGCGTGAACTAAACAACTCAGAACTCAGTCAAGGTTAGAACATCAGCGTCACCTGAAAAGTATCAATTCAAGGAGCTCGAAATGTTTCAACTGTTGCCCAAGCTATTTACCTCCCCGACATCTGCCTGGGTGCCTATCAGGCAACACGCCGACACTAATCCCTGGGGGTTTGTGCCAGTGCTCCTGATCTTTTCCCTGGTCCCTGCCCTTTCCACCTTCATAGGCACTGCGTTCATCGGCTGGGCGATGTACGGTAGTGAGGTTACGCATTATCTGAACATCGCCAGCGCGTTCTACCTCGCGGCAATGGCTTATCTGGGTTTCATTACCTGTGTGATTATCATGGCGTTTGTGGTGCGCTGGGTGCTCTTTCGTACCTCCGGGCGCCCAACGCTGCCAGTCAGCCTTACCTTTACCACATGCCTGGCGCTGCCTGTGATGCTGGGAGGGATCGCAGCGGTCATACCTTATCGGCTGTCCCTGCTGATAATCGCCCCGTTAGCGGTGTTTTATTCGGCCTTGCTCCTGTTCAAGGGAATGCCGGTCTACATGCATATTAAGCGCAACGATGAAACCCGGTTTCATGAAGCCTGTATTCTAGCGGTCGGGTTTCTGGTCGTACTGACAACAGGCTTCGCGTTCATGGAGTTCTGGTGGAACCCCTTAAGCGGAGCCGAATATCTCGCTTCGCCAATAGAGCCAGCGACGGATTGATAGCTCCGGCTGTCGAGACTTCTGGCTTGCCTGCCAAAACCGTCCCAGGGCTGATCGCTCCGGCTTGAGAAATCCTGACCCATGGCCTAACGCTCAGCCCTAGTTGGCACAACTGTTCCAACTTTTACGCCCAATGTAATCAGCACGCCACTTCGACTCCCGCGATATTTATCCCCTATTCCGAACTTTTAAATAGATGCTGAATCAATAGGGAAGTGAAGCTCACGTTCACTTATTTGTTTGCACCTGGAGTTTTTCAGCATTGTGAAAACCTGATTTATTTAACAGGTCTCGCTGATGTCGGGTCTCATCGAAAACTTAAACGGTAAGGAAAAATATTATGACAACAGCACATATCGTTAAAAATGGCTTGCTCGCAGCAGTTCTTGGGCTCACCGCAGCCACTGCCTGGGGCCAGAGTATGGATGCTGCCGAATTTGTTGACGAGGCGACGGCCAAGGGTATTGCCGAGATCGAAACCAGCAAATTGGCTATCGAAAAAAGCGATAACACCGAGATCACCAGTTTTGCCGAGAAAATGATTGATGAACACACCAAGGCAAACGAAAAGATGCGTGACCTTGCCATGGAAAAAAATCTCGAAGTGTCGGATGACGCTACGCTGATGGATCAAGGCAAGGCAATGATCCTGCAACTACGCGATGGTGAAGACTTCAATGAAGCCTATACCAACAATCAAGTCGTTGCCCATGAACAGACTATCGAGCTGTTTGAAACTGCGTCTGAAAACGTGGATGACGAAGAAGTGCGTAAACTGGCTGAAGAGATGCTCCCCAAGTTGCGTGAGCATCTGGCCAAGGCTCAAGAACTTCAAGCAATGACTGAAGCTCAGCAATAGTAGGCAGCAAGCAAAAGCGAGGGGCATCAAGATGCCCCTTTTTTGTATCTAATACGGCAGGTCTGGCGCATAAAAAAAGGGCAGCCAGGCTGCCCTTGCTACTTTCTGCCAGATATCAGTCCCGCGCCTTTTCCTGATCACGCAGTGCCTTGACCTGGTCGTGGTTGCGCAACACGCCCTCATACTGACGCTGTACCACAGCCTGGATGTCGGCAGGCAAGTTTTTCTCGAGAGCCTGCTTGTAACTTTTCTTGGCGACGTCTTCTCCACGCTCGCATTCGCTAAGCACGGCTTTGTCGTCCTTGCCGGTAATCGACGATTTGAGATCCACCCAGCGACGATGCATATCACCACCCATGCTGGTACTGTCTTCAGGATCACCGCCCAACCGCACGACTATGGATTGCAGTTCAGCCGCAGCCTTCCCGCATTCCTGCGCCCGTGATTCAAACAGATTTTTCAGATCCAGTCGCTTGGCATCCTCAGCGCATACCTTGAAACCAGCCTCACCATCCTTGCTGGTTTCGATCAAGTCATTCAACACTGAAATGACATCTTTTGCGTTGTCTACATTATTCATAATAACTCCTTATATAACGATCGGGCATCGTGCTATCTGATACAGAATTAGCTCGACTTGTTTACCAACTTCTCTTTCAACTCACAGTGACCAGATATACCGCGGTAAAGAGCACCGGCGCCCATGGCCAGACTTAGCACGCCGAAAATACCGCCCTTGCGCAGTCCTTTGGATAACAGCAGTGCGCCACCAGCGAGGGAAGCTACACGCTCAAAACCCTGCACGTTCGTCACGCCACCGGAAAAGGTGCGGGTCTGATTACTGGTCGATGGCGACTTTGACGGCACGCTGTTTGACGACATGCTGGAAGTGCCTGGTGATTTACCTGCAGTAGCGCCAGTAACAGAGTTGCCAGCAGCAGTACTGGGAGAGGAAGCCGTAGTACCGGCACCCTGCGGTTGGTTGGGCTGGATCATATGTATTTCCTTTAGCAAGAAAATGGAGTTTCGTTTAAAGCAATGACATCGATATTGCTGTGATAATAGTGACCGGGTGGACGATGAGAGGTTCAACTCTGAAATGATCGCCCCCCTTCATGACGAGCTACTTGTCGCGATTCCAGAAATTGCCATGACCGTAGCCTTTGTGCGCCGACCGGTCTGCACCGAAACGTTGCCATGCCCGCTCATGAAAATAGAAAGCAATTGTGTTGCAGGCTGGCTCCACCAGAGCAATCAAGCTGCTGGTAATCCAACTGCCAGTCAGTAGATAGGCGACGGTGAACGCCACGGCAAAATGGACCACGGCAAAGGTCAGTGTCTTCAATATTGCAAGTCGCGAGGATAAGGCGGGTCCTGGGACCCGCCGTGGTGTGCTCATCGCTTGGACGCTGCCTCGGGATCTGCGAGCCGGCCCAGAAAAGCCGTGGTTAGCTCAGGCAGATGATCCCGTAGCCAGGCCGCCATGGCTTCTTCCTGGGGCAAGATCTGTTCACAGGCCCGCTGCGTCTCCACATCGCCGACTGCCTTGGCTGCGGCTATCAGCACGGTGTATGACGCGATTTCCATGTGCTCGAAAATGTAACCGCTCATCGCCCCTTTGATGACCTCATCTGTCATGAAACCACCGGCGACGCCCTGGCCAAACGCGGACAACTTACCGGCAATATCCTTCACCGCCGAGGGGCTGGCGCCCAGCCGCTGGAGACAGCCCTCTAACAACTTCTGCTGGCCATAGGTCTCTTCAATATGCTGATCAATGCGCGCTTTCAACTGTGGATAATGCTCAAGCCGCTGGGATTGGGCCTTCAGCATCGTTTCAGCCTGTTGCTCCATGGCATGTGCATCACGAAGCCAGTCAACCAGCGTCCCGGTTTTCACGTTAGTTTCAGTCATGGATATCTCCTCGAAACGGGGGGCATCTATCCTGTGAAACAACTATTCGTTCAAAGTTCAAGAATCGTTTGCTGCTTAAAGCTGATCAGGCCAAACGCGGAATGGACGCTTACACCCCCTGATTTATGAACATTAAAAACCGCTCCGCCATAATTTATCCGTATATCCAACAACTGAACCAATGGCTTTTTGATCCTTCTACTTTTACAGAAGCCCATTGCACTCTAAATAACTCGGACATAACAGAAAGCGAGCCTGAGGAGGCATACATGCACGGTTTAATTGGAATTTTTGACAATAAAGGCACGCCGCTTGAGAAGCAGGCCTTTACCTGGAAAGAACTAGCTAGCAGGCCCATCAGCAAACTGGACGACGATGCATTCACCCGGGTTCGGGTGATTCTGATGAATGGTTTGGAGCAGGATGCGTTGCGATTGAAACATTTCGGCGCTCGGTTCAATAAGTCCCTGCAATTGCCCTTGGCCCAGATTCGCCGGGTGGAGCACCATCAGATGACTGCCATCAATTGGCTTCTGTCATCTGATCATTCCCCGCTTGAAACGACCGTCGCGTATGAACAAGTTGCCATTGAAGTGACTGCTGCGGTGGCCCAGAACGAGCCTGACCCTTATCAGGCGCAAACATACCGGTATGGCCTCCTGGAAGACTTCGATCACCTCTACCGCTACTCGGCAATGCTTGATCGGCTGGAAGGAAAGGACGCGAACAATATCTTGCAAGGCTACACCGACATCATCCCTGGCCGACCCACCTCGGAGCATCATCGTGCCCCGGAAAGCGACCTGCGCGACAACTACAACAAGGATGATGCCGCGCTGATCACCAAAATTCACGCCGCAATGATCACCGCGGCCGAGTATCAGACGCATGACTACTACATGAATATCGGTCCCTTATTTGCCGATCCTGTTGCTCGTCAGCTGTATGCCGAAATCGCCTCGGTCGAAGAACAGCATGTCACCCAGTACGGCTCGCTAATGGACCCCGATGAGTCTTTCATGGAGAAATGGCTGATTCACGAGGCCATGGAGGTATACGCCTACCATAGCTGTGTAGAGCAGGAGGACAATTCCCGCGTCAAGGCCATGTGGGAGCGGTTCCTGGATTATGAGCTCGGCCAGCTTAACCTGGCCTGCGATCTCTTCAAGCAGATCGAGCGACGTGACCCGGCAGAAATTCTGGGAGGCTCTGTGCCCAGGATGATCGAATTCAAGAGCCAGCGTGAATTCGTCCGCAAGGTGGTGGCGGAAGAAGTGAACATGCGCACCTCTGGCACTCAGTACGTGTCCAAGGAGGAGGAAAGCCCACTTTCGCTCGACTATCGCAAGCAGATGAACGCTGAAGGCGTTCCAGCCAATATCGTGTCCGCCGGTTATAACTGGCGTCCTGGCACTGAACTCTCACAGAACAAGCCCTAGGAGACCCCCATGGCGAACTCAGCGAAATTAGGCCACAACATGACCGGGGCGCAGATGTCCCCCAAAGACACCAAAACCATGGTGGAAATAGTCAAACGCTACAGCGCAGACGTCCCGGGCAATGCGTCTGATCTGATGAATGCTCGCCGGGAAATGGCCGGCGAGGCTGGGCGCGTCGGATCCGTCCCGGTTCCAGGCTCAGCTAAGGGTATGCTGAAAAGCACCTTTGAAAAGATGATGGGCAAGAACCCCGAGGTACTGATCGACAAGCTCGGTGAGCGCCTGGCTTACGAACGTACGGGCGTGCGTTTATACGAGGCGATGATCGCCAAGGTCCAAGCACTCGATACCGGAAAAGGAGCCGATCCTGACCTGCTCGCAACGCTTCAAAAGATTCGAAATGAAGAAGAAGAACACTTCCATCTGTTGGTCTGGGCCGTGGAAAAACTCGGTGCCGATCCAACTGCCGTTACCCCTTCGGCGGACGTTGCGGGCGTGATTGCACTGGGTGTAATGCAGGTGCTGACCGACCCCCGGACGAACATTTCCCATGGAATGAATGCCTTGTTGACCGTGGAACTGGCAGATAACGCCGCCTGGGAACTATTGATCGAAATGGCCGAAAGTGCTGGCCAGAAGGACATTGCGAAAGCCTTTGAAAAAGCCTTTGCTCAGGAGGAAAAGCATCTGGCTACGATCAAGAGCCTGATGCGCCAGGACCAGCTAAAACAGCTTTCCTGAGCACCCGAAAAGGCCTCTTGCCAAGGCAAAAATAGCCCGTGATTGACCAGACCAAAGAGAGGAATAAGTGATGAACGCAATTGACATGCTTAAAGAAGACCATCAAAAGGTGCTGAAGCTGCTCGAGGACATTACCGACACCACTGAGCGCGCCGTCAAAAAGCGCACCGAACTTCTATCCCAGATCGAGACAGAACTGAAAATCCACACCACTATCGAAGAAGAGGATTTTTACCCGGCATACAAGCAGGCTGGCAGCAAGTCCGAAACCAAGATGTACCATGAGGCCATTGAAGAGCATAGGGCGGTGGAGGCGCTAGTGCTGCCGGACCTGCTAACAACCGATCCCGGCACGCTGCAGTTCTCGGGACGAGTGAAAGTCCTGAAAGAACTACTGGAGCATCACATTGAGGAAGAGGAAAGTGAAATGTTTACCGAAGCGGCCGAACTTCTCAGCAAAGATGAGCTAAACGTGCTCGGAGAGCAGATGGCTGCCAAGAAGAAATCGCTGAAGGCTGCAAATAAATAACAGCTAAACCGGTAAGCAACCGATAAGGGCGGGCAGAACCGCCCTTATCTAACGCCAGCAAGGCATTAAATGGTGGGTCGTGTAGGATTCGAACCTACGACCAATTGGTTAAAAGCCAACTGCTCTACCAACTGAGCTAACGACCCGCAACGCGCGCTATAGTACTGATTTAGCAGCAAAACTCAAGAATTTTTTAGCCTCTTAGACGTAGCGTGTGGGATCAACCACACCCGCTGTAGCGAAACCCGCTGCGCGCAATCGGCAACTATCGCAGCGCCCACAAGCTGCCCCGGAGGAGTCTGCCTGGTAGCAGGAGACTGTCTGACTGTAGTCCACGCCTAGCTGGTAACCGCTTTGAATGATCTCCCCCTTGGTCATGTTCTGCAGCGGCGCCCTGATCCTGAAGCCGGTACCCTCCACCCCAGTCCGGGTGGCAAGATTTGCCAGTCGCTCAAAGGCCACGATAAATTCAGGCCGGCAATCCGGATAGCCAGAGTAATCCACGGCGTTCACGCCGATGAACAGATCCCCTGCCCCAAGCACTTCAGCCCAGCCCAGCGCCAACGCTAAAAATACCGTGTTGCGGGCCGGCACATAGGTAAGCGGGATTCCGGCCTCCAGCGTCTCGGGCACGGCTATGCTGTCGTCGGTCAGCGCTGACCCACCGATGCCGTCCAGGTCCAGTTTTATCACCTTGTAATCAGCTACGCCTGCCGAGCTGGCTAGCCTTGAGGCGGCAGCCAGCTCGGACCTGTGACGCTGCCCATAGTCAAAGCTCATCGCGTAGCATTCGTAGCCCTGCGCCTGCGCAAGGGCCAGGACCGTTGCCGAGTCCAGACCTCCGGAAAGCAGAATAACCGCCTTGGGTTTCATCGACTTGTTCATCTCAATGCCCCGGTTCGTCGTTCCACAAATATTTATGCAACTGCAGCTGGAACCTTACCGGCAGATTATCCTGCACTATCCATTCCGCGAGCTCACGGCCGGAGAGCTGGCCATGACTTGGTGAAAACAGTACCTCCCCCACCCGCCTGGTCAACCCGTACTGACTCACCTGAAAGCGTGCCCAGTCGTAATCCTCCCGGTTGCATAACACGAACTTGACCTGATCGTGCTGGCCGAGGAATTCGAGATTCGAGTACAGATTGCGGTGTACTTCCAGAGAACCCGGCGTTTTCAGGTCTACAACCCGACTAACCCGTGAATCCACCTCCGACACGTCCAGCGCTCCACTGGTTTCCAGGGACACCTCGTAACCGGCGTCGCAGAGCAGCTGTAGCAACGGTAGGCAATTGGGTTGCGCAAGCGGCTCGCCTCCCGTTACGCAGACGTATTGAGGGGAGAACTTGGCGACCTGGCCGAGAATGCTCGCGAGCGAGATGACTTCTCCCCCACTAAATGCATAGGCCGTATCACAGTATTGGCAACGCAACGGACAACCAGTAAGGCGCACGAAGACAGTCGGCATCCCTAATGTACGGCTTTCGCCCTGGATGGAATAGAAAATCTCCGTGATCCGGAGAGAAGAAGCAGACATATCAGACATGGATTTTCCTGGGCTGAACTACTGAACAGGCAGAGGCCCTTGCGGTAGCCAGGAGAGGTCTGACGACTAATCGGCACATCAGAACGGTCAACGGCTACAGATTCAAAAGCGGGTAGTGTAGCCGAGCCAGAAGGGAAAAACAGGACGCAAACTAGCTAAGGTTGTCCATATCGCGTCTCGCCAACTGCGCGGCAGACGAGTCAGGGTGCTTGGAAAGCACTTCCTGATACAGTTGTAGGGCTTTCTGATTATTGCCTAACCGGCGCTCGACATCAGCCAGCTTGTACAGCGCATCGGCCTCTTTGCGATGGCCTGGATAATTGCTCACGACCTGCGCAAAAGCGCGACCAGCCGATTCCAGATCCGCCTCGACAAGATGCACCTCACCTAGCCAGTACTGGGCGTTGCCCGCATATTCGCTATTGGGATACCGCCGCACGAAAGCGGTAAAAGCCATAACGGCCTTTTCGAAGTCGCGGTTCTTTACCAAATCAAAGGCCGCATCATACAACAGCTTTTCCCGCTCCGGATCCGGCTGGGCCTGATCATTGGAAGAAGGAGGCTGGACGATGGCCTGTGCATCGATGGGCGCATCGGAAGCCGACGCGTCCGCAGGCGGACGCTCCGGTGCAGCCGATGAATCAACGGTTCCAGAAGAGAGGCGACGGTCCAGATCCTGGTATCGCTCCAACTGATCCCGCTCCATCAGTTCAATCTTGTGTTCCTGCTCTTCAAGCAGGCCACGCAGCATCGAAACCTCTTGCTGCAACTGATACATCTGCTGCATGAGCTGGCCCTCCATGGAGAGACCAGCCCCGATCTGCTGAGGTACAGGGGCTGTCGACTGGGGAGCACGGGGAGTGCCCGAGCTGCCGTCAACGATTGGGGCCTGAGCCATGGCCGCTAGCGGCCAGAACATACAAGCTATTACTACACCCCTGTAACCTTTCATGAGACCTCTTACTTACGCAGTTCTACGCGACGGTTCTGTGCCCAAGCTTCTTCGCTTGAACCCATGGCAGCCGGCTTCTCTTCGCCGTAGGAGACCAGTTCCAACTGGGCAGGAGAAACGCCCTGCAGAACCAGATAACGCTGAACGGCAGCTGAACGACGCTCGCCCAGGGCAAGGTTGTACTCGCGTGTGCCGCGCTCGTCAGTGTGACCTTCGAGCACTACACGGTTACCCGCTTGTTTCAGATCCTGGGCGTGAACGTCCAGAGCGCGCATGGCTTCCTGCTTCAGTTCGGCACTGTCGAGCTCAAAGTAGAAAGTAGTGATAGCGCGCAGAGCCGCTTCTTCACTGCTCATGTCATTGCCGGTGGAAGCGGGTGCAGTGCTGGTGTAACCGGCGTTCGGATCAACCGCGCCAGTGCCAGATGCATCGCCACCTTTGGAGGAACAACCTACTACAACGCCGAAAGCTACAACCAGAGCTGCGAACTTGCCGAACTTGATAACTTGCATCATAAAACTCCTGAAAAACCCCATGTGGTTTTGTGTTGGTGCACCCTAAGGCAGGTATGGGCTCCATGATGGTACGCGCAGGTCGGTGAACTGAGTCGGTATTACCGACCGCGCACGACCGTTGGTGGAAACCAGCATGAGAACGCCCCGTCCCTGTTGACGGGTAGCATAAATTAACATAGTGCCGTTGGGTGCGACAGTGGGTGACTCATCCAATGACGTTTCTGTTAAAACCCTCAAATTGCCACGTCTGAGGTCTTGAGTGGCAATGTGAAAATTACGGTACCCATCCTGGCGGTGAACCATGACCATCGTCTGGCCGTCCGCTGAAAGCTTGGGGTTGGCATTATAGTTGCCCACAAAGGTCAGCCGCTCGGCTGACCCGCCGTTTATATCCTGCTTGTAGATCTGGGGCCGGCCGCCACGATCGGAGGTGAAAACAAGCGTGTTGTCATCCATCCAGGTCGGCTCGGTGTCGATCGCAAAATGATTGGTGATGCGACGCATCTGCTTGCTGGCCAGATCCATCACATAGATCTCGGGGTTACCGTCCCGCGAAAGCACGAATGCCAGCCGTCCCCCATCAGGCGACCATGCCGGCGCGCCGTTCAGGCCTTCGAAACTGGTTATGCGCTCACGCCGACCGGTTTGCACGTAATGAATAAAGATCTCAGGCCGTCGGGATTCGAACGAGACATAGGCGATCCGCTGGCCGTCAGGCGCGTAGGAAGGGGTCAGGATAGGCTCGCGAGACTGCAGCAAGGTCACACCGCGGGCGCCATCATAGTCGGAACGCTGAAGCGTGAAACGGGTGTTATCGACAGAAAAGCGTTCTGCCGCCACATAGAGAAGCTTGGTATTGAAAGCGCCCTTGATTCCGGTAATTTCCTCGAAAACCTCGTCGCTGACGTGGTGAGCCATGTCACGCAACTGGCTCTGCGTACCGCTGACGGTCTTGGACATCAATACTTCTTCGCGCGCCACATTGTAGAGACTGTATTGGATCTCGAAGCGATCCGCCGACGGGCTGGTTATCATTCCGGCCACAACGTATTCGACACCCAGCACGCGCCAGTCTCGAGGGAAAATCTCGCTGGCCCGGGTCGGATAGCTGAGCATGTTTTCCCGTGCGAATGGGCTGAACATGCCGCTATTACGCAAATCATTGGCCGTGATCTCGGAGAGGTCTTCGGGCAAGGGGCTGGTGCCCTGCCAGCCAAAGGGAACTACGGCTATAGGCGTAGCCTTGTCGCTGCCCCGTGTAATTTCAATCGCATCCTGCGCCAGCGCCGCCTGGCTGACAAACAGCAGGCCTACAGCGGCAATCCATAATCTCGATACTTTCGATAATTTAATCAAAATGACAAATCCTCTGGCTTGAAGCGCAATGTACGTTGACGGTACCTGCGATCGAACGTTGCTGGATCATCGCGCGATAACTGCTGCATTTCCGGGATGCGTCCTACATTTCGCACAGCCTGAACAGCCGACTGATCGAATCCCGGGTCTCCGCTGGATCGGCTTACGACCACATCGGTAATCTGGCCCGTAGGCAACATGCTGATCCTGACTTCCACTACCATGCCATTTCGCGCTGTGGGCGGTCGTCTCCATTGCTGGCTCACGTAGCGCCGAATCAGATCATCATAGCTAGCGGCTACCTGGTCGCCCATGTTATCGGCCGGCGCCTGCTGATAGGCAGCCTCATCGGCCAATAACTCAGCCAGCGCCTTGGCGCGGGCCTCTTCCTGTTCACGCTTCTGCTTGGCCACCCGGTCTGCTTCGGCTTTCTTTTGAGCCTCTGCCGCCGCCTTACGCTTGGCGTCCTCTGCAGCTTTGGCCTTTGCGGCTTCAGCCGCCTTGCGCTTGGCTTCTTCCGCCGCCTTGTTCTTCGCTTCGTCGGCAGCCTTGTTCTTTGCGGCTTCCGCTTCGGCGGCTTTCTTCTGAGCTTCTTCCGCGGCTTTTTTACGGGCCGCGTCGGCTTTACGCTTCAGCTCTTCGGCAGCCTGCTCCTTGGCGGCCTGTTCGGCCGCCGACCGGGCTGCGGCCGCCTGCTTTTCTCTCTCTGCCTGACTGGCGGCGGCAGCTGCTGCCGCTTCGGCTGCTTCGGCGCGGCTGGTTGCTTCCTGCTCCTCTTCCTGTTTCTGCGCCTGCCTCTCCAGCTCTTCGGCTTCATGGGTCGGAGCCGCTGTGCGCGCAGCCTCACCCGCAATGCGCTGGTCCGTAGGCGTAGTGGCCGGGCTCTGAGAGTCTAACTGAACCAGTGTCGCCTGTACGATAGGTCTGGCCGGCTCAAACTCCGGCGCAGACGTAAAGGAGACGAACAGCATGATGGCGACCAGCAAATGCAACGCCACTGCCTTGAGCACCGGCGCTGCATAAAGCCCTGTTACTGGTACCGGCGTCCGGTCTTCTCGCCTGTTCACGGTGCCTCGGTAATCAATCCGACGTTGGGAACACCAGCCTGCTGCAAGGCTGCCATGGCCGTCACGACCACCCCGTAGTTAGCTTGCTGGTCACCGCGGATATAGACCAGGGTGTCTGGCTTGGCACGGATGATCTTGGTCACGCCTTCGGACATCTCTTCCAGGGAAACGGCAGAATCAGTCTGGTTTTCGGTATCGACCGTTTCGCCAAGATTCCAGTAATAGGTGCCGTCGGAGAGCACGGACAGCGTCAGCACCTGCTGGTTGCTGTCCGAGGGAAGCACTTCACTGGCGACCTGAGGCAAGTCGACCTTTACGCCCTGATTGAGCATGGGCGCAGTGACCATGAAGATAACCAGCAACACGAGCATGACGTCGATGTATGGAACAACGTTCATCTCCGCTACGGGCTTGCGTTTACGGCGTCTGCCTTGCACCTGCATTATGGCTCCCGGTTACTCTTCGCTGGCATGCACACGACGGTGCAGGATGCTGGAAAACTCATCAGCAAAAGTGTAATAGCGGCTGATCAGCATCTCGGATTTCGCTGAAAAACGATTGTAAGCAATTACTGCTGGTATCGCTGCAAACAAGCCCATGGCGGTGGCAATCAATGCCTCGGCAATACCGGGGGCCACAGTTGCCAGTGTCGCCTGCTGCACCGTTGCGAGGCCGCGGAACGAGTTCATGATTCCCCACACCGTACCGAACAGACCAACATAGGGACTGGTCGAACCGACTGTCGCAAGAAAGGGCAGGTGCTGATCGAGCTTCTCTTCTTCGCGCGAGATAGCCACGCGCATGGAACGTTGTACCGCCTCCATCACAGCTTCCGGATCAACTCCAGTCTGCTGACGCATGCGGGAAAATTCCTTGAAACCCGCCCGAAAAATCTGCTCCAGGCCCGAGTTCTCATCGGGGGTGCCGGTTACCTGACGGTAGAGTTTGGAAAGGTCTATGCCGGACCAGAAACGGTCTTCGAAACTATCCAGAGCGCTTCTTGCAGCACGCAGCGACTTGCTACGCTGGAAAATCATTACCCAGGACACTACCGAAGCAACCACCAGGGTCAGCATCACCAACTGAACCAGTAAACTGGCGCTGGCAATCAGGTGCCACATTGACATTTGATCAGCTTGCACTCTTTGCCTCTCCTCGCTCGGCCGTACAGGGTTCTGCTCTGGCGGCCCGAAAGGCCTCGCCTAGAGCAACCGGAATTATTCGGGGTTTGTAGCGATCCGCACTGACACAGGCCACCAACACTTCGCCCTCACACAACAACACACCATCGAGCCGTTTGACCCGTTGCCTGAACCGTACGCTTGCGCGCTTGAGCTCAAGGACCTCTGTGGTTATCACAAGTTCATCGTCCAGCCGAGCCGGGGCGTGATAACGCGCGGCCACAGAATGCACAACAAATATGATGTTTTCGCGCTGTAACACACTTTGATCAAATCCGAAGGAGCGGACCATTTCGGTTCGCGCACGCTCCATGAATTTGAGGTAATTGACGTAATAGACGATGCCGCCGGCATCGGTATCTTCAAAATAGACACGGGCTCGTAGCGCGAATGGCGGCCCTGGACTGTCAGCGCGCATAATGTAGAGCCAACGTGAACGTTTGCATAGGGGATTCCACGGTAAAACGAAAATATTTTTATTCCGTCATTTCAAATCAGCCGGAGCGAATAGGTCTGCAGACATCTGCTCCATCCTTGCTGGAAGATTCAAGCCAAAATACAGATAAGCATGCCGGGTGACCACCCGCCCTCGCGGGGTACGCATGATAAACCCCTGCTGTATCAGATACGGCTCAAGCACATCTTCTATCGTATGCCGCTCTTCACTGATAGCCGCCGCCAGACTGTCGACCCCTACTGGCCCGCCATCGAACTTGTCTATCATGGTCAACAACAGGCGTCGGTCCATATGATCGAAGCCCTGCTCGTCCACATCAAGCAGATTCAGCGCCTTGTCTGCCACTTCTCGGGTGATGGCGCCTGGACTGCGGACCTCCGCAAAATCACGTACGCGTCGTAGCAGACGATTGGCAATGCGCGGAGTGCCCCGTGAGCGACGCGCTATTTCCAACGCACCTGCCGGATCAAGCTGCAACCCGAGAATCGATGCTGATCGTCCGACAATAGTCGCCAGATCATCGACGCCGTAGAACTCTAGGCGCTGCACTATACCGAAGCGGTCACGCAACGGGTTGGTCAGCATACCGGCCCGGGTAGTTGCTCCCACCAGGGTGAACGGGGGTAGATCCAGCTTGATTGAACGCGCTGCCGGGCCTTCGCCGATCATGATGTCGAGCTGATAATCCTCCATCGCTGGATAGAGAATTTCTTCTACCACCGGGGAGAGGCGATGAATTTCGTCGACAAAGAGGACATCGCCCGCCTCTAGATTGGTCAGCATGGCAGCCAGATCACCAGCGCGCTCCAACACTGGACCGGAGGTGCTTTTGATCTTTACGCCCATCTCCTGGGCAATGATATTGGCCAGCGTGGTCTTGCCCAGACCTGGTGGTCCAAATATGAGAACGTGATCAAGCGCTTCGCCCCGGCCTTTGGCAGCCTTGATGAATAGTTCCATCTGCTCGCGCACGGTGGGCTGCCCAATGTAATCGGCAAGCCTGTAAGGACGAATGGCCCTATCAACTATTTCTTCCTGTTGCCGCGGAGCTGCGGCAATCAGGCGATCTTCTTCCAACATGTCATTTCCGTGGCGCGCTGCGCTAAATAGGGCTTGGTTACACCATGCCTTTGAGTGCCCGTCTTATCAACTCTTCGCTGCTCATTCCGTCCTCTTCCACCGCTGCGACGGCGCGGCTGGCTTCCTGGGGTTTGTAGCCCAGCGAAATCAACGCACTCACAGCATCACTGCTTTGTGAAACAGGCATCACCGCTGAACCGGTGGGTCCAAACGGTTTGAGCATGCCCGGCACTGCTTCCCAGGCCTTGAAGCGATCCTTGAGCTCCACCAACAGCCGCTCTGCGGTTTTCTTCCCCACACCCGGTACCTTTACCAGTGCGCTGGTGTCCTGCATCTGAACCGCCCGGATCAGCTCGTCGGGGTCCAGGCCGGACATCAGGGCCAGCGCCAGCTTGGGGCCCACGCCGTTAAGTCTGATCAGCTCCCTGAACAATTCGCGCTCGCGCTTTTCCAAGAAGGCGTATAACAGTTGCGCATCCTCCCTCACCACCAGGTGAGTATGCAAGGCGACCTTTTCACCTAATGCAGGAAGGTGATAAAAGGTACTCATCGGAGCGTCCAGCTCATACCCTACGCCCTGCACATCCAGCAGAATGTGGGGCGGTTGCTTTTCGAGCAAAATACCTGTCAGCCTTCCTATCACCTGCTATTCCTCTGCATCAACGTCGTCGCACCCGACCGGACCGCAGGCCGAGCAGACCACCGCCCAGCTGGGCCTGGAGCGCACTAGAGTGCGCATGGCAAAGCGCGATGGCCAAGGCGTCGGCGGCGTCTGCCTGGGGCGTGCCGGACAATCCCAGCAGCTGCGTGACCATATGCTGCACCTGAGTCTTGTCTGCCGCTCCGGTGCCGACCACCGATTGCTTCACCTGACGCGCCGTATATTCATGCACTTCGAGTCCGGCATGCACCGCCGCAACAATCGCGGCGCCTCGTGCCTGTCCCAGCTTGAGCGCCGAGTCCGGATTGCGCGCGAGAAATACCTGTTCGATGCTCAGCACAGTGGGTTGATATCTCGCGATCAACTCCGTGAGATTCTCGAAAATCTGTTTAAGGCGCTCCGGAAACGAACCACCCCCAAGCCGTATGCATCCGGAGGTGACGTATTCGCACTGACCTCCCTGCTCGCGGACTATTCCGTAACCGGTGATGCGCGAACCGGGATCGATGCCCAATATCAGGGCCATGGCGTGGTACTTCCTTGATTGATGATTGTCATGCCGGACCGGAGCTTTTGCTAACGGCATTCAAGATGCCTGATAAGAAAATGGGAGGCAATGCCTCCCATCCGTTGCTCACTTCGCGACAGCGAACGCCAGCACTACACTGCGCTCGGATCAGCCTTCGACCTTGGGCTGTCACGCAAGCGAATGTGCAATTCACGCAGCGCCTTGTTATCCACCAGCCCCGGAGCCTGCGTCATGACACAGGCCGCACTCTGGGTTTTCGGGAAAGCGATTACTTCGCGAATGGAGGCGGCACCCGTTACCAGCATGACCAGACGATCCAGTCCGAAAGCCAGACCGCCATGGGGCGGCGCACCGTACTTCAGCGCATCCAGCAAAAAGCCGAATTTCTCCTGCTGCTCTTCCGGACTGATGCCCAAAATACCGAATACCGCCTGTTGCATGTCCTTGCGATGAATACGAATGGAACCGCCGCCCAACTCGGTACCGTTGAGCACCATGTCATAGGCGCGTGAAAGCGCAGCGGCCGGGTTCGCAGCCAACTCTTCCGGACTGCATTTCGGCGCGGTAAAGGGATGATGCAGGGCGCTGAGACTGCCATCGTCGTTTTCCTCGAACATCGGGAAATCGACGACCCACATTGGCGCCCACTGGCAGGTCAGGAGATCAAGATCATGCCCCAGCTTGATGCGCAGTGCGCCCAACGCTTCGGACACGATTTTGGCCCGGTCGGCGCCGAAGAACACGATATCGCCATCCACCGCCCCAACGCGATCCAGGATCACGTTGAGATTGTCCTCTGGAATGAATTTGACGATAGGAGACTGAAGCCCTTCAACGCCCTTGGCGCGCTCATTGACCTTGATATAGGCAAGGCCCTTGGCACCGTAGATACCGACGAACTTGGTGTAATCATCGATCTGTTTACGTGGCATGGCTGCCCCGCCCGGCACCCGCAGGGCAGCGACGCGGCCCTTGGGGTCATTTGCCGGACCACTGAACACCTTGAAATCGACCTGATTCAGCTGATCCGCCACATCGACCAGCTCAAGAGGGTTGCGCAGATCAGGCTTATCGGACCCATAGCGGCGCATGGCTTCTTCGAAGGTCATATGCGGAAATTCGCCGAGCTCCACATCCAGCACTTCCTTGAACAGGCCGCGAATCATGCCTTCAGTCAGACCGATTATGTCGCTCTCGTCGAGGAAACTGGTCTCGATGTCAATCTGGGTGAATTCCGGCTGGCGATCAGCGCGCAGATCCTCATCCCGGAAGCACTTGGCGATCTGGTAATAACGATCAAAGCCGGCGACCATCAATAGCTGCTTGAACAACTGTGGCGACTGCGGCAAAGCGAAGAAGCTGCCGGGATGGGTACGGCTGGGAACCAGATAGTCGCGAGCACCCTCGGGCGTAGCCCGGGTAAGAATCGGCGTTTCGACGTCCAGAAAGCCGTTTTCATCGAGATATCGACGAATACTGCTGGTTATCCATGAGCGTAGCTTGAGTTTAGCCGCCATCTCCGGGCGACGCAGATCAATGAAGCGGTAACGCAGACGCGTCTCCTCTCCCACGTCGGAATATTCATCCAGCGGAAACGGCGGCGTTTCTGCCTGGTTCAGCACTTCGAGATCGTAACCGAGCACTTCAATCCCACCGGACGCCATGTTCGGATTTACCGCACCGGCGGGGCGCGCGCGGACCTTGCCCTTTATCTTGACCACATATTCGCTGCGCACGCGGTCAGCCAGCGCAAAGGTTTCTTCTCGATCCGGATCGAACACCACCTGCGCCAGACCTTCCCGATCACGAATATCGAGAAATATAACCCCGCCATGGTCACGGCGACGGTGAACCCAGCCGCAGAGGGTCACTTCCTGATCTGCCAGCGATTCGTTCAACTGGCCGCAATAATGGGTACGCATCATGGTGTGGTGTTCCTGTGGTCAACGACTCGGGCTATGGCAGGCGGCTTTGCATGCCATAGTCCGCTCGGATAAAAGCGCCATAATATACCCGAAAAATGCCTTCTGCGGGGAGAGGCTGTGATTGCGATTGCCCCGTCCGACCCGGGTGGATATGCTCGGCCACCGGACTTAACAACAATATATAAGGAAGATCCATGACAGCTCTCAATGCCCAGACTGCAGCAATAACAGGCGCTGCCTCTGGCATCGGTCTGGCGCTGGCGGAACTACTCGCACAGAAGGGCTTCAGTCTCGCCTTGGCTGACATCAACGCGGACGCTCTGGACCAACTGGCTGACAAGCTTCGCAGCGGCGGATGCAGCGTGAGCGTGCACCCGCTGGATGTCGCTGATCGCCAAGCGGTCGAGCAATTTGCCGGCGACGCCGCCGCGTTTCACGGACGGATAGATATGCTGTTCAACAATGCAGGCGTTGCCCTGTCAGAAACCGTCGAGCAGGTCAGTTACGATGACTTCGAATGGATCATGGGGATCAACTTCTGGGGCGTGGTCTACGGCACCAAAGCATTCCTTCCCATCATGCGGCGCCAGAACGGTGGACATATCGTCAATATCTCCAGCATCTTCGGCATCATAGGCGTCCCCACCCAAAGCGCTTACAACGCCAGCAAATTTGCCGTAAAGGGATTCACGGAAGCACTACGCCAGGAACTGGCAAGCTCGCCAATCAAGGTCAGCTGCGTGCATCCAGGCGGCATCAAAACCAATATCGCCCGCAACGCACGCTTCTACACCGACATGAACGGCGGCAAAGATATGCAACAAGCTATTTCGGGCTTTGACAAGCTGGCAAGGACCGATGCTGCAACCGCTGCCAAGGTGATAATGGAAGGCGTTGAGGGCAATCGCAAGCGTATTATGATCGGCTCGGACGCGAAATTTCTTGATCTTATCCAGAGGCTGATGCCCGCCAGCTACGAACGTATTCTGGCCAGGCTCACCAAGAGCAGTTGAGCGTGCTATCGCAACCCGTATACTGGTTGAAGCAAGCACTCAGCCCAGAGGAGTCATTATGAAGATCGATATCGGCATTACCGAACAGGACAGAGAAAAAATCGCAGAAGGTCTTTCACACTTGCTGGCAGACACCTACACGCTCTACCTAAAGACTCATAATTTTCACTGGAACGTCAAAGGTCCGATGTTCCAGACGCTGCATCTGATGTTCGAAACGCACTATAACGAACTGGCCCTGGCCGTCGACGATATAGCGGAACGCATCAGGACACTTGGCTTCCCCGCGCCGGGAACCTACAAGCAGTTTGTTCAGCTCAGCTCCATCAAGGAGGAAGAAGGTGTACCAGAAGCCAAGGAAATGATCCGTCTGCTGGTAGGTGGGCATGAGGCGTGCGTGCGGACTGCACGAAGCATTTTCCCCATATGTGAGAGTACCCATGACGAGCCTACCGCTGATCTCCTGACCCAGCGCATGCAGTTTCATGAGAAAACCGCCTGGATGCTGCGTAGCCTGCTGGAGAGCTGATCGCCTGCTGGAAGCGGGACCCGCCCCGCTTCCAACTGATCCAGCGACCTTTGTTCATTTTGTGACAGCGTGCGTTTCAGGTTAGAGTGCGCACCCGGCTTGGCATGGCAGTTTGCCGGTTATTTCAATGTCACAGAGCTAAGGATGAATATCTTGAACAGTTTTCGCTATCTACACCTTCTCACCGGCCTGGTTGCAGTAGTCGCAGGCCTGCTTTTCAGCATCCCCTTTTTTACCCTCACAAACCCTTTGAATCTGACTGGATTGACCTGCCTGTTGTTAGGCCTGATCAACCTTCAACAATTTAATCAGCCCACCAGAGCATTCAGCCCCGCCAAGGGCGCAGTGTATATCATTGCCTCCATTACGCTGCTGGTCGCCACCACAGTTCAGGTCGTAACCCTGCTTGCGCTTCCTGCATTCGGTGTGTTTACCGCACACACCGTCGGTCTCGCGATCGCCAGCGTGTGTCTGATGACAGTACTGGTCCTGGTAGATCAACTCTCTGGAAAAGTTTCGCACCCGGCCCGCTCAACCGCTCATACCGATGACATCGATTATGACGACAATGAAGAGCGCGAAGCCGGCACCGTGAAATGGTTTAACACCAGCAAAGGCTTTGGCTTCATTTCCCGGGACCAGGGCGAAGATGTGTTCGTACACTTTCGCGCGATAAGAGGCGATGGCCACCGGGTTCTGGAGGAAGGCCAACGAGTGGAATTCGTTGTTGCCCGCCGCGAGAAAGGACTTCAGGCAGAAGACGTCTCCATCCTGGACTGACTCCTGATCTTTCCCTCAATGTTAATAGTGCGGTGGCGGCTGATCATCGGCCGCCTCGCCAGGCATTGAGGCCGCCAGATCAGCCTGACGCGTCGCCAATAATTGCAGAGCCCTGCGCAAACGTTCCAACTCCAGCTCCTGACGCCCCACCGCTTCATTCAGTGCCTGAATAGTGTCGTCCTGAAAAGCCAACCTGGCTTCCAACTCATTCACGCGCCCTTCCAGATCATTACCCATTGCTAAATTTCCCGTCGACCAGATGTGCTGTCAGAGCCTCTCTCATGACAGCTATTCGCTCCACTCGGTCATTTTCGGAATAAGGCACTGCCGGTGCTTTTCCCCATACCGGCGCTGGCCAGGCAGGATCGCTGGGGTAGCGTGCTATGTGGTGGACATGCAACTGACTCACCATATTACCCAGCGCAGCAATGTTCAGTTTCTGCGTCGCGAAGACCGTTGTCATGACCTGAGCGAGAAGACAGGATTCCTTCAACAACTGAACCCGGTCGACTTCATCGAGTTGAAAGATCTCCGTCATGCCCGGACGCCGTGGTACCAGGACAAACCACGGATACTGCTTGTCATTTATCAGCAAAAGGCGACTGAGCCGGAAGTCTCCAACCAGAATCCCATCCTTCGCTAATTGAGGGTGCAGCTCGAACATATATTTCCCTGCTCATAAATGCCTCAAATTGAGACAGATCATCTATCATGTTTAAAATGACTTTATGCTACGGTGCAAAGGTTGGACCAACCGCGAGCCATCAAGATGCGACAAAATGTGAAGATTATGCGACAAAGAGCTGTTTTTAAAGGTCTTAATTTCGCATAAAGTCATTTATTGATTTAATGTAACGCGATAATAACAACGAAGAAAACGGTTCAACGACGAGCCTCAAGCTTTTTTAATGAAGGAGTACACAATGAAAAATGCTGTCAAATGGAGTTCCGTAGCTCTGGCCGTAGCCCTTGGCAATGGCTTGATCGCTTCTCAAGCCTTGGCTCAGACGACCGAGCGTGCTGAAGGCATCGTTGAGGGGGCAACCGCTACCCTAAGCAACCGTACCATGTATTTTAGCCGTGACTTCCGAAGCCCCGGTGACCGTCAAAGTAAGCGCGAAGAAGCCGCCACCGGCTTCGTTCTGGATTTCGCATCCGGTTTCAGCGAAGGTCCCATTGGCCTGGGCTTTGACGTAACCGCAATGAGCGGTATCAAGCTGGACAGCAGCCCTGACCGTGCTAACACCGGCATCCTGCCCGTCGACGAAGATGGAAGTGCGCCAAATGAGTATTCAGAAATTCGCGGGGCAGTGAAAGCGAACATTTTGACCGACACCACTCTGCGTTATGGCGTGCATTTTCCTGAGAATCCGGTCATCGCTTACGATGACGCCCGTCTGCTGCCTAGCCATTATTCCGGTTACAGCGTAACCAACGAGTCTATTGAAGGATTGTTCGTCGAAGCGGGCCGCATGAACTCTCGCGGTGATATGGCTAGCTCATCTCAGGGCGACGACGAAGGCGTTTTCCGCTTTTCCGAGGAGAACGATAAGGTTATCTATCTGGGCGGTACGTACACGCTCAACGATGCCCTAGCAGCCACGTTGTATACCTCCAAAGCCGATGAGCTCTGGAAACGTCATTTTGCGGGTCTGTCTCATACAGCTGCGCTCAGCGATGTCTTCAGTCTCACTACCGAGTTGGCGCACTATCAAACATCTGACGAAGATGGTGGTGTTAACTACGACAATAAGGCCTCCTCCCTCGGACTTACCCTTGGCGCAGGCAACCATGGCTTCACGCTGGCTTACCAGCACATGGGTGGCGACACTGGATATTTGTACGAAGACGGTGCGATCTTTCTGGCCAACTCTGTCCAATATGCAGATTTTAACGCCAAGGATGAGCGGTCTTATCAGGCTCGTTATGACTATGATTTCGCAGGCTTAGGCCTTCCCGGATTGACGTTCATGACGCGCTATATTACCAGTGACAATATTGATGCCGCGCACGAAGGCTTGGCCGACGAAAGCCGCGACGGCCGCTGGGAACGCGACACTAATATTAGCTACACTGTACAAAACGGTAGCCTGGAAGGTGTCAACGTATTGTGGCGTAATGCAACAGTTCGCCAAGATGAAGCGTTTGACGGCGACATTGACGAAAACCGCCTGATCGTTTCTTACAGCTGGGATCTGCTCTAATCTCTCAGTAGTACGACGTCACAAGAAACCCGGCCTTGCGCCGGGTTTTTTGTTGCCCATACTTTGATCGCTTCTCCCTCCGAGCACCCTGTACGCCTTGAGTAGACAACCGTACAATGTGGCCAAATCTGACTCTGATCTCAGGACTTCCCTCCCCCATGCGTACCAGCCAATATCTGATTTCCACCCTCAAGGAAACACCTGCAGACGCCACCGTCATCAGCCACCAACTGATGTTGCGGGCCGGCATGATTCGCAAGATAGCCTCAGGTCTTTACACCTGGCTGCCGATGGGCCTGCGGGTTTTGCGCAAGGTGGAACAGGTGGTTCGTGACGAAATGGACAATGCCGGCGCACTGGAAGTATTGATGCCTGCTATCCAGCCTGCGGAGCTATGGCAGGAATCCGGTCGCTGGGAGCAATACGGCCCCGAGCTACTGCGCCTGAAGGACAGGCATGACCGCGAATTCTGTGTCGGCCCGACGCACGAAGAGATCATCACTGAGCTGGCGCGCAATGAAATCACCAGTTACAAGCAACTGCCGCTGAATCTTTATCAGATACAGACCAAATTCCGCGATGAAATACGCCCCCGTTTCGGCCTGATGCGTGCACGCGAGTTCACCATGAAAGACGCCTATTCCTTCCACGTCGATCAGGCGTCCTTACAACAGACCTACGACGTAATGTATCAGGCGTATTGCAACGTGTTCAGTCGTCTCGGGCTGGATTTCCGCCCTGTGGTAGCCGACAACGGCTCAATTGGTGGCGAAGGGTCCCACGAGTTTCACGTATTGGCCGAGTCCGGCGAAGACGCAATCGTATTCTCGGACACCGGTTCGTACGCAGCGAACATGGAAAAAGCGACGGCGTTGCTGCCTGCCGGTGACCGTCCAGGCGCAACCGCCAGCAAGCAACTGGTCGATACGCCGGAGCAGTTCACCATCGAGGCCGTCAGCCAGTTTCTGCAGTTACCGGCGCAGCAAACAGTCAAGACCTTGATAGTGCTGGGCCAGGCCGAAGAAGGCAAAGCCCAGCCACTGATAGCCCTGATTCTGCGCGGTGATCACGAACTGAACCCCATCAAGGCTGAAAACCATCCGGCAGTGCACGCACCGCTTACCTTTGCCACTGAACAGCAGATTCAGCAGTCCATTGGATGCAAACCAGGCTCAATCGGTCCGATAGGACTGGATATGAAGATCATTGCCGATCACAGCGCTGCCTGGCTTGCGGATTTCGTCTGCGGTGCCAACCAGGACGGCAAGCACTACAGCGGCGTGAACTGGGATCGCGACGCCAGGCATGACGAAGTGGCCGACCTTCGCAACGTAGTCGAAGGGGACCCTAGCCCTGATGGTGAAGGCACACTGGTTATCAAACGTGGCATTGAGGTGGGTCATATTTTTCAACTGGGGCGTAAGTACAGCGAGGCCATGAACTGCAACGTGTTGAACGATCAGGGCAAATCTACCACCCTGACCATGGGCTGCTACGGCATCGGAGTATCCCGTGTAGTGGCCTCGGCAATCGAACAGAACTACGACGACCGGGGCATTCTATGGCCCGATGCGCTCGCTCCGTTCCAGGTGGTCTTGGTGCCGATGAAAATGGAAGGATCGGAGCCGGTACGACAGGCCACCGAAGAGCTCTATCAGGGCTTGCGTAAGGCTGGTATCGACGTATTGATGGACGACCGTGACAAAAAGGTCAGTCCCGGCGTCAAATTTGCCGATATGGATCTGATTGGTATTCCTCACCGGGTAGTCATCAGTGACCGCGGTTTGGCCGAAGGCACCCTGGAATACAAATATCGTCGCGAGCAAGAAGCACGCAACATGCCGGCCGCAGAAATGCTCTCGTTTTTGATTGAACGAATTATCAACGTGTGAGGCGTGAACCATCCATGCGTCAATTGTCTTCCCCCTGGTTACTGTGGATAGCGGCTAGTCTTGTGCTCTCGGCCTGTGGCACCCAGCCGCCGACCGACGGGCCGTATATCCGCACCGAGCGTCAACTGGTTAGCCATGGGATTCATATGAATGCAGGGGATTCTGTGGTTTTGAACCTGCCTCAGCGCACTATTCGCTTCACTGAGCAATCGTTGTATTCAGTCAGCGAGTACGATCGTCAGGACGTTTTATTGAACCAGCGGGAAAGCTTTCACAGTATCCCCTGGGCAACCAAACCAGTGGAAGTGATCGCCGGCCAGTCCCATACCGTTTTGCACACCGATGCCGATGGCATGCTGCGGTTGAATTTGCTCGACGACGAATTCATCGGGCTCGATTATGAAAATCTTCGCGTCATTCAGTTAGTTGCCCATGCCGAGCCTGCTTCGCGCAGCGAGGTCAATTTGCTCATCAGCCGGGAGCTGCGGCCCAAGCTCCATGAAGCCATCGCCCTGATATACGACGACCTGGAAGATGACAACGTGGACCAATGGGCCTACCGGGTCCAGCGACTGGCGGAGCTTGGTTTGGCTGAAGAGTCGAACCAACTGGAAAACATGCTGATCTTGCTGACCACCGCGGATCCGGAACTGCAGGGTGACTTCGTGCAGGCCCTCGGCCCGGAAAAAGAGCGCTGAAGGTGATGCGCCACGCAGGGATTGCGTCAGCGTTCTGCATAGTCTGGGCAAGCTTTTCCTTCGCCAGCACATCATCAGAGATTCCGGTCGATCTTGAGCTGAAAGCCCAGCTATTACAGGCGGTTTCCGAAGCGGACAGCTTCAAGGATCGTTTCGACGCCGAGGTCTGGCTGATGGATATGTCCACGCGCATGCGCCGGTACATACCCGATGAACGCCAGCGTCTGTATTTTCTGAGGCAGGTACATAGCCACGCGACCCGCGCGGGACTCAAGCCTGATCTGGTGCTGGCTGTCATCCACGTCGAAAGTCTGTTTGATCGCTACGCCTTATCCAGTGTAGGGGCCCAGGGCGCAATGCAGGTCATGCCGTTCTGGAAACACGAACTGGGCCGACCGGAGGACAATCTGATCGACCTTTCAACCAATCTGCGGTACGGATGCACTATTCTGAAATTCTATCTGGACAAGGAAAAGGGCGACATCCGTCGGGCGCTGGGGCGTTATAACGGCAGCCTGGGAAGCCACAAGTATCCGGATAAAGTACAGGAATACTGGTATCGCTACTGGTACGTAAAAGACTGATCAAAGCTGAACGAAGCCCGCAATGTCCTGCCAGGCGCAGGAGCTGAATGCCACCGAATCAACACGCGCCTGGGTGGGTCCTGTGCTCAACCAGGCAGCCATGGCTTCAACGGCGGCTTCATCGCCACAAATCAATACATCAACCGCGCCGTCATCAGTATTGCGGACCCATCCATCAACGCCCAGCTTCACCGCCCGACGCACCGTAGCCTGCCGAAACCCTACGCCTTGAACCTTGCCTTTTACCACGCCTTGCAGACTGATCTTGCTCATCGACATTTCCTCATTCGTCAACTGTCACAGCCAGCAGGGCCGCCTTGTCCTGCGGCCCCTGCAATGTATGGACGATCGCGCCCTCTCCACTGAGCACATAGGTGGTGGGCAGGACCTGTGGTAGCGGCAGATTCATCGCCGCAGCAAAATCATGACCCATGACAGGAAACCGGATTTCCATGCTGTCGCTCATGTCCTGCAGCGCTTGTCCTGTCACCCCATCGAAGTTGATGCCCAGCACCGCAATGTCCGGATACTGTTCTGCCAGTGCGTTCAGTTCTGGCAGCTCTTCCCGACAGGGGCCGCACCAGTCCGCCCAGTAGTTAACCACCAACCAGCGACCTGCGAGCTCTTCCCGATCAACACTGTTTCCCTGATGATCCGTCCACTGCTCGCCACCGCAGGCGCTGATACCCAGCGCCAGGACCCACAGCGACAACGCGGTTTTAAAACGTGTCATTACTACCTCTGAGTTGACTCAAGATGTTTACTTTCAGTTGATTTACCCTCAACGCTCAGCCAGCTTTTGACGCTGCCACCCATGATGTCGCCACGCCTGGTCTCCAGCTCACTCAGTGCGGCCAGAAAAGGTGGGTACCAGGAATGCTCTCCGTCGAGACGCCTGGGCAAGTGCTGCGTACCCGGCAGCGCTTCGGGGATGCGGGAAAGCAAGTCGACCAGTTCGATCTGATCCAGATCCTGGCTGAGAACAAACCCACCCTGCTGCGCGCGGGTAATGATCTCCTCAGTCTGAAGCCAGTCCGTCATCTCCAGCCAAAGGTCTTCGTGAACAATCCATCCCGCCGCATTGACCCGCGCAAGATCGACCGTTTTTCCCTTACTCTGCGCTTGCAGAAACACCCGTAATAACCCCAGGAGATTGATCAACCTTGGATATACAGGGCGCCTCCAGGCACTGCTGTTGCCCAGGTTAGCGACCAGTTCAGCACCAAACAGAATGATCAGCCAGCTGATGAATATCCACAGCAGAAACAACGGAAAGGCTGCAAAAGCGCCGTAAATAAGCTGATATCCTGGAAACAGCGCGAGGTACACACCGAATCCAGCCTTGGCTCCCTCGAACAATAAGGCGACCAGCACCCCGCCGGCCAGACCGTGCTTGAACGGCACCCTGGTGTTTGGCACCGCCACAAAAGTGAGGGTAAAAGCAGCCATGCTCAGCAACAACGGAACCCAGCCGAACATCCACCTGCCCGCCTCGGCGAACGTCGCATCGTCGCTGAGAAAGCTCATCGAAGCGATATAGGTGCTGACAGCAAAGCCCATGCCCAGCAGCAGAGGACCAAGACTGAGCACGGCCCAGTAGAGTAGAAAACTGGAGACACCATGACGCGGACGGCGAATTCGCCATATATCGTTAAAGGATTTTTCAATTTTCAATAACATGATGAATGCGGTGACCATCAGCGCTAACACACCGATTCCTGTCAATTGCCTGGCCTGATCAGAAAAATCACGCAGGTAGTCACGCAGGGTTGCGCCGGTTGCCGGAACAAAGTTGTGGAAGATGAAATCCTCGATCTGCACGCTGACGTCTGCAAAGGCGGGGATGGCCGCCAGCATTGCATAGGTCACGGTCATTACCGGAACCACTGCAAACAGGGTGGTGTAGGTCAGCGCTGCGGCGCTTTCGAGGCAGTTGTCCGCAAGGAATCTTTTCAAAAGATAACGACAAAAGTGCAGCGATCGGGCTAGTCGCGGCGGCATCAAGGCTCCCTGACAGTCTAGGGTAATAGGGTTAGAATAGCCGGCATACTTGCCAGAAGCCACCAAGGTCTCTGGTGACAGCTTACAGGATGGAGAATGCAATGCCTGCCGTACGCATCTATCACAATCCCCGCTGCTCGAAATCACGTGAGGCCCTGGCTCTGCTTGAACAGCAGGGCGTCGAACTGGTGGTCGTTCTCTATCTGGAAGAACAACCGGACAACGCCACTATCAGCGAGCTCTTGCTGATGCTTGGAATCAGCGCGCGCGACCTTATGCGTAAAGGCGAGGCGCCGTATCGTGAACTCGACCTCGGCAACTCCGACCTCAGCGAGGCGCAACTGGTGCAAGCCATGGCAGATTATCCAAAGCTCATCGAAAGACCGATAGTGATAAAGGATGGCAAAGCCATCATCGCCAGGCCGCCAGAAAGGGTACTGGAGCTTTTCGCGTGAGCGCTCCCTATATTCTGGTGCTTTACTACAGCCGCCACGGGGCTACTGCCGAGATGGCCCGCCTGATCGCCGAAGGTGTTGAGGCGGGCGGCCTGGAAGCTCGCCTACGAACTGTCCCAGGCGTGTCTCCGGACCACCGCGCCAGCAGCCCCGAGATACCAGAAAACGGAGCGATCTATTGCACCGAAGAGGACCTTCGACAGTGTGCGGGCCTGGCTTTGGGAAGCCCTACCCGATTCGGAAACATGGCGGCGCCCCTTAAATATTTCATCGACGGGACCAGCAGCCTGTGGCTCACCGGCGCGCTTGCAGGCAAGCCTGCGGCTGTATTTACCTCAACAGCCAGCCTGCACGGCGGCCAGGAAAGCACGCTGCTCTCCATGCAGTTACCACTGCTGCATCACGGCATGCTGTTGGTTGGGCTGCCCTATACCGAGCCGGCCCTGACGGAAACCCAGGGTGGAGGTACTCCCTATGGTGCCAGCCACCATGCCGGGACCGACGGAGCACGCATCCTGGACCGTCATGAATCAGCACTTTGCAAAGCACTTGGCAAACGGGTTGCCACCACCGCCCGGCAACTGATGGCCGGAGCCAACCATGCCAAAAGCTGACAAACCGTTGCCCGGCCTGGACTACCTGCTGCCGCGGATTCGTTTCAGCCGGATACTGGCCTGCGCCAGCTATGCCGCGCTGCTGATTACACTATTGATTTACAACGCATTTTTTGCAGAACTGCATGGGGCAAACCCGATCATCATCATCGGTGTACAGGTAGTTCCGCTGCTGATTTTCCTGCCTGGAATAGTGACGGGAAATCCCAGGGTCCATGCGTTCCTGGCTTTCGCTATCAATCTGTACTTTATCCACGGCGTGCTGGTTTGCTTCCAGCCCGGCCGCGAAGGGTACGGTGCCTTGTTGGTCGCGTTCAGTCTGTTGTATTTCCTCGCCGCGTTGGGATTTGTGCGCTGGAGCTTCCAGGCTCAGCGAGTCAGAGCAGGAGAAATCTAGAGAAGCGTAGCCGGCGGAAATTTACCAGCCCATCACCCGCTTTACGAACGGAATGGTGAGGCGATGCTGCGCCTGCAGTGAGGCTTGATCCAAATGATCTAGTGCAGCAAAGAGCTCTGCCATGCCGCGACTACCGCGGCTGAGTATATATCGGGCGACTTCATCGGGGAGCTGCAGGCCACGCAGCTCGGCACGCAGTTTCAGCATCTCCTGCTTGCCATGGTCATCAAGCATCTGCAGCTGATACACCACGCCCCAGCTCAGCCGCGATGCCAGATCGGCCAGCGTGAATTCGAGCGCCCTGGGCGGCGCAGACGCAGCGAGCAGCAGTCTACCGTCTTGCTCCCGCAGGCGATTATAAAGGTGGAACAGGGCCTCTTCCCATTCGGGATCGCCAGCCAGGGCGTCAAGCTGATCAAGGCATAGCAGGTCAAACGCTTCCATTCCTTCAAGTATCGCCGGACCGTGACTTTTCACCTCGCGCAGTGGCAGATACATCGCCAGACCATCCCGTTCCGACATCCTGTGACAGGCGGCCTGTAGCAGGTGTGACCGTCCACTACCCTGAGCCCCCCACAGATAAATATAAGGCTCTGGCACAGCGGATCCGGGACTGGCAAGCGCCTCGACCGCACCGACAACAGCAGCGTTGGGGCCTGCAAAATAACTGGTGAACGTTGCCTCGTCCCGAAGCTTCACACCGAGGGGCAGTTGCACGGGTTGGCCCAGGGACATCACTCTTTGCCGTTCTCATCCGGCTCGAGCAGAATATGCTCCGATTCGGATTTCTCATAGGCCGGTGATGTCTTGTAGTGATGGTTCATGTAACGCAGCAAAACCATGATCACGGCCGCCACCGGCAATGCCAGCAGGATCCCGACGAAGCCAAATAGCTGCCCACCGGCCATTACCGCGAAAATCACTGCTACGGGATGAAGCCCGATTTTATCGCCCACCAACCATGGCGTCAGAACAGTGCCTTCCAGCATCTGTACGATACTGAATACAGCCACCACCGCCGCTGGATGAATCAGATCGCCAAACTGGAACGCTGCGACCAGAACCGCGGGGATAATGCCCACCGCGAAGCCAAGGTAAGGCACTAGGCTCGCCAAGCCGGCCAGCATGCCGATCAGCAAGGCTAGATCAACGCCAACCAGCCAGAGGCCGAAAGAATAAAGAATGCCCAGCGCCAGCATCACCAGTAGCTGGCCGCGGATAAAGGCGCCCAAGACCTCATCGCAATCGCCGAGTAATTTGACCACCAGCGGCTCGTGATCCCTTGGGATGAGTCCACGGGCTCGCTCGACGATCGTGTCCCAGTCCCTCAGCAGATAAAAGCCCACGACAGGGATCAGTACCAGATTAACCAGCCCTGTGATCAATGCCATGGTGGAACGCGTAGCCTGTGCCAGCACAGCGCCCACCACGCCGCTGCTGTCACCTATGTTTTCCCTGATCCTTTCCCCAACGGTAGCTAATTGAAATTCGCTAACCGAAATACCTGTACGGACCTCGACCCAGGGCAAGGCAGTTTGATTGACCCAGTCAATCATCGCCGGTATCTGGTCGCGCAAAGCCGAAATCTGGTTGGTCAGCATAGGCACCAATATCACTACTGCCAGAGTCAGCAGACCGGTTGCCGCCGCGAAAACCACCAGTACGCCGACCACCCGAGACATGCCCATCCGCTCGAGCCGGTCGACTAGCGGGTCACCTAAATAGGCAAGCAGCATCCCAACCAGAAAGGGCGAAAGGATCGGGCTGAGGAGATAGATCATCACCACAAAGGCCAGCAGCCCGGCAGCCCAGTACCATCGATAATCAGAGGTCATGCACCGTTCCTTGCGAGTGGTCTGCGGCAGTTATCGCCACCGGTAGTACAACGTGCCGGGATCTGGTTCAACCGCAACGGGTATCACTTGCGGCGCTGTTGGTGCTTCGCTGATTGGATCAGCAGCCATATTGCCAGCATCAGCCTCGTGCGGAGCGGACGGCTGGTCGGGAACAGGTAATAACACTGGCGCCTGCTCGGCGACAGTCATTTCTGGAGCGGACGTCCGAACAAGACGACGGTCGAGCTTCAACATGCGCTCAAGCTGAGCTTCATCGCCCGGAAAGTTCAGGCGTACCGTGACTCTGTCGGCGTCCACAGCCAGAACCTGCGGAACGCTCTGGCTGCCCAGTTGTTGCAGCATGCGCTGAAGCAGTGCGTAATCTTCGGCGCTATTCACATCCTGCACAATGAGTTTGTAGCTGGAAAGCTGGTCGTTTGAGACCGCCGGGACGGCATACTGCCCGAAGACCGCAGCGGCCACAGCGCGCATCAGCGCATCAACGGCAGCAGCAGGCTCGGACTCGGCGATACGCCCTGAATACTCTTCATCGTTTAGCCAGAATGTCCAGGTTATCTGCGCCTGTTCCCCTTGCGAAGCAAGAACCACCGCCAAGGTGCCTTCGGCGCTGTATCGTTCACTGGCCTGCAGCAGGCTTGCCCGGTCCTGCTCGCGAATTTCCGCCTCGCTTATCCGGCTACGGTCCTCAAGATCACCCAGCGGAAACGACAACGCGACTGCCCGGTGGGCGGCGGCGGCCCGCAGCAACTCCGCGTTCGCTCCACCCTGGTTAAGCAACTCATCACCCAACATCTGGGGCTCTACTGCCCATACCAGCACCCCGGGACGATTACGACCCAGCATGGAAAGCTGGGCACTAGCCATCAGCTCGCGCAGGGCCGAGGGCTCGAACTGAACGTCGACAACACCATCCTCACCGCCAATTCGGCGCATCAGGCTACGCGGGTCTTTCAACGCTTCCGCCAAGGGTCCCTTGGTGAAATCCACCTCTTCTCCAGCGATGCGCTTGAACATTACCTGGGTCGCCTTGCGCAAGGTCTCGTCGCGAGGCTCGTCCTCAAGCTGCGGCTGCTCGACTCGGTACAGGCTTTCAAGCACCGCGGCTGAAAGCTGCAGGGGAGCCACTACCAATACGCAAAGGCAGAAAAACACGACAGGACGCAAAGAGAACATGGGCAATTCCGCTCGGATTGTACTGGTTCACCCTTCACAGGTGTTCACAGCAACAGTCATAAAGCGCATACATTAAACAAGCGCCGGAGCGGCGGCAACCAAGCGATGAGATTCAGTCAATCGCCAGGCGGCTCGAGCATGGTCGTCAGGCAGTGAAATTGGTACACTAGCGCGCAATTCCGTGGCAGCCATGAGCGCAGCCTGACCGCCCCTTTCGACCATCGAGACCCCACGCATGAGCAGCCAGAACCCGACCAAACCCTCCATCAGCTACAAGGACGCCGGAGTCGACATCGACGCAGGCAACGCTCTGGTTGACCGCATAAAGCACGTCGCAAAAAAGACGGCCCGGCCAGAAGTCATGGGCGGCCTTGGCGGATTCGGCGCCCTTTGCGAGATCCCTGCCGGCTATAAACAGCCGGTACTGGTATCGGGTACAGATGGCGTAGGCACCAAATTGCGCGTTGCCATGGATCTGGGCAGACATGACAGCATCGGCATCGATCTGGTTGCCATGTGCGTGAACGATCTGATCGTCTGCGGCGCAGAACCGTTGTTTTTCCTGGATTATTACGCCACCGGCAAGCTCAACATTGATGTGGCCGCCCAGGTCGTCACGGGGATTGGAGCAGGCTGCGAGCTGGCGGGTTGTGCGCTGGTCGGCGGCGAGACGGCTGAGATGCCCGGCATGTATGAGGGCGACGACTACGATCTGGCCGGCTTCTGTGTGGGCGTGGTTGAAAAGGCCGAAATTATCGATGGTAGCCGGGTCCAGGCTGGCGACGTGCTTCTAGCGCTGCCCTCCTCCGGCCCACACTCCAATGGTTACTCCCTGATCCGCAAGATCATCGAGGTATCTGGCGCAGACATCAACTCCGTCGTACTGGATGAAAAACCCCTCAGCGACCTGCTGATGGCACCCACCCGTATCTATGTCAAAGCCCTGTTGCAACTGATCAAACAGACCGGGGCGGTCAAGGCAATGGCGCACATCACTGGCGGCGGATTGCTGGAAAACATTCCACGCGTGCTGCCGCCGGGAGCATGCGCCAGCATCGACCTGTCAAGCTGGAAGCGCCCCGCGGTATTCGATTGGCTGCAGCAGCAGGGTAATGTGGACGAGATCGAAATGCACCGGGTGCTCAATTGTGGTGTTGGCATGATTATCTGCGTGGGTGAGGATCAGGTCGACGAAGCGCTCAAGGTACTCAAGCAGGCCGGCGAAGCACCCTGGGTCATTGGCCGGATCGACACGGGAATTGAGGGCAATGAACCGGTAGTTCTGCACAACGGACACTGACATCGTGGCCTGTCGCATTGTGGTATTGATCTCGGGGTCGGGCAGCAATCTGCAGGCCCTGATTGACCACCTGGACCCCGCCCACGGTCAAATCGTGCTGGTGGTATCGAACCGGGCAGATGCCTACGGCCTGCAACGGGCGGCGAAGGCTGGCATCGAGACGCAGGTTCTTGACCACAACATTTACGCAAGCCGGGAGGCTTTCGATCAGGCCATGATGGCCAGGCTGGACAGCTACTCCCCCGACCTGCTGATTCTCGCCGGGTTCATGCGAATTCTTACACCCGCCTTCGTCAATCATTACCATGGTCGATTGTTGAACATCCATCCATCTTTGTTGCCGAAGTACAAGGGCTTGAATACCCACCAGCGTGCATTGAATGCAGGCGAGGCCGAACATGGAGCAACTGTCCATTTCGTCACCGAAGAGCTCGACGGCGGTCCGCTGATTGTCCAGGCTCCTGTTCCGATTGTCTCGGGGGATACCAGTGCGACCTTGGCGGCAAGGGTGCAGCAATCAGAACATCTGCTGTATCCTCAAGCCATGAACTGGTTCGCCAGTGGTCGGCTGAGACTGATAGATAACCGTGCCTGTCTGGACGGCAAGCCTGTTGGTCCCGTTGGTACCAGACTTGAAAACATGGAGACTGATATGCGAGGAATGACAGATGTCTGAAAGATTATCGCGCGCTTTCGGTTGTCGTCCGGCCCGATGGCTGGTTGCACTTACCCTGGCAGTTACCAGCACTATTGCTGGAGCCAAGGATCTCGTTCCCTTTACTGCAAGCTATGCAGCGGACATGCGCAAGGTTCCGGTCAATGGCGAAGCTACCCATAGCTTGCAGCCCAACGCAGACGGTACCTGGGCATTGAGTTTCAACGCCGGGATGTTCGTTGCTCGTTTGACAGAAGAAAGTACCTTGCGACTCTACGAAGACACGGTGCAGCCGCTTGAATACAAATATGAGCGTCGCGGTCTTGGGCGCAGCAGAGAAGCGACACTGGATTTCGACTGGGCCGCAAATGCAGTAACCGGTGAATACAAAGGCGAGCAGTTCACGCTGGACACAGAGCCTGGCTTGCTGGACAAGACCACCTACCAGCTAGCCCTGCAGCGAGACCTGATGGCCGGCAAGACCGACATGCATTACCGCGTAGTAGATGGCGATGATATTGAAGATTATTATTTCCGCGTGACGGGGGAGGATCGGGTGACCACCCGGGTTGGACAGTTTAACGCGGTTGAGGTCGAGCGCGTCCGTGAGGCGGGCTCCAAACGCCAGACTACTTTATGGTTCGCCAAAGACTGGCAGTATTTGCTGGTGCGCCTGAAGCAGATTGAAACAGATGGCCAGCAGTACCAGATCATGCTCAAGGAAGCCACGCTAGATGGCGAGGCGGTGACCGGTCTGCCGGTTGATACAGACTGACCTGAAAAGGGGATCAAAAAAACCGCGCCAGTTCAGGACTGACGCGGTTTTTTAATCACTGCAAAACGTTCAGCCCTTGGTGAAGCGTTCACCCGCTTCAGCGCGTTTGGCCAAACCCGCTGCGGGCTTCCAGAACTCACCCTTGCTGGCTTCAAGCTCGCGAATCTGCTCAAGCACCACATCCAGACCCAGGCTATCGGCGTAGGACATCGGGCCGCCACGCTCTTTGGGGAAGCCATAACCGTAAAGGTATACACGATCTATGTCTTCGGCCGATTCGGCAAAGCCTTCATCGAGAATGCGAGCTCCCTCATTCACCAGCGCAAGAATGCAGCGACGAACGATTTCTTCCCCGCCGACATCACGCTGGGTATAGCCGGCTTCTTCTGCCACCTCTCGCGCCAGCATGTCGGTTTCGGGATCATGGATGGCCTGACGGCTGCCAGGCTCATACTTGTAGAAGCCATGGCCATTCTTCTGACCGAAACGCTCCATCTCACACAGCTTGTTGTCCAGCCAGACAATCGGTTCGCCGCGGCCTACGCCGGCAAGCTGACGAGAGCGCCAGCCCAGGTCGACACCGACCACGTCATACATGCGGTAAGGACCCATGGCCATACCGAAGCCCTGCAGCGCCTGGTCAACCTGCCAGGGTGTGGAGCCTTCCAGCACCACCTCGCGGGACTGACGTGAATACTTCTCCAGCATGCGGTTGCCGATAAAGCCGTGACAGTTGCCTGCCAGAACCGCTTCCTTGCCGATCTTGGTGCCTACAGCCAGGCAAGCATCCATTACATCCTGACCGGTTGCCTTGCCACGGACCACTTCGAGCAGCTTCATGATGTGCGCAGGGCTGAAAAAATGCAGACCCAGTACCTGACCAGGACGCTGCGTCGCCGCAGCGATCTCGTCGATATCAAGGTATGAGGTATTGGTTGCCAGGACGGCAGACGCTTTGACCGCCTTGTCCAGCTCAGCAAAGATTTTCTTCTTCAGGTCCATGTTCTCGTAGACAGCTTCTACCACGAGATCCATGTCAGCCAGGTCGGCATAATTCTGGGTAGTGGTAATTCGGCTTACCCGCGCCTGGGCTTCGGCATCGTCAAAACGCTGCTGTGCAACCGAGCGCTTGTAAACGCCGCGGATATCTTCCAGACCTTTTTCAAGCATCTCGCCATTTACGTCCAGCCAGGTTACCGGGTAACCCGCGTTGACGAAGTTCATCACGATCCCGCGGCCCATGGTTCCAGCGCCGATTACACCGACCTGCTTGATACTTTCGAAAGAAGCCATCGCAGTACACCTCCAATAATTAGATAACTAGGGACCAGCATCAGAGCTGTTGTGACCACCCGGTCTGCCCGCTGAGGAGCGATACATTACGCAAAACGCCCGTGGATTTGAAACGAATCCAGATGATGATAGCCATTCACATCATGAATGAATCTTTGACTCAGTCGTCAACGCAGGGGCGTTCCAGATTCTTTACATATCTCGCCGGCCCGCCTGATTAATCAGCTACAATCGCGCCCTTGGCAGGGTTAACCGATTCACATTGCATTAAGTAGTTCAATGTATCGAGTAGGTAGTAGTCGCCTTTTTGCCGCGCTGGGTTTCAGCCTGTTTTTCGCTAGTGTTTGCTTTGCCGCGCCGTCCTCGTTCGAGGCGGCAAAGGTCATGGCGCGACAGCACGTCTATCAGGACCGCAACCAGCAGGGCACCTTTTATTGCGGATGTTCATGGGAATGGGCTGGGCGCTCGGGTGGGCGCGTCAATCTGAAAAGCTGTGGCTATGAGATCCGCGCCCAGGATAATCGTGCCCTGCGCATTGAATGGGAACACATTGTCCCGGCTTCACTTTTCGGTCAGCAGCGCCAATGCTGGCAGCAAGGCGGGCGCGCCAACTGCAAGCGCACCGACCCGCTCTTCAGCGCCATGGAAGCCGACCTGCATAACCTGACGCCGTCCATCGGGGAGGCCAACGCCGACCGCAGCAACTATCGTTTCGGCATGCTGCCTGGCTCGGCTTATCGCCACGGTGCCTGCGATTTCAAGGTGGACTTCAACGACCGCGTGGTCCAGCCTCGGAACAAAATCAGAGGACAGATCGCCCGCACCTATTTCTACATGCATGACCGCTATGACCTGCGTCTGTCCAGCCAGCAACAGAAACTGCTGATGGCGTGGAACAGAGAATTTCCTCCTACACAATGGGAGGAAGAGCGCAACCGGCGCATTGGTCGCCTGATGGGACACCCCAACGACTTCGTAACGGGTGCGAGATCCTGGACGTTGGGGCATCACAACAATGCCGAAGGGGTCCGCTTCTCACGCGCTGCTTTGTCTGCACCAGCAGAGGTAACTGCTCCAATACTCGGCAACAGTCGCAGCAAGATTTATCACTTGCCATCGGTTTGTCCCAGCTATGGCAAGGCAAGCAAAAAAAACGAGGTGGTGTTTGTCAGCGAGGCCGAGGCGTTACGCAAGGGTTACCGCAAGGCCGGAAACTGCCGTTAGGAACAACATGGCGGCTGTCAAACCTGCTGCCCTTGCTCGCCCGGTAAAACCACCCATTCCGGTTCGTCGAACTCGCCCAATAGTCTGATGTCGCAGTTCCTGGCGTGCTTCTCCAGAATCGCCTTGACCATCTCGTTACGCTTGTCATTCTTCGCATCCCTGGCCGCCTTCGACTCCCAACTGGCGATAGCCAGCAGCACATCAGGCTCGCCAATCTTGCGGTGCAGGCGAGTACCCAGCGCGCCAGGTGTTTGCTGAATGACTTCGCTTGCGCGCACCCAGGCTTCGGCATATTCCTCGACCGTATAGCCTGGCTTCACGCGCACCTCGAAAATGAATTTCATCGGTTCTCCATGGGGAATCGTTACGGCGCGCCCCAAGGGGATGCGCCGTTTCTGTCGGCCGCGATGCCATCAGTGGCGCGTTTGGGTTTCGCGGTCGGCGGCAGCCATACCAGTCACCTGTGGCGCCGTGTTGATATCGCTTTGCTTGCTGGCACGGCCACGCATCTTGTCCGGCGACTCGGGAAAGCCGCTGCGGTCGCTGTAGTCATAAACGGTGACCAGATGATCCTCCGTGGCCAGGCCCCGGGCGCAGGCCAGATCCAACGAGGTGACCCCCGCTACAGTGCCGGCAGCCAATAGCGCGTGCACAGGCTTATCGCCAGCCAGTACAGCGCCGCCGAGCACTGCCATATCCATCACATCTCCACCAACCCGACCGAGCATCCACGGCTTGGGATGCTTGGTCACCAGTAATCCGACCCCTGAGGCAATCTCCCTTACGCCACAGAATCGCAGCAATGTTTTGCCGCCCGGTATGCCCAATGTACGCGCCAGTGGCCCCGGCATAAGCAACTCGGCGACGCCCAGCCCAATGCTGAGCCAGCCCAGCCGCTGCGCCATCTTGCGAGCCGCATGATTGCGCCGGTATTCCTGCTTGATTTCTTGATCTGTTGCAGACATGGCTATCTCCTCAGGGCTTGAGCACGACTTTGACGCAACCGTCATGCTTGTCGCGGAAGGTTTTATACATCTCTGGGCCGTCTTCCAGCCCCACGGTATGGGTGATGACAAACGAGGGATCGATCTGCCCTTCCTGAATGCGGGTCAGCAGATCATCGGTCCAGCGGTTGACGTGGGTCTGGCCCATGCGAAAGGTCAAGCCCTTGTTCATGGCCGCGCCGAATGGAATCTTGTCGATCAAGCCCCCGTATACGCCTGGAATAGACAGAACGCCTGCGGGCCGGCAGACGTAAATCATCTCGCGCAGCACATGGGGTCGATCAGTTTCCAGCATCATCGTCTGCTTCACGCGGTCATACATGGAATCGATGGAGCGCGCCGCGTGGGCTTCCATACCGACCGAGTCGATACATTTTTCCGGGCCTTTGCCACGTGTCAGCTCATGCAGGCGATGAACCACGCTTTCCTCATCGAAATTGATGGTGATCGCACCACCCGCGCGAGCCATGGACAGACGCTCGGGTACGTTATCGATACAAACCACCTGCTCGGCGCCCATCAGTATGGCGCTGCGGATAGCGAACTGGCCGACCGGCCCAGCACCCCAGACGGCAACCGTATCGGTAGGTTCAATCTCGCATTGCGCTGCAGCCTGCCAGCCAGTGGGGAAGATGTCGCCGAGGAACAATACCTGTTCGTCGGTCAGACCATTAGGGATGACCACCGGGCCAACGTCTGCGAAGGGTACCCGTACATATTCCGCCTGGCCGCCAGCATAGCCGCCAGTAAGGTGGGTGTAGCCGTAAAGACCCGCGGTAGTATGCCCGAACAGCTTTTCGGCAACTTTCTTGTTGCGATTGCTGCGCTCACACACCGAGTAATTACCCCGACGGCATTGATCGCATTCCCCACAGCAAATAGTAAAAGGCACTACGACCCGGTCGCCCACCTTCAGCTTTTTATTGGCGGAGCCCACTTCCATCACTTCGCCCATGAACTCGTGGCCCACGATGTCACCATGCATCATTCCAGGCATGAAACCGTCGTACAGATGCAGGTCAGAGCCGCAGATGGCGCAGGACGAAACCTTGATGATCGCATCGCGCGGATCTTCTATGGAGGGATCAGGTACGTGATTGTCGCAGCGGATGTCTTTCTTGCCATGCCAGCGAAGGGCTCTCATGAAAATCTCCTGTTCGGGTTTTTATTCGCCGCCGGATAATCTCCTTCGCTTCGCCGCGGGTATTAAGCGGCACGCTTTCCTGCTTCATCGCCATGGGGCTCGGCCCATAGCGTTCTGCGGCGGTTGCGTCACAATTTTTAGTACGCAGGGTCGCGGCAAAGTTGCCAATTAATCGGGCAAACGCTGATTTGGGCCGACGGGCTGTAATCCGCCCGTCGGCCAACAACTAGACCGGCCCGGCTATTGGACGAGCAAGCCGGCTATCACCATCGCCAGCAGAAAACACAGCCCCTTCCAGAAAAGCACCGGGTTGCGGTCCATCAGCGGCGGGCGAGCCTTGTTCAGGAATTGCTGGCTCGGTTGGCGCAATTCAAAGATGAACTCGGATAGCTCGTCATACCGCTTGTGCGGCTGCGGGTGGACAGCTTTTTTCAGCACATCGTCGATCCAGGCAGGAATTTCGCGGTTATCGTGAAGAACAGACTTATAAGCCAGTTTGTTCTGTGCGGCCCTGGTTCTGGCCTTGGCTACCTGAGCCCCGTAGGGCAGCTTGCCGGTGAGCATCTGGTAAGCAATGACGCCCAGCGAGAACAGGTCCGAGCGCGGCGAGCCGCCCTCGCCCAACAAGTATTCAGGAGCCATATATTGCGCGGTGCCCAGCAGATCACTTGGCGCAAAGGGTCTGGTGATTTCCGCCAACCCGGCGACCCGGGTGGAGCCAAAATCGATAATTTTTACCGTGCCGGTGCCGTCGATCATTATGTTTGCCGGACGCAGGTCCTGATGCAGCATTTCGAGCCGGTGAAAGGCGCGTAGCCCCTTGGCGATCTGCTCGACTATTCCCCGCACTGTTTCCAGATCCGGCTTTGGGTGATCAATCATCCACTGGGTCAGGGTCTGGCCATCAATGAACTCGCTGACCGTGTAGAGAAAGTTGCGTTTACGGGTCTGCATGCAGGGCTTCAGCACATGCACGTCGTTTATACGCCGGGCAATCCATTCCTCGGTTAGAAACCGTTCCAGATAAGCCGGGTCCTGTTGCAGATCGATGGAGGGGGTTTTTATGATCACCGGCGTGTCTGAGCCGACCTCGGCCGCGAGATACACATGACTGCGGCTGCTGGCATGCAGCTCGCGGATAATCTGAAAGCCGTCAAAGACCGCCCTCGCTTCCAGAATGGGTGGGCAAGGCAGTTCGGTCAGTTGCTGGTGGATCTCGTTGGCGTCCTGGCTGGGCAGTTCGTCGACCCGAATGATCTGCGCGGTGAGATTGTCGGTACTGCCCTGCCTGAAGGCTTGCTCTGCGATGATCCTCGCCGCCGTATCCAGATCGCTCGCATGGTCCGTGATAGTGGCGACCATGAACTGGCACTCGGCATATTCATAGACGCCATCGGTGGCAAACAGGAAGATATCCCCCGCCTCCACCTGCAGCGCCTGATAGTCGATCTCCAGATGGCAATCAATGCCTAGCGCGCGGCTGAGATAGCTTTGTTCGTGCGATATCCAGAATCGATGATCGTTGGTCAGTTGTTCCAGTTCATCGCCCCGCAGGCGATAGATCCGCGCGTCGCCCACGTGAAATACATGCGCCGTAGTGGACTTGATGACCATGGCGCTGAAGGTACACACATAGCCCTTGTCCTTCTCATAGCGGTACTGACTCTGCCGCGTCTGGGAATACAGCCAGGAGTTGGTCGCCATCAGCACCCGCTGGGCCGACTTTTTCACAGACCAGGCGTCCGACGTGCAAAAGTAATCGGCAAGAAAACCCGCCACCGCCGCTTCGCTGGCAATCTGACTCACGTCACTGCTACTGATGCCGTCCGCCAGCGCGATGGCGATGCCCTTGGCGGTCAGTTGCGGCTCTTCCGGTCTGTAAACGCCGTGAAAATCCTGGTTGACCGCCTTGCGGCCCTTGTCGGAATACTGCCCTACGGACACTTTCAACTGGCTGGACATTATCTACCCCAAACAGCCCCGGCCCATTGGGCCGAGACTTGCTGAGGGGCTTGTTGAGGGAAACTCACAACGCGCGCTTGGGAGCGGTTCTCATGTGGGTGGCATACAACGTCAGCCCGGTCAGCGAGAGTCCGCCTATCAGGTTGCCCAGTACGACCGGTAGTTCGTTCCAGATCAGGTAATCCATCACGGAAAAATTACCGCCCATGATCAGCCCCGAGGGGAACAGGAACATGTTGACCACGGAATGCTCGAAACCCATGGCAAAAAACAGCATGACCGGCATCCACATGGCAATGACCTTCCCGCTCACCGACGTGGAAACCATCGCGCCCACCACACCCAGGGAAACCATCCAGTTACACAGCACACCCCGGATGAAAATCGTCAGCATTCCGCCTGCACCATATTCCTTGTAGCCCAGTGTGCGGCCTTCACCGATATCGCCGATGATCTTGCCAACCGCATCGGGTTCCCTGGTGAAGCCGTAGGTGAAGACGATTGCCATCAACAGAGCCACCGTCAAGGCGCCCAGAAAGTTGCCGGTGAAAACCACACCCCAATGCTTCAGGATGCCGCCCACCGTTACGCCCGGCCGTTTGTCGAACAACGCCAACGGGGTGAGCACGAAGACGCCAGTCAATAGATCGAAACCCATCAGATACAAGATGCAGAATCCGACCGGGAAGAGGATGGCGCCGATAATTGGCGAGCCTGTCTGCACCGTGACCGTCACCGCGAATACCGCGGCAATTGCCAGAATGGCCCCAGCCATGTAGGCACGGATCAATACGTCTCGGGTCGCCATGAAGAGTTTGGATTCTCCCGCGTCCACCATCTTCGTAACGAACTCTGCAGGCACTAGATAAGACATGTTTTTACTCTCTTTCCATGATTCGGTTAAGGATGACGACTATTGGTAGAGACCTGTGCGGCCTGGCTCGTATCGATCAGCCGAGTGGCCCTATTTCCACGACATCGCCATTCAATCGCACCGGCCAGACGCGCAGGCGCTGCTCCGGATATTCCACGCAGCTGCCGTCCTTCAACCGGTAGTGCTGCTTGTAGAGCGGCGATGCGATAACCAGGTCGCCCTTGAGCTGGCCGACGATGCCACGCCCGACTACGTTCGCACCTGACTTGGGATCGCGGTTTTCTACGGCGAAAAGCTGTTCGCCGTCAGGGGTATGCGGCAGGTGAAACAGCGCGACCTGAGCGCCATCGAGCCAGGCAACCACGCCGGAATTGGCCACCAGGTCCTGGCGGCTGCACAGTCGGCTCCAGGCGTTGGAGTTGCGACTTGAGGACAGCGGTGGGGCAGATAACGCGTTTGGCTGACTCATCAGGGGGTCTCCTCGGTAACAGGGATCAGGTGTAGCTCGGACGCGTGCACCGGACGGCGCTGGCCTCGTTCCTTCACGAAATGGATGTCAGGATCGCCCCGCTCGTCATTGACGAAGGTCCGAAAGCGCTTGAGCTTCTCCGGGTCCTGGAGAGCATTGGCCCATTCACATTCGTAGCGATCGACCACTAGCTGCATCTGCGCCTCGAGCTCGGCGGCCAGACCCAGGCTGTCATCGATGACCACTTCCTTGAGGTAATCCAGCCCGCCCTCCAAACTTTCCCTCCACACGGAGGTGCGCTGGAGCTTGTCGGCAGTGCGGATGTAGAACATCAGAAAACGGTCGATGAAGCGTATAAGAGTGGCGTCGTCCAGATCGGTGGCAAAAAGCTCGGCATGGCGCGGACGCATGCCGCCGTTGCCGCTGACGTAGAGATTCCAGCCTTTTTCGGTGGCGATGACGCCAACATCCTTACTTTGCGCTTCGGCGCATTCGCGGGTGCAGCCCGATACGCCGAATTTGATCTTGTGCGGCGCACGCAGCCCCTTGTAGCGATCCTCAAGGCGAATGGCCATGCCCACGCTGTCCTGCACGCCGTAACGACACCAGGTGCTACCTACGCAGGATTTCACCGTGCGCAGCGATTTACCGTAGGCATGCCCGGTTTCGAACCCCGCTTCGATCAACTCGCCCCAGATGTCCGGCAACTGATGCAGCTGCGCACCAAACAGGTCGATTCGCTGACCACCGGTAACCTTGGTGTAGAGATCGTATTTTTTGGCCACGACGCCCAGGGCAATCAGCTTGTCAGGCGTGATCTCGCCGCCTGCGATACGCGGGACCACCGAATAGGTGCCGTTCTTCTGCATATTCGCCATGAAGGTGTCGTTGGTGTCCTGCAGCGGTACCAGTGCGGGGTCGGTGATCGGCTGATTCCAGCACGAGGCGAGTATTGAGCCGACGGCGGGTTTGCATATTTCGCAGCCGGTATGGCCGCGGCCGTGCCTGGCAATAAGCTCGTCGAAGCTGATCACGCCCTCTACCCGAACGATGGCGTAAAGCTCTTGACGGGTGTGGGCAAAGTGCTCGCAAAGGCTCTTGTCGACCGCCACGCCCCGAGCGCTCAGCTCGTGCTCAAAAACCTGCTTGAGCAGCGCGCTGCAACCGCCACAACCGGTGCCGGCCTTGGTCTCGGCTTTCAGGTCGCCCAGATCGGTGCAACCGGCATCGACCGCACAGCAGACCGCTCCCTTGCTGACGTTGTGGCAGGAGCAGATGGTTGCGGTAGCTGGCAAGGCGTCTGCACCAAGAGTCGGCGCGCCGTCTGACAACGGCAGGATCAGACTCGACGGGTCCTTTGGCAGCGCGATAGCGTTCTGCGCGTACTGCAACAGCGTATCGTAATAGCTGTTATCACCGACCAGCACAGCGCCGATTACTTTCTTGCCATCAGCGGAAATGACCAGGCGGCGGTAACTGCCAGTCGTCTCGTCGATAAAGCGGTAGCTTTTGGCACCAGGCGTGGCGGCGTGCGCGTCGCCAATCGAGCCAACATCCACGCCGAGCAGCTTGAGCTTGGTGGACATATCGGCGCCAGCGAACGGGTCATGCTGCTCGCCCACCAGTTGGGCGGCCAGGTTGCGCGCCATGGCGTAGCCAGGCGCAACCAGTCCGAAACAGCTGCCGTTCCAGGAGGCGCATTCGCCGATGGCGAAGATGGCCGGGTCACTGGTGCGATAATCGCCATCGATGATTACGCCGCCGCGCTCTGCGACTGCAAGCCCGGCCGAACGCCCCAGGGCATCCTGCGGACGAATCCCGGCCGAGAATAGAATCAGGTCGGTCTCAAGGAACTCGCCGTCGTTGAAATTCATTCGATAGGCATACTCCTCACCCGGTACAATTTCCTGGGTGGCACGCGACAGATGAACGCCCACGCCCAGCGCCTCGATTCTGGCCCGCAGTGCACTCCCCCCCTCCGCATCCAGCTGTACCGGCATCAGACGCGGGGCAAATTCCACCACGTGCGCCTCAAGACCCAGGGATTTGAGCGCGTTTGCAGCCTCCAACCCGAGCAAGCCGCCGCCAACCACTACACCCCGCCGGGCATGCACCGCCGCCGCGCGGATGGCGTCCAGATCATCCAGAGTGCGATAAACCAGACGCGAACTGCCGTCAGCTCCGGGAATTGGCGGCACGAAAGGATAAGACCCGGTAGCCAGAACCAGTCGATCATAGGCCTGGCGTCCGGCGGTGGTCACCACCTCCCTGGTTTGCCGATCAATCTCCAGTACCTGCACGCCAAGGTGGAGGTGCACGCCATGGAGGGTGTAGAGATCAGCTTCACAGAGCGCAAGGGATTCGGCATCGCGCCCACCAAAATACTCGGACAGGTGCACGCGATCATAGGCACGCTGACGTTCTTCTCCGAATACATGCACGTCGTAGTGCGCCAACGCACCGCGCTCGATCAGCTGTTCAACGCAGTGATGCCCTACCATGCCGTTGCCGATAATGACCAGTGTCTCGCTCTTGATCGGAGTGACGATAGAGTTCATAGCCTTTCCTCAGTCAGAGCCGCTGCCAGGGCGACCCGCAAAAAAAAACGCCTGGAGCCATCAATCGGCCCCAGGCGCCTTTGCCTGGTGTTCGTCTGTAAGTTCCAGGATTAGTCGGGCTACGCTGCCCGATTCACCCGTCCCACCCTTATTACAGGCTGGTGATCGTCATTGATCACATGGGACGCCTGGCCAGTGTTTGGACAGGTACTATTAGATAAAGCAAGGCGCGTGCCAGGGTGCAGGACGGCCCTCACAGCACGGAAGCTAAGCGAGCAACGACCTGTAACGACCTTGCTTCGGCGTGATCGCAGCTAGTACTGCGCTTGGCTTAGCGAAGACGTTGTGGCGTAGCGCCTTGGGCCAGAAGGGGGCAATGCAAAATCCTGAGTCCCCTTTTGGTGCGCAGCGTTCTATAGGGCGGCCGATACGTTTGCGCCCATGGCCGATGCACGCTGTTGGGCGTTGGAACTTTTTGGCGCGACCTATTTCGTAATAGAAAGCCGAAGCGGCGGCGCACAGCGACTGGCTCCAGTGATCCGTCCGGTGCAGGTCGCCAAGCATGCGAGCATCGTTCAACCTAGCTGACACATAGCCTTTATCACCCAGGAGTCTTTGATGACGCTCGATCTTGAAAGCATCAACAGTGCCCATGGAAATGACGCTCAAAAACTTGTGGAATGGGCGCTTGGGCTAGGCAAGCCGGCGCTTTGCACAACCAACTTCCGGCCCTTCGAGGCGGTAATCCTGCATATGGTGAGCCAGGTCCAGCCGAACATACCTATCCTGTGGATGGACAGCGGCTACAACACCGAGGCCACCTATCGATTTGCCGATGAAGTGACCCAACGCTTGCAGCTAAACCTGCAAATCTATCTCCCCAGGCGCTCCCGCGCACACCGCGAGGCCGTGGACGGACCCGTTCCAGCGCTTGACGATCCGCGTCACGCCGCGTTCACCGAAGAGGTGAAGCTGGAGCCATTCGCCCGGGCGCTGAGCGAAGCGGCTCCGCAGGTCTGGTTTACTGCACTGCGCGCCAGCGACACCGCCGTGCGAGCCCAGATGGAACCGGTAAGCCTCAACCCGGACGGCCTGATCAAAGTGGCTCCCCTGCTCTACTGGAGCGCCAAGGATTTGTACCAATACCTCGTTGCCCACGACCTGCCCAACAATTTCGACTACTTCGATCCAACCAAGGGCGAAGAGAACCGGGAGTGCGGGTTACATATCAGCCACTGACTTTCCGTGGGGTCCGGCTGCTTTTTCTGCACGAGATGAATCAGGTCGCAACTTTTCTATTAGACGCATGTCAACGGACATACGCATCTGAATAGTGGCGAAGCGACATGGTAAAACAACAGCGGTGGTGGAAGGGGCGGGGCCTACCTCCCGTCGCACCTAAATCAAGCTTCCCCGCCAGTATCAAGCTTACTGATCTCCCTCTACAGAACCCGCGCCACACGGCAGGCAGGTGCGGGATGAACCTCTGGTCCAGCTTCGTCAAAGCCATAAAGCGAGATGATGAGCGCGCGGTACGACGGTTTAAAATCTGGCTCAGCTTTGCAGTAATCATGAGCCTTGCCATGCTGGCATCGGCGAAATAAGAGACTTGCAGGCTGAGCAGATTCGGGCGGGACAGCTTAATGATTGGGCGTTGGGGCTGCAGCTAGCAACTTGGCCCGTATGCGAGTCAACCACAGCAACAGCGGCTGGTTAGATTGCTACCGTTCACCCTCCAAGCCAAGCCATACCCGGAGGATGATGATGACACTGGTATGCACTGAATAGCGCACGACGTACTTGCCAAAAACCATGTCGCGGACAGAATCAGGCACCGGTGCCAGTTCAACCGGTGCCCCCAATTTAGGAAGGTCTGGTAGCAATTCGATTTTGGCAATCAATTCTGCGGCTATTCTCGCTGCAGCGGAAGGATTGTGGACTGCGATGAACTCCCTGAGGCGCTTCAAATCTTCAATGGCTTCATCCGTGTAAACCAGTTTCACTTACCTGACCTCGGCACATCCTGCTCGTTGTCGGTTCCCCAGCTATTAAGCCAACTATGAACCTCGCTGGCATCAACCACTTTACCTTGGGCGGCGGATTCCATTGCTTCTAGCGTTTGCTTCCAACGCTCTTGCTCAAGCTGCTGCTTTTCAATGTATTCCGACAGTGCCTGGTTAGTCACCCAGCCTTTGCTTCGATGAAGTCTGCTGGCGATTGCTTCCAGGCGCTGCTCAACGTCTGCTTGAAGTCGAACTGTAGTAACGCCCATGGCTATACCCTCGTAATCGGTGACTACAAGGTGTTACAGCATAGTCATCAAGGATACAGCAAAGACTTACACGAAAAATAAGCGTCGCAAATGCGTCCGCTTGAAGAGCTCGCTACCGGGCATTATTAAACGCATGGACAGCGAAACGCAGAAACAACAAGGCCCCGATTAACGGGGCCTTGTTGTCGCTATCTGGCGGAGAGAGAGGGATTCGAACCCTCGATACGCTATTAACGTATACACACTTTCCAGGCGTGCTCCTTCAGCCACTCGGACACCTCTCCGGATCCTGGAACTGGGGTAACCCCCGGCTCCAAGGCGCGCTAATTTACCGAAACAACTCAGTTTTAGCAAACGCTATTTGATTGAAAGTTCGCCGGGGCAAGCGCGTTTCGTGCAGACTCGCCGGTCATATTTATGTTGGTACACTGCAACATTGTGTGGCCATTCCCGGCCGGATTCCATGTGAGGACTCATCCAATGAGCGAGCTCGTTTCCTACAGTTTTTCCGATGGCATTGCGCGGTTGAGTCTGGACAACGGCAAGGTCAACGCCATCTCGACGGATGTGATTGCCGCCTTCAACGCTGCGCTGGATCAAGCTGAAAAGGACCGAGCGGTCGTCGTCATCAGCGGCAAGCCAGGCATTCTGTCGGGCGGCTACGATCTGAAAATCATGACCTCGGGGGCAGACGCGGCCAAGGCGCTGGTTGCGTCAGGATCAACCCTGGCGCGCCGCATGCTCTCCCATCCTTACCCGGTGGTGGTCGCCTGTACCGGACATGCGATTGCCAAAGGCGCTTTCATTCTGCTCTCGGCTGACTACCGGATCGGCACAGAAGGCCCGTTCAAGATCGGCCTGAATGAAGTCGCGATTGGCATCACCATGCACCACGTGGGCATTGAGCTGTCCCGCGCACGCCTGTCTGCTGCGGCGTTCAATCGCTCGGTCATCAACGCCGAGATGTTTGACCCGGCCGACGCGGTAACCGCTGGTTTTCTGGACAAGGTAGTTCCGGCGGAGCAACTCGAAGCCCAGACGATGGACATGGCCAGACAGCTAACGAAGCTGAACATGACTGCGTTCCGAAATACCAAGCTGAAAGCGCGCAAGGCCTTGCTTGAATTACTCGACCAGTCCATCGAACTAGACAAGGAGCACGCGCTCTGAGTGGCGTCCAGCGACTTTTCCTCCGCCTCTCCTGAAAAAAATCGTATCGATTTAGCTGACTCTGCGGCCCTGCGTTCCAGTAATCTGGCCGCTCGCAAAAAGAGATAGACAGAATGGATACGATTACTCAGGCGGTACTGGGTGCCTCCGTGCAGGGCGCAATGCTGGGCCGCTGGCAGGGGCGCAAGGCGCTTATCTATGGGGCCTTCCTTGGGACCCTGCCTGATATGGATGTGCTGGTGGATTTTGGGGATGCGGTGGCGGACATGACCTACCACCGCGGTTTCAGCCACTCGCTCTTTGTGCTGGGAGCTGTTGCCCTGGCGATGACCTGGCTGGTACGCCGCCGCTTTCCTCACGCTGATTATTCACGCAACAGGCTATTTGCGAGCATCGGTCTGGTACTTCTGACTCACGTGCTGCTTGACGCCTTTACTACGTACGGGACCCAGTTGTTCTGGCCGATTGCCAGCACTCCGGTGGCCATCTCCAGTATTTTCATCATTGATCCGCTATATACGGTGCCGCTCCTGGTTGCGGTAATTGGCGGATTGATCATGGGTATGCGGCACAAGGGTGTTTGCCTGCAGTTTGTGGCGCTGGCCCTGAGCAGCCTTTATCTGGGCAGCACGCTGATCAGCAAACAGATGGCGGAAAATCGCCTTGATGAATCGCTGGCAGCAGCCGGTATCGAGCCGCAAGCTACCTTCGTGGCGCCAACGCCTTTCAACACGCTGCTGTGGAGGGTTGTCGCCATAGACGGTGATGACTACTACGAGGGGCTGGTGAGCTGGATGGACAACGAGTCGCCTGAATTGGAGAAGCTGCCGCGCAATGCCAGCGTTGCCGTGCAAGCACTCGAAAACTCAGCCCAACACCAGCGCCTGCGCTGGTTTACCGACGACATGCTGCGGTATGACCTGATCGACAATAATTGGGTGGTGACGGACCTGCGCCTTGGCATGCCGGGCTATCACCCATTCCGGTTTGCCCTGGCGTCGAGAAATGGCGAGAACGGTGAGTTCAAGCCTGTTGCCGATGCCGAATATTGGCCCGTGCCTGCCGCGGATACCGGTCGGCTAGCTGACATCACCCGCCGAGCAATAGACCCGGATTACCCCCTGTCGCTCAGCGACTGGTCTAGCGGAATGGGCGAGACAATCTCGGCCCCTCGCTTATAGGCCGCAAATCAGCAGTCGTATCGGAGCCAATCAGCCGGGCGCACGCCCGTCGTCTCTGCGATAATTGCGTTTTTTATCGCGATCAAAGGTGCACTGATGCCGCCTCCCAATGCGGGCTCAACGGCCCCCGAAAACAGACGTTCGTTGGCTATGGCGGCGGCGCTGATGGCGATTTTCACCGCTATTTTTGCCAGCAACCTGCCCACTCCTCTGTACTCCGTCTGGCAAGCACGCTGGGGATTTTCCTCTGCAGCCTTGACCGGCGTATTCTCGATTTATGTATTGGGGGTGGTGAGCACGCTGCTGACACTTGGTTCACTGTCGGACAAGCTCGGGCGCAGGCAGATGCTGGTGCCGGGCATGCTCTTCATCCTGACGGGGGGAGTTGTTTTCTTGTTCGCTGAGGGCATTTACTGGCTGGGTATCGCACGGATCCTGACGGGTATAGGCACCGGCATTGTCACCGGAGCAGCTTCTGCCGCGCTGGTGGAGCTTGAGCCCAACGAAAACTGGACCCGGGCCGCAACGCTGTCCGCCCTGTTCTTTACCCTGGGTGCCTTCGCCGGCCCGACGGTGAGCTCCCTGGCTCTACGCTGGGAAACCGGTGCGGATACCTGGCCTTTCCTGGTGGTTATAGGCCTGAGCCTGGCCGCGATAGTGCTGCTGCTCACTGCCCCCTGGCCAGCCCATATCGGCCAACGGCAAAAAAGCTTCAGCCTTCGGGCCTGGCGTCCCACTACGATCAAGGTTCCGCGTGAACTGCTGGGCGCTTTCATATTTGCTGCGGCGGCCATATGCCTGGCATGGTCGACCGGAAGCCTGTACGCCTCGCTGGGCCCGTCGTTGGCGACCAGCCTGGTGGGTATTGATGATCGCGCCAAGGCCGGGCTTTTTGCCGCCGCCTGGCAACTGATGGCGGGGTTCAGCCAGTTTGCCTGCCAGAAACAACCGATGAACCGCCTGTTGATCGTAGGGCCGAGCACCCTTATCTCCGGTCTGTTAGTGATGGCAGCGGCAGTCATTCTCAGCTCGCCGTGGCTGTTTACGTTCGCCACGCTGGCCACCGCTGCCGGAGCGGGCGCAACAGGTGTCGTGGCGATCGCGTCGATCAGCCAGGTGGCCCCGCCGGCAGAGCGCGGCGGGATAATCTCGGCTTTTTATCTGATGGCCTATCTGACCATGGCCACCGTGGTGCTAGGCGTGGGCTTTGTCAGTGACGTGATCGGTTTTGGCCCGACGGTACTGGGCTTCACCACAATCATCTCACTGGCAGCGCTGAGCCTGATGATCGTGGCTATTCGCAGCGGGCGTGCTGCGCTGTGGTAGTCAGTTGAACAACCATCGCCACAGAAAGAAGCACGACATGCCTCCCGCGATGGTAGCCAACAGCTTTCGCCACCTGGCGGCGATCACGATGGCTGCCAGGCCGCCAATCAGGTAGGCATTATCAAGGGCGATATCCAAGCCCTTCTCCGCGTTCGGCATGAACATCGCGGGTGCGACGATCGCCGTCAGGACGGCCACGGGAACGTAGTTCAACGCCTGCGTTACCAAGGGGTTGAAACGTACCCGGTTGCCCGCGGCGAACAGCGCGTAGCGAATCCCGAAGGTAATCAGCGCCATGCCGGTGACCATTGTTATCTCAAAGGTGTTCATTGGTGCCCTCCTCGATCTGATTGCAGGAAGATCGATTGAGCCGCTCGGCCGTTACCCCGGCAATCACGCCGCACAGCGCAGCAAGCATGAGCCCCAGTTTGTAGGGCAGAGAGTGCGCCAGCAATGCTACGGCGGCGGCCGCCAGTGCAGCGGCCAGCATTGGCCTGGTCCGCAACAGCGGGACCACGATACCGATGAAGGTTGCCACCATGGCAAAGTCCAATCCCCAATCGGCCATGCCCGGCAAGGCGTGACCCAGCACGACGCCAATCACAGTACAGGCGAACCAGTTGCTGTACATGGCCAGGCATGACCCCAGGAAATACCAGTGCTTGTGAGGCGACGAAATCCCGGGCTGGAGGTAATAACTCTGGACTACAGCGTAACTTTCGTCGGTCAGCCAGAACGCCAGGGGGATACGCCAGCGCTGGGGCAAATGCCTGATGTAGGGCAACAGGCTGGCGCTGTAGAGCATATGGCGCAGATTGACGATCAGCGTGGTGATCAGGATTACCGCCAGTCCCGACCCTGAGGCGATGAGACTGATCGCGATGAACTGTGCCGACCCGGCGAAAACAAACGCAGACATGGCCAGGGTAGCGCTGACAGACAATCCAGCCGACACCGCCAGCGTCCCGAAGATGATGCCGAATGGCAATGCACCTACCAGCATGGGAATGGTATCCCGGGCTCCCAGGAGGGCTTCCTTCAGACGCGATGACATGATCTGGAACTCTAGGTAGCGGCCGCCCACGGTAGCAAGCCGCCAGGGTTGGCTTCAAGATACAGTTGCCGGCATACAGTTGGTCTAGCGCAGTTCGACATAACGGCTGATGAGCGCCCGCAACGCGGCGGGCTTGACCGGCTTCGGCAGGTAGTCGAGCCCGGCCAGTTTGATCCGGGTAATCAGCTCGCTGCGGCCGTCGGCGCTGATGACCACCCCCGGCAGTTCCGCACCGAGCATCTCCCGTAGCCAGATCATGAGCTCAAGTCCGGTATCGCCCTGGTCCAGGTGAAAATCTACCAGGACCAACTGTGGCCGAAAACCTTCAGCCATAACCTGAGCCACCTCGGCCCGGTCCCGGGCAGTTGCAACGTGGCACTGCCATCTGCCCAGCAGACTGCGCATGCCGGTAAGAATATTAGGCTCGTTATCGATACACAGAACCTGAGCACCGCTCAGCGCAAGCGCCGCTGGTGATTGGGCAGCGTCCCTCGATGTCACGCCATAGCGCGCCACTGGCAAGACCACGCTGAATACACTGCCGCTTCCCGGCCAGGAGCGCACAGCCAGCTCGTGACCCAGCACCCGGCACAGGCCATCGGCGATGGCCAAACCCAGCCCCAACCCCTTTTCCGCCTGGGTGCGGTGACTATCAAGCCGCTGAAATTCCTCGAAGATAACTTGCAGCTTGTCTCGCGGAATACCGGGACCCTGGTCCCACACCTCGATGCGCACTTGTCCGGCAACGCGTCGCACCCCGAGCAAAACACGTGAGCGTCCGGCGTACCGGAAAGCGTTAGTCAGAAAATTCTGCAGAATTCTGCGCAACAACCGCATGTCGCTTCTTACCCGCAAGCGGCTCCCGTGCACCCTCAAATCAACTCTCTGATCTCCCGCCAGCGCGCCGAACTCTATGCGTAGCGTATCGAACAGTTCTGACAGCGCAAAATCGCTCCACTCCGGATTGATCCGGCCAGCTTCGAGGCGGGATATATCCAGCAGATCGGAAATGAGATCCTCGGCGGACCGCAAGGACGTATCCAGATGCCGTACCAGTTCTGCGGCCTCTTCAGGCAGACTGGGCTGATGTGACAACGAGGCAGAAAACAGCCGGGCGGCGTTCATTGGTTGCATGAGATCATGGCTGACCGCCGTAAGGAAGCGCGTCTTGGACTGGCTGGCGCGCTCGGTCTGTGCCTTGGCCTGAATCAACGCCTCGTTCAATGTCGATAGCTCGCGGGTGCGCTCCGCGACCCTTTGCTCCAGGCTTTCATTGGCATTCTTGAGGCCGGTTTCAGCTTCCTTGAAGGCCGTGATGTCGGTAAAGCTCATCACAAACCCGCCACCAGGCATGGGGTTGCCGATAATCTCAATGACCCGGCCATTGGGAAACAAACGTTCCGAGCGATGCGCCGTGCCCTGCTTCATCCAGCTAATGCGCTTGTGCACATGAGTTTGAGGATCGCCAGGGCCACATAAACCTCGCTGGGCGTTACACAGAATGATATCCGCCACTGGACGACCGATCGCGATCAACCCCTCCGGATAACCGAACATTTCCAGGTATCGACGATTCCAGGCCACCAGGCGCAATTCCTTGTCTACTACGCTGATGCCCTGGGTAATGTTCTCGATTGCCCCCTGCAGCAGGCCCCGATTGAACTGCAACAGCTCGGATGCCTCATCGACGATTCGCACCACATCGTCGAACTGCATGTCGCGGCCCTCAATCGCCGCCTTCACCACCACCCGTGCCGAAGACGCACCGAGGACCCCGGCGAGCAATCGTTCGGTATGGGTAATCCAGCTGCTGTTGGCTACTTGGGTCGAGCTGAAGCTGACGCCCTGGGCCTCTGCAAAACGGCTAAAGCTGGTCTGCGCCCGATCCTCCCCTACAAATCGGGAGGCGAGCGCGAGCAGGTCTTCCACCGTCACTCGCAATAAAGAACGGCTTGGCCCGTCGGCCCACTGCTGCCCATCCTGATTGACGAAACGACTCGCCTGCCAATGCTCAAGAACGCGGGTACGGCTGGACTGGGAAACGATCACAAAGACCAGGAAATTGCACGTCAGGGCGATGAGGCTGCCAAGGGTGATGCTGTCTACCGGTAATCCCAGTGAGCGAGTATGCAGACTGTCCAGTAGTGGCCAGCCGTCCAGGTCCCAGCCGAAACCGCTGCCCACCACCGGCAGGATCAACAGATATAACCACAGGCTTACGCCGACGATGAGCCCGGCGAACACGCCGGTACGGTTAGCCTGTTTCCAGAACAACGCGCCAAACATTGCCGGGGCCAACTGAGCGATGGCGGCAAAGGCAATCTGTCCAATGTTCGCCAGGCTGCCCGCCGACCCGATCAACCTGTAGACAAGGTATGCCAGCAGTAGAATAACCAGAATGCTGGTCCGTCTGACATTGAGCAACCACCCGCGGAACTCTTCGTAAGAACGCTCGGGATGGCTGTTCTTGCGCAGCAAAAGGGGCAGCACCACATCGTTCGACACCATGGTGCTCAAGGCAATGGCGGCGACCACCACCATCCCGGTCGCGGCAGAGGCTCCCCCGAGAAAAGCTAGCAGAGCCAGTACCGGCTGGCCTTCCATCAAGGGGATGCTGATGACATAGGAATCAGGGGAAACCGCCGGACCCAGCGTCATCTGACCAGCCAGGCTGATCGGCACCACAAACAGTGCAGCCAGCAGAATATAGGCAGGGAATACCCAGCGCGCCAAACGCAGATCACCCGATTCGATATTCTCGACAACCGCTACCTGAAACTGGCGCGGCAGACACAGGAAGGCCAGCACCGCTACAAAGGTTTGAAACAGCAGGCTGGTGTAAAGCGTCTCCCGCTGCCAGTAATCTGCCAGCTCCGCGCTATCGCGGGCGCGGTCGACCAGATCAGCGAAGCCGCCAAACAGGCTGAAGGTAACAAACGCACCCACCGCCAGAAAGGCCAGCAATTTGACCAGCGACTCAAAGGCGATGGCGAGCATCATGCCGCGATGGTGCTCGGTTGCGTCGAGACTGCGAGTACCGAACAGGATCGTGAAAAGCGCCAGCACCAGGGTGACCACCAGCGCCGTATCCTGCGCACCGGGTCCTTCTGCGGCTTCCACGCCTTCCGTCATCACCGGCCCGCTGAGCAGGGTGTACCCGAGGACGATGCCCTTGAGCTGAAGGGCGATGTAGGGCAACACGCTGACCAGGCACAGCAGGGTGATGACTACCGCCAGACCTTGCGATTTGCCATAGCGCGAAGCGATGAAGTCGGCAATAGAAGTGATATTTTCCTGCTTGCTGATGGCGATCATGCGCGCGTAAAGTCGCCAGCCGAAGAGGAACAAAATCACCGGGCCGAGGTAAATGGGCAGAAAACCCCATATCTGCCCCGACGCCATGCCTACGGCGCCAAAAAAAGTCCAGCTGGTGCACCATACCGCAAGCGACAGACTGTAAACCCAGACTCGCAAGCGCGGATTGAACTCGCCGGACCGCCGGTCACCCCAGAAGGCTATAGCGAACAGCAGAGCCATGTACAACAGGAATATGGTGGCAACCAGGCCGCCGGAGAGCATCATGCGCAATGATCAGCCCTTAATGGAGATGGGTTAGTCTGGCAGGGCGAAGTGCGTTTGCCCAGCGGCCGGATACCATACATAAGTCGCAGGCCTGAGCCCATCAGCCCAGCAGCACCAGCCCCCAAACGACCCCGATCATTATCAAACTAAGCATCTGCGCCGCGCTGCCCATGTCCTTGGCAGCCTTGGACAAGGGATGGCGCTCCAGAGAGATTCGATCGATTGCAGCCTCGATGGCGGAATTGAGCAGCTCGACTATCAGGGACACCATCACCACGCCTATCAACAAGGCCTTGGCAATTGGCGGCTCAGGGAGAAACGCAGCTATGGGTATCAGAACCACTGCCAACCACACCAGTTGGCGGAAAGCCGCCTCACCGCGGTAGGCCACAACAAGCCCATCCAGTGAATAGCCGAGCGCCCGCCCGATACGACGCAGGCCGGTCACGCCCTTGTAGGGATTTTCAATCATTCAGCACTGCTCTATTGATGGCTGGCCTTGGCCAGCTCCATATGTTGCAGCGCCAGGGCGGCCTGAGTGCGGGTACGAACGTTGAGCTTTCGGAAAATCGCCGTCACGTGGGCCTTGATTGTCGCTTCGGATACGTTGAGCTCGTAGGCAATCTGTTTGTTGAGCAGCCCGTCACAAACCATCGTCAGCACCCGGAACTGTTGGGGGGTAAGGCTAGCAAGCTGGGCGCTTATCGCCTGCTCCTCCAGCGACAGCGGGCCGCCGTCACCGGGCTGTTGGAGTGGCCAGCTGAGACCACCTTCCAACACATCCCGCACCGCCTGCTGGATACCTTCAAGAGTCGACGACTTGGGTATGAAACCACTCGCACCGAAATCCCTGGCGCGTTTGTACACCGCAGCCTCTTCCTGTGCAGAAATCACTACGACGGGAATCTGCGGATACTGGCTGCGTAACAGAACCAATCCGGAAAACCCGTAGGCACCCGGCATGTTCAAATCCAGCAGGACCAGATCCCAGTCGGTGCGTACATCCAGCATGGATTGCAGCTCGGCTATACTTCCGGCTTCGGTCAACGCGACAGTGGCATCGAGACCACTACTCAAGGCTTGGCGCAAAGCGCTTCGAAACAAGGGATGGTCGTCAACTATAAGTATGTCGTAGGTAGGACCCATGCCTGGATTCCGCTTCAAATTATTGTTATGTACAGGGATTGCACTTTGCTTTCAGAGGCTGCATGAAGCCTGCCAGTTAGAGGTCTTCACGTCAATTCAACTTTCCTCTACCGGTGCCTATCTGTACCTGTCCCGACCGCTCTGATTCCAGCATAATCCGCTCCCTCTGCCAGAAGAAGCTTGCCATGAATTTACGCGCCTACCGGGCCGACGCCCTGATGTTGATCACAGCCCTTATCTGGGGGAGCACCTTTGTAGCTCAATCCCTTGGGATGGAACATATCGGGCCCTTTCTCTACACGGGCTTGCGGTTTTTGCTCGGGGCTTTGGTAGTCTTGCCGCTGGTACTCCTGGCCCGCCCGCAGGCGGCTGAAGTTCACCGCAGCTTCAGCCGGCCGATGTTGGTGGGCAGCCTGCTGCTGGGTGGGGTGTTGACCCTGGGCATCAACCTTCAGCAGATAGGTTTGATGTTCACCACGGTGACCAACTCGGGATTCATTACGGGCCTCTATGTCATTCTGGTTCCGGTGTTCGGGCTGTTCATCGGTATGCGCACAGGACTCGGAACCTGGACCGGCGCGCTCATGGCACTGACAGGCATGCTACTGCTAAGTGTGAATGATGATTACAGCGTGGCGTCAGGCGACTGGCTGCAACTGATCGGCGCGGCCTGCTGGGCTGTCCACGTGCTTTTGGTAGGATCGCTCGCCAGCCGGTATGACCCGATCCGCGTTGCGTTTCTACAGTTCGTGGTCTGTGCGTTCATCAGCCTGTTGTTGGCAGTCATCTTTGAGGAGCTGATCTGGGCGGACGTTTTACTCGCCGGCCCGTCGATCCTCTATGGGGGCTTGCTGGCGGTCGGAATCGGTTTCACTTTGCAAGTGGTGGCTCAGAAAGACGCTATCACATCCCATGCAGCTATTATTCTGAGTTTTGAAGCCGTCTTCGCGGCCATCGCCGCCTGGCTGATTCTGGGAGAGTCCCTGTCAACCCGCGGTTTGGCAGGATGCGCGTTGATGCTGGCTGGCATGCTTGTGGCACAGCTGGTACCCATTTACCTCGGCCGCAGGCGAGACGCTCCCGTACAACAGGAGCCAGCCGGCCACCACTGACTGCTCTGCGCGACGTTATACAACATTCAGGGCAAGCTGATTGCCGACCGCCTTCCGGTCGCGGGCAGCGAGCCAGGCCGTTGAAAACGTTTCGAAGTAATCGTCAAGCAGCTCAGCCTGCCGCTTTTCACCCGCCAACCCCAGACAAGCAATGGCTACCTCGGCGGTGCATAGATGGGCTGCTTCGCGTGAACGACGCAACCGATAAGCCGAAGGATTCCCGCGCGGCAAACTCAGCACCGGTAGAGCTTGAAGATAAGGGCTCTTGCGAAATATCTTCCGGGCTTGAAGCCAGGTAGCGTCCAGAATGATTAGTAATGGTCTTCGGGCAGATGCCGGCAACGCCTCCACCACCTGCTGGTGCGGCGCAGCATACTCGCCAGGAAAAATCAGATAGGGCTGCCAATACGACGACTCGAGTAGCGCCATCAGCCCTTGGTCTGGCTGCGTTCTCGACCATATGAATACCTTCGTCTCGGCCAGGCAGCTCTTTATCAAGCGTCCCGTATTACTCGATTTGCTCGGCTCCCGGGAATCCATCAGCAGGCAGAAGCAGATGCTTGCCTCCAGCTGGGGTCTTGATGAGCAGACACAATAAACAGTAGGTAACGCACACTCGGGACACATCTGGGTTCACTACCCTCCTATGATTAAGGCTTCTGACTTGCATCCACGCCGGGTACTCTTGATTATCAGAACCAGGGTTGGACGAACCTGTCGCCTGGCCTGCGGTCTGATATTTCACTCATTCCGTTTCCGAACACTCTGTTGGAGATATACATGCGCTGGTTGATTTTACTCATGGCGTTTTTCATTGCCTTATCCGCTTCCGCGGCTTCCTTGCGTGAAATGCGCCTCCAGGAGACGTTGGAAGACGTCGCTGCCCAGAGCAGCGAAGGTACACCGCGAGCAATCAATGAGGACATCGTTGACGAAGGGTACACCGTGGACGGCAACGAACTGGTAAATTTTCTATCGGTCAACACCGCGTATGCCGAGAATCTCCAAGCCAATCCGTTACTGGTCAGGACACAGCTGCAGGCCAGTGTGTGCGCAAACCAGCAATACCGTCGATTGCTCGATCTGGGCGCTACGCTTACCTACCATTTCGTCATAACCGATTCCACTCAACCGGTGCTGACTCAACAGTTCATAGCGAAGCATTGTCAGGCTTTGTGACCCCCTGCCGAGAGCGATGGATATACCGTCGCCCCGTTTTAAGGGCGAAGGGGCCTGCCGATAGAAAACAGGAGCACGAATGTCTGATGAACTAGGAGAGGTCGACTATCTCAATCGCCACGTGCAGACAGGCGCCACTGGCCTGCAACAGAAAATCGAAGAGCTGGTTGGCCTAAGCCACGGACGAAGCGATCATTCATCGCTATACAATAAGATGCTCACAGCGGTTGTGCGCATGGCTCAGTCTGGGCGCAATCGCTGGGACGCAAAGATTATGCTGCAGACTATCCGGGAAATGGAACAGGCGTTTGCTCGTCTGGAGACCTTCAAGCGCCGTCGCAAAGTCACGGTTTTCGGGTCAGCCCGTACGCCTGTCAGCCATGATCTTTATGTATTGGCTAAAGAAATGGGCGCGACCCTGGCCAGGCATGAATTCATGACCATTACCGGTGCCGGCGCTGGCATCATGGCCGCCGCCCATGAAGGCGCCGGGCTGGACTACAGTCTTGGCTTCAATATCACATTGCCCTTTGAACAACGTTCGAACGACATAGTCCACGACACCGACCACGACCTATCCTTCAAATTCTTCTTTCTACGCAAGCTGTTCTTTGTGAAAGAGGCTGAAGCGCTGATCCTTTGCCCCGGTGGCTTTGGTACCCTGGATGAGACCCTTGAAGTAATTACCCTGATTCAAACAGGAAAGAGTCCCGTTGTGCCGGTCATTCTCCTGGATGTGCCTGGTGGACGATACTGGTCGAGTCTGATGGAGTTTTTCAAGCATCAACTTTGTGACAATGCCTACATCGTCGAGACCGATCTGAACCTTGTGACCCTCGTCAGTTCTCCAGCTGAGGCGATGCAGAACATTCTTGATTTCTACAGCAACTATCATTCAGCGCGATGGAATGACGGTCAGTATGTGATGCGTTTGAACCGTCCTTTGACGGACAGAGCGCTGCAACACATCAACCAGACCTTCGCACGTATTTGTCTGGAACCCGGATTTACCCAGGCAACTGGTCCAGCCGACCAGTCCGACGAGCCAGAACTGCAGGAATTAGCGAGGCTCAGCTTTGTATTCAATGGGCGCGACCACGGAACGTTGCGCAAACTGATTGATTTCGTCAATCAGCCTGAAAATCAGCAAATCCGCGATACTGCATGAAGCGCAGTTGTCGGGCACGCTCCTTGGCGTCACGCGCAGGGCCTTCCGGAAATCTCTTTTGAAATGTAGTCTGTGCTAGCTGTTGCCAGTCCCAGGAGCCATCCCTGAAGGTAGTTTCGATCATGCTTGCAGAAACACCGCGCTGCCGTAGCTCTTCTCGCAACCGTTGCGGCCCGAAGCCGCGTTGGCTCCGGGCATGCACGTAGGCTTCACAAAAACGCTCGTTACTCAGTAAACCGTCGGTCTGCAATCGATCAAGCTCGACCCCAATCTGCTCGCTTGTCGCCCCGCGCTGGAGCAGCTTGCGCTGCAATTCAGTATAGGTATGCTCACGCCGCGCCAGTAGATCCAGCGCGGTGCGGCGTATTGCTATCGGAGTATCGAGACCTTTCTTGCCAAACATGATTCAAGCAAGACTCTATCAGGCGTCGGCTTCGGCGTTATCCTCAACCAATGTCGCACCCGGCTTGACTGGTTTCGGCAACAACTGGTCGCGGATGGATTTTTCTATTTCGTCCGCAATGGCCTGGTTATCCGCCAGATATTTGGCCGCATTGGCCTTGCCCTGACCAATCTTGCTGCCCTTGTAGCTGTACCAGGCACCGGCTTTTTCGACCAACCCGATCTGGACGCCCAGATCAATAATCTCGGCATTGTGATAAATGCCCTGGCCATAAAGAATCTGGAACTCTGCCTGGCGGAACGGAGGCGCTACCTTGTTCTTGACCACCTTGACACGGGTTTCGCTACCAACGACTTCGTCGCCTTCCTTGACCGCACCGGTACGGCGAATATCCAGCCGCACAGATGAATAGAATTTCAGCGCGTTCCCGCCGGTGGTGGTTTCCGGGTTGCCGAACATTACGCCGATTTTCATACGGATCTGGTTAATGAAGATGACCAGACAGTTGGCATTCTTGATGTTACCGGTAATTTTCCGCAGGGCCTGGGACATCAGACGGGCCTGAACACCCACATGGTGATCGCCCATCTCGCCTTCGATTTCGGCCTTTGGCACCAAGGCGGCGACCGAGTCGATGATGATGACGTCTACCGCGTTGGAGCGTACCAGCATATCGGTGATTTCGAGGGCTTGCTCACCGGTGTCCGGCTGCGATACCAGCAGGTCATCTACGTTGACGCCCAATTTACCGGCATATTCGGGATCAAGGGCGTGCTCGGCGTCCACGAAGGCGCATGTAGCGCCCTGCTTCTGAGCCTGGGCGATAACCGAAAGGGTCAGCGTGGTTTTACCCGAGGATTCAGGGCCATAGATTTCAACGATTCTACCCTTGGGCAGACCGCCCAGACCCAGCGCGATATCCAGGCCCAGGGAACCAGTCGAGATCGACGGGATAGCCATGCGTTCCTGGTCACCCATGCGCATCACCGCGCCCTTGCCAAACTGACGTTCAATCTGACTCAAAGCCGCAGCAAGCGCCTTCTTTTTGTTGTCGTCCATTGTGCATCCTCTTGGAGTGGCGGGTGCTTTAGCGCCCGATCTGGAAAAACTACTGTATATTTGGTCAGTATTATTCCATAGAAGATGCCCCTCGCCTACCCCCTATTTGGTCAGGACGATAATCGGTTCACAGCTTCGCGTTCAACTTCGATGACTAGCCCTTCCAATGCCTTGAGCACGGTATGGGCGCGCACCTCCCGGCGGCTGCCTTGCATTCTCTTGCAATGACTGACGACCCCGCGTCCGCGCACCGCCCAGGCAAACCAGACAGTACCTACTGGCTTCTCGGGAGTACCTCCTTCCGGGCCGGCAACACCGCTGACCGCTACCGCCAGATCAGCGTCCGCAGCCTCCAGCGCCCCCAGGGCCATGGCGCGGACGACCTGCTCGCTGACTGCCCCATGGGTGGCAAGGTCCTGCTCACTGACTCCCAGCCAGTGCGACTTGCTACGATTGGCGTAGGTAACGAAGCCGGTTTCGAACCAGGCGGAGCTGCCGCTGACCCGGGTTATGGCCTCGGCTATTCCGCCACCGGTGCAGGACTCCGCAGTAGTGACCTGCAAATCAAGACGCCTTAATCCATTGCCCAGGCGAGCCGCTACCGAATCAATCAGGGGGTCATATTGAGACATTCTTCGTCACCTCTATATATTGCGCTTAAAAGCCGGCACCGCATTGCGTAGACTATGGCCGGCCAGATACCAACCCAAGCCACGGAACCAGGGATTTGCATGACCCGCGCCGACAAGTCCACCAGCCACACCCCCATGATGACGCAATATTTCGGCATCAAACAGCAGCATCCGGAACAATTGATGTTCTATCGGATGGGTGATTTCTACGAGCTGTTTTATGACGACGCCAAAAAGGCTGCTCGATTACTCGACATCACGCTGACGGCGCGGGGCCAATCCGGGGGCCAGCCCATTCCGATGGCCGGCATTCCATTTCATGCCGCCGAGGGGTACCTGGCAAAACTGGTGAAGCTGGGTGAATCGGTAGTCATCTGCGAACAGATTGGCGACCCCGCTACCAGCAAGGGACCCGTAGACCGCCAGGTAGTTCGCATTCTCACCCCCGGCACCGTGAGTGACGAAGCGTTACTGGACGAACGCAGAGACAATCTTCTGGCCGCCCTGGTGGGCAGCGAACGCGCCTTTGGGCTGGCGACGCTGGACATCAACAGTGGGCGTTTTACCACTATGGAGCTGCGAGGGTGGGAGACCCTGCTCGGCGAGCTTGAGCGGCTGGCGCCCGCCGAACTGCTGATTCCTGATGACTGGGAAAGCAATACGCCCATAGAGCGGCGGCGTGCCGTGCGCCGCCGCGCACCGTGGGAATTTGATCAGGACAGTGCATTCAAGGCACTGACCCAGCAATTCGCAACCAAAGATCTGGCAGGATTTGGCTGCGCCGGTTTGACGCTCGGTCTGGGCGCTGCCGGCGCTTTGATGTGCTATGCCAAGGAGACCCAGCGCACCGCCCTGCCGCATATACGGGGGATCGTCCAGGAGCGCTTTGAGGATAGCGTTATCATCGACGGAGCAAGCCGGCGCAACCTGGAGATCGATGCGAACCTTGCCGGAGGCCGCGAAAACACCTTGCTCGATGTGCTCGATCAGACCGCCACAGCCATGGGTAGTCGCTTGTTGTCGCGCTGGCTCAACCGACCGTTGCGCGATATGGCTGTGCTCCAGGCGCGCCAGGAAAGTATTGCCGCCCTGCTTGATCAGCATCACCACGAAGACCTGCAACCGATCCTGAAGGGTATCGGTGACATTGAGAGAATTCTTGCCAGGATCGCGCTGCGGTCTGCGCGGCCGCGGGACATGGCTCGCCTGCGCGATGCGCTGGCTACCCTGCCGCAGCTTCAGGATGCGTTGACACCCATCGATGCCGAGCACCTGCGCCAGCTTGCAGACAGCATACAAACCTACCCTGAACTGGCAGAGCTGCTGGATCGGGCGATCATTGATAACCCGCCAGCGGTGATTCGTGAGGGCGGAGTGATCAAGCCCGGCTTTGATGCGGACCTTGACGAGCTTCAGAACATCAGCGAAAACGCTGGCCAGTATCTGATAGACCTGGAAACGCGCGAGCGCGAGCGTACCGGCCTGTCCACCCTCAAGGTCGGATACAATCGAGTCCACGGCTATTTCATCGAGCTTTCACGCGGGCAGGCTGATCAGGCACCGATTGATTATATCCGCCGCCAGACTCTCAAAGGCGCCGAACGCTTTATCACTCCGGAGCTGAAAACCTTTGAAGACAAGGCGCTGTCTGCGCGCAGCCGGGCGCTGGCACGTGAAAAGCTGTTATACGACGAACTGCTGGACCGTCTTAATGAAGAGCTTGCCCCCTTGCAGGATAGCGCCGCGAGCCTTGCCGAGGTTGACGTTCTGACTACCCTGGCCGAACGGGCCGGCGCACTGGACTACTGCCGACCCCGCTTTGTCGAAGGCAGCCAGATGATCATCCACCAGGGGCGCCATCCGGTCGTGGAGAAGGTGCTGGACAATCCCTTTGTTGCAAACGGTTTGTGCCTGGATGCAGAGATTCGCATGCTGGTCATAACCGGTCCGAACATGGGCGGCAAATCGACTTACATGCGCCAGACAGCGCTCATCGTGCTGCTTGCGCATATCGGCAGTTACGTCCCGGCTGCGCAGGTAGAGCTTTCGTGCGTGGACCGCATATTCACCCGCATAGGATCAAGCGACGATCTGGCTGGCGGGCGCTCCACCTTTATGGTGGAAATGAGCGAAACAGCAAATATCCTTCACAACGCCACTGATGCCAGTCTGGTGCTGATGGATGAGGTGGGGCGTGGTACCAGTACCTTCGACGGTTTATCCCTCGCCTGGTCTGCGGCTGAATACCTCGCCAAGGTGCGGGCTTTCACCCTCTTCGCCACGCACTACTTCGAACTTACCGGATTGGCGGACACAGACCCCGGGGTAGCCAATGTCCATCTCAATGCCACCGAACATAACGAACGGATAGTGTTCCTGCACACCGTATTAGCAGGACCAGCCAGTCAAAGCTACGGACTACAGGTGGCCCAACTGGCCGGCGTGCCGCGCGCGGTGATAGACCGGGCGCGGCAACACCTGGCTCAACTCGAGCAGCAAAGTCTTACGCAGCAGGCGCGTACTATCTATGCCACGGATCAACCGGTGCAGAACGATCTGTTTGCCAGCGCTCCGCATCCATTAATCGAACAGCTACAGCTGACCAAACCTGACGAACTGACCCCGCGACAGGCGCTTGATCTGTTATACCAGTGGAAAGATGAAATGCTCTGATTTCCGTAAATGATATTTATTTTCATTAACTTCCTGGATATACGCGTAAATGCGGCAAAACGGCGGGCCAGACTGTACCGGCCCGCAAAAACTGCTAGACTACGCGCCACATTGCGACACGCTGATCTGATGGAGCCCCCACATGACTTTTGTTGTTACCGACAACTGCATCAAATGCAAATACACTGATTGCGTTGAGGTCTGTCCTGTCGATTGCTTTTATGAAGGCCCGAATTTTTTGGTTATCCATCCTGATGAGTGCATCGATTGCGCTCTATGTGAACCGGAATGCCCGGCCAACGCGATTTTTTCGGAAGATGAAGTACCAGAAGATCAGCAGGAATTTACCGGACTCAACGCCGAACTGGCAGACATATGGCCAAACATCACCGAGAAGAAGGAATCCCCGTCGGACGCTGAGGAATGGGATGGTGTGCCTGACAAATTGCAGTATCTGGAGCGGTGAGATAATTTTTCGCTAAAACTGGCTGGCTCGCGCCGGCCTTTTTTGTGTCCGAACAGGCAACAGAGCACAAATTTCAGACAAAAAAAGGGGCGGGAAAACCCGCCCACTCTTTCTTCCTTATGCGTCATCCCTGTCCTGGTCATCCCGACCTTGCCTCCTGGCAATCCATGGCTCGGCATCCTGCCAAGCAGTGCGATCCGTCACACATGGCACAATAATACCCGGTTAGTTCCCGGAAACAATTGCCGAGAAATCCGTCAGCTCCTCGACACCATTTATTTTCTCAATATTTTTCAATAACTTAAAAAACAATCGACAAAAAAATGAAGCTTTGCTGACGATACGCGGCAGCTAACGCTTACGCATTGTGTAGGCAATCTCCTACAACCGAGCCAGTTTATACTGCAAAAAAAACCCGATCCTTTTTACCGGATCGGGCTTTCAGCACTACGATAGCTGGGTGCGTTTACATCATGCCGCCCATTCCACCCATGCCACCCATTCCGCCCATATCAGGCATGGAAGGCTTCTCTTCCGGCAGTTCGGCGATCATGGCTTCGGTGGTGATCATCATGCTGGCAACGGAGGCCGCAGCCTGCAGAGCAGCGCGAGTTACCTTGGCCGGATCAAGAATACCCATTTCGATCATGTCGCCGTATTCGCCAGTCGCTGCGTTGTAACCGAAGTTGCCGGTACCGGCTTTGACTTTGTCCAATACCACAGAAGCTTCGTCGCCAGCGTTGGTAACGATCTGACGGAAAGGCGCTTCAACCGCACGACGCAGCAGATTGATACCGACAGTCTGTTCTTCGTTGGCACCAGTCATGCCTTCGATGGCTTGCAACGCACGAACCAGAGCGACGCCGCCGCCAGGAACAACGCCCTCTTCCACCGCAGCGCGAGTAGCGTGCAGCGCGTCTTCCACGCGGTGCTTCTTCTCTTTCATTTCCACTTCAGTAGCCGCACCGACCTTGATGACCGCAACACCGCCGGCCAGCTTGGCTAGACGCTCTTGCAGCTTCTCACGATCATAATCGGAGGTGGTGTCTTCGACCTGCTTGCGGATCTGGGAAACGCGAGCTTCGATGTCGATCTGGGTGCCAGCACCGTCGATAACGGTGGTGTTGTCTTTGTTGATCTGGATGCGCTTGGCCTGGCCCAGATGTTCCAGGGTAGCCGTTTCCAGGCTCAGACCTACTTCTTCGCTGATCACGGTACCGCCGGTGAGGATGGCGATATCCTGCAGCATGGCCTTGCGACGATCCCCAAAGCCTGGCGCCTTGACGGCAGCAACCTTGACGATACCACGCATGTTGTTGACTACCAGAGTAGCCAGCGCTTCGCCTTCAACGTCTTCAGCGACGATCATCAGCGGACGACCAGCCTTGGCGACAGCTTCCAGGACCGGCAGCATCTCGCGAATGTTGGAGATCTTCTTGTCTACCAGCAGGATATAGGGGTTATCCAGCTCGGCTGACATCGTCTCAGGCTTGTTGACGAAGTAGGGAGACAGGTAACCGCGATCAAACTGCATGCCTTCAACCACAGACAGCTCGTTGTCCAGACCAGAACCTTCCTCAACGGTGATTACGCCTTCCTTGCCTACGCGATCCATAGCTTCTGCAATAATCTGACCGATGGACTCGTCGGAGTTCGCAGAGATAGTACCTACCTGGGCAATTGCCTTGGAATCGGCGCAAGGCTTGGACAGATTCTTGAGCTCGGCAACGATGGCGATCGTCGCCTTGTCGATGCCGCGCTTCAGATCCATCGGGTTCATGCCGGCAGCAACGGATTTCAGACCTTCGGTAACGATTGCCTGGGCCAGAACGGTGGCAGTGGTGGTGCCATCGCCTGCGTCGTCATTGGCACGCGAAGCGACATCTTTAACCAGCTGCGCGCCCATGTTTTCGAACTTGTCCTTCAGCTCGATTTCCTTGGCGACAGAAACGCCGTCCTTGGTGATCAGCGGAGCACCGAAGCTGCGCTCGATCAGAACGTTGCGGCCTTTTGGCCCCAAAGTCGACTTGACCGCGTCGGCCAGGATATTCACGCCAGCCAGCATCTTGTTACGGCCAGAAACACCAAATTTAACTTCTTTAGCAGCCATTTTCACTTTCCTCAATGAATTCGTTCAGATCATGCAGGAGGTTGCCGGATTACCGGCGAGCCAGACCGATCGGGTCAGCTCAGACGTCCAACACACCATAAATTTCGGATTCGCTCATGATCAGCAAATCTTCGCCGTCGATTTTGATGGTGCTGCTACCGGAATAAGGACCAAAAACGACTTTGTCGCCTTCCTTGACAGCCAGCGGACGAACGTCGCCGCTGTCCAGTAGACGCCCGGTACCCACAGCTACCACAACGCCAGTGTTCGGCTTTTCTGCGGCAGAGCCAGGCAGAACGATCCCGCCAGCTGTTTTAGTTTCTTCTTCGCTGCGACGAACGACTACGCGGTCGTGTAACGGACGAATTTTCATCGTGTTGAGTCTCCAATTTGAATGTCAAAGGCCGGCATGCCGGCATCCAAGTAAAAACAGGCCTTGCGGCCTGAACGACGCGCCTCGGGCAACGTCACTGTTCCGGGCAAACCCCTGCGTGAGCGGCCTGCCAAAACTGGTGAATCCTTAATGGGGATCTGCAAACACTTTTCAAGGGCGTCGAGCAAATTTTTTCACTCCTTGTCGATGTGCTTTTCCGGTCGCCGTTCCGTCCCTGGTGCCCACTCCCCTTCAATGACGTTATGCTCTCCCTGCTTCCAGACCTGGGGGCCTCCCGGTTCGCCCGGTTGGGCCTTGTTGCGGTGTCGCAGCGCCATGATCAGTGCGGGTAATGCGAGCAGGTCAGTGACCACGCCCGGAATCACCAGCAGCACGCCGGCCAACACGCCCCACATGCCTGACTTGAGCACGGAAAGCGGAGCGCGATTTTGCGCCATCTGGGTCTGCAGACGCTGCAGCATGCCCCAGCCTTGGCGCTGGATCATGATTATTCCCAGGAGCCCGCTGGCCAGTACCCAAAGAAGGGTGTACCCCACGCCGATAAACTGACCCAGAACAATCAAACCTGCCAGTTCAACCAGCGGGAGCAACAACAGCAGGATACGGATAATGGGCATGTTGACCTCGCGCGTGAATGCCAAACGTAATTGATGGGGGCGCGGACGGTTTTTTCAAGCCACTGGGGCGCAACCGGCAAGACCTGGGATCTCCGTTTGAAGACTAGTAATCACATCAGATGTTCAATCTTTGTCGAAACTGTTGCATGCTTGCTCGCCTGAAAAACCCGAGACCATACTCCAGGAGTACCAGTATGCAATTGAAAGACAGCGTCATTATTATCACCGGCGGCGGCCAGGGCTTGGGCCGTGCCATGGGCGAATACCTGGCCGCTAAAGGCGCCAGATTGGCGCTGGTCGATCTGAGTCAGGAGCGCCTGGATGAAGCGGTTAGCGCCTGCAAAACCGCCGGTGGGGATGCCCGGGCCTATCTGTGTAACGTAGCCAACGAAGAACAAGTGATCGACATGGTAAACCGTGTGGCACAGGATTTTGGAACCATCAATGGCCTGATCAACAACGCAGGGATCTTGCGCGACGGGTTGTTGCTCAAGGTCCGTGATGGCGAGATGCAAAAAATGAGCCTCGCCCAGTGGCAGTCAGTTATCGATGTCAATCTGACCGGTGTATTCCTGGGAACCCGTGAAGTCGCAGCCAAAATGGTCGAACTGAAAAGCCAGGGGCTGATCATCAACATCTCGTCAATTTCACGGGCCGGCAATATGGGTCAGTCCAATTATTCTGCAGCCAAGGCCGGCGTGGCCGCCTTGACGGTGGTCTGGGCCAAGGAACTGGCACGGTACGGAATTCGCGTTGCCGGGATCGCACCGGGCTTTATCGAAACGGAAATGACCGGCGGCATGAAGCCGGAAGCATTGGAAAAGATGACCTCGGGCATCCCACTGAAGCGTATGGGCAAGCCCGAGGAGATCGCTCATTCGGCTGCCTATCTGTTCGAGAACGATTACTACACTGGCCGCGTTCTGGAACTGGACGGTGGTATTCGCCTGTAGAATCAGCCCATCCTGGCCGGCGCATCGCCGGCCTACCAGCTTACGCCCAGACCTACACGATAGCGGGTGTCGTTAACCGAGACGTTTTCCTCGTCACTATTAATGTAGTCCCACTCAGTCAACAGGCTCAGGGACGCCCAGCTGTTAAGCATGTACCGGACACCCAGTTCAGTATCCACAATGAACATCACATCGGGGTCATCCGGAACGAGCGTTTCAGCATTGTGGAATACCTCCACTCGCTTGCCGAAGACGAATCGCTGATAGCCATATTCCAGCCCCAGGGCGTTGAAGTTGCTGCTAGAACCGTCGCGATTTTCCAGCCGCAGATGATCGAGCCTGGCGGAGGTTTCAAAACGGGTGAGACTGGTATTCCACCATTCGTAACCAGGACCCATACCAATACTGGTCCGTTTGGCCACATCCCCCAGGTGGTCGCGCCGATGGTTGAAACTGGTCTGCCAGAACCACTGTTCGGCAAAGAACCAGCTCAGATCGTAATCCGATTCCCATTCGTGGCGACTTTTGATGTCATTGCTGTAGTAGCGCTCGAAATTGCCCGCCAGGGAATGTCGCCAGTCACCGTGTCGTGCCTCGGTATTGAACCTTACGGCCAGGTCTCGCTGGTCAATGTCAGCATTCTTCACATCTAGACTTGCATCAGCGTTGCCCTGCAACACCCAGTCCTGAATGAAGGGCTGCGGTACCATCATCTGGTCTATATCGGTAATTTTTAGCTCCGTCGGTTCAGGCAAACCATTTAAAAGGAGCACGCGTCCCGGCGTTTCGGAGGGCTTTATTGACAACGCCCGCTCGGCGGTATCCCGGACCTTGACCAGCAGCGAATTATCGCTTTCCAGCGTTCGGATCCGTTCGACATTTACCGTCACCTGACCAGCGAATTCGGTCTCCATGACCAACCGCCCTCCGTCAAGCAGTTCAATCGTACCGGTGATACGATCACCATTGTCCAACCAGATCGTATCGGCAAAACTGAGTGACGGAACCAGCAGCGATAGCGCCGTTACCACGCGAAACACTAACATCAGAACAACCTTGAGCAATATTCGAAGGCGCATTATCCATGACTGATCGACGAATGCCAGCCGACCGGACGAGCGTACCTCCGGCCACTATTCACCGTACCCATAATGACGCTGTCTATCAGGTATTGTCGGCTATCCCGGCAGGGCGGATTACCAGTTATGGGCGTCTGGCACAGCTGGCGGGGCTGGGCCGGGGAGCGCGACAAGTCGGGCGAATTCTCAGCCAACTGCCGGAGGATACCCGGCTGCCCTGGCACCGGGTTGTGAATAGCCAGGGATACCTTTCGTTACCCGCCGACAGCGCCAGTGGACAGGAACAACTGCAGCGGCTTCTGGCTGAAGGTGTCATCATCCGCAACCGACGAGTGGATATGAAACGCTTTGGCTGGCCCGGGTAGTATCGCCACCTCGCAGTTTCCCAAACAGGAGCTTTATGAACCACGACCAGATCGAGAACACTGCCCAGCCAAAGCATGAAGGGATTCGCGTGTACCTCCAACCGCGTGTGCTGGGGATGCTGTTTCTGGGTTTCTCGGCGGGACTGCCCCTGCTGTTGGTCGGGGGTACCTTCAGCGCCTGGCTGCGCGACATCGGAGTAGAACTTGCGGCGATCGGATTTCTTAGTTGGGTAGGCATGGCGCATTCGATCAAAGTGCTGTGGGCTCCCTTCATTGACCGTGCGCGCATACCCTTCCTGAGCCGCTGGCTCGGTCGCCGCCGGGCCTGGATGTTGCTGGCCCAATGCATTATTGCCGCCGCCCTGCTCGGGATGGCATTGACCGATCCCCGCATGAATCTGGAGTTGGTGGCGCTGTGGGCAGTGATGGCCGCCTTTGGCTCGGCGACCCAGGACGTGGCCATTGACGCCTACCGGGTCGAGGCCGAAGCCAAACATCGGCAGGCCGCCATGGCTGCCACCTACGTCACTGGCTATCGCGTGGCAATTCTTGCTGCCGGCGCAGGCGCTCTACACCTGGCCTCACTGGATAGCTGGAGTCTGGCCTACGGGGCAATGGCAGCGCTGATGGGCGTCGGCGTGATCACTACTTTTGTCATTGCCGAGCCTGACGTTCACCTGACCGAGGACACCCTGCAACTGGAGCAGCGGGTCAGTGACTACCTGGCCCACACCAGCCACGACGGCTGGCGGCGCAGCCTGACTGCCTGGTTCATCGGCGCCATGGTCTGCCCTTTCGCAGAGTTCTTTCAGCGTTACGGTAAAACCGCTTTGCTGGTCCTGGCTTTCATCGCGACGTTTCGAATAAGCGACATTTTCATGGGCGTCATGGCTAATCCGTTCTATCTGGATCTGGGATTTACCAAGGCCGAGATTGCCAATATAGCGGCGGCGTTCGGCCTGGCGATGACTCTGTTTGGGGCTGCCCTCGGCGGCCTGCTGGTCGCCCGTTTTGGTATCGCCCCGATCCTCCTCTTGACCGCCTTCATGGCCCCGGCTACCAATCTGACCTTTGCCTGGCTCGGCTTCATCGGCCCGGAAACATACGGGCTGGTGCTTGCGATCATTGCCGACAACATAACGGGTGGCCTGGCGATTTCCGTCTTTATCGCCTATCTCTCCAGCCTTACCAACACCGCGTACACCGCGACGCAATATGCGCTGTTCAGCTCGTTGATGACCCTCCCCGGCCAGTTCGCGGCGGGATTCACCGGTGTGCTTGCTGCGAATGTAGGCTGGGTGAGCTTCTTCATGCTCACCGCCTTGACCGGCCTGCCGGCTATCATCCTCGCCGCCATGCTTATCAAGTTTGCCCACCCAGACCGGTTGCAGCGTCCAGGCATGGACTAAACCCCAGGCAAAAAAAACGGCACCAAAAGGTGCCGTTTTTTCAGCGAGGATCTGGTTAGAAATTATAACCAAGACCTACGCTGTAGAAGATCGCGCCATCATCATAACGATCCTGTGCATCGCTACCGCTCTTGAACAGAAACTGATACTCCATCATACCGGTAATGAACACGTTGTCCTGGACCCAGTATTTCAGGCCAATTTCCGGACCGCCCGTGAAGGTTTCATCAACCTGTTCGCCATATATCCCACCGACACTGAGGCCGACAAACGGACGAGCCGGGCCATCGCCAAACAGATAGTCGTAGAAAACCCGAGTGGCACCACTAAACATCACGCTTTCGCCTTCGTTGTCACTGGCGTTGACCGTTTGACGAACGCCCCACAGGGAGGAATCAGTCAGGTAACTACCCCAGCTACCCTGCACGGACAAAACGTTGGAATCAAAATCCTTGTCGCTACTACCTGCACCGCTCAAGGTCACTTCCTGGCTTCCGGTAACGGGGGCGGCCATTGCGAAAGCGGGCAGCATTGCAGCGACAAGCATGGAGGTTTTAAACAGTCGATTCATGGAATCTGCTCCTGGTTCATTGAAATTAACGCGCATACACGGCAACCGCGTAGCGTTATTCAACTGACAAGCAGATGTTTGGACTGTTCATATTTTTTTTCAGTTCCGCAGATAAGTTGCGGGAAGTACAGGGGAAAGGGCAAATTGCCATCGTGTTAAAAAGGGATATCCAGAATCAATTTACAACAGGAAAGTCATAAAAAGAGCCCGGCGGCTGCCGGGCTTCCTTAACCGGTTTTCCAATCAGTCCGCAGCAGGCGGCGCAACCACATGCACTGTACGTTGTGGGAAAGGAATGCTGATTCCTTCCTGGTCAAACGCCTCTTTGGTCTGTTCCAGCATTTCCCAGAAAACGCCCCAGTAATCATCCGTCTTGGTCCACATCCGCAACGACAGATTGACCGAGTTGTCGCCGAGCGAGACCAGCCATACCGCTGGCTCCGGATCCTTCAAAACCCGGTTGTCGCTATGTGCCAGCCCCAGCAGAATTTCCCGCGCCTTCTTCACGTCGTCGCCGTAGTCGATGCCGATATCAAGATGAACGCGGCGGGTGGGTTGACGCGAATAATTAATGACGTTGCCGTTGGACAAACTGCCATTGGGAATCGTGATGGTCTTGTTATCCGGTGTTTTCAAAACCGTATAGAAAATCTGGATACTGTCCACCGTGCCGCCCACGCCCTGCGCCTCGATATACTCGCCAGCCCTGAACGGGCGCAGCATCAAAATCAGCATCCCACCGGCGAAATTGGCCAGACTGCCCTGCAACGCGAGGCCAATCGCCAGGCCCGCCGCACCGATCAGCGCGATAAAGGACGTGGTCTCGACTCCGATCATCCCAGCGACGCTGACGATCAAAACACCCTTCAGACCAATTCCGACCAAGGCTCCGATAAAACCGTGCAAGGTGCGGTCGACATTGCGCTTTTCCAGCAACCGCTGGACCGCTGCAGTGACACGTCCAATGATCCACCAGCCCAGCAGTAGGGTAACCAGAGCGAGCAGAACCTGACTTCCATATTGAATAACCAGCGGCAACCAGGCCTGCTGAAGTTCTTCCAGTTGAATCACTATGTCATCCATTCAATCGTCCTTTTATCTATCCCATCAATCTCGAAAATTATTGAATTGCAAAGGCAGGTCCAACGTAGCGCCCTTTAGAAGCGCCATGGTTTCCTGAAGGTCGTCTCGTTTTTTGCCAGTGATCCTGACCTGCTCTCCCTGGATGGCGGCCTGCACCTTCACCTTGGATTCCTTGACCAGCGCAACTATCTTCTTCGCCATTTCCTTGTCGATGCCTTCACGCAGAACCATATCCTGCTTGACCTGCTTGCCGGATGCAAAGGCGGGTTTTGTTTCAAGGCACTGGATATCGATTTTCCGCTTGGCCAGGTTCATCTTGAGGATCTCGACCATTTGTTCCAGCTGAAAGTCTGCATCAGCGGTAATATGCACCAGCAACTCTTTTTCCTTGAACTCGAAGGTGCCCTTGCCACGGAGGTCGTAGCGACGTTCCAGCTCCTTCATAGCGTTCTCAACAGCATTGGTGACTTCATGCTTGTCCAATTCGGACACCACATCAAATGACGGCATGGATTTACCTCGAATAAACATGATTTTTATGACATAAATTGCAAAACAACGGACCTGATCGTGGCATTATAACGCTATTTGCCGACGACTCAGCTGCAGGGAGCAAAGCTATGCCCAATCCGCAACTCAGCATTATGGTGGTGGACGATACCAAGTTCAGTAGTGCGGTCATAGGCCACACGCTTACCCAGGCCGGATATGCTGATATTCGTTTCGCCAGCTCGGCCATGGATGCTCTGGCTATGCACGACCAGCGTCCGGCCAGCGTCATGGTGGCTGACTGGTTAATGCCGGAAATGGACGGGTTGGAGTTGACTACCCGAGTTCGCCAGACTGATGAACAAACCGACCATTACACCTACGTGGTGCTGCTGACCGCGAGGGAAGGCGACAACGTTCTCAGCGAAGCGTTTGATCGCGGCGTGGATGATTTCATCAGCAAGTCTTCCATGAGCGAACAGCTCCTGCCCCGGATATTTGCCGCCGACCGTACCTCGCAACTGATCAATCGTCTTCTGGAAGAGAACCGATTGATGGCGGACAACAATGCCCAGTTGGAAGCCCACAATCTGGTCGACAGTCTGACCGCGCTGGGCAATCGGCGCTACCTGCTGCAGCGCCTGGAAGATGCGATACGAAACGTCGATACCCGCGGCGGGGCCTGTTGCGTCCTGGTTCTCGGCGTGCAGAATCTGGATGAAATGGGCGGTCGTTTTGGTGAAATCGTGCAGTCTGAGCTGCTCAAGGGGATTGCTCGCCGCCTCCAGCAACTGGTCAGACCTACGGACGTCATTGCTCGCGTCGGAGTCAATACCTTTGCCATTGTCACGCTTGCCGAAGATCAGCACGAATGCAAGCCGAACAGTTTCCGGCGTCTGCACGACGGCTTGAATCTCAAGGCATTCAAGACCAGCGAAGGCTACCTGACCGTGCGAGCCGGCATGGCCCTTGGATCGGTCGTTGCTCACCAGTCGCTACCGAAGCCGGAAAAGCTTCTGGAGATGGTGGAACGGCATCTTGAAGAAGCCTACGAAACGAATCTGATTACCGAAGTGCGTCGCACTGCCGAGATCTGAATGATTCACGTATTGGGCGCTGGCAGCCTCGGACTGCTCTGGTCAGCCCGACTTGCCTCGGCAGGGATCGATTGCAGACTCATCCTGCGCACGCCTTCGGCGTTGACGGAATGGCAATCGCGCGGGAGTACTGTGCTCTTTGAACACCTCGGCCAAACCGAGCCGGTTGGTATCGGGGCCGAATGCGCCAGGTCCAGCGCTCAGCCAGTCGAGCGGGTAATAGTCGCCACCAAAGCCTATTCCGCGGCAGCGGCTCTGGCCTCCATTGCTCATCGATTAGCTCCGCACTGCAACATATTGATGCTGCAGAACGGAATGGGCAGTCAACAGAATGCCTCCCTGGCTTATCCGCATCTCAAGGTGCTTTATGCCAGCACGACCGATGGAGCCTATACCAAAGAGCCCGGCCATGTAGTGTGGGCTGGAGCGGGCATAACCCGCCTCGGCGATCCGCAGGGCGCCCCTTCGCCGATCTGGCTGCAGCAATTCGTCGACGCAGGTATCGCGCTGGAGTGGGAGCCCGACATAACCCGGATCCTCTGGCAGAAACTCGCTATCAACTGCGCCATCAATCCCTTTACCGTCCTGCATGACTGTACCAACGGCCAGGTCCCCGAGCTTGCCGGCAAACGCCTGAATGCCTTAACGATCGAGCTGCGCGAACTGCTGGGTCTTCAAGGCCTGGATATATCTCAGGAAGAGCTGAGCACCATGGTGCATGACGTTATCTCTCGGACCCATTCGAACAGCTCTTCGATGCGTCAGGACGTGGCCGCAGGCCGACGTACGGAAATCGATTTCATTCTGGGCTACGCCAGCAGACAGGCCTTATTGAGTGGCCTGCACCTCCCAACGCTGCAAAGCCTCTATCAGGAACTGAGAACACATCTGGCAACGCTTGGGCTGCCGCAGGATTGACGTCTGGCTTGGTAGCGCTGGCGTTTCCGGCTAATCTGCGTGCATTGTCAGATCCAGCCGGTGACGGCTCCGCGTCTATTTCATATACAGGGTTACACATCATGGGCTTTCGCTTGAGCAAACTTTATACCCGCACCGGGGACAAGGGCCAGACGGGTCTCGCAGATGGCAGCAGGCTAGGCAAGGATCATCCGCGTATCGAGGCTATGGGCAGCGTTGACGAACTCAACAGTCAGTTAGGCCTGCTGCTGATCGAGTTAGCTGCCGAAGGGCTGAGCGAGCTATGCCAGACCATGGGGCCCATTCAACATCGCCTTTTCGATCTGGGCGGAGAGCTGGCTGTGCCGGGTTATGACATCATCAGTGCGGGCGATGTGGCGGGGCTTGAGGAATTGATCGACGGCTTCAATGGTGAACTGGCGCCCCTGAAAAACTTTATCCTGCCGGGCGGTTCACGCTGTATAGCGTTGGCGCACCTGGCACGCAGTGTCTGTCGTCGTGCGGAAAGACGGTATCTCACCCTGGCCAACCAGGACCCGGTAAATGAGCAGGCGCTCATTTACCTCAATCGTCTTTCGGACCTGCTATTCGTAGCCGCACGAACCATTGCACGGCTTCAGGCTACTCCGGAAGTACTTTGGGAGCCTAAACCCAAACCTACCCTCTAGCAGACTTGCCCGCAGCGCTTTTTCAGGCCTGACCGTCAGACCCGGAAAGCGCTGATGATTTTTTGCAGTTCCTGCACCAGTTGCCCCATGCGATTGCTCGCGTTTTCCGCCATGCGGGCTCCCTCTGCCGTGCGCTCCCCAGCCTGGTTTATCTGCACGATATTCTGATCAATATCATGGCTGACCGCTGTCTGCTCCTCTGCCGCTGCCGCAATCTGCTGGCTCTGGTCAACGATGTGAGTGACCGCCCGGAGAATGTTGCCTAGCGCATCCTGCACTTTCAACGACGAGTCCACCGTGGCGCCGGTCATGCTGTGACTGGTGCCCATGGCTTTTACCGCCGCGCCAACGCCCGACTGCAACCTGGCGATCATCTGTTCTATCTCTTCGGTGGACTGCTGTGTGCGACGAGCCAGGGTACGCACCTCGTCTGCGACTACGGCGAACCCTCTGCCCTGCTCACCCGCCCTGGCAGCTTCAATCGCTGCGTTCAAGGCGAGCAGGTTGGTTTGTTCAGCCACACCCTTGATTACCTCAAGCACTCGGCTGATAGAAGAACTGTCACTGGCGAGTTGATTGATAACCTTCACCGAGTTGTCGATTTCTCCGGCCAGCTTTTCGATTCCGGCCACCGATGATTCCACCAGATTGCGTCCGCTCGCTGTCTCGGCATTGACCTTCTCGGCGTTGACCACGGCGGCCGCTGCGCTGCGGGCAACTTCCTGGGACGTAGCGGCCATTTCGTTCATGGCGGTAGCTACCTGCTCGATCTGGCTGCGCTGGGCAGCTACTGCGCTGCTGCTTTCGCTGGAAATATTTTCCACCTGCTGCGACTGCTCTTGAACCAGTCCCGATGTCTGACTCACCTGCTGGATAAGACCACGAATACGCTGGACCGTCTCGTTGAACTCCCCCGCCAACGCACCCAGCTCGTCTTTACTCTCGACTTCGACCCTGACGGTCATGTCACCATTAGCTACCTGCCCCATCAGCACCGAAAGCTTGTGCAGGGTGCGGCGGGTAGCCATGTAAAACCCCAGGTACAGATAAACGATCAACACCAGTACCGCTACCAGCGACGCAATCAGAATCATCATCGAACGCAGATTTTCGCCCAGACGGGCTTGGAGCATGCCCTCCAGCGAATTAAAGATAGCCTTGTTGAAATTGTAGGTCTTGTCGATTTCGGCAGTGATGCGCTCAAAATAGGAGGACCAGGAACCTTCCAGCACGCTGGCCAGAATGATGTCTTCCTCGAAGATCAGGCTGGTGGTGGCAAGGCTCTCAAGGCTCGCCACCGAGGCGGCTCGCAACTCGGCAAGGTCTTGACCGGCCAAGCTCATGCCCAGTACCTGAGAGTATTCGGCAGACAGACGCTGCATCGTCTCGATAAGGTCATCCATGGAACGGCTGGCATCAGAGTTCAGATAGCCCAGTCCGATGGAATATGCACCCACCGCGCGACCTTCGCCAATCGCAGCGCTAATCTGTGGGGTGACGTCAGTCAGCAGATCGCTCAGCTGGCGGACGTTACGGTCGTAGTCCTGGGGCAAGCCGGCGTAGGCAGCGCTAAAACTCAGCAGGGAGGACGCTTCGCCGAATGCCTGGGCAGACATGGCGCCCCGACTGCGTACGGAGGTGTTTCCCAGCTGGGTATAGGTTGCGGCCAGTTCATCCCGCTTGGCAATAAGATCAACAGCGCCTGGATCGTCGCTATCCAGCGGTAGTTTCTTCAGGGAATCCACCACCTGGCTGCGCAAGCGCTGGGTGCGCTGTTCCAGATCAGCGGCATATTCCCCCTGGCTCAGCTGGTCGAGGACCATATCCAGGTCTCGCAAGGTCTCCGCATCACGCAGCAACGCACTGGTCTGGCGGAGCATAGCCATGCTGTCCAAGGCCCGCTGGGTTAGTTGGAGGCGATCATAGGCTTGCTGCACCAGCATACTGCTGATGACGATCAACGGAATGAAGCACAGCATGCCGATCAGGCAAAACTTCATTCCGTAACTAAGCCGGTTCATCATGGCTATGGCTGGGGCCAAGAGACTATTCACGCAATTCTCCTAGTGCTGACGCGGATGCGGTGGTGTTGCGACATGCGAAACGAAAAAGGGGCTTCCATCTAATGGGGCACTCAAGGGTATTCAAGACAGCCTGAACGAAGCTGCGACAAGGTCATCGCCATTCTTTGTCAGTCCCATATTGACTCTATCGGCGTCCGAACCGAGACCTTTAGCCCACCAGCACTAGAAAGGCGATGGCAACAGCCCACACCAAGACCGTGCGCTGGAGAAGAACCCGCGCGCTGGCCAGCGGAGAGACGCCAGCTTCAGCGTCTGCATCCAGGGCAACATTGACATAAAGCCTGGCCAGTTTTTTGCTGGAGATGTCCCATTGCGTCAGCGTGTCTCTGACGGCGCGGAGCGTTCGGTCGAAGTGTCCGACCAGAGCAAAACCCAACCCCATGAGCCGGATTGGCAGCCACTCAAGGGCGTGGGTCGTTTCGGCAGCAAAAGATTCACGACCATCTGGATTTTGCTGTTCAGCCAGCCAGGCCAGCCTGTATCCGATTGCCGCGATGGGGCCAAGCAGAACAAACCAGAAAGCTGGGGCGAAATATCCGTGGCAGGCTTCCCAGACCAGATGCCCGCGAACAGCCGCTATCAAATCCTGTGAATCCTCACCCAGCACACCGAATTCCTGCTCCGCCAACAGGCTTGCCGCTTCGTAATCCTGTCTCAGCCAGGCCTCATCCAGTGGTGCGGTCAGCTTGCCCATCGGATCCGTCCGACCTACGCAGAGAAACAGCAAGCAGGTCTGCAACGCCAGACTGACCAACCCGTATGCGGTTTCATGCACACCCCAGAGCACCAACCCCAAAAGGGGCAGCGGCAAAGCCAGCAGCATTATTCTCTGCCAGATCGGACGTCGACCAGCAACGCGCCACACCCAGGCGGTCCAGCGCCCGAGCACATCCAGCGGAAAGCCGTGCCGCCAGGGGGTGAAGCGCAGAATAAGCGCAACCAACAACAACACCAGAAAACTCATGGAAGGCTCTCTTGCTGACCAGGAACCGCATGCCCGGTGACACAGCGCAGGTAATGATGCCAATCGAAGCCGGGGCCTGGATCGGTCTTACGCCCCGGTGCAATGAACTCGTGCCCGGTAATGCGACCGGGCGTAATGTCTGGATAGGCCTTCCTCAGCGCGCAAGTAAGTTCAACCAGAGCGGAGTACTGATCTGCGCTGTAAGGCTCGTCATCGGTGCCCTCAAGTTCGACGCCAATGGAAAAATCATTGCAGTCCGAACGCCGGGCATACCGCGAATCCCCGGCATGCCATGCACGGTTCAGACAGGAAACAAACTGGGTGACAGCCCCATCGCGTTCAATCAGAAAATGCGCGGAAACCCGCAGGTGAGCAATCTCGGAAAAATAGGGGTGGCCAGCAGGATCTATCTGACCAGTGAAAAAACGCTGCACATGCTTGCCCCCGAATTGTCCGGGAGGCAGGCTTATATTATGAATCACCAGTAACGATATCGATTCACCGGGTGGGCGCGCGTTGAAGTGCGAAGTAGCGCAAACCTCGGCGCCACTGAACCAGCCATCGTCTGCGACTTTGTGCATGAAAACCCACCGGCAAAAGCGCAATGCTAGCAGGCCACACGGATTGAAGCACTATTCCCGTTCAGCTCGTGGCCGACTGGAGCCGACGCAGATTACCAATGACCGACTCCAATGCGCGATCAAACAGTTGGTTGTCGTCAACCAGGCGGATCAGGCCTTGATCAAAATGATGGTACAGAGCGGACTTACCGTATTCAGCCACCTTCATCCCGCTCCGATTGACGAAAATATATTTGCCGCTGAAGCTGATAATGGCAGCCAGTTTACAACGCTGTACTGGTTGCCCCTCTGCTGCAGTCAGCTCGAACCACCCTCCGGTGTGAAGATTATCCACCCAACTCGCAGCATCCACGCTGGGCAGATCCGACACCAGCTCGGCTTCGATCGAGCCGGAGCCAGCCTGGAGTACTGGCTCGACAACATGTACAGCCTCGAATAGCGGCTCGTCAGGTTCAGTATTGGAAGCAGAGTCGTCCAGCGCCAGTTCATCCAGACCGATCAGCTCGGTTGCCCGTTCTTTCTGGACTGTCGCCTCATAGCGAGATGGCTGTGGTTCATACACGGCATCGTCGGCTTCGATTGTTGCAAGCTCTGCGCGCAGGGTTGATGTTGCGGTCAGGATGGTGTGTTGCAGCTCAGCTAGCCGCTCCATCAACACCACGCTTTGCTGCTCGTCGTAACCGATGAGATCAAGACTTCCTCGTACTGCTTCCCGGACCTTCTCACTGCCGCGCTGGCGATCGGCAGTATCAAGCACCGATGCTGAGTCGACACTGTCTATCAGACTCTCGGCGGTGTGGATAGCTTCCTGCCAGGCAGATGACTCTTCGCCTTCTCGCAACCAGATCATCTGCATGACCTGACTCCAGGTGTCGCGAACTATGTCCACTACCAGAACCGGCAAGGTTTTTCCTACAAGCAACGCGTTGAGTCGCACGGCTACCCGATTACGGGCAGCATCGACCTTGGCCCTCCCCTCTTCGGCGTCACGCGTGCGCTGCTCGAAGCGGCTCGAACGCCGTTGCTCAACCTTGACGAACTCTGCCAGCTCGGCATGCAGATGCCCGAACAGTTCGGCCGCCGGATCAGCCTCGCTCAACAGACGAGTTACGATACTTTCCAGCAGTAGGTGCAACTGGTCACGGCCGAGGTCGTCGTGATCACTCCAGCCTAGCGTCGCCCTGGCCAGTTCGTTCAGCAGACGGCGCGCAGGGTGGCTCGACAGGCTGAAAAAACTTTTGTCCGCTATGGCAACGCGCAACACGGGCAGTTGCAGGCGCGCCACCAGAGCCTTCAAGGCCGCGGGCAGGTTATTGTCGTCCAGGATGAAATCAAACAACATGGAGACCAGACTGATGACATCATCATCGACCCGGGCGACGCTACGCGCCTGGCCAGTCTGTCGGCGCTGCTCTCCGAGTCGTTGGTGGATACGGTTACGCACCAGGTTGATTGAACTGCCGCCAGCCCCCGGTTCGTCCAAAGGCATCTGCGCAAGCATACCGAGCAGCTCGTCGCTCGCCATAGGCGTTGCCCCGGAGGAACCAAGACTGGTAAGGGCCGTATCGCCGCTGGCATGGCGCCAGCTTCCGATAAGGTCGCTGAACATCGATAGAACGTGCTGGTGGTCAGTCCGGTCGGGGCTCTCACCTCGAGCAATGGTCTGTGTTGCCATGGCTGACGGGGAGCGCATTCCACGCTTGCCGTTGACCGCTGAAAAAGTCAGGTCCGGCATGACGCCTGCTGCCACAAAGAGATTGTTCGCCTCTTCATACAAGCTGTCCACCCGGTTGAAAACATAACGCTCGAACAGTTTGAGGATGATCAGACGTACCTTGATATCCAGCTCCAGCTCGGCATAGCTATCGACAAATATCTGGGCCAGAGACGCCGGACCGAAGGGATTGTTGCGCTCGTCGACGAGGCCTTTGACCAGGCTGTTCAAGCGAATTGCCAGATGAGCCAGCGCGGGTCGGTTGCGACTTACAACGCGACCGACCATTCCGTCCAGGGCAACCGACTGCTCCAGCTCATCCGGCTGAACCAGGGAAAGCGAATCTACCTGAAAAGACTGGCCGAGATCCTGGCTGGCCGGGATCTCTGATTGATTCAGTGCTTCAAGTGCCTTGACCAAGCCTACAGCGCAGGCTTTTTCTATCGCATGCCGCTGAAGCCGGACCACCCGCATGGCCTCGAAAAACAGGGTTTGATCATTGTTGCTGGCAGCGCGGTCAGCCATTTCGAAAAGGCTATCGTCAGCGTTGTCGAAAAGATCTCCAAGCGCGATCTTTAGAAAACCCAGGGCATGATTGGAAACCGCTCGCAGGGGCTGGGGTAAAGCAGGCTGAGCAGAACCAGGGGCCTGGCGACGGATGTCTCCAGCATTGATGGGGATTATTTTGTGATCCTGGGCCATGTTAGATCTCCGGGCATGTTGCCTGCCAGGCCTAGCGCCGCCAGCCCCGATTGCGAGTGGCTGACCCCTAAATGCGGCATAAATCTGGCGTCAATTTATTCGAGTATACAGATTCTTGTTACAAAACCAGTTTTTTACCCAGCTTTCTGAACCTGGTTCACATTTTTTCTATCTACTGCCCTGCAACCACTTCCGACGCATTCTTATAACAATTTGACGATCACAGACAGGCCGTTAAAACTGAACACCGCCATGCTGTAGCTCGGCTGGGTCGCCAGAGGAATAATCTGAGTCTCTGTGCCGGAACGCTTGAATCGTCCGCTGTGCAGCCTGGCGGCTATGGACAACAACTATAATTATCGGAGAGCGACATCAATGGAATCACTGATAGCGTTGATCAATGCCATAAACGGCGTGGTGTGGGGACCGGCAATGCTGGCCCTGCTGGCTGGAACAGGGATTTATCTTACCCTGGGTCTGAAACTGATACCCCAGCGCAAGCTGTTTTACGGCTTCAGCATGCTCTGGCGCGGCCGCAAGAAAACCACCGACGAAGGTGATATCAGCCCGTTCAACGCCCTGATGACCGCGCTGTCTGCCACGGTCGGTACGGGGAACATTGCGGGTGTCGCGACAGCCATTTTCTTTGGCGGACCTGGCGCCCTGTTCTGGATGTGGCTGATCGCTGTGGTCGGCATGGCAACCAAGTTCTGCGAAGCAGCGCTGGCCGTGCATTACCGCGAGAAGGACGCACGGGGCAACCACGTTGGCGGGCCGATGTATTACATTCGCAACGGCCTGGGCGCCAAATGGAAATGGCTTGGCGTGCTTTTTGCGATTTTCGGGATGCTAGCGGGTTTCGGTATCGGCAACACCATCCAGTCGAACTCAGTGGCTGATGCGTTGCAAAGCACCTTCGGCATTCAACCTCTGGTTACCGGTATCGTCATCGCGGTTCTGGTCGCGCTGGTGCTAATCGGCGGTATCAAGCGTATCGGCGAAGTTGCCGGCAAGCTGGTCCCGATCATGGCGCTTTTCTATGTTGGCGGCGGCGTGATCATTCTGATCATGCACGCCAGCGAAGTCCCGGACGCCTTAGGTCTGATCTTCTATCACGCGTTCAATCCGGCTGCTGCCGCAGGCGGGTTCGCAGGCGCAACCATCTGGGCGGCCATGCGGTTCGGTATCGCTCGCGGAGTATTCTCCAACGAAGCAGGTCTGGGCAGCGCACCGATCGCTCATGCTGCAGCGCAGACCAATAATCCAGTACGTCAGGGTACGATTGCCATGCTGGGGACCTTCATCGATACGATCATCATCTGTTCGATCACCGGCCTGGTCATCATGGTAACGGGCGCATGGCAAAGCGGCGAAAATGGTGCCTCGCTGTCAGCTCTGGCGTTTAACGAGGGGCTGCCTGGCGGCTGGGGGCAGTATATCGTGAGCATCGGCCTGGCAATTTTTGCCTTCACCACCATCATCGGCTGGAGCTTTTACGGCGAAAAGTGCACGCAGTTCCTGTTCGGTGAACGCTCGAATATCCCGTTCCGCGTGCTGTGGGTACTGGCCATTCCCCTGGGCACGCTTCCGATCATTGATCTCGGCACCATCTGGCTGGTAGCCGATACGCTGAACGCGATGATGGCGATACCTAACCTGATAGCGTTGCTGCTGCTGAGTCCAGTGGTCTTCAAACTGACCAAGGACTACTTCAACAACCCAACCGATGTGATTAGCAATCGCTGATCAGGCACCTGCATACCCGCCCCCCCAGGGCGGGTATCTTCTTTCCAATCGGGTATACTCGCCGCCATTGTCATTAAGCGACGGAGCCCTCTTTCATGCCGAATCTGGTCCTCAACGATCTGCGGACATCCATTACGGAAAATGTTCGCAGTGCACTTATCGAAGATGTCGGTTCCGGAGATATTACTGCGGCCTTGATCCCGGCCGCCCAACCTGCCAGCGCCACAATCATCACGCGGGAGACGGCTGTGCTGTGCGGCACCGCCTGGGCGGATGAAGTATTCCGCCAGATTGACCCTGCCATCCGCGTCGAATGGCTTGCCGCAGACGGTGCACCGCTCGAAGCCAATCAGGTTTTCTGCAAACTGAGCGGCCCTGCGCGGGGATTGCTCACCGCAGAGCGCAGCGCCTTGAACTTCATTCAGACCCTTTCTGCCACGGCCACACGCAGCCGACATTTTGCCACCTTGGTGGAAGGCACCGGCGTGCGGCTGCTGGATACACGCAAGACGCTGCCGGGTCTGCGTCTGGCGCAGAAATATGCGGTGACCTGTGGCGGTTGCCACAATCACCGGATAGGACTTTACGATGCGTTTCTCATCAAGGAAAACCACATAGCCGCCTGTGGCGGAATTGCCGCAGCGGTGAGCCAGGCACGGGCCATTGCGCCAGGCAAACCAGTAGAGATCGAGGTCGAGAATCTACGGGAACTGGAACAGGCTTTGGAGGCTGGGGCAGACATCATAATGCTTGATGAACTAAGTCATGATGACATGCGCACCGCAGTGGCCATCACGGCCGGAAAAGCAGCCCTGGAAGCGTCAGGCGGCATAACCGAAACGACGCTGCGCAGTGTTGCCGAAACCGGCGTGGATTACATCTCGATTGGCAGCCTGACCAAGGACGTCAAGGCAGTAGACCTGTCCTTGCGTCTACGCATGTAAGGAAATGGGTCCGGCAAGAGCCGGACCATTCGCATTACTCCCGCACGTTCTCATACAGCATGTAATGAGCCGTCTCATACAGTCCTCTGGTCAGGGGCAACAGCCGCTGGTACTCGTCCGGATAGCGTTCGGCAACGTTATCCAGCGGAGTATCCGAGTCCAGATCATGCAGGCTTGGCTCGCTGCCGTCATAATTCATCTGCAGCAGAAAGTCCTGGGTAACCGCCCCGATCAGCGGGAAGGTACCCTCCCGCAGTACCAGCGGCACGACCCGCTCACCCTCTGGGGCCGCTAGCAGCAGATCGCGGCCCAGGGTCCGATTGTCATATTCGATACCGAGCAGGCCGGCTACCGTAGGCAGCAGGTCCACGAGCCCGACCGCTTCGTCAAATTCCCGGTGGGGTAACAGCTCGGGGGCGTAGATCAGCAGCGGTACATGGTTACTTTCCAGACCCAGCTTGTCGAACGCAGGCTTCATGTAGTCGATATTGGCGATCCGGGTATTATGGTCGCCAAAGAGTACAAAAATCGTGTTTTCGAAGTAGCCACTTTCCTTGGCCATTTCCATGAAGCGCCCAATGTTGAAATCCAGCAAACGTACTGCGTTGTATTGCTCGACACTACGGGAGCCAGCGGCTTGCACTTCTTCCAGTGTCTTGTCGATGACTTCAAAACCGTCGTTATTCTCGGGAATGGTATAGGGGCGGTGGTGGCCTGCGGTCTGGATGTAAGCGAAAAAAGGCTTGTCCTTGGGCAGGTTACGCAGAATCTGGTCAGTTTCCTTGAACAGATCCAGATCGGAAATGCCCCACACATCGACATTCCCGGCCTCCCAGCCGCCCTCTTCATAGAGCGTGACTCCATCAATGCTCTGCTTGATCAGGGCGTTCATGTTGGCCCATCCTGAACTGCCGCCGATGGTATAGACCTTCCGGTAGTCTTCCAGTGCATTGACCAGCGTATGCTGGTTGGTAATGAGCGGATTTCGGGTTGCGCTTTCCTGCCGGGACACATCGGGGATGCCCGTGATACTTGCCCAGACCGTTTTGGCAGTGCCTGTCACCGGCACGTAGAAATGCCGAAAAAACCAGCTTTCCTTCGCCATACGATCCAGATTGGGCGTAGGGTTGATCGGGTTTCCGTATGCGCCAACGGCAGTAGTGCCCAGAGACTCAAGCATCACAAACACCACGTTGGGTTTCTGATCTACGTCCAACCGATGGGGCTGAATGCCAATTTCGCGGGAAAAATTCAGCCGCGCGACGTCCGGCGAATCAACGCCCAGATAACTACTGATCACAGGGTAGTGCCCGCGAACCTGATCAAGGTCGTAACGCTCCTGGGGCACTTTTAACGTGTCATACAGGAAAATGACCGGATTCAGACCCAGCGCACCCAGCTGGCTGTCGCCGGCAAAAAACGCGTCGCTCCAGCGAAGCGGTGTAGGGTTCTCGATATTGATATTGCTGTAGCGGCCAAGAATCCCCAGCAGCACCACCACCACCATCAACGTGCTGCCCCAGATCCGCGACCATAAGCCAATACGCTTGGCCGACCTGTCCAGCGTGACCTTCTCCAGGTCCAGCAGCGCCCAGAGTGTAACCAGTAACATCGCCAGCCAGCCGAGGGTAATCCATACCACCGGGTAGCTTTCCCACAGCATCTGCTGGGAAATCTGCGCATCGGCGGCAAATTTCAAGGCTGACGCGTTCAGTCTCACGCCCAGATAGGCATAGTGGCCAAAATCGATAATGTAGATGAGCAATACCGCTGCTACAGCAACCAGAAGGTAGGTCCGGGCCAGCCAGCGTATTAATGGTCGGCGCAGACTGTTCCAGGCAGGTAGCCAGGCCAGCAGCATGGCGGGAAGCATCAGCAGGATGGCCAGGCGCAAGTCAAAACGGACGCCAATGCCCAGCGTCTTCAGAACCAGATCCCAGGGTTGGTCCACACCCGGCGTTATCGCTGAAAATCCGAAAAGGAAAATTGCTCGCAAGGCTACCAACAACAAGAAAAGTATTGCTACTGCGCCTACAAAATAGTGAAGACGCCGAGAACGCAACCAGCCCATATAGGCTCTCCATTGAATATTCAAATTAACATCTGGCGAAGGCCAGTCCCGTGTGCCTTCGAAACGCGACGAGACGTTCATAGCGATGGGTAACACTGCGGCCAGACGCAAGACTGGATGAAAACGTGGCGTTTCCCGCTAAGGGGAACCGTTCGTTGTGCTGTAAGCAGTGGTACTGGCTAAGTTGTTCGGCACTATACAGGCGCGCGCTGTCGGCAGGCAATTGGGGAAGGGCGCAGCTCGGCCAGCCCTTCAGGGCAACTCCCTTCTTGGAAATCCCCGGGGCCCGCGCAGTGAGCTGCCGGACGATTCCGAGCCATTGCCCAGTGCGCCAGACTGCACGCGGCCTGGCTGCCTGACGGCCTCGAACGACAGTATTTTAAGGGGCACAGCGTAGCGCTCCAGCCACCTGCCTTGCCAAGCCATCTGCAGCGGCAATTTGCCTTTTTGCTCAGGGAAGTCCAGCACATTTATGGGCCAGCAAGGCCGAGCAGTCACCGACGTGCCAGTCAGCCAGAGCCGGCCAGGGATTGTCGCTGTTTATCAGACAGGTCCGACACCCCGCCGCTCTGCCAGCCTCCAGATCGAAGCGGAAATCACCTACCATGACCGCTTCCGCGCCAGTCAAGCCCCAGGCTGCGAGCAGTCGGCGAATTCCATCAGGATCTGGTTTCGGCAGGGCCTCTTCCCGCCCGAGAATATCTGCCGGCGCGAAGCAATCAAGCACCCCCAGTACCTCCAGCGAAGACATCGCCACCGAGCGCAGGTTGCGAGTCAGAATTCCCAGTTTCCTGCCATCCGCGTGCAGATGTCTGATTAGCTCTGCAGCACCGAGCGCAGGACGAACCGAATGTGCCAGCCGTAGCTCAATGGCATCCAGTCTGGCGCTTAGCTCCAGTCGCTCGGCCGCAGGAAGGTTGGCGAGATAGTCGAGAATATCTTCACCAGCGGGAATTCCCAGCTCGCGGCGAATGGCAGGAAAATCGTGCTGAGCGATGGTCAGGGTGCCGTCCAGGTCGAATATCCATCCGCGAAGCCTTTGCATGCCTACCCTTTCAACTTGCGCATCAGCGATTCCTGGGTAACCGATGCCACCAGCACTCCGGCGCGATTGAATATCTGGCCGCGGGACAACCCCCTCGAGCCGCTGGTGGAAGGGCTATCCATTGAATACAACAGCCAGTCATCCATTCGCAGCGGATGGTGATACCACAGCGCATGATCGAGACTGGCTATCTGCATTTCCCTTGACCAGGATGAAATACCGTGGGGCAACATTGCCGTGCCAAGAAGATGAAAATCCGACGCATAAGCCAGCAGATAGCGATGCAGTTGTGGATCATCCGGAAGATTACCGTCGGCCCTGAACCACATCTGCCGGGCCGGAGCCGCAGGCTCAGGCTTGAATGGATTAAACAGGCCCACCGGGCGAATCTCGATCGGCTTGTCCACCAAGACCTTGTCCCGCACCGTCTCGTGAATCAGATGCTGGTACTTGCGAGTCAATTCGGTTTCGTTCATCAACTCGTCAGGGCCGGGTACATCCGGCATGTCAGCCTGGTGGCAATAGCCTTCCTCGTTGCCCTGAAACGAGCAGATCATGGTGAAGATCGGCTTGCCCTTTTGTATCGCTTGAACCCTGCGGGTAGTAAAACTGCCGCCATCGCGCAGCGGGTCAACCTGATAAACGATGGGCAGCGTCGCATCACCCGGGCGCAGGAAATAGCCGTGAACAGAATGCACGTGACGCTCGGGATCGACGGTCTGGCTGGCTGCCGAGAGGGATTGACCCAACACCTGGCCACCAAACAGCTGCCGAAAGCCCAGATCCTGACTTACCCCTCGAAACAGGTTTTCCTCGATCTTCTCCAACCCCAGCAGGCAGACCAGATCATCCAGCATTTGCGTCATAACACTTCCTCGACTACTTCAGGCCACTGGCCGAAAACGAAACCATACTGACAAGCGAGCCGCCTGCCAGCACAAAAAGAGAGTTTAACCTGACGAAGCTGTTCTGGCAGCTTTTGGTAACGCCTGCCCGGTTGCCGGGAGTTGTCGGGCTGCCCCATACTCGGCCACCATGGCACCAAACCCGCTGGGGTACTCGTTTCCGAGGACAGGCATGGATCTTCCGCTGGTTTATCATTCCGACTACAGCTTCACCTTCCCGGCCACCCATCGTTTTCCAATGGAAAAGTTTGCCAGGCTGCGCGACCACCTTTGCGCGAAAGGGTTATTGCACCAGGGGAACCTTTACGAGCCTGAAACATGCCCCGCGGATGTCCTCTCGCTGGCGCATGATCCGGGCTACGTGGAACGCTTTCGCAATAATGCGCTGGGTCGTGATGAACTGAGGCGCATGGGACTGCCCTGGAGCGAAGCACTGGTTCAACGCACCATCCGCGCCGTAGGCGGATCGTTGCTGACGGCGGACCTGGCCCTGCGGCATGGTCTGGCCTGCCACCTTGCAGGCGGCACCCACCACGCACACCACGATTTCGCCTCGGGGTTCTGCATTTTCAATGATCTGGCGGTTATCGCCCGATATCTCATTGCCAGCGGCAAATCCGAACGGGTGCTGATCTTTGACTGCGATGTGCATCAGGGCGACGGCACCGCGCGCATCCTTGAGCACGACAGCAATGCAATTACCGTATCGCTGCACTGTGAAAACAACTTTCCAGCGCGCAAGGCCAACAGTGACTGGGACATCCCTCTGCCCAGGCACCTCGGTGATGACGGTTACCTGCAGGTGGTAAGCGATGCCTTGAATTACCTGCTTCCCTTCTATCGACCTGACATCGTTCTCTACGACGCCGGCGTGGATGTTCATCAGGACGACGCATTGGGTTATCTGAATCTTAGCGACGCGGGCATAGCGCGCCGGGACCGGGAGGTCATCAACCAATGTCTGGCCCGCGATATTCCGGTTTGCGCTGTGATCGGCGGAGGCTACGACAAGGACCGCAGCGCCTTGGCCAGGCGACATGGCATTTTGCACCACAGCGCCAACCAGATTTGGCGGGAACGGGCTTTGGGTTAAACTGCGCACTTCACTCCATCCGGATCTGCCTGTGCCATCCAAACCAAACCAGACAAGCAGCCGCCACGTTGCCGTAATCGGTGGCGGCCCTGCCGGACTCATGGCCGCAGAAACACTGGCGCGGCCCGGAATAGCCGTTTCGATTTACGACGCTATGCCCTCGGTTGGCCGCAAGTTTCTGCTAGCCGGGGTGGGTGGCATGAACATTACGCATTCAGAACCCAGGCCCGATTTCGTGAAACGCTACCGTGAAGCGAGCCCCTGGGTGGAGGACTGGCTGAGCGGGCTGGACGCCGACGCTCTGCGCCAATGGATTCATGGTCTGGGGGTGAATACTTTCATCGGTTCGTCCGGCCGGGTGTTCCCGACCGACATGAAGGCCGCGCCGTTGCTTCGTGCCTGGCTTAGACGCCTGCGAGACCGCGAGGCAGCGATACACACCCGGCATCGCTGGCAGGGCTGGAATGCGGACGGCAATTTGCTATTCGAATCCCCCGAGGGTAGCAAAGCCGTAGCTGCCGATGCCGTGGTGCTGGCTCTGGGAGGGGGCAGTTGGCGGCGCTTGGGCTCTGATGGCGCCTGGGTCTCTTTGTTGCGCCAGAGACAGGTGCTGGTTCGCGATCTGTTGCCTGCAAACTGCGGATTCAACACCCCATGGAGCCCTTACCTGCGCCAGCGTTTTTCTGGCCAACCGTTGAAGCAGGTCATCGCCAGCCTGCGCACCGAAGAAGGTCTGACCATCGAACGACGCGGAGAGTGCGTTCTCACCCAGCACGGCCTGGAGGGCAGCCTTATATATGCCTTGTCAGCAGAACTGCGCGACCAGCTCGTCGAGCGGGATGAAGCGAGCCTGACGCTGGATTTGGCTCCTGACCGACACATCGACCAGTTGACTGCCGCCCTCGAAAAGCCGCGCAGGGGCCAGTCACTGGCGTCCGTGCTGCGCAAGGGAGCCGGACTCGATCCGTTGAAAATCGCCCTGCTGCATGAGTGTCTGGACAACACCTGTATCGAACAGCCGGCGAGCCTGGCGGCGGGCATCAAGGCCTTACCAGTCCGCCTGACCGACACCCGACCATTGGATGAGGCGATCAGTACAGCGGGAGGGGTTCAACAGCACGCATTGGACAGCCATCTGATGCTGCGATCAGTGCCGGGTGTGTTCTGCGCCGGCGAGATGCTGGATTGGGAAGCCCCGACCGGGGGCTATCTGCTGACCGCCTGCTTCGCCAGTGGCCGGCACGCCGGTGAAGGCGTGATCAGTTGGCTTGACCGTCCGGTTTGACACCCGACAGTCGTGGCACCATCCATCGTTCAAAGGTTCTGGGAAAGAGCCGCGCCAGCCACCGTGCACGCCAGTTCACATTGGACAGTACCAGCATACGTTTGCGCCTGACCGCGCCGCGGTAGATATCGTCGGCAACGTCAGTGGGAGAAGATACCTTGAGTGAGGGGCTGGCGGTCTGGTGATTGATTGAGCCATTCGCGACCAGAGCATTTTTGCGGATATCGGTTGCCGTAAAACCCGGGGTTACCAGCATGACATTCACGCCCTGCTCGCGCACTTCCATGCGCAGCGTCTCGAACAATCCGTGCAGGGCGTGCTTGCTGGCATTGTAGGCACTGCGATACAGCAGCGGTGCGAAGCCCGACAGCGAGCTCAGCACTATGATCTGCCCCTTGCGTTCTATAAGGCTTGGCAACGCGTGCCGGGTGCAATGCAAGGCGCCGAAATAGTTCACTGCCATGATGCGCTGGAAAACCGCCAGGTCAGTATCGGCGAAGACGCTGCGATGGGTGATGCCTGCGTTATTGATCAATACGTCAACACCGCCGAAATGTTCGATAACCTGGCAGATCGCCTCTTCACAGGCGTGCTCGTCAGCCACATCGCAGTGCACAGCCAGTACGTCGGCATTGAGCTTGTCCATCAGCTGCTGACGGAAGGCAACGAGCGGTTCGTCCTGAACATCCAGAATGGCTATGCGCGCTCCGGCCTGGGCAAACCTTAGCGCCAAGGCTCGTCCAATCCCAGCGCAACCGCCGGTAATTACCACCACTTTCTGGTGAAACAGTCCCCTGGTCATTCTCGTCTCCCGGCTACTCTGCCTGAATGGGAGAGTGCGTGAATATCACCATAGCTGCAACTGTCACGGCGCCAGCCTTTTCCTTATCCATTGGCCATCGACCAGACGATAACTCAGCCGGTCGTGCAAACGGCTGGGGCGGCCCTGCCAGAACTCGATCGACTGCGGCGTCAGACGAAATCCGCCCCAGTGCGGCGGACGAGGTGGAGCCTCATTCGCATACTGCTTTTCCAGCTCCGCCAGATTCTGTTCCAGCACCTCGCGGTCGGCGATAATCTGACTTTGCGGCGAGGCCCAGGCACCCAGACGGCTACCCAGCGGGCGGCTGTGGTAATAGGCGTCCGACTCCTCGGCACTGACCTTTTCCACTGTGCCTTCGATACGCACCTGACGCTCGAGATCATGCCACCAGAAAGTCATCGCCGCTTTCGGCTGGGCCTTCAGCTGTTCACCCTTGGCGCTTGCATAGTTGCTGAAAAAGACGAAACCGCGTTCATCCGCACCCTTGAGCAACAAGGTTCGCAGATGCGGCTGACCGCCAGCATCCACGGTGGCCAGCATCATGGCGTTGGCTTCGGTAGTTTCGATAGTGACCGCCTGCTCGAACCAGGTCGCAAACAAACTGAACGGCTCCACGGGGGCCTGATGTTCCGAGAGTCCGTCGCGAGTATAGTTGCGGCGCAAATCGGCAATGCTGGGATTCATCGGCAAGCTCCTCATATCGATACATTTATCCTAGCATCGCTGGGACCACGCGCATCGGCCCGACGCAAGGCTTAAGCTAGTCTACGCTGCGCAGCACCGCATGCACCGCACGACTAAGCTCCAGCGCACGCGGGTCCATCAATACATAGGGTCCCATGGTATTGGTCACGTAGCCGAAGCCCACCTGGGCGTCGGGATCGCAGAATCCCAGCGAACCGCCGGCGCCTGGATGCCCATAGGCCTGCGGGCCCATCCCGAACCCTCCACCTTCGTATTCCTGCTCAAGCATGACTCCCAGGCCGAATCGCGTGGGCGCCAGCAGTGTGCGGTCCATGCCCTGACTGTGCTCCTTCTGCATCTCGCGCACCAGTTCCGCATCAAGCAATTTGACGCCGCCCAGACTGCCGCCATGGGCCATAACCTGCCAGAAACGCGCCAATGACCGTGCATTGCCAGTGCCGTTGGCGGACAGTATCTCGGCCTGCTGCCATTCCCGCTTGTTGGTGCTGACCATCATGCTCGACGGATTACCGAATGCCTTGAACGAGAGTCCGTCCGGTTGCCCCATGGAGGCAAACAAGGCGCGGGCGTACTGATCGCCATACTGATTGCGCAGGCGCGATACATGGGCGACCCGCGGCAGCTCAGCATCCGGGACACCAACAAAGAAATCCATGCCCAGCGGCGTGCAGAGATGCTCATGAATATAGGCACCGGGGCGCTCCCCGCTGAGCCTGCGCAGCGGTTCACCCAACAGCCAGGCGTAGGTGACCGGTGCATAGCCGTGGGCCTCATTCGGCTTCCACCAGGGATCCTGTGCCGCCAACGCGTTGGCCATTGTCTGCCAGTCGAACAGCGCTTCGGGTGGCAAGGTTTCACTGATAGCAGACATACCGGAACGATGACTCAAAGCGTGCCTGACCGTCAGCGAAGCTTTTCCAGCCTGGGCGAATTCTGGCCAGATCTCGGCTAGCGGGCTGTCCAGCCCGGCCTTCCCTGCTTCGACCTGCTGCAACAACGCGACAGCTCCCAGGGGCTTGGTACAGGAGAAAACATTGACCAGGGTGTCCTGTTCCCAGACCTGCTGGTTATCCTTGTCCATCACGCCTTGCCAGAGATCCAGTACGGTCTCGCCGCCGACGGTTACGCAAAGCGCCGAGCCGCGCGCCTGTTCGTCTTGCTGCTGTGCGGCAAAAAGCTCACGCACGATCTCGAAACGGGGATCAAAATAGCCTTGGACCTGGGTCATGGAGTTTTCCAGTCTGGTTTTTACAAGAAACATTATTTAAGCGCAGCGGGCAAAGGTGCTCGCAATTGCTGCGCTTTTTTTACCTCAGGAGCTGCTTTTACTCAATCTCGCGCCGAAACGGCGGCAGTGCATTGAGAATGGCTTTGCCGTAGCGCTGGGTCACCAGGCGGCGGTCGAGCAGCGTGATCACACCGGTATCGTGTTCGCTACGCAGCAACCGACCACAAGCCTGGACCAAGCGCAGACAGGCATCGGGCACGGCGATTTCCATAAAGGGATTGCCCCCGTTGCGCTCGATCCATTCCGACAGCGCGGCCTCGACGGGATCGTCCGGTACCGCGAAGGGAATCTTGGCAATCACCACGTGCTCGCAATACTTTCCGGGCAAATCGACGCCTTCGGCAAAGCTCGCCAGACCAAAGATGACGCTCTGCTCAGCCTTGTCGACCCTGGCCCGATGCTGGCGGATCAGCTCCTGCTTGGACAGATCGCCCTGCACCAGCACCCGTTGACGGAAGGCAACCGGCAGCCCGGCGTAGACTTCCAGCATCTGCCGGCGTGAGGAGAACAGCACCAGACTTCCGGCCGCGTCATCCAGCATGGCCGGCATGCGTTCGATAATTGCAGCGCTATGGGCGGCGCTGTCACGCGGGTCAGCGCCCAGATTGGGAATTCGCAACACGCCGCACTCGGCGTGCCTGAAAGGACTCGGCGCCAGCGTACAGACCGCGCTTTTCGGCAGGCCGGCGCGCTGCGCGAAGCGGTCGAATCGACCCAGCGCTGTCAGTGTGGCCGATGTGACCAGACAGGCGAAAGCGCTATACCAGAGAAATTGTCGCAGGGTATCGGCGGCCAGGATTGGACTGACATGCACTTCGATGTCGCTCTGCTCGGTCAGTGTCAGCCAGCGCGCCGTAGGCGGCTTGTCTTCCACATCGACCAGACAGAACTGAGTCCACAGTGTCCAGTTACCCTCCGAGCGCGCCAGCAGTGCTCCGAACAGCGGATACCACTCCTCGGCCTGGGTCTGATGCACACCCACCGCCTCACCGTCCATGGCATCCTTGAGTATGTCCACCATGCGCTGGAGCAGATCGGTAATGCGGCCAAAGCCGGCCTTGAGCTCGGTGCCCATATCACGCAGGTGCTCTGGAATCACACCATGCTCGAACCGATGCTGAGGGCGGACGTTGCCGGTCAAGTCTTCGGCCGAGGAGAAATCCGCCACCTCAGCCAAAGCCTGACTCATGAACTGCTGGTGAGGCTTGAGTTCGCGTGCCTGGGCGGGCACCTGTTCGAGCAGCCGGCCAAAATCCCCAGGCAGCGGATGCTGAGCCAGCAGTTTGGACAGATTCTTGTCGAGCTGATCCAGCCAGTCAGTCGTCGCCGTCATGCGCGTGTGATGAGCGAAATGGGCGATGGCCTTGTCCGGTAGATGATGGCCTTCGTCAAAGATATACAGGCAATTGCGTGGGTCAGGCAGGATAGCGCCGCCGCCCAACGCCAGATCGGCCAGGACCAGATCGTGGTTGGTAACGATCACATCAACTTTCTGCACACCCTCACGGGCCTTGTAGAACACACATTGATTGAAATGACCGCAGCGGCGATTGCTGCACTGGATGTGATCAGTAGTCAGCCGCGACCAATCCTGATCTTCCAGGGCGGCTGGCCAGGAATCCCGCTCGCCGTCCCATTTTTTGCTGGCCAGGGCTTCGACCATGCTGGTGTAAAGTTTCAGCCCAGCCTCGTCCACGTCCAGCTTGAAACCTTCATCGGCGAAACCCTGTTGCCGACTGGCCAGAGCCTGGTTGTCACTGAGCAGGTTATCGAGCTTGGACAGGCACACATAGCGGCCCCGACCCTTGGCCAGGGAAAACTGAAAATCCAGGCCGGCGTTGCGCTGAATATCGGGTAGGTCCTTGAGTACGATTTGCTCCTGCAGAGCGACCGTGGCAGTCGATATGACCAGCGGCTTGCCCAGGTGCTTGGCAATCGGGATCGCTGCCAGGCAGTAAGCGACCGTCTTGCCAGTTCCAGTCCCGGCTTCGACAACGGCCACCGCTGGCTCGCCATCGCGGTGGCCTTCATCGTCAATATCCACGGCTCCGAAAACCTTCGCCACCTCGGCAATCATTACCCGCTGGCCGTAGCGGGGTTTGAGCGATTTGTTTTCAAGGAAGGTGCGGTAGGCCGTCTGGATCTGGCCTTTCAGTTCATCGTTCAGCATGCGGGCTCCAGGGAAGACTGGCATGATACCGCATGCACACCGTAAAGACTGTCACCCAGGGAAATTTCCAGCCCTGACAGCCATCGGTTAAGGTAGTCTTTCTGCCGTTGCCAAAGAGCCCGCGACAATGACTTCAGCATCAACCCCGCACCAGGCACTGCTCGGCATTTTCGAGCATTACCAGCCCAAACGGATGCTATGCATCAGCCGTGAACCTATCCCGGCCGCCCTGGCATTCTGCACCGAGCACCCCGATTGCGTTAGGGTAGAAACCGATCAGGTACCCCTTCCCGCAGAACTGGCCAATCAACGCTACGACCTGGCGGTTGTCGCAGACGAGCTGGAACGCTTGGATAAACGTCAGGGGGTGGAATTGATTGCAGGTCTGCGTAACCTGTCTGTCAGCCGACTGGCCGTCCTGGTCGATCTACAGCAAACCCCTGAATGGAAAGACACTGACTTCTTCGGGCTGGCCTTGCAGCGCCACGGCAAATTCGAGCGTGATGATCGGAGCCTGTCGCTTTTCACTTACGATCTCGCTGAATACAAAAGCGTACCGGACTGGCTGAATTCCAAGTACTGGGCCAACCCCCAACTGTTCGGCAAGTACTGGTGGTGATGCCGCACGGGCAGGCAGGTTGCGCCTGTGGCAGCGGAAACCCTTACCACGCCTGTTGCGGTCTGTGGCATGTGGGCGAGCCAGCCCCCACGGCGGAGCAATTGATGCGCTCGCGTTATTGCGCTTATACGCTGGGACTTATCAACTACCTGGTTTCAACCACCCTGCCCGCCCAGCAGGCAATGCTCGATACCCAGGCCATGGCCCTGTGGAGCCAGTCGAGTCAGTGGCTGGGCCTGAGCATAGATCGGAGCCTTGGCGGGGAGCCTGGTTCCTCTAGGGCCCAGGTGACCTTTACCGCCCGCTGGGCTGATCCAGACGGCAGTCAGCATAGCCACCAGGAATGCTCGGAATTCCAGAAGCTGGGTGATCGCTGGTTTTTCATCGATCCCAATCACCGGCTAAAGGCAGGCCGCAACGAGCCATGCCCTTGCGGGTCGGGAAGAAAGTTCAAGCAGTGCTGTAGCGGCTGACTGTCTCAATCGCGCAGCGTGAGATGGTCGGTATTGGGTATCGAGACCGGCCCCGCTCGCTTGATTTCGTCCAGATCCGCGCCGGGTGGCGCCAGACTCAAGGCCGACAGATCTATCGGCAAGGGAACGAAGTCCTGGTATTCATCCTGAAGGTCGGCACCCACCGGCGCAATGCCAAAATCGGGTGCCTCGACATCACTGAACGCAGCCATGTATTCGTCGCGCGGCCTCAGCCTGTTCTGCTCCGATGCAGGGGCAGCGGTAGCTACAGCACTTGGTGGCAGTTGCGCAGCCTCGGCGGGTTCAGCCGGGCTAGCCGGCTCTAGCGGCGACGCACCGCCGTCATCCATGGGCTCGACCAGGCACACGGCACCAGCACGATCAATGGCTTGCCGATATTTCTCGGCAGCATTGTCATCGAGCCCCTGCTTGATCACGATACGCCGCCCGGAAAACAATACATCCAGTTGCTGATCACCTGCCTGGAATAGCTGTCCGAGCCGGGCTCTCGCCTGTTCCAGCGCGACCCCCTCCTTCACCTGTCCTTTGAATACGATCTCAAAAAGCGGCATCTTGTCACTCCTTTGAAGCGATTAGAGGTTAGTATGGACAGGCATGGGCTTTCCGACAACTCCCACAAACGAGCCCAACCTCATCGCGGAGGATATTCATGAACATTCGCACACTTGGCACGCTAGCCATGCTGACAAGCTTGTTCTGGCTGTCCGGTTGCGCCGTTTTCGGGTACTCCTATACCAAGCCTGAGATACGCTTGGCCAATGTCGAAATGCTCAAATCCAATCTGTGGGAACAGTCGTTCCGCCTGCGGCTGCGGGTAGACAACCCCAACGACCGGAATCTGCCGATCCGCGGCATGCACTATCAGGTCTATCTCAGCGACGCCAGGCTGGCCACGGGGGTTACCAACAGAACCTTCGATGTGCCGGCTTACGGCTCGGAATATTTTGAACTGGATGTTCGCTCCAATCTCTGGCGACATCTGGGAGATCTGGTCAAGCTGGTCGAGCGACAACAGCCAATCGACTACCGCATCGAGGGACACATCCGCACCGGCTGGTTCTTTTCGCCAAAATTGACCTTGCGGGAACAGGGCACACTGGACCCGTCGGACCTGAGTTTTTAATCATGAATACAAACGTCTGGCTGGCCATTGCCGGCCTGCTGATCATCATTGCCCTTGCCGCCTACGCCTGGTTCCTCTGGGGTCGGGTCTGGCATACTCAGCAACTAAGAGCGACCCAGGAAGCAGAGCGCAACGACAGGCTCGCTGGGGACATCCAGTTGCTTGCGCAAAGTCTGTTGAACGGCCAGTTACCCCTGATCGAAGGGGCAATACGCATCAAGGTTCTGCTGGACAATTACAGCGGGCCACGCCAGCAAAATCTGGATATGGAGATTTTCGAAGTCATTTATGACGCTACCGCGCATATCCCCACGCACCAGCGCTGGAAAAACCTGAGCAAGGCCGAACGCCACATTCACCAGCAGCAGATGGACGTGCTGGAGCGTGATAACCGGGAGAGGGTCGTACAAGCAGCCACACAGCTGAGTGAAGGATTGGTATGAGTGCAGGAAGGGCCGGCTGGCGAGCCGGCCCAGCGTTATCAGACGACCGAGTTACCGCCATCTACTGCGACAGCCTGACCGGTGACGTGACGTGACGCTTCAGTGGCGAAAAATACGGCTACTCCCTTGATATCCTCCTCACCGCCAATGCGTCCCAGGGGAGTGCCTTGCTTGATGACCTCAGTGACTTTTTGCAGCCCCTGGGCCAGCTTGGTCGGAAAAAAGCCTGGGCAGATTGCATTGACGTTGATGTTGTAAGGTCCCCATTCACCCGCCAGGGCACGGGTCAAATTGATTGCCGCTGCCTTGCTGGTATTGTAAGCCACAGTGTGGATACCGGTGTTCGGACGGTTACCCTTGAATCCGGCGATGGACGCTATGTTGATGATCTTGCCCGAGCGACGCGGGATCATGAAACGACGGGCCACCTCCTGTGCCATCAGAAAGCATACGTCGACGTTCAGGCTCATGACCTTCTGCCAGCCTTCATAACTATGCTCCACCGCGGGCTGACCCCAGGTAGTGCCGGCATTGTTGATCAAAATGTCGATAGTCCCGAACCGGGCCTCGGCAGCATCCACCAGAGTGGTGATCGGATTGGTCTCGAGCTTGCCCAGGTCACAGGCGATGCCACCGGCTTCAATACCCTGCGCCTTGAGCTGCGCAACCACTTCATCGATTTCAGCCGCATTGCGCGCATTGATGAAGATCTTCGCGCCTTGCTCACCCAGAGCCTCCGCCATTTGCAAGCCCAGGCCCTTGGTTCCACCGGTAATCAGCGCGACCTTGCCGGTCAGATCGAACAGTTGCTTGACGCTCATGGCAATTCCTCAATTGTATCGTGAATGTGACCTTTTCAAGCCGACCATCATAAACGTTGCCCTCTGCCAAACCGACCATCAGTGATACGGGTGATATGCCGCCCCGCTCCGGTGTTATCATGGCCACCCATTTTCCAGCGGGTCATCCCATGGCTGAGCATGATTTCCGGCGCACTGCACTTAATGCGTCCCATACCCTGATCGAGTGTCGCACTCTGTCCGCCGGACTCTATCAAGTGACCGGTCAGGGCGGCGGCGTGCAGACTGGCGATACCCTGATATGCACGATTAAAGGTAGCAGCGACCTGCCGCTGCCGCTTGAGGTCGCCAAGGTACGTTACCTGATCAACCCGCCGGGCCAGTGGACGGCTACCGCCAAGGGCCCTGATCTGCGCGGCCAGTCAGTGCTTGGGTGGTCGGTTCAGTGTGATGAATGCGCCAGGGATCAACCCTTTGAATTCCTAGCCTATGACAAGGACGATCTGCAGGAGCGTACCAGCAAGGCCAGCAGGCGCATCACCGAACTGGGCTGGCAGCCCCGTGGAGACAACCACTTGTGTCCCAAATGCGCCCGTTTGGTGGCCGCCATTTCCTGAACGGTGAAAGATACCGTCAGAACAGCAGCAGCTGTTCACCCAGGGGGCTTTGGGCGTTGTCCAGACGCACCCCCACTCCTATCAAACGCACCGGTTTCATGCCGCGTGAGAACGCCTGGGCGCATAGCTCACGGTAACCATCCGGGGTAACCGGCGCTCCCGCTTGCTCGATGGTGGTCTGGGTAAAATCCTGGAACTTGAGTTTCACGAAAGGCTTGCTGACGCGGTACTGTCCTTCCAGCCGGCCGAGTCGCTGCGCCAGTTTCTCAAGCAAGGGAGGCAGCGCCTTGAGACATCCGGCAAGGTCGGGCACGTCGTGATCATAGGTATTTTCCACACTGACTGACTGGCGCTTGCTTTCTACTATCACGGGCCGGTCATCGATCCCCCGCGCAAGCTGCCAGAGCCGTTCGCCAAAACTACCGAACTCCTTGGCCAGGTCCTGCTTGCGCCAGATCAGCAATTCGCCGCACACATCTATACCCAGGCTTTTCATGCGCGCCGCGGTCACTCTGCCAACGCCATGCAGGCGTTCGATGGGCAGTTTCTGCACGAAGGCTTCTATCTCATCGGGAAGAATCACCTTGAGACCGTCAGGCTTGTTCCAGTCGCTGGCAATCTTGGCCAGGAACTTGTTGGGCGCCACGCCTGCCGAGACCGTAATTCCCTGACTCTCACGCACGCGCTGACGAATCGTCTGCGCTATCAAGGTGGCGCTGCCCCGACAGGCCTGGCTGTCACTGACGTCCAGATAGGCCTCATCAAGGGAGAGCGGTTGGATGATGGGAGTGTAGTCGGTAAAAATCGCCTGTATCGCCTCCGATGCCTCACGATAAACCGCCATGCGCGGTGGCACAATCAGCAGGTCAGGGCAGAGCTTCTTGGCGTAGCCAGACGCCATGGCTGACCGAACGCCATAAGCCCTGGCTTCGTAGTTGCAAGTTGCTACAACACCTCGCTTGCCCGGGTCGCCCCCGACCGCCAAGGGCCGGCCGCGCAGGCGCGGATCGTCGCGCATCTCGATGGCTGCGTAGAAGCAATCGCAATCAACATGAATGATTTTACGCACGCTGGCCCGGTTCGCACTGGAAGGAGAACCTAGTGTACCTTGATCAGCCGGCCATAAGCTGAGCGCGCCCTCCTTTTTCGCACCAGAGTGGCCATCCGGCGCTGTTCCAGATAGTTACCAACTCCGACATACTCAGAGGTTCGCGGTCACCACGCGATTGCGACCAGCGAGCTTGCCGTCATACAGGGCTTTGTCGGCGCGGCGAATCACATCTTCGATTAGTTCATCGCCTTCGCCCACCTCGGTAAGGCCGAAGGTAGCTGTGATCTTGACTATCAAACCGCCTGCCAGAAGGGGTGACTCTTCAAGACACTGCCGCAGGCGATCAACTACCACCACGGCCTGCTCAAGATCGGTTTCAGGTAACAGAATAATGAACTCCTCTCCCCCGAAACGGCCGATGATGTCCGCCTGCCTCAAGGTATTGGAGAACAGTCTGGCAACGTGCTTTAGCGCCTGGTCGCCCAGATCATGGCCATGCAGGTCGTTGATCTGCTTGAAATGATCAAGATCCAGAACACACAGGGAGAGCTTGCCACCATGACGAACAGAACGATCCCTTTCCTTCTCGAAAAATATTTCATACTGGCGACGGTTGAACAGGCCCGTCAGGGGATCGGTGGTGGCCTGGTGCTTGAGTTCGATCTCAAGCTTTTCGCGCCGCAGAATCTCTTGCTCAAGCGTCTGATTGACCTCTTTCATTTCGCTCAGCAGCATGAACTGTTCTCGCTGCACCAGTTGCAGGCGCAGGCCAGCGATGTAACCCACAATCGTAGGAAGCGACAGAACAAAAAACAAACCAACCAGCAAAGTCGGAGCAGCCCCTTTGAGGGCGAGACAGTAAGTTGTGCCGACTATGCCAAACAGCGCGACGATATTCGACAGAACCACACGATTGGGAATGAATACATACAGGCTAACGATCACAATAAGGGTGACGCCAACATTCCACGAGGTGATATCCGGGCGAACAAAATAGATGAGGAAGAAGAATACGAAGCCGATGACCTCAACGGCCGTAACGGCATATCCCTCGCTTGCGAGCTCCGGGCGTGATTTCAATCTCCAAGCCAGACCCAATATTAGCAAAGCAGAAATAGCCCGGCCTGCCATCATATGAAAGAAGGGTTCGCTCCAGCCGAGCGCCATCAGATCCAGAACGCCGAATAGCAACACGAGCACCGCCCAGACCTTCAACGCTTTGCGCAAATGGCGCGCCATACTGGGTTCGGAATGCTTGCGGAAGGCTGACTCGGTGGCAAAATTCAGAAATTCACCACGCCAGGAAGATAGTTTGTAACGATCATCGGGTCTCGACACAGGAATCCCCTTTTGCGCACGTACATCTTTGTTATTTTTGTGTAAACACTTTCCGCTTTATAGATTCAGTTGTAAAGCCAACCGCTGTGCGCTGAATGACATGGGCAACCGAGATCGAATTGCAACAGGGCACGAAAAAAATACGAATTTCAGGCAAAAAAAACCGCCGAAAGACAGTATCTATTCGACGGTTTCTAAAATGGTTGCGGGGGCAGGATTTGAACCTACGACCTTCGGGTTATGAGCCCGACGAGCTACCAGACTGCTCCACCCCGCGTCAGAGGTGGCCATTGTACGGATTGCCAACAGACTGTCAAGCGATTGAACAGAAAAGATTTTTTATACAGCACCGCCTTGACGAGCCAGTTCGGTCTACGCCTTGAAAGTAGCCACCAAGGCCATAAAAAGAGCCCGCCAGGCCAGTATATTTCTGACTTCACCCGGTCTCTAATGGCCTTATAATGGCAACTCATTCCATACAAGCTTTTTTCCCATGAGCAAAGTGTTTAGGCCCGGCATTCTCTACCTCCTGTTAACGCTTGTTTCACCAGCGCTGGCTCAAGCAGAGCCGGACGTTTCGTTGACTGAAAAACCGGCGTTGTTCCTGTTGGCGGAAGTGTGGCCATGGGGCTACTTTGATGAGAACCGAGAGCCTACCGGCCTGCTCAGTCAACTGGTGGAACAACTGGCGAGCACAGCTGAGCTGCCGCTAGCCAGCCGTGTGGTCCCACATCAACGCCTGCTCCACGAGTTTCGCCGCGGCGAGGCTGATTTCACCGTGGTGTTCGAAAATCCCTTCCTTGAAGAGTTCGCCACGAGTCTTGGTCCCGTCCTGGAGACCAACATGCTGCTCATTTCCATGGAAGGCTCCGACCAGGAACTGAGCCTGAAAGGCCTGAGCGGTCGGACCATCGGCTATATACGCGGCACGTATTACGGCGAAGCCTTTGAACATGACGACTCCGTCATCAAAGTCCCCCTGCATAACATGGAACAGGCGCTGGATATGCTGATGATGGGGCGCGTCGATACCATTATCAGCAGCGATGTGGTCCTCAGCCACAGCCTGAAGGCGTTGAAGCTCAAGGTCGACGCCTTCCGCTATCGGGTACACGCCCCTGGCTATCCGGCTAACTTATATATGGCGCACCAGTCACTGCATCCGGAATACGGCCCGTTAATCAAGGCAGCGCTCGACAAGATGCGCGCGTCAGGCGAACTCGACGAGATATTTGCACTTCCTCGGCACTGAACAGCTCGGTTCGACATTCGGTCATATCGCCCTATCGGCGCGCCACCCCGCCGACTACCATGAACGTACCAACCTTCCTCGGAGAGAGCCATGCATATCGGATTTCTCGGCGATCATCAAAACGTATACGGGCAAATTGAATGAGTGACGTCCAGGCCTCGGTGCTGGCCGACGTGCGCAATCACATCGGCTATCTGACATTGAATCGCCCCGCCGGGCTGAATGCGCTGACGCTTGAGATGGTGCGCCTGCTGAAGGCTCAGCTCGAGCACTGGATGCAAGATCAGCAAGTACGGACTGTGCTGCTGAGCGGAGCTGGCGACCGGGCCTTTTGTGCAGGCGGTGATATACGCACGCTGTATGACGAGTATAAGCAAGGCTCCACTGAAGGCATCGAAACCTTCTTTAGTGAAGAGTATGCGCTCGATCAGCTGATTCATGCCTACCCCAAGCCCGTCATCGCGCTGATGGACAGGTTCGTCCTGGGCGGCGGGATGGGTCTTGCCCAGGGCGCCGGTCTGCGTATGGTAACCGAGCGATCACGGCTGGGCATGCCGGAAACCGGTATTGGTTACTTTCCCGATGTCGGCGGCAGCTATTTTCTCCCGCGCCTGCCAGGCGAACTGGGTATTTATCTGGGCGTCACCGGCGTTCATATCGGACCGGCCGACGCGCTCTATGCGGGCCTGGCTGACGTGGGCCTGCCGAGCAACAAGTTGCCTGAGCTGACCTCGCATCTGGATGATCTGGATTGGTCACGGCTGTCACCGGAGCAGGCTATCCGCATGCTGACGTTCGACGACTTTGGCAGCGCGGATCTTAAACGGCTGCGCCCGGCCATTGACCGACATTTTGCACACAAGGACATCCCGTCCATACGGCAGTCTCTGCTGGACGAGCAAAACCCTGAATGGCATGGATGGGCGCAGGCCACGGTAAAGCTTATGGACAGCCGCTCGCCGATTGCCATGGCCGTTACCCTGGAATTACTGCGGCGCGGCAGAGAGCTCAGCCTGGCTGACTGTTTCGCCATGGAACTGCACCTTGACCGGCAGTGGTTCGACAAGGGCGACATCGTCGAAGGGGTTCGTGCACTCCTGGTCGACAAAGACAAGAATCCGCGCTGGAATCCTGCCAGCATTGATGGGCTGGACCCGGCTGAGGTAGCTGGTTTTTTCAAGGATTTCAACCATGCATGACATCGAACTGACTGAAGACCAGCGCATGATTCGGAATATGGCTCGCCAGTTTGCCCAGGCCGAGTTGCGGCCACGCGCTGCCGAGTGGGATCAAACCGGCTGGATTGACGAAGGAGTCGTCCGCCAGATGGGTGAGCTCGGGTTGCTCGGAATGGTCGTGCCCGAAGAATGGGGCGGCAGCTACGTGGATTATGTCGCCTATGCCCTGGCGGTCGAGGAAGTGTCAGCCGGGTGCAGCGCAACGGGGGGACTGATGAGCGTGCACAATTCGGTGGGCTGCGGACCGGTGCTGCGTTACGGCAGCGAGCAGCAGAAGCAGGAGTGGCTGGAACTTCTGGCCAGCGGCCAGGCCATCGGCTGCTTCTGTCTGACCGAACCCCAGGCTGGCTCGGAGGCGCATAATCTGCGCACCCGCGCGGTACTGGAAAACGGCGAATGGGTTATCAATGGTGCCAAGCAATTCGTCACCAACGGCAAACGTGCGAGTCTGGCCATCCTATTCGCCGTGACTGATCCTGACTTGGGCAAGAAGGGACTGTCCGCGTTTCTGGTGCGCACCGATAATCCCGGATTCAAGGTAGAACGAGTGGAGCACAAGATGGGTATCCGCGGCTCGGATACCTGTGCCATTACGCTTGATAACTGCCGTATTCCTGAATCCAGCCTGCTTGGCGTTCGCGGCAAGGGGCTCTCCATTGCGCTGTCCAATCTGGAAGGTGGGCGCATTGGCATCGCCGCCCAGGCGCTGGGTATCGCCCGCGCTGCCTTCGAAGCGGCGCTGGTGTATGCCCGTGAGCGAATTCAGTTCGGCCAGGCGCTGGTCGAGCATCAAAGCATCGCCAATATGCTGGCTGACATGCACATGAAGCTGAATGCCACCCGCCTGTTGATCCTGCATGCCGCGCGGCTGCGTACCGCAGGAGAGCCTTGCCTGTCTGAAGCCTCGCAGGCCAAGCTGTTTGCCAGCGAAATGGCTGAGGAAGTTTGTTCAAAGGCCATTCAGATTCATGGTGGCTACGGGTATCTGGAGGATTATCCGGTCGAGCGTCTCTACCGCGATGCGCGCATCACCCAGATCTACGAGGGGACCAGCGAAATACAGCGGCTGCTGATTGCTCGAGAACTGAAGCACTACAGTTTTTAGCGCCAGCTCTTGGCTCATTTGAAGTCTCGGCTTCGCACATCCAGCCCGGTCAGGATCGGTGTGAGATCATGCAGGCGATAGGCGATCAGATGGATCACGCCCTTCTCCGATTCCAGGCGCCCATCCACCTGCATCAGTTGCGCACCGACCAGTTCCTTGCGCTGCCTTTCTCCCAGGTCGCTCCAGACCACGACGTTGACCATGCCGTATTCATCTTCAAGGGTGACGAAGATCACTCCGCTAGCGGTTCCGGGCTTCTGCCGGCCCGTTACCAGCCCGGCGACCGAAATAGTCCGTCCATGTTCAATGTCGGAAAGCTCCCTTGAACTACGACAGAGCCGAGCCTTGAGCTGGCTGCGTAATAGGCTCAGCGGATGCGGTCCCATGGTGGTGCCAACCGTCGCATAATCGGCGTGCAGATCTTCGCCCATGCTCGGCAGCGGCAAAGCAACGGGCGCCTCTTTCTGCTCTGGCTGACCGGCAAACAGCGGCAGCTGTGGTCTGACTCCCGCCACGGCCCATCGCGCCTTGTGCCGATGCCCCGCCAATCCGCGTAGCGCGCCGGCATCGGCCAGCAACTCGCGGGCCCGGCTATCCAGTCGAGCGCGGCCGACAAGATCGAAGGTATCGGTAAAAGCACTTTCCTGACGCGCCATCTCGATAAGCTGGGCATCCTGTTCACGCAGGCCACGCACCATGCGCAGGCCCAGGCGGATGGCGAGTTTGCCGTTCCTCCCCGGCTCCAGCGTACAGTCCCAGCTACTGAAGCGCGCGTCCACCGGCAAAGTTTCGATGCGGTGTCGGCGCGCATCCTGGAGCAACTGGTCAGGACTGTAGAAACCCATCGGCCAACTGTTGATCAGCGCGCAGGTGAAAGCCGCAGGCTCGTGGCATTTCAGCCAGCAACTGGCGTAGGTCAGCAAGGCGAAGCTGGCGGCATGCGATTCAGGAAAACCATAACTGCCAAAGCCCTTGATCTGCTCGAAAATCCGCGCAGCAAACTCGGCAGTGTAACCCCGCTCCAGCATGCCTTCGGTCAGGCGTTTCTGGTGCGGCTCAAGCCCACCATGGCGCTTCCAGGCGGCCATGGAACGGCGCAGCTGATCGGCCTCATCCGCTGAATAACCGGCAGCGACGATAGCCAGCTCCATGACCTGTTCCTGAAAAAGCGGCACGCCCAAAGTGCGCTCGAACACCTTTTTAAGCGCCTCTGAAGGATACGTCACCGGCTCCTCGCCGTTGCGGCGGCGCAGATAGGGATGCACCATATCGCCCTGTATCGGGCCAGGCCGAACGATGGCGACTTCAATCACCAGATCATAAAAGGTCCTGGGCTTCAGCCTCGGCAGCATGGCCATCTGCGCCCGCGATTCGATTTGAAACACGCCCACGGTATCGGCACGCGAGATCATTTCGTAGGTCGGCGCGTCTTCGGCCGGGATAGTCGCCAACGTCAGGTCCCGGCCCCGGTGCAGACGGATCAGATCGAAACTGCGGCGCAACGCACTGAGCATTCCCAGCGCCAGAATGTCCACCTTGAGCAGGCCGACCAGATCCAGGTCGTCCTTATCCCATTGAATGATGGTGCGGTCGTCCATCGCAGCATTTTCCACAGGGACCAGGGTTTCCAAGGGCTGCTCGGAGATAACAAAGCCGCCTGGATGCTGCGACAGATGACGGGGAAAACCGATCAGCTCGCCAGTCAAGGTCAGGACTCTGTGCAACATTGGGTTGTCTGGATCAGAGCCTGCTTCGCGCAGGCGTTCCGGTGGCGGTAGCTTGGTACTCCAGCGGCCACAGCAATCTGCCAGGGCATTCACTTGATCCGGCGGCAAACCCAGAGCCTTGGCTACATCGCGAATGGCTCCCGCACCACGATAGGTGCTCGCCACCGCAGTCAGCGCCGCGCGATGTCGACCATAGCGTTGGAATACATACTGGATGACCTCTTCACGACGGTCATGCTCGAAATCCACATCGATATCCGGTGGCTCATCGCGTTCTCTGGACAGAAAGCGCTCGAAGAGCAGATTGGATTTTGCCGGATCAATCTCGGTAATACCCAAGGCGAAGCACACCGCCGAATTGGCGGCGGAGCCACGACCCTGGCAGAGAATGGCCTGCTCTCTGGCGAAGCGAACGATATCGTGCACGGTCAGAAAATAGCTCTCGTACTCTTTATCGATGATCAATGCCAACTCCTTGTCGATCTGCACCTGCACCTTTTCTTCAATACCCAGGGGCCAGCGCCAGCGCATGCCCTGCTCGGTCAACTGGCGCAGCCAGGAACCGGGCGTCTGGCCTTCCGGCACCAGTTCGCGCGGATACTGATAGCGCAGCTGACCCAGATCGAAGGTACAACGCTCGTCGATGCGCTGGGTTTCTACCAGCAGCTCTGTCGGATAGATGTTGGCCAGTGCCGAGAGGCTACGCAGGTGTCGCTCTCCGTTAGGGAACAGGCGATGCCCGGCCTCCGCGACGGTGCAGTGGAAACGGATGGCGGTCATGGTGTCTTGCAGGGCACGGCGACCACGGGCATGCATGTGCACATCACCGGCAGCCACGGCAGGAATGCCCAGGGCAGCGGCGAGGGTCTGCAAATGGGCCAGCCGCCGGCCATCGTCGGGGCCGCAATGCAATTCGACAGCCAGCCAGACACGCTCCGGAAAAATCTCCTTCAACCAGTGCCCGGCCTGCGCGTCGGGCTGATTATCCGGCAACCATATAGCCAGCAAACCCGGCAGCGGTTCGGCAAAATCCTCGCGCAGCAAACGGTACTCTCCCTTGGCGGCGCGGCGCCGTGCGCGGGTAATAATCCGGCACAAGATCTGATAGCCCTGCAGGTTCTCCGCCAGCAGAACCAGTCTGGGCCCCGACTCGACCTGCATTTCGCTACCAACGATCAACTTCAGACCGGTTTCCTTTGCAGCCTGCCAGGCGCGTACGATACCGGCCAGCGTGCACTCATCGGTAATGGCCAGGGCGCTGTAGCCGTGATGGCTGGCACGTTCGAACAGTTCCTGCGCGCTGGAAGCCCCTCGTTGGAAGCTGAAATTGGACAGGCAATGTAGTTCGGCATAGCCGCTCATGCGAACCATCCATGCAACAACAAAGGCCCCGCCTCACCCACTGGGCAATAGGCCCATGCCAGTTGGCCACGGTGGGTTTGCACCAGATAGTAGTCGCGCCGCACGTCACCGCCATCCCACCAACCCGACTCGATGCGTTCAGGCCCAGCCACAATGCGCAGCGCCGGCTCCTGTAATGGCACTGGTTTGGATAGCAGCCACCCGGGGCGTGGCGGCAAATCCGCCAGACCCGTGGCAGCCTTGGCGGCATTGATTTGCCAGCCGCATTCAGGCCGATGATCGGCAAAGGCATGCACCCCATGCACCGCCCCATCACCCAGGCGGGCACGCAATCGCTCGCGAAGTTGTTCCCAGGGTAATGACTGCTGGGGCCGTTCATTGAAGAGTTCGCGGTAGGCAGGCACGAAGGCCGGCAAATCACGCGCGAGCAATCGCAACGCTTGCGTTGGCCCGGGTATCTGCACATTTTCCAACCGGCCCCGGGCCAGTTCGAACAGCATGGCTGCGTCCCGCTCGGCGCTCAGCAGGCCTACCGGAATCTGACTGTCCGGCCCTTCGCGATGCTCCAGAAACAGGGTAAAACGTTGCACGCCACTATCTCTGCCGGCAAGAAAAGCCGCCAGATCCGAGGTCAAACGGCGCAGGGGAAACAGCAATGCCTGGTGTGACTCGACATCAAAGTTGAGTTCGATACGCACATCAAACTCATCTGGCGGAGCATAGCAATCCAGCACCACAGCACTCTCCCCCACCAGGGCGTCAAGGTGGCGCAGGACCTCCTTGGGAAACCGTTTAGCGATGGTGTCGCGGGGCAGTGCCAGCACCTGCTGCAGTCTGCGCAGACCCATACGAGAAAAAGCCGTAGCGATTTCGCGGCTCAGCCCGCAATGCTGAATGGGCATCTGCCCCAGCACCTTGTCCAGAGCCTCCCGATGAGTCACCGCCAGTCCATCATGGATAGTGGCCAGTGCCCGCGCCGCTGCGGGGTTGGGCGCCAAGACGATACGATGGCGAAAACCCAGGGCGGTCAGCTCATCGCGCAGACGTCTCTCAAAAAGCTCCCAGGGACCAAATAGATTGAAGCTGCTTTCCACCTCAATCAGCAGAGCCCGCGGGTAGTCCAGGCTGACATGGGAGCTGAAGCGGTAAGCCCAGGCCGCAAGGAATCGATGCCAATACTCAATCTGCGCTGGGTCGTATTCCGCCATGACAAAATCACGCGTCATTGCCTGGGCGGCGGTCAGCGATTGCCCTGGTTGCAGGCCTAGCGCCCGGGCCGCCGGGTTCATTGTTTTCAATACGCGCCGCTGGGGCGTTCCGGCGATCAGCGCCAGTGGCGCTTCGGGATCATCCCGGTCCCGTAAAACGGCGTCCAGCGCCAGTTGCGGCAGCAATATACAGGCCCAGCGCATGGCAATTCACTGCCCCACGGAAAAAGGGATCGGAGTTGCTGGCAGCCTGCCGCCACGGCACTTGAGCACCCGTAATTGTGCTGGACACGTCTCCACGGCAAGACGCAGCGCAGCCGGCGACGGATTGACTGCCTCAGCGATGGGCCGATAAGCAAAAGCCAGGGTTTGACCGGTTTCTGCAGCGACCTGCAACCGGCGCAATGCCCGGTCATTTATTTGCTGGGGCCAACACAACACCGCACCACAGCTGCCTGAACGCAAACACTGCTCCGCTGCCCACAACGCATCACGCTTGCTGGCTTGAATCACTGTCAGGTAGCTCAGATTTATCCCGGCGGCTTTCCACGCCCAGGGGAACGGCACATAGGCCGGCGCTACCAGGACCACCCGCTCCGAGGCTGCGGTCAAACGTGCCAGGGTGGGCCAGAGTAATTGCAGTTCACCAACGCCTTCGGCTGATACCAGGATTTCGCTGAGTGCTGAATCAGGCCATCCACCAGTGGGTAATGCCGCATCCAGGGTGGCATATCCGGTTGGCTGAATGCTGGCAGGCACAGCGGTTGACTGCCCACGCCAGACCCGCCGCTCCTGCAACAGGGTATCGAGGGCAACTACCGAGCCCATGCAAGCCTCCTCTTCAGCGATACAGCTTGAAGAAGCAAAAGGAGAAGAAATAAAGGAGTGACAAGCAAGATTGAACCGCGCATACGAACCGCCAATTACTGTATATGCATACAGCATATCATTCAGTAGAAAACGGTCAATCGCTATTCCGGCTCAAGCTGATCAATGGACAAGGTGAAGATCGAACAGGGCAGTGAACGCGTTACCAATAAAATCAGGCGGGAATCACGTATTTATCGAGCGGGGCTTACAGACAAGTCGATCAGGACGGTTTGATTAGCTGAGCCAGCCAGGTCAGATCCTCTGGTCTGGTCACCTTGATATTGTCGGCGCGCCCTTCAATCAGACGTGGCGCGTGCCCTGCCCTTTCCATCGCGGAGGCCTCGTCAGTGATAACAGCCCCGGATTTCAGCGCGTCTGCCAAAGCCTCTCGTAATTGACCAAGTCTGAACATCTGCGGAGTAAAGGCCTGCCAGAACAGAGAACGATCAGGCGTAGCGGTAACCCGTCCATCCGGCCCTGCCTGCTTCAACGTATCACGCACCGGCACCGCCAGTAGACCGCCCACCGGATCGTCCTGCAGATTCTCCAGCAAGCGAGACAAATCACTGGCCGCCAGGTTGGGCCGCGCAGCGTCATGCACCAAGACCCAGTCACCTGGGCTGGCGCCCATGCCCACCAGAGTCTCAAGGCCGTTGAGCACCGAATCAGCTCGCTCACGGCCGCCGACAGCACGGGTGATTCGCGCATCGGAGGCACAGTTCAAGGCTGGCCAGTAACTATCATCCGCAGAGAGGCACACCACCAGCCCAAGCAAATCGGGTTGATCAAGAAAACAATCGAGGGTGCATTCAATCAGGGCGCGCTGGCCCAAAGGGAGATATTGCTTGGGCCGATCGGCCTGCATGCGTGAGCCGACACCGGCGGCAGGGATGACAACCCAATAGGGCACTGCGTTCATTACTCGGTGCTCAGCTGAAACAGGGTTTCACCATCTCTGATCATGCCCAGCTCATGTCTGGCCCGCTCTTCAATGGTTTCCAGGCCCTGTTTGAGCTCCACCACTTCAGCAGTAAGAATTCGGTTACGCTCGAGCAGCTTTTCGTTTTCACTCTTTTGCGCGGCGATTTGCTGACCTAACTGATTGACGTGCGCAAAACTGCCCTCGCCCACCCACAGCCGGTACTGAAGACCAGCTAGTAGTATCAAAGCGACAACCCAGAGCCATTTCACAAAATAATGCCTCCAATGGGCATACCGACCTTATTATTCTTGCAAACCCCGGACCAGACACCCCAGGCGGCTGATCCGGAACGGCACAGGCTCAATCAGCCACGGAACTCCGCACGGCCCCTGTACGGCGCCTTGCCTTCCAATTGCTCTTCGATACGCAGCAGCTGGTTGTATTTGGAGACGCGGTCGGAGCGGCAAAGTGAACCGGTCTTGATCTGACCCGCAGCAGTCCCTACCGCCAAATCCGCAATGGTGGAGTCTTCCGTTTCACCAGAGCGGTGGGAAATTACCGCGGTGTAACCCGCTGCCTTGGCCATCTGAATGGCTTCGAGGGTCTCGGTCAGCGAGCCGATCTGGTTGAACTTGATCAGAATCGAATTCCCAATGCGCTTGTCGATGCCTTCTTGCAGGATCTTGGTATTGGTTACGAACAGATCATCCCCAACCAATTGTACTTTGGCTCCTATCCTGTCGGTAAGCACCTTCCAGCCATCCCAGTCAGACTCATCCATGCCATCCTCAATGGAGATGATCGGATAGCGTTCGGAAAGCCCAGCCAGGTAATCGGCAAAGCCAGCGGCATCAAACACCTGGCCTTCGCCAGCCAGATCATATTTGCCGTTCTTGTAGAATTCACTCGACGCGCAGTCCAGCGCCAGGGTTACATCATCACCCAGTGTGTAACCGGCATTGGCCACGGCTTCAGCGATGGCGCCCAGAGCGTCTTCGTTGGAGCTCAGGTTCGGCGCAAATCCACCTTCATCACCCACCGAGGTGCTCAAACCGCGCCCTTTCAAAACGGCCTTGAGGTGATGGAATATCTCGGCACCCATGCGCAGAGCCTCGGCGAAGCTTTTGGCTCCGACAGGCTGAACCATGAACTCTTGAATATCGACATTGTTGTCGGCATGTTCGCCGCCATTGATGATGTTCATCATGGGAACCGGCATGCTGTACTGGCCGGGGGTGCCGTTCAGATCGGCAATATGGGCATAAAGAGGCACACCCTTGGCTTGCGCAGCAGCCTTGGCAACTGCCAGGGATACCGCCAGAATCGCGTTGGCGCCCAGTTTGGCCTTGTTCTCGGTACCGTCCAGCTCGATCATGGCGCGATCCAGAGCAACCTGATCCAGAGCATCCTTACCGACCAGCAATTCACGAATCGGACCATTGATATTGCCCACAGCCTTGAGCACACCTTTGCCCATATAACGGCTCTTGTCACCATCCCGCAATTCCAGCGCTTCGCGTGAACCGGTAGAAGCACCGGAAGGGGCACAAGCGCTGCCGGTGAAACCGCCATCCAGAATTACGTCAGCTTCAACGGTGGGGTTTCCACGTGAATCGAGGACTTCACGTCCCTTGATGTCGATGATCTTTGCCATTATTGCTACTTCTCCATTTGAAATCGTCCGAGAATAGATCAGGTACCGGGCGACAAGTTCACGCGGTTTCCAGAACCGGGAACCCTTTCACCAGATCATCCAGTTCTTTGAGCTGAGCGAGGAATGGCTCAAGCTTGTCCAGGCGTAACGCACAGGGGCCATCGCATTTGGCGTTATCAGGGTCAGGGTGGGCTTCCAGAAACAATCCAGCCAAACCCTGACTCATCCCCGCCTTGGCCAGATCAGTTACCTGGGCGCGACGTCCACCAGCCGAATCACTACGGCCGCCAGGCATCTGCAGCGCGTGGGTCACATCGAAAAACACCGGATAACCCATTTGTTTCATGATGCCGAAGCCGAGCATGTCCACGACAAGATTGTTGTAGCCAAAGCTGGAGCCACGCTCACAAAGAATCAAACGGTCATTGCCCGCCTCTTTGCACTTGGTGAGGATGTGTTGCATCTCTTGTGGCGCGAGGAACTGCGCTTTCTTGATATTGATCACAGCCTTGGTCTCGGCCATGGCTACCACCAGATCGGTCTGGCGGGAGAGGAAGGCCGGGAGCTGAATGATATCGCACACCTCGGCGACTGGCGCCGCCTGATGTGGCTCATGTACGTCGGTAATCACCGGCACGTTGAAGGTGCGCTTGATTTCTTCGAAGATTCTGAGCCCCTCTTCCATGCCTGGCCCACGGTAGGAATTGATCGACGAGCGATTCGCCTTGTCGAAGCTGGCCTTGAATACATAGGGAATGCCCAGCTTGGTCGTCACCTCGACGTAGGTTTCGCAGATCTGCATGGCAAGATCACGAGACTCCAGCACATTCATGCCGCCAAACAGCACAAACGGCTTGTCGTTGGCGATCTCAATGGCTCCAACGCTGACGATTTTCTGGCTCATCGGCAATCCTCAGGATCTGGTTTTACGCTGAATCAACGCAGCATTCACGAAACCGCTGAACAGCGGATGGCCATAGCGCGGCGTGGAGGTAAACTCCGGATGGAACTGGCAAGCCACGAACCACGGGTGGTCGCCCACTTCGATCATTTCCACCAAAGCGCGGTCCACCGACCGACCGGTGATCTTCAGACCAGCGTCCTGCAGTTGTGGAAGCAGATTGTTGTTGACCTCGTAGCGATGACGATGACGCTCGACGATCACATCCTTGTCATAGCATTCAAAGGCTTTACTGCCCGGCTCCAGCGCACATTCCTGGGCACCGAGACGCATGGTGCCGCCCAGATCCGAGTCTTCGGAGCGTTGCTCCATCTCACCGGTCGCGGTTTGCCATTCGGTAATCAGGCCGACGACCGGATGCTTGCTGGTTTTGTCGAATTCGGTGGAGTTGGCGTCGTCCCAGCCCAATACGTGGCGGGCATACTCGATAACCGCCACCTGCATCCCCAGGCAAATACCCAGATAAGGGATCTTGTTTTCGCGGGCGTAGCGTACCGTGGCAATCTTGCCCTCGACGCCGCGTAGGCCAAAGCCGCCAGGTACAAGAATCGCGTCGACATCTTCAAGCAGCGCGGTGCCCTGATGCTCAATATCTTCCGAGTCGATATAACGCAGGTTGACCTTGGTCCGGCTTTGAATCCCGGCATGGCTGATCGCTTCAATCAGCGATTTGTAAGCCTCGAGCAGCTCCATGTATTTGCCAACCATGGCAATGGTTACTTCCTGATCGGGATACAGTTTGGCGTCTACTACTCGGTCCCACTCGGACAGGTCAGCCCCGCCACATTCCAGACCAAAACGCTCTACTACGAAGTCATCCAGGCCCTGGGCATGCAATACCGAGGGAATACGGTAGATGGTATCAACGTCTTCCAGGCCAATGACCGCACGCTCTTCCACGTTGGTGAACAGGGCGATCTTGCGCCGCGAGGACAGGTCGATGGGATGGTCGGAGCGGCAGATCAATACATCGGGCTGCAGACCGATGGAGCGCAGCTCTTTTACCGAATGCTGGGTTGGTTTGGTCTTGGTCTCGCCTGCGGTCGCGATGTAAGGCACCAGCGTCAGGTGTATCAGCATGGCGCGCCGGGCGCCCACTTCGATACGCAGCTGGCGAATCGCTTCCAGAAAGGGTTGGGACTCGATATCGCCTACGGTTCCACCAATTTCAACCAGGGCTACGTCGGCATCACCGGCGCCCTTGATAATGCGGCTCTTGATTTCATCGGTAATGTGAGGAATCACCTGGATGGTCGCGCCCAGATAATCGCCGCGACGCTCCTTGCGCAGAACGTGTTCATAGACACGCCCTGCGGTGAAATTATTGGCGCGGCTCATGGTGGCGCTGACGAAACGCTCGTAGTGCCCCAGATCCAAGTCAGTTTCCGCACCGTCATGGGTGACGAATACTTCGCCGTGCTGGAAGGGACTCATGGTTCCGGGATCCACATTTATATAAGGATCCAGCTTGAGCATCGTGACCTTGAGGCCCCGGGCTTCCAGAATCGCGGCCAGGGAAGCGGAGGCGATGCCTTTGCCCAAAGAAGATACAACACCACCCGTGACGAAGATGTAGCGCGTCATGAAAAACCCGTAGATGAACTGTTAGGCGACCGCGGCCGCAGGAAATCGAAGGGAGACCAAAGTCTCGTCAAGATGGGAAATCAGGATACCAGACGACCTTGGTTTGCTCAATCCGCAAAGCAGCCTTCACGCAGACCTGCCGAACCCTTTATCACCAGGGCGATCCTGCGCGGCCGGTTGCCAACTGATCTGCCAGCCGAGTTGATCGGGAGCAGCGCAGGCGTCCTCGGAGTTCCAGCGGCCGGCCACTGACACCAGCCGCCCATCGCAGTACAGCAAGGGCAGCGCCGGACGTAGCCAAAACGGTATTGCAGCTTCTTGGAAAAGTTGCTTCAACGAACGGTGGGGACGCCCGGACAGCTTGATCCGTTCGCCTCCCTGACGATAATCGATGCGCCACTTTCCAGGTCTCCACATCAGCCCTCCCGGCATCGGTCGGAAAATCAGTTCGCCGTTGCCATTTACCAGTCTGGTATCAACAAATGCGGCCAACGCTTGCTCGCAGCCCGCACTTACCCCTGCGCGCGATAACAACCAGAGCCGTCCGGAGGAACGACGCAATTGATAGTCGCCAATCAGGGTAACCGGCTGACTGTCAGACGCCGCGGGTAATTGCTGCAACACCTCGCGCAACTGGCGATGGTCTGGCAGCAGACAATCATGCTTGGTCAACCAGTAGCGCAGAAGATTGCTCTGACGAGCCGGGGACAGCTCCAGCATGGACTCAAGTTCCAGACTGGGCCAGGGCGCAAGCCATTCGTCCGCATCTTCAGCCTGAACCAGCGCAAGATCCTCGGCGGCCCGTTCGTCGAGCAGACTACTGGCTTCGCTCACATGATCAGCCAGCCGTAGCAGGCTGTTCTCCATCGCCGGCCATTGTTGACGCAGGAGCGGCAGGAGTTCGTGCCGCAAGGCGGTGCGGGCAAAACGCTGGTCCCTGTTAGCCGGATCTTCGATCCACAGCAGATTTTGCTCGACAGCCCAGGCAGCCAGCTCGCTTCGTCGCCAGCAAAGCATTGGCCGCAGCAAACGTCCGGCAGCCAGGCTTCTCTGCCTCGGCATCCCTGAAAGGCCCCGCAAACCGGTGCCACGGACCAGCCTGAAGAGGAGAGTTTCCAGCTGATCATCCCGGTGATGGGCCAGCAACAGATAATCGCCAGAGCCTATCAATGATTCGAACACCTCATAACGGGCGGCGCGAGCGGCAGACTCAATACTCGCGCCCTGTTCCAACTCGACACGCAGGATATGCAATGGGATGAAGCGAGCGTCACACTGCTGCTGGCAATGCGCTGCCCAGGCATCGGCATCAGGATGCAAACCGTGGTGAACATGAATGGCTTGAACAGGTGGGAGATCATGCGTCTGGCGGAGCTGGGTCAATGCCTCCAGCAATGCCATCGAATCCAGACCGCCGGAAAGCCCCAGCCACCAGACCGGAGCGTCCCTGCAGGGCGCCAATTCCTTCAGCAACCCCTGCGGTGTAAACATGCTTACTTGATACCGAAGGCCATCAGGCGCTCGTAACGACTGTCCAGAAGAGCCTCTTCGGAATAATTATCCAACGCGGCCAGTTCGGAAATCAGCTGATTCTTGATGCGCGCGGCCATTTCTTCTGGCTTGCGGTGCGCACCGCCAAGCGGCTCAGGAATCAGATTATCCACCAGGCCCAGCTCTTTCAACCGGCCTGCGGTAATCCCCATCGCTTCCGCCGCATCGGCGGCCTTTTCGGATTTTTTCCAGAGAATCGAAGCGCATCCCTCTGGCGAAATCACCGAGTAGGTCGAATACTGGAGCATCATCAGACGGTCGCATACGCCGATTGCCAGTGCGCCCCCCGAGCCGCCTTCACCGATAACGGTCGCAATGATCGGCGTCTTCAGCCGCGACATGATCTGCAGGTTCCAGGCAATGGCTTCACTCTGCCCACGCTCTTCCGCGTCGATGCCAGGATAGGCGCCAGGCGTATCGATAAAGGTGAACAGGGGCATCTTGAAACGCTCTGCCATCTGCATAAGACGACAAGCCTTGCGGTAGCCTTCTGGCTTGGGCATGCCAAAATTGCGACGCACCTTCTCCTTCACGTCTCGGCCTTTCTGATGCCCGATCACCATCACGGCGCGACCATCCAGACGGGCGATACCACCCACAATCGCCGCATCGTCGGCAAAATGCCGGTCGCCATGCAATTCTTCAAAGTCGGTGAAGATGTGCTGGATATAATCGAGGGTATAGGGCCGCTGCGGATGTCGGGCCATCTGCGCAACCTGCCAACTGGACAGATTGGAGAATATGCTTTCGGTCAAGGATTTGCTCTTGTCCTGCAGCCGGGTAATCTCATCAGTGATGTTTAGGGAATTGTCACTACCGACCAATCGCAGCTCTTCGATCTTGGCCTGCAGGTCGGCAATAGGCTGCTCAAATTCCAGATATTTCTGACTCTTGCTCATAGGCGTCCATCATCCGCGTGGCCCATGCAGGGCATCCGATTTTTTGCGTTACCTTACGGGATTGCCGTGCCTGCGTCGAGCAAGCCGGTTCCCAGGTTTATCTGTAGTGCAAGGAGACGCTGTCTTTACCCAACTGGTCACGCAGGCTCTGCACCAGTTCATCCGCAGGTTCGACCTTCCACTGATCACCTAGCTTGAGCAGGGCAACGGCGTCCGAGCGCTGGAAGTCGATCGTGACCGGGCATTCACCCTTGTGTTTCTGCAGCAATCCCGCCAATCGTGAGAGACACTCCGGCCCGTGCTGCCTGGCGTCCATGCGTATACGAACACTGTCCAGCAGCGTTGTGCGCGCCTCTTCAAGACTCATTACCCGTTTGGCGCGCATACGCAAACCACCGGAGAAATCGTCCTGGGCAACCTCACCTTCAACAACCAGTAGTGCATCCTTTTGCAGCAGAGATTGTGCGGCTTGATAGGCCTCGGCAAATAATGAGACCTCAATACGCGCAGAACGATCATCCAGGGTGACGAAACCCACCTTGTCGCCCCGCTTGCTTTTCATTACCCGCAGATCAAACACCAGCCCGGCAATGGTTTGACTTTCCCTCGAGGGCTTCAAGTCGATGATGCGCTGGCGCGCAAAGCGACGAACTTCTCTCTCGTATTCGTCTATCGGGTGGCCTGTCAGGTACAGGCCAAGCGTCTCCTTCTCGCCCCGCAAGCGCTCCTTGAAACTCCACTCGCGCACGCGCCGATAGGATTCAAACACGTCACGCCCCGCGGAAGGGCCGAGCAGTTCACCGAAAAGATCATCATGGCCGCTGTCCGCGCTTTTGGCCGTTTGCTCTGCTGCGGCCATGGCCTCCTCCATCGCTGCGGCCAGGGCCGCCCGGTTACGGTCAACCTGCTTGAGGTAGGCCTGCTGTTCCGTATCGAAGAACGGCCCCATGGCATCGAGTGCCCCACTGCGAAGCAGCGCCTCCATTACCCGCTTGTTGATGCGCTTGAGATCGACCCGAGCGCAAAAATCGAACAGGTCAGTGAACGGACCGCCGCATTGCCGGGTTTGCACGATGGTTTCCACCGGGCCCTCGCCTACACCCTTGATAGCACCCAGGCCATAAACGACGGCGCCACTTTCATCCACCGTGAACTTGTATTCGGACATGTTTACATCGGGCGGATTGAGGCGCATTTTCATGCTGCGACATTCTTCGATCAAGGTCACCACCTTGTCGGTGTTATGCATGTCCGCCGACAGTACTGCCGCCATGAAGGGCGCTGGATAGTGGGCCTTGAGCCAAGCGGTCTGGTACGAAACCAGCCCATAGGCCGCCGAGTGCGACTTATTGAAACCATACCCTGCGAATTTCTCGACCAGGTCAAAAATGTTGCCTGCCAGGTCGGCTTCAATACCATTGTTTTCACAGCCTTCGAGGAACACGGCGCGCTGCTTGGCCATTTCCTCCGGCTTCTTCTTGCCCATTGCCCGGCGCAACATGTCGGCGCCGCCCAGGGTAAAGCCAGCCATCACCTGGGCAATCTGCATTACCTGTTCCTGATACAGAATAATGCCATAGGTCGGTGCCAGTACTGGCTTGAGACTGTCGAGCTGATAATTCGGATGCGGGTACGAGAGTATTTCGCGTCCGTGCTTACGATTGATAAAGTCGTCGACCATGCCTGATTGCAACGGACCGGGACGGAACAGCGCAACGAGTGCGATAAGATCTTCCAGGCAATCCGGGCGCAGCTTCTTGATCAGCTCCTTCATGCCGCGTGATTCCAGCTGGAATACCGCAGTGGTCTCGGCCTTTTGCAGCATGTGGTAGGTGGGCTGATCATCGAGCGGGATAAAGTTGATATCCAGCGGCGCATCCCCGGTCTTGGCCCGCACCCGGTTGATCGTGTCCATGGCCCAGTCGATGATGGTCAGGGTCCGCAGGCCGAGGAAGTCGAACTTCACCAGACCCGCCGATTCCACGTCATCCTTGTCGAACTGGGTAACCAGCCCGCCACCGGCTTCGTCACAATAGAGCGGTGCGAAATCGGTCAGCTTGGTGGGCGCGATAACCACGCCGCCCGCATGCTTGCCGACGTTGCGGGTTATGCCTTCCAGCTTCAGCGCCATATCCCAGATTTCCTGGGCTTCTTCATCGTTGGTCAGAAAGTCGCGAAGAATTTCCTCTTGCTCGTGGGCCTTGGCCAGGGTCATGCCGACTTCGAAGGGAATCATTTTCGACAGCCTGTCCGCCAGACCATAGGACTTGCCCTGCACTCGCGCCACGTCCCGCACCACCGCCTTGGCGGCCATGGTGCCGAAGGTGATGATCTGCGAGACGGCGTTGCGCCCGTAGGTCTCGGCGACGTATTCGATGACGCGGTCGCGCCCTTCCATGCAGAAATCGATATCAAAGTCGGGCATTGATACCCGCTCAGGATTGAGAAAGCGTTCGAACAGCAAGTCGTAGGCCAGCGGGTCCAGGTCGGTAATCAACAACACATAAGCTACCAGCGAACCAGCCCCTGACCCTCGTCCTGGCCCCACCGGTACACCATTGCCCTTGGCCCACTTGATGAAGTCCATCACGATCAGGAAGTAACCGGGAAAACCCATCTGGATAATGATATCCAGCTCGAAATTCAGGCGATCAACATAGACCTGACGTCTGGCCTCATAATTTTCCGAGTTTGGAGGGAGAATCACCTTGAAGCGTTCTTCGAGACCCTCGAAGGACACCTTGCGAAAAAACTGCTCCTGGGTCATGCCGTCCGGGATCGGATATTCCGGCAGGAAGTAGGTACCCAGTTGCACGTCGATATTGCAACGCTTGGCGATCTCTACGGTATTTTCCAGGGCTTCCGGAATATCTGAAAACAGTTCGGCCATCTCTTCGGGCGTTTTCAGATACTGTTCTTCGCTGTACTGGCGCACCCGACGCGGGTCGTCCAACGCCCTGCCCTCGCCAATACATACGCGGGTCTCATGGGCCTCATAATCGCCCCGCTTGAGAAAGCGCACATCGTTGGTGGCGACTACCGGACAGTCAAGACGCGCCGCCAGAGCGACCGCCGCATGCAGATATTCCTCGTCGTTACGTCGGCTGGTTCTTTGCAGCTCCATGTAGAAACGTCCGGGAAACACGCCCATCCAGAAATCCAGCAACTGATCCGCTTCCTGCGGATTGTTGGACAGCAACGCTTGTCCGATTTCCCCTTCCTTGGCACCGGACAGCGCGATAACCCCTTCGCTCGCTTCAGCGATCCAGTCCCGGCGGATCGTCACCAGGCCATTACGCTGGCCCTCGGTGTAGCCTCGAGAGATAAGCTCAGTCAGGTTGCGGTAGCCCACGCGATTCATCGCCAGAAGGCTCAGACGGGTCAGATTGGCATCATCATCCCGACCGACGACCCAGATATCCACGCCGGAAATGGGTTTGACGCCTGCACCCATGGCCGCCTTGTAGAATTTAACCAGACTGCACATGTTGTTCTGGTCGGTCACCGCTACCGCCGGCATCCCGCCCTCGCCTACCGCCTTGACCAATGGCTTGATCTTGACCAGACCATCAACCAGAGAGTATTCGCTGTGGACGCGCAAATGGATGAAGGAGAAGCTCATAGTGATCCTGTTTCAGAGGGCAGACTGCAAGGAAGGGATTGTAACGGCGGGGGTCAGATCGGGCCAGTGGCGGTGAGTGTCGTTTGACCGGTGGCCGCCAGACTTTTGCGATGCCGTGCAAGGCGGGCACTGCGCAAGATGCCACACCGACACGCTGCAAGTACATCCTTGTAAGCTCGCCGACCGGATCCCGGCGACCGCATCCATGCAGTCGCACGGTCGGCTTAGTCATCTCACGCCGCACCCGCCCTACAGGGCGTCGAATTGACTGCAAAAATACGTCATTTCTACGCGCCACACCGAGGCCATCCAAGCATCGGGGCGGGGCAGCTGGAGCAAGTGTCCAAAACATGGATGTTTTGGAGAAGCCCCCATGGACGGGTTCACGGCGTCTTGCTCTGGCTGCCCCGGCCCGATGCGCACAAGCCAAACCAGAAGTACCTACTTGTCGACGCACCTTAGATGCGGAGCAACTCGCTTGGCGCTTTCGAAGCCAGGGTCGTGTTGCCTCTACAGCAAAGCCAAACCCGAATCATCGAAATCAGCCGTTGCGGCAGTCTCATCGACCTCAACCACCATACCCAACGCCTCGCGTACCGGCGCAAACGAACGGCGATGAATGATGGTAGCACCGAGATCCCGAAGGGCTTGCAAATGGACGGGCGTGGCATATCCCTTGTGGCTGGCAAGACCGTAGCCTGGGTAAATCTGATCGAGCTCAACCATCTCCCGATCGCGGGCCACCTTGGCCAGAATCGAGGCGGCAGCGATCGCAGGAACCCGCGAGTCGCCCTTGATAACCGGCTCGCTGGGCATCGGCAGAATGGGGCAACGATTGCCATCGACCAACACCCGATCAGGCTTGATAGACAGACCGGCCACCGCACGTTGCATCGCCAGCATGGTCGCGTGGAGGATGTTCAACTGATCGATCTCCTCCACTTCCGCACGCGCGATACTCCAGGCCAGGGCGCGTTCCCGAATCAGTACAGACAACTCCTCGCGGCGCGCCTTGGTCAGCTTTTTCGAATCATTCAACCCCTCGATGGGTCGCATGGGATCCAGAATTACCGCAGCGGTTACCACGGCGCCGCATAACGGACCGCGCCCGACTTCATCGACACCCGCCACGAACTCTCCCTCAGGCAGTATCCATTCCATCAATACCTGATTCATGGCAGTCGGCCCTTCTGCTGCAGTAATTGTTCTACCGCCTCGGCCGCGGCGTGATCGGCCCCACGTCGCAGCAAATGATGCAATCGGGTGAATTCTGCCTGGGTCGCTTCACGCTCCGGGGTTGGCCCCAGTCTTTCCAGCAAAGCCGGACCCATTGCCTCTGGCGTGGCATCGTCCTGAAGAAACTCGGGTGCCACTTCACGACCCGCCAACAGATTCGGCAGGGCCACGTGCCCTATCTTGACCAACCGCTTGAGTATCCGAAAGGTCAAGCCGGCCATGCGATAGGCAACGACCATAGGCCGCTTGAACAGCATGGCTTCCAACGTCGCCGTGCCGGAGGCGATCAGCACCGCATCACAGGCCGCAAGCGCTTCGTGGGCCTGACCATCCAGCAAAACCAGGGGGAGATTCAGTCCACTGTCGGCAACAATGGCTTGCATTTGGGTCCTGCGCTCGGGATTCGCGCAGGGCATGACAAATGTCAGGCCCGGCTGCCTTTGCAGACACCACTGAGCCGTTTGCAAAAACAACAGACCGAGCTTGCGCAGCTCACCGTTGCGGCTGCCCGGCATCAGAGCAACAACCCTGGCGTCTTCCGGGAGCCCTAAAATCTTTCGAGCGGCCTGCTTGTCCGGATCAAGGGGGATCTGATCAGCCAGTGTGTGGCCCACGCAGCGAACCGCCACGCCGTGCCTGCGGTAAACCTCTTCCTCAAAGGGAAAGAGCGTGAGCATCAGATCGGTGGACTTTTGAATACCCAGGACGCGTTTTTCCCGCCAGGCCCACACCGAAGGACTAACGTAGTGCACCGTTGGAACACCCGCTCCACGCAATTGGAGTTCAACGTTGAGGGTGAAATCCGGTGCGTCGATACCGACAAACACATCAGGTTCTTGCGACTTTAACCAGACGACAAGATCCTTGCGAATCTTCAATAGTTCCTTGAGGCGTCCCAGCACTTCAACAAGACCCATGACCGATAGACGCTCCATGGGTACGCGACTTTCCATACCTTCGGTAATCATGCGGGGCCCACCGATGCCGATGAAGCGTGCATCCGGATGGCGCTGTTTGAAAGCCTGCATCAGCCCGGCACCCAGCGTGTCGCCCGAGGCCTCCCCGGCAACGAGGGCAATACACAGCGGCTTACGGCTGGAAGAGGCTTGGGCAGGCATGATCAGCGAGTAATGCCGCGGGTCGAGGCCAGGATGGAATCACGGTACAGGGCGATTTCAGGGTGTTCCTGAGCGCTGGCTTCCAGGCTTTTCAGTGCTTCCTGCAAGGTAAGCCCCTGACGATAAACCTGTTTGTAGGCGCGACGCAGGGCGGTCACCAGCTCAGGGCTATAGCCCCGGCGGCGCATACCCTCGAAATTCATGCCGTGGGCACTGGCGGGGTTTCCACCCACCATGACATAGGCAGGGATATCCTTGAACACCGCGCTGTTCGCTGCACTCATTGACCAGGCCCCAAGCCGGCAAAACTGATGGACGGTGGTAAAGCCGCCCAGAATCGCACCACTCCCAACATGGACATGGCCAGCGATGGCAGCATTATTTGCCAGAATACAGTGGTCGCCGACGATACAGTCGTGACCCACATGAACGTAGGCCATCAACAGGTTATAACTGCCGATCTGCGTCACGCCCTGGTCCTGAATCGTGCCCCGGTGCAGCGTACAGCCCTCACGGATGACGTTGAAATCACCAATCACCAGCCGGGTGGGCTCACCTGCGTATTTTTTGTCCTGACAATCTTCGCCAACCGATGAGAACTGAAAAATCCGATTACCCTCGCCAATAGTCGTCGGGCCTTTCAAGACGACGTGCGGGCCTATGACGGTGCCCGCGCCGATCTCGACATCCGGTCCGATCCAGGTCCAGGGGCCGACCTCGACGTCGTCCGCCAGCCGGGCGGCTGGATCAACGATGGCCTGGGGATGAATACGGGTCATACCTTGTGTTCCGCACAGATGATTTCAGCAGAGCAAGCCTCCTTGCCATCGACCATGGCGCGGCAGGCAAATTTCCATATGCCTCGCTTATTACTGAGGTACCGGGCTTCCAGAAAAAGCTGATCCCCCGGAACGACCGGTTGACGGAAGCGCAGCTTGTCGGAGCCAACAAAATAATAAAGGGTGCCATCGGCAGGCTTGACATTCATCATCTTGAAACCCAGCAAACCTGCGGCCTGAGCCATGGCTTCAATGATCAACACGCCGGGCATGATAGGATGCTGCGGGAAGTGACCATTGAAAAATGGCTCGTTCACCGAGACATTCTTGTAGGCCCGGATCTGGCGCGCCTCAAGGTCCAGTTCGATTACCCTATCCACCAGCAAGAACGGGTAGCGGTGGGGAAGGTACTCTTTGATTTCGTTGATATCCATTATTCGCATGCCTTGCAGTGAAATTGTGTGCGCGGATGGCGCAAATCAGGAGTCAGAAGAATCCTGGGTCCCTGGGGTCACCGCAGACAGCTTTTTTTCCAGCTGTTGAACGCGCTTGAACAGCCCATCAAGCTGCCGGAAGCGTGCCGCAGACTTTCTCCACTCAAGTGCCGGCTGGGCTGCGGTACCCGAGGAATAGGCGCCCGGCTCGTTGATGGACCGCGTCACCATGGTCATACCGCTGATAAAGACGTTGTCGCAAATTTCAATATGACCAACCATTCCCACACCACCTGCCACAGTGCAGTGGCGTCCGATCCGGGTGCTGCCCGAAATACCAACACAGGCAGCAATGGCGGTGTGATCGCCGATCTGGACGTTATGCGCTATCTGAATCTGGTTATCCAGTTTGACGCCGTTACCAATAACAGTGTTGGTCAATGCCCCGCGATCAATCGCAGTGTTGGCACCCACTTCAACATCGTTGCCAATGGTCACTCCGCCAATCTGGGCAATCTTTTCCCACCTGCCCTTATCGTTGGCAAAGCCAAAACCCTCAGAGCCGATCACTGCTCCCGACTGAATGACTACCCGCTCTCCGATGGCAACGTCGTGGTACAAGGTTACCCGAGGAGCCAGCCAGCCACCCGCCCCAATCTCGCAGCGAGCACCAATAAAACACTGAGCTTCGATGGTAACGCCGGCGCCTATCACTGCCTTCGAATCGATAACGACGCAAGGACCTATCGAGGCGCTGGGATCAACAGACGCATCTGCGGCGACTACTGCTGAGGGATGAATGCCTGGCTCGCGCCGTGGCTTAGGGTCAAACAGACGGGAAATGCGCGCATAAGCCAGGTATGGATCAGCAACGATGAGAGCGTTCCCCTGAAACCCTTCGGCGTCAGCAGCACGAAGAAGCACTGCCTCTGCCTTGGTGTTCACCAGCAACTTGCGGTACTGGCTGTTGGCAAGGAAACTCAGCTGTCCGCTACCGGCGTCCTGCAACGTAGACAACCCCACGATAACCCTGCCGCCATCGCCTTCCAGGCGAGCGCCTAGCTCTTCAGCCAACCAGGACAGGGTCAGAGCGGTAGTATCTCCCATGCTCAGCGGGAACTGTTCAGACGCTCGATCACCTGGCGGGTGATATCGAACTCAGGCTTGACTTCAACCACTGCGCTGCGGTCCAGCACCAGATCGTATTCGCCAGCCTTGAGAACTGTTTCGACAGCCGCATCGAGCTTGGGCTTGAGGGTTTCAAGCATCTCGCGATCTGCCACTGCCTTCGACTCGTTCAGCTCTTTGGACTGGGTCTGGAACTCGCGGGCCTTCTGGCGAAACTCAAGCTCGAGTTTCTCCAATTCGGTCTGACCGAGCTTCTCGCCATCCTGTGCCATGCGTTCCTGCAGGCGCTTGGCTTCGGCCTCGAGATTTCTCAGGCGCTGAAGCTGAGTGCCAAACTTTTTCTCCGCATCGACCGAATACCGCTTGGCGGCATCGGACTCGAGCAATGCCATCTGATAATCCAGAACGGCGATTTTCATTTGCGCAGCGGCCGGAAAGCAAGCAAGAGCCAATACGGACATCAATGCAACATTTATAAACTTACGCACCATCAACTACTCCTGATTGCACATCGTTGGGATCTGGCTCAGAACGTCTGACCCAGAGTAAATTGGAAAAACTGCGTGTCATCACCAGACTTGTCATTCAGCGCCGTGCCCAAACTGAATCCCAGGGGGCCCAGGGCGGTAAGCCAGGACAGGCCAACCCCGGCACTGTATCGAATCTCACCAACGTCTACATCACCACACGTGGGATTGGAAGGGAAGCAGTCGGTGTCAAACACATTACCCGCATCGACGAACAACACGGTGCGCAGCGAACGCTGGTCTGTCACAAATGGCGCCGGGAATATCAGCTCGACGCCGCCGGTAACCTTGATGTTACCACCGAAGGGCAACTGGTCCCGGTCCGGGTCGTTGTCCGAAGGAGTACTCCTTGGACCAAGCGAGCTGTCGCGAAAGCCACGAACAGAACCAATGCCGCCAGCATAGTAATGCTCATAGAAGGGAACCTGATTGGTGTCCCCGAAGCTCTTCGCATAACCGAGGTTACTGTGCAGTCTGAGGGTCAGATCTTGCGACATCGGGAAGAACCGTTGTCCTCGGTAGTCCACTTTGTAGAAAGATAGATCGCTGCCCGGTATGGTCGTTTCAAGACCCAGACTCTGGGAAGATCCGCGATCAGGAAACACGCCTCGGTTCAAGGTGGACTGCGACCAGGATACGTTGAATTTGAAGTTGGTAAATTTATCGCCTTCGAGATCAAGGAAGTTGATGATCTCCTTTACGGTAAAGGTTCCGGTCTTTATTTCATCCTGCTGGATATTCAATCCAAATGACAGACGGGACGTGTCACTGATCGGATAACCCACGTTGAATCCGGCCCCATATGAATCAACCGCGTAGCTCGAAATATCGACATTCAGACGATCATAATCGGTCGTCCGGTAGAAGGCGTTATACCCCAGACTCACGCCGTCTACCGTGAAATAGGGATTAAGAAAGCCGAAAGACAGCGCGGTCTGGTATTCGGAACGGTTCGCACTGAGGCTCACCCGGTTACCGGAACCAAAGAAGTTATTCTGGCTGATGGAGCCGCCGAGAATGACGCCCGTACCCTGAGCAAAGCCCAGACTGGCGGTCACAGAACCGGAAGGCTGCTCTTCGACCGAATAATTCACGTCAATGAGATCCTCTGCCCCTGGAACCGGCACGGTCTCAACATTGACCTCCCTGAAAAAGCCCAGACGCTCCAGACGCACCTTGGACTGGTCGATCAGATAGGTCGAGGCCCAGCCACCTTCCATCTGGCGCATTTCTCGACGCAGTACTTCATCGTCAGTCTTGGTGTTGCCGCGAAAATTGATTCGATTGACGTACGCCCGGCGACCCGGATCCACAAAGAACGTCACCGCAACGGTCCGGTCCTCTTCGTTAATAGCGGGAATGCCGTTCACGTTGGCGAATGTGTAACCTTCGTTCCCCAGCCGGCGACTGATAAGGTCGCTGGAGGCAGTCATTACCTGGCGGGAAAATACCTGGCCGGGCTCGACCAACAGCAGCTTTTCCACCTCATCCTGGTCCACGACAAGATCACCGGAAAGGCGAACATCGCTCACGGTGTACAAATCGCCTTCGTTGATATTTACCGTGACATAGACATTTTCCTTGTCAGGCGTGATGGATACCTGAGTGGAAGCAACGTCCATGTTGATGTAACCGCGATCAAGGTAATAGGAGCGTAGGCGCTCCAGATCCCCGGAAAGCTTCTCGCGGGAATACTTATCGTCGTTGCGGAAGAACGAGAACCAGCCAGTGGTGCTCAATTCAAAAAGATTGACCAGCTCTTCAGTGGGGAAAACCGTGTTGCCTACTACGTTGATGTGCTTGATGGACGCTACCGAGCCTTCATCAACCACGATCTTCAAGGAGACGCGGTTGCGTGGCTCTGCGATCACCTGCGCATCGATGTCGGCAGAATAGCGACCCTGGGCCACATACTGGCGAAGCAATTCGTTACGCACCCCTTCCAGAGTTGCCTGCTCGAAAATCTCACCTTCCGCCAGACCTGCGGCTTGCAGACCGGTAAGCAGGTCTTCGCTGTTGATGGCCTTGTTGCCCTCGAGCTCGATGGACGAGATGGAAGGACGCTCGACCAGCGTGATGACCAGCACGTCGCCCTCACGACCCAACTGGATGTCCTGAAAGAAGCCGGTACGGAACAACGAACGCGACGCCTCGACCAGTTCCTGATCGTCTACTTCGTCACCGATGTTCAGCGGCAATGCGCTGAACACACTGCCAGCGGAAACACGCTGCAACCCATTGACGCGAATATCGGAGATCCGGAAGGCGTCGGCAAACACTTCCGGCGCCAGGAGTATCATCAGTAGCGCAGGCAATAGGTAACGTTTCATGAAATCCGTTCTGACTAACTGTTTATTAGGTATCTGTCGCGAACGACAGCTCGAGTTCTAGTACTTCGTGTCTCGTTATCCGCCGAGGCGGCTAATATCGTTATAAATGGCAAACACCATCACACCGACTATCAGAGTCAGGCCAATTTGCAGTCCCCAGCCCTGAATCCGCTCCGACAGAGGCTTACCTCTTATCCATTCGGCGGAATAATAAACCAGATGCCCGCCGTCCAGCACGGGGATAGGCAGCAGATTCAAAACACCCAGACTAATGCTTAGATAAGCGATAAAGCTGAGAAAGCTTTCCGGGCCGGACTTGGCTGAAGCGCCCGCCACTTTAGCAATGGTTATCGGGCCACTCAAGTTTTTTGCCGACACAAGACCCGTGATCATTTTTTTCAGCGAGTCGAGAGTCAGAATTGTCATATCCCAGGTTTTTACAGCAGCTACCGGAATAGCGGCCAGGGGATTGTATTCGATGGTTCGGATCATATGATCCGGCCACCCAAACGCCGCTACTCCGGCGCCAATAAAACCGATCCGGGATCCGTCCTGCTCTTTGCTCTCAGGGGTAACTGTAACCGACAAGCGACCGCCGTTGCGCTCGATTTCCATTTCCAGGGACTTGCCAGCGCTTTGCTGTATTGTCGGAACGACTTGATTAATCCAGTCATCGACGGGCTGCTGATCGATCGCCACAATCAGGTCACCTTCCTGCAAACCAGATCTCTGCGCTGCGCCGTCCGGTGTAATCTGTCCTATCTCGGGCGAAATCCTGGGCTGCCAGGTGGTCAAGCCCAACGAGCCTATCGGGTCAGGCTGCTCTGAACCGCGGAGCCAGTCCTGCAGTTCCAGCGTGTAGCGCTGTGGCGAGCTGTCAGGCAACTCGCGGGCCAGGATGTGCAACTGCCCGGTCTCACCCAAGCGGCGTATAAGCTGCAGATTTACTTCCTGCCAGCTCTGGATAGGCACCCCATCAATCTCGACGAGCTCAAGTCCTTCATACAGGCCCGCACGCTCGGCCACACTGTCCGGCTCGACGGGGCCGATAACCGGGGCGACCGTGGTAATGCCAAAGACCGCAATCAGCCAGAATGCGGTAATCGCGAGCAGAAAGTTGGCGATCGGGCCAGCGGCAACGATCGCGATACGCTTCTTTACGTCTTTACGGTTGAATGCCTGATCGAGCTCGTTGTCCGGGACGGGACCCTCGCGTTCGTCAAGCATCTTGACGTAGCCACCAAGCGGAATAGCGGCAATCACATATTCGGTGCCCCGCTTATCGTGCCAGCGGACCAAGGCCGAACCAAAGCCGATCGAGAATCTCAAAACCTTCACACCACAACGCCTGGCCACCCAGAAATGGCCATACTCATGAATGGTTACCAGCAACCCCAGCGCAACGATAGTGGCTAGTAAGGTAAAAAGAAGATCCATTTAGGGCCTCATTGAATGACGACGATGATCGTCAACGACATCCGTTTCACGATTTATTGGCCAGCCAGGCGGCTGCATTCCTTCGGGCCAACTTGTCAGCCTGCATGACCTGCTCCAGATCACCGACTTGCTCAGCGGCCTGGACGGCCAAAGCGTGTTCGATAATAACAGGGATAGCGGTAAAGCCAACGCGTCGGTTGAGAAAGGCCTCTACAGCCACCTCATTGGCAGCGTTCAGAATGGCGCAGGCCGTACCCCCGGCTTCCGCGGCCGCACGCGCCAAGCCAAGACAGGGAAACAGAATCGGATCCGGGGCTTCGAAGTCGAGCCGTCCGATGGCCAGCAGTTCCAGCGCCCCGACTCCGGATTCGACACGTTCCGGCCAGGCAAGGGCATGTGCGATGGGGGTGCGCATATCCGGATTGCCCAACTGGGCGAGTACCGAACCATCAACATAATCCACCAGCGAATGGACCACACTTTGGGGATGTACCACTATTTCCACCTGATCAGGGCGTGCTCCGAACAACCAGCACGCCTCGATAAGTTCCAGCCCCTTGTTCATCATGCTTGCTGAGTCGACAGAAATTTTCTGACCCATCGACCAGTTGGGATGAGCGCAGGCCTGCTCGGGCGTAACGCTCTTCAGTTCTTCAGCCGAAAAACGCCTGAACGGACCACCCGAGGCGGTCAACAGAATGCGCCGCACCCCCACCCGGGACAACCCCTGGGCATAATCGCCGGGCATACACTGGAAGATCGCGTTGTGCTCGCTGTCTATTGGCAGCAACTGAGCGCCAGATTTCTTGGCCGCCTCCATAAGCAGAGCGCCGGCCATAACCAACGATTCCTTGTTAGCCAGCAGCACCTTTTTTCCAGCCTGGACTGCAGCCATGGTCGAGTACAGGCCGGCAGCGCCAACGATAGCGGCCATAACCGCGTCGGTCTGCTCATGCGCGGCAACCCAGGCAAGCGCTTCAGGGCCGTGCAGAACCTGGGTACTCAGTCCGGCAGCGGAGAGCTTCGCCTCGAGCAGGTGCGCTTGCGTCTGCTCTGCCACGACGGCATAAACCGGACGATGCGCCAGACAAAGTTCCGCCAGTACATCCATCCGGCTATGGCCCGTCAGCGCGAATGCACAATAACGGTCCGGATGCCGGGCAATAACATCCAGGGTACTGAGACCGATGGATCCGGTTGCACCCAATACGCTGATTCGGCTGAGCTTCACCCGAGCTGACTTCCAATCACCAACCAGCACAGGGCGAATACCGGAATCGCAGCAGTCAGACTGTCGATTCGATCCATTACGCCGCCATGCCCTGGCAGCAGATTGCTGCTGTCCTTGAGTCCCTGATCACGCTTGAACATGCTCTCGGTCAGGTCACCCACCACGGAAAACAACACGACCAGCAACGCTGTGAGCTGTCCCAACAGAATTCCCTGCAAGGTCCAACCGAGATAGAGGAGCGCCACTAGCGTGAGAAGCTGCGTCAGCACCATGCCCCCTGCCAACCCCTCGATGGTCTTGCCAGGACTGACCCTTGGTAGAAGCTTGTTCCGGCCCCACGTCTTGCCGGCGCAATAGGCGCCTATATCGGCCGCCCAGACCAATACCAGAACGGCGAGAATCAACCACAGGCCGTTATCCTGGGCCTTTAACCAGATCAGCCCGTACCAGGCGGGAATCAATACAAACAGACCGAACAGCTGGCAGATCATCGAGCCGGCCCACAGCCCGACGCCATTGGGATAGCGAGCGATAAGCACGACAGCAACGCTCCACCATGCTAGCGCCGGGACCAGGACATACTGAGCAGGCCAGGCGTCCCGATAAAGCCCGCCGAGCAACAGCGCAACGGCCAGCGCATAGACAACCCGCCCCTTCTGACTGGTTTCGCCTCCCAGGCGCGCCCATTCCCAGGCGCCCAATACCACCACCGCCCCGACGAACAGGGCAAACCAGAGCCCGTCGAGCATAACAAAGCCGGCAATAGCCAGCGGAGCCAGAATGACAGCCGTAATTACCCGTTGCATCAACATCAGGATTCCGCCGTTACTTGTTCGCTCGTTTTGCCGAACCGTCGCTGACGGCGGGCGAAGTCGGCCAGCGCCTCACGCAAAGCCTCATGTTTGAAATCAGGCCAGTAAAGATCCGAAAAGTACAGTTCGGCATAGGCCATTTGCCAGAGAAGGAAATTGCTGATACGCCGCTCGCCACCGGTACGTATGCATAGATCCGGAAGCGGCCACTCGGCGGTGCTGAGCCTTGATTCGACGTCAGCCTCGGAAATGTCGCTGGGATTCAGGTGCCCAGCCACGGCCTCGGAGGCAAGCGCCCTGGCTGCTTGCGCAACGTCCCATTTGCCTCCGTAATTGGCGGCAACGACAAGTGTCATCCGGCTGCAATCGGCGGTAAGGGCTTCGGCCGCCGCCATCGCCTGTTGCAGATCGGGGGCAAAACGAGAGCGATCCCCAATGATGCGCAGACAAATATCGTTCTCGCCCAGTTTACGCACTTCGCGACGCAGGGCCCGCAGGAACAGATCCATCAATGCGCCTACTTCGTCAGCAGGGCGACTCCAGTTTTCGCTCGAAAAGGCGAACAGCGTGAGGACCTCTACCCCTTCCTCGGCGCAGACCTCGATCATCGCCCTGACCGCATCCACGCCCGCTCTATGACCTGCCACTCCAGGCATGAGCCGTTTGCGGGCCCAACGGTTGTTGCCATCCATGATGATGGCGACATGTCGGGGTGTGGAAGGCGACCGATCGATAATTAGGTTTTCTTTCATTTTGTGACTTGGACGGAGGACCTTAAATGGCCATCAGGTCCGTTTCCTTGGCTTCCAGTGCCTTGTCGATCTCGGCAATGTATTTATCTGTCAGCTTCTGGATTTCATCCGCTGCACGGCGCTCTTCGTCTTCGCTGATGTCCTTTTCCTTTAACAGATCCTTAAACTGCCCAAGCGCATCACGACGTATGTTGCGCACCGCCACCCGGGCGTTCTCCGATTCGGATCGAGCCTGCTTGGTATAGCCCTTGCGCGTTTCTTCCGTGAGCGCCGGCATTGGCACGCGGATGGTAGTCCCGGCAGTCGCCGGGTTCAGACCCAGATCGGACGTCATGATGGCCTTTTCGACAGCCTGAATCATGCTCCGGTCGAATACTGAAAGAGCAAGCGTGCGAGAATCCTCCACTGTCACGTTGGCGACCTGGCGCAGCGGCGTATCCGAGCCGTAATAGGAGACCATCACGCTATCAAGAATACTGGGGTGTGCACGCCCCGTACGAATCTTGGCGAAGGCATGGTCCAGAGACTCAACCGACTTCTTCATGCGCTCCTGCGCATCTTTCTTGATTTCGTTGATCATCATTCAATCCTCGATCAGTGTTCCCTCGGCGCTTCCCACTACTGCATTGAGCAGCGCGCCCGGCTTGTTCATATTGAATACGCGTAGCGGCATCTTGTGATCGCGGATCAGGCAGATTGCGGTCAGGTCCATCACGCCCAGCTTGAGATCCAGCACCTGATCATAGGTCAATTTGTCGAAACGCTCGGCATTTGGATCTTTCATCGGGTCAGCATTGTAGACACCGTCAACCTTGGTCGCCTTGAGCACTACATCGGCGTCCATCTCGATGCCACGCAAACAGGCTGCGGTATCGGTGGTGAAGAAAGGATTGCCAGTACCGGCGGAAAATATTACCACGTCGCCACCAGCGAGATAGCGCATCGCCTTGCGGCGGTCATAATGCTCGGTAACGCCTTCCATGGTAATGGCCGACATCAACCGCGTCTGAATATTGGAGCGTTCCAGCGAGTCGCGCATAGCCAGACCGTTCATTACGGTTGCCAGCATGCCCATGTGATCACCGGTAACCCTGTCCATCCCCACAGAATGCAACGCGGCTCCGCGAAACAGATTGCCGCCGCCGATGACCAGCCCAACTTGCACGCCAATTCCAACCAACTGACCGATCTCCAAGGCCAACCGGTCAAGAACCTTAGGATCAATTCCGAAGTCCTCGGTGCCCATGAGGGCCTCACCGCTGAGCTTGAGAAGTATCCTCTTGTACTTGGGCTGGCGGCTGCTGGGTACCTGGGCCATGCTTGACTCTCCTGCTGTGGATGGAGAAAAACTCAACAAGTCCCACCAAGACAATCCCGATGATTACTTGTTCAGTGTTTCTGGAAAAAGAGGCCTCACGCGTGCGCGGGAAGCCTCTCGATAACCCTATTACAGGCGCCCCCGCGGAGCGTCTGTAGTGCCAAGGTCAAAGGCACTTTTACTGCTTGGATGCTGCGAGCTGAGCGGCGACCTCAGCAGCGAAATCGACCTCGGCCCGCTCAATACCCTCGCCCACTTCAAAGCGAATGAAGGACAGAATTTCTGCACCGGCTTTCTTGGCCAGCTCGCCCACCTTGACTTCAGGATCCTTGACGAAGGGCTGGTCAACCAGGCTGGACTCGGACAGGAACTTGTTGATACGACCCTTGACCATGTTCTCAACGATATTTTCCGGCTTGCCGGCAATCTTCTCGGCGTTCAGCGCCAGGAAAATTTCCTTTTCCTTGGCGACCGCTTCGTCGGATACCTGAGAAGGATCGAGGAACTGTGGATTGCTTGCCGCTACGTGCATGGCTATATCGCGAGCCAGCTCGACGCTACCACCCTTAAGGGTGACCACGACACCGATGCGGTGGCCGTGCAGGTAGGCACCTATCACGTCACCTTCGACACGGGTCAGGCGACGGATATTGACGTTCTCGCCACACTTGGCAACCAGCGCCTCGCGAGCGGATTCTTGATCGGCAATCAGCGGCGCAGCGTCGGTATAGCCCGCCGCGAAACCTTTCTCCAGGCTGTCGTTGACAAAGCCCTTGAAGTCATCCTGCAAAGCCAGGAAATCAGTCTGTGAATTGACTTCGATGATAATCGCAGCCTTGTTGTCAGCAGCAACCTTGACGGCGATAGCACCTTCAGCGGCAATGTTGCCAGCTTTCTTGGCAGCTTTGATAGCGCCCGCGGCACGCATGTCGTCAATGGCTTTTTCGATGTCGCCGCCGGCGGCTTCGAGCGCCTTTTTGCAATCCATCATGCCCTGGCCCGTGCGCTCGCGCAGTTCTTTGACCATCGCTGCAGTAATCTGTGACATTGAATTATCCTCTGAATTACTTGATTTTGGACTATCTGGAAATGACCCTCAGACGGCCGCATCATTGTTACTTTCAAGATATTGCAAAAAGGGGGCTAAGCCCCCTTTTTGATACGGCATAATCTCGCCGAGCCCGCTTAGCCTTGTGACGCCTCGGCAGCAGGAGCTTCTTCGACAAACTCGTCAGCAGTAACGCCGCCGCTGTTCTTGCCACTCAACACAGCATCAGCCATGGCAGCTGCGTACAGCTTGATCGCGCGGATCGCGTCGTCGTTACCAGGAATGACGTAGTCAACGCCTTCCGGGCTGCTGTTGGTGTCAACGATACCGATGACCGGGATACCCAGCTTGTTGGCTTCGGTGATGGCAATGCGCTCGTGCTCAACGTCAATCACGAACAATGCATCAGGCAAACCGCCCATATCCTTGATACCACCCAGGCTGCGATCCAGTTTTTCCAGATCACGGGTACGCATCAGCGCTTCTTTCTTGGTCAGCTTGGTAAAGGTGCCATCGGCAGACTGGATTTCCAGGTCACGCAGACGCTTGATGGAAGCGCGGATGGTCTTGTAGTTGGTGAGCATGCCGCCCAACCAACGATGATCAACATACGGCATGCCGGCACGGGTAGCTTCTTCAGCAATGATCTTGCTCGCGGCGCGTTTGGTGCCGACGAACAAAAGCTTGTTCTTGCCGGAAGCCAGCTTTTCCACGAAGCTCAGGGCGTCATGGAACATCGGCATGGTTTTTTCGAGGTTGATGATGTGGATCTTGTTGCGAGCGCCGAAAATGAACTTGCCCATTTTCGGGTTCCAGTAACGGGTCTGGTGGCCGAAGTGCGCACCGGCCTTCAGCATGTCGCGCATAGAGACTTGGGTCATGGTAACTCCATAATATAAGTCGGGTTGGGCCTCCACGTATCCCAGTGTCCAACCCCGAAGGGCACCCAGGACAATGTGTCGATACGTGTGCGGTTTCTGTTTGGCCTGAACATTTGCAACTGCGTTCTTTCAGGCGCGGCGCTTTATACCATATCGAATGACATGAATAAAGTTCGGGATGCCAGACGGTCATTCTGGCTGGCGCTCAACAGGCAGCGCCATGTCTGGTAAACTAACTCGTTCCAGCCTGCACGCCCAGTGGCGTCGTAATCGAGAGAGCCTGACATGACCGTAACCATCAAGACTCCGGAAGATATCGCCGGCATGCGCATAGCCGGCCGCCTGGCCGCCGAGGTGCTGGAGATGATCGGTGAGCACGTCAAGCCCGGGGTTACCACGGATGAGCTTGATCGCATTTGTCATGACTATATTGTCAACGTGCAGGAAGCGATACCTGCCCCTCTGAATTACGGCGGGGCACCGGATCGCATACCCTTTCCCAAATCCATCTGCACCTCGATCAATCATGTTGTGTGCCACGGCATCCCGAACGAAAAGCCGCTCAAGAATGGCGATGCTCTGAATATCGATGTCACCGTCATTAAAGATGGCTACCACGGCGATACCAGCAAGATGTTCATGGTGGGCGACGTGCCGGAATGGGTCGAGCGGCTTGCCCGGGTTACCCAGGAATGCATGTACAAGGGCATTTCCGTGGTCAGGCCTGGCGCGCGATTGGGCGATATAGGCCAGATCATTCAGGATCACGCCCATGCCAACCGCTTCAGTGTGGTACGCGAGTATTGCGGGCATGGCATCGGCAAGGTTTTTCACGAAGAGCCCCAGGTTCTCCACTACGGTCGCGCCGGTACTGGCATGGAACTCAAGGAAGGCATGACCTTTACCATTGAGCCGATGATCAACCAGGGCCGTGCCGACACGCGTCTGCTGGGCGACGGTTGGACGGCCATTACCAAGGATCGCAAGTTGTCTGCCCAATGGGAACATACCGTCCTGGTTACCGCCGATGGATATGAAATTCTGACTCGTCGCCAGGAAGAAACCTTCCAGTAGAATGAATGCCACTCCAGAGGCTGTAGCCGTGGACAATGAACTCTTCGATCCAGGTCAGTTCCAGGCTGAGCTGGCCTTGAAAAGCAGTCCCATAGCGGCTTTCAAGAAAGCCATACGCCATGCGGATAATGTGCTCAAGGCCCGGTTCAATGGCGGGCGTGATATTCGCAAACTGATTCTGGAGAAGGCCTGGTTCACCGATCAGATTCTCACCCAGGCGTGGACGCGACTTGAGTGCGCCAGCGATCCGGCCATAGCACTACTGGCAGTGGGTGGCTATGGGCGCTGCGAGCTTCACCCCCATTCAGACATCGATCTCCTTATTTTGCTTCGCGAAGGCAACGCCGATGCCTATCGAAATTCCATTGAGCAATTCCTGATGATGCTCTGGGATATCGGTCTGGAAGTGGGGCAAAGCGTCCGTTCAGTCGACGATTGTCGACAGGAAGCGCGCGCCGATATCACTGTGATTACCAATCTGATGGAATCACGTACCCTGGCCGGCGACGAAACCCTGCGTCAAGCGATGATCGAAGCACTCGGTACTCAGCATATGTGGACGGACGCCGAGTATTTCCGTGCCAAGCGGGCCGAACAGCAAGCACGACACGCCAAGTTCAACGATACCGAATACAATCTTGAGCCGAACGTCAAAAGCTCACCCGGCGGGCTTCGGGATATTCAAACCATCGGCTGGGTGGCGTTGCGGCACTTCGGCACCAACGACCTGCGCAAACTGGTGGATCACGGCTTCGTCAATGAGCCCGAATACAACATTCTTGTATCTGGTCAGGCCTTTCTCTGGCAGGTGCGTTTTGTTTTGCACAATCTGGCCGGGCGCGCCGAGGACCGTCTGCTCTTCGATTACCAACGCACTCTGGCCCGCCTGCTGGGCTACGAAGACAACGACAGCAAGCTGGCCGTTGAACGCTTTATGCAGAAGTACTACCGGGTGGTGATGGCCCTGTCGCAACTGAACGATCTGCTGATGCAGCATTTCGAAGAAATTTTGCTGCGCGATGCTGAAGCCGCAGACATCACGCCACTGAACCCTCGCTTCCAGATTCGCAACCATTACATCGAAGTGACCCACCAGCAAGTATTCAGGCGCACTCCCTTCGCCTTGCTGGAAGTATTTTTGCTGATGGCCCAGCATCCGGACATCCGCGGCGTCCGGGCTGACACCATTCGCTTGCTGCGGGATCACCGACACCTGATCGATGACGAGTTTCGCGCCGACCTGCGCAACACCAGCCTGTTCATCGAATTGCTACGCTGCCGCGAGGGCATTCACCGCAACCTCCGGCGCATGAACCGTTACGGCATTCTCGGCCGCTATCTGCCCGAATTTGGCAAGATCGTCGGGCAGATGCAGCACGACCTGTTCCATATCTACACGGTCGATGCGCACACCCTCAATCTGATCAAGCATCTGCGCAAGCTGGGTCGTCCGGACTATCAAGAAAAGTACCCGCTGGCCTGGCGCATCTTCAATCGGCTGCCCAAGCCCGACCTGTTATATATGGCGGGGCTTTATCACGACATCGCAAAAGGCCGCGGCGGAGATCATTCCGAGCTGGGCAAAGTCGATGCAGAAGCGTTCTGCAAACGGCACCATCTGCCGGCGTGGGATACCCATCTGGTGGCCTGGCTGGTGGAAAACCATTTGATCATGTCCACCACGGCCCAACGCAAGGACATTTCCGATCCGCTGGTGATCCATGATTTTGCTGTGCAAATGGGTAATCAGGTACGTCTGGATTATCTATATGTGCTGACCATCGCGGATATCAACGCAACCAACCCGACCCTGTGGAACTCCTGGAGGGCCTCACTGCTGCGCCAGCTGTACACCGAAACCAAACGGGCTCTGCGCCGCGGCCTGGACAATCCACCAAATCGGGAAGAGCACATCCGCCAGACCCAGGAAGCGGCACTGAATATTCTGGTACGCGGCGGCCTCGACGAGGAAGATGCAGAAGCGCTGTGGACCCAGCTCGGGGACGATTATTTCCTGCGTCACACGGCCAGTGATGTGGCCTGGCATACGGAAGCTATCTGCCAGCATCCGGACCACCAGGGTCCGCTGGTATTGATCAAGGAAACCGCCCAGCGCGAATTCGAGGGCGCTACGCAGATATTCATCTACACCCCTGAACAGAATGACCTGTTTGCGGTAACCGTAGCCGCCATGGATCAGCTTAACCTGAGCATTCAGGATGCCCGGATCATCACCTCCACCAGCCGCTTCAGCCTGGACACCTATATCGTGCTCGACGCGGACGGCACCTCTATTGGTGACAATCCCGAGCGTATCCGCCAGATCAAGCGAGAACTGATTGAATCGCTTTTCGATCCGGACTCCTATCCGTCCATTATTCACCGCCGCGTGCCAAGGCAACTCAAGCACTTCGCGTTTGCACCTGAGGTGACCATTTTCAACGACCATGAGGGGCAACATACGATTCTTGAGCTGAGCGCTCCGGATCGGCCAGGATTGCTGGCTCGCATGGGCAAGATATTTCTGGACTTCGATATCAGCGTGCAGAACGCCAAGATCGTTACCCTTGGCGAGCGGGTGGATGACGTTTTCGTACTCACCGATGCCCACAACCAGCCGCTGTCGGACCCGGAGTTATGCGCCCGGCTGCAGACCACCATTATCGACACCCTGGGCTCAAGCACCCAGCAATCAGACAATAACCAGCCGCGTCACATCGTGATTGGTCCTTGAGGTAATTATCTGGATGAACACCGACCTTGAACGCCTGCAGCCCTACCCCTTTGAAAAGCTGCGGGCTCTGCTAGCCGGCGTGACGCCGAATCCGGACCTGCGACCCGTCGCCTTGTCGATAGGCGAGCCCAAACATGCTTCGCCCGGGTTCGTCCTTGACATGCTGGGCTCCAGCCTGAACAAGGCCGCGGTATACCCGACTACGCAAGGACTGCCCGAGCTGCGCCAGGGGATCGCCGAGTGGCTGACCATGCGCTTCGATCTGAATCCCGGCCTGGATGCCGACCGCAACGTCATACCGGTCAACGGCACTCGCGAAGCGCTGTTTTCCTTTACTCAGGCGGCGGTCAGGCGTGACCCGAAGGGGCTGGTGGTCAGCCCCAATCCGTTCTATCAGATCTACGAAGGCGCAGCCTTCCTGGCGGGGGCGGAGCCGCATTATCTGGCCTGCGACGAGACTAACGGTTTCATTCCCGAATTCGATAAGGTTCCCGCATCGATATGGGAGCGCTGTCAGCTGCTGTTCATCTGCACGCCCGGCAACCCGACCGGAGCGGTGATTCCCCTGGAAGCCTTGCAGAACTTGATCCGACTGGCGGATCGCTACGACTTCATCATCGCGTCCGACGAGTGCTATAGCGAAATCTACGCACCTGGGGATACTCCTCCGGTTGGTCTGTTGCAGGCCTGCGCCGCTATGGACCGCGATGATTTTGCCCGCTGCGTGGTGTTTCACAGCCTGTCTAAGCGCTCTAATCTGCCGGGCTTGCGCTCGGGATTCGTAGCGGGCGACGCCAGTCTGCTGACGCCCTATCTGACCTACCGCACCTATCATGGCTGCGCCATGCCGGTGCAGTCCCAGCTCGCCAGTGTGGCTGCCTGGCAGGACGAAGCCCATGTCGAGGAAAACCGTGAGCAGTACCAGGCGAAGTTCGACGCAGTGCTGGACATCCTGCACGGCGTCATGGATGTTCAGCGGCCCGACGCCGGCTTCTACCTATGGCCCAGAACACCGATAGATGACGAAGTGTTCACCCGGCGGTTGCTCGCCGAACAGAATGTATCGGTGGTACCAGGCCGTTATCTCTCGCGGGACGTTGACGGGTATAATCCCGGCGCCGGCCGTGTGCGCATGGCTCTCGTCGCGCCGCTTGCCGATTGTATCGAGGCAGCCCAACGCATCCGCCGTTTTATTGAGGGTCTCTGACGTGATTACGCTTTATGGAATCAAAGCCTGCGACACCATGAAAAAGGCGCGGACCTGGCTCGACCAGCAGGGCGTTGAGTACAGCTTTCATGATTACAAGAAGGAAGGCATCGACGCTGCGCGATTGCAAGCCTGGTGCGCCGAACACGGCTGGGAAAAAATCCTCAACCGGCAGGGCACGACCTTCCGCAAGCTGGACGATGCAGACAAACAGAACATTGATATCGGCAAGGCCGTAGCGCTTATGCAGAGCAATCCTTCAATGATTAAAAGACCGGTACTGGATACCGGCTCACAGCGGCTGGTGGGCTTCAAGCCCGAGCTGTATGCCTCCGCCTTCAACTGACACTTTACGCACAGTATTCAAGGAATCCCCATGAGCGAATGTTTTAGCCTGGCCTTCGGCGTCGGAACCCAGAACAGCGCCGGCGAGTGGCTGGAAGTCTTCTACCCGCACCCCCTGCTGAACCCGCCGGGTGAACTGGTCAAGGTGGTTGCAGATCAGCTTGGCTACCAGGGCGGCAACCAGGCCATCGATCTGGCTCCCTCCCAGTGCGATGTGTTGAGCAAAGCGCTGGAAGCTGCCGGATTTGCCGAAGCCGGCGGCTGGGTTGCACAACTGGCCAAGAGCAACCGTCCGCTGGTGGCCGCGGTGCTGGAAACCGACGAAGCGCCGGTCTCCACGCCTGAGGCTTACCTCAAGCTGCACCTGCTATCACACCGCCTGGTCAAGCCCCATGGCGTAGTGCTGGCCGGCATTTTCCCGCTACTGCCCAATGTAGCCTGGACCAACCATGGCGCCATCGACATCAACGAACTACCGCAGCGCCAGCTAGCGGCACGGATGCAGGGCAATTCGCTGGTGGTACACAGCGTTGACAAATTCCCTTCCATGACCGATTACGTGGTACCCAGCGGTATCCGCATCGCTGACACCGCACGTGTACGCCTGGGCGCCTACGTCGGAGAAGGTACGACCGTCATGCATGAGGGCTTTATCAACTTCAATGCCGGCACTGCAGGGACCAGCATGGTTGAAGGACGAATTTCTGCCGGCGTATTTGTTGGCAAGGGTTCGGATCTGGGCGGCGGCTGCTCGACCATGGGCACGCTCTCTGGCGGTGGCAACATTGTTATCGCGGTGGGTGAAGGTTGCCTGATCGGCGCCAACGCCGGGATCGGTATTCCCCTGGGCGACCGCTGCACCGTCGAGGCGGGTCTGTATATCACCGCGGGTATCAAGGTGGCGCTGCTTGACGAGGCTGATAACGTGGTGGAAATCGTCAAGGCCCGCGATCTCGCCAACCAGACGGACCTTTTGTTCCGCCGCAACTCGCAGACGGGCGCCATCGAATGCAAAACCAACAAGAGCGCCATTCAGCTGAACGAGATGCTGCACGCGCATAACTGATTGGCGTTGATCCTCTACCAGCGGCTTGCTGCGACAAGCCGCTGGTAGAGAAGTCTCGATAATTGCCAAGCTGTTTGTCCGGCTGTTCAGCGCAGCAGCCGTTCAACGATTTTCGCAGCTACATTCAGTCCGAACGTACCTGTCACCATGGATACCGCACCCAGGCCGCCGTCACAATCCAGCTTCACCGTCTCCCCATCAAAGGTCTTCTGTCGACAGACACCGCCGTCATCCGATGGATATCGCAGTTGCTCGGTCGAATACACACAGGGTACCCCGAAACTGCGCTTGCTCTCGGCCCGTGGAAAATTGTGCTTGCGACGTAGCTGCGCGCGCGCCTTGGCGGCCAGGGGGTCGTTGACGGTTTTTGACAGATCCGCCACCTTGACCTGGGTCGGATCAATCTGCCCGCCCGCCCCGCCTGCCGTGACGATGGGGATACGCCGACGGCGACACCAGGCAATCAGCGCCACCTTGGAATTGATACTGTCTATGCAGTCCGCGACGGCATCGGTGTCTTCATTGATGTAGCCTGCCAACGTGCTCTCGGTGACGAAATCCATGATCGGCGTGACGATGCAGGACGGATTGATGGCACGCAAACGCTCAGCCATCACCACCACCTTGGGCCGGCCTATCTGACCCTCCATCGCCGGTAGCTGCCGGTTGGTATTCGTCTGACATACCTCATCAAGGTCTATCAGCGTGATCCGCCCTACCCCGGTGCGCCCGAGCGCTTCCGCTGCCCATGAGCCCACACCGCCTATGCCAACAATCGTGACATGGCTATTCTGCAACCGAGCAAACCCCTCCCGGCCATAGACCCGTACGATACCGCCAAACCGGGGATCATCTTCTGTCATGTGCACCTCTTAACAAACTGTCGCCAGTATACCTCAGCCTGTCAGACGCCGAGGATAGGGTCGCCCGGATAGGGTCGCCCGGACAGGGTTGCCCGGACCCGGACAGAGCCGCCTGATCGCATGAGTGTTAGTATGGCTGCCGGCAGATACGGCAGCGGAGCAGGCATGGGACTTTTATTCGAAGAAATCGACAGCCAGCCATCGGCGATCGGCGAGATCTCACTGCGCCGGCGGCGGATTCCAGCGCTGGGAGACCGGGACATCTACGAGGTCAAACTCGGCGAGGAGTTTCTCATGTCGAGCATGTTCTATGAAGCCGAAATCGCCTTGGCGGACCTGGGGCTGGCTGCCGTCGAGGGCGAAACTCTGCAGGTGGTGGTCGGCGGGCTCGGGTTGGGCTATACCGCCGAGGCGGCGCTCAAGGACACCCGCGTGAGCGAGCTGTTGATCGTCGATTTTCTGGAAACCGTTATCCGCTGGCATCAGCAGGAAAAAGTACCGCTGGGCAAGGTGCTAAACGCCGACCCGCGCTGCCGCTACATACACGGAAGCTTTTTTGACCTGGCGGTAGACCAGCAGTCGGGTTTTGACTCCAACAATCCGGGACGCCTGTTCGACGCCATCCTGCTGGACATCGACCACTCTCCCCGCGCCCTGCTGCATCAGTCCAACGCCAGCTTCTATACCATAGAGAATCTGTCACTCATGGCTCGTCAATTACGAACTGGAGGCGTTTTCGCCCTGTGGTCACAGGACCCACCGGACGAGGAGTTCATGGCTGTCATGGAGCAGGTATTTGTCAATAATCACGCCCACGTGGTGCCGTTTTACAATCCGTTTCAGAACGCCCAGGCGACCAATACCGTCTACGTTGGAGTGACCGCCTGAGCCCATACACAGCCACGCATTGCCATTCAAGACCGTACTGAAATCGAAACCTGAAAAGCGAATCCGTCATGTCCAGCAAGCCACACCAGACCAAAAAACCCGCAGCGGGCTTGCATCCTCGCAACCGCCACCAGGGCCGCTACGACTTCAAGACCCTCGGCGCAACCAGCCCCGAGTTACTCGCCTACCTGGTACCCGGGCAAGAGGGCAACACCACACTGGATTTTACCGATCCGAATGCAGTCAAAGCCTTGAATCGCGCCCTGTTGCTGCATCATTACGGCATTCGGGACTGGGATATTCCCGCCGGTTACCTCTGCCCACCCGTGCCAGGCCGCGCCGACTATGTCCACGCACTGGCCGATCTGCTTGGCGAAAGCCACGACGGGCATATTCCCAAGGGCCGGAACCTGGTTGGACTGGATATAGGCACTGGCGCCAATGCGATCTATCCGTTGATTGGCAGCAAGGAATACAAGTGGCGGTTTGTAGGTACCGATATCGATCCAAAGGCCCTGAGCAATGCACAGGCCATCATCGACGCCAATTCCGGCTTGGCTGATCACATCTCGCTGCGCCTGCAAGCTGACCCCGCCAACCTGTTCCACGGCATTATTGCCGCAGACGAGCACTTCGACTTTACCCTGTGCAACCCACCCTTCTATGCCAGTGCTGCCGCAGCGCAGGAGCAGAGCCGTCGGAAGTGGCGCAACCTCGAAAAAACCACCGGGAAGGCCGTCACCCCACACCAGAGTTTTGGCGGTCAGGGAACCGAGCTTTATTGCGATGGGGGCGAGGCCGGCTTTTTGTCACGTCTGATCACTGAGAGCGCCGGAGCAGCCGCGCAGGTCTTCTGGTTCAGCTCGCTGGTATCCAAAGCCGCTAATATCAAGGCGATGGAGGAGCAGCTGAAAGTCCTCGGCGCCACTGACATACGCGTGATAGGCATGACCCAGGGTCTGAAGCACAGCCGGTTGCTGGCCTGGACCTTTCGCGACAAAAAACAGCGACGGGCCTGGCGCAAGGCGCGCTGGAGCACGACCAGACCGGTTGCCTGATGAGAACGGGCGAAACCCGGCGCAGGACCCCATCAAGCCGGTCGGCTTGTCTGATATGATACGGCCCTTATCCAGCAACCAGCGAACAAGCTCATGACCGACCTCTCCCCCACCCTGTCCCTGGCCTGCGAGCTAATTTCACGTAACTCGACCACGCCCGATGATGCGGGCTGTCAGCAATTGATGGGGGAGCGCCTGGAAGCGGTTGGCTTCACGTTGGAGCCGATGCGTTTCGGCGAGGTCGACAACCTATGGGCTCGGCGCGGCTCGGATGGCCCGGTACTGTGCTTCGCCGGGCATACCGATGTGGTGCCAACCGGCCCGACCGAGCATTGGGAACAGCCGCCCTTCGAGCCGGCAATCCGTGACGGCATGCTCTATGGCCGCGGTGCGGCCGATATGAAGGGCAGCCTGGCGGCCATGGTCGTAGCGGTTGAGCGCTTTGTTACCCAACATCCAGACCATCAGGGCTCCATCGCGTTTCTGATCACCAGTGACGAGGAAGGTCCCGCCACCGAGGGCACCGTCAAGGTCGTGGAAACCCTGGTCGAGCGACAGGAGACAGTCGACTGGTGCATCGTTGGCGAACCCTCCAGCACTGACGTGGTGGGCGACGTAGTAAAAAATGGTCGTCGTGGCTCGCTCAACGGACGGCTGGCAATCAAGGGCAAACAGGGCCACGTCGCTTATCCGCATCTGGCCCGCAACCCCATTCATCTGGCGGCTCCCGCCTTAGCCGTGCTCGCCGCGGAAAACTGGGACACGGGGAACGAATTCTTTCCGCCGACCAGCTTCCAGATTTCCAATATCAATTCGGGTACAGGCGCCACCAACGTGGTTCCCGGGGAACTGGTGGCACTGATCAATTTCCGTTTCTCCACCGAGTCGACTGTCGAGGGACTGCAACTGCGCGTGCAGGACATCCTCGACCAGCACGGCCTGGAATACGATCTGCAATGGACCGTATCGGGGCTGCCGTTCCTCACCGAACCCGGCGCCCTGCTCGACGGCGTTGCGGCGGCGATCAGGCAGGTCACAGGGCGGGACACTCATCCTTCTACCTCCGGGGGCACTTCGGATGGCCGCTTTATCGCGACCATGGGCACCCAGGTGGTTGAACTCGGCCCGGTCAACGCGACTATTCACCAGTTGAACGAACACATCAGCGCCGCCGATCTGGATACCCTGACGGATATCTATCAAGCCACGCTGGAACGGCTGCTGACCTGATGCTTGCATTAATTTGCCCGCACTGTAGGGAGCCCTTGACGCTTGCCGACAAGACCTGGAGCTGCCCAAACGGTCATGGTTACGATCAGGCCCGCCAGGGTTATCTCAACTTGCTGCTGGTGCAGCACAAGAACAGCCGTCGGCCGGGCGACACGCCGGCAATGCTGGGCTGCCGCCAGGCTTTTCTGGATGCCGGGCATTACCAGCCAGTAAGCGACGAGATCAATCAGCTCTTTGCCGCCCGCTCTCCAGCGCATCTGCTGGACATGGGCTGCGGTGAAGGTTATTACACCGAGCGTCTGGCTAACGCATTGCCGGGTACTGTTTGTGGCGGACTGGACATCAGCAAGGATGCCGTTCTCAAAGCCTGCCGGCGCAGCCGTAGCACTCAATGGCTGGTTGGCTCCAGTGCACGGCTACCTGTGGCTGATGCCAGTCTGGATGCAGTGCTCTGCGTGTTCAGCCCCTGGTCCTGGGAAGAGTGCCAGCGGGTGCTCAAACCCGGCGGCCATGCGCTGCTGGTCGGCCCGCACGCAGACCACCTGCTGGCTCTGCGGAAAAATCTGTACGAGAGCATCCACCCCACTCCGGAGCTGATAAAAGCGTTACCGGCAGGCATGCAGATCGTCAACGATCAGACGCTGCGCTATGATCTGAAGCTGGAAGCGGCCGATTTGGCCAACCTTATCGGCATGACACCCCATGGCTTCCGTAGCCGCCCCGAGCGCCAACAAGCGCTGCTCGAATCGGGCGTGCCGGAACTTGAGGTGGCCATGCGCATGGTCATGCTGCAACGTTGCTGAGAGGACTATCCGTGCGCCAACCTGACATCGAGATTTACCTGCGTGAAGAACATCTGGACACGTTGACCACCTGGCTTGACCAACAGATCGGGCCAATAGCGCTTGAGCCGTGGAGCGGGTTGATCCGGCACGGCACCCTGACCTGCGAAGACCGGCCCGTCCCGTTGATGATCGTACGCAAGGCTGCGGGCAAGTGGGCGAGCATCTGGTTCGACAGCGACAGCACACCCTGGGCAACGGATGCCGATTGCGCCAGAGCCATAAGCTCCGCCATACAACATGAGGTACGCTGCTCGGTCGGCGGCTGGTCGGAGGAAGAGGGTGAAGCCGATGCGGATCGTTGGCTGAAGGTCACCAGCGAGGGCGAGACCGAGTTCATCTGGGCAGAAAAACCCTGAAGCTGATCGATGTTTCCTGAAGACAGGGTAGATGCCCATGGAGCAGCGCTCCATGGGCATTACCGCGACGGAGCTAGGCTTCCTCCGGCGCCCTTACGATGTCCGAGCGCCGCTTGATCAAGTTTTCTATCTGCCCGATTCCGAGCTGGAAGGCCCAGCGCGGATCATCGTTGACCCCCAGAGTCCCGTCCTCAGGCTGCTGAAAATCATCGATGACCAGCCAGTACTTTCCGCCGACATCGTGCAAGCTGGCTTCCAGCCTGGCGTCATCCCAGGTGGTGACCTGCATGCGCAGGATCGGCTCGGCCAGATCCAGACTGCTGCGCAACGCGACGTTTTGCGCCCGCAGGTTGATGAGCGCCAGGACCATACCGTTTATCCAGCGCTCGTTACCGGCCTGGAACGACGGATCAAGGTCGACCAGACGCAGGTTGTAATCACCCTGTTCAGCCTTTCCCAGTTCCAGAACCTCGCCATCGGCGTGCTCCCAGCGCGCAGACGCAACGCCTTCCATCGGCATCGCAATAATATCCAGCGCCAGCCAATCCAGGCTGTTGACCGACATGCTCAGCGGGCGGTCGATCATCCACACCTGATTCTGATCTTCAAAACGCACCAGTTGACCGCTGCCGACGGCGTTGCCATACAGCACACCCAGCTGCTGCTCACCCGCCTGCAAGCCGACCGACAGGGTGCTGGCGCCTTCGGCTTGCGGGGCCAACCCGAGACGCGCATGGTGCGCTGGGTCAGCGGTGTATTCTTCGATCACCCGCGCCCCTCTCACCGCATGCAGCAGCGCCGCCATACGTTGGCGCTGCACCGGATACATATCATGGTTTGCCACGCCCCAGGTGCCATCCTGGCGCACCAGTTCCACTACCTGGTCGTCCCGGGCAACGGTCACTCGGTCTACATCCGCGAGTGCCGTCTTCTGGTCATCGGAAAGCAACGGGCGGCTTTGCAGATCAGCCACTCGATTGTTGTCCTGCATCTGCAGGGCAACCAGCACGAACACCACAGTCAGTACCGCCAGTGCCACAATCAATTTTTTCATACCTTGCTCCTCAGGCAGACCGGCGACGTAACCGGCCAACGCCCCACCACAGGATCACGCCAAGCGTAAGCAAAGCCGGTACCAGAGCGATATTGATGACCTTCAGTCTGGTGCCGAGATGCTCGATATCTGCGTTCAGCTGAAAGCGCACATCCCGCAGCTGCTTGCGAATGGCCAGCTTCTGATCCAGGTAGCGCTGGATCTCCTGCTGCTGCTCGTCAGTCAGCTGAGCAAGCTGCGTGGGGTCCTGGGTCTGCTGCATCTGCGCCAGCCGTCGCTCGGTCTCGGCCAGCTGCTGTTGCAAACGCTGTTCGCTGGCACGGAAGCGCCGCTCGGCGCCACGCTGAATGTCTTCCACCAGCGTGAATGGACGGGTGGAATCACCACGGGACCGAACACTGATCAAGGCTTCGGAGCCGGACAGGTTATCCAGGGCGTTGATCACAAAACCACCATTATCTGCCCAGGGTTGCGGTACGCGCTCGCCGAAGAAGTCCTGTACCTGGACCCACATCCGGTCGGTCAGCATGTCGGTATCGGCAACCACTATGACATTGATATTGTCGCTCTGGCGGATGCCCGGCTCGCGACTTTCAAGCCCCTCGGGAAACGCTGTTTCTGCCGGTCCGTGCAAACGAGCGGCAAAGTGGTAGCTGTCACTGTCTGGCTCGAAGCCATCCAGCAGCACTTCAGGGTCCTGCATTGCGGCGAAGCGGCTGCTTGGAACCAGCGCACTGTTGGCGGTACTCGAAAACAGCGGAGTGAATTCCGTCGCTGCCCCTTCTATCGGCACCAGCGCACCGGCGGTGGCCACGGTCAGCAGGCTCAGGGGAGCCGTCACCGTATCGTCCTGATTCAGCTGCGCCTGTTCCAGCTCCAGCCAACCGATATGTCGTGCAGGCAACTGCCCTTCACCGCGGCTCACCGACATGCCCAGACGGGCGTCCAGCACCACGCGTTCAGGCTGGAACTGGACGCCCCAGGCCTGCAGCAAAGGTCCAAGCTCGGACGCCTTGCCGTCGGGCATCGCATCCATCATCGCTTCCTGGCTCTGGTCAGACTCGGCCAGTGGATCGATGAACGCCAGCAGACGGCCGCCGCGCAGCACGAACTGATCCACCGCAAACAAGGCAGCCTCACTCAGTGCCTTGGGATGGACCAGCAGCAACACCTCAATTTCCTCGGGTATTTCATCGACGGTTGCCTCCAGATTTTGCACGGTAAACATCTGCTGAATCTGCTCAAACGACACCCAGGGCGCACTGGACTGGCCGGTCATGGGATTCATGCCACCGGATATTGGCAATCCCGAAATCAGGCCGATCTGGGGCTTCTCCTCCTGGGCCAGGGTATTGATCAGACGGCTCAGCTCGTATTCAAGCAAACCCTCCTGTTCCAAGGCGAAGAACGGGATGACCTCACGCTGAGCCAGACTGTTAGTGCCAGCCAGACCGAAATAAAGCTGCTCTCCTGTGGCAGAAAGCGGAATCGCCTGCAGGCCGAATTCAGCAGCGCGGTCCTCAGCTTCGGAGAATGGCTGAGGGTCAATTATCTGCAAACGCAGGTTGTCCCCGGCGACGCGCTCGTATTCCTTGAGCATTTCTTCCACCCGGCGAGCGTAATTGCGCAGGACCACCATGTCCGTACTGGCGTCATCGGAGAAAAAGAAATACAGGTTGATCGGCTCTTCCAGATCCTCAAGGATCTGACGGGTTCCGTCGGAAATGGTGTACAGCTTCTGCTCGGTCAGATCCAGCCGCGCGCCGGGCAGCAGCACACCGGAAGCCATGTTGAAGGCGATAAAGGCCAGCAGCAGTACCAGCAAACCGGTACCTGAATACATGATACGTTTCATTTATATCTCCTTCGCCTCAATCGGCCTTTTTCAGGTCGATGACAATCGCTGTGGCAAACAACCAGACCGCCATGAGCGAGATGAAATACAGCAAGTCACGCAGATCCAGTACGCCTTTGCTTATGGCATCGAAGCGAATCAGAAAACTGAGTGAGGCGATGGCATCCAGCAGCCACTGGGGTGCCCAGCTGCTGAACAGGTCAAGCACCAGCGGAAAGCCGCTGACGATGAAAACAAAACAGGCCACAACACTGACGATGAAAGCGATCACCTGGTTTTTGGTCAGCGCAGACATGCACGAACCGATCGCCAGATAGCCGCCCGCCAGCAACCAGCTGCCCAGATACCCGGTAAAGATTGCGCCGTTATCAGGCGAGCCCAGGTAGTTGACCGTGACGATAATCGGGAAGGTCAGCAGCAGGGCGATGCCGATAAACACCCAGGCCGCCAGAAACTTGCCGAGCACCATGTCCGAGCGGGACACCGGAAGCGTCATCAGTAACTCGATGGTGCCGGATTTACGCTCCTCGGCCCACAAGCGCATCGCCACGGCCGGCACCAGGAACAGATACAACCAAGGGTGGAAGTTGAAGAACGCATTCAGATCAGCCTGACCGCCTTCGTAAAAGCCGCCCAGGTAAAAGGTGAATACCGCAGACAGCACCAGGAAGATGACGATGAATATATAAGCGAGCGGGGTGGCGAAGTAACTGGCCAGCTCGCGCTTGAAAATCACACCGAGGTTTTTCATGCCGCTTCCTCCGTGGTCAGACGGCGGAAGACTTCATCCAGACGACCACGCTCAACCGACAGCTCCTTCACCGGCCACTGGTGCTCACGGGCATACTGGCCGATCACAGGAAAAATCACTGCGTCCGGCTGGGCGAGCACGGTGAGCAAGCGACCTTCGCGCTGGCTTTCTATATCCAGCACGCCGGGCAAGGCCAAAAGCGGTGCATGATCAACCGGCTGTTCAAGCGCGACCGTGACAGCCTGGTGATAACGTGAACGGGCTTCCAGTTCATCCGGGGTGCCATCGGCCAGCAGGCGGCCATGGGCGATAACCACCGCACGGGTACAGACCGCGCTCACTTCCTCAAGAATATGAGTGGAGATGATCACGATCTTGTTGCTACCGCCAGCCAGTTGCTGAATCAGGTTGCGCACCTGATGCTTCTGGTTCGGATCCAGGCCATCGGTGGGCTCATCCAGTATCAGCACCTTGGGGTCATGCAGAATCGCCTGGGCCAGGCCCACGCGACGCTTGAATCCCTTGGACAAGGTTTCGATGCTCTGATTGAGCACCCCTTGCAATTCGACCTGCTCCACGGCTCGGGCTACCAGCCGCTGCTTTTCAGCACCACTGAAACCACGCACCGAGGCGATGAATTCCAGGAAGCCCTTCACGCGCATATCGCCATAACAGGGCGCGCCTTCGGGCAGATAGCCCATCTGCTGCTGGGCTTGAAGAATCTGGGTCTGGATATTGAAACCGCAAACCGAAGCAGACCCCCCGTCCGGGGTAAGAAACCCGGTGAGCATCTTCATGGTGGTGGATTTTCCCGCGCCGTTCGGGCCTAGAAATCCAAGCACCTCTCCAGGCTGTACATCAAAGGACAGATTGTCCACGGCGACATGTGCGCCAAAGCGTTTGGTCAGGCTGTTTATCTTTATCATGGCCTCTTTCCCATCTTCCCCAAGATACTGGCACACCGCCGGCAGGCGGGCGCTGCAACGCGCAAGGATACATGGATTGCGGGCAAACGGGGGATTAACAAGCCTTCGCCGCTTCCGGTAAGTCCGCAAGCCAGCAATATGTATTTGCACTGAAGGCAGTGACTATATGAATCCACCACCTCTATTTCAAGCACTGCAAAACTAAAGACCGCCTTAGCAAGCAAGCTCGCTGTAACAGGGTGTTAAAACCGTTAGAATCACTCTTTACCTTCAGGCACGCCTTGCAAGAGAGTTACATGTCAGCCGTTTACTCGACTTTTTTTGGCCGTTTGCGTTTCGGATTCCTGCGCCGACTGCTTTATCTGTGGACTCGTTCGGAGAGCATAGGCAATTCCGCATTCAATCAGCACCTCGACCAGCGGGTACCGATTGTTTATGTCCTTCCGTATCGTTCGCTTTCCGATCTCATGGTGCTGGACCGGGAATGTGCCAAAGCAGGCTTGCCAAGACCAGTTCGTGCGCCCGCCGAACCACTCGCCGAGGCGGAATCCTTTGTATTTCTGAGCAATCAGCACGCCTGGGTGGCGAGGCCCGATCCACGCGGGCAATCTCCACGCCTATTGCGTGTGATCGCCTCGGTGGAAGACTACAACAGTGGCGATGTGCAGCTTGTGCCGGTAAGCGCGTTCTGGGGTCAGTCTCCGGATGTTGAGTCGTCGCCTATCAAGCTGTTGTTTGCCTACAACTGGACGGTCGGTGGACGCCTGCGCAAGCTACTGGCGATTCTGCTGCATGGGCGCAAGATCCGCGTCAGCTTTGGAGCCGCGATATCCCTGCGTAGTCTGGTGGATGAGCAGCTCGGTCACGATCGCAACCTGCGCAGGATAAACCGCCTGCTGCGCGTTCACTTCCGTCAGCAACGAGGCGCCGTGGTAGGTCCAGAGCTGTCGCACCGCCGCTCACTGCTGAAGGGCCTGTTGCATGCCCCGCTCGTGCGTGAGGCCATCACGCGTGAAGCCCGGGAGCGCGGCGTGCCGGAAGAAAAAGTACGCAAGGAGGCGGCCCGTTATGCTGGCGAAATTGCCTCGGACTTCACCTACAACATCATTCGCTTTATCGAGGTACTGCTTTCCTGGTTCTGGAACAAGCTTTACCAGGGCATTCGCATCAATCATCTGGAACGGGTACATGACATAGCCCGCGGCAACGAGATCATCTATGTGCCCTGCCATCGTAGCCATATAGATTATCTGTTGTTGTCCTACATCCTCTTTCAGAACAGTCTTACCCCGCCCCACATCGCAGCAGGCATCAACCTCAACATGCCGTTGGTGGGTGGCATTCTCCGACGTGGCGGCGCGTTTTTCATGCGTCGGACGTTCAAGGGTAACAAACTGTATTCCGCCGTATTCAATGAGTATCTCCACACACTGTTCAGCCGTGGCTTTCCCGTGGAGTACTTTATCGAGGGTGGCCGATCACGTACCGGGCGCACACTCAACCCCAAGCCAGGTTTGCTATCCATCACGCTGCGCAGTTTCCTGCGCTCCTCGCGCCGCCCCATCGTCTTCGTCCCGGTTTACGTGGGATATGAGCGGGTTCTGGAAGGGCAAACCTATCTTGGCGAGCTGCGTGGCCAGGAAAAGAAAAAAGAGTCTTTTTTCGACATATTCCGCGTGCTCTCGGCGCTGAAACTGAAATTCGGTCAGGTGGCGGTCAATTTTGGTGAACCCGTATCGCTAGCCGGATTTCTCGACCAGCAACAACCCGGCTGGCGACAAATGGATCATGGGGTTGATTTCAAACCGGACTGGCTGCCGGTGGCGACCAGCAATCTGGCACGCACCCTGGCCGCTTCGATCAACGCCGCCGCGGATGCCAATCCGGTAAATCTGGTCGCGCTGGCAATGCTCTCGACCGCCCGGCTGGCCCTGGATGAGCCGGCACTTGTGCGCGTCCTCGAGACCTATATAGCCTTGCTACGCCGGGTTCCCTACAGCTCTAGCATGACGCTCCCGGACCTGGATGGTCAGGCGCTGATTCGCTATGTGGAAGACATGGACCTGATCGGCAGGCAATCAGACGCGCTTGGCGAGATTCTCTATCTCGACGAGCCCCAGGCCGTGCTGATGACCTACTACCGCAATAATGTGCTGCATCTGGTCGCCCTGCCCGCATTGATCGCCTGCCTGTTCCTCAACAACGCCCGGATGACCAGGATTCAGATCGAGAAGCTGATCGTCGCAATCTACCCCTATTTGCAGGGCGAGCTGTTCCTGCAATGGGATGAAAAAGGACTCCCCGGGGTGATCCGCGCCTGGGTTGACGGTTTTATCGCCCAGGGTCTGCTCATGGAAGAAAACGATCAGATTCACCGCCCGGACCCAAGCTCGGGGGAATTCGTGCTGCTCAGCCTGCTTGCCCGCAGTATTATTCAGATGCTTGAGCGCTTCTATATGGCCTCTGCGCTACTGCTCAACAATCCGAACGGCAGCTTGTCCGCCGAGGAACTGGAAACGCTCTGCACCGTCATGGCTCAGCGCTTGTCGATCCTGCACGGACTCAACGCGCCGGAATTTTTTGACAAGACGCTATTCCGCCAATTCATTCAGCGATTGGGAGAAACCGGGGTATTAAGCACGGATGCGCAGGGCAAACTACATTACCAGTCGGGGCTTGAGGACATAGCCGAAAATGCGGCGAAACGGGTTCTCAGTGCAGAGATAAGATTGTCCATCAGGCAAGTAGCTCGAACGTCGAAAACGGTCGCGCCGATGGAATGATCCTTCCCGCCCGGTTCAGTTACGCCAGCTTCCGCAGGCCATAAAGGTCGTAGCGGCTGGACTGCCCGGTCAGTTGCGCAGTAGGTGCCGGGCCCTCGATTGCCGGCGCCTTGCGTGATCGCTTTACCACCACCCGGTGACTCGCCAGATCGAGCGCTGCTGCAAGTAATGCGGGCGCATCCAGGTCATCGCCAACCAGCGGTTTGAACAGGCGCATCTCCTTCTTCACCAGGGCCGATTTTTCGCGGTGCGGGAACATCGGATCCAGATGAATCACCTGGGGCGCGGGTAGTGACCAGTCGCGCATAGCCTGAATGGAATCTGCCTGCATCAGGCGCATGCGCAGAGCAATCCCTGCCACCTCTCCGCCAGCCTGGATTGCCCGCTCCAGACCATCCGCCAACAAGGCAGCGATGACTGGCTGGCGTTCCAGCATGGTCACTTCGCAACCCAGCGCCGCCAGCACGAAGGCATCGCGCCCCAGGCCAGCCGTTGCATCGAGTACGGTAGGTCTGAGAACTCCTTTCAAACCTACCGCCTTGGCGACCATCTGGCCGACGCCCCCGCCGTATTGACGCCTATGCGCCAGCGCCCCCTCGACGAAATCCACCCGTATCGCTCCGGGCGCACCGGCTTCCGTGGCGCGCAGGCTAAGGCCACCCTCGCCAACCTGAAGCAGAAGTGCCGCGACAGGCTGGCCCGGCATGTGACAGGAATAACCGAGTTGGTCTGCCAGGCGCAACGCGCGCTGTTCAAACTCAGGGGCGAGCCAGGTAACGGCGAGATCCACAGAGGAAGGGGTCATGCACAAACCCGAACAACATCAGGCGTAGAGGTCAATTCCAAAGATGCCATCGGCTTCGTAATCGGCGGGCAGATTGGCGGTAGCTTGATAGCTGGCAAGGGCCTGATTCGCGCGCCCATAAACGGGCTCTTGAGCCTCACGCCGGGCGGGGATGTATTCAGCGCTGGGGGTAATGGCGTTGACGGGTCGCGCAGCCGGCAATCGAACAATGGAGACAGCCGTGGCTGCGCCCGCCTGATCGACGCGCGCACTCTCGCTGGCTGGTGGAGGAACCGGCCTGGTGCCGCGCTCAGGAAGCGCATTGAACGGATTGAAACCATCCAGACGCATGAAACCACTCCAGAAGGAAGAAATCGCAGATTACCCGGTGTCATGAAAAACCGCAAAACCAGCCGACGAACCGATTGGCTTGCATAACTCCGACCGCATTTCATGGACAGATATCCCGCTAACAAGGGCTTAATCCAACCGTCTGTCCGATAGAGTGCCAACATTACTCAGGCCGCGGCTTGGGCGTTGCCACCTGATCGCGCAGATAGACAGGCTGGGCGTCAGCAGCATCAAGGGTGTCCCCTGTCAGCCAGCGCGGCATGGCCAGAGCCAGCAAATCCCGCGCATCCGGCAACAACTCCGGCCAGGCGTGGTCGACCTTTACGGTTATCCGGTCTGCGTATTGCCAACCGGTACCAGACCCGGCAGCCTCGTTCATTCCCTCGGCAAGCTTCACACTTTCCGGTGCGCTCACCCTTTCCTCACCAACCAGCTGCATTGCTCCCTCGTGCAACCGATAGCAGCCCCAATACACCTCATCCATCCGTGCGTCTATCGCCGCGCAGACTTCCTGCGCGCCGTATTCACGCCATGCCCGCTGCGCCAGCGCAGCGAGATTGGATATGGCGATCACCGGCTTGCCGCTGGCGAAAGCCAGACCCTGCACCATGCCAGTGGCAATACGCACCCCGGTAAACGCGCCTGGGCCGCGACCAAATACCAGGGCATCGACCTGCGCCAGTACCACCCCGGCTTCGACCAGGATCTCATCAATCATGGGTAACAGGCGCTGGGCATGCAGCCGCGGGATTACCTCATAACGGTGATAGACCTTGCCGTCATGCAGAAGCGCAGCGGAACAGGCCTCAGTGGCGGTATCCAGAGCTAAGAGTGTGGTCATGCTGATCGCTACCTAGACAGGGCGGCAAATTGTACCCAAACGACAAGGCCCGTGCGACAGGAGTCGCACGGGCCTTTGAAAAACCGCAAAGTGATCAGTTCAGCGCCGCAAGCACCTTGGCGGTGATCTGGTCGACTGTGCCGACGCCCTCGACCTTTGAGCATGTCGGTGTGCCATTGGCCTCACCAAGCTTGCGATAAAACTCAACCAGCGGCTTGGTCTGGGTGTGATATATCTGCAAACGCTTGCGAATGGTCTCTTCCTTGTCATCGTCGCGCTGGATCAATTCTTCACCGGTCGCATCGTCCTGGCCCTGAACCTTGGGCGGATTATGCTGGACGTGATAGATACGCCCGGAACCCGGATGCACGCGGCGACCCGACAGCCGCTGAACGATCTCTTCGTCCATCACGGCGATTTCCAGAACATGGTCGATCACAATGCCGGCATCGACCAGAGCTTCTGCCTGGGGAATGGTCCGCGGAAAGCCATCGAACAGGAACCCGTTGGTGCAGTCATCCTGAGTAATGCGTTCCTTGATCAGGCCGATGATCAGATCATCGGAGACCAGGCCGCCGGTATCCATTACTTCCTTGACCAGCACGCCCATTTCGGAGCCCGCCTTGACTGCTGCGCGCAGCATGTCGCCGGTTGAAATCTGGGGAATACCGAATCGTTGGCAAATAAACTGGGCTTGTGTGCCCTTGCCCGCTCCGGGGGCACCCAACAGGATGACGCGCATTGTCGAACTCCTCATCTAACTGAAAACGGGCCGCCTGCGGTATTACCGAAAGGCCGGCAGACGCCAGCTCCGGGGCCAGCGTACGAGATTTGCGCATGCGCCAGGGCATGCTAAAAGGGCGTTCAACATACACTCACAATCCGGCATGCACAAGCTGGACCATGGTCGCGTTCCGCCTACCTCTGTCAAGTTCTTGCATATTTTCGGCCGCGCCGCCAGAACCGTCAATTTATACGGTACAGCGGGATTCAGAATGTCCGCCCGGATAATCAACCGGTATTTCTCATTCCGGCAGCGATACCGGCGACGGTTACCAGCAATGCCCGCTCCAGATCTTCTCCAACGGATTGCCCCTGCGCGCGGGTACGTGCCAACAGCTCTGCCTGTAACAGGTGCAGGGGATCGGTATAGGGATTTCTGATCGCAACGGACTCAGCCAGCGCACTATTGTGCGCCAGCAGCTGGCCGCTCTGTCGAAGGTCAAGTACCACATCGATCGACTGCTGCAATGCATCGCGCAGCTTCTTACCCAGCGGCCATAGTTCCGGCTGGGCCAGCCGTTGTTCATACAACTGGGCAATACCGCCGTCGGCCTTGGATAACACCATTTCCAGCATTTCGACGCGCGCGAGGAAAAACGGCCACCGGGCCATCATCTCTCTTAGCTGGTCCTGCTTCCCTTGCGCGATGGCTTCAGTCAGCGCCTGCCCCGCGCCCAGCCAGGCGGGCAACATCAAGCGCGTCTGGGTCCAGGCAAATATCCACGGAATTGCCCTGAGCGTCTCGATGCCGCCCTGAGCGCGACGCTTGGCTGGACGACTGCCCAGCGGAAGACGCGCCAGTTCCTGCTCAGGTGTAGCCTGACGGAAATATTCGACAAACGTCGGCTCATCTCGCACTACGCCCCGATAAATTTCCACTGATCGGTCCGCCAACCGCTGCATCAGATCCCGCCAGGCAGGTTCAGGCGCCGGTGGGGGCAACAAGGTGGCCTCGAGAATGGCGCTGGTATAGAGCTGTAAACTCTGGATGGCGATCCCCGGCAGGCCAAACTTGAACCGAATCATTTCGCCCTGCTCGGTTACCCGGAACTGACCGTTCACCGAGCCTGGAGGCTGGGAAAGTATGGCCATATGCGCCGGGGCACCGCCGCGCCCTACGGTGCCCCCGCGGCCATGGAAGAGTCGCAGCCGAACACCCATTCGCTGACACACCTCAACCAACGCCTCCTGCGCGCGGTACTGGGCCCAGCCTGCCGCGAGTGCTCCAGCGTCCTTGGCCGAATCCGAATAGCCGATCATCACTTCCTGCTCATCACCTGCCAGATCACGATAACCCTCTAGGGATAAAAGCCGTTGCACCGCGGGGGCGGCGTTATCCAGGTCATCCAGCGTTTCGAACAGCGGAGCCACCCGCATCGGCCAGGTCACGCCGACCACCTTTAACAGCAGCTTCACCGCCAGGACGTCAGACGCAGTCGACGCCATTGATATGACATAAGACCCCATCAGCTCCGCGGGCTGGGAAGCGATCACCCGGCAGGTAGCCAGGACCTCGGCCACGTCGGCAGAGGGCTGCCAATCGGGGGGCAGCAAGGGTCGCCTGCTGCGCAGCTCCTCCAGGAGAAAATCACAACAGCGCTGCTCGTCCCATTCGCTGTATCTCCCCAGCCCAAGGTAATCGGTCAGCTCATCCAGGACTTCGCTGTGTCTGGCGGCATCCTGCCTGATATCAAGACGCACCAGCCCCAAGCCGAAGGCGTTGACGCGCCGCAGCGTATCCAGCAGCGGGCCGCTGGCGATCAGCTCCATACCCTGCTCAACCAGTGATCGATAACAGCATTCCAGCGGCCCACGCAGATCATCAAGCGTGTGCAACATATTGTCCGGTTCCGGCGTCTGCGCCGTCAGGGACGCTTGCGCCCATGCCCGAGTAGCCTGCAGCCTGCTCCGCAGCGTTTTCATCAAAGCTCTGTAAGGTTCGTCTACCTGGCCAACCTCTTCATAGAGTTCCGCACTAGCGGTCTGCATGGATAACTGGGTACTCAGCTTTTCGATATCCCGCAAATACAGATCGGCCGCCATCCAGCGTCCCAGCAACAGCACCTCGCGGGTGACCAAAGCCGTGACATTCGGATTACCATCGCGGTCACCGCCCATCCAGGACGCGACCCGGATCGGTGCCGCCCGCTCGTCAAGCGAGCCTCCCGTGCCTGCTTGCAGCTCCCGGTCCAGCCTGCGGAGAAACTGCGGTATGGCCTCCCAGAGCGAATTTTCGATTACCGCAAATCCCCATTTGGCTTCATCGACGGGGGTTGGACGGCTGCGACGGATCTCGTCGGTATGCCAGGCCTCGCTGATCAGGCGCGCAAGATCATGGCGGATTTCTTCCTTTTCCGACGTCGACAGATCATCGTGATCCCGGCGCGCCAGCGCTGCGGCGATGGCATCATATTTCTGAATCAGTGTTCGACGTGCGACCTCGGTAGGATGAGCCGTTAGCACCAGCTCGATATCCAAGGCCGCAACGTGCTGCGTGATTGACTCGCCGGTCATGCCCGACTGCCTTAGCCGCTGGAAGATTTCACCCAGGCAGCGCTCCTCGAAGCCGGACGTCTCATCCTCACGACGTCGGCGAATGCGATGGTACTGCTCGGCGATATTGGCCAGATTGAGGAACTGGTTGAAGGCTCGGCATACCGGCAATAACTGATTATCCGGCAGGTCGTGCAGTGCGGTGAGCAAAGCCTCGTGGGCGTCCTGGTCAGTGCGCCGGCTGTGCTTGGCGCCCAGGCGAATGCGCTCGATCCGCTCCAGGAATTCAGCCCCCAGATGTGACTTGATGGTGTCTCCAAGCAGCTCGCCCAGATCGTGAACATCTTCACGCAGGCGTGCATCAATTTCCGTCATGGCCATGGTCTGCTCCTTAGCTTCTTTGCCACAGCATGCTTCCATGCCGGAACCCTGACAAGCTCTCGTTGGTCCACTATGGAAGCAGCGAAGGTTTGTATATCAGCTAAGCTGAAGATGTCGCCACAAGCGAATTCAGTCATTTAGGGGAAAAACATGAAGATCCGTGAACTTACCCAGGAATGGGAACGCACCGCTAAAGGTCGCGTTACCAAGAACACCTATCAGGTAAATCTGCCGCTGGAAGATGCGGCTCGGCTAGCCGCCTTGCATGAAATGTATCCCAAACGCTGCGTCGAAGATCTGATTACCGATCTGCTCGCGACCGCGCTGGAAGAGCTTGAAGCCAGCCTTCCCTACAAGCGGGGTGAGGACGTGATCGCCCAGGATGAAATGGGCGACCCCCTCTACAATGATGCCGGTCCGACTCCGCGTTACCTTGAACTAAGCCGCAAGCATTATCAGGCGCTGGCAGAACAGCAGCAGGAACTCGAGCACTAGGCCTGGCTGGACTCAAAGCCCCTTGCGCTTGGCCTCTTCCCATAATTGGTTCAGGCGCATAGGGGAACTTTCCTCCAGAGTACAAGCAGTCCGGACGAGCTCCTGCTCAATCCAGCGGAAGCGTCTTTCAAATTTGCCATTGCCCTCGCGCAACGCAGTCTCGGCGTCTACCTTCAAATGACGGGCGAGGTTCACCACACAAAAAAGCAGATCACCAACTTCTTCAGCTATCGCGGGTTGGTCGCCTGCTGTGATGGCTCCTCGGATTTCCTCCAATTCTTCCGCGACCTTGTCGAATACCGGACCCACTTCCGCCCAATCGAAGCCTGACTGACTGGCGCGCTTTTGCAGCTTCTGGGCTCGGCTTAGCGCAGGCAACGCGTGGGGAACATCGTCCAGCAGGGACAACTGCGCGGGGACCACGGCTTTGGCGGCACGCTCTTCGGCCTTGATTGCTTCCCAGCGCTGCTTGACCTGCTCCGGCGCCAGGGCAACAGACCCCGGCGCCGTACGCAGGTTGCCGTCCGGGAACACATGGGGATGGCGGCGGACCAGCTTGCTGGTAATACCATCCACTACCCTGTCCCAATCGAAATGCCCTGCTTCGCGCCCCAGTTGCGCGTAATAGACGACCTGAAACAACAGGTCGCCAAGCTCGCCGTTGAGTTGGTCGAAGTCGCCTTGCGCTATGGCATCGGCCACTTCGTAGGCTTCCTCCAGGGTGTGCGGCACAATGGTCTCGAATGATTGCTGAAGATCCCATGGACAGCCATGTTGGGGATCGCGCAAGCGCTCCATGAGATACAGCAGATCCTCCAACTGATAGCTCACGCGCGATTTTCCTGCCGGTTGCGCCAGGCTTCGATGACGTTCGGCAACTGGCTGATACGCCCCAGCAAACGGCCGAGCATGTTCAGGTTGGGTATTTCCACGGTGAGCAACATGGCGGCGTAATTGTCGTCCTTGTTGGTCCGGGTACTGACCTCAAGCACGTTTATCTTTTCGTTTGCCAGCAACTGCGACACGTCTCGCAGCAGCCCCGCACGATCATAGGCGCGGATGAATATTTCCACCGGGTAGGTCTGCACCGGTTTGCCGCCCCAATTTACCTCTATCAACCGCTCCGAGACGCGATCCTGCAACTGCATGGCGGTGGCGCAATCCGCCCGATGCACGGTGACGCCGCGGCCCAGCGTGATGTAACCAATAATCGGATCACCCGGCACCGGCTGGCAGCAGCCGGCCAGTTGGGTAAGCAGATTGCCCACCCCTTGAATGTAGACGTCACCACGCCGGCCCGTCTTGCTGGGACGACGCGGGATCAGCTCGAGTTGCTCGGTGCGCCGGTCCGGCTCGACCAGTTGCTGCGCCACGTTAGCCACATGGGCCATACGGATATCACCCGAACCCACGGCGGCAAACAGATCTTCCTGGCTCCGGATACCCAGACGATCTATCAACTGCGCGTAGTCGGCGCCGTTCAATGCCAGCCGGGTGAGTTCCCGCTCGAGCATCAGTTTGCCGGCGGCAACATTCTGTTCCCGGGCCTGAAGCTTGAACCAGTGCTGGATCTTGGCCCGTGCGCGCGAGGTATTCACATAGCCCAGATTGGAGTTCAGCCAATCGCGACTTGGGCCGCTGTGCTTGCCGGTGATGATCTCGACCTGCTCGCCTGTCTGAAGAATGTAGTTCAACGGGACGATGCGGCCATTTACCTTGGCGCCACGGCAGCTATGACCAATCTCGGTGTGTACCCTGTAGGCGAAATCCAGCGGAGTAGCGCCCTTTGGCACGTCCAGCACGTGGCCATCGGGGGTAAAAAGGTAGATGCGATCAGGTTCGAAGTCCACCCGCAGCTGGTCGGCGAGGCCGCCGATATCGCCCATTTCCTCGTGCCACTCAAGTACCTGGCGCAACCAGGAAATCTTGTCTTCGTAAGCATTGGAGGACTGGCTGGTATCGGTGCCTTTGTAGCGCCAGTGCGCACACACGCCCAACTCGGCTTCCTCATGCATGCCCTGGGTGCGTATCTGAACTTCCAGCACCTTGCCGCCAGGCCCGACCACTGCAGTGTGCAGTGAACGGTAGCCGTTCTCCTTGGGATTGGCGATATAGTCGTCGAATTCGTTGGGAATATGGCGCCAGAGACTATGCACGATTCCTAACGCGGTATAGCAGTCGCGCACCAGCGGAACCAGTATCCGAACGGCGCGCACGTCATAGATCTGGCTGAATTCGATGCCCTTGCGGCTCATCTTGCGCCATATCGAATAAATGTGTTTCGCCCGTCCGGAGATGTCGCCATCAATCCCGGCCTCCTCCAATTCGGCTCGAAGCTGACCCATTACCTCCTCTATGTAGTCCTGACGATCGAGGCGGCGTTCGTCCAGAAGCTTGGCGATCTGCTTGTATTGCAAAGGCTCCAGATAGCGGAAAGACAGATCCTCCAGCTCCCATTTGATGTGTCCGATGCCCAGCCGATGAGCCAGAGGCGCGTAGATATCGAACACCTCCCGTGCGACGCGATACCGTTTTTCCTCAGTGGCGTCCTTTACCGCTCTGATCGCGCAGGTACGCTCGGCGAGCTTGATCAACGCCACGCGGACATCGTCGACCATGGTAATCAGCATCTTGCGCAGATTATCAACCTGGGACTGGGTGCCAAAGGCGCACTCCTTGTCACGACTTTGCGAGCCGCTGATCGCAGCCATACGCTGTACACCATCCACCAGACCCGCTACGGCAGGCCCAAGGCGACGCTCCACTTCATCCAGGCCAGCCTTGTGTTCGCGCACGGCGCGATAGATTACCGCAGCGACCAGGGAGTCCTGATCCAACTTGAGGTCCGCCAGAATCTCGGCCATCTCCAGCCCGGTCCGATAGCTGCTGTTGCCCTTCGCCCAGATATTTTCCGCAGCAATCGCGGCCTGCTCTAGCTGCAAGGCCCATTCACAAGCCTCCCGCAATTGCTCGGGGGAAGTCAGCGGCACCCGACTCTGGATCCGCTCCATCCAGGCATTCAGGTTGACACTGCCATCCTGATTGACCGGATGCTCTGCTCTGACTTGTACCATTAATTCTTGTCCTTGCCTGACACAAACAATGCCATGGCTTCAACATGGGCAGTCTGCGGGAACATGTCCATGACACCCGCCTGCACCAATCTGTAACCCTTCGCTGCCAGAATACCCGCATCGCGGGCCAGCGTAGCCGGATTGCAGGAAACATAGAGAATCCTGCCGACGCGTCGCTCGGCCAACGCAGCCACCAATACCTCGGCTCCGTCGCGTGGCGGATCCAAGAGGGCCGCCTGGTATTGCTGATCCAGCGTGTATTTTTCAAGGGGCTTCGACAAGTCAGCCTGATAAAAGTGCACCCCCTGCGATTGATTATTTCGCGCATTGTCTGCGGCGCGCTCGACCATCTCGGCGCTACCTTCAATACCGGTAACGATAGCCCCCATCTGGGCCATGGGCAGGGCAAAATTACCCACTCCGCAGAACAGATCCAGCACCTGTTCGCCTGGCTTCACGTCGAGCCAGGCCAGCGCCTGGTTGACCATCAGCTGGTTGATCGCAGCGTTGACCTGGGTAAAATCTCCCGGTCCGAAAGTGAAGCTTAGCTGCTGATCGTCAAGTGTGTAGCGAGGCTGAGGCGCTTCGCTTGTTCCATAGGGCCACGCCGCGTTCTCGTCGCCCTGCAACCATAGCTGCACACCATGCCTGTGGGACAGGCGCCCGAGATTTTCGCAGTCAGCTGCCGACAGGGGCCCAGTGTGGCGCACAACCATCGCGGGTTGATGACCACCTATCAGTTCGATATGCCCGAGCCCTGCCCGTCCATCCAGTTGCGACAGCAGCGCGGGCAACGCCTTCAGCAAGCCCTCCAGCGAGGGCACCAGAACCGGACACTCGACAACCTGAACCAGGTCGCTGCTGGCGCGCTGTCGATAACCCACTTCCAGCCGAGCGTTACGGGAATCCCAGCGAGCAGAGAGTCGTGTACGTTGGCGATAGCCATAGGCGGGCCCAAGCAAGGGCGGCATCCATTTCTCTGGCTCAACGCCGGCAAAGTGACGCAATTGCTGGGCCAGCGTCTGCTGCTTGATACCGATCTGGGTGTGGTGCGCCATGTGTTGCAGATTGCAGCCACCGCACAGGTCAGCATGCTGACAGCGCGGAACCTGACGCTCAGGGCTGGCCACGAGCAGCGCATCCAGTCGCGCTTCGATCAGTTTGCTGCGGGCCCGTACCACCCTGGCGGTCACCCGCTCGCCAGGCAATCCGCCCTCCACGAAGGTCGTCCGCCCCTGCCAGCTGCCGATACCGCGCCCGTCATGTGAAAGGCGATCCAGCGCCAGCTCTATGCGCTGGCCAATTGCGGCCGGGGCGTCTGTATTGCGCCTCTGCCTTCCGCGGGGTCTGTTCATGATTTGCCGTCAAACACCCCGGTGGAGAGGTACCGGTCGCCCCGATCACAGATGATCGCCACGATAACGGCATTCTCTACCTCGGCGGACAGGCGCAGCGCCGCCGCAACAGACCCACCTGAGGAAACGCCGCAGAAAATGCCTTCCTCTCTGGCCAGGCGCCGCATGACGACCTCGGCCTCCTCCTGCCCCATGTCGATGACTCTATCCACCCGACTGGCTTCAAATATGCTCGGCAGATAGGCCTCCGGCCAGCGACGAATCCCAGGAATGGAGGCACCTTCCAACGGTTGCAGACCGACGATCTGAATCTCGGGGTTCTGCTCCTTGAGAAAACGCGAGGTTCCCATGATGGTGCCGGTAGTACCCATGGAGCTGACAAAATGCGTGACGGTGCCGCGCGTGTCGCGCCATATTTCCGGACCGGTGCCGGTGTAGTGCGACTCCGGATTGGCATGGTTACCGAACTGATCCAGTACCTTGCCCTGCCCGTTGTCTTGCATCTGCAACGCGAGATCCCGGGCCCCTTCCATTCCCTCCTGCTGCGTCACAATAATCAACTCAGCGCCGTACGCAGTGACCGCCGCCTTGCGTTCGGCACTCATGTTGTCCGGCATGATCAATACCATCCGGTAGCCTTTGATGGCCGCAGCCATCGCCAGCGCGATGCCGGTATTGCCCGAGGTAGCCTCAACAAGCGTATCTCCTGGCCGGATCTCCCCCCGCTGCTCGGCGCTCGAGATCATCCCCATAGCCGCGCGATCCTTGACCGAGCCGGCCGGATTGTTGCCCTCCAGCTTTACCAGAATAACGTTACTGGTATTGCCTGGCAGCCGCTGCAGACGTACCAGCGGGGTATTTCCGATGCAATCGGCAATCGTTGGAAAGTCGGTATTCATCGCCCACCCTTGTTGCTTGTGCCGGCTGATCCGATCACAAGGCTGTGCTTTTTTTTCAGTCAGCCTATGATACCGGCAACAGAGAGACGGATACATATAATGAACGAGATTGGCATCAAAGCTCGCATTCTGCTGATGACCCTGGTCCCGGCTGGCTTGCTGGCCCTGACGCTGGGGATCTATTTCAGCTGGCAGCATCTGCAGGACCTGGACCAGCGGCTCCTGGAACGAGGCCTCAGCAACGTGGAGTACCTGCAGCGGCCAGCCACCAGCGCCCTGCTGGATGATGACCCAACGCAACTCCGCTCCATCCTGTCCAGCGCTCTCAACCATAGCGATGTACGCGCCATCACCGTATACGACCAGGATATGCGTCCGCTTGAGCATAGCGGTCCGCAAATGCATATCGCAGACAGCACCATTCAGGGCCCGTTGGGCGCCGGAACCGGTTTGCAGATCAGGACCAGCGACCACAGCAGCCGCTTCATGCTGCCGGTGCTGGCCAGTCCGGAGCTGGTAAGTCTGCAGCCCTACCCCCAGGTAGAAGTGGACGGCCTGCTGGGCTGGCTGGAAGTGGAGCTCAGCCATGGCAACACCCAGATCAGGGGTTACCAGACCATTCTCAGTACCTTGGTGATCATTGTACTGGGCCTGCTGTTAACCGGGACTGTGGTAGGGCTCATGGGGCGGCGCATAACGCGCCCGATTGGCCAGATCAACCAGGCTATCAGCCGGATAAGCGAGGGCCAGCTGGATATTCGTCTGCCAGCCCAGGGAAGCCGCGAACTCAATGAGCTGGCTGAGGGCATCAATACCATGGCCCAGACGCTGCAGAGCGCCCAGGGGGAACTGCAGCAGAATATTGATCAGGCAACCGAAGATCTGCGCCAGACGCTGGAAACCATCGAGATCCAGAACATCGAGCTGGATCTGGCCCGCAAGACCGCGCAGGAGGCCAGCCGGATCAAGTCGGAGTTCCTGGCCAACATGAGCCACGAGTTGCGAACTCCGCTCAATGGTATCCTTGGCTTCAGCAATCTGTTGCAGCGCACCGATCTCAGCGGACGTCAGCAGGAATACCTGGGCACTATCGAGAAATCGGCTGACAACCTGCTGGCGATCATCAACGAGATACTGGATTTCTCCAAGATAGAAGCGGGCAAGCTGGTCCTCGACAATCTGCCTTTCAATCTTCGCGACCTGATTCAGGATACCCTGACGATGCTCGCCCCCGCCGCGCACCAGAAGAACCTCGAGCTGGTCAGCCTCATTTACCGGGACACTCCGCTTGGGCTCAGCGGCGATCCATTGCGCATGAAGCAGATACTGGCCAATCTGGTCAGCAACGCCATCAAGTTTACCCATCAGGGCTCGGTCAGCGTACGGGTCATGCTTGAGCAGGAGGATGACTTCCATGCTCTGCTACGCATCAGCGTTACCGATACCGGAATCGGTCTTACGCCCAACCAGCAGAAGTCGCTGTTCCAGGCATTCAGCCAGGCAGACAATTCCCTGTCGCGCCAGAGCGGTGGTACCGGCCTTGGCCTGGTCATATCCAAGCGCCTGGTAGAACAGATGCAGGGCGAAATCGGTCTGCACAGCCAGCCGGGGGAAGGTTCCGAGTTCTGGTTGACGCTTCGCCTGAACAAATCGAGTCAGGCACTGGATGATTTACCCAGGCGCCCGCTGGCGGGCATGCGCGCAGGTCTCATCGAGTCCCAGACGCTTAGCCGCCAGTCGGTTCTGCATAATCTCGAAGATCTTGGCCTGGCGGTGACTCTGTTCGATACGCCTGCCCAGCTAAATCAGGCCCTGCAGTCTGCAAACGGTGCAGATAGCATTCATCTTGCCTTGCTGAGTACCCGCAACCTGTCCGCCTCAGCAGACGAGGTGCTGGAACTGGCAACCCTCTGGGCCGAGCGTGGTCTATGTAAAACCGTCCTGTTTACCGATACCACAGAGCATTATCCAATGCTCGACACACTGCCTCGCTCTGAATGCCAGGTGCTCTCCAAACCCCTGTGCACACGCAAGCTGTTTCGCGCCGCGGCACAGATGCTGCTCAAACCTGTGACGGCGACCAGCCCTGTCGCGCGCATCGAGCCCGACGCCCGCCCGCCAATGCTCAGCGTGTTGTGCGTTGACGACAATCTGGCGAATCTGAAACTGGTTGAAGCCTTGCTGACTGACATGGGCGCCAACGTACTCACGGCTACGAGTGGCGAACAGGCGCTGGAGATACTAAGGCAGCAGAAAGTGGAACTGGTGTTTATGGACGTGCAGATGCCTGGAATGGACGGTCGGCAAACAACTTCCGAACTACGCCTGAGGGAGGAAGCGGCCCAGTCTCGGCCAGTTCCGATCATCGCCTTGACCGCGCATGCCCTGGCTGGTGAACGTCGCCAACTGCTTAAATGCGGGATGAACGACTATATGAGCAAGCCGATCAACCCGGAACAGCTGCGCCAGTCGGTACAGAAATGGACCGGAATCGAGCTGAATCCCCTGCCTGATCAATCCGACAATGCCCAGAACGCTCCCCTTCCCGCCACCGCTGTGCAAATAATCGACAGGCAGGAAGGATTGAAACTGGCGGCAGGCAAAGCCGAGCTGGCGAATGACATGCTGGACATGCTGATTGCCAGCCTGCCGGAAGAACAGCGAAGGATAGAGCAGGCCCAGCTGGAAGGTAATAGAGCCGGCCTACTTGAAACGGTACATAAACTCCATGGTGCTACCCGGTATTGCGGCGTACCCGAGTTGCGTGCCTGTTGCCACCACGCGGAGAATTTGCTGAAAACCGGCATGGAAACCCAGGCGACTATCGACGAGCTGCTACGGGCCATCGAGCGTCTGCAGGCAAGCTATGCGGCGCTAGACGGCTGACCAGACGACAAAAGCCAGCGCCTGCTCGCGTTCGTCACTGAGGGAAAGCAACATCCGTCCACCCCCACCCTCCTCAAGTCGCTGTAGCGCGGCCCCGGAAAGCCTGACCAAGGGAGCGCCCAGCTCATCATTGTCGATCTGCATATCCTGCCACGACATACCCTTTGCCAGGCCAGTTCCCAGAGCCTTGAGGATTGCCTCTTTGGCGGCGAAGCGCTTGGCAAGATAACGTGCAGGCTGGTTGTGTGCCCGGAACCGTTGCAGTTCGACTTCGGTCAGTATGCGCTCGGCAAAACGATCGCCCTGGCGACCCAGCACCGCTTCGATGCGGCTGACCAGAACCAGATCGGTACCGATACCGACTATCATCGAGCCGCCGATGCAGCCATGATCAATGCGCGCATGTCGGCAACCGCCACGGCCAGGCCGGAAAACATTGCCCGGGCAATGATGGCGTGCCCGATATTCAACTCGTTGATGCCGGAGATCCCCGCGATAGGTTCGACGTTGTGGTAATGCAATCCGTGGCCGGCGTTAACCACCAGGCCTAGCTTTCGGGCGTAAGCCACGCCCTCGCGAATGCGTTTCAGCGCCTCGGCCTGCTCAGCTCCGGAGGAATCCGCATAGTGCCCGGTATGTAGTTCAATCACCGGAGCACCTACTCGCCTGGCCGCCTCAAGCTGTCGCGGATCGGCATCGATGAACAGCGACACCTCGATCCCCAGAGCCGCCAATTCCTCCACCGCCTCCTGAATCCTCGCCTGATTTCCGGCTACATCCAGGCCGCCCTCGGTGGTGAGCTCTTCGCGCCGCTCCGGTACCAGACAAACATGCGCAGGACGTATCTCGCCAGCAAACCTGAGCATTTCGTCGGTGACCGCTACCTCCAGATTCATTCTGGTTTGCAATACCCCAGCAAGCAGTCGTACATCGCGCTCTTGTATATGCCGGCGATCCTCACGCAAATGCAAGGTTATGCCATCAGCTCCCGCCTGCTCGGCTTCGATTGCCGCCTGAATCGGGTCAGGGTAACGGGTGCCCCGAGCCTGCCTCAGCGTGGCAACGTGATCGATATTGACGCCCAGCAACACACGCGATGGATTAATCACTGTCTGTCTCCTTTCGGGATGGATGGCTTTGTTGACTGAACAGCTGCCGACTGACCAGCGGTCGATCACCGAGATGTACCGCCAACGACTGGCGCATCAGTTGCTTGGCCGCCTTGAGCGTCTGCGGCAGGGTCCAGTCTCTTGCGGCCATCGCCAGAAGCGCCGCGCCGGTCATGCCGGGGGCCGCCAGCTCCGGGCCGACGATGCGTATCAGTCCCTGCTCCGCTTGCCAGACGTAACGCCCGGCTGGCTCTATCGGATCACCATAGGCATCAACGGTCAGACTGAAACCATAGCCCAGAAGATCCAGCAGCTGCCACTCGAATTCGCGCAGTATCGGCTCCACCGGCCCGGCGGCGGCTAGCCGTTCGAGGGCTTGCTGATAGGCCGCAAACAGGATGGGCTGGGGATCCCCAGGGGACAGGAGGCGGATGAGTAATTCATTCAGATAGAGGCCATTAAACAGACCCTGGCCCTGCAACACGGAAAATGCCCCTGCCACCTCAGCCTGGGAGACCGTCTTCAGCTCGCCCCGCCCACCGGTGGCAACCAGTAGCGGCATGAAGGGTTGGGGAGTCAATCCCTTGCGCTGACCACGGGCCCCGCGCCAGACCACCCGCTGCAGCCCCTCATGCAATGACAGCAAATCAACCAGGGCGCTCGTATCACGATACGGGCGACTATGCAGAACGTACGCAGGACTCAGCGGCGAATTCATTACTGATCGAAATTGTAACCCAGCGAACTCAGGGCCCTTTCGTCATCGGACCAACCACGCCGCACCTTGACCCACAGATTGAGCATGATCTTGCTGCCGAACAGTTTCTGCATGTCCAGACGGGCTTCCTGGCCAATCTTCTTCATGCGATCACCCCCGTCGCCGATGATGATCTTCTTCTGTCCTTCGCGCTCGACCAGAATCAGCGCATGGATATGCAGAACCTTGCCTTCCTGCTTGAACTGCTCGATCTCGACGGTAACCTGGTAGGGAATCTCCGCACCCAACTGGCGCATCACTTTTTCGCGAACCAGTTCTGCGGCCAGAAAGCGCGAGCTGCGATCAGTAAGCTGGTCATCCGGAAAGAAATGTTCACTCTCCGGCAACCGCTCGGCAATGAGTTGTTCCAGCGAGTCGATATTGCGGCCGTGCAGGGCCGAAACGGGCACCACCTCGGCATTTGGCAACTGCGTGGTCAGCCATTCCAGATGCGGCAGCATTTCCCGCTTGTCATCCATCCGGTCGACCTTGTTGACGACCAGAATCACCGGGCACTTAACGTAACGCACCTTTTCCAGCACCATCTCATCTTCATCTGTCCAGCGCATGCGATCAACAACGAACAGCACGACATCCACATCACGTAGCGCCTGGGTGGCGCTTTTGTTCATGTAGCGATTCAGAGCCTTGTCGTTATCCTTGTGCAAGCCCGGGGTGTCGACATAGATCGCCTGGACGCCCCCTTCGGACTTTATGCCAAGCATGGTGTGGCGGGTGGTCTGAGGCTTGCGCGAGGTAATCGCCAGCTTCTGACCAAGGATATGGTTGAGCAATGTAGACTTGCCAACGTTGGGCCTGCCTACTATCGCAACGTAGCCGCAGCGGCTCGTTTCACTCATCGGTTTTCTCCACGCCTAGGGCGATAAGGGCTTTCTCAGCCGCTTCCTGTTCTGCCAGACGGCGGCTATTACCCACACCAAAGGTGCGCTCTTCAAGCGGAGTGATCTGGCACTCTACGCGAAAGATACGGCAGTGAGCTTCACCGCTACTTTCGATGACTTCATAACGAGGCAGTTCACACTGGCGGGACTGGAGATACTCCTGCAGCCGGGTTTTCGGATCTTTGTTGTTGTCAACAACGGTCAGTGTAGAAATGTGTTCCTGGAGCCAGAACAACGTTCGTTCACGAGCGGCCTCCATGCCGCTGTCGAGGTAGATAGCCCCGATGATCGCCTCGGTAGCGTCGGCCAGAATCGACTCTCGTCTGAACCCGCCGCTCTTGAGCTCCCCCGACCCCAGCCGAAGGTACTCGCCCAACTCAAAACCCTTGGCCAGTTCGGCCAGCGTAACGCCCTTGACCAACCGAGCGCGCAATCTGGACAGCTGCCCTTCACGTGCCTGCGGAAAGCGCTCGAACAACGCTTCGGCAGCAACGAAATTCAGGATCGAGTCGCCCAGAAATTCCAGACGCTCATTATTACGCCCGCCCAGGCTTCGATGGGTGAGCGCCAGGATCAGGAGGTCCGGATCGTTGAAGCTGTAGCCAATTTTGCGTTCAAGTCGGTCTAACTTATTGCTCACTTTATAGGTCTGACAATGTGGGTTTCATCGAAGTGAACCAGCAGGTCCACCGTTTGCAGCATGGGTGATCTCACCTCATACTTGATTGTGACAGTGTAGACATCGGCCCCACTGGCCTTCACATTTATAGCCTCTGACGCGTTTATGTCGCGGATGCTATTGATCTGCATGCCTTTGGTGATGTGGCTGGTCAAATCCCTCAACGAGCCGATCTTGATGCTGGGATCTTCACTTACTGATGTAACTATCTTGCGCAGTGCGAAATGATCCATGTAGATGGGGATCAGCTTCATGGCGACCACCATTCCAAAGATCAGGATCGTGATGACTGCTAACCAACCAAAGAATGACATGCCCTTCTGGGAGTGGCGCATGATAACCTCGTGACGTCCGTTGTTGATGTTATATTCGACTGCCACCACCTCCTGATCAGTGGATCAGGGACACCCTGGAAAAACTTGGCAGATTACTGAATTTCGGTTCCGGCCAATGCATCCACACCGCGAATGCCTTCCCGACAATATAATTGTCCGGCACCATTCCCCACAACTCCTGGGGCATGTTGGGTGCACTCCAGTATCTACTGTCATTGGAATTGTCTCGATTGTCACCCACCATGAAATAGTGCCCCTCCGGCACTACCCACTGATCCGCAGAAGGCGCCTTCGCCAGCCGCTTGAGGCGGATTTCATGGCTTGCCTCGCCAAGCTGTTCTTCATATATTTCAGCCTGGGCGATGGACTGCAACGGATGACCCGCTGGCACTTCGTCATCCGGCACTACCCGCAGCAGATCCCGTTCGACCACATCACCATTGATGAAGAGCTGTTTGTTGGCATACCGGACGTGATCTCCCGGCAATCCTACGACACGCTTGATGTAATTGATTCTGGGATCATTCGGATAGCGGAACACCATCACATCGCCCCGCTGCGGATCTCCAACATCCAGCACTTTCAGATCCAGCACCGGCAAGCGAATGCCATAGGCAAATTTATTGACCAGAATGAAATCGCCCACCTCAAGGGTAGGCTTCATCGATCCTGAAGGAATCTGGAAAGGCTCTACCAGAAACGAGCGCAGGATCAACACTACTGCCAGCACCGGAAAGAACGACTTGCCATACTCCACCAGCAGCGGCTCTTTCTCCAACTGCTGCACAGTCTGCGGATCGGTCACGTCCACCCTGGCCTGATAAGCCGCAATAGCGCGACGTCGACGGGGCGCCAGCCAGACAAAATCCAGCAGCGCCAGAAAGCCTGCGATAGCTACTGCTATCACTAGCAAGAGCGGAAAATTGATGTGCATCATTCCTTACGGACTTCCTAATTATCGACTTTCAACACCGCAAGGAAGGCTTCCTGAGGAATCTCCACATTGCCCACCTGCTTCATTCGCTTCTTGCCCGCTTTTTGCTTTTCCAACAGCTTTTTCTTCCGGCTTGCGTCACCGCCGTAGCACTTGGCGATAACGTTCTTGCGCAAAGCCTTCACCGTAGAGCGCGCCACCACCTGACCGCCAATGGCGGCCTGGATGGCCACATCGAACATCTGTCGAGGAATCAATTCTTTCATTTTCTCGACCAACTGGCGGCCTTTATAGGCTGCATTGTCGCGGTGCACGATCAACGCCAGCGCGTCGACCTTTTCAGCGTTGATAAGCACATCCAGACGCACCAGTTTGGCCGCCTGGAACCGGTCGAATGAGTAGTCGAGTGACGCATATCCGCGGCTAACCGATTTCAGACGATCAAAGAAATCGAGCACGACTTCGTTCATCGGCAGATCGTAGACAACCTGGACCTGGGTACCCAGAAAAAGCATATCGTGCTGAACGCCGCGCTTCTCTACACACAAGGTGATCACGCCACCCAGGTGCGGCTGTGGCACCAGGATATTGGCCCGCACGATGGGTTCACGCATTTCCTCGATCATTGATGGATCTGGCAGATACGAAGGATTGTCCACGTAAATGAGGGTTCCGTCTTTCTTCAACACCTCAAACACTACGGTGGGAGCAGTGGTGATCAGGTCCAGATCGTATTCGCGCTCCAGGCGCTCCTGAATGATTTCCATGTGCAGCATGCCGAGAAAGCCGCAACGGAAACCAAAACCCAGCGCGTCGGAGCTTTCGGGCTCGAAATGCAGCGATGCGTCATTCAGTGTCAACTTGGAAAGCGCTTCGCGAAAATCTTCAAAATCGTCGGAACTGACCGGGAACAGGCCCGCGTAGACCTGCGGCTTGACCTTCTTGAATCCGGGCAGCATGTCTACGTCAGGAGTGTTCGACAAGGTCAGCGTATCGCCAACTGGCGCGCCATGAATATCCTTGATGCCGGCAATGATAAAGCCTACCTCACCGGCCTTGAGATCCACCGTTTCGCTGTGCTTGGGGTTGAATACACCTACGCTGTCGACCTGGTGTATCTTGCCCGTTGACTTGACCAGCACCTTGTCGCCCTTCTTGATGCGACCATGCTTGACCCGCACCAGGGAAACCACTCCCAGGTAGTTATCGAACCAGGAATCGATAATCAATGCCTGCAACGGCGCTTCAACTTCGCCGACCGGCGGCGGTATCACCTTGATCAACCGTTCCAGCACATCCTCGACACCCACGCCGCTTTTGGCACTACAGGCCACCGCATCAGTGGCATCGATGCCTATCACGCTTTCGATTTCCGCCATCACCCGTTCAGGTTCGGCTTGCGGAAGATCGATCTTGTTAAGCACGGGCATCACTTCCAGCCCCTGCTCAATGGCGGTATAGCAGTTGGCAACCGACTGCGCCTCAACACCTTGAGCAGCGTCGACTACCAGCAAAGCACCTTCACAGGCAGCCAGCGAGCGGCTGACCTCATAATGGAAGTCCACGTGACCAGGCGTATCGATAAAATTCAGCTGGTAGGTCTTGCCATCCCGAGCTGTGTAATACAGCGTCACACTGTGAGCTTTGATGGTGATGCCGCGCTCGCGCTCAAGATCCATCGAGTCGAGTACCTGCTCCGCCATCTCCCGCTCGGTGAGCCCCCCGCAGATCTGGATGAAGCGGTCGGCCAGTGTCGACTTGCCGTGGTCAATGTGGGCGATAATCGAAAAATTTCGGATGAGACTCAGGTCACTCACAGCAAGGATCTTCCAGACTTGATTGCCAGACATGGCGGTGGACGGGGAGGTTCCCGAAAACAGCCCGCGAGTGTACCCGAATAAGGGTGGCGACGCCATTGGGTCCCATCCTTGATCAGTCACACCGTCCCAGGTGCAACTGATCAAGAATCAGGAAAAGAAGGCTCTATTCAGCAAGCCGGAAGGTAATGTAACTGGCGCGGCCCTGGCGTATGACACGCATCGAGATGGAACGGTTGGTAGGCAGCTCTCCGACCACTTCCCGGAAACCCTCTACCGACTCGACGGCCTGGTTATCCAGATTGGTAATGATATCGCCAGGGCGCAGACCGACCATAGCCCCAGGACCTTGTCGGACATCACTGACCACCACGCCGCCCTGCACGCCAAGGTCGTTCTTCTGGCGCTCGGTCAGATCGGAAACATTGATACCGAGGCGATTATCCGTCACGCCTGATGGTCCTGACGACGGTGCGCTTGAGGCCGCAACATTATCCTCCTCGGGCAACGCGCCTATTTCAATTTCCAGCTCCAGACGCTTCTTGTCGCGCATTACCTCAAGAGTCGCCCGCTTGCCGGGACGGACCAGACCTACCGCATGGGGCAAATCGGATGACATCACGATCTCGCGATCATTGAATTTCAGAATCACATCCCCTACTTCCAGTCCGCCCTTGGCAGCGGGACCTTCCGGCATCACCTGGGCAACCAGCGCGCCTGCGGGTTTCGGCAAGCCAAAGGATTCTGCCAGGTCCTTGTTAACTTCCTGAATCACCACCCCGAGCCAGCCTCTGCGAACCGTGCCGGTTTCCTTGAGCTGCTCGACCACGTCCATCGCCACGTCGACCGGTATGGCGAATGAAAGGCCCATGAACCCGCCGGAACGAGTGAAAATCTGGGAATTGATACCGATCACTTCGCCGGCCAGATTGAACAGCGGCCCACCCGAGTTGCCCGGATTAATGGCCACATCGGTCTGGATGAAGGGTACGTAGCTCTCATTAGGCAAGCTGCGACCCTTGGCACTGATGATTCCCGAGGTTACCGAATAATCAAAACCGAACGGCGAGCCGATAGCCAGGACCCATTCACCGGGGCGCATGTCGGCAGATGAGCCAATGCGTACGACGGGCAAGTCGGCCCCGGCCTCGATCTTCAGCAGGGCCAGATCGGAACGCGGGTCTGCCCCGACCAGCTCGGCCTCCAGTTCACGTCGGTCGGATAACCGCACGAAAATTTCGTCGGCACCAGCCACCACATGATTATTGGTCAGTACATAGCCGTCGGCCGAAATGATGAACCCGGATCCCAGCGATTGCGGCGCCTGCCGACGCTGCGGAACCGAAGGTGACTGCTGGGGCATACCGTGCTCGAAAAATTCACGGAATATGGGCGGCAAACCTTCCAGGTCTGGCATTCCGGGTGGCATACCGGCCGACCGGCCTTCGCTGATGGCCTGGCGGGTACTAATATTGACTACGGCCGGGGAAGCCTCTTCTACAAGATCAGCAAAATCCGGAAGATCTTGAGCCATGATTGGCGACTGCCATACCAACATGACTGTCCCTGCTACGGCCAGCAACCAGCGCTGCATTGATATCATACGAACCAACTCCCAATAGACGAAACTCGTAGATTGTTCAGAAATTTCCGGATGGGATCAACTCTCAGCGGTTGTCAAATGCACGGTATCAATACGACATATTACATGGGGCTGAAGAGTCGGGTCCTCCATGGTGCGCCGAGCATGCAGACGTACCAATCCGAAACCGGCAAACAACCCGGCGAAGGCCGCAGCAATAATCCCCGGTTCGCCAGTTTCGAACATCTGCGCGAGGAGCGCAAATCCGAACAGCCCTAGCAGCGGCACGACATATACCCACATGGAGCCGCGCAGCACGGCTTCCTCCGGAATGCCGATCAGCACCTCGTCGCCGACGGTGTGCAATCGTTCGGACAAAACTCTGATGAAACCCTGCCGCGAGCCAGATCCAAGGCGCTGTAAAAGGGCATGGCCACAGCCTGCGCGAGCCTGGCAGCTTCCACAGGTGCTACGGCGGACAGTCTCCACCCAGACAGCACCTGCTTCCACGCTCAGCACTCGCCCCCGCTCTTCGATCACGGGGTCGCCTCGCGCTGATCCGGCAGTAGTGAGCCCACTATGGACTCGGCAGTTTCGGGGGGTATTTCTCCAACGAGCGTCGCTAGATAGGCACCGTCGCTCATATCCACAACGCGGCTAACCGCCACCGTCGGCCCCAGCTGGGCACGGATATTTTCCGCCAGCTGAACATCAACCAGCGGCTCGATGAACAACGTAAAGCGGGCGATACCATCCGAATAGACCTGACTGGCCACCAACGCGCCTGTCTCGTCAACCAGGCCAGTAGCCTGCCCTTTGATGGCAAAGCCGGCTGGCAACCAGGCAGGTTGCCAGCTATAGGCTGGAACCACGTCGCTAGCCGACGTCGGCTCGATGTCTATGCAAGCAGGAGAGGGAGTCAATCGATCATCAAGGGAAGGGCCATGTTCAAACGTGGCGAACTGAAAACGCTCAAGCAGTGCCTGGCGGTCATTGATCATCAAGGATTTCAGCAATAAACCGGTTTCAGTATCGAGATAGTATTCATAGCCGTACCGGTGGGCGTCTCGAGGCTGAACCGCCAATACGGTGACGGGTCGCGATGCCACCCGAGTAGTGCCGAGAACCTGAAATTCGTACCAGTCTCCCAGAGCGACCGGCTCGGCAACCGGGGAAATGGTATTTCGCCATCCGGACTTCGCAGTCGACAAATTGGCACACTGCAATTCGCCATCGCGCCATAACCACTCCCGAGGCTCTCCATCGGTCTGGATCAAACGCTCGGTGACAACCTCATCCGCGACCTGATGCCAGATCTGGTGGGTGGTAAAGCTGCCAGTTCGCTCGTAGATGAAGGCACCGTGAAAATTTTCTTCACGAGCGGCCTCAGCCATTCTAGCTAACCAGTCCTGAGCGGCCTGCGCGGCCACAACAGGCGATAACAACAGTAGAGCAAAGCCGATACAACGGCGCTGATTGGCGCCGTGCCCTAACACTACTTGTTATCCAGGCTCGCGGCACGAGCTTGTGGAACCAGATGCGGCGTAGCCGTCTGAGCACCTTGCTCAGCGTGTTGACGCAGATAGCCCTCAATGCGCTCCTCGTGCCAGCCAGAGACTGCCTGGGCAGATTCAGCTGTCGCCGGGAAGCCAGCCAGAACCGCGCTACCTGACTGGGCAGCCGGAGCAGCGGCAGGTGCAGCCACTGGTGCCTGCTCAACTGCGGAACGCTCTGCGAGCGCTGGCTGAGTGGGCGTGGCTTCCTGGTTCATCATTCGCACACCTACCAGCACAGCAACAGTTACAGAGGCCGCTACAGCGAATTTACTGGCAGTCTGCCAGATACCGGCAGATTTCCTGGCCGGCGTACCAAGCGCAGGCTCATCAGCCAACGCCGCAGCAATTCCCGCCGACAGATCAATCTTGCCCTGCCACGGCTCTTTATGCATTACCGCCCGGGCAGTCTGATAGCGCTCCCAAGTGCTGCGAACAGCAGGATCCTGTTCGGTGGCCTGGAGGACACGCCGTATTTCAAGTTCTCCGGCTTCGCCATCCATGAACGCGGAGAGAGATTCCTGCAAGGATTCGCTTCTCATTGGTGTACCTCTCAAAGGCCCAAAGGGCTCGCTGCGTTAAACCCGTACCCCTACTTATGCTTCCAACAGGGGCTTAAGGGCTTTGTCGATTGCCTCACGTGCCCGGAAAATGCGCGATCTTACAGTTCCGACCGGACATTCCATCACAGCGGCAATATCTTCATAGCTCAAACCTTCAAACTCACGCAAGGTCAAAGCCGTTCGTAAATCGTCTGGCAACTGCTGCAGCGTCCGATTGACCACTTGTTCAATCTCGTTGCGCAGCAAATCGCGTTCTGGCGAATGTATATCTTTCAAGGCGCTGTCGCCTTCGTAATACTCGGCGTCTTCAGCCGCAATATCAGAATCAGGCGGGCGTCTGCCTCGGGCTACCAGGTAATTTTTCGCCGTGTTGATGGCGATCCTGTACAACCAGGTATAGAACGCGCTATCGCCACGAAAATTAGCCAAGGCGCGATAAGCCTTGATAAAGGCTTCCTGAGCCACATCCTGCGCTTCATGCGTGTCGTGCACAAACCGGGTAACCAAGGCCAAAATCTTGTGCTGATATTTGAGTACCAACAGATCAAATGCTCGTTTATCACCTTTTTGAACCCGTTCGACCAACTGCTGGTCCGTCTGTTCAGCCATTCCCAGGCACTCCGTTGCGAATAGGCAACATTCCTGCCTTGTTATGATAGACCCGCAATGTAGCCAAAAGTTCTCCCCTTATCAGGTTCAGCAATAGGAACAGGTGTTTTTCGAAAAGTTCCATCGCGATTTGTGGCCAATGATACAACACCGGGAAACGACCCGGCACTACATCTTAAGGCGCTCTGTATTGTCCAGCACTAGCCTTCTATATACTAGCCAGATGCCCAAATGAATGCCTATTGGCCGATTGAGAGACTATGACCTCTAAACATGAATACGACGTTCTGGTGATCGGCAGCGGCGCCGCGGGTTTGACCCTGGCCTTGCATCTGGCCTCAGAGCTGCGTGTAGCCGTGCTCAGCAAAGGCCGCCTGTCCGAGGGCTCTACCTACTGGGCCCAGGGCGGTGTTGCCGGCGTTCTGGATGACAGCGACACGGTGGATGCCCACGTGCAGGACACCTTGGATGCCGGCGGCGGCCTGTGCCATGAAGAAGCGGTACGCCAGATTGTGGGGAATAGTCGCGAAGCCATTGGCTGGCTTGTCGACCAAGGGGTCCCCTTTACCCGCGAGAAGCGAGAGGATGGTAGCGAAACCGATGATTTCCACCTTACCCGCGAGGGTGGCCATAGTCATCGCAGGATCATTCATGCCGCCGATGCTACCGGGGCTGCGATTTTTAACACCTTGCTGCTCAGAGCTCAGGAACACACCAATATAGAACTGCTGGAAGATCGAGTGGCTGTGGATCTGATCACCTCGCAAAAACTGGGCAGAGCTGGCAAACGCTGCTTCGGCGCCTATATTTTTAACCGCGCTTCTGGTCGCGTGGAAACCTTTGGCGCCCGATTTACCGTCCTGGCAACCGGCGGGGCGAGCAAGGTCTATCTTTATACCAGCAACCCCGACAGCGCCTCGGGGGATGGCATAGCGATGGCCTGGCGGGCGGGCTGTCGGGTAGCCAACATGGAATTCAACCAGTTTCACCCAACGTGCCTGTACCACCCCAAGGCCAAAAGCTTCCTGATAACTGAAGCGCTCCGCGGCGAAGGCGCCTTGCTTAAATTGCCGGATGGAAGCCGCTTTATGCCGCGTTTCGACAAGCGTGCCGAACTGGCTCCACGGGACATCGTTGCGCGCGCTATCGACCACGAAATGAAGCGCCTGGGTCTGGATTGCGTCTATTTGGATATCAGTCACAAACCGGCGCAGTTCATTCGTGACCACTTTCCTACTGTTTACGAGCGCTGCCTGACGTTTGGCATAGACATTACCCGTGAGCCTATTCCGGTAGTTCCTGCGGCGCATTACACCTGCGGCGGCGTGGTAGTGGATTCTGCCGGACAAACGGACCAGGCGAACCTGTATGCCATTGGCGAAACCAGTTTTACCGGTTTGCATGGAGCCAATCGCATGGCGAGCAACTCTTTGCTCGAATGCATTGTCTACGGGCGCTCTGCAGCGCACGACATTCTGGAGAAGCTACACACCAGCAGCATGCCTGCCGATCTGCCGCCGTGGGATGAAAGCCAGGTAACCGACTCTGACGAGGACGTCATCATCTCCCATAACTGGGATGAACTGAGGCGCTTCATGTGGGATTACGTGGGAATCGTTCGGACTACCAAGCGACTGCAGCGAGCGAAACATAGAGTCGATATGCTCCTGGCCGAAATCCACGAGTTCTACAGCAATTATCGAGTGACTCGGGATCTTCTGGAGCTACGAAACCTGGCAGTGGTGGCAGATCTTATCATCCGCTCTGCCATTCTGCGCAGGGAAAGTCGTGGCCTGCATTATACGCTGGATTATCCGGCGATGCTGGACGCCGCCGAAGACACTATTCTGTCGCCGCCCAACGCTGGCGACTGAACCGCAGACGCAAACGAAGGCGTCGCAGGGCGTCTTCGCTGGCTGAATCTGCAGGAAGAATGACGGATACAGGCAGCCACCGCCCCGGCTCCCTCAGCCGCACAACCGTCAGGAATGCGCTAACGAAGGTATCCGGCTGCAGATTCGCACCCGCTTCGGTACCATTGCGCCGCAGAACGTGCCACCCATGGCTATCAAATCGCAGGCCCGTTATGGAATGCGCATGACGCAAGCTGACCTGCCGCGGCCAGATCCACCAGCAGTAGACCAGTACCGCAGTCATGCACAGGGCTGCCTGCAATACCGGCAACGCGCTACGGTATAGGGCAGCGATGGCCAGGATCGTCACGAGCAGTACCAAGCCTCCCAGAAATCTGGAAGGTCTGCGGCTTAGCATCAAATAATCAGTTGGGCTGGACACGATCCAATATCATCCTCACGATGCGTTTAAGATCAGGATTTTCCGGTTCACTGCGTTGCATGAACCAACCGAACATATCCTGATCCTCTGATTCAAGCAGCATACGAAACCGATCCTGATCTGCCGCCTCCAGGTCCCTGTAAGCCTCTTCCAGAAACGGACCAAGAAGAACATCCAACTCCAGCATGCCGCGTCGGCTGTGCCAATACAACCGCTTGAACTCTATATCGGCCGACATCGAAATCTCCATTACCTATTGAAAGCGGCGATTACTACCTAAACATCATTATAGCCGCAAGATTGATGCGCAGTGGCGCTGACAAATGACCGCGCCTACCCCTATGATGTAACAGCTGACTACGAGGGGACAACCAGTAACGCCATGACCCAGACACACGACATCGCCACACTGCTGTCTGATCGCTTTGCGAGCGCAGCAGATGCAGAGAACGCAGAGAACGCTATCGCCTGGCTTGACCACGAAGGGATTATGGAAGTGAGCGGCGCTGACGCTGCTCGCTTTTTGCAGGGCCAGCTAACCTGTGACCTTTCCAATCTGAGCCTGCAGACCAGTACGCTCGGGGCCAGATGCAACCCAAAGGGACGGATGCAGTCAAGTTTCCGGCTACTGAAAACGACCGACACCGACTACCTGCTCGCCTTGAGCGCCGATCTGCTCCAGGCTCAGATCAGCGAGCTCGGCAAATATGCGGTTTTTTTCAAGGCCAAGATTGCCGATATCTCTGCTCAATGGATTCGTCTGGGGATCTGGGGCCCGCAAGCGCAGCAAATTTTGATAGCAGCAGGGTTCGACATTCCCGGGCAAAGCAACGACGTGACCCACCACGCTGCCGGCCTGATTGCCAGGCAGAATGAAGACGTTTACGAGGTGTGGCTAAGGGTAGATCATGCCATGCCCGCGCTGGATGCCCTTTGCCAAGGCGCAACGCCTGTTTCCAGAGAAGCGTGGACAGTCCGGCAGATTCGCTCGGGAATCGGCCAGATCAACAAGCTGACCTATGAAAGTTTTATTCCGCAAATGATCAATCTCCAGCAGCTAGGTGGCGTGAGCTTTCGCAAAGGCTGCTATACGGGCCAGGAAATCGTTGCCAGAATGCAATATCTGGGGAAACTGAAAAGGCGTATGTACCGGCTACTTCTGGCAGGTGAGGCAGCCCCGCCGTCAGGCACTGTCATTGTCGACCGTGATACCGGCAAGCCCGTCGGCGAAGTAGTGCTGGCCGCGCGCAGTAACCGGATGGTAGAAATACTGGCGGTACTGCAAAAAGATGCTGCACAATCAGTCATAATGAGCGTGGCAGATAGCAGTGGGCCATTACTGACCCTGGCGGATTTGCCATACGAATTCGAATTGGCGGCCAGTGAGGCCGACAAGGAAAACTGAGCAGGGATATCCATGACAGATCTGGCCCAACGCGTTCAAGAACAATTAATGGAAGCCATTGATAAGGATCAATTGGTTTTACCAACACTGCCGGAAGTCGCCCTGCGTGTAAGGGAGGCGGCGGAAAATCCTGAGGTGAGCATTCCGGAGCTGGTCAAAGAGATCAGTACCGACGCCGCGCTCAGCGCCCGTTTGATCAAGGTAGTCAACAGCCCGTTATTACGTACCCGCCAGGAGATTACCGATCTGGGGATGGCGGTGAATCGTATGGGAATAACCTATACCGCCAATCTCGCGACCGGGCTGGCCATGGCGCAGATGTTCCAGGCGACGTCGGATGTCATTGACCGTAAAATGCGCGAAGTCTGGGGTCGCAGCACGGAGGTGGCCGGGATCAGCCATGTTCTGAGTCGTCATTACACCAAACTGAAGCCCGATCAGGCCACGCTGGCCGGCCTGGTGCATCAGATCGGGGTGCTGCCAATTCTGGCCTACGCCGAAGAGCACAGCGAACTGATGGCTGACCCCAAAAGTCTTGATTTGGTGATAGCACGGATTCATCCGGTTATTGGTGACAAGATTTTGGAGGCGTGGGATTTCCCTATCCCATTGCGTCACGTGCCAACTCAGCATTTGGACTTTGAACGGGTGTCCCAGGCGACAGACTATTCCGATGTGGTTCAGGTGGCCTTGTTGCAAAGTCTGGCAGGAACGGATCATCCTTACGCGCAGATGGACTGGGGCACCATTCCCTCTTTCGCCAAGCTGGGCCTGAATCCTCACGAAGATGAAGAAGAGGAAGATCTTTCCGCAGAAATGGAAGCAGCGATGCAGCTGTTGGGCTGATGTTTTCAGGCGGCAGTCCGAACACCGAACGGCCTGCCGCCTGTTTCCGACTTAGCGATTCCTCCATTGCGGGGGACGCTTCTCCAGGAAGGCGTTAACGCCCTCCAACGTATCGTCATCATCGAACAGATCGACAAAACGCTCCCTTTCCTCAGCCAGCATGCTGTTCAATGGCTGGCTGCGCGCTCCCTGAATGAGCGCCTTGCACTGCCGTACAGAGAGGGGGCTCTGGCGAGCAACCTGCGCGGCCAGACGCAGGGCCGTGGCCAAGGCCTGCCCCTCTTCGACGACCTCCTCTACTAGCCCGATGCGCTCGGCCTTGACCCCATCAATCCGCTCGCCACACAGAATCATGCGCTTGGCCCAGCCTTCACCCACCAGCCAGGACAAGGCCTGGGTACCGCCCGCACAGGGCAACAGTCCGACACTCGCCTCCGGCAAAGCCAGTTGCACTTGCCGCTCGGCGATACGGATATCGCAAGCCAACGCGCATTCCAGCCCGCCGCCCATGGCATAACCGTTAAGGGCAGCAATGGAAACTCCCGAGAAGTCACGCAACGCTTCGAATGCCTGGCCGAACAGGCGAGCCATCATTCTCGCTTGAGCTTTGTCACCTTCGGCAAAGAGCTTGAGGTCAGCGCCAGCGGAGAAAAACCGCTCTCCTCGACCCGTGATAACCAACGCATAAATCTCTGGGTCGCTGTTCAGGTGGGCTACCAGCTCATACAGACCATGCAGGGTATCCGAGTCCCAGGTATTGGCAGGCGGATTATCGATAGTTACCAGCGCCGTATGGCCAACCTTTTGCACCACCAGCTTATCGGTGCGCGGGACCAGGGCGGTATAGGGCTGCAAGGGATGTTCCATGGGAGACTCCTATTAATGCTACTGGGAATGCTGATAAGGCCGGTCTGGCACTCAGGTCTTTCCGATCCAACCACAGGCGCCGTCAGTTGATCAATCCAGTGGAGGCAACTGCCAGTCAATCGGCTCGCGCCCATGGGCGAGCAAATAATCATTCGCCGCGGAAAAATGGCCGTTACCGATAAATCCCTTATGGGCAGACAAGGGCGACGGATGCACCGAGGTCAACACCAGATGCCGCGACGAATCTATCTGTTGACCTTTTTTTTGCGCATAGCTTCCCCACAGCATGAAAACCAGATGCTCACACCGTGCGTTCAGCACATCGATGACCGCAGACGTGAATCGCTCCCAACCGCGCCTGGCATGGGAGCCAGCCTGACCATGCTCCACCGTCAGCACCGCATTGAGAAGCATAACTCCCTGATTTGCCCAGCTCTGCAGGCAGCCATGGGAGGGGATCGGAAGTCCGAGATCACGCTGGATTTCCTTGAATATGTTTTGCAGTGAAGGCGGCGGCCTGACGCCTGGAGGAACAGAAAAGCTTAATCCGTGCGCCTGTCCTGGCCCATGGTAGGGGTCCTGACCAATGATCACCACTTTCACACGGTCCAGCGTGGCGCTGTTCAGCGCATTGAAAATCAGAGGTCCCGGAGGATAAACCGTCTTACCAGCCGTTTTCTGCTCAAGCAGGTAATGCCTGAGCTCTTGCATGTAAGGCTGCTCGAACTCTGCGGCCAGGGCTTTTCTCCAACCCGGCTCCAATTGCACCACTCTATCGCCCATGCGACCTACTCCGCGACTGGAACGGTTTGAGCGTTGCACCGCACTATGCGCTGTCGCGCATCGACCAGGAGACCGGACAAACCATTGTGACGGCCATCGTGAAGCACGAGGATGCCATCAACACATTCTGCCATCTGATTAGCCGCTCTACTGCGCAGTTGACCGGCCTCTTCGGAGCCGACGGTTATCAGGCTGAATTCGGCAACCAGCATCCCCTCTTCTTCCTGGGTGTAGTTCAGGTAGCCGTAGAAATGCAGCACCATCACGGTGAACAGCACTGTCCCCATAAAGGTCAGGATCAAGGGTAATGTGTTGATGCTTCTAGCCTCAGCCATCAAATAACTCCATCAAAGAATATTGGCATAATCCGCTTCGATACGGTCAAGACTCAGGTTATTCAGAAAGCCTGAAAAGCACATCCAGGCGCTCAGTGCGTTCAGGTCCGCGAAGGGCTCTGGCAGGTACCTGGGCGGCACTACCAGCCCCTCCTCCACCAGTTGCCCCAGGGTACGCATATCTTCAAGCGTGGTCTTGCCGCAGAACAACAGCGGTATCTGCTGCAATTTGCCTTTGCGCACCGCCAACTGAATATAGTTGTAGGTCAGAATAAAGCCTTTCAGGTAGGCAAGATCTTTAGTGAACGGCATCCCGTCGCTACTGGACCCGCGGAAAACCCGACTGGCGTTGGTATAACTATCCTGACGGGTATAGTTCTGCTCCTGGTAGAAACGAAACACGTCCATGAAGTCGCCACCGGATTCGGCCAATTGAATAGCGCGGGTACGATTGGTCAGCTTGCGCAGGCGCGCCGGATAAGAGGCAAAGGTTATCACCTCCATCAAAATGGCCAGCCCTTCCTGGGTAACAGTGGAAGACGGCGGCCCTTTGGCCAGGAAGGTGCATATGGGCTGATGCTGGCCGTTGAGGCTGGTCGCGACATGCACCATTCCTTCATGCACTGCGAGAATTTTCAGGTCGCGCGGATTGAACATCGCGTCGCTGCGTATCTTGATGTAATCCGCCCCGGCGGCCGCGTCGGCAACAATACCGTCAGACTCGAACACCCTTACGGCCTGATCGTCAGGGAATGCCTGATTCATGCGTTCCTGCAAAATGGCGACAGCTTCGGGCGCGGCAATGGTTTTGGGTTCATGGCCCAGATCCGACCCGATATTGGCCAGGGATTCGCTGAGAGTAATCCCCAGATCGGTCAAGGTAGGATCACCAGCGTGGAAGGCATCCGAAGCAGACCCGTAGAGCTCCTGGGAGATAAGCCCCATCTCGGGCGTACCCCTGCCCTCCAGCATGCGAATGACCATCCGGTATTCCCGGCACATGCGGCGCATGATCTGCCCTACCGGGTTGAAGGTGCCCAGCTGGCGGGTAATATCACGTTCGATATCCTGAAAGACCTGCCGCCGCTCGCCTGGATCGAAACCGAGCGGACGCTGCGCGTAATAGTCGGGCCCCACCTGCGGCAGGCTCTGGCAGTTGCTGCGGAAAAACGCTTCGCGCAAACCATCATCCCATTTGATCGCATCCAGAATCCGGATAGGCGCCTGCGCCTCGACGATCCGGTCCGACAGGCTGCGGATTACCAATTGGTACTGTTCGCTCTGTTTTACTGTCATGGGGACCCCTGGGTGTACCGATCCGTGCAAGGACATTATGGGGCGACGGATCACTGTGTCATGCGGTATCAGAGGTCTCCCTATCATGGACACGCTACAAGCACATCCATGTGGGCTCGACGATGGCCATCCCTGGCCATCGACGGTCCAGGATAGGGAGACCTCCGACACCGCAGCTTATCTGTTTTACAACGCCCCATAATTCCCGCTTATTCATCGTAACACCGGCCAAAATGCCCCCGGTGGCCATGTGAAACACTGATCATCCCACCCAAACCATGCAAGCCCAGCCGGGTTCGGCCTATGCCGGACCGTCGATGGCCAGGGATGGCCATCGACGAGCCCCATGGATGGCTTGTAGCGTGTCCGGCATAGGCCGAACCTGGCTGGGCCATACACCTTGACCCGCTTGATCAGTGTTTCCCTCACAAAGCTCAACAGCTCAACAGCTCAACAATCCGGCCGCGATCAAACCTCAGGCCGCATATGCGGAAACAAAATCACATCCCGAATCGACGGCGCGTCGGTCAGCAGCATAACCAGACGATCAATGCCGATACCTTCACCGGCAGTCGGCGGCATGCCGTATTCCAGGGCGCGCACGAAATCAGCGTCGTAGTGCATGGCTTCGTCATCACCAGCGTCCTTGTCCTGAACCTGGGCGTGGAAACGTTCGGCCTGGTCTTCGGCATCGTTAAGCTCGGAATAGGCGTTGGCAATCTCACGTCCACCAATGAACAGCTCGAAGCGATCGGTAACGCTTGGATCATCATCGCTGCGACGGGCCAGCGGCGACACCTCGAACGGATAACGGGTAATGAAAGTCGGCTGCTCCAGAAGATGCTCGACCAACTCCTCGAATATCATGGTCTGCAACTTGCCCAGACCCTCGAACCCTTTCACAGCCGCGCCAGCTTTCCTGGCAATGGCGCGAGCCTTGTCGAGGTCCTGCAGATCGGCCGCGGTGATTTCAGGGTTGTATTTAAGGATCGAATCGAACACCGAAAGGCGCGCAAAGGGTTCGCCGAAGTGAAATACCTTGCCCTGATAAGGCACGTCGGTGCTGCCCAGCACATCCATGGCCAGCTCGCGGAACAGCTCCTCGGTCAGGTCCATGTTGTCTTCGTAGTCAGCATAGGCCTGATAGAACTCAAGCATGGTGAACTCGGGGTTGTGCCGGGTCGAGACGCCTTCATTGCGAAAGTTGCGATTGATCTCGAAGACCCGCTCGAAGCCGCCGACCACCAGGCGCTTCAGATACAGCTCCGGCGCGATACGCAGGAACATTGGCAAATCCAGCGCGTTGTGGTGGGTTTCGAACGGCTTGGCTGCCGCGCCACCGGGAATGGTTTGCAGCATCGGCGTTTCAACTTCAAGGAAGTTGCGCTCAGCCAGAAACTTGCGAATATGGGCAATCACACGCGAGCGCACCAGAAACGTTTTGCGGGTGTCTTCGTTGACGATCAGATCAACATAGCGCTGACGATAGCGCTGCTCGGTGTCGGTCAGACCGTGGTGCTTGTCCGGCAGAGGGCGCAAGGATTTGGTCAGCAGCTTGACGCTCTTCATGTTCACGTACAGATCGCCCTTGCCGGAGCGCGCCAGCGTGCCCTCGGCGGCGATAATATCACCCAGGTCCCAGTGCTTGATGGCTTCCAGGGTTTCGGCCGGCAGTCCTTTGCGATCAACGTAGACCTGAATGCGTCCGGTCATATCCTGCACAACCATGAAGGCGCCCCGATTGAGCATGATGCGCCCGGCAATCTTGACCGGAATAGCGGCCGTCTCCAGCTCTTCCTTGCCTTTTTCCGCGTATTTTTTCTGCAGGTCGCCTGCATAGCTGTCGCGGCGGAAATCGTTCGGGAAGGCGCTGCCCTTGGCCCGCTCGGCGGCAAGCTTTTCCTTGCGCAGTGCGATGAGGCTGTTTTCTTCCTCGTGTTGGGCCTGCTGGTCCTGCGGCTGATCGGTCATGTTCGGTTATTCCTGAAAAACTGTTATTGATGCTGTTTAACGTAGCGCGGATTCAGTAACCAGGCGGTTGTTACAAGCCCTGCTTCAGACTCGCCTCGATAAACCCATCCAGATCGCCGTCCAGCACCGCGTTGCAGTTGCTGTTCTCGATATTGGTGCGCAAATCCTTGATTCGTGACTGGTCGAGCACATAGGAGCGGATCTGGTGACCCCATCCGATGTCGGACTTGGTGTCTTCCAGCGCCTGTGCAGCGGCGTTGCGCTTCATCATTTCCTGCTCGTACATCTTGGCACGGAGCATCTTCATGGCCGTGTCACGGTTGGCGTGCTGAGAGCGCTGGTTCTGGCAACTGACCACGGTGTTGGTCGGTACGTGGGTAATACGGATCGCCGAGTCGGTGGTGTTAACGTGCTGGCCACCCGCACCGGATGAACGATAGGTATCCACCCGCAGGTCAGCCGGATTGATGTCGATTTCGATATCGTCATCGATTTCCGGCGAGACGAATACCGCGGAAAACGAGGTGTGCCGGCGATTGCCCGAGTCGTACGGGCTCTTGCGCACCAGGCGGTGCACGCCGATCTCGGTGCGCAGCCAGCCGAAGGCGTATTCGCCCTTGATGTAGACCGTAGCGCTCTTGATACCCGCCACTTCCCCGTCGGACAATTCCACGATGTCGGTCTCGAAACCGCGCTGGTCGGCCCAACGCAGGTACATGCGCAGCAACATGTTGGCCCAGTCCTGCGCTTCGGTCCCTCCAGAGCCCGCCTGAATATCCAGATAACAATTGTTGGCATCCATTTCGCCGCTGAACATGCGGCGGAACTCGAGCTTTTCGAGGCTGACCTGCAGCCGCTCTAGCTCGGTTACGATATCTGCAACAGCCGATTCGTCTTCCTCTTCGGCGGCCATGTCCAGCAGCTCGGACGCATCCGTCAGTCCGCCGCTCATCTCATCAAGAGTTTCGACAATCAGCGCCAGTTGGGCGCGTTCGCGGCCAAGGTTCTGTGCTCGTTCAGGGTCATTCCAGACAGAGGGGTCTTCCAGTTCGCGTTCTACTTCGGTGAGGCGATCACGCTTGTGATCGTAGTCAAAGATACCCCCTGATGGTTTCGGAGCGGCCACGCAGGTCTTTGATGGTGTTCAAAATCGGATTGATTTCCATGGTGACAAATCCCGTCAGGAAAAAGGCGCCATTGTAGCGGAAATCAACCGTCACGTGCAGTGTCGATGTGCTTGCAACGGCGGGGCATGCAGCGCCGCCGGCAAGATACCCGAGCTTAGCGAGGAAGTACCCGCAGGAAGACTATGGTGCCGATGCCCCACAATGCATTGAGAACAAAACCGATCATGAAGCGACCAGGGAGCTGAGCCACATCGAACGGATAACCCTTGAGCGGGAAGACCAGCAACAGGGCTACCGACGTCAGCGCAACGCCGCCAAACAGCGCCGCCTTGAGCCAGATGAGCGCTGAGCCGAGGCGATTAAGCACCGCAATCATGACAATGGCCCAGAGCCCTCCAAAAAACGCGCCAGATACCACCGACGGCACGCCAAACGGGGCGGTAGGTGTCAGGGAGAACGGGGCAATCGGCACAATGCCAGCAGCATTCAACAAGCCCAGAGCGGGCTGATGGAAACAGAAAACAGCTAGAAAGCCCGCGATAAAACAGAAAAGCCAGCGCATGGTCAAACTCCCTTTCTTGTTGGAAAACCGACTATAGCAGGCCGCGGGCAGATGCAGACGGTTATCCTGTACTTCGCTCAGGCCAGGCTGGCAGGCTGTCCGGCAAGCTGGTTCAGCACCGGTTTTATCAGTTCAGCCGACAGTGGCCTGCTGAACCAGTACCCTTGAATATAATGGCAGCCTTCGTCGTGCAGAAAATCCATCTGTTCCAGGGTCTCTATCCCTTCGGCAATGACGTCCATACTCAGGCCATGACCCAGTCCGATGATGGCTCGACTGATGGCCCGCAGTCTCTCGTCGTCCGGCGCCTTGGTAATGAAGCTCTTGTCGACCTTGATGATATGCAGCGGGTAGCGGTGCAGGTAGCCAAGGGACGAAAACCCCGTGCCGAAATCGTCCAGTGCGATACGTATGCCCAGGCTCTCCAGCTCCCGCAGGGTCGCCAGCGTATCGGGGCTATCCAGCATCAGGAGGCTTTCGGTAATCTCGAGCACCAGGCTGGTGGCGGGGAAGCCGGTTTCTTCCAGTACCCTGGCTACGCTGCCGGCGAAATTAGGCGCTTGTAGCTGGCGGCTGGACAGGTTTACCGAGCAGCGTAGCGCTTCATGGCCATCGGCATGCCACTCCAGCACTTGGGTGCAGGCCTGCCGCAGCACCCACTCACCTACTTCAACAATCTGTCCGGACTCTTCCAGCACGGGAATGAATTCATCGGGCGATATCAGGACCCCATCCTGCCACCAGCGCAGCAGCGCCTCGACGCCCACTACGCTTGATTCGCCGTTCTGGACCTTGACGATCGGCTGGTAATAAAGCTCGAACTGTTTACGTCGCAGGGCCTCGCTCAAGGCATTTTCGAGTTTAAGACGGTGGTGAACTTCGACCTGGAGATTATCGCTGTAGAGCGCCAGTTGCGATTTGCCTGAAGCCTTGGCCCGATACAATGCAAGATCCGCCTCACGCAGCGCATCCTGCTCCTGGCCCTGCGCCTTCAGGGGCGCCAAGCCGATGCTCGCCGTCACGCTGAGGCGCTGCCCTCCAGCCAGAAGAGGATAATGCAGGGTTTCCATGATGCGCTTGGCAACAGTTTCGGCGTCGCCCGCCTCTGCCATATCATTAAGCAGGACCACGAACTCGTCCCCGCCGAACCGGAACAGGTGGTCTCCCGGCCTGAGGCAACGCCCCATGCGTGCAGCTACCTGTACCAGAACCTGATCCCCGGCCTGATGGCCAAGGCTGTCATTGATCAGCTTGAATCTGTCGAGATTGATAAACAGTACCGCCGCATGCCGTGCACCGGGCTTGGCCTGCCGCTGCAAGGCCTGAATCAACTGCTTGTTCATGCTCTGCCGGTTGGGTAGACCGGTCAACGGATCGTGCAGCGTGGCATGGGCGAGTTCCTGCTCGGCTACTTTGCGCGCCGTGATGTCTGATAGCGAGCCGGCCAGCACCCGCTCGCCACGCAGGTTATCCGATACCACACCACGCAGCAGAACCCATAGTGGGCGGCCAGCCCCGCCATACAGCTGACACTCCATGTCAAGCCAGGGCTGGCGACCCTCCAGATGAGCCGTTATCAAGTCTTCGAAGGCACCTCGCTGGGTGTCTGATATCAACGCGCAAAACTGTTGCAATGTTTTTGGCGCTTTGTCTGCTTCCAGCCCCAACATGGCTAGCCAGCGCTCTGACACCTCCAGGCGGTCCTCATCTACGTGCCATTCCCAGAAACCATCATTGGCGGCATGGATCGTTCGATCATAGCGCGTCTGGCTTTCTTCAAGCGCCAGCCGATTGCTGGCGGAATGGGTCTCCACCCTGAGTGTCAGATCGAAGAACGAGATCTTCATCAGATTGCTGAAAATCCGGTCGGCGAGCTCTAGCTTGTCCGACCACAGGGCCCGCAGCTCACGATGCATGAAATTCAGATAGAAATGGTAGGTAGCGATGGACCACTTTTGCTCCTGCCGCGCGCTCGGCGAAGACAGGCCAGCCAGAATGCGTAGCCGTGCGTATTGGACGTTATAAGGACCACGCAGCATTTGCTGACAATACCGCAGCTGTTGTTCCTTCAGACCAACAGGTTGCCGTGGCGGATCCGTCGCCTCGGTATATTGGGGAAACTGGCCGAGATGCTCGTGCAACTCGTTGACGAAGCGTCCGTGCAGGGAGTCGAGTTCAGGCAGATAGGCGCTCAGTTCGGCCGCACGAAGGTCTTTGAGCAGCAACAAGCTCAGGCGCAGTTCAATATCGTCCGTAGTGAGACGCAGGCTAGCCTGCATTTCTTCGAGGCGTTTCTTCAAATCAGGCACTGCCCTGGCTCTCCCTAATCGCAAGGCTAAAAGCATTTAGTCGTCAACATGCAAGAGTAGAGCGAGGTAGAAATGTGACGCAATATACACTTTTGTCTTGGCCCGCTATAGAACCTCATTTTTGCGCAGGCCGTCAACTTCGCTGCGCCGAAAGCAGCCGCCACGTGCCTGTCCGCGCATTAAACAGGCTGGATATGTTTGATCAGCAGTTGCAGGCTCTGGCGGCCCCGGTACTCATTGATATCCAGTGTATAAGCTGCCAGCACCTTCTGGATGGTCGGATTGGGCCATAGCTTCGGATCAATATTGAAGGCAATTGCGTCCAGCAGTTGAGAGCAACCGGGCATTTGCAGCACCATTTTCAAATGCCGGTCGGCCAGAAGCCGCTGCTGAACCAACTGAAATTCTCCATGAAAGCCGGGCTCGGGAAAGTGCTGCCCCCACGGGCCTGCTTCCCTGAGCTGCGAGGCGATCAGCAGGCTGAATTCGTCCGCGCACAGCTCCCCGTCCGACAGCAGCCGTCCGGTGAGATCGTCAGCGCAGAGTTGCTTGCGCACCTGAACGTCAAACGCCTCGGCGAACTGAGCGAACTTGTCCTGCGCCAGCGATAAGCCGGCGGCCATCGCATGTCCGCCGAATTTGGCTATCAAGCCGGGACAGGAGGCCGCTACCGCATCCAGCGCATCGCGGATATGAAAGCCGGCCACGGATCGAGCCGAGCCCTTCAGTTGGCCGTTCCCCGCGTCGGCGAAGGCTATCACCGGCCGGTGGTAGCGATCCTTCAGTCGTGAAGCGAGAATTCCGATGACCCCCTGGTGCCAGTCAGGGTCAAACAGGCACAGGCCGAAGGGAATGTCCCGCTCGTCAATCCGTGTGGCCTCCAGACTGGCCAGAGCCTGACGTTGCATGTCCCGCTCGATTGCCTTGCGATCACGGTTCAGCTCCTCCAGCTCCCGGGCCATGTCGCGGGCCAGATCGTCGTTCTCGGTAAGCAGGCACTCGATCCCCAGGCTCATGTCATCCAAACGCCCCGCCGCGTTCAAACGGGGCCCGACAATAAACCCAAGATCAGTCGAAACCAGCCGCTCAGCTGGACGCCCCGCCACCTCGAGCAACGCCCGGATGCCAGGACGACAACGCCCGCTGCGGATGCGCGCCAGTCCCTGGTGAACCAGAATCCGGTTATTGGCATCAAGCGGCACCACGTCGGCGACCGTACCCAGTGCAACAAGATCCAGCAGCTCCGCCAGGTTGGGCTCAGGGCGATGGCTGTTGAACCATCCGCATTCTCGCATTTCTGCCCGTAGCGCCAGCATCACGTAGAAAATTACGCCCACGCCGGCAATTGCCTTGCTCGGGAAATCGCACCCTGGCTGGCTGGGGTTGACGATGGCATCGGCGGCCGGAAGCTGCTCGGCGGGCAAATGATGATCGGTGACAACCACCGTCAGACCCGCAGCCTTGGCGGCGGCCACCCCGTCCAGACTGGAGATGCCATTGTCCACCGTTAGCAGCACCTGGGGTTGGCGAGTCAGGGCCACCTCGACAATTTCCGGCGTCAGGCCATAGCCGAACTCAAAACGGTTGGGAACCAGGTAGTCGACCTTTCCCGCACCCAGCCGCCGAAGCGCGAGCACTGCAACGCTGCTGGCAGTGGCGCCGTCAGCATCGAAATCGCCCACTACAAGAATCGATTTCTGCTGCTCGAGTGCCTCGCGCAGCACCGCCACCGCCTGCCCCATACCCTTGAACAGACTATAGGGCAGCAGGGATTTCACCGTCTTGTCGAGTTCCGCGGCGCTGCTTACTCCCCGGGCGGCGTAAAGCCGCTGCAGCAGCGGCGGCAAGTCACCGAGATGCGGCAATTGGTTGGGGATGGGGCGTGATTCGATACGCATTAGCGGTTCAACGCTCCCCTTGCAGCCATTTCAGGGGCAACTCGTGCTGCATGTCGGCATCGCTGATGTAAAGAACGCCGTCGGTAATCATCACGCCCCAGTCGATTGTCCGCGGCAGGTCAATTGCCAGCGCGTCCAGCGCTTCCTGGGGCAGCACAGCTATGTTGAGGTTCCTGAGTCCTGCCACGGCAGGCAGTACCTTGTTGGCCCACACCCGGGGATTGCCATACAGCAGCAAGGAGACCCGCTCCGCACGACGCGAACACCAGGTTAACCGCTCGGCATCAGGCTGGCCTACCTCGATCCAGTGTTCAATACGGTCATCCAGGCTCTTGTGCCAGAGTGCCGGCTCATCGACATCCGAGAGGCCCCGACCGAAGGCCAATCGCTCCTGATACCACAACCCATAGGCAAGTATGCGCGCCGTCATGCGCTGTTCGGTTTCCGAAGGATGACGGGCGACGGTCATGCGCACCGACTCATAAATGCCTCGATCCACGTCGGAGAGACCAAGATGCACTTTATAGGTTGTTGCTTGCAGGGCCATGGAACGGTCATCTTGTCAGGGAGAATGGGCAGGGAGTGTACCGCAAACGGCGGCGTCCCACGCAGCCTGTTGCAACCAAACAGGCTCGGCGGACGCTCTGAACCCGTTCAGAATGAACCCTTGCGGCAGGTTCCAGTCTCTAGCATAACGCCATGTCCCGAGAGGCCATACATGCTCGACGTCTGGACGACCTACATTCCCATCCCCGAATTGCGTGCGTTACTGGCTGCCGCAATTGCCGTACTGATCATGAGCTTTGTCGCGCGCGCACTCACCCGTCTGATGATCCGCCTGACAGGCTCGTTCACCTTCTTTCGCGAACTGGCCCGCAACATCAAAAAGCCCGTTCATGTGCTGTTGCCGCTGATGGCCATGCAAACCATATGGACCGCCGCTCCGGATGATTTGCTTATGATAGGCGGGCTTCGCCACGTCACCGCCCTGGCCATCATCGGCGTCTTTACCTGGCTGGGGCTGCGGGCGGTGGACGCCATCCAGCAAGCGATCCTGTTGCAGAATCCGGTCAATATCAGCAACAACCTGCGGGCCAGACGCATTCAGACCCAGACCCGGGTGCTGACGCGCACCTTGAGCGTTCTGGTTCTGATCATCGGCGTCGCCGGCATGCTGATGACCTTTCCCGCAGCACGCCAGTTTGGCGCCAGCCTCCTGGCCTCGGCAGGCCTGGCCGGCCTCGCGGTGGGCTTCGCCGCCAGGCCGGTATTGGGCAACATGATCGCCGGCCTGCAGATCGCCATTACCCAACCCATTCGCCTGGACGACGTGGTGATAGTTGAAGGCGAATGGGGACGTATCGAGGAAATCACCGGAACCTACGTCGTGGTGCGGGTGTGGGATAACCGACGCTTGGTCGTGCCCTTGCAATGGTTTATAGAAAATCCCTTTCAGAACTGGACCCGACATACCTCCTCACTGCTCGGTTCGGTATTCTTCTGGGTAGACTATTCGGTGCCCATGGTTCCCCTGCGTCAGGAGCTGGAGCGTCTGTGTCAGTCGGTTCCCGAGTTGTGGGATGGGGAGGTCTGTATTCTTCAGGTCACCGACTGCAATGAGCGCGCAATGCAAGTACGGGTGCTTGCCAGTTCCGGGGATTCGTCACTCAGTTGGGACCTGCGCTGCTACCTGCGCGAACACCTGCTCTGCTATATCAATGACAATTATCCTGGTGCCTTGCCCAAGCTGCGCGCCCTGGTAGCAGATGAGGACTTTGCGAATCCGGACGCTCCGCCGGTTGAGCGCGAAACCAGCGAAGCCGAGCGTCAGCCACCTGTCTAGCTACGGACCAGGCTGTCGAAATATTGCGGAATCTGCAACAAGGCATACATCGCAGCCGCTTCGCGGACTTCGTTCCGACTGCCATCGAACTTGACCGTCTCGCTGGTGACCTTTTCGCACCCGTCGATCAACAGTGCACAGGCAAAACACACGACCCCGTCCAGCTCGCTATCCGCTTGCGCGACGCCGGTATTGGCAATGGCCATGTTTGAGCCGCTGTGCCGAAGCGCTCCCAACGCCATCTCCCTGGCGACCGGTTCACTGGTTAAGCCATATTCTTCAATCGTATCGAAGCTTACGCCCAAACAGTCGTTTTTGGCCTCTGGCGAATAGACCACATAGCCGCGTTCGAACACCGCGCCGCAGCCAGGAATATCCCCGATTTTTGCCGCAATCAATCCCGACGTGCAGGACTCGGCAGTGGCCACGGAAAGTTGGTGGCTTTTGAGAAAATCAACCACATGTTCGACACTTCGCATATTTGTTTCCTGGCAGTCGAGAAGGCTTAACTAGATGACTTTATGAGATCGTCGGCTCATCCAAAGTTCCGTCCATCCGGAATCGAAACAGCGCCGTAAAATCAGGAACTTTCTTGTAAACAAATCGGTCTGGAACTGTAAGCGGATAACAAATCTGCAACAGCAGCCCCCCTTGCATTAAGAATGCGCGACAAGGCCTTGTGCCATGTCGACGCAACTATCACTGCGCACAAAACATGGTGCCCAGGGCCCAAGGTAAGAGCTGTCTGGCCAGTGGCTATAAATTACCGGAGGTTGTTATGGGAAATGTTGTTGCATCGGTGGAGCGTGATGACCCGGCTAAAGTTGCCGTTAGGCCTCAGTTACAGATGCAAAGTTTGCAGGATCATAATAAAAAGGTCCTGTTTGTTACTTCTGAAATTACCGATCTGGTCAAAGTAGGCGGACTAGGTGATGTGTCTTCCGCCCTTCCCCGCGCTCTAGGATTGCGCCACGACATTCGGGTACTTATTCCGGGTTACCGCGACGTAATGGATAGCGGGAACCCCATCCGGATTGTGGGCAAAGTCCCTGGACATGCCGCGCTCCCCGAATGCCGGATTGGCCGAATGGATCTGCCCGACGGGCTGATCATCTATGTCGTCATTTGCCCCGAGCTCTACGAGCGCGAAGGCTCTCCCTATGGGGATGCCCAGGGCAGAGACTGGCCAGACAACCACATTCGCTTTGCCCGGCTCGGGCTCGCCGCTGCCGAAATAGCCGCAGGGCACGCCGGCATCAGTTGGTCTCCGCAACTGGTGCATGCCCATGACTGGCCAGCCGCGCTAGCACCCGCCTACATGGCGTGGAGAGGCCAGCGCACCCCGTCCATATTCACCATTCATAATCTTACCTATCAAGGTCTGTGTGATGCTGAATGCCTGTCCGAGCTCGGTGTTCCGGCCGAAGCCTTCACACCCGAAGGCATCGAGTATTACGGCAAGCTGTCATTCATGAAAGCCGGTATCGTCTATTCGACGCATCTGACAACGGTAAGCGAGACCTACGCACGCGAGATAACTACGCCTGAATTGGGCTGCGGCCTGGACGGTATGCTCCGCAGCAAAGCAGGAAGCGGTCTGCTGACTGGCATTACCAACGGCATTGATCAAAGCTGGGAACCCGGCAGTGATACACATTTGATCCAGGGCAGCACTGATCTGGAACGAGACGGCAAACGCGTGCATTCCCGCTACATCGAGGAAAAGTTCGCGCTTGACCAGGATATTGGACCGCTCTTCGTGGTGGTCTCGCGTCTGGTTCATCAGAAAGGTCTGGACCTGACACAAGCAGTCGCCAGTTCCATTGTTGAAGCAGGAGGAAGGATCGCCGTGATCGGTCGCGGTGAATCCTTGCTGGAATCGTCCATGAAGGAGCTCGCCGCCAGCCATCCCGGCAGGATTGGCGTGCATATCGGCTTTAACGAACTGGACGCGCGGCGCATGTTTGCTGGCAGTGACTTCCTGTTGATGCCGTCCCGATTTGAGCCATGCGGACTCAGCCAGATGTATGCCCAACGCTACGGATCGCTGCCCATCGCGCGGCGTACCGGCGGGCTGGCAGACACTATCGAGGACGGCGTGACCGGCTTTCTCTTCAGCAAGGCCAGTGCCGCAAGTTACATGGAAGCCATTCAGCGCGCCATCAATGTCTATCAGCACCCCGAGCTGCTAAATGCCATGCGCCGCAGAGCTATGGTCTCGCCTCTCTACTGGCAGGAATCGGTCAAACCATACGATCAGCTTTATCAGCACCTGATCAACGAAAAAGTGCCCAGACTATTGGCTACCGATGTGGGAGGTTGATTTGATGCCAACTAGGCCAACCCATGGCGCCTTTCTGGACGAAAACGGTCACACACATTTTTCTCTCTGGGCTCCGGATGCCCATCAGGTATCAATCGAACTGGACGATGGCAATAGCCACACTCTTCAGGCGCGCCCGGATGGCTGGTTTGCGACCGAGTTCCCCTGCAAGGCAGGCACTGGCTATCGTTTTTTGATCAACGGAGACTCGAAGGTTCCCGATCCGGCGTCCCGTGCCCAGATCGGAGACGTCCACGGTTTCAGCTCGGTGGTCGACCATAGGGCATATCATTGGACAACCGACACCTGGCAAGGCCGACCCTGGCACGAGACAGTTATCTACGAATTGCATGTGGGACTGCTTGGCGGTTTCAAGGGTGTGCAAGCCTATCTGCCCTATTTGAAGAAGCTTGGCGTCACCGCGGTGGAATTGATGCCTCTGGGCGAGTTTCCGGGTTCGCGAAACTGGGGTTATGACGGCGTTCTGCCCTTTGCCCCCGAAGCCTCCTACGGCTCGCCAGAGGATCTGAAGGATCTGGTCGATACCGCCCACTCCCTGAGCCTGATGGTTTACGTGGATGTGGTTTATAACCACTTCGGCCCGGATGGCAACTATCTGGGCCAGTACGCCAGTGACTTCTTTCGTACCGATATTCAAACACCCTGGGGACCGTCGATCGACTTCCGACGCACCGAGGTGCGGGACTACTTCTGTGAAAATGCGCTGATGTGGATAATGGATTACCGCATCGACGGTTTACGACTGGACGCCGTACACGCCATCAGCGAAAAGGACTTTCTGGTCGAGCTGGCCCAACGCGTTCGTCAGGCTGCAGGCCCTGAGCGTCATGTCCATCTGGTGCTGGAAAACGAAGACAACGCCGCCAACTTGCTGCAGCGCGGGTTTGATGCGCAATGGAACGATGACGGCCACAACGTGCTGCATGCCCTGCTGACCGGCGAAGAAGAAGGCTATTACGCTGACTTCGCGAGTGATTCGACGGTAAAGATGGCGCGCTGCATGAGCGAAGGGTTCATCTACCAGGGGCAAGCCACCCGGCATGGCCATGCTCGCGGCGAGCCAAGCGCGCACCTGCCGCCTTCCTCCTTTGTGCTGTTCCTGCAGAACCATGACCAGATCGGCAATCGGGCCTTTGGGGAACGGCTGATCACCCTTGCCGATGAGGACGCCCTGAAAGCATCCATTGCCCTGATGCTGCTCTCGCCCATGGTGCCGCTGCTGTTCATGGGCGAGGAATGGGGATCGCGAAAACCCTTCCTGTTTTTCACAGACCACAACGAGGAGCTGGCCCAGGCTGTGCGCGAAGGACGTCAGAACGAATTCAAGGAATTTTCCCTGTTCGCAAGTCACCCTGAGCGTACCGTCCCTGATCCAAATTCCATTGACACCTTCTCGGCATCCCGGCCGGATTACAGCGCTATCGGTACCGAACAGCATCAGCCCTGGCAGGATTTTTACAGTCATCTCCTGACGCTTCGTCATGACAAAATTATTCCTCGACTGGCTGACACCCAATTTGCCGGGGTCAAGGTACTGGCTGACAGCGCGGTATCGGCAGCATGGACCCTGAGCGACCAGAGCGTACTGCGCATCGACATCAATTTGAGTGAAGCCTTCGTCACCTGCGAGCCCGCCTCCGATACAGCCGAGGTATTGTTTTTTTACCGTGCCGAGCCAGGTACTGACATGCTTGCGCCACGAAGCATGGTTGCCGTGCTGGAGAACCCTGCATGAGTGATGCGCTGCTGACCCGACTGGCCAAGGCCGCAGGAATCAACATCGACTGGATAGACGCATTCGACAACCCCCAGACTGTCACTCCGCAGACGCAGCGGGCAATCCTCGAGCAGCTGGGCTTTGCAGCGCAGACCGAAGAGCAGATACAGACCAGCCTTCGGCAGCTTGAACAGGATAACAGCGGAACCAGCGCCCCACTGATCACCCATGACCAGAACAAGCCGCTTTGCCTTTCCCCACGGTTCAAGCCGGGTAGCGCCTACCGCTTGACCCTCGAAAGCGGCGAAACCCAGAACGGCCATCTCGATGAGTCAGCGACCCTGGGACCCGTTGTCGATTGCGGCTATCACCTGCTGACAATTGATAACGAACACGTCACCCTAGCCGTCGCACCGTTGGCCTGCCCCAGTGTGGACGATCTGACCGGCGAGCAGAACGCCAGGATCTGGGGGCTCACTGCTCAGCTGTATTCATTGCGCAGACCAGGTGATGGCGGGCTGGGTGATACCGGCGCACTGGAGTTGCTGGTTCATCAGGCGGCCGAACACGGGGCAGACGCCGTGGCGATCAGCCCCGTGCATGCCATGTTCACGGCAGACACCTCGAACTACAGTCCCTACTCCCCCTCCAGCCGGATGTTCTTCAATATTTTGCACAGTGCTCCAGGTCAGATCCTTGGGGACCAGGCGCTGGCTGATGCCGTTTCCCAATCAGGCCTGCAGGCCGAGATGAAGCGTCTCGAAGAATTGGACCTGGTTGACTGGCCAGCCGCCTCTGCCGTCAGGATCAAACTATTACGCCAGCTACACGAAAGCTTCATCGGGCAAGGCGGACCGCAGCACGAGGATTTTGTGGCATTCACCGCGGCTGGCGGGACCGCCCTCGCCCAGCACTGCCGATTTGAAGCCCTGCATGCCTTCATGCTCAGCGATGGCCAACCTGGCGACTGGCGGCAATGGCCACAGGAATTTCGCGACCCTGAAAGCCCCGCCGTGGAACGGTTTGCCACAGAGCATCAGTCCGAGGTGGACTTTCACTGCTTTGCCCAGTGGCTCATTACCCGTAGCCTGCAGCGCGCCCAGAAAGCGGCATGCGACGCCGGTATGCGGGTAGGCTTGATAGCCGACCTGGCCGTCGGCGCTCACGGTTCCGGCAGCCAGACCTGGACACGCCAGTCCGAGTTTCTGCCTGCCATAAGCGTAGGCGCGCCACCGGACATCCTCAATGGCAACGGTCAGAACTGGGGCATTTCCGCCTTCTCCCCCAGCGGGCTGAAAGCAAACGGTTTTCGCGCGTTCATCGAAATGCTGCGGGCCAACCTCGCCTATGCTGGCGGTATCCGTATCGACCATGTGATGGGGCTCAAGCGTTTGTGGGTTATGCCGCAGGGCGCCTCTCCGCAGGACGGCGCTTACCTTGACTACCCCTTCGAGGACCAGTTGCGATTGCTCGCATTGGAGGCCTGGCGGCATAAGGCACTGGTGGTCGGAGAGGACCTGGGTACGGTTCCGTCCGGCATGCGGGAAGAGCTGGCAAGGCGCAATATTCTCGGCATGCGCGTGCTCCTTTTCGAACAGGACAAGGGCGTGTTCATACCTTCCGCAGACTGGCCGCAGGATGCGCTCGCCACCACTACAACGCATGACCTGCCCAGCATTACCGGCTGGTACGAGGGGCGAGATATCGACTGGCGCCTTGAAGCCGGCCATCGTTCCGCCGAGCAGACAGAAGACGATCGCCCCCTGCGCGAAGAAGAAAAAGCCGCATTGACTGCCGCGTTGCGAAAAGACGGACGGTTATACGGTAACCAGCCGGGGCCAGCCGAACGATTGATGGCCAGCATAGAGTTCGTAGGTAGCACTCCGGCCCCGCTGGTGCTGTTGCCGCTGGAAGATGCCCTGGGCAGCGTGGAACAGCCTAACCTTCCCGGACCGGGGGCAGACCACCCCAACTGGCGTCGCAGATGGACCGCCGATGCAGCGATCATGTTGAGCGAGCCATCGGTTGAAGACCGACTGGAACGTCTGGCGAGTGCCCGAAAATCCAAGCGAGACACACTTAATGACTGATTTGCGGGCCACGATAAGATTGCAGTTTCACAAGGGCTTCACACTGGACGATGCGGTGCCGCTGGTGGGCTATTTCGCCAAGCTGGGCGTAAGTCATATTTATGCATCGCCGCTACTCACCGCCCGTGCCGGCTCAATGCATGGCTACGACGTGGTCGACCCGACCCGCATCAACCCCGAGCTGGGCGGTGAAGAGGCGCTGCAACGCCTGATTGAAGAGCTGCGCAGCCACCGCATGGGCCTGATTCTCGACATAGTATCCAATCATATGGCGGTAGGCGGACACGCCAACCCATGGTGGCTGGACGTCATGGAATGGGGGCCAATGAGTCCCTATGCGCACTTCTTCGATATCCAGTGGCAGTCCCAGGACCCACTCATGCAGGGGCAACTGCTGGTTCCTTTTCTGCGTACCGATTACGGCGAAGTGCTTGCCAGTGGAGAGATTGAACTGCACTTCGATGCCGTCGAAGGCACGTTCTATGCCTCCCATTACGAGCATCATTTCCCGTTGTATCCACCAACCTACGCGATCTTGCTGAAGACCACGGATAACCCGATCCTGCAGGAAATCGGACAGAAATTTGCCGCCCTCGAAAGTACCTCCGGCGCCTGGAAAACCGCTCAGGCGTTGCGCCGTGAGCTGTCGGAACGCGCCCATACTGCAGAAATGCAGCAGGCCATCGAGCAGGCCATGGCCACCTTTTACCCGAAAACCGACGGGGGCAAACAGGCACTGCACCAGTTGCTTGAACGTCAGCACTACCGCCTGGCCAGTTGGCGTACTGCCTCGGATGATATCAATTGGCGCCGCTTCTTTGACATCAACGAACTCGGTGGTCTGAGTGTGGAAAACCCGGACGTATTCGAGGCCACCCACGCCAAGATCTTCGAACTGGTCGAGAAAGGCTGGATCAACGGGCTGCGGATCGACCACGTCGACGGTCTGGCCAATCCGCGGGCGTACTGTCGCAAACTGCGCCGCCGTGTCACCGGGCTGCTGCACAAACGACCGGCAGGCCTGATAGGCGAGCAATTCCCGATATTCGTCGAAAAGATAATTGGCGAAGGCGAATCCCTGCCCACCGACTGGGGCGTGAACGGGACCACAGGTTACGAATTCATGAATCAGGTCTCCCTGCTGCAACACGATCCACGGGGAGAGAAAACACTCACCGAACTTTGGGCTCGAATCAGCGGCAGGCCTGCGGATTTCATGGAAGAGGTATACGAGGCCCGTAAACTGGTGCTGGCCGGCTCGCTGGCCGGCGACCTGGAAACAGTGGCCCAGGGTCTGCTGCAAATCGCCCGCCACGATATCGATACCCGCGACCTGACCCTGGGTTCGATTCGCAGGGCACTGACCGAGCTGATCGCCCATTTCCCGGTTTACCGCACCTATGCCGGTGCCTGCGGGCGATCCGTCGAAGATCAGCAATTCTTTGACATGGCCTTCGAAGGCGCGCGGGAAGAACTATCCGAGGCTGATTGGCCGATCCTCGACAAACTTGACTACTGGCTGGGCGGACAACCGCTCCGCGCGGTCCCTCAAGGCAATCAGCGGCACTTGCGCCAAAAAATTCTAGCCCGCTTCCAACAGCTCACCTCCCCGGCGGCGGCCAAGGCCGTGGAGGACACCGCCTGCTACCGGGCCGGCGTTCTGCTATCTCGCTATGACGTCGGCTATGACCCGCAGCAATTCAGCGCGCCGGTCCAGACATTCCATGATGAATGTCTGCGCAGACTCGATGATTTTCCGGATAACCTGCTGACCACCGCCACGCATGACAACAAGCGCGGGGAGGATACTCGTGCCCGGCTGGCAGTGATCAGCGAGCGGGCAGACTGGTTTGCCGAGCAGGTGCAGCATTGGCACGAACTTGCCCTTCCTCTACGGCAGGAACTGGCCGACGGTATCGCGCCCAGCCCGGCGGACGAGCTCATCATCTATCAGACGCTACTCGGTAGTTGGCCGCCAGAAGTCGATCCTGACAATGCCGAACAGATGACTATCTATCTGGAAAGGCTGACTGGTTGGCAGGAAAAAGCACTGCGTGAAGCCAAGCTGAAGAGCAGCTGGAGCGCGCCGAATGGCCCGTATGAAACAGCATGCCGTGAATTTCTCGGTTCGCTGCTCACCGCCAACGATGCCCGCGAGCTGCGCCATGCACTTGCCGCCGCCGCAGCGTCATTGGCACCGGCCGGCGCGTTGAACAGCCTGACCCAAACCCTGCTCCGGATGACGGTGCCGGGGGTGCCGGATCTTTACCAGGGTGCCGAATTCTGGGATTTCAATCTGGTGGATCCGGATAATCGCCGCCCCGTTGATTTCGCGCCCCGTATCCGCTCCCTTAACGACATGCCCGAAAAAAGTGAACTGGTGGAACATTGGCGTGATGGACGCATCAAACAATGGCTGATTCGCTGTGTGCTCTCCGTGAGAAGCATTCAGCCGCAACTCTTCAGCCTGGGAGCTTATATCCCGCTGGAGGTGGAAGGCGAGCATGCTGGCCGGGTCATTGCCTTCGCCCGCCGCTACGAAGGAGACTACATGATCATCATCGCGCCACTTCATGTAGCCGGCTTACTGGCCGGGCAACCCACCCCCCATGTCCGTCCCGATCAATGGGGCGACACGCGAGTACGGTTGCCCGGGCAACTGAATGGAAATTCCCTTACGGGGGTTTTTGCCAGCCAGGACATTACCACGCGTGACGGCTGCGTTGCGCTATCCGAGGTGCTGGCGGAATTCCCCGTCAATCTGTTGTGTTCTACCCCCCATTGCCAGGAGTTCAGTTTATGAGCGTCGATGAGAAACGCATCCACGAATTCGCCTACCAGATTTGGTTATCCGAAGGCCAGCCAGAAGGCCAGGAAGCCCGACACTGGGAAATGGCTCGCAAGCTTGCCGAGGCAGAAAACCAGGAGGCGGCCAGACCGGCTACCCGCACCCGCAAGGTGACCAAACCCAAGGCCGCCCCACCCGTAGAGCCAGCCAGCGAGAAGCCCGCACCCAAGAAACCCAGGGCCCCGCGGGCTGTAGCCCCCAAGGCGCCAAAAGCGCCCAAGGCCTGATTCCACCACGCTGCCACAAGCAGATCGAGAGGTAAGCCCATGAGCAGGCAGCAATCTGTCAGCCAGCCCGTTGCGCCCGACAACCAGAAATCAAGAGTGTCTGAAGGCAATCCCTTCCCCCTCGGTGCTACCTGGGACGGTTTGGGAGTCAACTTTGCACTGTTTTCCGCCCACGCCACCAAGGTCGAGCTGTGTCTGTTCGATAGCAGCGGCCAGGTCGAGATCGAACGCATCGAACTGCCGGAATACACCGATGAAATATGGCATTGCTATCTTCCCGATGCGCACCCAGGAATTATCTACGGATACCGGGTCTACGGTCCCTATGATCCCGAGGCCGGCCATCGATTCAACCACAACAAGCTGCTGATCGACCCCTATGCCAAACAACTGGTCGGCAAGCTGGAATGGGCCGAAGAACTGTTCGGCTACACCATCGGCCATCCCGATGCGGATCTGAGTTTCGACGAACGAGACAGCGCCCCCTTCGTGCCCAAGGCCAAGGTGATTGATCCAGCATTTACCTGGGGCGATCAGCACCATGAGAGGGTGCCCTGGAAAGACACCATCATCTATGAGACGAACGTTCGCGGTATCAGCATGGCGCATCCGGCGGTCCCGGAGTCCGTGCGGGGAACCTTTGCCGGCCTGATGAACAACGAATTGCTTCAGCATATCCGCTCGCTTGGCGTCACCAGCGTGGAACTGCTGCCCGTGCACAGTTTCGTCGATGAGCCCCATCTCCAGGAAAAGGGCATGAGCAACTTCTGGGGCTACAACAGCATTGGATTCTTTGCACCCCATCCTCCCTATCTGGCGAGCGGCAAGATCAGCGAGTTCAAGGAAATGGTGGCGCGCCTGCATGACGCCGGGCTCGAAGTAATTCTCGACGTCGTCTACAACCATTCCGCCGAGGGCAATGAGCTGGGCCCCACGCTGTCCATGCGCGGCATAGACAACTCCAGCTACTACCGACTGATGCCCGACGACAAGCGCTACTACATCAACGATTCCGGCACCGGCAACACGCTGGATCTCGGGCATCCCTGCGTGCTGCAAATGGTGACCGACTCGTTGCGCTACTGGGCAACGGAAATGCGCGTCGATGGCTTCCGCTTTGATCTGGCCACTATTCTCGGGCGCCACCATGACGGCTTCGATGAGCGGCATGGGTTTCTGGTCGCCTGTCGCCAGGATCCGATATTGAGCAAGACAAAATTGATTGCCGAGCCCTGGGATTGCGGACCCGGCGGTTATCAGGTGGGTGGTTTCCCGCCCGGCTGGGCGGAATGGAATGATTTGTTCCGCGACAATGTTCGGGCCTACTGGCGCGGCGACGAAGGCAAGCTGCCAGATCTGGCCAGCCGGCTGACCGCCTCGGGCGACCATTTCAACCAGCGCGGTCGCCGTCCCAACTCATCGGTCAATTTCATCACTGCACACGATGGTTTCACCCTGCGCGATATCGTTACCTATAACGAAAAGCACAACGAGGCCAACGGCGAAGACAACAATGATGGCCATGACCACAACCTGTCGTGGAATCACGGTCACGAGGGATTCACCACGGACAGGGAAATCCGCACGCTGAGAATGCGCCAGATGCGCAACCTGCTGGCGACCCTGATGTTTTCACAAGGAACGCCAATGCTTCTGGCTGGGGATGAATTTGGTCGCACCCAGCAGGGCAACAACAACGTCTACTGCCAGGATAACGAACTGGGCTGGATCGACTGGAATCTGGACGAAGAAGGTCAGAGCCTGCTTGAGTTCACACGGCGGGTGATCGGCTTGCGCCAAGCCTATCCGATCCTGCGTCGCGGACGCTTTTTTGTCGGGATGTATAACGAAGACCTGGGTGTGAAGGATGTGACCTGGCTCGCGCCCGACGGCGAGGAGATGACCGAAGATCACTGGCACGACGGAAACGCCCGCTGCATGGGCATGCTGCTGGACGGTCGGGCGCAGCCTACCGGTATCCGCCGGGGTGGTGAAGACGCCACTTTGTTGCTGATTATGAATTCGCACCATGAGACGGTGAACTTTTCCCTCCCCGAGGTTGCCCAAGGCTCTGGTTGGGCTTGCCTGATTGATACCAATCAACCTGAGCATCGTCCCGTCGAAAGCCATGATTTTGGTTCCGAATTCGCGGTAACCAGTCGTTCCCTGTTGTTATTTGAATTGCAGCGTCAGGCATGATCCGGACTCAGGGGCCCAAGGGTCCCTGAATGCCGGTGCAATATCTATCCTAGGGAGTTGGGAAAATAATGAAGTATGAACATCTCACAAATAACGGCTCTCCACTGCATGCCTGGAAGAATTCAGAGCATCTCTCGCGATTGCCTTCAGTGACCTGTGAGAAGCTGGTGCCTGCGCATGCTCGCGCAGTCATCATTTCCCCGCACCCCGACGACGAAATTCTCGGCTGTGGCGGCATATTGCAGCTACTGGCGCGCAATCAGCGCAGCCTCATGCTTATCTCGGTAACCAATGGAAGCGCCAGCCACCGGGACTCCAAGCTGTGGACGTCTGAACGGCTGGGGATCATTCGTCCTCAGGAAAGTGCCGAGGCCCTGCGGCGTCTCGGCCTTTCAATGAACGATATGCAGTGGATCCATGGTGGCTTCCCCGATGCGGACGTCAGTAGCCACGAGGAACAGTTGAAGCAGTTCCTGCGGACCTATCTGCGCCCCACTGATGTGATCTTCACGCCTTGGCAGGACGACGGGCACCATGACCATGCAGCGGTAGCCCGCGCGGCGCTGACTGTGGGTGCCGAGATTGGCGCCGCAGTACATGAGGTACCGGTCTGGGCGTGGCAGTGGGCCAGCCCCGAGGATCCCCGCATCCCGTGGAAGCGGGCCTATAAGGTGCATCTTGATCGTTGGACCCAAGCCCGCAAGCGCCATGCGATACAGGCATTTGCCAGCCAACTGACAGCTGACCCCGATGCAGGCTTGCCGCCAGCTATCAGCCCGGGCACCCTGGAGCGTCTGCAGCAATCCTTCGAGGTGGTGTTCATCTAGCCGCAGGGCTTTCGCGGGACGCCGAAAACGCTGTGGTTCTGCTTTGAGAATCACAAATAAACTGAACCGTCAGGCGTCTGATAAGTCGGAAATAACAGGGCCAGCACCAATGGGCCAGGTATTTCTCACAGCGCCTTGCGAGGTTCAGTATGAAAGCAGTCGTATTTCATGACGTAGGGGATATCCGTGTTGAGGAAGTCCCAGAGCCAAAACTGCAGGCTCCTACTGATGCGATAGTTCGCCTTACCGCGTCGGCAATCTGTGGCACAGACCTGCACTTTGTGCGGGGAACCGTAAGCGGCATGAAGAAAGGCACCATTCTCGGCCATGAAGGTGTTGGAATTGTCGAGGCCCTGGGCCCGGATGTGCGAAACCTGCAGATCGGTGATCGGGTGGTCATTCCCTCCACCATTGCCTGTGGCAATTGCTCCTACTGCCGCGCTGGCTACTATGCCCAATGTGATGCCGCCAACCCCAATGGCAAAGAGGCAGGTACCGCCTTCTACGGTGGTCCTTCGTTCACCGGCTCATTCAATGGGCTTCAGGCAGAAAAAGCCAGAATTCCCTTCGCCAACATTGGTTTGATCAAGCTCCCTGATGCCATCTCGGATGATCAGGCCATTCTGCTTTCCGACATATTCCCCACCGGATATTTTGGCGCCGAGATGGCTGAGATAACCTCCGGCGACACGGTGGCCGTATTCGGCTGCGGCCCGGTTGGCCAGTTCGCTATTGCCAGTGCCAAGCTGCTGGGAGCAGCTCGCGTTTTTGCCATCGATCAATATGACGACCGCCTTGAAATGGCTCGTAAGCAGGGCGCTGAAACAATCAATTTCGACAAGGAAGACCCGATCAAGACGCTCAAGCGTCTTACCGGCGGTATAGGCGTAGACCGGGCCATCGATGCCGTTGGGGTCGATGCCGAATGTCCCCATTCCCATGGCTCCGCCGAGGCGGCAGAACGAAATGCACCGGGGCCGAACTGGCAACCGGGCGATGGCCCCAGTCAAGCTCTGGAGTGGGCCGTGGAAGCCCTTGCCAAGGCCGGTACACTGTCGATCCTCGGCGTATACCCCGCTGAGGCTCGCACCTTTCCCATCGGCGTTGCGATGAACAAGAACCTCGCCATCAACATGGGCAACTGCCACCACCGCAAATACATCCCCAAACTGATCGATCTGGTACTCAACGGTCGAATTGATCCGATTACCATCCTGACTCAGACCGAGCCGATGTCAGACGCCATCGAAGCCTTCAAGGCCTTTGATCGACGCAAGTCCGGCTGGATAAAAGTAGAGCTCAATCCTCTGCGAAGCGCTAGTGCCTCATCCAGAGATGATCTGACAGATGAGCCGGAAACAGAGGAAGATCTGCTTGATGAGGCCATCGACGAGTCGTTTCCCGCTAGCGATCCGCCGTCGATGACAGCACCCAAAAAGCACCCCTGAGCCGCTAAAGGACAGCCTATGAGCACGATCCGAATAGGAATATCCGGCTGGCGTTACACCCCTTGGCGGGGTGACTTTTATCCCGATGGACTGGTGCAGCGACGAGAGCTTGAGTTCGCTTCACGCGCAGTTAGCAGCATAGAGATCAATGGGTCCTTTTACGCGCTACAGACGCCCGAACGATACGCCAATTGGCGCGACGACACTCCAGGTGACTTTGTTTTCAGTGTCAAAGGCCCCCGGTATATTACCCACACCCGACGCCTGCGCGAGATCGAAGAGCCCCTCGCCAATTTTTTTGCATCCGGCCCCCTGCACCTGCAACACAAGCTGGGTCCGTTGCTCTGGCAGTTTCCCGCCAGCTTTAAGCTTGATCATCAGCTTTTCGAAGCCTTTCTGGAAAGACTGCCTCAGGACACGAATCAGGCCGTGCAATTGGCAAAGGGGTGTGCCGAGCGCTTGAAAAAGCCTGGGTATCTCGACATCGACAAGCAGCGACCCATGCGCCACGTGGTAGAAATTCGCAATCCCGACGGGCTGGATGGCGATTTTGTGAAGATGCTGCGGCAATACAAGATAGCCCTGGTGGTGGCTGACACCGCCGGGAAATGGCCCTACCACGAAGACATCACCAGCGATTTTGTCTACATGCGTCTGCACGGCGACAAGGAGCTCTACAAAAGCGGCTACTCGGACGAAGCGCTGGAGCACTGGAAAAAACGCATAAAGGCGTGGAGCAGCGGCAAGCAACCGGCTGACGCCCAACTGATCAGTCCGGACCATGGTGCTCCCCGCCGCTCCTGTGATCTGTATTGCTATTTCGACAATGACGTAAAGGTCCGCGCTCCGTACGACGCCAGGGCCTTGCTCGAAAAGCTCGGGTTGGCTGGGGCGCTGGCCGTGACCCCAGGCAAACCGCTGGGCCCAGAGAAAAAGGAAGCCATGCAGTGACGAGTGTCCAGCCACCGCTGAAAACCACGCGCCTGGCCGATCCGGTTCATTCCATCCGAATCATGACGGCCAACGTGCACAAGGGCTTCGCCTTTTTCAACCGCCGGTTCATCCTTCCCGAACTGCGCGATGCGGTGAATACCTTGTCCGCCGACATCGTGTTCATGCAAGAGGTAATTGGCGCGCATCTTACCCACGCCAAGCGATACCACAACTGGCCGGATACGCCCCAGTATGAATATCTCGCGGACACCATGTGGCCGGATTTTGCCTACGGCCGCAACGCGGTCTACCCAGACGGCGATCATGGCAACGCATTGCTGTCGAAGTTTCCCATCCTGCGCTATGACAACCGCGACGTCACCATCAGCGGCACCGAGGAGCGCGGCATGCTGCATTCCGTGCTGGACGTGCCAGGCCAACCTGACGTCCATGCAGTTTGCGTACACCTGGGGCTGCGCGAGGAACATCGACGGCAGCAACTGGAACTTTTATGTGAACTGCTTGACTCATTACCAGCAGATGAGCCGGTAATAGTGGCTGGTGATTTCAATGACTGGCGGCTGCGCGCGGACGCAATTCTTGCTGAGTGTGGAATGCATGAGGCCTTTGTGCATGCCAACGGTTCGCCAGCCAAAAGCTTTCCGGCACGCTGGCCACTGCTCTGTCTCGACCGGATTTACGTTCGCAATGCCACCACTCACGGCCCCGAAGTACTGTCTCGCCGGCCGTGGTCCCACCTATCGGATCACGCGCCACTGGTTGTCGAGGTACGCCTATGAAATATAACTGGCAGGAAGGCAACGACGTCGAATTGCTCATTAACGGTGAAGCATTCTTCCCGCGGGTGTTCGACTGTTTGAAAAATGCCCGCACAGAGATTCTGCTGGAAACCTTCATCATTTTTTCCGACAAGGTCGGGCTCGCACTAAAGGATGCCCTGCTGGAAGCCGCAGCGCGTGGTGTGCATATCGAGGTGACGGTCGATGGTTACGGCACCGCAGATCTTCCGAGTGAGTACATAGCGGAACTGGCCGAGGCCGGTATCCACATGCACATGTTTGATCCTCGCCCGCGCATGCTCGGCATGCGCACCAATCTGTTCCGTCGCCTGCACCGCAAGATCATCGTCATCGATGGAGAAACCGCATTTATTGGCGGCATCAACTTTGGCGCTGATCACCTGGCCGATTATGGACCAATGGCCAAGCAAGACTATGCAGTGCAGGTGCGCGGCCCGATCGTGGCGGATATTCACAAGGCCAGCCGGGCCATTCTGGTGCACAGCCCCACGGTAGCAAACCTGCCGAACGTCCGACCGGTTACCCGGCACGTGGGTAATGTCCGCATGCTGCTCACGGTGCGTGACAATGCTCAGCATCGTACCGACATAGAAGAGCAATACATAAGGGCCATCCGCTCGGCCAGTTATCGTCTGGTGATCGCCAATGCCTACTTCTTTCCTGGTTATCGATTGCTCCGTGAGCTGCGCAACGCTGCCCGACGCGGCGTAAAAGTCACCCTGATTCTGCAGGGCCAGCCGGATATGCCATGGGCTCGCCTGTGCTCCAGTCTGCTTTACAACTATCTGTTGCGTGAAGGAGTCAACATCTGCGAATACAGCCGGCGCCCCCTGCATGGCAAGGTTGCCCTGGCTGATCGCGAATGGTGTACGGTCGGGTCAAGCAACCTGGATCCATTGAGCCTGTCGCTGAATCTGGAAGCCAACCTGATCATTCGCGACGCTACGCTCAACCAGCGTCTATACGATCACCTGCATCAACTGGCTGATGCCCAGTGCGAATCCATCACGCCCAAGATCGCAGCGCGGGGGTACTGGTGGCGAGCGCCGTTGATCTTTGCAAGCTTCCACTTTCTGCGGCACTTTCCGGCGATCATCGGTTGGCTGCCCGCCCACACGCCCAAGCTCAAGCCCCTCACCCTGGATGAACAGGAAGAAACCGTTGAATTGCAGTGCAGCCAAGAGAAACAGCAGTGAAACCAAACGACTCAGCAGTGCCTGACAGTTCGACACCAGTAAAGAAAAGCTCTCGCGAGCGCAAACTCACCTGGTTCAAGCGTGGGGTAACGGTTTTTTTCTTCATAGTGATTCCCCTGTTGCTGTTCACCATGGTCAAGAACCTGGACTGGCAGGAGGTGAAACAGGCGCTGCAAGGTTACAGCAGTGTGACATTGCTCACTGGGGTTGGTATCGCAGCACTAAGCTACTTCGTATTCTGCAGCTATGACTTGCTAGGTCGGCGCTATACCGGCCACAAGCTGCCAGCTACGCAAATATACTCCCTTACATTCGTGTGCTATGCCTTCAACCTGAACCTCGGCGCGTGGCTCGGCGGCATCGCGCTGCGGTATCGGCTTTATTCCCGTCTGGGGCTGGAGGTGGGCACAATAACCCGTATTCTGAGCATCAGCCTGATCACCAACTGGGTGGGGTACATGATTCTGGCCGGAGCGGTTTTTTCCTTGCGGCTGATAGAGCTTCCGGGTGACTGGAAGATTGGTGTCACGACACTGCAGATGATAGGTATCGCAATGCTTGTTGTAGCTGCCGCATATCTCCTGGCCTGCCGTTTTGCGAAAAAAAGGGACTGGACAATCCGCGGTCACGAAATCGTGCTTCCATCGCTCAAGCTGGCCTTGATGCAGGCAACCCTCGGGGCTGCGAACTGGTCGCTGATGGCCGCTCTGATCTACATCCTGCTGCCCGAGGAGGCGTTCTACCCATCCATCCTGGGTATTTTGCTGATCAGCAGTATCGCCGGGGTGGTAACGCATATTCCAGCGGGCCTGGGGGTGCTGGAGGCCATCTTCATCGGCCTGCTCCAGCACCAGATTCCCCCAGGCAATCTGGTCGCGGCGCTTATCGGCTACCGCGCCATATATTTTCTGCTCCCGCTGGCCATTGCCTGCATCGTCTATTTGGTACTCGAGAAGCGGGCAAAGACCATGCGGGCCGGTTCAGGCCAGGTCACCGGCTTGCGGGCGCAGGATGAGAGTGCCTAACGGAGGAAGATCCAGCATCACGGAGCAGGGTTGCCCATGGCTGACCTGGTCCTCGGTCATCACTTCGGTCGAACATCCTGCATTGGAACCGGCATATTGTTCAGCATCGCTGTTGAGCAGAACCGTCCAGGCGCCTTCCAGCGGCACACCTACTCGGTAGTTATCCCTGGGTACGGGGGTAAAATTATGCACCACCAATACCGGCACGCTGGTTTCCCCCTTGCGCAGAAAGGCGTAGACGCTGTTGTGCTCGTCATCGCCAATCAGCCATTGAAACCCTTGCTCCTTGCAGTCCAACTGGTGAAGGGCCGGTTCTTCTCGGTAAAGACGATTGAGATCCTTGACCAGCGTTTGCACGCCCTGGTGCTCGGGATAGCGCAACAGATACCAATCCAGTTCATGGTCGTGGTTCCATTCCCGCCATGAACCGAACTCACAGCCCATAAACAACAGCTTTTTCCCCGGATGGCTCCACATGAAACTCAGATATAGCCGCAGATTGGCGAATTTCTGCCATCGATCTCCCGGCATCTTGTCCAGCAAAGACTTCTTGCCATGTACCACTTCATCGTGGGAGATCGGCAAAATGAAATTCTCGGTAAACGCGTAAAGCAGACCAAAGGTCAATTGGTGATGGTGATAGCGGCGATTGATCGTCTCCTCGCTCATGTACTTGAGGCTGTCGTGCATCCAGCCCATGTTCCACTTGTATTCAAACCCCAGCCCCCCTTCGCGAGTGGGGTGACTAACGCCGGGGAACGCAGTCGATTCCTCGGCTATCACCAAAGCCCCCGGCGCTTCCGTATCGACCACATCGTTGAGATGGCGCAGAAAATCGATCACCTCAAGGTTTTCCCGCCCGCCATGTTTGTTGGGAATCCACTCGTCATGTTTGCGCGAGTAGTCGCGATAGAGCATCGAGGCGACTGCATCCACCCGCAGCGCGTCGACGTGGAACTGGCGCAGCCAGTGCAAGGCTGAAGCGAGCATGAAACCGTGCACCTCGATGCGCCCCAGATTGTAGATATAGGTATCCCAATCCTGATGGAAGCCCTCGAAGGGGTGATCGTATTCATACAGCGCAGTGCCATCGAATTTTCCCAGGCCATGGGCATCGGTAGGGAAATGGGCAGGCACCCAATCCAGAATCACACCGATCCCGGCGCGGTGACAGGAATCCACGAACGCGGCAAAGTCATGGGGGCTGCCATAGCGGGCGCTGGGCGCGAACTGGGACAGAAGCTGGTAACCCCAGGAACCTCCGAAGGGATGCTCCATGATGGGCATGAGTTCTATATGGGTAAAACCCAGATCCTTGATATAGGGAATCAACCGGTCGGCCAGTTCATACCAGTTGTAGAGGCGGCCATCGCCGTCTTCGCGCTGCCATGAGCCAGCGTGCAGCTCATAGATCGACACCGGAGCCTGGTGTCCCTGATGTTCCTTGCGGTGCAACATCCATTCGTGGTCTTGCCACGGATACTGCAACGGCTCCGCCACCACCGAGCCGGTCGCCGGCGGCATTTCGGTTGCCAGCGCGACCGGGTCAGCGCGCAATGGCAACACACCGTGGGCGCCCAGAATTTCGTACTTGTAGACTTCACCGGGCCGCAGGCGCGGAATGAAAATTTCCCAAACGCCCGACGGGTGCCGCTGACGCATGGGGTGGCGGCGGCCGTCCCAGCTATTGAACTCACCGACTACCGATACCCGTCTGGCGTTGGGTGCCCAGACAGCAAAGCGCACGCCGGGAATGTCGCCTATGGTCATCACCTGGGCGCCGAAGCAATGCGCCAGATCGCGATGGTTGCCCTCCGAAAAAAGATACATGTCCATCTCGCCCAGCAGCAGCCCGAAGCTGTAGGGATCTTCAGTTTCCTGCACGCCGTTGGCCCAGCGAATCCGCAGGCGATAGGCTTGTCCAGGCGAAATGTGGCCGACAAACAGTCCTGGGATTTGCGGCTGCTCCATCTGACCGAGGCTTTCACCGGACTGCCCGTTTATCAGCTCGACATTCAGCGCGTTGGGCTGATAGGTACGGACAACCGATACCTCCCCCCGCGTATGGGGCCCAAGAATGGAAAATGGATTAGTGTGCTCGGCCCGTACCAGAGCCTGCGCATCGACCGCCGCTATATGCAGGTCGGTACCGCCGGAAGTTTGGCTGTCCATCATTATCAATTTTCCTCAAGCTGCTGAACAAGCTCGGCCAGACCAGTCAGCGGGACGCTGATCCAGGTAGGACGATGCCCGGTTTCGTATAGGATTTCATAGGCCGCCTTCTCGATGCTGAACAGCGCCAGCGCAGCGCTTTCGCCCTCGGGTTGCTGCCAAACGTGCGGCACCTCTGCAGCCGCGAGGCGGTAACCTTCGAGGAATGCCCGTGATGAAGCGTCGCGGTATGCACTCGCTATTTCCATACGGCTCTGGTCCGCCTGCTCGGAGCTGTCGGTACTCTGGGCGTTCTGACGGGCCATCGCCACGGCATAGTCTATCGACCGCAGCACTCCCGTTACGTCCTTGTAGGGGCTGAGTTTGGCCCGGCGCTCATCCAGTGGACGCGACGGTTCGCCTTCGAAATCAATCAGGTAGGCATCGCCCTGCACTACCAGCACCTGGCCCAGATGCAGGTCTCCATGGACCCGTATCCGTAGCCCGCCCACTGTTTTCTGGGCCAGCGAATCGATGTTTTTCATCAACGAGTTGCGCTGCTTCTGCAACTTTTCAACCTTGGCTCTGCTCTCCTTGTTCAGGGCGTCTTTATGCTGCCCCAGCGCGTCGAGGGCCGCGTCGACCTGCTGCCGGATACTCTCCGCCCAGCCCTTGGCGTCTGCGGCACTGGTGGGCTCGGCGGCAAAGTCCGGGTTATCCGTCTCGGCGGCCAGCGCAACGTGCATTTCGCCCAACCGCTTGCCCAGCAAGCCGGCGAAGGTTTCCAGCTCAGACAGCGCTGTATATTGATTTTCAAGCTGCGACAGGCCACCGGCCAGTTGGTCGCGGATAGCTCGTTCAAGTGTTGACTGCGTCCATTCCCACGCATCGCCCTGGTTGTTGAGGAAGCCCTGAAGCACCATCAGCGCGTAGGTTTCGCCATTCTGATCGACGCGCTTGACCTCTCCGAGCACCGGCGCGCAGTGGGCGAAGCCTTGTGCCGTAAGATAGGAGCCCATCTCCAGCTCGGGATGGATGCCGGCGTGTACGTGGCGAATCAGCTTGAGCACCATTTTTCCGCCCACTATCACTGAACTGTTGGATTGCTCGGCAGAGAGGTAGGTGATATTGACGTCATTTTCCAGTTCCATTGCTGCCAGTACGTCGGTGCAGGAAAACGCGAGGGTGCCTCGGTCGGTATCCAAGCGACTGGACTGTTGCAGGTGCGAAACCACCGAGCGCACGAAGCTTTCCATGGTGAAGGCATCGGTCAACAGGCCGACCTCACGCCCGCGGCGAATGCGCGCCATCGCCAGCTGTTCGGACAGCACACCGGTATCCTCTTCGCCGACGAACCCCAACGGCAGCTGGTAATACTCGATGGTGTCGCCGGTCTTGACCTCCACCTCGCTGAGCAGCGTCGGATGGGCAGTATCCCCGAAGGGTATGGCATACAGTATGCGTGCCTTGGGTTGCCTGTTACCCGCTGCGGCGAACCATCTGCGCTTGGGCAAATAGGCGGGCAGCGTCTCCTTTTCCAGGACCTTGAGCGGCTGCTCATTGAGCACCTCGCGCAGTTCACGCTTGAGCACCAGGGTAGCCATTTCAGGCATCCGCTCGGGCGGCTCCATATGCCAGGTGGGCATCTGGCTCTGCTCTGCCAGCAGGAACCAGTAGAAACCATAAGGCGGAAGCGTAAGCAGATAGCTCAGTTGACCGATGGGCGGGAACGCGCTGCCGCCTACCATCTCTACCGGCACCTTGCCGACATAGCTGGACAGGTCAAGTTCTACTGCCTGCGCAGCCCGGGAGACGTTGGCCACGCATAGAATGGTGTCGGTGTTGCCGTCCTCCCCTGTGTATTCCCGCAGGTAGGCCAGGATTCGGCGATTGCTCGGCGCCAGCATCTTCAACACACCGCGCCCGAAGGCCTTTTGCTGTTTACGCACTGCCAGCATGCGGCGCGTCCAGTTGAGCAGCGAATGCGGGTCACCCTGCTGCGACTCGACATTGATGGTCTGAAAGCCATATAGCGGGTCCTGGATCGGCGGCAGAACCAGACTGGCCGGATCGGCGCGGGAGAAGCCACCGTTACGATCCATCGACCACTGCATGGGCGTGCGCACCCCGTCGCGGTCACCGATAAAGATATTGTCGCCCATGCCCAGCTCATCGCCGTAATACAGCGTTGGCGTTCCCGGCATCGACAGCAACAGACTGTTGAGCAACTCGATACGCCGGCGATCACGTTCAACCAGGGGCGCGAGGCGACGGCGAATACCCAGGTTGATGCGTGCCCGACGGTCCGCTGCGTAGTAATTCCATAAATAGTCCCGCTCCTTGTCGGTTACCATTTCCAGCGTCAGTTCGTCGTGGTTGCGCAGGAAGATTGCCCATTGGCAGTTGCTGGGGATTTCCGGCGTCTGGCGCAGAATATCGGTAATCGGAAAGCGGTCTTCCTGGGCGATGGCCATGTACATGCGCGGCATCAGCGGGAAATGGAAAGCCATGTGGCATTCATCGCCCTCGCCTTTTTCGTTACCTCCAAAATATAGCTGGGTATCCTCTGGCCACTGGTTGGCTTCGGCCAGCAGCATGCGGTCAGGATAGACGCGGTCCAGCTCGGCGCGGATCTTCTTCAGCACCGTATGGGTTTCCGGGAGGTTCTCGTTGTTGGTCCCATCACGCTCGATCAGGTAAGGAATGGCGTCCAGGCGCAGGCCATCCACGCCGATGTCGAGCCAGAAGCGCATGACAGACAGCACTTCCTTCAGCACTTGGGGATTGTCGAAATTCAGATCCGGCTGGTGCGAGTAGAACCGGTGCCAGAAGTACTGGCCCGCCACCGGGTCCCAGGTCCAATTGGACTTTTCCGTATCCAGAAAGATGATGCGGGTGCCGTCGTATTTCTGGTCGGTATCCGACCAGACGTAGAAGTCCCGCGCCGCCGAGCCTGGTTTGGCCTCGCGTGCCCGCTGGAACCAGGGGTGCTGGTCCGACGTATGGTTTATGACCAGTTCACTGATCACCCGCAGCCCCCGTTTGTGCGCCTCGGCGATAAAGCGCTTGGCGTCGGCCATGGTCCCGTAATCCGGGCTTACGTTGCGGTAGTCTGCGATGTCGTAACCGTCATCCCGTCGCGGCGACGGGTAGAACGGCAACAACCAGATGGTGTTCACGCCCAGATCGGCGATGTAATCCAGCTTGGCGATAAGCCCTGGAAAATCGCCGATCCCATCATTGTTGGAGTCGAAAAACGACTTGATGTGTACCTGATAGATGACGGCGTCCTTGTACCAGAGCGGGTCATCGATAAATGCTGCGTTGCGGTTCTTCTTGGCCATTGTTTTTTCTCTTTAGCGCAGCGGCTTGAAACGCCAGATACCGAAAGGCTGCTTCCAAGGCTCGATGCGCATCCATTGGGTTTTTCCATGCCAGGTCCAGCTATGGCCGGTCATGAGATCTTCGCCACTCGTTTGGGCATCGTCAGGCAGGTCGAACTCCCAGAGCGGCAAATCGAAGTGGGCTTCCTGGGCGTTAACAGGGTCCAGGCTGATGGCGATCAGGATGAAGTTCTGCAGATCCTCGGTACGTTTGCCGAAATACAGAATATTGTCGTTCCAGGCGGTATAGGCCTGAAATCCGAGATGGGTCTGAAGGGCCGGATTGGCGCGGCGGATGCGATTCAAGTGGGTGATCTCGGCAACGATATTCCCCGGCATGCCGTAGTCCCGCGGCCTTATCTCGTATTTCTCAGAGTCCAGGTATTCCTCCTTACCCGGCACCGGGGCCGCCTCACAGATTTCGAACCCCGAGTACATACCCCATGAACCCGAGCCCAGGGTGGCCAGCGCAGCGCGAATCAGAAAGCCGGCACGGCCGGAGGAATGCAGAAAGAACGGATTGATATCCGGGGTATTGACGAAGAAGTTCGGCCTGTAGCAATCGCGCCACGGTGGCTCGTTAAGCTCGGTAAAAAAGGTCTGCAGCTCCTCCTTGGTGTTGCGCCAGGTGAAGTACGTGTAGCTCTGGCTGAACCCCAGCTTGCCCAGGCGGGCCATCATGGCCGGGCGGGTAAAGGCTTCGGAAAGAAAGATCACGTCAGGATGGCCGGCGCGAATATCGGCAATCAGCCACTCCCAGAAAGGCATGGGTTTGGTGTGCGGGTTATCGACCCGGAACAGCGTCACGCCAAGCTTCACCCAGCCGAGCACCACGTCGCGCAGGGCCAGCCAGAGATCAGGCACGGCCTCCCTGGCGTAAAAATCGACATTGACAATATCTTCGTATTTTTTTGGCGGATTTTCCGCGTGGCGAATGCTGCCATCCGGGCGCCAGTTGAACCAGCCGGGATGCTCCTGCAGCCAGGGGTGGTCCGGGGAGCACTGCACGGCAAAATCCAGCGCGATCTCCAGCTTCTGCTCACGGGCTGCGCTGACCAGCTCAAGGAAGTCATCGAGGCTGCCCAGTTGCGGATGGATGGCTTCATGGCCGCCCTCGTGACTACCGATTGCATAGGGGCTTCCTGGGTCGTCTTCCGTGGCGATCAGGGAATTGTTAGGACCCTTGCGATGCGTGCGACCGATCGGGTGGATGGGCGGAAAATACAGTACGTCAAATCCCATCGCGTTGATTTCAGGCAGCCGGCCAATCACGTCACGGAAGGTCCCGTGCCGCGCGGGATCGTCAGTGACCGAGCGGGGGAACAGCTCATACCAGCTGGCGAACTCAGCCGCCTGGCGCTCTACGTCCACCGGATAAGCCGCGCTCCGAACCTTGTGCGGATGGGCCTCGGTCCTGACCACGGCGTCGACAGTGTCCGGCGCCAGCAGCATGGTCACCTTGTCATCCACCGACTCACTCCTGGCCAGGCGCTCCAGCACTGCCTGCAAGGCACCTTGAATGTCTGCAGGGGCAGTACTTTCCATCTCACGCAAAAGCGTCTCCCCTTCCTGCAACTCCAGGCTGACCGGCACGCCTGCGGCGAACTTCTTCTTGAGCTCGTCGCAATAGGTGGCGTAGATATCTACCCAGGCCTCGATGGCGAATTCCCCCCGCCCGGCCCGCTGAGGCGTCAGTCGGGCGCGCCATCGGTCGTTTCCCAGACTTTCCATCGGCGTTTTCTGCCAATCATCGTCCTGGCCACTGCGCCAGAGCAACTGGGCTGCCAGCTTGTCATGGCCGTCGGCGAATATCACCGCACTGACAGTCAGCGCCCGCCCTTCGATTGCCTTGGCCGCAAACCGGCCCGACTCGATGACGGGTTCAACCGCTTCAATGGCAATGCGGGGTAACACCACTGCCTCTGCAACCGTCAGAGTCGCTTCGATAGAGGTTTCGTAGGAATTATCGGACGGCATCTGTGCAAGCTCCTGATGCCCGGCATCTGACCGGGCGCGACTGTAGGGATGGTTGGCTGCGTCGGATACCGGTTACCCGTTGACGACGGTACCGCCGTTGACATGCAGAACCTGGCCGCTCACGTAACTGGAATCCTCACAGGCGAGGTAGACATACGAAGGGGCAAGCTCTGCAGGTTGGCCGGGGCGTTTCATGGGAGTGTTGGAGCCAAATTTTTCCACGTCTTCTTCATCGAACGTCGACGGAATCAGGGGCGTCCAGATCGGTCCTGGAGCCACCGCGTTGACGCGAATGCCCCGTGGCGCGATATTCATTGATAATGATCGAGTGAAAGCGGTGATGGCTCCCTTGGTTGCCGAATAGTCCAGCAGCATGGGGCTACCCTTGTAGGCGGTCACCGAGGTGGTGTTGATAATGCTGGCCCCGGACTGCATGTGGGGAAGCGCCGCCTTGGTAAGCTGAAACATTGCAAAGATATTGGTGCGAAAGGTCTTTTCCCACTGTTCCTCGGGGATGTCCTCGAGATTTTTCCTGGGGTGCTGCTCCCCTGCATTGTTCACCAGCACATCGATGCGACCCCACTTGGCCATGGTCTCGTCGATGACTTTGGTACACAGGCTTTTGTCAGCGGCATCGCCAGAGAACACCAGAACTTCACGGCCGGCCTTTTCAATTTCGCTCCTGGTGAGTTCGGCATCCTGGTGCTCCTCAAGATACATCATCACCACATTTGCCCCTTCCTTGGCGTAATGAATAGCTACCGCCCGGCCAATTCCGCTGTCCGCGCCGGTAATAATGGCCACCTTGCCCTGCAGCTTGCCGGCGGGCTTGTAGGAGTCGGAAAAGTAGACTGGCTCGGGGTGCATTTCGCCCTCTTTGCCGGGGCGGTGATCCTGATGTTGCGGGGGAAGCGTCTGCTCTGACATATGGCCTCCGATGCAGAGATGAGAATGGTCTGTCTGTTAGTTCGGACAGAGCAGCTGAAACATTGGTTCCAGAGAATCGAGAAGAAGTGTCGAGCGGGGAACAACTGGGGAGCAGAGCGTTATAAGCCGCCGGACAACAGGTTTCAGCATCCTTGCCCAAGCCCGGGTACCGAGCTGGCGCTTCAGAAAAACCCGAGCTGGTTTTCCTGGGAGGGTCAAGCACCAGCTTGATCATCAACGTCTCCGCCAAGCCTGGATATCGAGCTGATACTCGCCAGTTATGGAAACAACCGGAGCTGGTGGTTGTGGAGAACCAAGCACCAGCTAGATCATTGTGTTGATACCTGCCCGGGTGGCCAAGGCACCTGGGCGTTAACCGCGAGAAGCTTTCTTGCGCGGTGGTGATGCTTCGTTATCGGGGTCTGACTTCTTGCCGGAACCTTTGGCTGCCGCGCCCTTGCCCTTGCCCCCCAGGCTGCGCTTCAACAACTCGGTCAGATCGGTAACGTCGGCACTGCGACGCTCTTCGCCAGCTTCCTCTTTGACCACCGACTCGATCTTGCCTTGGCTGGCCTTCTCCTCCACCAGAGCCATGATCTGGTCCTCGAAGGTAGCGCGGTATTCTTGCGGCTCCCATTCGCTGCTCATGTCCTCGATCAGCCGAGTGGCCATATCCAGCTCTTTCTTGGAAAGCTTCGCTTCGCTGACGGCTGAACTGAGCTCCAGGGTTTCCAGTCCCCGAACCTCCGCCGGCCAGCGCAACAAGACCAGCATCAGCGAATCGTCCAAGGGCATTAACGCGGCCAGGCGCTGCTTGGTACGTATAACCACGTTGGCCAAAGCAACCTTGTTGGTCTTGATCAACGCTTCACGCAGCAGCGCGTAAACCTTTTCGCCGCGCTTGTCCGGGCTAAGGTAGTACGGTTTTTCAAAATGCGGTAGCGGGATCTCGGGCGCATCCACAAAGGAAAAGATATCGATAGTCTGGGTCGCCTCGGGGTGCGCAGAGCGGATCTCTTCCTCGCTGATGACCACGTACTCGCCCTTCTGATATTCCACGCCCTTGACGATGTTTTCGCTGGTGACTTCCTTGCCATTGACCTTGTTTACGCGCTTGTAGCCCACCGGGTCCATGCTGCGCTTGTCCAGCCAATCAAAATTGATACCGGTGGAAGAAGTCGCGGACACCAGCGCAACGGGTATATGCACCAGACCGAAACTGATAGCGCCTTTCCAGATTGCTCGTGCCATTGCGTTCACCCAGTTGGACATGTCCTTCGGATGACACTGGGCGCCAGTGGAAAGTTTCAAACCATCGCCCTAGACCCTGACAGAACTTACAGCCCAGCCATCACTGCTCCTGCTCATGCGATTTGGGAAATACCAGGGGTACCACGTGGAGCACCAGCAGCGCGAGCAAGGTACTGACAATTGCGGTGGTTTCGTTCCCGAGGCCCAGCGCCACACCGATAGCGGCGGTAAACCAGATGCCAGCCGCAGTGGTCAGCCCCCTTACATCCTGTTGACTGTCCGTTTTGATGATGGTCCCGGCACACAGAAACCCCACTCCCGCGATGACGCCCTGAACTACCCGGCTTAACGCATCGTCCATGGCGCCGCTGCGATCCGCCGCCACCACAAAAAGAACCGCCCCCAGACAAACCAGCATGTGCGTTCGAATGCCTGCGGCCTTGCCCTGGTGTTCCCGTTCCCAGCCCAGTATGCCGCCCAATACCGTAGCCAGGATCAGCCGAATAGTTACTCGCGTGGCGTTTTCGATGTCGCTCAGATCGGAGAATTCGCTAGCGAAGGTGTTGACGATGGTTTGCCAGACAGTCAATGGTTTGTTCCTTATGCCGACACTTTAAAAATCACGTGCTGTTAGTGGGACATTGTTCCAGGCGAGGAGTTTTGTCGGTCAGGGCCGTTCGCAGGAACTATCCGGCCACGCGGGGTTGTCTACATAAAAACCGCCCCCAAAACCGGAGTTATCATGGCCAACAACAATCTCTTTCTCGTCAGCTTTATTCTCGACAACCAGCCACAGACCAGTGAAGTAACGTCAGAAAACGACACCCTGACCGTGGAGCAGGCACGTTCGATAATCGAAGCCCAACATGCATCTGGCAAGATTACTGACATCCAAGTTCAGGAAATGCAACATCCCAAGGAACATAACACTACCCCAGGACATAACAAGCTCTGATTTTCCAATCACTTAGCCGGAAGTTCAGCACGTTGGAATTCCGGCTTTACGTTCAAAAATTAAAATTGCTATTGGAAGTAAACATAAAGCACAAATGGGGCAAAGAGCGACAAAAGCCTATAATTTCATTTTGATTTATATGGGCCATTATAATGGCATCATCTTAAACTAAGTATAAACCCACCCATTCATCGCTTGATTAACAAGCAAGCGGCTGCTATGAAGTAAATGGATAAAAGAACAACACTGAGTCAAGTCAATGGCGGGACCAGCTCAATAGATTTTAACTAACATCGTCCTGCCTTGCAGGATCACTGCTAGCATTTGGATATCACACCTATAATTACGGTAGGACAGTGCATGAAAAAGTCTTCGCTGAGGGTTGAGGACATGGAAACTATCTTGAACTCTTGCACCAAGTCTGCGCGCAGCACATGCGTAATAGAAGCCGATAGCACTTTGACGATCCAGTTTACCTACCGCTGCGAGGATTTCACCGTGGTCGGGATCAATCGTGACGAATACCGTGACGCCCAGTCGTTATACAACCTGGGTTGCAGCCTGATCGAAGAAATAGAAGCGGCGATCAACATGAACAGGGCACCCCCCTGCCCTCAGCGGAACGCAGGCTAGCGGGCAGCGCCCCGTTGTCAGCCCTTTGAGTGTTCCGGTGATGTAGGCCCCTTGGCCATACCTCTGGGTCCGAACTTGGCCCAAATTATCCAGCCTATTATCGGCAATAAAAATATGACCGCAGCCCACCCAAGTTTGGTCTGCTGCGGCTTGTCGCTTTTGAAGATATTGGCCACCAGCCATAGATCGATAAAAAAAATGATCACTGCCGCCACAATACCCATCACGATGCCCGGTTCCATAACTCGCTTCCTTTGTTAGCTCTTTAAAGAGTAAGTCAATCGAACCCTGTATTGAGTTCAACAAATAAATTCTTCAGTTATCGCCCCTGGACCGTTCATCCACACTTGCTGAACTCGCCTCATAACCACAAGTCTCAATGAGCAACCAGCAACATTCACTGCAAGGTAAGGAGTCTCCCATGCCACGCGGAAGTAAAGACAAATATACCGAGAAACAACAACGTAAAGCCGAGCATATCGAGTCCAGCTACGAAGAAAAGGGCGTGTCCGAAAAAGAAGCCGAAGCCCGCGCCTGGGCCACTGTAAACAAGCAATCCGGAGGTGGTGAGCGCTCAGGTGGCTCAGGGCAGAAAAAGGCTCCTGAACAAAAGCGCAAAGACACCAAAGGGTCGGCCCGCAGGGCCGTTGCGACAAAACGCGGCGAGCCGAGGAAGGATCGCTCCCTCGAATCGGAAACCAAGCAGGAACTACTGCAAAAGGCCAAATCGAAAAATATATCTGGACGCTCGACCATGCGAAAGGGCGAGTTGGTTCAGGCGCTGAAGAAAGCTTCGTAATTCCGATCCGTTTCAATTGATGGCAGGTAAGATGATGAAAGCATTACAACTGTTGACCATGGGCATCGTGACAATTGGAGCAGCAGCCGTTTTTCGCAAAATGATCGAGGAAAAGGGCATTGCACCGGCACGATTCATTGATGCGGCAGCCGCTAAAGGCGTCTCGGAAGTAGAGGCCGGTAAACTTGCGCTGGAAAAGTCCTCTTCGGTGGAGTTGAAAGCGTTTGCCTACGAAATGATAGATGACCATACCGCGGTAAATATCGAACTACGACAGCTGGCCCGTAACAAGGGTTACGAAATGGATAGCGAAGCTGAGCTGACCAGCAAGGCCAAGGACATGCTGCTCAAGCTACGCGAGGAAAAGTCATTTGACTCGGCGTATGCTGATCAGCAAGTTCATGCGCATGAGCAGAGCATCACCCTCTTCCGCCAGGCAACCCAACTGGACGACTTCGAAGTAAGCAGCTTTGCGCGCAAGACGCTGCCGAAGCTCCAGCAGCATCTGACTATGGCCCACAAACTGAAGACCCAGCTGAACGAAGGTCCGCTTCGTCCCAACAGTGACGGTGCAGCAAACGGTACAGCGAGCGCCAGCTACAAGCCGAGCACAGCAGATACGTCAGTGGACTCTGGCAAGTCCGCTCCGTCCGTCACCTCGAATGATTCCGGCACCTCAAGTGTGCCCAATAGCCCGGTAACGCCAAGCATCCCCAGTATTTCCGATAGGGATGCGGAGGTCCCAGGAGCAGACAATTCTGGCGGGGCCATGCCCAAAGCCCCCAAGCCCGAAGACGTCACGCCATCCGCTAATAAAGCCAAGCCGCTAGCTGGCGATTCATCCGGCATTAGCAAAGGAACCCCGCAGCAGAATCGTGGCAGCGCTCAGAATCCCGGCCACTGAGATAGTTCTTATCTCGCCGTCGCGTCCTTACTATGAATTACTATGGAATTTTTTAAGCGGGGATGACGAAGCGGATAAACGGACGGCGCCGTGGGAACACGGCGCGACCGCTATCGAGGCGCTGATAACGACACGCCTTCGTCAGGGGAATTAACGAAATCCTAGGAAAGACAGAATAGCGAGAACAATTACGACTGCGCCGACGATATAAACGATGTTGTTCATGCAGGTACCCTCAATGTGAATTGTTAGCAGGAACGCAAATTGCGCGATCCAACCAGCGGGCGCTCTTGCTTATTCCTCAGCCAGATTGGCCCGCTGTTTGGTTGGACATCACATTTCGTAAAAAATTTATTCTTTATGTCGCAAAACTCTTTCAGCTGCCCGGAACTGCGATTTTTTAACGCGATGAAGCCTGATGCGTGCGCCAATCAAATCGCCCCAGGCGGAGCCCGGAGCCATCTCCCAGGCTTCGCGATGCAGCCAGCCCAACGACACGGCATCGGTGGCCAACAGACTTTGCTCGCTACGGCTCAGACCCTGAGGGCCAGTTTCGAGACATCGAAAGCATAGCTGCTGCAAATGGACTCCACGGGGACCATGACGCCGATCACGCGCCAGCGCCACCTGTAAAGCGTTCACCTGGGGATGGATGATGGCTTCCTCAAAGGCCGGAAACGGCGACCCCGCCACCGAGTAATCCGGCTCCTTGCCTATCGCTTCCAGGAGCTCAGAACCGGACACCTCCTCAGGAATGACCAACAACTTTCGACGCCGCAAGGTCTGGCCCAAATGCACTTTGCTGAGAATGACGAAGATTGGCGCAGCTAATATCAGGGGCAATGCCACCGGTAGGGACCAGAGAAAGAATTTCGGGTCAAGCCACCAGGCGAACGAAGACCAGGACACAGCGAGAACAGTACCCATCGCCTGATTGACGAATGCCTTGCCCCAACCAATCTCACCGGCCCGGTTCTGCCCTGCCCAGCGAAGCGTCAGATTGAAGATGGCTTCGATGATAAAGCGCGAATGTGAAAGCATCCGGATAGGCGCCAGGAGAGCGGATATTACAATCTCGATAAGGACGCTCATCAGCATGCGCAGAAACCCGCCGAATGCAATTGCTCGCCTTGTAAGCAGTGCATCGGTAACGGCCAGCAGTTTGGGGAGGAACAGCAACGTCATGGTGATGCTGATAAGAATCAGCGCGCGGTGTGGCTGCCATTGGGGCCACAAGGGAAACAGCTGGTGGGAGTCGGGGAAATAATTGATCGGAAACAGCACCATATGTGCCGTTTCGATGGTAGTCATCGCCAGAAACGCCAGCCACAGAGGCGACGCGAGATAGGACATGATGCCATTGACCAGCGCCATGCGATGCGCCATGCGCATGCCGCGTCCGCGAAACATCAACCACAGATGCTGCATGTTGCCCTTGGCCCAGCGCTTGTCGCGGGTAAGCTCCTCGACCAGCGTCGGCGGCGATTCTTCATAGCTCTGGTTCAGACCCGGCTCCAGCCAGACCTCATGACCGGCACGGCCCATATAGGCCGCTTCGACAAAGTCATGGCTCATTACCGGCCCGCGAAACAAGCCCCGCCCGGGCAGTTTGCGCAAGCCACAGTGTCGCATGAACGGGTCGATTCTTATTATCGCGTTGTGGCCCCAGAAGGCAGCTTCACCCAGTTGAACCGCAGCCAGACCGGTAGTGAACAGCGGGCCGTAGAGCTGGTTGCCGAACTGCTGTATTCGGGCGAACAAAGACTGCCCGTTCAACAGCGAAGGGCTGGTCTGCAGAATGCCCACCCGGCTGTGGCGCTCCATCAGCTGCACCATGCGGGTCAGGGTGGAGCCGCTCATCAAACTATCTGCGTCGAGCACCACCATGTAGAGATAGTTACGGCCCCAGCGCCGAAGAAAATCGCCAATGTTGCCACTCTTGTAATTCAGGTTGAGCGTTCGGCGGCGATAGAAAAGACGTCCGTGGGCATCGAGTTCATCGCACAGTCTGGCCCATACCAGCTGCTCTTCCAGCCAGACATCCGGATCGCGGCTATCGGACAGGATATAAAAGTCGAAGTGCTCGAGATGGCCAGTTCTTTCGATACTGCGGAAAACCGCCCTGAGCCCTCCCAGACTGCGCTCCACCGACTCATGGTAAATAGGCATGACAACGGCAGTGCGAGCCAAAGGCGTGGCCAGCAGGCTATCTTCAGTCTGCTGGAGAAGCAGTGAATGCCTGTCGCCCCCGACTCGACGAAAACAGAAACCCAGAATACCTATCCAGAAACCTACCGAAATCCACGCGAAAAGAATGGCAAACAGAACTGCCATGCTGATTTCGACGTAGGTGCCGCCTTTATAGGGCAGGATGGACAAAAAGAAATTTGTCGCCAGGCCGGTTTGCAGAAATACCGCAAGCATCAGGAGCCAGCGGCGCGCCATGGCTGTGGACCGCCACCGCGGCCTCGGCGAACACTGGTCGAGCTGCTGCGCTGCGTTGGAAAAGCGATCGTCAATGATCGCCATAACCGATGCTTCCCCTGCAGATAACTGGAGCGATGACAGGCATGGCCACTGAACGCAGGTCGAAGCGCTGTCTTGCCAGTCTGACACAGGTATCAAGGGTAGCTGACTCGTCTGTTTCCAGTGCCTCAAGGACGACTGCCAATACCTGACGCTCCACGGAGGGCGTGACGTTCAGCCCGCTCAATTCGAGGTAGGCTATTACCCGGGTCAGGGCCACTTCTGCGCTTAATGGCTGCATGCTGATGTCCTGTTCACGGCTCGCGAAGCACACCCAATACGCCACTGCGCGGCGGGAGCTCATAGTTCCATGTTTCGCTCAGCGTCTCGTCGTGCTGGCCAAGATAGGCACGCAACGCCAGAGATCTGTTTTCCGCCGGACGGGCGAGTATGGAAACCCTCCACCGTTTGAGCGGTTCGACATACTGGACGGAATTCTCCAGCACTTCGGTTCCTTCCAGGCCACTGACGGAACTGACCACTGGAGCGTCGGCGGTCAACTCATCCAGCGGACCACCGGTAAAATCGACAATGACGCGCACGGCTCCCTGTTCCGCCCCGCCACCTATTCGCATTCCGTCCCCTAGATAAGTATCGACCACACGTCCAAGGGTTTCGTCGGCTACATCCGCGCCGCCAAATTTGGCAGTATAGGTAAAATGCAGCGATTGCTCCGGGCTGACCTTGCCGTCAGGCCGCCAGAACGCAACGATGTTGTCGTTGGTTTCATCGGGAGTCGGCAGTTGCACCAGAACCACCTGACCTGTGCCCCAATCACCCTCGGGCTCAATCCAGGCGCTGGGGCGGGAATCGTAACGAGCCTCGAGATCCATGTAAGTGTCGAAGTCAGCATCACGCTGAATAAGACCGAACCCCCGAACATTCTCGGTGGAAAAATAGTCGATACTCAGCGCTTCCGGAGCACGCAATGGTCGCCAAAGCCACTCCCCCGAGACCCCGTTGTGTATCAGCAGGCCGTCAGAATCATGCACCTCCGGACGCCATTCACCATGGGGTGCAAGAGTGTTTTCGCCGTAATAGAACATGCTGGTCAGGGGGGCCAGACCCAGCAACTCGACCGCCTGACGGGGAAACAGCGCTGATTCGACTTTCAGCGTGGTTTCCTCTCCCGGGGTGACGGTAAAGCGATACGCGCCAGCCAGACTGGGACCATCCAGCAGACCATAGAAGGTCATGGACGTGTCTTCGGCTGCTGGGCGCTGGAGCCAGAATTCAACAAAAGAGGGAAATTCCTCTCCGCTCGGCAAGCCCGTATTAACGGCTACTCCGCGCCCGGAAATACCAAAGTTGTTATCCTTGCCAACTGCTCGAAAATAACTCGCTCCGGCAAAAACCAGGAACTGGTTTAACACGTCCGGACCGTCGAAGGGGAAGGTCAGCTTGAAGCCGGCATAACCCAGATCAGCAGGAACCAACCGCTCCACCTCCCCGTTCGGGTAGGTGAACTGAGATTTCTCGAAAACTACTGGCTGGGCGCCATTCTCGTTGATCACGTTCATGCGTACCGGGTGCTGATAGAACAAACCCGGGGGCACCATCATCACATTGAACAACGACTCCTCGTCCTGCCAGAGGCTACTTTCAGGCTTGAAGCGGATGCCTTGATAATCCTGATAAGCCAGATCGCGAAGCGCCTTGGGAACCTGCGGGGGGGCTTTATACGGCGCCTCGGCACGCTCCCTTGCCTTGGTGATCACGGCCTCGAAATCGAACTCTGCGGCGCCTGCCATGAGCGGCAGGGTGAAAATCAGCGGTACAACTACAGACGCTATCCTAGAGCCCATTCGGCAATTCCTTGCGAGTATTCAGTACTTTGAAAATAAGCCCGTCTCAGGCTGTGTGCTTCGCCCACCGGCCAACGCCAGAATGGGAACCACGCACGACACGATAATGCTGGGCATTAGGTCGAATTGCTTATCTAAAGTTCCCCTGGTGATTGACCTGCCAGTCAGCTGTGCAACACTGAAGGTCATCAATTGCAGATGTCCTGACACGGAGCACCCCATGGCCAAGCCGAACTACCAATACGACAAGAAACAGCGGGAACTGAAAAAAAGTAAACAACAGGAAGAGAAGCGGCTGGAGAAGCAGGCCCGGAAAGACTCTCTGGACAAGACGGACAACAACGGAGAAGATCAACAGCCGGTTTGATCAGATGCGGCGTACCCGGATAAGTGAACGCACCTCGATGGTTACCGACCAATCACTCGGTCGCGAGGCTGCTGGCCAAGTCATCTCCAGGAGTATCTGTTGCTAAGCTTGAGTTTGTTCGCAGGATCCGTTTTTCTTCTGGCCGTTACCGTACTGGCCAAGGTTCGCCTGCACAATTGGTGGATCAGGGTTTGCGAGTTTCCGAGACTGCAACTGGCGGCGCTGGCTCTTGCTATAGCTGCGCTTACTCCCCTGATCGAATCTCCGTGGGTTCAGCCAACTGTATTTGTCAGCCTGCTGGTGCTCGCCCTCCAGGCCTACCGGATTCTTCCCTGGACACCTCTTTGGCGAGTTCAGGTTAAACGCGCCGACCTGAACAACACAGATCCCTGTGTGTCCCTGTTGATCTCCAATGTTCTTACCCCTAACAGAAACGCTCGCGGCCTGGTCGAGCAGATTCTTCGCCTGCAACCAGACGTCGTGCTGACGCTGGAATCTGACCAATGGTGGGGCGACAAGCTGGATGATGCACTCGCCGAAGACTGGCCGTATAGCGTGAAAATCCCTCAGGACAATCTGTACGGCATGCACCTGTATTCTCGCCTGGCGCTGGAGGACATTCAGATAAAACGCTTGATACAAGATGATATTCCCTCCATTCACGCCAAACTGATACTTGAGGACGGCAGCAAGATCGATCTGCATGCGCTGCATCCAAGACCCCCAGCGCCGCAGGAAAGCGATGAATCGCTTTGGCGCGATGCAGAACTACTCCTGGTGGGCAAGGAAATAAGCGCCTCCGACAATCCGGCTTTGCTGATTGGCGATCTGAACGATGTCGCCTGGTCGCGTACGACAAGACTGTTCAGCCGCGTGAGTGGCATGCTGGACCCACGTCGCGGCCGGGGCATGTTCAGTACTTTCCACGCCGAGTACCGATTGCTGCGCTGGCCGCTGGACCATATTTTCATTACCCGGCACTTCACTCTTGCCAGTATCAAACGACTGGATAAATTCGGTTCGGATCACTTTCCCATCCATGCAACCCTGTGTTTCACCCCAGAGAAAAGGTTCGAACAGGAAAAGCCGGAAGAAGACCAGGCTGAACGAGAAGCGGCAGACGACACCATCGCGGAAGCCAAATCCCGCGGCGGAGAGTAAGACCTACCTACACCTGGTCAGAATTCCCATCCTTTTCAAGGCTCGTGCTCGGATGTCATGGCGCCCCTCGATTCGGCGCCTTGAACGTGCGCAGTTGAAAAATGCGTCAATATTGTCAATGACCACGACCCGATCGCTTTTCAATTTTCTGCAAGCCTGCAAGTCAAAAAACATGAACCTTTCTGCTCTCAGCGATACGAACGTTATGTCAGCGCCATTCTCTGGTGGTGACTTCTTAGAAGCTACAGAGGAGAAGCAGCATGAACACGAATATGAAATGGCAAAAGGTATTGGGTGGTATCGCTTTGGCGACAGCGCTTGCTGGCGCCTCCGCTACGACGTATGCAGCGGACATGGACTTCGGCGGTTGGGACACCAATAGCTCGGGCATTGTGGAATACAACGAGTGGGGGACTGCCTACGATAACGACGGCATGTTCACCGATTGGGACGGAGACAGCGACGGGGTCCTGTCGAACGACGAGTACGACCGGGGTCTGTACAACAGCTACGATGCTGACGGCAGCGGCGACTGGAATGAAGATGAGTTCAAAACGTTCCAGGATGATGCCGGCGACGGCGGTTGGCTCGACGTGTGAGCCATAGGCTCTTTCCGCCGACCAAGGTCAGCGGAAAGAGCCTCGCTTTATTCAGCGCAACGGCACGATGCCCATTGGCCGGCGGTTGGAAAGCCTGTCACCTATTTGGATAGCAAATCCCCTGTTAACGATGCCCCCTTGATGCCATTGCCATTTCTTTCCCATCGCATTGCCAGCTTAGCCAGAGTCTTGATCGCAAGATGCGTCTGAAGGACGCTGCTGCAACTGCCCGAACCAGCGGTTTGCCACCCATAGCGCGGCGGCCATATATGGCACGGCTCCGACTACCCACATGATCATGCCCGCCAGTTGCTGATCGCCCAGGCTGCGAGCTTCCCCATACAGTGGGGCCTGGGCAAAGGTGAGAATGGCTCCGAGAAAGCCAGTATGCATGAGCGTCAGCAACAGCGCGAGCATCGCCCAGGGTGCGTTGTTCCGACTGCTCTTCAGCACCGCCCACCAGAACACGCCAGCCGTGACCAGAAAGAACAGGTGTTCGACTACGTGCCACCAGGGATGCTCGACCGCCAGCATGTAAAAGGTTGGTGTGTGCCAGAACCAGATAACAAACCCGTGGAGATAGGCGGAGTACATCGGAAACTGTGCCAGACGCAAAGGCACAGTCCATATCCACGACACACCTCGGCCTCCACCCGCAGACAGTTGCGGTAACGGACGGCTGAGCACCCACAGCGGAGCGATGACCACCATGAACAGCATGTGCTGGGTCATATGCGCGGCGGTGCTGGTCTTGGCCCACTCATCCAGCGGACCCAGCACAGCGAACCCGCATAGCAGGGTCGTCAGGTGGAAACAGATAGCGTGTCGACGCTTTGGCGCAAAGCGGCTCGATCCCAGCAAGTAGAGCAGCCAGAAACCACCAAGCACTGCGGCACTTGTGAGCGCGGCGATCTGGCTTTGTCCGGTGCTCGTAAGGGGACTGTGCGCCAGCGCTGGCTGGCTCATGCCTATGCCCAGTCCCCAGAGCAACCCTTTGCGGATTAGATACATGGAGGAAAGATCACTACCGGCAAGGTCACCGCGATCGCCGAGATGGCGGCGAACAAATACACTCCAGCAGCGACTCGTCCAATGAAACGTCGATGATGCTTCCCTTGTTCAAAATCAGGCGCGGCCTTCCAGCAATCGTATGCGCAGTAAGCCAGGTAGAGCGACACGATGACCCCCCCCACCAGCAGAGTGCCGTTGAGCCAAGTGAGCACTCCCTTGTCCAGGGGTGGCGGTGCGACGCCGCATACTACCCCCGTTCCGCCGTACAACACCACAAACCAGGCGGCCCACAGGATCAAGCCGAAACTCAGATGCATGGGATGGAAGCGGGGCAGCATCATAGTGATCCCCAGCCCATTGGCAACAGAACGAAAGCGGCGAAACCCAGCCAGAAAATACCCAGCGTGTAGACCCACAGAGGCATCAGTACCACAGGTTCGTAAGGTAACTGCAGGCTCACATAGCCTATATTCACCCGCATCGCCTGCATGGCCGTGGCTATCGTCGACAGCCCACCGTGAATCAGCAGATATATCAGCATCACTGTCAGCACTGCGTCATGCGCCTGCAAGGTCGGATTCAGCGGCGCACTGAGCAGTACCCACAGCAACAATGCGACATGCACCAGCCCGATGGCTGCCACCAGCCAGAAGACTTTTTGCATGTGCCGAATGCTGCCCTGGCGCAGGCGTGCCACCGCCCGGCCATACAGCAGAACAGCCAGGCTCAGAAGCACCCCGCTGCCGATCAGGGGTGTGAGGGGCAGCGGGCCATCCGCCGGGGCCTGCCATTGGGGCGAAGCAGTCCAGAGATAGAACCAGCCGAACAGGAGGGACGCGTAAAGGGTGCCGTTTGCCATCATCGAGACAACCATGCCCCACAGGCCAGGCCCGCTGAACGTACGCGAATGTAGCGGCGGGTCAGTTGGCTCATCGGCGGTGACCGGCGTCGCGCGGGGATGCGCACCGTTGTGCCAGCTCCAGCGCAACAGAACAAACACCGCAGCGGCCAAACCAACAAGGGCGACCCAGTAAACCTTGAGCAGCAGGCTGAGGCATACGACACAAAGCATGAGCCCCGCCTGGAGCGGCAGCCAGGAATTGGACGGCAGGTGAATAATTTCCTGAATCTTGCCCGTTACGGCATCGGAGCCGTAAATATCTCGACGGCCGTGGCCTATTTCTGAAAGGCCGTGCTTGCCGTCAGCAATCGACTGCGGGAGGTCGGGATTTTCATAAAGAGGATGGCGCGTCGGGACGTCAGGCAGACTGGCGAAATTGTAAGCGCTGACGGGCATTTCCACCGCCCATTCCAGACTATCCGCATTCCATGGGTTCTGTTTGGCCTTGCGACCAAAGCGGAAATGCAGCACTACATCAAGAATGATTACCGCGATGCCGATGGCCATGACAAACCCGCCGATAGACGAGACCATGTTCAGCCAATCCCAGCCAAGCCCCGCCTCATAGGTGTAGACGCGCCGTGGCATGCCGAACAGCCCGGTCAGATGCATGATCAGGAAGGTCGTGTTGAAGCCAATAAAGGCCAGCCAGAAGCCCCAGCGGCCAAGCTTGTCGGAGGGCATGCGTCCCGAGACGTGGGGTAGCCAGTAGTAGAATCCGGCAATCAACGGAAACAGCATGCCACCGACCAGCACGTAATGCATATGGGCGACGACGAAGTGGGTATCATGCACCTGCCAGTCGAACGGGACCAGCGCCAGCATAACGCCGGTCAGTCCGCCCGCCACGAATATCACCAGAAAACCGAAGATCCAGAGCATGGGCAGGTGAAAAATCACCCGGCCAGTCCACAGTGTCGCTATCCAGGCGAAGATCTGAATACCGGTAGGTATGGCCACCAGCATGCTGGCGACCGAGAAAAACGCCAGTGCCAGGTGCGGTATGCCCACCGTGAACATATGGTGCACCCACAACCCGAAGCTGATGAAACCGGTGATGATGATGGCCAGCACAACCCAGCGGTAGCCTACCAGCGGACGCTGGGCGAATACCGGTATGAGGGTGGAAACTATTCCAGCGCCCGGCAGGAATATGATGTACACCTCGGGATGCCCGAACAGCCAGAACAGGTGTTGCCAGAGCAGCGGGTCCCCTCCCCCCGCCACCTCGAAGAAGGGCATGCCGGCCGCCCTCTCCAGTTCCAGCAGAATGCTTCCGAGAATCAAGGGCGGAAAGCCGAAGACAATCATCAGCGCCATCGCCAGGATGTACCAGCAGAAGATCGGCATCTTGCTCAGCGACATGCCGTTGGCCCGGGTACGCAGAATGGACACAACCAGCTCCACCCCCGCAGCCATGGCTGAAATTTCGACGAAGGTGATGCCCAGCAACCAGAAATCGGAGCCCATTCCAGGCGAGAAAGTGGAGCTGCTTAGAGGCGTGTACATGAACCAGCCGGAAGCCGGGGCGATATTCAAAATCAGACTGGAGGTAATGATGATGCCGCCAAACAGGTAGCAGTAATAACCCAGGGCGCTGATCCGTGGGAACACCAGATCGCGCGTACCAATCATCTTGGGAATCAGATACATCGCCAGGCCTTCCAGAATAGGGATGGCGAACAGGAACATCATCACCGTGCCATGCATGGTGAAGATCTGGTTGTAGGCGTTGGCGCTGAGAATGTCCTGTTCCGGCAAAGCCAGTTGGGTGCGCATCAGCATCGCCAGCACGCCGCCAATCAGAAAGAATACAATCCCGGTCGCGACGAAACGCAGACCGACAGAGGTATGGTTCACCGCAGCCAGCTGTCCCCAGCCCGGCAGGTTGCCCCAGACCCGGTCAAATTTTTCCAAACGCTCGCGATTTTCCGCCGTTCTGAGCTCACTCATCAGTACGAGACTCCTCCAGCCAGGCATCGAATTCCTGCGGCTCAAGGGCCTCAACAACCAACTTCATATGGGCATGATCCAATCCGCAAAACTCGGCACAATGCCCACGAAACCGTCCAGGCTCGTCCGCCATGATTCTTAGTACGTTGGTATGGCCAGGGACCATATCCTGCTTGCCGGATAGCCTGGGCACCCAGAAGGAATGGATCACATCGGCGCTGGTGAGATAAACGTCTATCGGAACACCAGCGGGAATGAGCATGTGATTTTCCAGCACGATGTCCGTCCCGGGATAGGATGTCTCAAACCGCCACTGATGCCCCTCCACATTGATCCGCACCGCTTCGCCTTCTTCAGGGGGCGTAGGCAGCATCGGATAGCCGGCCGGGAGCCCGAACGCCAGGATCAGCGAGACGCTGACACTGGGCAGAACCAGCCCCCCCCAGAAAATCCAGCGATTTTGCAACGTCTGGGCTTGCTTGTCGGAGATATTCCCGGGGTCGCGGCGCATCGCATGCAACCACAGCCAGACCAGCCCCACCAATACCACGCTGGCATAGCCGAACATGCCCCACCATAGCCAGGCTATTCCAGCAGCACCGGGGCCGCCAGGATCGAGCGTGGAAAAGGGTCCGCCGCAGCCGCTTAACAGCAAAGGGATGCCAAGCATGGCCAGCCCTGCTAACCTTTTTGCAGACGCCCCGATGCGGGTAATGCCGTTTTCACTCTCGACAGTCCGAGGATAACCATGATCTCGCAGCCGATTCTCAGCAAAATGGCGATTAACGGGCATCCTGTTCACCCGATGCTGATCCATTTTCCGGTGGCGCTCCTCCTCGCCGTCGTCCCCTGCGACCTGGCTTTTTTGTTGACCTCCGACTATTTCTGGGCGCGCGCCAGTCTGTGGCTCGCCGGGGTCGGTACCCTGGGCGGCTGGGTGGCCGGCACCGTGGGTCTCCTTGATCTCGCCCTGGTGAACCAGATCCGCCGGCTTATTACGGCATGGTGTCACTCGATCCTGGCGGTCATGCTGCTGTCCCTGGCGACGCTGAACTGGTTGATGCGCGTGGGCCAGCCCGATGCCGTCATCTTGCCGTGGGGTTTGTATCTGTCGCTGCTCAGCGCTGCATTGATCGCTGTCACCAGCTTCCTCGGCGGACAGCTGGTCTACGATCATGCGGTGGGGGTTACCCAGGACAAGCTGGCTCCCGCCGAGGACCAGTGAAGCACCTCTCGAGGCCAAAACTGACAGAGCCCTCACAGAAAATCCTCGATTGGCGGCTTGGCTAGCACCACCCAGATTATGCCGCCAATCAGCAAGCTGACCACCGCTCCCAATACCCAGCACCAGCGCAGCACGGGCTTCCCGTTTGCGGCCTCCGCCCGGAGAATAAGCATTCCCGCCAGGGTATGGCTCAACACCAGGGCGGTAACCAGGGTCAGCTTGGCGACCAGCCACCCATCGACCGTGTGGTCCACCAGAAACACCAGCGTGCCCGCTATGATGGCAACCAGCGCAGCCGGGGTCGCAACATGGGTAAAAACGAAGCGGGATATGGAATCGAACTGCGCCGCGGGCTCCGTGATGTGAGTATCTCGGGCGACGCTACCAGCGATAAGGGCGGGAAGGTATAACAGGGATGCTGCCCAAAACAGCAGGGCCATGATGTGCAACACAAGAAACCAAAGCATCCGCTTGGCAAGCTCCTTTCAACACTGGTTTGATAATCCTCAAACTATGTTGACAACAACCAGAGCAAAAGTTGCGATAACCCAAGCCACAGCCATGAGCACCAATAGACCATCGTGCATGACCAACGACAGCCCGAACGCAGCCAGCGCCGCTCCGGCTGCCGAAGCCGAGAAAGGGACCATTTCCATGACCGGCATGCACAGGCTGATCAACAGACACAGGAGAGCGATAACATACCCCCCACCGTGATGTACCAGCATCGGCAGGCGCGGACGAAGCACACGGTCGATCTTCACCGCAAGCGGACGTCCCCAGGAGATGATCTTCAGCAGTCGGTCGTGATTGATCGCGCGGCTCAAAAGCCATTTCGGCAACCAGAAATGCGTGCGACCCAGCAGCATCTGCACCGCGATAAGCATGACGAACACCGCCATGATCGTGGCCATGCCTGGAATGCCGCTAAGCGGAGATACCAGTGTGATGCCGATCAGCATCAACAACGGGCCGAAAGATCGCCTGCCTATGGAGTCCACTACGATGCCAAGCGATACCTGGTCGCGTCCGCGGGCCAACCGGGCAAGGTGGTCGAACAGTTGCTCGAGATTCTGCAGTTCCTGACTCATCTGATGTCTTTGCGATCCTCACCAAAGCCGCGAGTTGAACGGTCAGTCTTTTGGATGTCGCTACCGGCAGCAAAGTTCTGAATGCAATTTGCGGAGAGAAGAATCGAATGCAACCGCGAAGGGATAGCCTGGCAAACAGCCCTGACGCCTTGTCACGCCAGGGCTGAAACTGCTTAAAGCGGTTTTCCCCGGTTGCCGTGGGCTGCAACAAACTGCTGAACATCGCTGAGATGATTGCTGAGAACGGTATAACGCTCCTCCCGCTCGAATAGATCCGTCAGATGCGCTGGCAGAGCAGGTTCTTCGGTTATAGCGGACTGGCGCACGGCCTCCGGAAACTTGACCGGATGGGCGGTGCCCAGGGTAATCATCGGCAATGTCATGGATCGACGGCATTCCCGCGCGGCGCGAACCCCAATGGCCGTATGCGGATCAAGCAGCTCACCGCAATCGCGATAGACTTCGGTAATGGTCGCGCACGTCTGTTCATCGTCCACTGCCAGGGAATCGAACAGTCTGCGCACTTCATTCCAGCGCTCCGGCTCCACCGTCAGCCTGCCGGTCTGCTTGAACATTTCCATCAGCCTGGCTACTGCCGGGCCGCTGCGACCGTGCATGTCGAACAGCAGACGCTCGAAATTCGAAGAGACCATGATATCCATGGACGGAGACAACGAGGCGTGCAGCGTATCCTTGTCGTACTGGTTTGCCGCCATGAAGCGATGCAGGATGTCGTTCCGGTTGGTGGCAACGATCAGCTGGCTGATCGGCAAGCCCATGTTGCGGGCCAGATACCCGGCAAAAATGTCCCCAAAGTTACCGGTTGGCACGGAGAACGCCATCGAGCGGGCCGGGCCTCCCAACTGCAAGGCGGCGTGGAAGTAATAAACGATCTGCGCCATGATGCGCGCCCAGTTGATCGAGTTCACCGCAACCAGACGGGTTCCCTTGAGGAATCCCTGATCAGCGAAGCTGGCCTTGACCATCTCCTGGCAGTCGTCGAAATTACCCTCGATCGCAATGTTGTGGATGTTGTCGCCCATGATGGTGGTCATCTGGCGACGCTGCACCTCAGACACACGATTGTTGGGATGGAGAATGAAGATATCCACATTCTCGCAGCGCCGACAGCCTTCGATCGCCGCTGATCCGGTGTCACCGGACGTAGCGCCCATGATGACGACCCGCTCGCCACGCTTTACCAGGAAATAATCCAGCAAACGACCCAGAAGCTGCAGGGCAAAGTCCTTGAATGCCAGCGTAGGGCCATGAAACAGTTCGAGCACCCATTCATTGGCGCCCAGTTGCCGTAGGGGAGCGATTGCCTGGTGCTCGAATACCTCGTAGGTCTCCCTGAGAATCCGGTGGAAATCCGCGTCGGGAATGCTGCCGTTAACGAAGGGGCGCATGACGTTGAAGGCCAGCTCGTGATAAGGCAGCCCGGCCCAGGACGCAATTTCCTCCTGGGTAAAACGGGGGAGATTTTCCGGCACGTACAGGCCACCGTCTGTCGCCAGGCCGGCCAGAAGTACATCTTCAAAATTCAGGGCCGGAGACTGGCCGCGGGTGCTTATATAGCGCATGGCGAAACCTTCAAACGTGTCTTTAAAACGATGGATCGTTAGCGATCATCGGTCTTTTTCCAGATAGCTGACCGGCCCGCAGGCAAGCCAGCTACTGTTCAAATCAGTTGTTCGACCCTGATACGCATCAACGGCGCAGCGATATCATCCAGCGATTCCAGAGCGGCGATGGCTTCATTCATGCTTTTCTCACGCACCCGGTGGGTCATGAGAATGATCGGCACCAACCCGTCCTGCTCTTCCACCTCTTTCTGGATAATCGACTCGATGTTGATGCCCTGCTCGGACAGTATCGTTGCCACCTTGGCCAGCACGCCAGGACGATCCTTGGCGTGCAGCCGCAGATAATAAGCGGTATGAACGTCTTCCACCGAAAGCACTGGAAAGTCGGATAGCGAGTCTGCCCGGAACGCCAGATGGGGTACTCGGTTATTGGGATCAGTGGTCAGAGTCCGCACTACATCAATGATGTCGGCGACTACTGCGGAAGCCGTAGGCTCGGCGCCTGCACCAGCACCGTAGTACAGCGTCGATCCCACTGCGTCCCCATTGACCATTACCGCATTCATCACGCCATTGACGTTGGCGATCAGGCGATCCGCCGGAATCAATGTCGGATGCACCCGAAGCTCCACGCCATCCGCGGTCCGTCGTGCCATACCCAGGTGCTTGATGCGGTATCCGAACGCCTCAGCGTAGTTGACGTCCGCTGTGGTCAGTTTGGTAATGCCCTCGGTATAGGCCTTGTCGAACTGCAGCGGGATCCCGAAAGCGATCGACGCCAGAATGGTCAGTTTGTGCGCGGCATCGATACCCTCAACGTCGAAGGTCGGATCGGATTCCGCGTACCCGAGTGCTTGCGCCTCTGCCAGCACGTCCTCGAAGGTACGGCCTTTGTCACGCATCTCGGTGAGAATAAAGTTGCCGGTGCCGTTGATGATGCCAGCCACCCAGTCGATCTGATTGGCCGCAAGACCTTCGCGCAGGGCTTTGATGATGGGAATACCGCCGGCTACCGAGGCTTCGAAGGCAACCATTACGCCCTTCTCGCTGGCAGCGTGGAAAATTTCGTTACCATGCACGGCAATCAGTGCCTTGTTTGCAGTAACCACATGCTTGCCGTTGGCAATCGCCTGTAACACTACCTCACGAGCGACCGTGCTGCCGCCGATCAACTCGACGATGATGTCGATTTCCGGGTTGTTCACCACAGCGAAAACGTCATCCACTATCTCAGTGTCACCCAGACTGCATGCCGGATTGAGGTGCCGCGCCGCTATCTGGGCGACCTCAATGCCACGGCCTGCCCGGCGTGCGATCTCAGTGGCGTTGCGTTGCAATACATTGAAGGTGCCGCCACCGACGGTGCCTAATCCACAAATTCCAACTTTGACGGGTTTCAAACTAAAGTCCCCACATATCCGCTGTGTTTAAAAAGTTCTTGTCGCGGCCAAGCCGACGGGTTGGCTCACTGGTTTGCCAAGGCTTCTTCAGCCAATTGCTTCGCCGGCTTGTAACCGGGAACCAGGGTGCCATTGGCCATGAAAATAGCTGGTGTACCTTGAACGCCGAACTGACGGCCAAGATCGAAATGTTTCGCTACCGGATTGTCGCAGGTGGCCGCTTTAATGGACTTGCCCTGCTTGGCCCGTGTCATTGCCGCGTTGGGATCGTCGGCGCACCAGACCGATTCCATGGTCGACGCCGTTTCGCTGCCCATTCCGCTACGCGGGAACGCGGCGTAGCGGACCTCAATACCCAGCTCGTTCAGCTCTTCAACCTCGCTGTGCAGCTTGCGGCAGTACCCGCAATCGACATCAGTGAAGATGGTCACGTGCGTTTTTGGCTCGGCAGGCGAAAAGGTGATCAACTCGCTGGCGGGTATAGCTTGCAACGCAATGGCAATACCCCTGGCTTCGGCTTCAGCGGTGAGATTGCGCGGTTGCTCCCCGCTGACGTCGAAAATCGCACCCTGAACCATGTAGTTTCCGTCGGCGCTGGCGTACAACAACCTGCCACTCGCCATCTGAACCTGATACAAGCCGCTGATCGGCGTTTCGCTGATGGCGCCAGCCGGCACCTCAAGGTTGAGCTTGGCCAAGCTCGCGCGAATCACGTCCTCGGCATCAGCCCAGACGTTACCGGTGCAAAGAACAAGCAGGCCTATTGCGATCTGTTTCAAGCGCATGATCTATCCTCTTTTGAGCGGCCAAGCTTATCATGAAACCCGATACTCACCCACGGGGATGATGGCTTGCATGAAGATCGCGCAAGCGATGACGGGCTACGTGAGTGTAAATTTGCGTGGTCGATAGATCCGCATGCCCGAGAAGCATCTGCACCACCCGCAGGTCAGCGCCATGATTGAGCAAATGGGTGGCGAATGCATGGCGCAGGGTGTGGGGGGAAAGCTCGGCCCGAATGCCTGCCTGCGCCGCGTGCGACTTGATGCGATGCCAGAAGGTCTGACGCGTCATTTGTCGCGCCTGTCTACTGGGAAACAGTACATCGCTGGGCTGCCCATTCAACAAGGCGGCGCGTCCCAGCCTTTGGTAACGATCGATCCAGTTCAAGGCCTCTTCACCCAGCGGCACCAGGCGCTCCTTGTTGCCCTTACCGGTAACCCGCACCACTCCCTGGTGGATATTGACCTGATCCAGACGTAGCGAAACCAGCTCGGTCACCCGCAGACCACATGCGTAAAGCACCTCGAGCATGCAGCGATCCCGCAGACCCAGGGAATCGTCGGTATCTGGTGCCTGCAACAGCGCCTCGACATCTGCCTCGCTCAGGGATTTTGGCAGAGGGCGCCCCAGCTTTGGCATGGCAATATTCAAGGTGGGATCTTCATCAATCAGACACAGGCGAAGCGCGTGTCTGTAGAAACCTCGCACGCAGGACAGATGTCTGGCGGTTGATCGCGCCTGATAACCCTGGCCGATGCGCCAGGCCAGGTGCTCCATCAGGTCCGAGCGGCGCACCGCCAACAGGCCCGAGCCCTTTGCGGCAAGCCAACCGGCCAGCAATTCAAGGTCGGTTCGGTAGGCCGACAGGGTTTGTTTGGCCAGACCTCGCTCCAACCATAGACTTTCCAGATAACGGTCTATGGCTTTTTTATCTGCATCTGTCAGCGGCTTATCTATGCAGGGCTCGGTCATTGTCAACCTGGTAGCATCCAATTGTCTGTCGAACAGTAGAAGTCACCGCAGGATACTGTAGAAAGGACGAACTCCGGGCAATAAAAAAGCAGCCCGAGGGCTGCTTTTGCTGCGAAGGAAAGCTCAGGCTCAGCCCAGCTTTTCCTTGATACGCGCAGCCTTGCCAGACAGAGCGCGCAGATAGTACAGCTTGGCCTTGCGCACGTCACCGCGACGCTTGACGCTCAGGCTGTCGATCAGCGGCGAGTAGGTCTGAAAGGTACGCTCTACACCAACACCGTTGGAAATCTTGCGCACGGTAAAGGCCGAGTTCAAACCACGGTTGCGCTTACCGATAACCACGCCTTCGAAAGCCTGCAGACGCTGGCGATCGCCTTCCTTTACTTTTACCTGAACAATGATGGTGTCACCCGGAGCGAACTCAGGGATTTCTTTGCTCATCTGTTCAGCTTCGATCTGGGCAATAATGTTGGACATTTCAAACTCCTGCACAAGCCGCCGGACTTGCTTCAATGGTTATCGGTTGCCTGCTCGCGGATGAATTCCGCCAGCAGCTGTTGCTGTTCTTTGCTCAACGTCAGATCTTCGAGCAACTCTGGCCGACGTTGCCAGGTTCTTCCAAGTGACTGCTTGAGGCGCCAGCGCCGGATCAGTGCATGATTACCACCGAGCAGCACTTCCGGTACGCGCTGCCCTGCAAACTCTTCCGGACGGGTATAGTGCGGACAATCCAGCCACCCATCCGAAAACGAATCTTCTACCGCCGAATCCGCGTGCCCAAGCACACCGGGGATCAGCCGGGTTACCGCATCCAGGAGCACCATGGCTCCCAGCTCACCACCGGACAACACGTAGTCTCCGATGGACAACTCTTCATCAACACACCGTTCGATGATGCGCTCGTCGATACCCTCGTAACGACCGCAGATCAACACCACGCTTTCGAGGCGGGCCAATTCGGCGGCACGCTTCTGGGTCAAGGGCTGGCCCTGGGGCGAGAGATAAACAACCCGCGGCGTTGAGGGTGCCTGCGACTTGACCAAATCTATCGCATCAAGAAGCGGCTCGACCTTCATCAGCATGCCGGGACCACCCCCAAAGGGTCGGTCGTCCACGGTACGATGACGATCATGCGCATGATCCCGGGGATTGCTGAACGCAATGCTCAACTGTCCACGCTTAACCGCTCGACCTGTGACTCCATACTCGGTCAGCGCCGCAAACATCTCGGGAAATAGCGTTACCACCCCGGCCCACACCGGTTAAAACTCCGGATCCCAGTCGACCTGCATGAGCGCAGCAGTCAGATCGATTTTCTTCACATACTGACCAGGCAGATAGGGCAACAGCCGCTCGCGCTGATCCAGGCTGCCCTCACAGGGCTTCACCACCATCACATCGTTTGAACCAGTTTCCAGAAGATGGTCGATCTGACCCAGCAATTGACCTTCCAGCGTCACCACCTGCAAACCTTCCAGCTGGTGCCAATAGTATTCACCTTCATCAAGATCCGGCAGTGCGTTTCGCACCACACATATCTCGAAATCGACCAGCTCCTGCGCCTGGTTACGGTCATTCAGCCCTTTGAGCTGGACCACCAGAACACGACCCTGGATGCGAGCATCGGTGAATGACGCGGTGCGCACCTCGGAGCCCCTGCGCAGGGTCCACTCCGGGTAATCCAGCACGTTGTCCAACGGATCGGTATGGGAATAGACCTTTACCGCTCCGCGTATACCATGAACGCCGACAATCTTGCCCAGAACCACCAAAGGTGATTCGGACGACACCGACTCGGCCGGTCCAGGCATTTCAGTCATCTCAGGCAGATGCCTGATTTTCCTTCAGCAAAGCTGCAACACGATCAGATGGCTGTGCACCCTGGCTCAGCCAGTAGCTTACGCGCTCCTGATTTACCAGCAGACGCGTTTCAGCACCGGAAGCAACCGGGTTGAAAAAGCCTACACGCTCAACAAAACGGCCATCACGGGCGTTGCGGCTGTTAGCTACGGTCAGGTGATAAAAAGGGCGCTTCTTGGAACCGCCACGAGCTAGACGAATGGTTACCATGTGGACATCATTTCCTGTATTTGAGTAACGCTGCAATAATTCAATACGAGCCTATAGCCCGAAAGGTCGCGTATTCTACGGAATATAACGACTATTGAAAACAGTTATTTGTTTGTGGTCTGCCGGGATCAAGGAATCAGAATTTCGGCATACCGCCACCGGGTGGCAACATTCCTCCGCCACCCCCCATACCGCCCATGCCGCGCATCATCTTGGCCATGCCGCCTTTGCCGCTGACCTTCTTCATCATCTTCTGCATTTGCTTGTGCTGCTTGATGACTCGACCGATATCCTGAATCTGGCTACCGGAACCGGCTGCGATGCGCCGCTTGCGCGAGCCGCTGATTATATCAGGATTACGTCGCTCAGCGGGGGTCATGGAGTTGATAATCGCCTCCATCTGCTTGAACTGCTTTTCCGCCTGGGTCTGAGCGGTTTCCATCTGCGACGGATTGATCTTGCCCATCATCGGCAATTTGTCCATCAGCGAACCCAGCCCGCCCATGCCCCGCATCTGTTGCAGCTGATCGCGGAAGTCCTCCAGGTCAAAGCCCTTGCCCTTCTTGAGCTTGTTGGCCAGCTTCTGCGCCTTGTCCTTATCGAGCTTGTGTTCGGCCTGCTCAATAAGGCTAAGTACGTCACCCATACCCAGAATGCGGGACGCGATGCGATCAGGATGGAAGACTTCCAGCGCGTCGGTTTTCTCGCCCACGCCTAAAAACTTAATCGGCTTGCCGGTAATGTGACGCACCGACAGGGCCGCGCCGCCACGGGCGTCACCGTCGACCTTGGTGAGAATAACCCCGGTCAGCGGCAGTGCTTCATTGAACGCCTGCGCCGTGGTGGCGGCATCCTGACCGGTCATGGCGTCGCAGACCAGGTATATCTGGTGTGGGTTGACGGCTTTTGCAATGTCGGCAATCTCGGCCATCATCTCTTCGTCGATATGAAGCCGACCGGCGGTTTCGATCACGATTTACCCTCGATCTCGCGTTTTCCTTGACGCTACGGGCGAGCAGGCGCAGACTTCCCGGTACGGCTGATGCCCTTGTGGCAGGCCGATTTAGACGCCGTAATACCGTACGGCATCGCAAGTCTCGATCATGACCGCGGATGGTCGTAGACGGAATGACGTGAAATGTCTTGAGCCGCCAGTTAATCTGGCGGCTCTTGCTGTCTGAAATGCGCGGACCCCGCCATGCCGCAAATCCTGCCGCTCAATCACGATGCCCTGGTGATCGCCGGCATGCAGATTCGCGCCGGGCG